>POVV01000034.1_pt1 | contig 136659 bp, 115 predicted proteins | sample 1560271 | NCBI WGS metagenome assembly POVV01 (sample SAMN08337232, study PRJNA429181) | Bioreactor metagenome, whole genome shotgun sequencing project. | biome: cows' rumen and soil; feature: anaerobic; isolation source: anaerobic chemostat enrichment culture, galacturonate as sole carbon... | reverse complement strand
TCAGCTTATAGGGAAGCTGCCGTAGGTGATTTTACTAATCCACAGCGTCTACAACTGATTATATAGAAAATAATCGAGAAAGGAAAATATGTAGTGAATTTCCCTATGAGTTCATTATACAAGGTGATTTATATATAATGACAGAAAATAAATATATATTAATAAAGGCAATTAGCCATGATATGTGGAAAAATATACACCATTTAATGGAAATGCTTTTGGTTGCAGAATTAACGAATCGTATTCCGATTGTTTATTGGGGAACCACTTGTTTATATAAAAAGGTACTGTTTAATAATGCTTTTGATTTATATTTTGAGCCAATATCTGCTTATAACATTTACGATGTTATAAATAAAGATTTTTCATATTATCCTCCAATATGGAAATATGATAACTTAACTTCAGACGATCCGAATAAAAAAAGACTTAATTATAGAAATCTAGGAGATTTTATAGGAAGCAATGCAAATGTAATAGTAAGCGATATCAATATATATATTACAAGAATTATTCCTTTTATTAAAAAAAATCATCCCGCATTTGGAATGACACCATTACAAGTTTATCGATATTTATTTCAAAAATATCTTAAGTTAAAACCAGATATCATGGAAGAAATAAAACAATTTTATAATAATAATTTTAAAAATACTAATCATACGCTGGCTGTACACCTACCAGGAGACTTCACATTGGATATTTATCCTCAAATTAAGAGGTATCATATGAATATGATTTATCATCCATTGAATCCTAGCTTGTTTTCAAAGAGGAAGAAAACAAAGCCTAGAATTGATCATTTTAAGGTAGATGAAAATATTAAACAATATGAGATTGTTCGTTTCTTAAATATAACTCAAAAAGGAGACCCTTATAAACTTTTAAATCCAGAAATTAAAAATATGCTTAGTAAGTTTAATATTGATAAGATATTTCTAGTAACGGATCGAGAAGATATTATTGAAGAATTTCAAAAAGTATACGGTTCTATGGTGATTTTTAATCAATATGAGCGAACGCCAAGTAGTGATAGTAGTGAACCAAATTATTTGGAAAATCATATGAATATGAGGAGTAAAGGTATTGAAGTTCTTTTGGACACTTATATTGCTTCTATGTGTGAATTTTTTATTGGTTATGGATACTCTGACTTGTCATATGGTGTGACGCATATAAAAGACTGGGCTGAAACAAATATAAAATTAACTTATTGGATGTATGATAAGTTATTTAATTTTTCTTATGAATTTGAAAAAAGCGGGCGCTATTCTCCAGAAGAAGCGGACGGTAAGTATAAACTACTGGCTAAGAGAACAGAAAATTCATTCAAAAAGATACAGAGAGTATTTAATTAATTAGATTAATTGGAGGTGTTTATTAAATAATGTCGGATACTAGATTTCTTCTCATAAAAGCATGGGGATGGGGATTCTGGGCAGATATGGATCATTTGATTGGACAGCTTTTGGTAGCAGAACTTACCAATCGTATTCCGGTGGTTAGCTGGGGAACCAATAGTTTATATAGTGATACCATTTTAACAAATGCATTTGAACTGTATTACGAGCCTGTGTCGAACTATACGTTGAAGGATGTAGCAAGACCGGAATTCACCTATTATCCACCAATTTGGAATTATGTGAATATCATGATAGAGGATTTAGACAAAATTACCTATACGTATCGTGATATCGGAAATATGATGAGCAGTGATGCAAATGTAGTGGTCAGTGATGTTCATTATTTTGCACGCCCCATTATGGAGTATATTAAAAAGGATAATTGGATGTATGGGCTTACTCCCATTCAAATATACAGATGCTTGATTGATAAATATCTTAGACTCAAACCTGATATATTAATGAAAATCGATGACTTTTATAATAAATTTTTAAAAGACAGTGGTCCGTTGTTAGGAGTGCATGTACGTGGTACAGACAAAATAATCGAGGTTGCAAACTTGCCATATTTGAATAAGAGATACCATTATGAGATTAGAAAATACATTAAAAATTTTGATATAAAGAAAATATTAATGATTACAGATAGTCAAGAGATTTTAAATGAGTATATAGATTTATATGGAGACATAATTATTTCTACAGATGCCAACCGAAGTGAAAATAACTCGGAGCACTCAGCTACTCAGGTAGATAATTATATTAACAGGAGAAGTAAAGGAATCGAGGTGTTGGTGGATACCTATTTGGCATCTAAGTGTGATTATTTTATTGGAAACGGTTATTCAAATGTTTCATTTTCGGTTAACAGGTTAAAGGAATGGCCACAGTCCCATATCACACTTTTATATAACTCCTTAAAAGAAGAGATAAAATTGGCGAAGAAACGATCAAAAGTAGAACTTTTAAGAAAACAAAATCAAAAATTGGAACACAGATTAAATTATCCAGAATTATATGGAGGTATATAAAAATGGCAAATGGACGTTTTTTATTGATTAAGTCATGGGGATATAGCCTGTGGGCAGATATTGAGCATGTAATGGTCATGTATCTTGCAGCACAGTTGACAAATCGTATTCCTGTCGTCTACTGGGGAATGGAGAGTATGTATAGCAGTTCAATTAGCTTAAACTCATTTGAATTGTTTTTTGAACCTCTTTCACAATACAGCATTTATGATGTGGTTCATCCGGATAACACATACTATCCTCCTATTTGGAATTTTAGTAATGTCATGATTGACGACCCTGATAAATTAAAATGGGAGTATCGAGACATTAACAGTATGATGGAAAGTAATGCAGACGTTGTAGTTAGTGATGTGTCATATCCTATTAGTGCTTTAATTCCTTTTATCAAACAAGATCATCCTATGTATGGGATGACTCCGCATCAAATATATAGCAAGTTGTATCAAAAGCATTTAATTCCTAAGCCAGAAGTGAAAAAGATGATTCAAAATTTTATCAACAAAAATCCTAATTTTAGGGATGAAAAACCAATTGTTTGCGCTCATGTTAGAGGAAATGCATTGGTTCATGAGATTAATCAGCTTTATAGTGCAAATAGCTTCTATGCACCAGCAATATGGCAGTTTTTTAATATGTATAATGCAAGGCATTTATTTCTTATTACAGACTCAAAAGCAATCGTAAAGGAATATAAGAAATTATATTATACCAATGATATTTTAATTATCAGTAACAGTAAAAAGATACCGTTCAAAGGCCCTGTAAGACAATGCAATACAAATTATCCGAATAAAAGGCATAAGGGGGTTGAACTTGTAAAAGATACCTTTGAGGTGATTAAAGACACCTATCTTGCCACGGAGTGTGATTTTTTTATTGGAAATGGATATTCAAGCTTATCTAACGCAGTGCTTCGCTTAAAGGAATGGCCAGAAACCAATATTAAACTAATTTATTAGAAAAATGAGGATTGAGTATGAGCAAACAGGCTAATTTGATAGAAAGTAATGCGCATACCATTTTAGAAAAAATTGATTTAAGTGCTCTTCAAGGAAAGTCAATTCTAATCACTGGAGCATCAGGGTTAATCGGGATACATTTCTTGTCTTGTTTAAAGATAATAAGAGAGCAAATGAAGGAGCCTTTTCAAGTATTTGGCATCGTAAATCGCAAGCCGCTTGCATTTGTGAAAGAGTTTTTCGATTATGAGCAAGCACATATGTTACAAGGAGACCTAACAGATATTGATTTTTTGAAAAGCTTGCCAAATGTAGACTATATCATTCATGCAGCAAGTTATGGACAGCCGATTCGTTTTATGGAAAATCCACTAAAAACACTTAAACTAAATACGTTAGCAACGTATCTCTTATTTGAAAAATTAAATGAGGGAGGGAAATTTCTCTTTGTCAGCAGTAGCGAAGTATATATTGGACTTAACACTCCTCCTTTTAAAGAAAGTGAAATTGGTACGATCATGACAAATCAGCCAAGAGCATGTTATGTGGAGGCCAAACGATGCGGAGAGGCTATTGTAAATGTATATCGAAGAAAAGGTGTTGATGCAAAAATCGTTCGCTTGTCAGCTACTTATGGACCAGGAACGAGATTGGATGATAAAAGGGTAATTAGCTCATTTATTCAAAAGGCATACAAAGGCGACTTAAAACTTATGGATCACGGCAGAGCCGTTCGAGCATATTGTTATGTGACAGATGCGGTGGAAAATATGTGGAATGTTTTATTACACGGTAAAGATGATATTTATAACATAGGGGGAATTTATAAAAATACAATCGCACAGGTAGCCGAAATAATAGGAGAATTAATAGACGTTTCAGTTGTTTATCCGGATATACCTGATGAAGTAAATGGTTCACCAGAAGAATCCTGGTTGGATGTGGAAAAAATAAATAATGAATTTAAAAAAACAAATTATGTAATGTTAAAGGAAGGAATTAAGAAAACAGTAGAGTGGTATCAATTACTTCAAGAATTGGAGTAATCATTGTAGAAAGTTATTGTATGAATTCAAAACGTAAGGAGATGATTAAATGGATTCTAACAGCAGTCTATTCGATAAAATAAGAGAAAAAAAAGAAAATGAGTTAGTATATAAAGATAATCTACAAAATAGCGGTGTGACAATTGCTATAAGTAAAGCAAAATATTTAGGTGGATATCCTGATATCCTAGATGAGAAAACAGGAGATGTTGTAGTAAAGACAATAGGGGTGTTTTTTAGAGATAACAAATATAATTTTATGTTTGTACCTGTTGAACAAATTGTAAAGGCTGAATTTAGGACGGGAGAACAGGTATCTAAAAATGAAAGGTTATCAAGGATTCTTGCATTTAGCGGATTTGACTTCGCGTTTAACAAAAAGAAAAGAGAAGGTATTATATTTTTAAGTATTACTTACAGAGAAAACCTAGTTGAAAGTAGTATATTGTTCGAATGTAAGAATGCAAATAAAATAGCAAGTGCAATCACAAAAATAGTGCAAGAGCATGCAAAAGAAAAAAAGGTAGAAACGGATACGACATTAATAGAACTTATGAAAGAGATATCCGTTTTGAGAGCTATGAATGTCCTGACAGAAGAAGAGTTTCATCAAAAAAAGATGGATATATTATCACGAATGTAAATAGTATATATTTGCTGTTAACAACATATGATGAAATAGAAGCTTTGTATTGAGGTGGTCAAATGCACTATACGTCAAAGGATTTAGAAAACATTTGCTTTAAAAGAGAATTTATCTATGGATATCATAGAGGACAAATCGATAATATTTTATCCAAAGTGCGTGAAGATTATGAAACACTTCTGAAGGAAAACGATAAACTACAATCTGAAATAGAAATTATGAAAGAAACAGTAAAGCACTATAAGACAATAGAAGAGTCTCTACAACATACTTTGATTTTAGCACAACGCACCAGTGAAAATATAACCAATAATGCGGCTGAAAAAGCAAATAATACAATACGGGAAGCAGAAATTAATGCTCAAAAAATAATAAATAACGCGAATTTGAAAGTAGAAGGAATACAACAGGAATTTGAGGAATTAAAGAAGAGATTAAATGTTTATCGAGTTAAATCGCAGGCACTATTATCTTCTACAATGGAAATTGTCAAAGGTACTGTTACAGATAATGATGATTAGTGACATAATATACAAAGATACAAATCTAATGAGCCTTTGATCTAGGAAAAATCAAAGGCTCATTTTATGAGTAAGGTTACATGATGTGTTTTATAGATATAGTCAGATTTTAAATTTATTTAAATAATCATGATAAGCAATTACAATACCTTCTTCAAAATCTACATTTGGCCTCCAGCCCATGTTATGAATTTTACTGTTATCAAGTACTTTTCTTATTGTTCCATCGGGCTTACTTGCATCAAAAATCAATTCACCTTCATAACCAATTACCTTTTTTACGGTTTCTGCTAATTCTTTAATACTGATTTCTTTGCCAGAGCCGACATTAATCGGTTCACTATCTTCATAGTGATTCATAAGAAAAGTACATGCATTGGCAAGATCATCCACATATAAAAATTCTCTTAAAGGTGTACCAGTTCCCCATATTTCAACGTTAGGTTTGTTCTCTTCTTTAGCTGAATGCATCTTCATCATTAAGGCAGGAATAACATGAGAATTGTTCATGTCATAGGTATCATTCAAACCATAGATACTAGAAGGCATAATGGAAATAAATTTAGTACCATATTGTGTATTATAATGCTGACACATCTTGATTCCTGTAATCTTAGCAAGTGCATATGCCTCGTTTGAAGTTTCAAGAGGTGCGGTCAATAAATACTCTTCTTTAATCGGTTGAGGACATATTTTTGGATAGATACATGAGCTACCTAAAAACATAAGTTTTTTAACATTACTTTTGTAAGCGCTTTTGATTACGTTACATTCGATTAAAAGATTTTGAGTCATAAATTCAGCGGGATAGGTTTTGTTTGCAATAATTCCCCCAACCTTTGCAGCGGCAAGAAAGACATATTCTGGTTGTTCAGTCTGAAAAAACTCTTGGGTTGCCAATTGGTCAGTTAAGTCAAGCTGCGCGTGCGTTCGAACGATTATATTTTTGTATCCATTTTTATATAAGTTTCTTAGAATAGCAGAACCAACCATGCCAGTATGGCCTGCTACATATATTTTACTGTCCTTATCCATTGTTAATATTCCTTTCTATATAAATTGTTATAATTGTTTAAATCGCTGTCTACCATCATATGAATAAGTTCTTTGAAGGACACTTTTGGCTTCCAATTTAATTTTTGTTGTGTTTTTGTTGCATCTCCAAGAAGAAGATCTACTTCCGTTGGTCTGAAAAACTGACTACTGATACTAATGAGTTCTTTTCCAGTTGCGGAATCAAATCCCTTTTCGTTCTCGCCTTCGCCATCCCATACCAAATCAATACCTACATGTTCAAAGGCAAGTTCACAGAATTCTCGAACGGTATGAGTTTCGCCAGTGGCTACCACATAATCGTCTGGGGAATCCTGTTGAAGCATTAGCCACATTGCTTCTACATAATCACCTGCAAAACCCCAATCTCTTTTCGCATCAATATTTCCTAAGATAATTTTATCTTGCCTTCCCTTTATGATATTACTAATCCCAGTAGTGATCTTTCTAGTCACAAATGTTTTGCCTCTGCGAGGAGACTCATGATTGAATAATATACCATTCGTTGCAAATAATTCGTATGCATCCCTATAATTTACTGTAATCCAATAGGCATAGAGCTTTGCTACAGCATAGGGACTTCTAGGATTAAAAGGAGTGTTTTCAGATTGTGGAGTTTCTTTTACTTTTCCAAATAATTCACTAGAAGATGCTTGGTAAAATCGAATGTTAGGGTTTACTTCTTTAATACTTTCTAATAGTCTTAATGTTCCTATTGCATTCACATCTGATGTAAATTCGGGTACATCAAAAGATATTTTTACATGGCTTTGAGCTCCAAGATTATAGATTTCGTCAGGCTCAATATGATAGATAAGTTTATTTAAGTTGTTAGAATCACTTAAATCTCCAAAATGAAGAACAAATTTTTCTTCTTCTGCGAATTTTCCTGTTGACAAATGATCAATTCGCTGGGTATTTTGGGAACTGCTTCTACGAATAATTCCATGTACCTCATAACCTTTATCAAGTAAAAATTCAGCTAAATAAGAGCCATCTTGCCCTGTAATACCGGTAATTATTGCTTTTTTCATATATAATACCCAGTATAATGACCCCAGAGCCACTATACATTTTCCTTTCTATTTATATAAATTTCATGCATATTTTAGTTTTTAACTTAATAATATAATATGTTAGACAGTATATAATGTGACATAAAGCAGCCGAATCAAAGAAAAAGTGTTGATTGAAAATCAAGGATAATGTATTTATTGTTGACCTTTTAAGGTTGAAAGGTTAGAATAAATACTAAGGTCAAAAAAGAAATTAGCTTTTTTGATAGAATTTATGACAAGTAAAGTGGCTTGCTACTTTAGCTTATTCGGAATTAGGAGATTATGTATGAAATTATTATTTATTTCACTCGGCTGTGATAAAAATCTTGTCGATACAGAAATTATGCTTGGAATTCTTTCCAAGGGAGGATTTGAATTTACGGATGATGAAACACAGGCAGATGTAATTGTTGTAAATACCTGTTGCTTTATCAATGATGCAAAAGAAGAGAGTATTAATACGCTTTTAGAAATGGCAGAGTATAAAAAAACAGGTAGCTGCAAAGCATTAATTGCAGCTGGATGTATGGCACAAAGATATAAGCAAGAAATCCAAGAAGAAATTAAAGAAGTGGATGCTATTATAGGAACCACATCAATTGATAGTATTTTAGATGCGGTAAACACAAGTTTAAAAGGGCAAAAAGCTCAGTTTATAGAAAATATAGACCGAATACCAGCACAAAAAGGCAATCGAGTGGTTACAACAGGAGGCTATTATGCACATTTAAAAATAGCAGAAGGATGTAATAAACATTGTACCTATTGTATCATTCCAAAAATCCGCGGTAATTATCGAAGCGTACCGATGGAAGAATTAATCGAAGAAGCAAAATCTCTTGCAGAACAAGGGATAAAGGAGTTGATCTTAGTTGCACAAGAAACAACGCTTTATGGTATGGATTTGTATGGCGAAAAAAGACTTCCAGCTTTATTAAAAGAGCTATGTAAAATCAGAGGAATTGTCTGGATTCGTATTCAATACTGCTATCCAGAAGAAATTACAGATGAGCTTATTGAAACGATTAAAACAGAACCGAAAATATGTCATTATCTTGATTTGCCAATTCAACATGCTAATGATGAGATATTAAAAAGAATGGGTAGAAGAACCAATAAGGCCCAGCTAGTACAAATTATTGAAAAGCTTAGAAATGAGATTTCAGATATTGCACTTCGTACCACGTTAATCACAGGTTTCCCAGGTGAAACAAAAGAGCAGCATGAAGAACTTGTGGATTTTATTGATGAAATGGAATTCGATCGTTTGGGTGTATTTACCTATTCTCCTGAAGAGAATACGCCAGCGGCTTTGATGGACAATCAAGTGGAAGAAGAGGTTAAGGAAGAACGTCGGGCTGAACTAATGGAACTTCAGCAAGAAATTGTATTTGATAATGAAGATAAGATGGTTGGTAGAATCGTAACGGTTTTAATCGAAGGTAAAGTAGTAGATGAAAATGCTTATGTTGGAAGAACCTATAAAGATGCTCCAAATGTAGATGGATACATCTTCGTTCATACCGATGAAGAATTAATATCGGGAGATTTTGTAAAAGTAAAAGTAACTGGTGCAGTAGAGTATGATTTGATAGGAGAGATTGTAGATGAATTTACCGAATAAATTAACTATTTTAAGGGTAATCATGATTCCATTTTTTTTAATCTTTATGCTGACCGATTTTATGGGAGCCAATAGCAAATACATTGCATTGACCTTATTTGTAATTGCTAGTTTTACTGATTTTTTAGATGGGTATCTGGCACGTAAGTATAAGTTGGTAACAAACTTTGGAAAGTTTATGGATCCTCTTGCGGACAAGCTATTGGTGAGTGCAGCTTTAATTTCATTTGTAGAACTTCAGGCCTTATCAGCGTGGATTGTTATTACAATCATAAGTCGTGAGTTTATTATCAGTGGATTTCGTCTTGTTGCTTCGGATAATGGGGTGGTTATAGCCGCTAGTTATTGGGGTAAGTTTAAGACTGTAGCACAGATGATTATGATTATTTTATTAATAATAGATATTCAGGCAAGTTATTTTGTTATTCTGGAAAACATTTTTATTTATCTGGCATTAATTTTGACAATTGTATCCCTGTTGGATTATTTGATAAAGAATAAGGATGTTTTAAGGGAAAGGAGTGTTAAGTAATGGTTGTTGAATTGATATCGGTTGGAACGGAACTTTTACTAGGCAATACAGTCAATACAAATGCAAGTTTTCTAGCAGAAAAATGTGCTGCACTTGGACTATCGTTATATTATCAAACAACAGTGGGCGATAATTTTAATCGTTTGGAAGAAACACTTCAGGTGGCGCTTAATCGTTCGGATGTAGTCATTTTAACAGGCGGGCTTGGTCCTACACAAGATGATTTAACGAAGGAAGTTGCGGCAAAGGTAATGGGAAAAGCACTTGTAGAAGATACTCATACCAAGGAAAGAATTACGGAATATTTTAATAAGAGTCAGGTAAAAACTATAACAGAAAACAACTGGAAGCAGGCTCTGATACCAGAAGGTGCTATTGTCGTAGATAATAACAATGGAACAGCCCCAGGAATTATCATAGAAGAAAATAATAAATCGATTATTATGCTTCCAGGTCCTCCAAATGAATTAATTCCGATGTTTATGGAGGAGATTTATGGTTATTTGAATAAACTACAGCCAGAAATCATTTATTCACAAATTGTGAAATTATGTGGTATTGGAGAGAGTACGGCAGAAACTATGATTCAAGACCTTATTTCAGAACAAAGCAACCCAACCATTGCTCCTTATGCAAAAGTTGGGGAAGTTCATCTAAGGGTGACTGCAAAAGCAAGAGATGAAGAAGAGGCTAAAAAGTTAATTAAACCAGTTGTAAAAGAATTAAAAGCAAGGTTTGGAAACAATGTATTTTCTACTGATGAAAATGAGACATTAGAAGAAGCAGTTATAAAGTTATTGACAAAAAATGAGCTTACTCTTACTACAGCTGAATCCTGTACTGGTGGTATGTTGGCGGCGAGATTGGTTAATGTACCTGGCGTATCTGAAGTGTTTCGACAAGGATTTATCACTTATTCGAATAAGTCCAAACGTAAAATATTAAGCGTACAAAAAAGTACATTAAAAAAATTTGGGGCTGTGAGTGAAAAGACAGCTAAAGAAATGGCTAAAGGTGGTGTCTTTGCAACGGATTCTGATCTCTGTGTTTCTATTACAGGAATAGCAGGCCCAGATGGCGGTACAGAAGAAAAACCAGTTGGATTGGTATATATTGCATGCTATATTAACGATAAAGTAACAGTAAAAGAATTTCACTTTAAAGGAAACAGAGCTAAAATTAGAGAGCAGTCTGTAGTTCGTGCACTTACCTTATTAAGAGAATGTATTCTTGATGTATATAATAAATAGGAAATAAAAATAGTATTTACATAATTTTTTATATATGTTATACTATCTCAGGTATGAAAAATTAGCCAATATTCAGAATTTGGACACTCCGACCTAATTCTTAGTATTCATAACAAATTAAGCGACTTATTGCTTATCTTGTTTGGCGGTTTAAAATGAAGGAGGAAATTAAAATGATTTCAAAGGAAAAAAAGGCTGAAATTATTAAGGCTTATGCTAGAACAGAAGGAGATACAGGATCACCTGAAGTTCAGATTGCAATTTTGACTGAAAGAATCACTGAGTTAACTGAGCATTTGAAAAGCAACAACAAAGATCACCATTCAAGAAGAGGACTTTTCAAAATGGTTGGTCAAAGAAGAGGATTACTTGCATATTTAAAGAAAACTGATATCGAAAGATATCGTGCTTTAATTGAGCGTTTAGGACTCAGAAAGTAATCTTTGCCAAATGCTAGAATTAGGGCGGAGGAATCCGCCCTATATTTATATAATAGGAAATCTTATTTGACGTTCCTATTTTAGCTTTAAAAAGAAAATAGGTAAAAGAATGTACCCGAGACCACTGAAAAGTATATTTTACGTATATTTTAAAGTATGTTTTTCAGTAGTTTCGGTATCTTTTGCCACTATAAAAAGTAAAAGGAGATACAGTATGTTTAAAAGTTTTTCAATGGAATTGGCTGGCAGAACATTAACAGTTGATGTAGGCCGTGTGGCAGCGCAAGCGAATGGTGCTGCACTTATGCATTATGGAGAGACAGTTGTTTTATCAACTGCTACTGCATCTGAAAAGCCTAGAGAAGGAATAGATTTTTTCCCTCTTAGTGTGGAGTATGAAGAAAAATTATATGCAGTAGGAAAAATCCCAGGAGGATTTAACAAAAGAGAAGGTAAGGCATCAGAGAATGCAATTCTTACTTCCAGAGTTATCGATAGACCGATGCGTCCATTATTTCCAAAGGATTATAGAAATGATGTTACTTTGAATAATCTTGTTTTATCGGTTGATCCTGACTGTAGTCCAGAATTAACTGCAATGCTTGGTTCAGCAATCGCAACAGCGATTTCAGATATTCCATTTGATGGTCCTTGTGCGACCACACAAGTTGGTTTGGTAAATGGTGAATTTGTATTTAATCCAAATGCAGAACAAAAATCAATTTCAGATTTACAACTAACAGTAGCTTCTACAAGCGAAAAAGTTATCATGATTGAAGCTGGAGCAAATGAAGTTCCAGAAGATAAAATGATAGAGGCTATTTTTGCAGCTCATGAGTTAAACCAAAAGGTAATTGAGTTTATTAATAAAATCGTAGCAGAGTGCGGAAAGCAAAAACATGCCTACGAAAGCTGTGCAATACCAGAAGAATTATTTGCAGCAATGAAGGAGATTGTTACTCCACAAGAAATGGAAGAAGCTGTATTTACAGATGTAAAACAAGTAAGAGAAGAAAATATAAGAATTATTAGAGATAAATTTAATGAGGCATTTGCGGAAAAAGAAGAGTGGCTTTCTCTTATTGACGAAGCATTGTATCAGTATCAGAAGAAGACTGTTCGTAAGATGATATTAAAGGATCAGAAACGTCCAGATGGAAGAGCAGTTGATGAAATCAGAAAGCTTTCTGCTGAAATTGATATTATACCTAGAGTTCATGGATCAGGTATGTTTACACGTGGACAGACTCAGATTTGTACGATTACAACCTTAGCGCCATTATCAGATGCGCAAAGAATTGATGGACTGGATGAAGCAGAAAAGTCCAAACGTTATATGCATCACTATAACTTCCCATCATATTCAGTTGGTGAGACAAAGCCATCTAGAGGACCAGGTCGTCGTGAAATTGGACATGGAGCATTAGCGGAAAAAGCATTGATTCCAGTGCTTCCTAGTGAAGAAGAATTTCCATATGCAATCAGAACTGTGTCAGAGACGTTTGAGTCAAATGGTTCTACATCTCAGGCAAGTATCTGTGCGTCTACGTTGTCATTGATGGCAGCAGGTGTACCAATCAAAAAACCAGTAGCAGGTATCTCAACAGGATTAGTGACTGGTGATACAGACGATGAATATATTGTATTAACAGATATTCAAGGACTGGAAGATTTCTTTGGTGACATGGACTTTAAGGTTGCTGGTACACATGATGGTATCACAGCAATTCAAATGGATATAAAAATTCATGGTTTGACCAGACCAATTATTGAAGAGGCTATCAGAAAGACAAAGGAAGCCAGAACCTTTATTTTAAATGAAGTTCTTATTCCTACCATTGATAAGCCAAGAGAAGAAGTTGGTAAATACGCGCCTAAGATTGTACAGATTCAGGTTGATCCAGCAAAGATTAGCGAGATTATTGGACAAAAAGGTAAGACAATTAATAAAATTATTGAAGAAACTGGTGTTAAGATTGATATCACAGATGACGGAAAAGTATCAATCTGTGGCATTGATGCAACAGGTATTGAAAGAGCAAAAGAAATCATTTTAGCTATCGTAACTGATATTGAGGCAGGTCAAGTTATGACAGGTAAAGTTGTTAGAATTATGCAATTTGGAGCGTTTGTTGAATTAGCTCCAAATAAAGATGGTTTAATTCACATTTCTAAATTATCAAAAGAACGTGTTAATAAAGTGGAAGACGTTGTAAATATTGGTGATGTTGTTACTGTAAAAGTAATTGAAGTTGATAAAATGGGTAGAATTAATCTAAGTATGCGTGATTTAACTGAATAAGACTTTTAAAAGGGGTTCCTAATGGGAACCTCTTTTTGTAGGCGCACTAGCAAAGAGTAGGGGTTAGGAGAGTATTTAAGGGGAGTATTCCTTTACAGCAAGTAGGAAGTGGTGTATAATCGGAGCAGAATAAAAGAAAGGCTTGGTTAATAATATGTATTTAGCAGATTATCATATTCACACAAGGTATTCCTTTGATGGAGTTGAAAGAATAGAAGATATATGCAACAAAGCGATAGAATTAGGTATGGATGAAATTGCATTAACAGATCATATGGACATCTTTAGTAATAAGCCTTATGGAGACGTTCTAGATTGCAGGCAGTTATATAACGAAATTGACCAAATGAAAGAAAAATTTGAAGGTAGGCTTACGATTCGAAAAGGAATTGAATTAGGACAACCACAAGCAAATCCTGTGGAAGCAAAGCAATTTTTACAAGATTATACTTTAGATTTTGTGATTGGTTCCATTCATAACATCCGAGATGATGTTGATGTGTATGAATATGATTTTAAGAAACTGGATTGTAATAAAGTATATGAAGACTACATAGAAGCATTGATTGAGCTTGCTATGAACTATGATTTTGATGTAGTGGGTCACCTTACCTACCCGCTTCGTTATATGTTTCAAAGAGAAGGAGTAAGACTTAACTTGGATCCTTATGAAGATAGGTTTCGAAAACTTTTTAAGATAGTAATACAACGAGGCAAAGGAATTGAGGTTAATACATCTGGTTTGTTACAGTCTATGAATGAAACGATGCCTTCTTTATCTGTAATAAAGCTTTATAAAGAGTGCGGTGGAGAAGTGATTACGATTGGTTCAGACGCACACAGGATAGAACATTTGTCAACTACAATTAGACAAGGACAAGATTTGATTAGAGAAGCTGGATTTGAATATATTACTACCTTTGAAGAACGAAAACCTATTTTTAAAAAAATATAAAGGGAACCCTCAAACAAGTTAGGGTTCCTTTTATGTTATACGGATTAATTTGCTACTTCGAAAGAAGTTTTTCGATTCTTTCCATTGCCTCAATGGTATTTTCTCTGTTTCCAAACGAAGTCAAACGGAAAAATTTCTGTCCGTTTTTACCAAAGCCTGCACCAGGTGTACCAACCACTTGAGCATTTTCTAGTAAGTAATCAAAAAAGGCCCAAGAATCCATACCATTTGGGCATTCAAACCAGATGTATGGAGAATTAATACCGCCAAAGAAGCGAATATTTTTCTTTGCAAGTGTATCAGCAATGATTTTAGCATTTTCTTGATAAAATTTAATGTTTTCTCTTGATTGTGCCATTCCTTCTTTTGAAAAAGCAGCAGCAGCACCCTTTTGTACGATATAAGATACACCGTTAAATTTAGTCGATTGTCTACGATTCCACATAGCATTCAGAGACATAACTGTTCCATTGGAAGCGGTAATGGTAAGCTCTTTAGGAACTACAGTATATCCACATCTTGTACCAGTAAATCCAGCTGTTTTTGACAAGGAACAAAATTCAATGGCACATTTTTTAGCACCTTCGATTGCAAAAATACTTCTTGGAAGAGATTCATCTGTAATAAAAGCCTCGTATGCAGAGTCAAATAATATAATTGCATCATTTAATAACGCGTAATCAACCCATTCTTTTAACTGTTCTTTTGAATAAGTTGCACCTGTTGGATTGTTTGGTGAACAAAGGTATATAATATCTGCATGAACATTTTTATCTGGCATTGGTAAGAAATTATTCTCAACATTTGCATCAATATAGATAATATTTCTTCCGTCCATAGTATTTGTATCAACATAAACTGGGTATACAGGATCTGGAACCATTACAATGTTATCTTTATCAAATAAATCGGTAATATTACCTGTATCACTCTTTGCTCCATCTGAAACAAAGATTTCATCCGCTTCTACTGATACGCCATTTCTTCCATAGTATTCAACAATTGCGTTACGAACAAAATCATAACCTCTTTCTGGACCATATCCTTTAAAGGAATCCGAGGAAGCCATTGCATCAACACCTTCGTGAAGTGCATGAATCATCGTGCTTCCAATAGGAAGCGTAACATCGCCAATACCAAGGCGAATTACTTTTTTATCAGGATTGGCAGTAGAATATTTTTCCACTCTATGAGCAATTTCTGAGAATAAATAACTTTCTTTTAGATTTAAGTAATTTTCATTTAGTTTAGCCATACGATTCTCCTTTACAATAAGCATTAAAAGAGCTTATATTTTATTTTAATGTTAACAAAGATAGTGTTCTTTGTCAAGACTACGCTTTTGATAATAATTCTTGATTAGAAAAAGCAAAATAATAGTTGAAAGAATAAAAGTAGTAGATTATAATATGTCTAGTTAAATTAACATATTCTTTTCTACTCATCTATCGCAATTGTCAAGGACTAAAATTTTATAAAATTTCATGATAGACAGGTATAGTCATGCTTTATAGTGAGAAGACTTTTACTAGAAAAATCTAGGAGGGATCTTACTATGGCGCTTAATAAAGTTGAAATTTGTGGTGTAAACACATCTAAGTTACCTTTACTTAAAAATGATGAAAAAGAGCTTCTTTTTGAAAAGATTAAGCAGGGTGATGAAACTGCTAGAGAGACATATATAAAAGGAAACTTAAGATTGGTTCTCAGCGTAATTAAACGTTTTTCTAATAGCAATGAAAATGTAGACGATTTATTTCAAATTGGTTGCATTGGTCTTATTAAAGCAATTGATAATTTTGATTCAACATTAGATGTAAAATTCTCAACGTATGCGGTTCCAATGATTATCGGAGAGATAAGAAGATATCTACGCGATAACAATTCAATCAGAGTAAGTCGTTCACTTCGTGATACCGCGTATAAAGCAATTTATGCAAAAGAAAATCTGATAAAAAAGAATTCCAAAGAGCCTACGATAAATGAAATTGCAACAGAGATTGGTATTAGTAAAGAAGATATAGCATTTGCACTGGATGCAATTCAAAATCCAGTTAGTTTATATGAACCTGTTTATACAGAAGGTGGAGACACGCTTTATGTAATGGATCAAATTAGCGATAAGAAGAATAAGGAAGAAAATTGGGTAGAAGAAATTTCTCTTAGTGAAGCTATGAAAAAATTAAATGAAAGAGAAAGCTATATTATTAAATTAAGATTTTTTGAAGGAAAGACACAAATGGAAGTGGCAAGTGAGATTAATATATCACAAGCCCAAGTATCAAGACTTGAAAAAAGTGCATTAAAGAATATGAGAAATTATTTAAAAATAAAGTAGAAGCTTATATCGTTTCTACAAATTGTTGAATTACAATCTGTGAAAGAGGTAACATCATGAATAGGATGAAAAGTGCTTTTATTGGCAGGCATGGTATCGATCAATTAAATATTGCATTATTGGTTATTACTTTGATTATGGCTGCTACTACTTTAATAATAGAAAGTAATGACATGGGATTATTATGTTGGTTTCCTTTTTTATATTGTCTTTATAGAATGTTTTCCAAACAACATATTGCAAGATATAAGGAAAATGTACGCTTTATGAAGTGTTTGTCACCCATTTTAAAACCATTGTATGTAAAAGTGGCAAGAGTAAAAGATAAGCAACATAAATATTGCCAATGTCCTTCTTGTAAACAAACAATACGAATTATTAAGTCGAGGGAGAAGATAACCATTTCTTGTCCAATGTGTAAATCAGAATTTATAAAATAAATAAACTAAATAAACTAAGACCATTCTAGCAAAAATACAGAATGGTCTTTTTTCATTTAAAAAAAATTAAAAAAAGTTCAGAAAGTTGAAGACAGATTGAATTTTAATTCGTTATAATAAATGAACAGATAAAAAAGGAGGCGGATAAAATTAATCAAGAGGAATATTTTGAATATCTAATCGAGAACTATCAAAATTTAGTATATTCGATATGCTATAAGACGATTGGAAATAGTTTCGATGCAGAAGATTTAACGCAAGAAGTATTTTTATCCGCATATAAAAAACTATCTGAGTTTGATCGAACATATGAAAAGGCATGGTTAGGAAAAATAGCGGCTAATAAATGTTTGGATTTTATAAAACAAGCAGGACGAAGAAGTGTTCCTACCAGCGATACATATTTTTTAGAATTAGCATCCGATTCCATTTCACCAGAAGAAGATTATTTGATGAAGGAATCAAAGAAAGAAGTACTTTTTATCTGTAAGCAGTTAGCAACTCCCTATCAAGAGGTAGCATTAGAACACTACTATAAAGAATTATCTGTTCAAGAAATAGCAAAGAGAAATGGAAAAAACATAAAGACAATACAAACCCAGTTATATCGGGCTAAGGCGCTGATAAAGAAAATCTTAGAGAGGAGTGACTAAATGCACATTGATGATAAAGTATTAAAAAAATTTCAAAAAGGAACTTTGGATAGTAAAGAATTAATAGAAGTTCTTAAACATTTGGATACTTGTAGTTTTTGCACGGATAGGTGGATGGAGTTAGAAAATGAAGAAATGATTCAGGCTCCTTCCTATTTGAAAGAAGATATATTAAAACGTGTACATAAGGCAGATGTACAAGTAAATATACACATTAAAAAAACATCAAAGAAAACAGAGCTGTTTTTTTACAGTTTAAAAACAACTGCAGCAGTTTTGGGCGCATTGATTTTACTCATCTCAATAAGTTATGTGAATACAACGGAAAGGTTATTGGATTATAAAGATAAGGCATCGCCATCCGTTTCAATTAGTGAGAAACTGAATGAAAAAAGTAACGAGATAGTAGATATTATGACGTATTTTTCAAATCAAATTATAAATGGAGGTAAGAATTAATGACAAAACAAAAAAATGGATTTTGGACGTTCATATTTTCCCTAATCCCTGGTGCAGGAGAGATGTATATGGGATTTATGAAACAAGGAATTAGTATCATGACGCTTTTTTGGCTTTTGATTGCATTGTGCAGTTTCTTTAATACAGGAGTATTTTTATTTGGACTACCATTGTTATGGTTTTATAGCTTTTTTAATGTTCATAATTTAAAATCACTAAGTGAAGAAGAATTCTATAGCATTACTGATGATTATGCATTTCATTTGGAGGCATTTATCGCTGATAAGAAAGGGCTTGTTAAAAAATATCATTCTATCATCGGGGGAGTACTTTTATTTAGTGGGCTGACAATATTATGGAATAATTCTTATGAATTTATTTATTATATTCTTCCTGATTATTTTGGTTCAATTGTTTATAGAATCGGAAATATGGTTCCTCAGTTTGTACTTGGTATAGGAATCATTCTCTTTGGTATTTCGATGATAAGAGGGAAGAAAAAGGAGCTTGAAGAAAATGAGAACGCATAGAGTTGGAACGATTACATTAGGTTTATGTTTAATTGTGTTTGGAACTTTGTTTTTTATTCACATGTTTCTTCCAACACTTCGCTATGAAACGATATATAAGCTTTGGCCAATTATGCTTATAGCATTGGGAGTTGAAGTATTGTTAACAAATGTAAAGGTAGAAAAAGATGCATTTATATATGATAAGGGGGCTATTTTTTTGATGATTGTAATTTGTTTTTTTGCGATGACTTTGGCAACGTTTGAGGTTCTATTTTGAATTTATTTGCCTAGAATTCAAAGTGTGAGGAAGACTCACACTTTTTTTCGTATTTAATAACAAAATCTTAGTGTTGTTAATATAATGATAGAAAGAAATCTTTGGTGGTTGTATGCGACTTTGTGATTTTAAAGACAAACAGGTAATTAATCTATGTGATTGCTGCGTAATTGGCTGTGTCTCTGATATTATATTCAATGAATGCACTGGGAAGATAACAGATATCATTGTTCCAGGTCCTGCAAGGTTATGTGGGATATTTGGAAGAGATTCAGAGTATATTATTCCGTGGAATCACATATGTCAAATCGGACCAGATATTATTCTTGTTAAATTAACGCATGAAGAGGCCAAGGCACATAAGGTGATTTTTTGATAGAAGGCACTAAAGCATCCTCTACCTAATATTATATCAGGTTCTAGTCTTGTTTTTAAACGTAATAGATGATAAAATGCTTATTATAGTATTTGAATGTAATGATATATGGAGGATAAAATATTTTGAATAGAGTAGCAATCATAACAGATAGCAACAGTGGAATAACGCAAGCTGAAGCAAAGAAATTAGGTATATTTGTACTTCCAATGCCATTTACAATTGATGGGGCAGAGTACTTTGAGGACATCAATCTGTCAGTCGAAGAATTTTATGCTAAGTTAGAAGCAGATGCTGATATATCAACTTCTCAGCCTTCCATAGAATCTGTGACGTCTTTGTGGGATGAGGCTTTAAAAGAATATGACGAAATTGTACATATTCCAATGTCGAGTGGATTAAGCGGATCTTGTAGTACTGCTATGGTATTAGCCCAGGATTATGAAGATAAAGTTGAAGTGGTGAACAATCAAAGAATATCAGTAACTCAAAGACAGTCTGTCTTAGATGCAATCGAACTAGTAAACAAAGGAAAATCAGCAAATGAAGTAAAAGAAATTCTAGAAAAAAACAAATTTGAATCTAGTATATATATCATGGTAGATACTTTGAAGTATCTAAAAAAGGGTGGTAGAATAACCCCAGCAGCAGCGGCACTTGGTACCATGTTAAGACTTAAGCCAGTTTTACAGATTCAAGGTGAGAAGCTAGAAGCATTTGCAAAAGCCAAAACGATTAAGCAAGCGAAATCTATTATGATGAAGGCTATCCACGATGATATTGACCAACGTTTTGGAGGATTAAATGCAATGGATGTTTCCTTGTTTGTTGCTCATAGTGCGAATGAAGAAGCGGCGAATCGTTTAAAAGAAGAATTGCAAGAGATTTATCCAGGGGTATCCATTTATGTAGATGATTTATCTTTAAGTGTTTCATGCCACATAGGACCAGGCTCACTTGCCATTGCAACATCACGTAAAATAAAGGAATAAATACAGGTAATGAATTGCCTTTACTTAAAACAGCCAAGTGTTATGCACTTGGCTGTTTTGTAATGCAAAATCATTTTAAGTTGCTTTATTTTTTACACTTCAAATAACTCATTTGCATAACGAATAGAGCCCATAGCATCCTTTGAATAAAAGTCAGCGCCAATCATATCAGCATAAGTTTGCGTAAGTACCGCACCGCCTACCATGACTTTACAATCAGGAATTGCAGTCTTTATCTGCTTAATTGTAATCTCCATATTTGCAACGGTAGTGGTCATCAAAGCACTTAGCCCGATTAATTTAACGTTGTGCTCAAGAGCTGTTTCTACAATTAATTCTGGACTAACATCTTTTCCTAAATCTATTACGTGAAAACTATAATTTTCCAAGAGAACTTTTACAATGTTCTTTCCAATATCATGAATGTCTCCTTTTACCGTAGCAACTATAATTGTTCCTTTTGAAGAGGAGGTTGTTCCTTTTTTTGCCAAAACTTCTTTGATGGCATCAAATCCAGCTTTCGCAGCTTCAGCACTCATAAGAAGTTGTGGTAGAAACAATGTTTTGTTTTCAAAGCCTTGTCCAACTTTATCGAGTGCAGGAATTAGGTCTTCGTCAATGAGTGTTAGCGGTTCCTTTTTCTTTAAAAGTTCTTTGGCCGCTGTGTATGCACTTTCTGATAGCCCTTTTACGACTGCATCAAAGAGAGAAACCTGTCCAGACTGCTTGATGTTTGATGTTTGTTGCGCTACTGCGGAATATCGATTGATATAACCGATACATTGTTCATCACTGCCGTTTATAGCACAATATGCATTGTATGCGTTCATCATAGCTTCGCTTCCAGGATTGATAATACCTGCACTTAAGCCTCTGGCTAAGGCTATGGTAAAAAACGCTGTATTTATATTTTCTCGTTGAGGAAGCCCAAACGATATATTAGATACACCTAGTACGGTATGGATTTCCATTTTATGGCGGATGTAATCTAATGCATCCAAAGTAATATCTGAGTTCTCCTGACCAGTACTAATCGTCATAGCTAAGGTATCCATTACTAAGTCTTTTTTAGAAATACCGTACTTTGAAGCTTCAGAAACAATTTTTTTTGCTATGTCAATTCTACCTTGTGCTGTTTCAGGAATTCCTGTTTCGTCTAAGGTAAGGCAAACAACCATACCTCCGTATTTTGCTACAAGAGGAAATACTGCATTCATCGATTCTTGTTTCCCATTAACGGAGTTAATCAGTGGCTTTCCATTATAGATTCGCATTGCTTTTTCCATTGCAGTAATATCAGAAGTATCGATTTGAAGAGGTAAATCTATGATAGACTGAATTCCTGTTATGGTTCGTTCCATCATAGACACTTCATCGATTTCAGGAAGACCTACATTAACATCAAGGATATGTGCACCGTTATCTTGTTGAGCAAGTGCTTCTTTTAAAATATATTCCAAATCATTGTCGCGAAGTGCTTGTTTAAATCTAGATTTACCAGTTGGATTAATTCTTTCACCTATAATTTTAGGACGATTGTTTAATTCAACCGCATGGCTGTAAGAGGAAATAACTGAAAGACCTTTATCCATTACTTCCAATGGTTTTATATCTTTGCAAAGCTCAATTGTAGCTTTTATATGCTCAGGAGTCGTGCCACAGCAGCCACCTAGTATAGAAGCACCACTTAATGCGATTTCTTTCATGACCAATGCAAATTCTTCGGGATTAACATTAAACATAGTCTGTCCATCTACTACCACAGGAAGACCCGCATTTGGATTCATTACGATTGGAAGAGAACAAACTCTGTGAAGTTCTGGCAACAGTTTTTGCATTTGAACTGGACCAAGTCCACAATTAAAACCAATTGCATCAACTCTTAAACCTTCTAACATTGCAGTTGCAGCAAAAATATCAGCGCCAGTAAGAAGCTTGCCTCCTTCATCGAAAATCATTGTAACTATTATAGGAAGCTTGGTATTTTCTTTTGCTGCCAAGACAGCAGCTTTTATTTCATAGGTATCGCTTACGGTTTCAATTAGAATTAAATCTGCCCCTGCTTTTTCACCTGCCACGCATATTACTTTAAAAGCTTCATAAGCGTCTTCAAATTCCAATTCTCCAAGAGGTTTTAATAGTTTTCCTACGGAACCGATATCTAGAGCAACATAAGCGTCTTTTTTAGACTGTAAAACGGCTTCTTTAGCAATCTCAATTCCCTTGCTCACGATTTCCTCACAGCTATAGCCTGTATCTTTCATTTTAAAAGGATTCGCTCCAAAGGTATTCGCCTTTATGATGTCACAACCGGCAGCAAGATAGCTTTTATGAATCTCTAAAATAGTATCAGTATGAGTCATATTCCATAACTCAGGTATTTCACCAGGCTGCAATCCTTTGCTTTGAAGAATTGTTCCCATTGCGCCATCAAAAAAAAGCATCTTTGTTCCTAATTTGTCAATAAATTTTGTCATGTTATCCTCCTGGTATAAATTAGATTTAAAGCGTATAGCCCTTTATGCATCTCTGTATTCGCATTGTGTACTTGAACAGGTTGTGCATTTTTGTTTCAAACAATTGTTTTTAATTTTAGAAAGTCCAATGATAGCAGTAACACTTTTGGAAGGAACCATAAGACAGGTATCTGTTAATGATAAGCCAATTCGTTTACTGCATTCTAGTATATTAAAGATTTCTCTTTGATGCTCCAGCGACAAATCACCATAGCCTGGGCTAAAGCGTGGGCGTAAATATAAATCTCTTTTGGTTGCATCCAAGCGAATGGAGTCTTCCAAAGAATCACAAAAAGTCTCAATCAAAGCAGCACCAGCTGCTTGAATGACAGAAGCTTTTGCAAGATTGGTAATAGAATAACGTTTTATAAGTGTATCTACAGAGGAACCAATGGTGGCTGCAAAAATAATAGCACTGTCACAACCTTTTAAATTTTTTGCAAGGTTTTTACTTGTTATTTTAATTGGGCCAAGTAAAACAGTTGTTTCGTCTATTACGTTACAGGAAAATTCTTTGTGTACACTTTTGGGATTGATTGATATTTCTAATTCTTTTGAAGCTTCTTCAATTAATGTTTCTAATTTTGCATCAATATCTTGACCTTTGTAACCCAGATATCGTAAGGTTTCTTTTTTGTTTACTTGCATTATCATTATCCTTTAAGCATTCTTTCATGCGTTGATACAAAGAGTTATTATTTTATGTAGAGAGATATTTTAGTTATCCTAATACATAAAAGGGAACATTGTTTTTAAACATTATAAATAATTTATCGCCAGTTGGCAATAAGCAACTGGCGATAAGAAAATAAGATTATTTATTACCTAGATAACAAAATTTAGTTGATTTTTTTCTGTTTGTATTTCCATTAAATCTGCGAGTGTAATATTATCTACTACTTCGTTGATTGCATCGTTTAAGCGTTTCCACACTTCTAAAGTAGCACAATTATCATAACGGGCACATTCGCTGACATCACCGTCTAGGCATGATACAGGTGCAAGACTTCCTTCTGTTAATCTTAAAATCATACCAACTGTATATTCCGCGGGTAGTTTAGCAAGTTTATAGCCGCCCGATGCGCCTCGAATACTTTTTACATATCCGGCACGACTTAAGATTGTAATGATTTGTTCTAAATATTTGTCTGACAAGTCCTGTCTTTTTGCAATGTCCTTTATTTTTACATATCCTTCATCTTCATATAAAGCCAAATCAAGCATAAGCCTTAAAGCATAACGTCCTTTTGTTGAAATTTTCATAATATCACCTTCTTATTTTTTTATTTTATTTATAAATTTCTTGACGAATGATTGGTTCATGATAAAATAGAACTATCATTTTAATGATGGAACAAAAGAAATAATTAATTTTGACGAATGAAGTGATAACACATCATTTTGTTGCTATAAATATTATGGATCATAGCGATTTATTTACAACAACGAAAAAGTCCATAACAAGTAATCGTTATGTGACAGGTATTTTGATAAATGCCAATACATCTTTGTTAGAAGTAAAACCGTAGACAGAGCCTACGGTTTTGTCATGCAATTAATGAAACGCCTCTTCTAGATCAAATAGCAAATCATCAATGTGTTCTGTTCCGATGGAAAGACGAATTGTATTTGGCTTAATATCTACATTTTTAAGTTCTTCTTCGTTAAGTTGAGCGTGAGTTGTAGTATAAGGGTGAATCACTAATGATTTTACGTCTGCAACATTTGCAAGTAACGAGAAAATCTGTAATTTGTCAATGAAGTCTTTTGCTTCCTGTTCTCCGCCTTTAATATCAAACGTAAAAATAGCAATTCCACCATTTGGAAAGTACTGTTTGTATAATTCATTGTATTTATTTCCAGCAATGGATGGATGATTTACGGATTCCACCTTTGGATGTTTACTTAGATAATCAACAATCTTAAGTGCATTTTCCACATGGCGCTCTAGCCTTAATGATAAGGTTTCAAGACCTTGAAGGAAAAGGAAAGAGTGTAATGGAGCAATCGAAGCACCTGTATCTCTAAGCAAGAGAGCACGAATGCTTGTGATATAAGCAGCTGCGCCGACATCTTTTGCAAAACTAATGCCATGATAGCTAGGATTTGGTTCAACAAGGTGTGGAAACTTTCCAGAGTGAATCCAGTCAAATTTACCGCTATCAATGATAACACCACCAAGTGCAGTACCATGTCCACCAATGTACTTTGTTGCAGAGTGAACGACTATGTCAGCACCGTATTCAATTGGGCGTAACAGATAAGGAGTTGCAAATGTATTATCTACAACAAGCGGAATTTTATGATCGTGTGCAATTTTAGCGATTTTTTCAATATCAACCAAATTAGCATTTGGGTTTCCAATACTTTCAATGAAAATAGCCTTGGTATTTTCACGAATTGCTTCTTCGAAGCTGTTTTCTTTATCAGGGTCGACAAAGGTAGTAGAAATACCAAAATCTGAAAAAGTATGTTCTAATAGATTATAAGAGCCACCATAAATATACTTGGAAGAAATAATGTGATCACCAGAATGTGCAAGTGATTGTAGTGCATAGGTAACGGCAGCAGCCCCTGAAGCAAGTGCTAAAGCAGCAATTCCACCTTCTAAGGAAGCAATTCTTTTTTCAAAAGCATCCTGGGTTGGATTGGTAAGTCTTCCATAGATGTTACCAGCATCTGCTAGGCTAAAACGAGCAGCAGCATGATCACTGTTATGAAATACATAGGAAGAAGTTTGGTAAATTGGTACAGCTCTGGCATCTGTTGCTGGATCTGGTGATTCCTGACCTACATGTAATTGTTTGGTTTCAAATTTTAAAGGTCTTTCGTTAATTGAACTCATAGTAATTACCTCATTTCTTTCTTAGTGTGTATAACTTATTTCTACAATAAATAGATGGTTTGAACTAGGATGGAAAAATGTCGTAAATCATATCGGATAACTATGAATTGAATATACATGATTGAACTGATTATGTCAATAGATTTATAAAAAAATTACAAAGTTCTTCAAAAAAAGTTTTAATCTATCAGATTTGATGTATAATGTATATGAAGATTAACCATTTCCTAGTTGACAAGTAGAAAATCAAATGGTATATTCAAATATAATTAATCCTAGTAAAATACTAGGAAATAGAAGCGTGATTCAATTTTAGGAGGTAAATTTATGAATGAAATTATATATTTGGATAATGCAGCTACAACGCAGTTAGACAAAGCAGTATTTGAAGAGATGCAACCATATTTTGTAGATTATTATGGGAATCCATCCAGTGTTTATAGCATAGCTTCTGAAAGTAAAAAAGCTATTAATCTAGCAAGAGAAAGAGTTTCAGGTGCAATTGGCGCATTAGATAGAGAAATTTATTTTACCAATGGCGGAACAGAAAGTGATAATTGGGCAATTAAAGGAATAGCAGAATCTTATAAGGAAAAAGGAAAACATATTATTACTTCCAAGATTGAACATCATGCGGTACTGCATACGTGCGAATACTTAGAAAAACAAGGATATGAAATAACTTATTTAAATGTAGACGAAGATGGACTAGTTGATTTGAATGAATTAGAAAAAAGCATACGTAAAGATACGATTTTAATTACGATTATGTTTGCGAATAATGAAATTGGGACCATTCAGCCGATTAAGGAAATTGGTGAAATAGCCAAAAGACATGATGTCATATTTCATACAGATGCAGTTCAAGCATTTGGTCATGTTCCAATCGATGTAAATGAAATGAATATTGATCTACTAAGTGCAAGTGGTCATAAAGTAAATGGACCTAAGGGCGTTGGATTTTTATATGTAAGAAAGAATATTAAACTTAAGGCCTTTATTCATGGTGGAGCGCAAGAAAGACAAAGAAGAGCTGGAACGGAAAATGTTCCTGGTATTGTAGGACTTGGAGCAGCAGCAAAGATTGCATACGAACAGTTAGAAGAAAGAACAAAATATTTAATTGAGAATAGAGACTATTTAATTGACCAGATTGAAAAAAATATTGACTATGTACGATTGAATGGACATCGGACCAAGAGATTGCCAAACAATGTTAACTTTTGTTTTCGTTTTATAGAAGGAGAGTCATTGCTTATTTCACTTGATATGGAAGGTATTTGTGCATCAAGTGGATCAGCATGTACTTCAGGTTCCCTAGATCCATCTCATGTATTACTGGCAATTGGTCTTCCACACGAAATAGCGCATGGCTCATTAAGAATGACATTAAGCCATTCTACAACCAAAGAGCAGTTAGATTTTGTAGTGAAGCAACTAAAAGATATAGTAAATAGGCTTAGAAATATGTCACCATTATATGAAGATTTTTTAAAAAATCAAAACAAGTAGTTTATAAAAAGAAAGAGGCGATTTTATGTATACAGAAAAAGTAATGGACCATTTTAAAAACCCAAGAAACATGGGTGAGATTGAGGATGCAAGTGGAGTAGGTACGGTAGGAAATGCAAAATGCGGAGATATTATGCGTGTATTTCTTAAAATAGAGGGTGACGTGATTGAAGATGTAAAGTTTAAGACATTTGGTTGTGGTGCTGCTGTAGCAACAAGTAGTATGGCAACAGAATTGGTTAAGGGTAAAACAATTAAAGAAGCTATGTTAGTAACCAATAAAGCAGTAATGGAGGCTTTGGACGGCCTTCCACCAGTGAAAGTACATTGTTCTTTGTTAGCAGAAGAAGCCATTCATGCGGCATTATGGGATTATGCAAAAAAGAATGGGATTGTAATAGATGGTCTTGAAGAACCAAAAGAAGATATTGGAGAAGAAGAAATTCCCGAAGAAGAGTAAGCGAAAAGATAAAATTAAACTACTTGTTAAACCAAAGTCTTTAAAATAACAATGACTAATAGAGTAATCTCCATTTTTTTATTGCATGGTACTATTAAAAATGATATAATGAATCGGTATGAGTTTTAAATTGGTTACAGTTTTGTCTTATGACTTCATAAAAATGATAGAAAATAAAGCTGTAATAATAATAGAACAAAAAGATTACATTTTGAATAGGTTCTATTATAAATAGAAATGGAGATTTGTTAGATGAAAAAGATTGAAGAATACGTAAGAAGTATACCTGATTTTCCAGAAGAAGGTATTATCTTTCGAGATGTTACGTCCGTATTACAGGATGCGGAAGGCTTACATTTAGCCATTGATTCGATGCAAGAATTAATAAAGGATGTAGATTGTGATGTAATCGTTGGACCAGAATCCAGAGGTTTTATATTTGGCGTTCCGATTGCGTATAATTTAAGAAAAGCATTTATTCCTGTTAGAAAAAAAGGAAAACTTCCTTGCGAAACAATCGAAAAGGAATACGACTTAGAATATGGTACTGCCATAATTGAAATGCATAGAGATTCAATCAAACCAGGTCAAAAGGTTATTATTATAGATGACCTAATGGCAACAGGCGGAACCATTGAAGCAATTGTTTCTTTAATTGAAGAATTAGGTGGAGAAGTAGTAAAAATAGTATTTTTAATGGAGTTAGAAGGCTTAAAAGGTAGAGACAAATTACAAGGATATAATGTTGAATCTGTAATACGATATTCAGGTAAATAGACTCGTTTCATAGAATTAGATTAGTTTATATCAAGAATAAGAAGTAGGTGATTATCGGAAGAATTTCCATAGTTACCTATTTTTTGAATTTACTATTGCACATAAAGACAAAAAAAATTATAATAAGAATCAAATGTAAAGACTAAGATGGTGAATATATGTCGAATGAACAAGGAAAACAGATAATGAGTAAATTGCAGGAAGTAAAAGTGGATGATAGTAATGTGAAGGCACCGGCAGATTTTACCAGTCCTGATGTTCTATATAAAGAATTGATTGATAGTGTCAGAAAATATCATCCTTCAACAGATATTTCTTTAATTGAGAAAGCATACAATATTGCCAAAACTGCTCATGATGGGCAAGTTAGAAAATCAGGTGAACCATATATCATTCACCCTCTTTGTGTTGCAATTATACTGGCTGAATTAGAACTTGATAAAGAAACGATTGTTGCAGGGCTTCTTCATGATGTAGTGGAAGATACGGTTATGACCGCAGACGAAATTATAGAAGAATTCAGTGAAGAAGTGGCATTGTTAGTAGATGGTGTAACCAAGTTAGGTCAATTATCTTATTCTATGGATAAGGTAGAGGTGCAAGCAGAAAATCTTCGTAAAATGTTTTTGGCAATGGCAAAAGATATACGTGTTATTCTTATCAAGTTAGCCGACAGACTTCATAATATGAGAACGCTAAAATACATGAGGCCTGAGAAGCAGATAGAGATTGCTAGAGAAACCATGGATATTTATGCTCCAATTGCACAAAGACTTGGTATTTCAAAAATTAAGACAGAGCTTGATGATCTATCCTTAAAGTATTTAGAACCTCAAGTGTACTATGATCTGGTTGAGAAAATTAACTTAAGGAAAAGTGAGCGAGAGTTATTTGTTCAAAATATTGTCGACGAGGTTAAAAGTCATATCGATAATGCTGGAATAGAAGCAAAGATTGATGGAAGAATTAAGCATTTTTTTAGCATTTATAAAAAAATGGTCAATCAAGATAAGACGATAGACCAGATATATGATCTTTTTGCAGTACGCATTATTGTAGAAACGGTAAAGGATTGCTATGCGGCACTTGGAATCATTCATGAGTTATACAAACCGATACCAGGGCGTTTTAAGGATTATATTGCGATGCCAAAGCCTAATATGTATCAATCCTTGCATACTACTTTAATTGGACCAAATGGTCATCCTTTTGAAATTCAGATTCGTACCTTTGAGATGCATCGAACAGCGGAATATGGTATTGCGGCACACTGGAAATATAAAGAAGCATCTGACGGCAAGCATGTAGAAGAGCAAGAGGCGGCTAAACTTAGCTGGTTAAGGCAGATTCTTGAATGGCAAAAGGATATGTCTGACAACAAAGAGTTTATGAGTCTGATTAAAAGTGATTTTGATATTTTTTCAGAGAATGTATATTGCTTTACTCCTTCAGGAGATGTAAAGAATTTACCAAACGGCTCTACTCCAATCGATTTTGCATACAGCATTCATAGTGCGGTAGGCAATAAGATGGTGGGAGCAAGAGTAAATGGAAAATTAGTAACCATTGATTATGTTCTTCAAAATGGTGACAGAGTCGAAATTTTAACATCACAAAATTCAAAAGGTCCTAGTAGAGATTGGTTAAATATTGTTAAAAGTACACAAGCAAAAAGCAAGATCAATCAGTGGTTTAAGAACGAGTTAAAAGAGGATAATATTGTAAAAGGAAAGGAAATGCTCATTCAGTATTGTAAGACGAAGAGCATTACGTTATCAGATATTTTAAAGCCTGAATATATGACAGTTATTATGAGAAAGTACGGCTTTAAGGATTGGGATTCTGTAAATGCGGCGATTGGCCACGGTGGATTAAAAGAAGGGCAAGTCATTAATAAACTTGTTGAAGAGTATGATAAAACGCATAAAAAGGCAATATCAGATTCTGAAGTTTTAGATAGTGTAACAGAAAGCAAAGAAAAGATTCGAGTTGTGAAATCAAAGGGGGGTATCGTTGTAAAGGGTATCCATGATGTTGCAGTTCGTTTTTCAAAATGCTGTAGTCCCGTACCAGGTGATGAAATTGTTGGATTTATAACCAGAGGTAGAGGCGTTTCAATTCATAGAACAGACTGTATCAATATTATTAATTTATCAGATGGAGAAAGAGTACGTTTGATTGATGCGGAGTGGCAGCAGGCAGAAAATGCGACGGGCAGTGAGATGTATACAGCTGAAATTATGATATTTGCAAATAATAGAACGGGCATTTTAGTGGATATATCGAAGATATTTACCGAAACAAAGACAGATGTTACATCTATGAACTGTCGAACAAGCAAACAAGGAACAGCCAGTATTTCCATTGCCTTTGAAATTCACGGACGAGATGAATTAAATCGAATCATTGATAAACTACGTCGTGTAGAATCGGTTCTTGACATTGAAAGAACAACGGGATAAGGCAGTACTAGCAACGATAACAGGAGGAGATTATGGCAATTATAGTGGAAAAATACCAGCTTGGTATGGTAAGAACCAATTGTTATCTGATCTACAACGATGAGACGAGTGAAGTTATCATAGTTGATCCAGCAGATAATGCAAAAATGATAGAGCAATTGATAGATGAAAAAAATCTTAATTTACAAGCAATATTGCTTACACATGGACATTTTGATCATATTTTGGCTGCAAATGAATTACGTGACATATATCAAGTACCAATTGTTGCACATGAGGCCGAAAATCAAATTCTTGCAGATCCATCCTTGAATCTTTCCATAGGAATGGGAGGAGAGCCATGTATTGTAAAAGCAGATCGATTTGTAAAAGATGGTGAAGTATTGGATTTACTTCATACGAAGGTGAAAGTTTTGCATACGCCTGGCCATACAGCAGGAGGCGTTTGTTATTTGTTTATAAAAGAAAAATTGATGCTTAGTGGAGATACATTATTTGAAGAATCTGTTGGTAGAACAGATTTTCCTACAGGCAGCATGTCTACTTTAGTTCATAGTATAAAGGAAAAGTTAATGGTGCTAGAGGATGAAATAATTGTATATCCAGGCCACGAAGGTGAGACAAGCATCATTCATGAAAGGAATTTTAACCCATATATTAGATAGGCTAAATAAAAGAATAAATGATAAAGATACAACAAAATAAAAGAGAGTTTGAATATGATATATTTTCCCTTGTAAAGGCTTTTTATCCAAAGGACGAGGTGCAGACAAAAAGCATTGACGAAGATTCGAAATTAGATGAAAAAACACAGATAGAGGCAGTGATTCATGTGTTTTATATCGAAAACTGCATTGAAATTAAAATATATCATATGGATAGTAGTAATCTGGTTGAAGGAAAAGCAAATTTAACACCAGATGATAGAGTAAAGGATAAGAATATAGTAAAACATCTTTTATATAACTTATTAAGTGAATTTACAAAGCGCGTACTTCCTTGGGGAACGCTTACGGGGATTCGACCAACGAAAATACCAGTTTCCTTAATGGAACAAGGCTATTCAAATGACGAGATAAGAACCTATATGAAAGAAACCTATCTTGCCACTGATGAGAAGATTGAGCTAAGTATTGATATTGCAAAAAGAGAACTAAAGGTACTTGAAAAAATAGACTATAAAGAAGGATATAGTATCTATATCGGGATTCCGTTTTGTCCTACGACTTGCCTTTATTGTTCCTTTACCTCTTATCCAATCGTTATGTGGGAAAAAAGAGTCGATGAATACTTAGATGCTTTGTGTAAAGAAATCGAATTTACGGCCAAAGCATTTCAAAATAAAATCTTAAATACGATATACATTGGCGGAGGAACTCCGACCACCTTAAATGCAAACCAACTAGATCGCCTATTAAAGAAATTAGCCTCCTCCTTTGATTATTCACATTTGTGTGAATTGACGGTCGAAGCGGGACGTCCAGATAGTGTAACGCTAGATAAATTTAAAGTTTTAAAAGAGAATAACGTTAGCCGTATCTCAATTAATCCCCAAACAATGAATCAACAGACATTAGATTTAATTGGAAGAAAACATACTGTAACACAGATTCATGAAGCTTATCAAATGGCAAGAGAAGTTGGTCTTGATAATATCAATATGGATTTGATTGTGGGATTACCAGGCGAAGATAAACAAATGGTAAGGCATACCATGGAGGAAATTGTTGCATTGAATCCAGATAGTATTACCGTACACTCCCTTGCAATTAAAAGAGCGGCAAGACTAAATATGTTTAAGGAAAATTATCAACAATACGAAATAACAAATAATAGTGAAATTATAGATTTAACACGAGAATATGCAAATAAAATTGATGCTACTCCTTATTATTTGTACCGTCAGCAAAATATGGCTGGAAATCTTGAAAATGTTGGTTATGCAAAACCAGGCAAAGAAGGAATATACAATATATTAATTATGGAAGAAAAGCAAACCATTATTGCTCTGGGTGCAGGAGCTTCCACAAAAATTGTATTTCCAGATGGTTATCGCATTGAGCGGATTGAGAATGTAAAAGATGTTGATAATTATATTAATAGAATTGATGAGATGATAGAGAGAAAAAGAAGTTTTTTGTCTGCTAACTTTTAGATAGTATTGAACCAATGGCTCTACTGTCAATTTTTGACTTAGATAAGGAGAAGATAATGAAGAAAGCATCCATACCACTTAAAAAGGAAGAGATTATTAATTATGACATGTATTATAATCTTGTTCATGGTATGTGCGTGAGTAATTTGGCTTATCACATTGCCAAAGAATTACATTTAAAAGATGAAATATGTTATGAGCTTGCTCAGGCTGGTATGCTTCATGATATAGGAAAGCTAAGATTATCAGACTATCTATATGGTAGAGATGAAAATACGCTAGCCATTGAAGAAATGAAATACATTCAAATGCACTCCATATATGGTTATGAAATACTAAAGAAAAAAGGGTATTCTGATTTTGTATCAAAAGCTGTTTTATATCATCATGAGAATTTTGATGGTTCTGGGTATCCAGATAATTTAAAAGAATCCGATATTCCCATTGGTGCAAGAATTTTGAGAGTATGTGATGTATTTGCTGCTCTAATTTCAGATCGGCCATACCGCTCTGCATTTGATGTAGATGTAGCTGTAGAACTCATGATTGAAGAAGTAAAAAATTTTGATATGGAAGTTTTTCTAGCTTTTATGCGTGTTGTAAATAGTGAAAATAGTTTAAGTTTATATGATATTTAGGATAGTGAAGTTTTACAAAGATAGATAATATGGAGGAGATTATTATGATTACACAGGCCCCAAGAGGTGTCCAAGATTGGTTTGGCGAAAATATGCACAAACGAAGTGTTGTTGAGAAAATGGCAAGAGAGCTTGCTGTTACTTATAATATGAGTGAAATTATAACGCCAATGTTTGAACATACTGTTTTATTTCAAAGAGGTGTGGGAGAGACAACAGATGTAGTACAAAAAGAGATGTATACTTTTCTTGATAAAGGAGATCGAAGCATTACCTTAAAGCCAGAAGGAACCGCTTCTGTTATGCGTGCCTATCTTGAGAACAACATGTATGCGGAGCCTGGACCAACGAAATTGTTCTATATTACACCAGCATTTCGCTATGAAAAACCTCAAAGTGGAAGATTAAGACAACACCATCAGTTCGGGGTTGAATTTGTTGGTTCTAAGTCACCACTTGCAGAAGTTGAACTAATTACTTTGATTACGACTTTAATTAATAAATTAGGTTTAAAGGATGCTAAGCTTCATATTAATAGTATTGGTTGTTCTGAGTGTAGAAAAACATATAACGAAGCTTTGCTTTTATACTTAAAAAAGCATGAGGATAAATTATGTCCAACTTGTAAAGAAAGAATGCAAAAAAATCCTCTTCGTGTTCTAGATTGTAAGGTTGAGACTTGCAAAGAAATTGTAAAAGATGCGCCTAGAACGATTGAATATTTAGATGAAGAATGTAGCAAACACTGGGAGGAACTACAGTATTTATTAAAAGAGTTAAATATCCCTTTTGAAATTGATACTGGAATCGTTCGTGGACTTGATTATTATACAAAGACAGTATTTGAATTCGTTAATTTGGAGGGCTTTACTTTATGTGGTGGAGGACGCTATGATGGTTTGATTCACGAGATTGACGAAAAACAAGATATTCCATCGGTTGGTTTTGGAATGGGGATTGAACGAATCCTTTACTTTTTAGAAAAAGAAGGAGTGGAACTGGAGCCCAAAAAAAGTGTTCAGCTCTATGTCGGTATTCTTGGTAAAGAAGCAAAAGCAAAAGCATATCAGTTAGTGAATGAAGTAAGAAGAAGTGGTATAATTGTAGAAACAGATTATATGGATCGTAGTGTAAAAGCACAAATGAAATATGCGAATAAGTTAGGGGCAAAATACACAGTTATCATAGGTTCCCAAGAGCTAGAAGAAAATCAAGCTAGGGTAAAAAATATGGAGTCTGGAGAACAGACTGAACTTGCGTTAAATCAGATTGCATCCTATATAATAAGCCAAAGTAATGAATAGCTTAGTAAAAGGACTATTTCGTGAAATTAGAATGGTGAATCTAAGATAACAGTGGAAAAGATGGAGGAAATTATGGCAGAGTCAATGAAAGGGTTACACAGAACCCATAGATGTACAGAGATAACGAATGCTAATATCGGAGAAGAAGTTACCGTTATGGGCTGGGTGCAAAAAAGTAGAAATAAAGGTGGTATTATTTTTGTTGATCTTCGCGATCGCTCAGGTATTTTGCAAATTATATTTGAAGAAGCAGATGTAAAAGCAGAGGGATTTGCAAAAGCAGAAAAACTAAGAAGTGAATTCGTAATAGCAGTAGTGGGAAAGGTAGTAGCACGTACAGGAGCTGTGAATGAAAATCTTGCGACAGGGGATATCGAAATTAGAGCAACAAAGCTTACTGTGTTATCAGAAGCACAAACGCCACCATTTCCAATTGAAGAAGGCTCTAAAACAAAAGAAGAACTTAGATTAAAATATCGATATTTGGACTTAAGAAGACCAGACATCCAAAGAAATCTAATACTTAGAAGTCAAGCGGCTACAATTGTTCGCACCTTTTTGGCAGAAGAGGGATTTTTAGAAATTGAAACTCCTATTTTGCAAAAAAGTACACCAGAAGGTGCAAGAGACTATCTCGTACCAAGCCGTGTTCACCCTGGAAATTTCTACGCTTTACCACAGTCACCGCAGTTGTTTAAGCAGTTACTTATGTGTTCAGGATATGATCGATATTTTCAAATAGCAAAGTGTTTTCGTGATGAAGATTTAAGAGCAGATAGACAACCTGAGTTTACACAAATCGATATGGAGTTATCTTTTGTAGATATCGATGATGTTATTGATGTAAATGAAAAATTATTGCAAAAGCTTTTTAAAGAAACAATTGGTATTGATGTAGCCCTTCCAATTCAAAGAATGACATGGCAAGAGGCAATGGATCGCTATGGTTCTGATAAACCAGATACTCGTTTTGGTATGGAACTAAAGAATGTATCTGATGTAGTAAAGGGCTGTGGATTTGGTGTGTTTACAGGGGCATTGGAAAATGGTGGTTCTGTAAGAGGTATTAATGTCAAAGGGCAAGGTGCTATGCCTCGTAAAAAAATTGATGCCTTGGTTGCTTTCGCCAAAGATTTTGGGGCAAAAGGACTTGCATATCTTTGCATTGGCGAAGATGGAAGCTACAAATCTTCTTTTTCAAAATTCATGACAGAAGAAGAGTTAAAGAATTTAGCTACTAGTATGGGTGCGGAAAATGGTGACTTGCTACTATTCGCCGCAGATGTTGATAAAGTTGTCTATGACGTTTTAGGTAATTTAAGATTAGAAATAGCAAAGAATTTAGAATTGATTGATCAAGATAAATATAATTTCCTATGGGTAACTGAATTCCCACTATTTGAGTGGTCAGAAGAGCAAAAACGATTCGTAGCCATGCATCATCCGTTTACTATGCCGATGGAAGAAGACTTGGAATTATTAGAAACAGCGCCAGAAAAGGCACGTGCAAAGGCATATGACATCGTGTTAAATGGTACCGAAATTGGTGGTGGTAGTGTAAGAATCTATCAGAATGATGTGCAGGAAAAAATGTTTGAACTTCTTGGATTTACAAAAGAAGAAGCCTATGAACGTTTTGGTTTCTTGCTAAATGCATTTAAATACGGAGTACCTCCTCATGCTGGTTTGGCATATGGTTTAGACCGTCTAATTATGCTTATGGCAAAAGAAGAAAGTATCAGAGACGTGATAGCATTTCCAAAGATTAAGGATGCTTCCTGCTTAATGACCGAAGCTCCAGATGTAGTAGATGAAAAACAGCTCGAAGAGTTAGAAATAGCACTTGTATTAAAAAAGAAAGAACAAGAGTAATGTAAAGAATATAGAGTGTATTATCCTTACTTATAAAAGAAAATGAAAGATAGATTTTATACTGTCTTTCATTTTCTTTTATGATAAAAGCATATATCTAAATTCAGGCACTTTGTTGAATTACATATATTGTTTATATAGGATAAAAAAGAGAATTGCTATGTGTAAAATCAAAATCAAAGGGATGCCGAGTACAAAAGCTTTGTGCTTCGTTTTGTGGCGAAACAAATACATTCCACACAAGGAACCTAAACTTCCACCAACAATAGCGATTATAAAGAATGTTTTCTCAGAAATTCTCCACTGATGCCTCCTTGCTTTTTGTTTGTCAATCCTCATGAAAGAAAGTCCAACGATGTTGATAAGACAAAAGTAAAGAATAAGAAAAAATATTAATTGATTCATATTAAGTATCCTTTCAAAGATAATATTGTTAAAGATAAAGTTTGTGTATTTTTCTAATAGGAATGAACTGCAAATAGTGGTAGATAATCAGGTTCTATATAAAAATTATAACATATGTTTGCAATTTAAAGGAATATGTGATAACATAAAAATACAAAAGTGTTAAATTTCAATTACACTTTTTCGTTTATTTCTTTTTAGGCGTTTCAGCCAAAATATCCAGTTTTTATATTATAAATGAATAGGGGATGATTTTAGTATTAAAAGAGGTTTTGTAAATATTTATTTCTTAGATATTTAGGTCTATTATTGCATGTATTAACAATGCATGCATTTCAAATCAATCTATAATTACAAGGCTGAAATCTAAAGCTTTGTTAGTCTCATGTAACAACTTCCAAATTAAAAAGACGTAAGAATTAAAGTGTATTTTTAGAATAGAGGAATCGTCTAATCTTTTATAATGCACAAAGTTAGGTAAAAAAGGAGTAAAGAATGAAAAAGAAAAAATATAATCGCTTAGCTGCTTTTAATTTTCAACAAAAATTGAAAGAAAGCTTAGCATGGATGCTAATACTTACTATATTTTTGCAGGTATCTACACCATTGCAAGTTTATGCAGCAAATGCAAAAAATTATAACGATACTAATATTGATTATGGGTGGCATGTGTCAGATTGGAGAAAATCGTCCTATTGTAATGTTGCAAAGTATAAGGAAGTTTCGCCAAGTATTAGCTACGTAGATAAAAAGGGTAAAAAAGTAAAAGCTAAAACAATAAATGGAAAGGTTTATGTACCAAAGGGAACGAAGGTGAAGCTTTCATGGTTAATGGAACATTCGTCTGGTTTTGCATCCGAAAAATTAGATATTTGGCAATTTAAAAAGGATACTAACTATAATAATGTAGATAATTACAATCATGGAGGTGGAGATAATGGTTTATTCTATCTTAGAGGAAAGGCTAGCGGCTTGGTAGGTAAAGTTAAGTCACAGGATTCGGGAAAATTCACGTATATCTATTCCATTGACGAATATAATTCAATTAATTTCCTTTGTGAATCAATTCAGCTAGTTGGTGATGAGGGAGGATCAGCAGCGGTTGGAAATGTTATGGGAAATGTAACTTATTACTACTATTATGATGACAAGGTAGACATTGTGGAAGATAACACTCCACCAACAGTTACACTTGCTGTAAATGGTAACCCAACCAATAACTGGTATCCATTAAATACAACTGTAACGATAACGGCAGAGGATAAGGAGAGTGACGTTAAGACGTTAACGGTAAATGGAGCTCCAAGATCAAATCCTTATACTTTTACATTAGCAAGTGGGGTTAATAATATTACATATTCTGCGGAGGATGTAGCAGGAAATTCAACAGGAGATAAAAGTGCAACCGTAAATGTTGATGGAACAGCTCCAACAATAAGTGCAACACCTTCACAAAAAGATACAAATGGATGGTACAAAGGAGATACTTCGGTAACATTTAATGTGTCAGATAGTGAAAGTGGAGTTGCAAGTTTTAAAGTTAATAATGAGGGAAAATCAAATGGCTATAAAGTAAGTGTGCCAGAAGGAACAACATCATACAAATATGAAGCTTCTGATAATGCTGGAAATACAAATTCACAAACTATTTCGCTAAGTGTAGATAAATCAAGTCCTACGGTTTCGATTGCAGGTGGAGCATCTTTTTTTACAAACAAAGATGTTTCTCTTTCAATCACTGGTACTGACAAATATTCAGGTTTGAAAAGAATGGAAGTAGAATATTCAAGTGATAATGCAAAATGGACAAAGTATCAAGAATTTACTTTTGAGGGGGTAACGAGCCCTCAAACGAAAACAGTATTAGCAAGTAAAAACGGATACTATCGTGTTAAAGCAGAGGATTTAGTTGGATATAGTAAAACATCCGATCAAACAATCCATATCACTAAGATTGACAAGGAAGCACCAACTATTGTTGCAACAGTAAAGGGAAATGAAGGTCCACCAGTTGATAAATGGTATAGAGGTTCAGCTACTATAACCATTACAGCAACAGATGAAGGTGTGAGTGGCTTAAAAGAACTAGAGTATAATGGACTTTTAACAACTAACTCTATAGTCCAATTACAGACACAAAAAGAAGGTGTAAATAATTATCGATACAAAGCAACGGATCATGCTGGAAATTCATCTGCAACAGGGAATACAGAGGTTTATGTAGATGCATCAGCTCCGATTGATTTAAGTTGGTCTAATAATCAAGATTCATGGACCAACAAAGATATTACAGTAACTATGTCTGCAAGAGACTTACTATCTGGAATGAGTAAGTTTATTGTTCAAAGAAAGAATGAGGAAACAGGTGAGTGGAAAGATTACACACAAGTAAGTGCTTCCTATGAGACAACCTTAGTTACAAAGCAGGCAGCCATTAAAGAAAATGGAACCTATCGTTTCAAAGCAGTTGATAGAGTAGGTTATGAAACCATTAGTGGAAATGAGTTTGTAATTAATAAAATTGATAAAGAAAAACCAGTTATTACTCCAGAGGAAATTGGTGATAAGTCCTCAAATGGTTGGTTTAAACATAAAATGACACTAAAACTTTTAGTCAAAGAGTATGGTGTAAGTGGTCTTAAGAATCTTTATCTTAAAATGGGAGGAATAAAAACAAATAAAGAATTTGATTCAGCAGAGGTATTTCAATATATCCATAAAGAACTAATAGATGATGAGGGTGTTACAACAGTAGATTACAATGCTCTTGATTATGCAGGAAATTATTCTGATGATGGACAAAGTATTATAAAAATTGATAGTACAACTCCAATTGATGTAACTGCAAGTGCGGATACACAAAAATGGACCAATAGTAGTGTTACTTTAACCGCAGGGGCAACTGATAAGATGTCTGGCTTAGCAAAACTCGTAGTACAAAAATACGAATCAGGTTCATGGAGTGATTATCTCACAACAAATTTCAATGGAGAAAACACAAGACAAACATACGATTTTCCCATTGAAGAAAATGGCTACTATCGAGTAAAAGCGGTAGATATGGTAGGTTACGAAATGACATCTGATAAGAGTCAAGGTGGAAGTGAAGTAGTTGATCCAACCAATCCATTGGATCCGACTGATCCAAAGAAACCATTCCCAGGTATAATTATTATAGATATAATCGATAAAATCAAACCAATTGTATCAGCAGAGATTATAGGCGGAGAAGGATATTCAGATACATCAGGTGGTTGGTATAAAGATGATGTTAGATTAAAGGTTACTGCAACAGATGAAGCAAGTGGAGTTGGCACCCTTACTTGTAATAACGATACATCTGTAAATGAAGAAAAATCCAAAATATATGTTAAAGAATATGGACCATTTAAGACTGGTATCAATACATTTGAGTATTATGCAACGGACGTAGCTGGAAATGATTCAGAAGTAGGAACAACAGATATTAAAGTAGATATGATTAAACCTGTTGTTGCTAGATTTACAAAGTTAACGAACGATTGGGTAAATTCTGAAACTGGTGTTATCTTTGAATGTGAAGGCCAAGATGAAGAATCTGGACTTTTACAATTCGTATTAGAAAGAAGTGAAAATGGAACAGATGAATGGATAAACGAAAGCACCTACACATATTTAGGTGAAACCACTTTAGAAAAGGTAAATATGGTTGTAAAACAGAATGGTTATTATCGTTTAGCTGTTTATGATAGAGTAAAGAACATCACGTACTCAACAGATGTGATCTATGTAGATAACATTGATGATAATCCACCGGATGGAAATTCTCTTGGAATTACACCAAATACAGAGGAATGGGTTAATGAAGCTACAGGAGTGGAACTAACTGCAGCAGGTCAAGATATGGATTCGGGATTAAAGTCACTTTCTGTCATGGAGCTGGATGAAAATAATGATTTTAATGAGATATACATCCAATATTTTTCGGGCGAAAAAGATTTGCTATCTGCAAATTACTTAACTCATATTAACGGATTTTATAAAGTGAGTGCGCTTGATAGTGTAGGAAATTATAATGAAATGAAGGATGAAGAAGCGCTAGAAGTACCAAATATCGATCCAGTTAATCCAACACTAGTAGTAAATGTAGAAACTGAGCAATGGGCATCAGAAGAAAATGGATATGAAATTTATGCTTATGCAAAGGATAGTGAAAGTGGATTGAATTCCATTAAGCTTCAACGCTTAGAAGAAAGCGGCGAATGGAAAGACACTGGAATTGACTTTGAAAAGCAAGCTTATGTTAAAGATGAAGAAAAGCTTAATACTTATGAAGGTAGCTTTATCCAAAACTTTACTAATAAACTTAGATTAGCAGTAAATAAGCAGTTTTTCAGCAAAACGACAAATGTTGTAAATGACAAAGTAGTTGGCGGAAACAATGAAATGGTAAAGGTATTATTTCGAGCAAGAGAAAATGGTACTTATCGAGTAGTGACCGATGATATTGTGGAAAATTCAACAAGTTCTAATGCGATAGTTGTAACAACAATGGATTTTGATTCCCCTAGCCTAATGGTAGAAGGAAATCCAACGGATTGGACCAATCAAACAGTTACAATAAAGGTTACTGCAAAAGATGATACAAGTGCAATCTCCAAGATGTTATTAAATGGAGAAGAGGTAAAATTTAAGACTGTAGGTAAAGCTTCCTTCTTTACATTTGATGTGGAGAAAAATGCTACATTTAACGTGGCGGCTATTGATGCAGCTGGACATGAAGTATCTGAAGTAGTTGATGTTACAAAGATTGATAAAGATATACCTCTTGTTAATTCAGAATTAGGGGAATGGATAAACGGTAAGGCTAATGCTAAAGTTACATTAAGTGATGAATTATCTGGAATAAAGAGTGCATATATCAATGAGACTATGATACAGATTCAGGATAAGCACAACACTACGCTAGATACAAGTATTAATGCAGAGGTAACATATAAAGTAACAGTTTCTGACTATGCAGGAAATAAGGTAACCACCACTATCTCAGAAAACAAGGCATTATCTTATATTAAGGTAACAACACCGCCAGACAAAAAATCATATTATGCCAAAGAAAACTTTGAAAAAAAGGGTATGGTAGTTACTGCATATTATACAGATAAGAGTCAGCAGGTAGTAACTAATTATGAAATTCTTGATGGTAAAAATCTTGCAGTTAATCAAGCAAAGATAAATGTTTCTTATACAGAAAAAGGTATTACTAAGAAGACTAATACAGGAATTAAAGTAAGTACACAAAGTACGAGGCCAGATGTGCCAGATCCAATGCCTAATGTTCCTGATTCACCTACACCAGATAACCCTACTCCAAACAAACCAAAACCAACTCCGACAAAACCTATTACTCCAACTCCTACACCTGTAATTACTACGGAAGAAACAGTGGAAGAGACTTTAGAGGAAGAGGTTACGAAAGAGCCACAGACCGTTGAAAGTGTTAATCAGGAAGCTGAGCAGGTTACAAAAGAATCAAATCAATTTCCAATGATGGCAGTTGTCGTTGGTGCGGCTGGAGTAGGAATGTTTTTAATTTTCTTATTCTTTATACTTACTAATGTAAAAATATATACGATGAGAGAGAATGGGAAATACAAATTAATTGGAAGAACTAGGGCGAAGAAACAAGATGAATTCTATTTGGTTAAGACCAATAAAATTATGATTATGAATGCCTCTAGTGAAGATTTTAAATTTGTATTTAGCAAAGGATTTGTAAAAACACATTCAGATATTAATGTAGCAATTAAGATTGAAAATAGAGAATTTAATCGATTCCTTGCAAAAGGTGAAGATACTCTTTATATAAAATATAATATCTAACGGCAAATATTGACAGAACTTCTCTAAAAGTATAAAATAAAAGAGCACGGTTAATATACCGTGCTTCTTTATTACCATATAATATAAGGGGAATTATTAAAGATAGAAAAATATACTTGGGGGAAGTATAATGAAAAGACTAAAGAAGTTAATGGCATACATATTATGTATTGTAATGCTTATGGGGACATATACTCCAGTTCAGGCAGAGGAAAATACAACTACTTATACAACAGGAAGCGGACTATCTTATGTAATTGATGAGAATGATGAAATAACAATTACAGGATATAATGGAGCTTCCTCACATATGATTATTCCTGAATATATCGAAGAAAGACCTGTTGTTACAATAGGTGCTCGCGCTTTTGAAAGTAATCTAGTAATTGAAACGGTTGAATTACCAAATACATTAAAATTGTTAGAAAAGTTATCATTTTGGGGATGTAAAAATCTATTGGAGATAGAGATACCAAGTTCGGTTGAGTTAATCAGAACTTCTTCCTTTCAGGCATGTAGCTCTTTAAGGAAAATTGTTATTTACAAAGATACAGAATTAGAATACGGAACTGATGCAAATAGAATATTTTCAAGTTATACAAGAAATGTATTTCGTATATATGGATATAAAGATTCTCCGGCTGAAGCATATGCGAAAGCATTTAATGATCCATTTGTATATCACGATTGGATTCCACTTACTAGCATAACCTTACCAGATGAAATCTCTATCAATCTAAATGAGAGAACAGAAATCCCAGTAATATATGGTCCAGAGGATTCCTATGTAGGATTTCACGTAATTGATACTCGTACATTTACAGGACCAGGAGCTGCACAGTTTGAATATGGAGAGAATGGTAGACTGTTTATTACTGGAACAAAAGTGGGCCAAAATGAATTATATATTACAAAATTCAAAGTTTATGATTACATTGATAATTATATTGATAGTAATGTGTGTAAAGTGAATATTATTGATCCATCAATAATAGATTCAAAAAATATTACAATTAAAGATAGTAACAATAAAGTTATTAATGATACTACACTTTCCTTCGACACTTACGTAGAAAATGAGTGTGAAATTATTTTGGAAACTGATCCAGTAAATGCAAATGAACCAATTACGTTCACATCTACAAGGGATAGATTGGCAAAGGTAGAAAGTAGAGATGGAAAATATATCCTAACCGTGTACAAGGGGTATGTAGAAGGTACACAAACTGCAACGATTACTGCTACTGGTAGTCGAAGCGGAGTTACAGCCTCTTTTAACGTGGATGTATCTTACAGTGGAGCAAGTTCAGTAAACTTTAATACGAGTTTTAATAGTGGTAGGGGAAATCGCATTGATCAGTATTCAGAATATGAAATGCCACTTGTAGTAGTACCATCGAATCTTACACAAGATACTTTAATTAATATAGTAAATAATCCAGATAAAGCAGGAGAAGAGGTTATTACTTATGATAAGACAAGTGGAGTGTTAAAAGCTTCTGGTGTCGGTACGGCTACAATTACAGCAACGTGTAAAGGGCAAAGTATAAGTTATGACTTTGAAGTGATCCCGTATGAAAAGAAAGCGACAAGCGTAACAATTAATACGAATGAAAAAGTTTTAAAAACCAATACTGGATACTCTCTGAACTTGAAAATAGGAGACAGTTATCAGCTTTTTGCAACTGTAACTCCAGAAGACACTACAGATATATTTAAGTGGTCTACTGTTTCAAATAACGAAATCATTAGTTTGGATAAAAGTGGAAATATAGTTGCCCTCAAAGCGGGTACTGCTACAGTAAAAGCATCGTCATGTTCTTATTTAGAAGAAATCATAGCCAATGCTACAAGTGAATATTTGACTATTACAGTAACAGATCCAAACGAAGTAAAAGAACCAACAACTCCAGCTGAAATAAAAGCTCAATCCATTCAATTCAATCAGACAACTGGGGAATTAAAAAATGGAGAGACCTTTCAAATCATTCCTACTATTGTTCCATCAAATACCACGGATACGTTATCATATAGATCTAATAGGCCTAATGTAGCAACTGTAAGTAAAACAGGATTAGTTACAGCAGTTGGAGCTGGTTCAGCATGGATTATCGGTGAGATTAATGGGTATGAAGCCTATTATATTGTTGAAGTTCAAGAAAATGTGATTAACCCCACTATTTCCTTGAGTGATTCTGCTATCACGATAAAAAAGGGAGATAAAAAGGTAATTAAAGCAACCCGTGGAGAGAATACTAAAGAACCATACTGGTCAAGCCAAAATGAGAAAGTTGCTAAGATTACATCGGATGGACTGATTACGGCGGTAGGTAAAGGTTCAACCTATATAGAAGCAATCGCATATAGTAACGATAACAGTTTGCATACAAAAGCATATTGCAAAATAACGGTGACAGATGATTCTACAACAACAGATAGCGGAAAAAACGATAATGACACAGACAATGGAAATAAAAAAAATCCAGAGGAAGAAAGAAAGCCAGGGATAATAAAGTTAAATGCTACTAAGTTCAATCTTCAAAAAGGTAAGACAACTAAGGCATTAGCAATAAAATCATCCACCTATTCAGATGATCCCATTGTAAGTGTTACTTCTTCAAACAATAAGATATTAAAAGCTTCTTTAAAAGGTAATACAATCACCTTAAAAGGTGTAAAAACATCAAATAAGTATGTAACCGTAAAGGTTGTCACAAAAAGTGGTGCAACAGCCACCTGTAAAATAAAGGTTGTTAAAAGTAAAGTAAGTACAAGTAAACTCAAATTAAATAAAAAGAATATAACCTTGAAGAAAGGAAAGAGTACAACTCTTGTTGTTACACAGACTCCAATCAGCGCTACAGATAAGCTTACGTGGACTAGCAGTAACAAAAAAATAGCAACGGTTAATAAAAAGGGGAAAATAGTTGCTAAGAAAAAAGGGAGTTGTGTGATAAGCGTAAAGAGCAGTAATGGGAAAAAGGTTACTTGCAAGGTTAAGGTCAAATGAGACAAATTTAACATAAAAAAATCATTACATTTACGGATGCAAAGTCACAATTACAAAAATATGTTCAGATAAATTAAATATATTCTATTAATAAGTAACGTTATTTCTTTCTTTAGTATCTCTAACCAAAGACTATTACTAAGGAATTAATAAAATGGATAATTAGTACTAATTTTTTTGTAAAAAAAAGTAAAAAAGGGTTGATTTTTAAAAAATGATATGGTATTATATGTAAGAAATGTGAAATTGATATCGAAAGAGGTATTCAAGAAGCATGTTGACTTTACATAATTGTCTTTATGCCTTTCAGTCATGTTCGGCTGGGGAGTATGAGTGGAAATGTCCGGAACTTTCGTTCCAAGATGCCTAGTGGCTGTATAATACGGTAATCTTTAATAAATCCCCAATATTTTACGTGTATAACCTGATTACTTATGTATGATAGAAGATTTAGTTCATATCAGAAAAAAAGGGGTTGTCGGTAGAAGTAGTTTTTAGTTAGTCAAGTCGATTAAGTATGCTTTGAATCAAGTTAGATTCATGTACTTATCAAAGATGCACCAATATACCGGTACAGTCAATAAGGACAAGAGTGAAGTTTAAATCACAACATTGGTGCATGGAATCATCCATTGAAAATATTTCAATTTTTTCAGCAAGGGGAGAGCTAAAAGAACGAGTTTTTCAAAAAGAGTGGATATTTCAAGTTTTCAATTTTATTTCAGCAGGTAACAAAAGTCTGCTTTCTATGTCTAAGAAAGCAACCAGAAGGTATTTTACGGTGTTTGCTTTATAGTCGATAAATCCTTCTATCTGGTATTTCTGTATGAGCGGTTAATGGTTCGGACAGTATATCCAACCTTAACCGCGAATGTCTTTAAATGATTAAATGAATAATCTTTATTCTTCCTTATTTCCACTTCATGTATCATGTGATTAAATAATTAATAAAAAGAAATAGTGATGTGATTTCAAATTTTATTTTTATATTATAAAAAGATTGACAAGTAGACGAATGTATAATAATATTATAATAAGAAAACGAACATAGGTTCGCATAAAGGAGACTGTCATGGTAAAAGAAGATAAATTAAAAGCATTGGATGCTGCATTAGCAAATATTGAAAAGCAGTTTGGTAAAGGTTCCGTTATGAAACTTGGTGATGCGGGTACTGGCATGAATGTGGAAACTGTACCAACAGGCTCATTAAGTTTAGATATTGCACTTGGAATGGGTGGTATACCTAAGGGAAGAATTGTTGAAATATATGGACCAGAATCAAGTGGTAAGACTACAGTAGCTTTACATATGGTTGCAGAGATGCAAAAAAGGGGTGGTATTGCTGGATTTATTGATGCAGAACATGCATTAGATCCTGCCTATGCCAAGAATATAGGAGTAGATATCGATAATTTATACATATCTCAACCGGATAATGGAGAACAGGCGTTAGAGATTACTGAGACCATGGTACGTTCTGGGGCAATTGATATTGTTATTGTAGACTCTGTAGCAGCATTAGTTCCAAAAGCAGAAATAGATGGAGACATGGGTGATTCTCATGTTGGTTTACAGGCGAGACTTATGTCTCAGGCGCTTAGAAAGTTAACTGCTGTCATCAGTAAATCAAATTGTATTGTAATTTTTATTAATCAGCTACGAGAAAAAGTTGGTGTAATGTTTGGAAGTCCAGAGACTACAACAGGTGGACGTGCGTTGAAGTTTTATTCCTCCATTCGTTTAGATGTAAGAAGAATTGAGACATTAAAACAAGGCGGAGAAGTAATTGGAAATAGAACAAGAGTTAAGATTGTTAAGAATAAGATAGCACCTCCTTTCAAAGAAGCGGAGTTTGACATTATGTTTGGACAAGGAATTTCCAGAGAAGGAGATATACTGGATTTGGCTGCTAATATCGGTGTTATTAGTAAGAGTGGTGCGTGGTATGCATATGAAGGTGACAAGATAGGGCAAGGAAGAGAGAATGCTAAGATTTTCCTAAAAGAGCATAAAGAGATTATGGAAGAGGTTGAAATTAAGGTTAGAGAACAGTATGGAATTACTGGAATCAAACCAGAAGATCAAGCTGTCCAACAAGAGGAAGAATAATGTTAGTTACAGCATTGGAGGAATATACCAAGGGTAGATATAAGATATACTTGGATGAGCAGTTCGCTTTTGTATTATACAAAAGCGAACTGAATTATTTTAAAATAGAATTAGGAAAAGAGCTAGCAGAAGAAGATTATATAAAAATAAAAGAAGAGATTATACTAAAGCGCGCCAAGAAGAGAACCTTATATCTATTAAAAAAGATGGATCGAACAGAACAAGAATTAAGGAATAAATTAAAAGACGGTTTTTATACAGAAGATATTATAGGGAAAGCGATTGAATATGTAAAAGGATATAATTATATTAATGATGAAAGTTATGTACAACGTTTTATAGAATATAAAAGTAAGTTCAAAAGTAAACTAGAAATAACCTCACAGTTAAAACAAAAAGGTATATCAAAAGAAGTAATTAATTGTATTTATAATTCCATTGAGATTGATGAAAGTAATGCAATTATAAAATTGATTAAGAAAAAAGTGAGTAATATAAATGAGATAGATCATAATCAAAGAAGAAAGCTTTATATGTACTTATGTAGGAAAGGCTTTCAGTACGAAGATATCGATAAAGCAATTGAAAAGATGAAAGAAGAAAATGAGAATGTAATCGATTTTGGTGAATAATTATACAAAATTGATTGCTATGAAAATGATAAAAAATGTAGTGTCTACTTGACATAATGTTTAAAACAGTATAAAATTTAAGTATTGTATTTTGTACAATGAAAACTAAATAAGGAGGTGCTCCTGTGTCAATAGCTGATATTATATTAGTTGCATTTATCACGCTTGTTGTAGCTGTTCCTATTACTTGTGTTGCTGCTATTTCCTATCGCAAAAAGATTGTAGAAAAGAAGTTGGGAGATGCAGAGGAAAAAGCAAGAGAAATAATAGATGAAGCCATTAAAACTGCAGAAACAAAAAAACGTGAAGCTTTACTTGAGGCCAAAGAAGAGTCACTCAAAACAAAGAATGAGCTCGAAAGAGAATCGAAAGAAAGAAGAGCTGAAATACAGCGTTATGAGAGACGTGTTTTATCAAAGGAAGAAGCTTTGGATAAAAAGTCTGAAGCCATAGAAAAGAGAGAAGCTGGATTTGCAGCAAAAGAAGAATTATTAAATAAACAAAAACAAGAAGTTGAAGAACTTCATGAAAAAAGGGTACAGGAACTAGAAAGAATCTCTGGACTTACCTCCGAACAAGCAAAAGAATATCTTTTGAAAACTGTTGAAGATGAAGTGAAACATGACACTGCGAAGCTAATTAAAGAATTAGAAAGCAGAGCGAAAGAAGAAGCAAACAAAAAGGCAAAGGAATATGTAGTAACAGCAATTCAGAAATGTGCTGCTGATCATGTAGCTGAAACTACAATATCTGTAGTTCAACTTCCAAATGATGAAATGAAGGGAAGAATTATAGGTAGAGAAGGTAGAAATATCCGAACTTTAGAGACTATGACGGGAGTTGATTTGATTATTGACGATACTCCTGAAGCAGTTATTTTATCAGGCTTTGATCCAATTAGGAGAGAAGTTGCGAGAATCGCACTTGAAAAACTTATAGTTGATGGACGTATTCATCCAGCTAGAATTGAGGAAATGGTTGATAAAGCTCAAAAAGAAGTGGAATTAATGATGCGTGAAGAGGGTGAGGCGGCAACGCTTGAAGTCGGTGTTCATGGAATTCATCCTGAACTTGTCCGATTACTTGGTAAAATGAGGTTTAGAACAAGCTATGGACAGAATGCATTAAAGCATTCAATCGAAGTAGCACATTTGTCAGGTTTATTAGCATCTGAAATTGGTGTTGATATTAGATTGGCGAAAAGAGCAGGTTTACTACACGATATTGGTAAAGCTGTCGATCATGAAATGGAAGGCTCACATATTCAATTGGGTGTTGACTTATGTAGAAAATACAAGGAATCACCAACCGTTATTAATGCAGTAGAATCACATCATGGTGACGTTGAACCGGAAACACTAATTGCATGTATTGTACAGGCTGCAGATACAATTTCTGCCGCTAGACCGGGTGCAAGAAGAGAAACACTAGAAACGTACACAAACAGATTGAAACAACTTGAAGACATCGCTAATGTATATAAAGGCGTTGATAAATCTTTTGCAATTCAGGCCGGAAGAGAGATTCGAATTATGGTAATTCCAGAGCAGGTAACAGATGCTGATATGATACTTATGGCAAGAGATATTTCTAAACAGATTGAATCAGAATTAGAATATCCTGGCCAGATAAAAGTTAATGTTATACGTGAATCACGTGTAATTGACTACGCGAAGTAAGATTCGCATGGATTTATATGAATTGATGATTGAAAAAGCCTTATAAACTTTGTTTATAAGGCCTTTTTTGTATAATAAGAAAGTTCTTAAACTGTTCTATTATACAAAAAGATGACAAGTGTACAGGAGTGGTTGCTTTGAAACTAGCGTATGTTAATTATAGGTAACTTCATATATCTTATATAAACAGATTATGTAAAAGTTGTAAAGGAGTAATTATATGTCAAAAATAGGATTTATAGGTATGGGCAATATGGGCTATGCCATGCTAAAAGGTTCTTTAAATACCTTTTCTAAAGAAGATATAACATTTACAGATGTAAATCAAGAACAGTGTAAAAAGATAATGGAAGAGACAGGAGTACATTACTTTAGCAGTAATGCAGAGTGTGCAAACAACAATAAATACATTATATTGGCAGTAAAACCACAATACTATGAAACCGTTATAAAAAATATAAAATATGTGATAACGAATGAGCAAATAGTAATATCAATAGCACCAGGCATTACAATTGATGAACTTAATATTAAGCTTGGAACGGATAAAAGAATTATTAGAGTAATGCCAAATACCCCTGCTTTACTAGGAATGGGTATGACGGGAATCACATATGATAAAGGATTATTTTCACAAGAGGAAATAGAAACGGTATATCAACTATTGCAATCATTTAGTAAGGTGGAATATGTAGAGGAACGTTTGATGAGTGCTGTGACATGCGCCAGTGGAAGTTCACCAGCTTATGTATATATGTTTATAGAAGCGTTAGCTGATAGTGCAGTAAAATACGGTCTTCCAAGAGACAAGGCATACGAATTTGTTGCTCAAACGGTGAAAGGAGCGGCTGAAATGGTACTTGTTACAAAAGAACATCCAGCAAAATTAAAAGATCAGGTTTGCTCCCCAGGAGGTACGACAATAGCAGGAGTTGCAGCCTTAGAAGAATACGGATTTCGTAATGCAATTATAAAAGCTACTGATGCATGTTATGAAAAGGCGGAAAAGATAAAATAAAAATGTATAATAACTACCTAAATGCAAGAATAGGAGAATAGAATGGCAGAAAAATATTATCGGTTAAAAAGAGAACTGGTACATACTGGAAGGATTATAAGTCTATATAAAGATTATGTGGAAATTCCAAATGGAACAGTGGCAGAATGGGATTTTATTGGTCATAAAGGAGCAGCAGCAGTTGTACCCGTTACAGAAGATGGAAAAATTCTTATGGTAAAGCAATATAGAAATGCAATAGATCGCTTCACTGTTGAGATTCCTGCAGGAGGTTTAAATACAAGTGATGAACCTATGCTTACCTGTGCAAAAAGAGAATTAGAAGAAGAGACAGGATTTCAATCAAATAATCTGGAATTTTTGATTAGTATAAGAACTGCAGTTGCATTTTGTAATGAAAGAATTGATGTTTTTGTAGCTAAGAATCTGGTAAAGACAAGTCAGAATCTAGATGAAGACGAGTTTATCGATGTGGAAGCTTATGACATTGATGAGTTATGCAATAAAATTTTCACAGGTGAAATACAAGATGCCAAGACAATTTCTGCATTGTTAGCGTATAAAACAAAATATTGTTAATTTTCATTCTACCTAAGATACACACGAAAATATGGTATTCAAATTAGTACAGATGCATATAATGAATAAACAGCATGTTCAGTTGGGTGAGGATCATTCTAAAATTTAAAATTATTCATAAGAGATTTTTTATCATTCTTTTTATGGTTGGATTTTTGATAGGCATTTTGTTTACAAATATTTTTGGAAAAGCATATATATTAGGAGTAGGATTATTAGGAGAATATTTTTTACTTCATTTTAAATATACACAGATTAATTATAATAGACTTCTAATGTATGTATTTCAAGAAAGAATCAAGTTATTTTTAGTTATATGTATATTAGGAGTTACCAATATAGGTATCTTTGTGATAGGCGCATTTATTCTCTGGCTTGGATTTTCCAGTGGTGTCTTATTATCAGTTGCCATATTAAAATTTGGTATGAAGGGTATTATGATATGCTTAAGTGCAGTGTTCCCACAATTTTTAATATACATACCCGTATATCTATTATATTGCGATAAGCTAATTGATTTAAAAATTTCTGGTAGAAGTACATTGAAAAAGCAAAAATGGTTGCAATATATATTATTTATTGGAGTTGGGTTAATAGCAATATCTTTTGGAGTTGTCTTAGAATCTTATATTAATCCTATTATTTTAAAAAAGGTTATAAGTATAATCAACTTAAATACCTAGAAGGTTACAATCGATTCCTATAAATTAGTAAAAAAATTAAGAAATTATTACAACATGTAGTAGTTTTGATTCTTATAAAATGTATATGTTGTATGTAACACAGTAAACCAAAATTTTGACGTAAAATTATGTTTGATTTTACGTCATTTTCTTATTATAATACTAATTATATAATATATTTGTAACATTTTGGTAAAAATTGTGAGGGAAAAAAATGGAACAAGACATTGTAGCATTTATCGGGTATTTACATGATGTTAAAAAGACAACAGGTAATACGGAACTTTCGTATCAAAGAGATTTAAAGAAGATGGAAGCTTATTTTAAACAACAAAATATAAGTGACATTAGTAAAATTAGTTTTACGAATCTGAATTCTTATATTCTATATCTTGAGCGTAAAGGTTTTGCTATAACCACCATATCGAGAAATATTGCATCGATTAAAGCTTTTTTTAATTTTATGTTTAAAGAGGGCAAAATTAAGAGTGATGTTTCTGAATTGCTAAAGTCACCGAAAATAGAAAAGAAGGTTCCAGATGTTTTAACCGTAAAGGAAGTAGAACTATTACTTAATCAGGCTAAATGTTTAACACCTAAGGAGATTCGCGATAAAGCTATGCTAGAGTTACTTTATGCTACAGGTATCCGCGTAACCGAACTTATTTCATTAAGATGCATAGATGTTAATCTGTATATGGGCTACATAATTTGTCATGATAAGAATAAAGAAAGAATCATTCCGTTTGGCAAAAATGCAAAGATGGCTTTGGAGAACTATTTGAATCAAGCAAGAAATCAAATAATAGATGACGAATCAAATCAATTGTTATTTACAAATTGCTCAGGAAAGCCCATGAGTAGACAAGGATTTTGGAAATTAATCAAACACTATGCAAAAAAAGCAGGAATTAATTCTGAGATTACACCACATACCTTAAGACACTCTTTTGCAGCACATCTAGTAGAAAACGGTGCAGACTTAAAATCAGTTCAAGAAATGCTAGGGCATTCTGATATATCAACGACTCAAATTTATGCAAGTATGAGTCATAATAAAATACGAGAAGTATATAAAAAAGCTCACCCCCGCGGGTGAGCTTTACTTACGATTGTTAGCGATTAAGTTCCGCAATTTCATAAATGAGTCGTTCAGAAGAATCCCATCCCAGACAAGGATCTGTAATGGATTTACCATAAATGTGTTCACTAATTTTTTGACATCCTGGTTCAATATAACTTTCTATCATAACACCCTTTACAAAACGATTGATGTCAGGTGAGAGAATACGGCTATGCATTACTTCTTTTACAATGCGAATTTGCTCTGCATACTGTTTGTTAGAATTTGCATGGTTCGCATCAACAATTACGGCAGGGTTTACAAGATCACGTTCATTATAAAGATTTAATAATAGATTCAAATCTTCATAATGGTAATTAGGAATGCTTTGCCCACGTTTGTTTACGGAGCCTCTTAAGATACAGTGCGTTAATTCATTACCATCAGTTTGCACTTCCCAACCTCTATAGATGAAGCTATGTCCCAATTGAGCAGCCACAGCAGAATTAAGCATAACAGAAAAGTCACCACTGGTTGGATTTTTCATTCCAGCAGGAATCTCCATACCACTTACGGTAAGACGATGCTGCTGGTTTTCAACAGAACGTGCACCAATGGCAACATAGGATAAGATGTCCGATAAATATCTCCAGTTATCAGGATAAAGCATTTCATCAGCAGCAGTAAGTTCACTTTCTTCAATTGCACGAATATGCATTTTTCGCATTGCAATTAAACCTGCAAATAAATCAGGTTCTTTTTCAGGATCAGGCTGATGTACCATACCTTTATATCCTTCACCAGTAGTTCTAGGTTTGTTTGTGTAAATTCTTGGGATTAAAATCAACTTATCTTTTACTTGTTCTTGTACCCTAGTAAGTCTGCTTACATAATCACAAACGGCGTCTTCATTATCGGCAGAACATGGTCCAATGATTACCAAAAATTTATTGGATGCACCAGTAATCACATCACGGATTTGAGCATCACGTTCAGATTTTATTTTAACTAATTCTTTTGAAAGAGGGTATTGTTCTCTTATTTCTTCTGGAACAGGTAATTTTCTTATAAACTTAAAACTCATGGTTATCTCCTCATATACACGTATTTTCAACTTTTATGCTTGGTCACAATTGATTTTATTCTAGTAACCAATGGTATCAAAGCTTGAACTGAAACTATTATAATACATTTTAGATGTGTTGTCGATTGTATACTTAGTCAAACTTTAGTAAAAATATTCAGTTCCTTTATTAATTATTTATGACTTACTCGGAAAAAGCTTTAGGTAATATAAAATTAATAAATAAACAATGCAAATTGAGGTGCATGAAATACCAACATTGATTAGATTGTTTTGCCAGTTTAGATGTTTTAATAAAACGCTTGTATATACACCGAAACATATAGAAATACATAACACACCTAGTGGCTTAACAACCCATTGATAAAGTGATATGGAAATTGGTACGTATAGATTTAAAACAATGTAATTTAAAAATGTCATAGCCAATTGTCCTGCCAATAATCCCCATAAGTATCCTTGTATTCCAAAACGTGGAACACAAATTAGGATAAAGGCAATTCGAATAAAGATAGAGGCAAGGCTATGTAAAAAAGTTACAGTTGTTTTGCCTAAGCCATGTAAAATACTAGTCAGTGTAGTTGACAAATATAGAAATGGACAAATCCACGCTAACGTTACAACAAAGTCACCAGATAGGGAACTGTTAAATATAATACGCCCCATGTCATCTCCAAAACATAAAAAGATTCCCGTGCATAATATTCCAAGGATGATACAATACTGAATGGTTACTTTTGAGGTACGTTGTATGCGATTCGTATTAGAAGCGGCTTGTGCCTCTGCAACGTCTGGAAGTAACATGACAGACAAAGAATTCGTAAAAGAGGACGGGAACAAAATAAGTGGCAGTGCCATACCATTTAATATACCATAAATGCTTAAAGCCTCACTGTTTGTTAGACCATATTTTCGAAGCTGTATGGGAATAAGGACAGCTTCTACACTTTGCAATAACGTAATAACAACTCGATTAGCCGTGAGTGGTAAAGACAAAGTAAATATATTCTTAAAATAATAAGAAGGAATGCGACCATTTAGGTAAGTTGAATGTGATACATTTGTCTGAAGTAAAATTGCAGTAACTGTAAATAAGGCAGATGCAATTTCTCCTGTAACGATTCCAATTGCTGCAATGGATGCAGTGACAGGAATTCCTTTATCTGTTACAACAACATAGATGACATATACACTAATCACCCGAATCACTTGTTCAATTAATTGAGAAAATGCAGGAACGCCAGCTTTTTTTGTTCCATAGTAATAACCATTTATACAAGTGTGTATCGCTCCAAACGGAACAGAGAAAGCTATAATTTTCAAAAGGTCACTACATCTTTCTTCCTTCAAAAAATGAATTGCGATATACCCAGAGTTTGAGTAAATTAAATATGCAATTAAAACAGATGGTACTAAGGCCAAAATAAGTCCTGCATATAATACTTTAAGAGCTCCTTTTAAATCATTGGTAGCCAGCTTAGCAGAAGTAAATCGTGAAATTCCAGTATGTATTCCTGATACCGTTAAAGAAAAGCAAAGAATGTAAACGGGAAAAATAAGTTGATAAATTCCCATACCTTCTGCACCTATTGTATGGGAGAGGAATATTCTATAAAAAAAGCCAATAATCCGGCTGATGAATCCGGCTATTGTTAAATATAAAGTTCCTTTTATTATGGTATGTAGTTTCTTCAATAGAGGTACCTAAAATAATATTTTTAATAGTTTATTCAATTAGCTAAAATATAAGAACATGTTGGAGGGGATAGAATGGGAAAATTCATATATCTTGATAATGCAGCTACAACACAGACTTCAGAAAGAGTGTTAAAAGCAATGCTTCCTTTTTATGCTAGGAGCTATGGGAATCCTTCATCAATTTATGATTTCGGAGAAAAAAATAAAAAAGCAATTATAAAAAGTAGAGAAATTATAGCAAAATCAATTCATGCAAGTACAGAAGAAATATTTTTTACATCGGGTGGGAGTGAAGCAGATAATTGGGCCTTACAAATTGCAGTTAACAAAAATAAATCAGAAAAAAGGCATATGATTACGACTAAAATCGAACATCATGCAATACTAAATACATGTAAAAATCTAGAAAAACAAAACGTAGGTGTTACTTATCTAAATGTTGATGAAACTGGTATGGTTAATATTGAACAATTAAAAAGGAGTATTACACCATATACGAAATTAATTTCTATTATGTTTGCAAATAATGAGATTGGAACAATTGAGCCGATCAAAGAAATCGGCAAAATAGCACGAGAAAGAAATATTATTTTTCATACTGACGCCGTACAGGCATTTGGGCATGTACCAATTGATGTAGATGAATTCTATATAGATATGATGAGTGCAAGTGCACATAAATTAAATGGCCCAAAAGGAGTTGGGTTCTTATATATAAGAAAAGGAATAGAGATATCCCCTATGATTTTTGGGGGAGGCCAAGAAAAGGGAAAAAGGGCAGGAACAGAAAACGTACCTGGAATTGTTGGATTAGGAGAAGCAACAAGACTTGCAATCGAAAGAATCGATCAAAGGTATAAAAGAGAAATAAAATTGCGAGACTACTTAATCAAAAGAATTTTGAATGAAATTCCATATACGAGATTAAATGGTAGTACTCAAAACAGACTTCCAAACAACGTAAATATAAGTTTTCAATTTGTAGAAGGAGAAAATTTGCTTGTATTACTTGATATGGCTGGAATTTGTGCATCGGTTGCCTCCGCTTGTTCATCGGGTGCAAGCTCCCCATCTCACGTATTAAGTGCAATAGGGCTCCCAGATGAGATTGCTTATGGAACGTTGCGTCTAACTTTAAGCGAACATAACACCATAGATGAATTAGATTATGTAGTAGATACCTTGAAACAAATTGTGAAAGAATTAAGAGAAAAAAATAGTGAGTACCAAGAATTTTGTGGTAAGTACTAGTTATTTTTTTTAATAACTGTTATAGTAAAAAGGTAATAGATATATGTTACAGGTAAAATTTTACTTGTAAAATTGTAAGAAAAGTAGTGGAGGAACATATGGAAAAGAAAAAAGTAGTAATTGGAATGTCGGGAGGAGTCGACTCTTCAGTTGCAGCCTATCTTTTAAAAAAACAAGGATATGATGTCATAGGTGCAACCATGCAAATATGGCAGGATGAATCAATAGATGTGCAAGAAGAAACAGGAGGCTGTTGTGGCCTTAGTGCAGTAGATGACGCAAGAAGAGTAGCAAATGATCTGGATATTCCTTATTACGTTATGAATTTTAAAAAAGAGTTTAAAGAAAACGTGATTGATTATTTTATTGATGAATATTTACAAGGCAAAACACCAAATCCTTGTATTGCTTGTAACCGATATGTAAAATGGGAGTCCTTATTGGATCGTAGCTTAGAGATTGGAGCTGATTATATTGCAACAGGGCACTATGCACAGGTTGTACAATTAGAGAATGGAAGGTTCACTCTTAAAAAGTCAGTTACAACAGCAAAAGATCAGACCTACGCATTATATAATTTGACACAATTTCAATTGTCACATACTCTAATGCCAGTAGGAGAATATACAAAAGATGAAATTAGAGCAATTGCAAAAGAAATTAATTTAAAGGTAGCAAATAAACCTGATAGCCAAGAGATTTGTTTTGTTCCAGATAACAATTATGCAAAGTTTATTGAAGATAATACGAATGTGAATCTAGTTGAAGGAAATTTTGTTGATTTAGATGGAAACATCATTGGAAAACATAAAGGGATTGCACATTACACAATTGGACAACGAAAAGGATTGAACTTATCAATGGGACATCCTGTATTTGTAACAGAGATTCGCCCTGATACCAATGAAGTTGTGATTGGTAATGCCGATGATGTTTATGCAAACAAATTAATTGCAACTAATGTAAATTTTATGTCGATTGAAGATTTAGAAGGTAAGTTGGAGGTTGTAGCTAAAATTCGTTATAGTCACAGCGGAGATTTGTGTACAATTGAAAAAATGGAGAACAATAACATTTTATGTACCTTTGATAAACCACAACGAGCAATCACGCCAGGACAAGCAGTTGTTTTTTATGACAACGACTTAGTGATTGGCGGTGGAACAATACTAAAGAGTATTGATTAAGAAAGAATATTGATGGCGACAAAAATCAACATAGATGATAACAACGAATGTTAAATCTGTGTTAAATTCATGTTAAATATATACTTGAATTTTAAAATCTATTGATATAAAGCTTCATAGTATGATATTCTAAATTGAATGTAAAAAATATGTAAAATACATTCGTAAGTTTAACACTAGGAGGAAACAAAGTATGTCAATAAGTGACATTGGAATGCTATTTAGTTTTATAGGGGGACTTGGACTGTTTCTTTATGGAATGAACGTTATGGCAGATGGTTTACAAAAGTCTGCTGGTAATAAGATGAAGCAATTGCTGGGATTTTTAACAAATAATCGATTTCTGGCGATTGTAGTTGGAACCTTAATAACAGCAATCATACAAAGTTCTTCGGCGACTACTGTTATGGTGGTTGGTTTTGTTAATGCAGGTATACTTAATCTTACACAGGCTGTTGGTGTAATTATGGGTGCTAATATTGGAACGACTGTTACTGCATGGATTGTTTCAATGAGCGAATGGGGTGCTTTTTTTAAACCTGAATTTTTTTCTCCTCTTGTTGTGGGATTGGGCTCATTTATGATATTATTTAGTAAGAGTTCAAAGAAAAAAATGATTGGTGAAATCGCTGTTGGTTTTGGAATCTTATTTATTGGACTTAGTTTTATGTCAGACTCAATTATACCTTATAGGGATGCACCTATATTTCAACAAGCCTTTGCTATTTTAGGAAATAATCCCTTTTTAGCAATACTAGCTGGTGCTGTTGTAACAGGAATCATACAAAGTTCATCTGCTTCGGTAGGTATTTTACAAACACTTGCAATAAACGGAATTGTCAATTGGAAGTCTGCTATTTTTATCACTTTAGGACAAAATATTGGTACATGCGTAACAGCATTATTATCTAGTGCAGGTGCACAGAAAATGGCAAAAAGGGCGGCTGTAATACACTTACTATTTAATACAATAGGTGCAATTGTTTTTGGAGTCATTATGTATGTGATATTTGCTATACTTCCTGAATTAGCAACAAGTAATATAGATAGTGTACAAATATCAATTTTTCATACTGTATTTAATATAAGTAATACAATTATATTATTGCCTTTTGCTAATCAACTTGTTAAGTTATCTGGAGTTATTATCAAAAATTCAGAACAAGTAGAGAGTGAAGTAGAAAAGGATGAGGTTATTACTTTACGACATTTAGATGAGAGAATATTAGAATCTCCATCATTTTCAGTAGAAAATGCTATTTTAGAAGTTGGACATATGGGAGAAGTAGCACTTGCAAATATAAAACTTGCTTTTGAAGCTGCAATAGAAAATGATATTGATAAGGTAAATTTAGTTTTTGAAAATGAAAAAACAATAAATAATTTACAAAAACTTATTATGGAATATTTAGTAAAAATAAGTAATCTTTCATTAACTGAAAAACAACATATGGTAATTAATAATTTATTTTACATGATAAACGACATTGAAAGAGTTGGAGATCACGCTGAAAATATAGCTGAATTAGCAGAGTTCAAATGCAAAAACAACATTGTATTTTCTGAAAATGCACAAGAAGAAATTACCAAGATTATGGAAGTTGGATTAAAAGCGATTGAAAATGCTATTTTGGCAGTTAAAGAAAATAACATAGAATATGTAAGAAAAGTTGTAAAATATGAAGATATGGTAGATAATATGGAAGAAGAACTTAGGGAAAAGCATATAGAGCGTTTATCAAACAATCTTTGTAAACCTGAAGCCGGTATTGTTTTTCTTGATATTATCAGTAATCTAGAAAGAATCTCTGATCATGCTTATAATATTGCAGGATATGTTAAGGATGAAATAGAATAAATGATTTATCGTATAAAATCGATATTTTTTAAGGATATCATGCTGATAAATTGGAAAAAATAATACTTGAATTATTGGCATAAATTAGGTATTATATCTTTAGGTTGTGTTTTTATTAACAATCTCTGCAACCCATTGTTTAATTGCTGTAAAACTACAGCATATTATAAAACATTTTAACTTTAGGAGGAATTTAAACATGGCAGTAAAAGTAGCAATTAATGGTTTTGGACGTATTGGACGTCTTGCATTTAGACAGATGTTCGGAGCAGAAGGATATGAAGTTGTAGCAATTAACGATTTAACAAATCCTACAATGTTAGCTCATTTATTAAAATATGACTCAGCTCAAGGTAGATATGCATTAGCTGATAAAGTAGAAGCAAAAGAAGATTCAATCGTAGTAAATGGAAAAGAAATCAAAATCTACGCTCAAAGAGATCCTAAAGATCTTCCTTGGGGAGAATTAGACGTTGATGTTGTATTAGAATGTACTGGATTCTTTACATCAAAAGACAAAGCTTCTGCACATATTACAGCAGGTGCTAAGAAAGTTGTTATTTCAGCTCCAGCTGGAAACGACCTTCCTACAATCGTATACAATGTAAATCATACAGCATTAACAAAAGAAGATACTGTTATTTCAGCAGCTTCTTGTACTACTAACTGTCTTGCTCCTATGGCAAAAGCTCTTAATGATTTTGCTACTATCCAGAGCGGTATCATGACTACAGTTCATGCTTACACAGGAGATCAGATGACTCTTGATGGACCACATCCAAAGGGAGATTTAAGAAGAGCTAGAGCAGCTGCTTGCTCAATCGTTCCTAACTCAACTGGTGCAGCAAAAGCAATCGGTTTAGTTATTCCAGAATTAAACGGAAAATTAATCGGTTCAGCTCAACGTGTACCAACCCCTACAGGATCTACTACTATTTTAGTAGCTGTTGTTGAAGGTAAAGTAACAAAAGATGAAATCAATGCAGCTATGAAGAAAGCAGCAAATGAATCATTTGGTTACACAGAAGAAGAATTAGTATCATCTGATATCATCGGTATTTCAGAAGGATCATTATTTGATTCTACTCAGACTATGGTTACAAATCTTGAAAACGGCACAAGCCAGGTTCAAGTTGTTGCTTGGTATGATAATGAAAATTCATATACTAGCCAGATGGTTAGAACAATCAAATACTTCGCTGAATTAGCATAATAAGTATTATAGTTTTATAAAAAGACTCAACATGGGTCCGGTCTTTTGGGCCGGGCTCTTTTTATATAATAGGAAATGAATTTACTACGCAGCCAAGTGGCTTAAGAGAGTCCGCAAAGTAGCATAAAAATCAATAAATTTGAGAAAGCAGGTATAGTTATGTTAAACAAAAAATCAGTAGATGATATTAATGTTAGTGGAAAAAGAGTTCTTGTTAGATGTGATTTTAACGTACCATTACAGGAAGGAAGAATTACAGATGAAAATCGTCTTGTAGCGGCTCTTCCAACTATTAAAAAATTAGTTGCAGATGGTGGAAAGGTAATTCTTTGCTCTCACCTTGGTAAACCAAAGGGAGAAGCGAAACCAGAATTATCATTGGCTCCTGTTGCTAAGAGATTAACTGAATTATTAGGACAAGAAGTTAAATTTGCAGCAGATCCAGAAGTAGTTGGAGCGAATGCAAAAGCAGCTGTTGAAGCTATGAAAGACGGCGATATCGTTTTAATTGAGAATACACGTTACAGAGCAGAAGAAACAAAGAATGGTGAAGCATTCAGCAAAGAATTGGCTTCTTTAGCTGATGTATTTGTAAATGATGCATTCGGAACAGCTCACAGAGCTCATTGTTCCAATGTTGGTGTAACACAGTTTGTTGATACAGCAGTAGTTGGATATTTGATGCAAAAAGAAATCGATTTCTTAGGAAACGCAGTAAATAACCCAGAAAGACCATTCGTAGCAATTCTTGGAGGATCAAAAGTATCATCAAAAATTTCTGTTATCAACAACTTGTTAGATAAAGTAGATACATTAATCATCGGTGGAGGAATGAGCTTTACATTTGCAAAAGCGCAAGGTGAAGAAATTGGAAAATCATTAGTAGAAGAAGATTTCTTAGAATATTCAAAAGAGATGATTGAAAAGGCTAAAGCAAAAGGTGTTAAATTACTACTTCCAGTTGATACAGTAGCAGCAAAAGAATTCTCAAACGATGCACAATTCCGTGTGGTAGAAGGAAGCTTAGCTTCAGATGAAATGGGACTAGACATTGGACCAAAGACACAAGCTATCTATGCAGATGCATTAAAAGATGCAAAAACAGTTGTATGGAATGGACCAATGGGTGTATTTGAAATGTCTAACTTTGCACAAGGAACAGTAGCAGTTGCAAAAGCTTTGGCTGAAATCAATGCAACAACAATCATCGGTGGTGGAGATTCTGCAGCAGCAGTTAACATACTAGGATACGGCGATAAAATGACTCACATCTCAACAGGTGGTGGAGCATCCTTAGAATTCCTTGAAGGAAAAGACCTTCCAGGTGTAGTAGCGGCTAACGATAAATAAACACTGAGTAAGTACAAATATGAATTACCCTTAAGGAGAAGATAAAATGTCTAGAAAAAAAATAATCGCAGGCAACTGGAAAATGAACAAAACTCCAAGCGAGGCAGTTGCACTTATTAATGAATTAAAACCATTAGTTGCAAATGATGAAGTAGATGTAGTTTTTTGTGTACCTGCAATCAGCATTATTCCATGTATTGAGGCGGCAAAAGGAAGTAATATCAATATTGGTGCGGAAAACATGTATTTTGAAGAAAGCGGTGCGTTTACTGGTGAAATTGCACCAAATATGTTAACTGATGTTGGAGTAAAGTATGTAGTAATCGGACATTCTGAAAGAAGAGAATACTTTGCTGAAACTGATATTACAGTAAATAAAAAAGTGAAAAAAGCATTTGAGCATGGTATTACACCTATCATTTGCTGTGGAGAATCATTAGAACAAAGAGAGCAAGGTGTGACTATAGATTTTATTCGTCAACAGATTAAAATTGCATTCCTTGATATAACAGCAGAACAAGCAAAAACTGCAGTAATTGCTTATGAACCAATCTGGGCAATTGGAACAGGAAAAGTTGCAACAACTGAGCAAGCACAAGAAGTTTGTGCTGCAATCCGTGTTTGCATTGCAGAAATTTACGATCAAGCAACAGCGGATGCAATTCGTATTCAGTATGGTGGAAGCGTTACTGCTGCAAGTGCTCCTGAATTATTTACACAACCAGATATCGATGGTGGTTTAGTAGGTGGAGCATCTTTGAAACCAGAATTTGGTAAGATTGTTAATTATAAATAGTTTGATTCTAACACCAGAAAATAATATTTTCTGGTGTTTTTAAACTTAATTGTTAAAAAAGAAAGGAATGGGGTATGAAGCCAACTGTATTATTATATAATTTTAAAGATAGCGTTCGTAATAGAAAAATAACCTTAGCTTTGATGCCTCTTGGTTTTCGCTTAAGGAAAGTTGAAAAAGAGAATTATAATCAACCAATCGGTTATATAGCTGGGGTAAAGGGAATAGAACCACTAAATGAAACTCATGTGGGTGAAGAATTAGAAGATGAAATGTTAATTATGGTCGGTATGACAAGTGCTCAAATTGACGGCTTAATAATGGCATTTCGAAAAAATGGAATCCCAAAAGTAAAATGTAAAGCAGTGTTAACTGAGACGAATCAATATTGGGATGCACTTACTTTGTATAAAGAATTAAAACTAGAACATGACACCCTTAATAATAAGGGAATACAAAACGAAGTAGAAAAATAGGAAAATACTATATATATTAGAACTTATAATATAGATTATGAATTTAATATAACAGATGAAGTATTCTAAGATTTTGCAATTTTAAAGGCATATACTTGAAAGTACAAGTATATGCCTTATTCTATGTAACTTATCCCTTTATATTGTAACTAAGGAAATGTGAGTAGATAAAGATTAAAATATCTTATATCTTAATAGTAACGATGAATCACAAAAGGGGAAGCACGGATGAAATTAAAGAAAAGATTAAAAATAGTATTTATTATTGTGTTAATCGCGATTGTAACTGGATTTATAGGAATAAGCGGGGTATTGGGCTATCAAGTGGCAAATCAACTATCCTATCAAAATGTATCAAAAAACACGATAGAAGCAAGTATTATGCAGTTAAAGAGTTGGGGAAAAACGATTGATTATTATGAAGAAAACTATGAACACAAAACTATGTTTTTAGAAAATGAAAAAGGTTATCAAATCCCTTATACCATTATAGGAGATACAAAACTAAAAGAGAAAGATACGGTTATCTTGGTACATGGAGCAGGGGGGGACTATCGAAGTGTTTATCCTCATGCAGAATTCTATGTACAACAAGGATATAATGTTGTTGCAATTGATCAAAGAGCAAGTGGCTTATCAAAAGATAACATCGTATCGTTTGGATATTATGAAAAATATGATTTGAAGGATATGGTTGATTTTATAACAGAAATGCTACCGCAACAAAAAATAATTCTTCACGGATTTTCAATGGGAGCGGCTACTGTAGCCTTGTATGGCGAGATGGTAGGAGAAAAAGAATCAATATTATTAATGGTTTTGGATTCTTCTTATGAGAGTATGCAGTATATATTTGCTAAAGTTTGGGAGGGAATGGATACAGGTTTACCTAGTTCTTATGCTGTTTTTTGTGGTAATATATTCTTAAAGACAAAATTTGGATACTCCTTTGATGATGTCAATGTTATAAAAGCATTTGAGCGTTGTAAAATTCCTGTATTATTTTTTCAAGGAATGAACGACGACCTAACGACTCCTGATAGAGGCAAGAACTTATATGAGCATTCAGCGGCGATACAAAAAGAATATGTAGAACAAGAATGCGGACATATTGAAGGATTTGTTAAACATCCAAAAGAATATAAGAAGAGGGTGCTGGAGTTTATTGATGAAATTAGAATTGATTCGTATTGCGAAAAAAAAGGATGAAAAGATACAAATATACTACAAGGAACAATCTTCTCTTATTCAAAGAATTGTTGAATTGGTGGAGGCAGAGGATATTGAACGTTTAGAAGGAAGTAACGATAAGGCAGAAAAGGTTCCTATTAAAATATCTGAGATTTTATATTTTGAAGCCGTAGATAAACGAGTATTTGCTTATTTGAAAAGTGAGGTATATCAAGTACATTATAGTTTATCTGAAATAGAACACCATTTTAAATCTCATGGATTTGTTAGAATTAATAAATCTACGGTTATTAATATTTATCATATAGAAACAATAAGACCTGAGTTAAATATGAGAGTAAAAGCGATTCTTGACAACAAAGAATTCTTGTTCATCAATCGCACATATAAGCGTCAGTTTGAAAAGTTTCTGAAAGAAAGGATTACGAGATAATGAAAAGGATAGGAACAATATTAACGCAAATTTTGGAGGCTATTAGTATTTCATACCTCATTATATCAATCATAAATGCTAGCTATAGTATATTATGTAGGAATGGTATGGTATCTGCACATAACCAGATTCGTATCTTTGTTTGGTCGTTGATAGCAGTTGTTGTGTTATATTCCTATAGACTATTTACAAGATTTTCTCCTTTGGCGACGATATTCATACAGTATATCCTTGCGGTGCTCTTGATTACAGCGGAGATATTTTTTGAGACAAAGATATTGGGTATTGCTACGAGTCAAGGTCTTTTAAAATCACTGGGGAACTTTAGCGTACCTTATTTTATAGGAGCGTTTGTATATTATATGTCTTTGTATTATGAGGTTTTAAGACAAGATAAGTTGTTGAAAAAAGTAAAGGCAATGCAGGGAGAAGAGGTATTTTCATCAAAGGGAAAGGAAAGCTGATGTAAAAATTGCAACATGCATGTAGTATGTTTTAAGTAGACAAAAGCCTTTATAAGCATTATGGTATTATTATCAACTAACTTGATGCAAAATCTGTAAAGGGTAATGATAGAATGAATGTGATGGAGTATAAAAACTTTCGGTAAAGGAATTTATTCATTTGATGAAATTACTTGTTTTTGAGTTTTTATCACTATCTAAAGGCTGACAGATTGATGATGATTAAAGATTTTGACTCGGACGAAAAATAGAAATACTTGATTCGTTACTAAGTTATTTTCCATACCGACTTATAAGTATATTGAAAATAGGAAGGAAGTAAACAATAAAAATTTTAGTAAGTTATATCAATGTAGAAGATTGTTGAAAGTGTTCGCTTTTAGGAATATAATTATTACGTTGTATGTTGAGTATTTGGATTAGGGATAATTGGAAAATACAAATAAGCATTTTAATCTATGACGCTAGATATCGAAAATCGATTAAAGCTTTAACATGATGAGTGTAGAGCATGTGCGCAAGTTGTGGGATAGCATATGAGGTTACATAGTATAGTGAATGTATTCACAGATGAGCTGATTGATGAGCCGAAGTATAATGGGATAGGATAAAAGCTTGCGTCGTAAGGTATTTAAAAGAGAAGGAGCAGTTAGGATGACGGATGAAAAAATTGTGGAAATGAAAAGTGGTTTTAATACGGCATTTATCGATGGTGCATTTAACTCTAATTTAGCATATAGACCACAGTTTATTTACAACGACAATAAGAACGGTCAGAAGGTTTTCTCTGCGATTGAAGAGGAATTGCTGAGATGTGATAACTTTGCTATAAGCGTTGCGTTTATAACAAGAGGTGGAATTACGCCACTTTTACAAACCTTGCAGGAGTTAGAGCGAAGAGGTGTACCAGGGAGAATATTAACTACCGATTACCTTAGCTTCAGTGATCCGGTTGCTTTAGATACAATTGCGAGTCTCTCTAACATTGAGCTTCGTATGTATCAGACGGAGCGAGCAGGGTATGGATTTCATACTAAAGGATATATCTTTCAGAAGAGTGAAGAGTATCGTTTTATTATTGGCAGTTCTAACTTGACGCAGGATGCATTAACGAGAAATATGGAGTGGAATACAAAACTGGTATCCACAAGTCAAGGAGAGTTGGTAAATTCAGTTCTTGGTGAATTTGAAAAGCTTTGGAATGCGACGAAATATTCGAAATCATACTCTGAATTTATCGAGGAATACAGAAGAAAATATGAAGAAAAGCGGCTGTTTAATAAAATGGTTGCAGAGCAGAAAAAAATAGCTAAGAGTGAGTCGATTCCATCAGCAGAGGGATATACACTGCGTCCAAATTCAATGCAAAGAGCATTTATTTATAATTTACTAGAATTAAGGAATAAAGGTTTAGATAAAGCGTTATTGATTTCTGCTACCGGAACAGGAAAAACCTATGCTTCTGCTTTTGCCATGAGAGAGCTCGGCTTTAAACGAGTTCTATTTCTGGTACATAGAAATCAAATAACGAAGCAGGCAAAAGTATCTTTTGAAAGAGTATTTGGAAGCAGAATTAAAACTGGTTTAGTATCAGGAATTAATCATGATTATGAGGCGGATTTTGTGTTTGCAACGGTGCAGACATTAAGCAAACAGGAAAACTTGGAGAGATTTCCAAGGGATTATTTTAACGCATGTATTTATGACGAGGCACATCATACAAGTGCAGGAAGTTACAAGAAGATAATGGATTACTTTACACCGGAATTCACTTTGGGAATGACTGCTACACCGGACAAGCGAGATGATAATTAAGAAGGATGCAACATCTATGAAATCTTTGACCATAATATTGCCTATGAAATTCGATTGCAGCAGGCGCTGGAGGAAGATTTGTTGTGTCCGTTTCACTATTTTGGTATCACAGATTTGGCAATGATTTCTGATGAAGGCAATTCAAGAGAAGAACAGCTGGAAAATTTCAGATATCTTACAAGTGATGACCGTGTGAAATATGTTATGAAGCAGGCTGCATACTTTGGATATTCAGGAAAACGTGTAAAAGGTTTAATTTTTTGTAGTAGAGTAGATGAAGCAAGAGAACTTTCTAGCAAATTTAACGAGCATGGTTTAAGAACAATTGCATTAAGTGGCGCCGATTCAGAAGAAGTTAGAGCAGATGCAATTGAGCGTTTGACTATGGAGGTCCAGTCTAAAGAAGATGATTATTTAGATTATATTATAACCGTGGACATCTTCTCCGAAGGAACGGATATTGTCGAAGTGAATCAGGTTATCATGCTTCGTCCAACACAATCACCGATTGTATTTATTCAGCAATTAGGGAGAGGTCTCAGAAAAGCATCTGAGAAGGAGTATGTAGTAATTCTTGATTTTATCGGAAATTACAAGAACAACTTTATGATTCCGATTGCTCTATCAGGAGATCGTAGCTATAATAAAGATAATATTCGAAGATATCTGATGGAAGGTGGGCGCGTAATCCCGGGGGCAAGTACCATTCACTTTGATGAGATAAGTAGAAAACGTATTTTTGTATCTGTGGATAATGCAAATTTTAGCGATATTAAACTAATCAAAGAGAATTATTGGAATCTTAAAAACAAGCTAGGTAGAATTCCGAGATTAAGAGATTTTGATGATTACGGTGAGATGGATGTTCTACGTATCTTTGATAATAATAGTCTATGCTCTTATTATAAATTCCTTGTAAAGTATGAAAAGGAATATGAAATAAGATTGACACTAAAAGAAGAAAAAGTCATCGAATTTGTATCCAAAAAGCTCGCTAATGGAAAACGAATTCAGGAGTTAAGGCTTTTGAATAGAATGTTTTCAGATGCTCTTAGGTTTTCGCTGTTTGCAGGTCTAAAAGAGGAACTCAAAGATAGATATGGTATTAAGATGAGCGAGGAACAGAGGGAAAATATAATTAATATTATGACAAATCAGTTTCCGGCAGGAGCTAGTAAAAATTCATATGCAGAGTGTGTTTTTATTGAAAAAGATGACGTGGTAGGAGCAGACTATCATGTTTCAAGATCTTTTGAGAAAATGTTAGCTAATAGGGATTTTAATGAGATTTTGAAGGAGCTTATTGAATTTGGCATTAGTCGCTATGAGCGAGATTTTTCTGACACATATAGGGAAACGGATTTTGTTTTATATCAAAAGTATACGTATGAAGATGTTTGCCGATTGCTTAATTGGGAAACAAACGAGGTGCCATTGAATATTGGTGGTTATAAGTACGATAAGAAGACAAAGACTTTTCCTGTTTTTATTAACTATGACAAATCAGAGGATATCAGTGATACGACGAAATACGAAGACCACTTTACAAGCAGCAGTAGTTTGATTGCGATATCGAAGTCTGGAAGAAGTATTTTGTCTGAGGACATGCAGAACTTTTTGCATGCAGAAGAGCGTGGAATCTCAGTACATTTGTTTGTGCGTAAAAATAAAGATGATAAGATTTCAAAGGAATTCTATTATTTAGGACAAATGCGGGCAAGTGGTAAGATTAGAGAGTTTGTTATGCCAAATACGAATAAGACCGCTGTTGAAATTGAATGGTTGTTAGATGTTCCGGTAAGAGAAGATTTATATGAATATATTGTAAATAAGTAGAGGTGCAACATGAAAACTATAAGGGTAGTGGCAGCAATAATTAAGAAAATAAATGAAAATGGTGAAACTATTATACTTGCGACGCAGAGAAGATTTGGAGATTTTAAAGGTGGTTGGGAGTTTCCTGGTGGCAAAATTGAGAAAGGAGAAACCCCAGAAGAGGCGCTTGTGCGTGAGATAAAGGAAGAGCTTGAAATAGAGATAGCAGTTAAGGAATTGATTGACACGATTGATTATGATTATCCAACGTTCCATCTTTCAATGGATTGTTTTTGGGCAAAGATTGTGTCTGGTGATTTAGTTCTAAAGGAGCATGAAGCGGCTATGTGGTTAACTAAAGATGAATTGGATTCTGTGGAATGGTTGCCGGCGGATATTACTCTGGTTGATAAGATACGAATAAATATGTAATAATTATAAATCAGTAATATATGGAATTGGTGAAAGATTTAAGACAGTAACAGGTAGTCACGACTTAATAAATTATGCTATAATTTGCTTAGAAAAGAAAAATATCAAAAAGACAGAATTCATTGAAAACTGGGCACTTTGCGTCTGTTTAAGTAGTTTGATAACAATGATAAAAATATTATTCGTCTGCCACGGCAGTAGATGAAGTAAGTTGTAAGAAAGATTGAATTTGCGGTGTTTAAGAAGATAAGATGATGTGTTTTATGACACTTTTATGACAGAATATAGAGACAAGCATAAGCATTAGTATAGTGGATTATAGCACGTACACTCAAACATAAGTGTACGTGCTTATTTAATTATACAAAAAGTTGTTAAGTTATGGAATAAAAATACAGGATTTTAGATGTTGATTTAATTAGTTAATCCAACTATACTTGGGTCCCGTATAATTTATATGTCTATAAAAATAAAATGTAATAAAATAGTAAAGAATTACATATGCAAGTGTGATATTATAAAAAAATAAGAAGTAAAATCAAAAGATACTAACTGATTAACTGTAATGACACACGATAAGGGGGAAGAGTATGAGAGTAAGAAAAAGGTTTTTCATACTTGCTGTAATGGTAGCTATAGTGTTTACTTCAACAGCAAGTGCAAAATCACTGGGTTATCGTTGGAGTAATAAGTATTCAACAATCTATTTTTACTGTGGCTTTAATTCCGTATGGACGAATGCTATTCAGGCAGGTATGAATTCATGGAATTCTGTTAAGGAAATTTCAACATCTAAGACCATTGTACCAATGTATGTTACAACAAGTAGTTCTAAGAATAAAATATATACAACCAGCAACCAAACGTGGATAGCCAAAATGATTCCAACTTATTCTGGTTCTAATCTTAGTAAAGCCGATGTTGCTTTTAATAATGGTGATTATACTTTTTCGGTGGGAGCAGCTGCTAATAAGTACGACATACAATCAATAGCCGTACATGAATTTGGTCATGCAATTGGTTTAGCACATTGCCATGAAATAGGAAAGAAATGTTCTAGTTCATCATGTTCCCAAAATATAATGCAGCCAACTTCAAAAGTTAATAATATTAGACGAGGATTAACCAGTTATGATAAAGAGAGTAAGCAAGTAGAATATTATAATTAATTCGAGGGGGATTATGATGAAAAAGAAAAAAATAGTTACTCTAGTTGCCATAGCTTTATCAGCAATAGTGATATGGGCATATAATGAGTATAAACCGCTACCTGTTGTTTACTGTACGTCAACTTATCCAGACTACAGTGTAAAAGAACTTGCCATTGAGTCGGAGAATATAGTTTATGGAAAAGTTGTTTCAATAGCTCCAACACAGATGCATGAGGTACGTGTATCTACAACTCTAGATCCGACCAAAGTAGAAGATGTATTGTATTATCCTGTTACACCAGTTACTATAAGTATAAAAGATTCTATTAAAGGGGATGAGTTAAGTAAAATAATCTATTTTGAGGAAAGTGGTGTAACAGACACATATATTCAAAAGGCTCAGGGATATCAAATGTCACAAGGAATGGAAGTTGTACTATTTTTAAATGAAGAGGGATATGGATGGGGAAGCCAAAGTGTTTATCCTGTTATAGATGACCAAGTCGTTCTACAGGATAAAGCGATAAATGAAATTCCATCAAATAAAATAAATAGTATTTCTGCCGATGTAATTGAAGAAAAATATAGTATTTCTTCCTCGTATGAAGCAGAAAACGTTTCAACTACAAGTCTTGATGAATTTCTAAAATTAGTAAATTCGTATATAAACTAGTTAGTTGTAAAAGAGGTAGCAATAGTTAAATGTTTTGAAGCTATTGCTACCTCTTTTTATATTGTTTTCTTTGTAATAACTAGGTATAATATAAAATAATAGAAAATTAATATCAAAATAGCTAATTTTCGATGTTTTGAAAAATTAGAGATAGACCTCAAAGATAATTATACGGTATTGCTTGGTATAAATGGAGCAGGTAAATCTTCTGTTTTGGACGCAATCTCAATTGGGCTTGGAAGTTACTTATCAGGTTATGATAAGATTTCCACAAATAGTATTCATACAGATGATGCACATTATAGGACGTATCAAATAGTAATAAGTAATAGGTATAGGTAGAAATTGCTGTATATGTTTCAAAGAAAGTATGTGTCATATGAATTTTGAATTTATGACACTTTTAGTGACACATATTTATGCCAATAAGTATTAACAGTTATGTATGGATAAAACACTGTAAAGTCAAGTAAAATCAGCATTTGCAAGGAGTTATAAGACATGATAAAAATCCTATTCGTTTGCCACGGCAACATCTGCCGCTCCCCAATGGCAGAATTTGTAATGAAAGACTTAGTAAAAAAACAAGGACTACAAGATGAATTTTACATCGCTTCAGCTGCAACCAGCAGAGAAGAAATCGGTAACCCCGTTCATTATGGAACGAAAAACAAACTTCATACATATGGTATATCGGTCGATGGTAAGTGTGCAATTCAAATGACAAAGAAAGATTATGAACAATATGATTATATCATAGGTATGGAACAAAGAAATATAACTAATATTTTTAGAATCATAGGAGAAGATAAAGAAGCAAAGGTTTGTCGACTACTTGATTTTTCAGACCGACCAAGAGATATTGCAGATCCTTGGTATACTGGCGATTTTGACAAAACATATGATGATGTATTGGAAGGCTGTCAAGCACTTTTGAAGGCTTGCCTTTCCTCAATTTGAAAGGAGTAACGTATGGATTTAAAAGAGATTATGCAACAAGAAGTATATGTAGTGGTAGGTGATACCTTAAATGAAGAAAAGTATGCGTACCGTATTAAGAACGAGCTACTAAAAGAAGGTTATAAAGTCTATTGTGTAGGAAAGGAATTGGCATCCATCAACGATGTGGAAGATACAATTGATATCATTGATTTATGCATTCATCCAGTAAAGGGATTAAAGCTGATGCAAGAATGTAAAAAAGAATTCAAATCCATAGTCATTCAGCCAGGTGCAGAAAGCGAAGAATTACTTGCCTATCTAGAAGAAAAGAACTATTCCTATATAGAAGGATGTTTGCTGGTAGGAATTAGACTATACAGTAAGAATAACCAAAACGATTAATAGAAAGCTGCCGTCTTTGTTATAAGAACAGATACGGCAGCTTTTTCAATCTAGATTGCCATATTTAAAGATTATTTTCACGATATATTTTAGGACACATACCATAGGTCTGTTTAAAAATTTTTGAAAAAGTCAATGGATTTTCATATCCGATGCTATTAGATATTTCACTGATAGATAAATTGGTGTTTATCAAAAGTTCAGCAGACTTTTTAAGTCTAAAACTAACAAGATATTCTTGTGGCGATATGCCCAATTGTTTTTTGAAAATAGAAGTAAGATAAGAACGATTAATTCCTATATACTCAGCAATATCTTGTACACGAATATGATTATAGTTGTGTTTGACAAATTGAATTGCATAGTCTACATATGTATTGCTTGGATAATCATACTTATTTTGCTTTGCTTTGATACTGCTTTGAACTTCAATTAGTGTTGAAAGAATTTCATATAGATAACCGACACGTTTAATTTCATTTGCAAAAGTGAGCTCATTAGCGTCTAGTATTTTTTGTATCATAGGCTGATATGCATTATTAGGAATTGTTGATTGAATTACGGGATTATCCTCTGATAGCCCTGCATGCTGTAAATAGGGTACACTCTTTTCACCATCAAATGTAATCCACATGTATTCCCAAGGGTTTTCCATATCTGCATAATAATGGATATGCGCATCCTTTGGTATTAAAAAAATATCATCTTTTTTGATATGATAAATACGCTGAGACACTTTAAGCGTCCCTTTTCCATTTAGAACAAAATGCAAATGATATTCATTAGGAATTTTATGATTATAAGTATATCCAGGTGTACATTGCTGCTGTCCACAATGTACTAAGTATAAGTCGCTTGTCTGTTTTTCAATATTAAGGAGACAGCGAAAACCAGCAACATTTCTGTAACTTGTTGGTTTACTCATATTTTACATCCATTCATCTGCGTGAAAAGCATATGAATTGCACTCCTTTCCTTAATTATACAAAAAGCTTAAAACAAGGTTTTTGATAAATCAAGTATAACATAAAAAATAATAGTATAGATATAATAACAACAAAAATACAAAACTTAAATTATTTTTAGTAAAATATAACAAAAAGAAATGTAGATACAACATTAATCCATATTAAACTTGTATGATGTAGTATATAATTTTTTTGTGGCAAATAACAAAACCGAATATAAGGGAGGAAAAATATGAAGGTTAAAAAAATTGTATCTATTTTGCTTGCATCAATTTTAACAGTTAGTATGATTGGATGTGGGGATACGAAAAAGCAACAACAAGATACGATAGAAGGATTTAATAGTAAAGGCGATAAGTTAACCGTTGCGATATGGGATAACAATCAACAGCCTGGAATTCAAAAAATTCTTGATGAATGGAACAAAGAATCTGAAATCAAGGCAGAAGTGCAGGTTATTACCTGGAATGAATATTGGACATTGTTAGAAGCAGGGGCTTCAGGAGGAGCTTTACCAGACGTGTTTTGGATGCATTCAAATCAAAGTCAACGATATTCGGAAAATGGCTTATTGCTTGATTTGACCGATAAAATTAATCAAAGTGATAAGATTGATCTAAATAATTATTATAATGATATTGTTAAGTTGTATGAATCTGATGGTAAGCAATTTGCGATTCCAAAAGATATTGATACAATAGCATTATGGTATAACAAAACCATGTTTGACGAAGTAGGTGTAGAATATCCAAATGAAAATTGGACATGGGATGATTTTTATGAAGCAGCAAAAAAATTAACAAAAGACGATGGAAGCCAATGGGGATATGCGATTAATACAGGTAACAACCAAGATAGCTATTACAATATGATTTATGATTATGGCGGATATGTGATCAATGATGATAAAACAAAATCTGGATACGATGATCCAAAAACCATACAGGCGATGGAATTCGTTGAAAAAATGCTTCGCGAAGGTTTGTGCCCTGAGCTTGAGGTTATTTCGGAAAACGGAGCAGATGTGTTATTCCAATCTGGAAAAGTAGCAATGGTAACACAAGGATCATGGATGGTAGCTGGATTTAGAGATAATGAGTACACCAATAAAAATTGTGATGTTGCTGTATTACCAAAAGGTCCAGATGGAAAAAGAGTTTCTATATATAATGGACTAGGCTGGGCAGCATCAGCAAATGGAAAGAATACCGAAGCAGCATGGAGCTTACTGGAATATTTAGGATCAAAGGAAGCACAGCTAAAGCAAGCACAGTTAGGTGTAACGATGTCTGCTTACATAGGAACGTCAGATGAATGGGTAAATAGTGTAGATAGTTTTAATCTGCAAGGTCATCTTGATATGCTAGATGCTGAGCTCGTAATCAGACCATACTCTAGAAATACGAATGTGTGGGAAGACATGGCTATTGAGACATTTAAAGGAGCATGGACAGGGGAAATGACAATGGAAGAAGCATGTAAAAAGATTGCGGAAAGTATGAATGCTTCACTGGCTGAAGAATAGAAAAGTAAATCAAAAGGCAGAAATATTTTATTTCGGCCTTTTGAAAACTTGAATCAGCATAGACAATAGCAGGAAGGGCTGAGAGTATATGAGAAAGGATTATGGAAAGAAAACATCCTGGGAAAAAAATCAGTTTATTTGGGGATGGTTTTTTATTTTGCCAACGTTATTAGGGTTGATTATTCTAAATATCATCCCGATTTTTCAAACAATATATCAAAGTTTTTTCAAGACAGGGGATTTTGGAAAAGGAAATATCTTTGTAGGGTTTAGTAACTATACTAGAATGTTTCAGGATAAAGCAATATGGCAAGCACTTTGGAACACTGTAAAGTATGCAATTGTAGAAGTTCCATTTTCAATCGTTATCGCATTGATACTTGCAGTATTTTTAAATCGAAAAATGGCGGGACGCGCAATTTATCGAACTATATTTTTCTTACCAATGGTTGCAGCACCAGCGGCTATTGCAATGGTGTGGAGATGGCTTTATAACTCAGAATTCGGTCTGATTAATCATTTGATAGGCCGTAAAATAAATTGGATTTCAAATCCAGACATTGCTATATTTGCAATCGCAGTCATAGGAATCTGGTCAATTGTTGGGTATAATATGGTTCTTTTTTTAGCAGGATTACAAGAGGTACCAAGAGATTATTATGAAGCAGCATCCATTGATGGGGCGTCAGGAATCTTTCAATTACTTAAAATAACAGTTCCATTGATTTCACCTACTATCTTCTTTGTAGCAGTTACCAGAGTAATCGGTGCATTTCAGGTATTTGACCTTATTTTTATGGTAATGGATAAAACAAATCCAGCATTAATAAAAACGCAGTCACTTGTTTATTTGTTTTACAGATATTCCTTTACTGAGGCAAACAAAGGCTATGGTTCAGCTATTATCGTACTTCTTTTAGTCGTTATATTGATTTTAACAGGATTTCAACTGTTTGCACAGAAAAAATGGGTTCATTATAATTAGGAAGAAGGGTGAAAATATGCAAATAAAAAGAAATGTAACTACTTTATTGATTCATTTGGTTTTAATTGTTTTTTCAATAACAATGCTGATTCCTTTTGTATGGATGTTTTTGACTTCATTTAAATCGGTTACAGAAGCAACAAGCATAAATCCATTCATTATTCTTCCAAAAATATGGCGTAAAGATTCATTTATAAATGTTAGCAACAATATGAATTTTATATTGCTTTATAAGAATACATTGCTTATGATTGCTGGAAGAGTAATTGCAGCAGTATTAACTGCTACTATGGCAGGGTATGCATTTGGTAGACTCAATTTTAAAGGAAAAAACCTTGCGTTTTCAGTCGTTTTATTCCAAATGATGATTCCAGGTCAGATTTTTATTATCCCACAGTACTTAATGGTGAGTAAGATTGGAATGTTAAATACAACCTTTGCGTTAGTATTTCCAGGATTTGTAACCGCATTTGGAACATTTTTGCTAAGACAGTTTTATATGGGACTTCCAAAAGATCTAGAAGAAGCGGCAAGACTGGATGGATGTAATATTGGGCAAACCTTTTTATTTGTCATGGCGCCGCTTACAAAATCGGGAATGGTAGCGCTTGGTATATTTACAACGGTTTTTGCTTATAAAGACTTAATGTGGCCAATGATAGTTAATCCAAACAATGATAAAGCTACATTAGCATCCGCATTAGCCAAAATGCAGGGGCAGTACGCAAGTAAGTTTCCAGAATTAATGGCGGCCTCTTTAATTGCATGTATTCCAATGATTCTTATTTACTTATTATTTCAAAAACAATTTATTGAAGGAATTGCCACATCAGGTGGCAAATTATAGAATAGGAGAAATTTATGCCAATTATATTTCACGAAAAGTCAAGACAATTTCATATTTACAATGAGTATATTAGTTATATTATTGAAATTATGGAAAATGGAGAGTTAGGGAATCTTTACTATGGCAAAAAAATAAACGATAGAGAATCTTTTGCTTATCTTCATCAAGATAAAGAACGGTCATTAGCAGCTATGGCTACCGATTCACAGTCAAATTTATGTTTGCAGTATACCAGACAAGAATACCCTTCTTATGGAAGAGGAGATTACAGGTATGGAGCATATAAAATAGAACAAGAAAATGGAAGTACCATATCAAAGTTTGAATATGTAAATCATTCCATTTATGCAGGGAAAAAGAGTATAAATCCACTGCCTTCAACCTATGTGGAAGATGAAGAAGAAGCAACCAGTATAGAGATTTATTTATATGATAAAATCATTGATACAAAACTTATTTTGACCTATACAATATACGAAGAAAGAGCAGTTATCACACGATGTGCAAAACTGATTCATAAAGGCGAGAAGCCAATTGTTTTAGCAAATGCAATGAGTGTAAGTGTAGATATTCCAGATAAGGATTATGAAATGATACATTTGTCTGGAGCATGGGCAAGAGAACGAGCAGTTAAAATACGTAAATTAGAACAAGGAATACAGTCTGTCTATAGCATGAGAGGAGCTAGTAGTGCTGAGCACAATCCTTTTGTTGCGATAAAAAGGTCTCATACAACGGAGGATTGCGGCGAAGTATATGGATTTAGCCTTGTCTATAGCGGAAGCTTTTTAGGGCAGATAGAAGTTTGCTCTCATGATACAACCCGCATAATGCTTGGTATTCATCCAGATAATTTTTCATGGAGATTAAATCAAGGCGATGAATTTCAAACGCCAGAAGCTGTAATGGTTTATTCTGATGAGGGCTTAAATGGTATGAGTCAGACTTATCATGCATTATATAGAAATAGACTTGTCAGAGGGTATTGGAGAGATAGAGAGCGTCCTGTATTACTGAATAATTGGGAAGCAACATACATGGATTTTACCGAAGATAGTATTATTCAACTGGCAAAAAAAGCGAAGGAGCTTGGCGTAGAGTTATTTGTTTTGGATGATGGATGGTTCGGGACTAGAAATGATGATACACAAGGTCTTGGGGACTGGTATGTGAATAAGAATAAGTTACCAGACGGAATAAGTGGCCTTTCAGAAAAGATAGAGAAACTAGGTATGAAATTTGGTATTTGGATAGAGCCAGAGATGGTAAATAAAAATAGTGATTTATATAGAACACATCCTGACTGGATTTTATCAACACCAGATAGATTTGAAAGTCCTAGTAGATATCAGCATGTACTTGATTATTCCCGTCCCGAGGTAATAGACACCATATTTAATATGCTTGATCGTTTGCTTTCTGATTCAAAAATATCTTATATTAAGTGGGATATGAACCGATATATTACCGAATGTTATTCAAGAAGTGCATCATCCAAAGAGCAAGGAACAGTGATGCATAAGCATATTCTTGGAGTTTATGAATTGTACAGTCGACTAACAACTAAATATCCAGAGATTCTATTCGAATCGTGTGCAAGTGGTGGAGCTAGGTTTGACCCAGGAATGTTATATTTTTCTCCACAGATATGGTGCAGTGATAATACCGATGCAATTGAACGCTTAAAGATTCAATATGGAACGAGTATGGTATATCCCCTTTCTACTATGGGAGCTCATGTTTCAGCAGTTCCAAATCATCAGGTTAATCGATTTACCCCTCTTCAAACAAGAGGAAATGTAGCCTTTTTTGGAGTATTTGGTTATGAACTTGACTTAAATAAACTAACGAAAGAAGAACAAGAACAGGTAAAAAATCAAATCGAGTTATATAAAAAATATAGAAAATTAATACATGAAGGAACATTTTTTAGAATTCAAAGCCCTTTTGAATCAGAAGATACAGCTTGGAGCGTTGTTTCTAAAAATAAAACAGAAGCAATTGCAGTTTATTATTTTAAGTTAAACTATGCAAATGCTGGTTTTGTTAGATTTAAGTTAAAAGGACTAGACCCAAATAAACAATACCAATTAATACTTAATGATAAAGAGTGTATCATGTATGGAAGCGAACTGATGTATGCAGGATTGCCTCTAGATCGAAATAAAGAAGGTAAGAAATATGGTGATTTCTCATCGTTATTATTTCATATTAAGGAAGTTCGATGAAATACATTCAAAGTCATAAAAAACTACTGTTAAAAATCATACTGTACGTAATGGGAATAATAATGATGCCTTTAGGAGTAGTATTTACAATTAATTCTCATATGGGGGCGGGAGGATATGATGCTTTAAACTTTATACTGGGAGAGCGTATTGGAGTTTCGAGCTCTTATGCAATTATAGGTACAGCATTCATTGCAATGATAATCAGTGCGTTAATAAGAAAAAAAATCCCGAGAATTACAACATTTATTACAGCTATTTTAGTTGGCATTACTACACAGTTATGGAAGGGTGTTTTATCAAATACACGCAGTGCGTCCCTTTTTCTTTCAATTACGTTTCTTTTCATCGGTATAACAATAATTGGTTTTGGAATAGCGAGCTATATGTTGTCTGAATTACCAACGAATCCGACTGACGATATCATAGTAGCTTGTAAAGAAAGAGGGTTGCCAATACGGAATGTAAAGATTGGTATGGACATCATATGTGTTTTATTGGCGCTCATATTAGGGGGAGAAATCGGAATAGGGACAATCTTTATTACGATTTGCTTAGGCCCAATGGTTTCCTTTTTTTATGATTTCATAAAGAAGAAGACGAATGATTGTACATGATACATGATAATACAAATAATAGTGTTAATTTTTATATTGGTTCTATGAATACTTTATTGAAGGAGGTGGTTAATCATACTGCCTCCTTAATTTTTTAATTGTGTTTTCAATATACTTGTACGAAACACAAAACATTGCTATAATCGAGAGTAGACAAATAGAACAATTCAGTGAAATGAACATGAGAGGTACGCATGAATTTATTAACAATAGAAAATATGACAAAGTCATATACCGATAGAATCTTATTTAACAATGTAAACTTTAGTATTGAGGAAGGCGAAAAAATTGGTGTCATCGGCGTAAATGGTACAGGAAAGTCCACTTTATTAAAAATCGTAGCAGGGCTTGAAGACACCGAACTTGGTACTGTTACAAAAGGAAATCAGGTGTATATTCGTTATCTTGCACAAAATCCAGTATTTCAAGAAGAGGTTACTGTTTTACAAGCGGTACTAGAGGATAACACGAACAAAGAAAACGAATGGTCCATAGAAAGTGAAGCAAAATCCATGTTAAATAAGCTAGGAATCACAGATCATTCGGCCCTCATTAAGCATATGTCAGGTGGTCAAAAAAAGAGAATTGCTCTGGCAAGTACCTTATTAGCAACTGCTGATATATTGATACTAGATGAGCCGACGAATCATTTAGACAATGAAATGTCAGAGTGGTTAGAAGAATATCTAAAGAGACGAAAAGGTGCCGTTTTAATGGTTACCCATGATCGATATTTTCTAGACCGCGTTTCCAATCGAATCATCGAGATAGAAAAGGGCAATATTTATAGTTATGTTGGAGGTTATTCAGAATTCTTACGACTAAAAGCGGTCAGAGAAGATATGGAAAACGCGACAGAAAGAAAGAGGCAATCTATTTTAAGAAATGAGCTTGCCTGGATTAGTAGAGGTGCAAGAGCACGCTCCACAAAGCAAAAAGCAAGAATTGAGCGCTTTGAAGAAATGCGTCAAATCGACGCTCCTACAAAGGAAGAAAATGTGGAAATCAGCTCTCTTTCTTCAAGGCTTGGGAAAAAGACAATTGAAGTCTATGATGTATGTAAAAGCTATGGAGAAAAGACTCTAATAAAAGATTTTAACTATATTTTCTTAAAAGGTGACCGCATTGGTATTATCGGCCAGAATGGTTGCGGAAAAAGTACATTACTAAAAATAATAAATGGTATCATAGAGCCAGACAGCGGTTATGTAGAAATGGGTGCTACCGTAAAGATTGGCTACTTTTCACAAGAAAATGAATACATGGATGAAAATCTAAAAGTCATTGATTATGTAAGAGAAGGTGCGGAATATATTGAAACGGTAGAGGGAAAGGTTACAGCATCACAGATGCTGGAACGATTTTTATTTGAAGGTGCACTTCAATGGAGTCAGATTAAGAAATTATCTGGTGGAGAAAAAAGAAGACTTTACTTACTACGAATTCTAATGGAAGCACCAAACGTATTGATTTTGGATGAGCCAACCAATGATTTGGATATTCAAACCATGACTGTTTTGGAAGATTATTTAGATAGTTTTGATGGCATTGTAATAACAGTATCACATGATCGTTATTTCTTAGACCGTGTTGTAAAACGATTGTTTGCCTTTGAACCAAATGGTGTGATACGACAATTTGAAGGAAGCTACAGTGAATATAAGGAAGTTAATCAGCCAGTCAGTGAAAATGAAGGTGCAAAGCCTGTAGAGATAAAGACAAAGACAGAAAAGGTAAGAACACAAAAGTTAAAATTTTCTTACCAAGAGCAAAAAGACTATGAAACAATCGAAGAGGATGTGGCAGCATTGGAAGAAAGCATTGAGCAGCTAGAGAAAGATATCACTACTTATGCAACCGATTTTCCAAAGTTAAATAAATTAATGGAGCAAAAAGCGATATTAGAAGCAAACTTGGAAGAAAAGATGGAACGCTGGATGTATTTAACGGAGTTGGCGGAGAAAATTGAAGCACAAAGGGATGCTAATTAAATATAAGGATAAGAGGGGTACTTTTGTATGATAACGGATGGTAACGGAAAAAGAAAAGTATTGGTAAGCAAAGGAATTACAACTACACTTGGAGTTACGATATATCAAGAAGGGATTAATTTTGCTGTTTCCGTTAAAGAGGGAATTGCTTGTCGACTCCTTCTGTATCCATATGGAAAAAGTGAGCCAATTCTTGATTATAGGTTTGATGAATCAAAGAAGGTTGGCGACATTCATACCGTTTTCGTGAAGAATCTTGACCTATTAAGGTATGAATATGTCTATTTACTTGACGATGAGATCTACTTAGACCCCTATGCAAGAATCCTTACGGGCAGAGAGGAATGGGGGAAAGTAGTAGCAAAATCAGACCTTCGCTGTGCTTTTGATTTGGAAGAATTTGATTGGGAAGGGGATAGACCTTTAACGATTCCATACCATCAAGTGATTTTATATTCTCTCCATGTTCGAGGCTTTACCATGCATCCTACCTCCAAAGTAAAACATAAAGGAACATTTGAAGGAATAATTGAAAAAATTCCATATTTAAAGGAATTAGGAGTCAATCAAATAGAATTAATGCCTTCATATGAATTTGATGAAATCATTCCCAGACGTGAAAATAATATGGAATTTACAAAATATTTGCCGGATCGTCAATATACAATTAACTATTGGGGATATACAAAGGCTAATTATTTTGCTCCAAAAGCATCATATGCAAGTGGTAAAGATAGTGTAAAGGCATTTAAGTCCATGGTAAAAGAACTTCATAAAAATAAAATCGAAGTTATTATGGAGTTTTATTTTGGTGAAGAGGTCAATCAAAATACCATAGTTGATTGTGTGAAATACTGGGTAGAAGAATACCATATTGATGGTGTTCATATCAATAGCAATGGTGTGCCAACTACCTTACTTGCAACCATGCCAAGATTAAGCAATACAAAAATTATGACGGAGGATTTCGATTTTACAAGAATTTATAAGGAAGAGAATTATCCTTTGAATAAAAATCTGGCACAATACAATGACGGGTTTTTAATAGATGCTCGTAGGTTTTTAAAAGGTGATGAGGATATCTTAAATAACTTTACCAATCGTATGAGAAAAAATCCAAGGTATTGTGGTGTAATCAATTATATAGCAAGCCACAACGGATTTAATCTTATGGATTTGGTGTCTTATGATGTGAAACACAATGAAGCCAATGGAGAGAATAACAAAGACGGAACAAATTATAATTATAGTTGGAATTGCGGCGTAGAAGGAACGACGAGAAAGAAAGCGGTTTTAAAACTTCGTAAAAAACAGATTAAAAATGCATATCTGTTATTCTTATTTAGTCAAGGCGTTCCAATGATTAATAGCGGAGATGAATTTGGACATACACAGCAAGGAAACAATAATCCATATTGTCAGGACAATGAGATTACTTGGATTGATTGGAATAATATAAAAAAACAAAAGGAATTATTTGATTATATCAAAACTTTAATTCGTTTTAGAAACGAGCATCCAATCCTTCATATGTCTAAAGAGTTAAAAATTATGGATTACTTATGTTGTGGATATCCTGATTTATCTTACCATGGTGAAAAAGCATGGTATCCTGATTTTGGACTTGAAAGTAAGCAAATTGGCGTAATGTACTGTGGGAAATATGTATTAAAAGAGAACAAAAAAGAAGATGACTTTATCTACATTGCATTTAATATGAATTGGGAGCCAAAGGAATTTTCCCTTCCAAGTCTACCGCCGAATAAAAAATGGAGGATTGTGTTTGACACCTCCCTAGAAGAACCAATTGATAAAGTAATTACCATACAAAGAAACTTGAATGTAAAAGAAAAAAGTATAGTAGTATTAATAGGAAAATAAAATCTATAATACGTAACTATTAGACCGAGGAATTAAGATGAATGCAATACAACACTTTAAAACAATAACAAAGCATAAAATATTTGTCATGAAAGGCTGTTTTCAGATTGGATTATATAAACAAGGAATTTTGCATGATTTGTCCAAATATACTCCAGCAGAATTTTTAATTGGCTGTAAGTATTACCAAGGGGTGAGAAGCCCGAATAACGCAGAAAGAGAGAGCAAAGCCTATTCAGAAGCGTGGATGCACCATAAAGGAAGAAATAAGCACCATTATGAATACTGGACGGATTATAGTTTGGATGGAAGAGGAATCGTACCTGTATCAATGCCGAGAAAATATGTGGCAGAAATGTTTATTGATAGAGTCAGTGCTTCTAAAATATATGAAAAAGAAAATTATAATCAAACCAAGCCTTTGGAATATTTCTTACAGGGAAAAGGACATTATAATATGTCACAAAAGACAAGTGATGAGCTTGAACTATTATTAAGAATTCTTGCAAAAAAAGGAGAAAAGGCTACCTACAAGTACATAAGAAAAAAATTCTTACATAAATGAATCAAGTGTTAACTTGTAGGCAACCTTTTCATTATAAGTCAAGCTTCATATCGCCTTCTAGAATGAGTCCCTTTTTACGCATAAATTCTGATATTACAAGAGTGATAATTGCTGGAAGAATAAAATGCATCAATAAAATTTTAATCAATAAAAGAGTTGAACCGTCTATTGCAAGCATTGTATTCCATGTCATAATCTGTCCAACAAATCCAGCAGTTCCCATTCCAGAGCCTGTAGCGTTATTTTCCATATGAAAAATTAATGTTCCAATTGGGCCAAGAATAGCACTTGAAAGAATCGCTGGTAACCAGATAATTGGCTTTTTTACAATATTTGGGACTTGAAGCATTGAGGTTCCAATTCCTTGTGCAACAAGACCGCTTACCTTATTTTCTCTATAACTAGCCACGGCAAATCCTACCATATTGCAACAACACCCTATTGTTGCAGCGCCTGCAGCAAGTCCAGACAAGCTAAGACTGATACCAAGTGCAGCAGAGCTAATTGGCAGAGTTAGAATAATGCCCATTAAGACGGATACGATGATGCCCATTAGTAAAGGTTGTTGAACGGTGCCCCAGTTGATTAATTCACCAAGTCTAATCATAAAAGCGGCAATAGGCTTTCCGATAAATAAACCAGCAAAAGAACCGCTTAAGATTGAAACCAAAGGAGTAACAAGAATGTCTATCTTGGTTTTTCCAGATACGAAGTTACCTAATTCAATACCAATGTAAGCGGCAACAAAGGAACCAAGTGGCTCACCAGGCCCAATGAATAAAATTGCTTCATTTAAAGTTAAGCTTCCAAGACTTCCACTTACAAGTACACTTCCAGCTAATATTTTGCTTGCAAAAGCGCCTACCATACCAGCACTAGCCGCAGATAATAAAACAAGAGGGCTTGTTTTTAATTTAAAGGCAACTCCACACCCAATTCCTGCACCTGTCAAAGCCGCAGCAACTTTTCCAATCAGATATAAGATGTCTCCTATATTTCCCCCGATAAGATTGCCGATTTGTTGGATAATGGTTCCTACAATCAGAGTAGAAAAAAGTCCAAGAGCCATTCCGCTAAGTCCGTCAATGAAAATTCGATTGAGTAATTTTTTTATTTTATCCATAGATGTTCTACCTTTCTTATTCATACACCAAAGTTTATAACTGTATATACATATGTACAATCACAAGATAAAGAATAGCATATTTGTATGTTTTGCGCAAGAGAGTTTATTTATGCTTATTTTTCTTGTTTTAACTTCGGAATAATACATATCTAGTTTTAATGTTTCATTCGTTATGAAATTATGATATTGCTAATGCAATTGCATATACTATAAGTTGAATCAAGAAAGGGTTTCTCATATCTTTGATGAAATAAAAGAGTTCTTTCATTCATAAGTGATGTTAGTAATTGAGAAAAAGTGATGAGTAGAACGTTTTTACTTGTGCAAAAATAGTTGAAATATAGGAAGAAATAGAGTAGAATTTGAAAGTAAGATAGACAAATAATTAACATTTTTATAAAGGAGATATAAAATGAGTAAAAAACCTACAGTTTTAATGATACTTGATGGATTTGGTTTAAATGAAAGAAAAGATGGAAACGCAGTTGCGATTGCAAATAAACCAGTTATTGATAATCTTATGGCAACATATCCATATGTTAAAGGTTACGCAAGTGGTATGGCAGTTGGACTTCCAGACGGGCAGATGGGTAACTCAGAAGTTGGACATTTGAACATGGGTGCTGGACGTATTATTTATCAAGAGTTAACCAGAATTACAAAAGAAATCAATGATGGTGATTTCTTTAAAAATGAAGCGTTTCTAAAAGCAGTAGAAAATGTAAAAGCTAATAATTCAGCACTACATTTATTTGGTTTGTTATCAGATGGTGGTGTTCATAGCCATATTACTCATCTTTACGGCTTATTAGAATTAGCAAAACAAAATGGATTAGAAAAAGTTTATGTACATTGCTTCTTAGATGGACGTGATACTCCTCCTGTATCTGGAAAAGGTTTTGTAGAAGCACTTTCAGAGAAGATGAAAGAAATTGGAGTTGGTGAAATTGCATCTGTTATGGGACGTTACTATGCAATGGACCGTGATAACAGATGGGATAGAGTAGAACTAGCTTACAATGCGATTGTAAAAGGAGAAGGTGCTTACACAGATTGTGCAATCAAAGGAGTTCAAGCATCCTATGATGAGGGTAAGAACGATGAATTTGTAACACCTACTGTAGTTACAAAAGATGGAAAGCCAGTTGCAACAATTGCAGATCAAGATTCTGTCATTTTCTTTAACTTTAGACCAGATAGAGCAAGAGAGATTACAAGAGTATTCTGTGATCCTACATTTGAAGGCTTTGCAAGAGAAAAAAGACTTGATACAACTTTTGTATGTTTTACAGAATATGATATAACAATTCCTAACAAATACGTAGCATTTCATAAGGTTGCGATTACAAAAACTTTTGGAGAATTTTTAGCAGAAAATGGCAAAACACAGGCAAGAATTGCTGAGACAGAAAAATATGCCCATGTAACCTTTTTCTTTAACGGTGGAGTAGAAGAACCATACAAAGGTGAAGATAGAATTTTAGTTAAATCACCAAAAGTAGCAACTTATGATTTACAACCAGAGATGAGTGCCTATGAAGTATGTGACAAACTTGTAGAAGCAATCAAATCAGAAAAATATGATGTCATTGTAGTAAACTTTGCAAATCCAGATATGGTTGGTCATACAGGTATCGAAAATGCTGCGGTTAAAGCAATCGAGGCAGTGGATAGCTGTGTTGGAAAAACATATGAAGCGATCAAAGAAGTAGGCGGACAGATGTTTATTTGTGCAGACCATGGAAATGCAGAACAATTAGTAGATTATGAAAACGGTGGAGCCTTTACCGCGCATACAACAAATCCAGTACCATTTATTTTAGTAAATTATGATGAGGCATATACATTAAGAGAAAATGGTTGTCTGGCAGATATTGCTCCTACATTAATTGAAATGATGGGAATGACTCAACCAGCAGAAATGACAGGTAAATCATTATTAATTAAGAAATAATTAAAAATAAAAAGGCAATGGACGTAACGTATCCATTGCCTTTTAAAATGCTAAAAAAATGAATTTCTTAGTTATCTTAAACTTATCACTGTACCCAATCCTTACGATATCTAGATGCAGTAATATTTTCAGATTTTTTAAATACCTTGTTAAAATAACTAGTATCAGGAATACCACATTCGCAGGCGATTGCCTCGATACTTTTATCAGTAAAGCGAAGTAATTTCTTGGCCAAATTGATTCGTTGTAAAAGAATGTAATTGCCAATAGTTACGCCATATTGAGCTTTGAATTCTCTTGCTAAATGAAATTTGCTGATATAAAATTGTTCAGCCAACTGATCCAAAGATATTTTGCTTTGATAGTTCTCATCAATAAACGAGCGGATGGAAGAAAGCTTTAATGAGATATTATGGTTGCTATATTCTGACATCTTCTTTGATTCCGTAAAACATAAGGTTAAAATGTCGGTTATTAATTTAGAGATAATGAGTTCTGTTAAGGTATTGTTTTCATTATGGGCTTCCATTATTTTATGAATGATGGATACAAACTGAGTGGGTGTATCGGTTTGGAAAACAAAATTCGGGACTTGTTCCACAAATAAATTATAATAACTTCTTGCGTGAACTCCATTAAAATGAACCCACATAAGTTCCCATGGATCGTCTTCACTGCTTTGATGCGAGTAGGGTTGTTTACAATCAATTAATACACAATCCGACGTATTTAATGCATATGTTTTATCTTTCACAGTCAAAATCCCTTTGCCAGACAATACAATAATAAAAAGAAAGGAGTTTAAATTTGCTCGCTGACATTTATGGCTTTTTAAGCTTTTTAATGTACCCGCTTCCTGCATATAAAAGAGAGAGGATTTTGCAAAGGCACTAGGTGTATGAAGCACACGTTCCGACTTTGTGATATCTGATTGAGGAAAGGATTCATAAAAAGTATTCATTAAGTTCCTCCATAGTAGTATAATAAATATAATAATTATACTACAGTTATCAATGAAAGAAAATAAAAATTCTTACTAGCAAAATAAGGTTGAAAAATAGATAGTGCTGTGTTAAAATGTTTACGTTGACTATAGGAGGTGTAACTATGGAAATTTTAAGAATCATTTTAACAATAATTTTTGTTATAGATTGTATCGCATTAACTATTATTGTATTATTGCAAGAAGGAAAATCAGCAGGACTTGGAGCTATTGGTGGTGGAGCAACAGAGACATTCTGGAGCAAAAACAAAGGACGTTCAATGGAAGGTGCTTTAGAAAAATCCACGAAATTTTTAGCGATTTTATTTATGATTTTAGCAGCAGTATTAAACATTAATTTTTAGTTGTTATAAGTAAATATCAGGCAGATAAACACTCTTGTATAAGGGTGTTTTTTTCATATAATAGGAAAGTTCTTCAGAGAGAGAAAGCAAATATACTTATTTGGAATATTATGCTATAATAAAATGATATAAAATGCAGTAATAAGGTTAAGAATATTCAATATTACATATGATAAGAAAAAGAATTGTCATTACGATAAGGAGTTTGAGAATATGGAGAAAGAATTACTAGAAGAACGTAAAAAAGTAATATATGAACTGATTTGTGATGAATTATATATACCAATGAAAATGAAAGAGATTGCAAGCTTATTGCAAGTTCCAAAAGAAGACAGAGAAGATTTAAAGATTGTTCTTGATGAACTTTTAGCAGATGGAAAGATTGAAGTATCAAAGAAGGGAAAGTTTTCAAAGGCAAGTGGAAAGTTTTTGACTGGGATATATACAGGACATCAAAAAGGATTTGGTTTTGTAACCGTTGAAGGAATGGAAGAGGATATTTTTATATCGGAGAGTTCCGCAAATGGAGCAGTCCACAAGGATACGGTTCAAGTGGTTTTAACAGAAGAAAAAGGTGGTAAGCGAAAAGAGGGAGCCGTTGTGAAAGTGTTGTCACACGGAATGAAGGAACTAGTTGGCACCTTTCAAAAAAGTAAGAGTTTTGGTTTTGTTGTGACGGATAATACAAGGTTTGCAAAAGATATTTTTGTACCGTTAGAACGCTCCAAAGGAGCAGTAACAGGACACAAAGTAGTGGTTGAAATAACAGATTTTGGTTCCAATTCCAAAAAACCAGAAGGAAAAGTAAAAGAGATAATAGGACACATTAATGATCCAGGAACCGATATCATGTCCATTGTAAAGGGGTATGAATTACCAGTTGATTTTCCTGAAAGAGTAATGAATCAAGTAGAAAATGTCTCGAGTGAAGTAACAGGAGCAGATATGGCAGGTCGTATGGATATTAGAAGCTGGCAGACCGTTACGATTGACGGCGAAGACGCAAAGGATTTAGATGATGCCATTACACTAACAAAAGAAGGCGATTTATATAAACTAGGTGTTCACATTGCAGACGTAACTAACTATGTACAAGAAAGAAGTGCTCTAGATGTGGAAGCATTAAAGAGAGGAACTAGTGTATATTTGGTAGACAGAGTCATTCCAATGCTTCCTCATAAGTTGTCAAATGGAATTTGCTCCTTAAACGCTGGAGTAGACCGACTTGCTCTAAGCTGTATTATGACAATTGATGGAAACGGTAACATGATTGACCATAAGATTGCAGAAACAGTTATTAATGTAGATCGCAGAATGACATATACAAGTGTAAAAAAGATTTTAGAAGATAAAGACGAAGCTGAAATGGAAGAATACAAAGAGTTAGTTCCAATGTTTTTAAGAATGGAAGAATTGGCAGGAATATTACGAGAAAAGAGAAGAAAAAGGGGCTCTATAGATTTTGATTTTCCAGAATCTAAAATTATACTTGATGCAAAAGGAAAACCACTTGATATTAAACCATATGAAAGAAATGTTGCTACGAAAATAATAGAAGATTTTATGCTTGCAGCAAATGAAACGGTGGCACAGGATTATTTCTGGCAAGAGTTACCGTTTGTTTATCGTGTACATGATAATCCAGACCCAGAAAAGATTCAAAAACTTGCGCTTTTTATTAATAATTTTGGTTATGGTATCAAAGCAACAAAGGATGAAATTCATCCAAAGGAATTACAAAAGTTATTACAAAAAATTGAGGATACACCAGAAGAGGCACTCATTAGCAGATTGACTTTAAGATCCATGAAGCAGGCAAAATATGCAACGATAAGTACGGGACACTTTGGATTAGCTGCTAAATATTATTGTCATTTTACATCTCCAATCAGACGTTATCCAGATTTACAAATTCATCGCATTATTAAAGATAATTTGCGTGGAAGAATGAATGAAAAACGTATGGAACATTATCATAAAATATTACCTGAGGTTGCAGTGCAGTCAAGTGCAATGGAAAGACGTGCAGATGAGGCAGAGCGTGAAACAGAAAAATTAAAGAAAGTGGAATATATGCAAGAGAGAATTGGCGAAGTCTTTGATGGAGTTATTTCTAGTATAACCACTTGGGGAATTTATGTGGAGCTTGCGAATACAGTGGAAGGCTTGGTTCATGTAACATCTCTTGAAGATGATTATTATTACTATGATGAAAGTGTTTATGAAATGGTAGGAGATAAGACTGGTAATCGATATAAACTTGGCCAAAAGGTAAAAGTAAAGGTATTTGCAACAGATAAAATTTTAAGAACCATTGATTTTAAAATTGTTTTAGATGAGGAAGAAGTAGACTTGGAGGAGTAATAACATGCCAAAAGATAGTTTTAAATTAATTGCAAATAATAAAAAAGCTAGATTTGATTATTTTATAGAAGATACATTTGAGGCAGGTATTTCATTGCATGGAACCGAGGTAAAATCTCTTAGAATGGGAAAGTGCAGTGTAAAAGAAGCATTTATTCGAATTGAAAAGGGAGAGGTTTATTTGTATAACATGCATATTAGCCCATACGAAAAAGGGAATATCTTTAATAAAGATCCTCTTCGTATTAAGAAGCTTTTATTGCACAAATATGAGATTAATAAGATAGCAGGTCAGTTAGCTGCCAAAGGGTATACGGTAGTTCCTCTTCAAGTATATTTAAAAGGAAGTCTTGTTAAGGTGGAAATTGGCCTTGCACGAGGTAAAAAGTTATATGATAAGAGACAAGACATTGCAAAAAAAGATCAAAGGCGAGAAGCAGAAAAAGATTTTAAGGTGAAGAATTTATATTAAGGAGAAAAACATGGTACCAGTAACAAAAGAAGAACTATCCAAAATGGTAACACAGACGACGAGAGAAGTATATGAGGAGCTAACCCCTCAACTTATTATGATTTTGGAGCAAACCAAAAAGAATGAACAACTATCAGCAGAACAAAAGCAAGATGAAATTATGCTTGATATGATGGGATTTGTAAAATCTTGCACCAATGAAATTATGATAGAAGTATTGGCAGAAATACTAGGAATTGATTAATGAGTAAATGATTAATGAGTAAATGAATAACAAAGAATGAAAGGGCGAGTGTATCGCTCTTTTCTATATTTGAAAGGACGGAAAAGGAATGTTACTTTATAAATTACAAAAGAAGGAAGGCTTATCAAACAGTGAGCAAATATTAGCGGATTTTATTTTAGAGAATACGCTAAGAGTCTGTAATATGAGTAGCAGAGAGATATCAGCAGAAGCATATGTATCATCAGCTACCGTTGTTCGCTTTGCAAAGAAAATGGGTTTTGAAAGTTTTGAACAATTCAAAAGACAGCTCTATGCAGAATGGGTTAGTAATGGTAATAAGTATACATCAATTGATGCAGATTTTCCTTTCGATGCGGATACTCCATATGAAACTATTTTTGATCGAATTGCAGAACTTGAGAAAAAAGCGATTCAGGAAACACGGGAACTTATTAAGTACGATAAGTGGGAACTATTAATAAATGACATTGCAAATTGTAAATCAATTGATATTTATGGAGAAGGAGTTTCCTATGAGATTACAGATTGCTTTATTAGCAATATGAACCGTCTTGGCTATAATATATTTATGGAAAAAGATAGTGCCAGACAAAAATATCGAAGTACAAACCTATTTCCAGATCACTTTAATCTTTTTTTATCTTATTCAGGTGAATCCGCCTTTAGCTTATCAATTGCAAAAATGTTTCATAAACACAAATTAAAATCATTGTCCATTACAAGTGAGATACCCAATCAGTTAATGTATCAAACCACATATCACTTATCAATTGCAAGGATGGAAGGGCGAATCACAACAGGAGGTATCTCAACCATGTGCTCAACCATTTCCTTTATTTTTCTTTTGGACTTAATTTATGCCTGTGTGTTTCAAAAAAAGTATGAAAGCAATCGACAGCATATTCATGAAAACATTGCTCTTGCAGAAGAATTTCGCTTAAGTGGTAAATAAAATGATATTTTTTGTTGCCTTTAATTTTAATCAAGTGTTTATATGAAACAATGTTTCAAAATGCTGTATTCTTCTTTGGATTCCATGAAACGATTAGTCAAAACGCCCATAAAATATTTACTTTTGAATCTATAATTGTTATAGTTGCCTTGTCTAAAGGAATTGCCTAGGGCAAAAGGAGGATTTTAAGTATGGGAAAGAAAGATACCTATAACAAAACCGCAAAAGAAGTATTACAAGCAGTTGGCGGCAAAGATAATGTGATTCAGGTAACACATTGTATGACAAGATTACGCTTTAATCTAAAGGATGACAAAATCCCTAATCAAGAAAAGATTAAGCAAATTGATGGAGTTGCAGGCGTTGTTCAATCAGGAGGTCAGTATCAGGTTATAATTGGAACCACAGTAGAACCAGTTTATGCAGAACTGATTCAAATCGGTGGATTTGCAGAACAAGAAGCAGTAAAGGATAGTATTGACCAGAAGAAAGAAAAGTTGAGTCCAAAGTCTATCCTTGGAGCTATGTTTGATTACTTATCTGGTAGCTTGACTCCTTTGATTCCAATCTTACTAGTAGCATCCTTATGTAGAACGGTTGCAGCAGTATTGGGACCTCAATTAATTGGTGCAATTTCAGAGGAAAGTAGTTTGTATATTTTGTTCACCTTTGTTGGAGATGCAGGATTTTACTTTTTACCAATATTTATCGGATATTCTGCTGCGAAGAAAAGAAATTGCAGTATTCCAATTGGTATGTTATTAGGAGCAGTCTTAATACATCCAACACTTATTAATATGGTAACAAATGAGAGTTCTCTACATGTATATGGAATCCCTGCCATGATTAATAATTATGCAAGTACAGTAATACCAATGATTTTAATTATATGGGCAATGTCTTATGTGGAAAAATTCTTTAAGAAATATTCACCAGATGTGCTAAAAGTTTTTCTTGTTCCGTTTGGTACCTTAATAGTAATGCTTCCTCTTTCCTTGTGTGTGTTGGCACCAGCGGGTGCGTTTTTTGGAACATATATTTGCAATGCGATAATTAGTGTGAATAGTGTTGCTGGACCACTTGGTGTTGCAATAGCCTGCGCCTTTAAATTCAAGAAGCGTGAAAACCGCACACTTACTATAAGCTATATTATTACTTGGTTTATTGGAGGGGTTGGAGAACCGTTATTATATGGTTTAAATGTTCCATATAAGACGCCATTATATGCAAGTGCAATAGCTGGGTTTATTACAGGATTAGTAGCTGGATTCTTAAATTTAACAGCATATATATTAAGTACAAGTAATGGTATTTATTTAATACCTGCTTTTGTAGGAGGGTCAACCTCTAATTATATAGCATTGGGAGTTACGCTTTTAGTCGGTTTGGCAAGTGGTTTTATTGTGATGTACTTTATGAAATTAGAGGAAAAATAAAGGAGTAAGAATGACATACTATCAGTTAGAAAAATTAAGTGAAAGATTATATCGAATTATAGAAATAGGAGATGTTTGCTGTTATCTGGTAGTCGGAGAGAATAAGGCATGTCTTTTAGATACCGGTTGTGGTTATGGAAACCTAAAAGAATATGTTGAAACCATAACGGATAAACCTGTGTTTGTGATACTAACGCACGGACACCATGATCATATGGGAGCGGCAGCATTGTTTGACGAAGTATATATGAATCATGATGATATGCCTGTTTTTAAAGAGTTTGGTGTTATGCAAAGGCGGCTACAAGATGCCAGAGAACATGAAAAAACAAAACATTTTACCTCAAAAGATCTGATTCCAACAAGAGAAAGTGAAATCAAAGATATTAGAGATGGCGAAGAATTTGATTTGGGTGGAATTACTATCAAAATGATTCAAGTAAAAGGGCATACACCTGGAATTATGTGCCCTTTACTAGTAGAAGATAGAAGTATTATTTTTGGTGATGCATGTGGTGTTAGTGTTCTTTTATTTGATAAATACAGCTCCAATGTATCGGAATATAAAAACAGCTTACTAAAGTTAAAACAATATGAAGAGAAGTACGATCGTATCTATCGAAATCATGGAACGTTTTGGTCACCAAAAGAACTGCTTGATAATGTAATAGAATGCTGTGATCTTGTTTTAGAAGGAAAGGATGATCATCAGCCAACCATGATTCATGGCTTTGAGTTATTTGCAGCTAAGTCCATTAATGAATTTGGCCGCATTGACAAAAAGCAAGGAAATATCATGTATGCTATGGAAAAAGCAAGATAAGCAAACGCTCTTAATAGAATCAAATATGAGAAATTTACTATAAGCTTAGTGACAATATTATTACTTTAATCATATAATAGAAAAAAACAAATTGGAAATCTAATATGATTAATCAAGAACAATATGTAATTTGGTCATTAGAATTGCATATATTTTTCGGCCGAATTATGAAAGAACATTCTTTTTTCTAGAGGCCGGATTTACACCCGCAAACCCAAATTTTTCAAAGGTTGCCGATCAATACAAGGAACAATTTGAAATTGTTTTAAATAATGCAGTAATCTTAGGAAACGGAGTCATTTCACCTGATGTTGTAAACTCTGGTGAAATAGTTACAGATTACACACTAAGAAGTGAACAGATGACAGAAAACTTTACCGGAATTGACATTAATAAAAGTATTACCAGATTAGAACGAGAGCTTCAAGGAAGTATGAACCCTATGATTAGCCCAAGCTTGGTAGCACAAGTCAAAAAGCTCAATACGCAGACAATCCCACTACTAGAGGGGCTGATTGATTTTAAAACACAGGTATTAAATAATGTCTTATCTTGTAAAATGTTTACGGTGAATTATCCGTTACTGATAGAGCATATTTTACGTGAAGCAAAAATGTATTTGAGTCACATTTGTTCATTAGAGAATGGAGAAAGTATCGATGATAACATAAAAGATATTGAACTATTTTGGGATCAAATTATGTTAGAACATGCTTTATTTATTAGGGGATTACTTGATCCAACGGAAATTGATCTTATTAATACATCAAATGATTTTGCCCAGGATTATGCTGACTTATTGCAAAGTGCGCGAAATGCCACGGATATGACGATAGAAGGCATTACGGACGTAACACTAGCACAGACTATGAAGTATCGTGACTTTAAAGCAGCAGGCACAGAGGGGATTGCAGAATGTAAGATACGTAGTATTATTTTACCGCTTTTAGGCGATCATGTACTGCGTGAAGCAAATCATTTTATTCGTTTGTTACAACAATTTAGTAAAGAATGATGGTAAGATAATTAAATGTTTTAGGGGCTCGCACTAAGCAATTGTGCACAGCCCCTCTTTTTATGCTCGTGCCCTGTTAAGCTGGCAAAGCGAGCGAAAGATAACTAATAGGCACTACATTGAAGAGGGTATTCTAATATAGTTTCAGAAAAAAATAAAACCTACTACATAATCGTAGAGGTTTTTATCTTTTTATAAAACGTAAATTTTATCCTTGTGAAGTACGAAGCCCGAATTGGCATAAAGTACTCTGATGTGGATACTTAAATATGGAGCTGAGGGGAATCGAACCCCTGTCCGAAAGTTCTTCCATTAAGGCTTCTCCCATTACAGTCATTATATTAACATTCCCTCTATCCACCGCCTAATGACAGGCTTTGGATTTTAGTAGCTTCATGAAATCTTTTATTTCCTCAAAGCTTTGGAAACAAAGTGCCTCGCAAGTTCGAAGCCGAGCTCTTAAGCAGCGAGTGGCTTAAGGTCGACTGCTGCCACTAGGCAGCGTACGCTAAATTTTCGTCTGCGTTTATATTTATTTTACGGATTATTGACGCGGTCCCGCACCGCGAATGGCTACCTAAACTTCTAAACCCCCGTCGAAACCAGTACAACCCCCTAGGTTGTTGGTATGCAAACGTAAGTTTATTATAAACGAACAATATTTTTGTGTCAACTTGATTTTATAATCCATTTTTTACATTTTTTAGTTTATTTATTAACAACATCTAGATTATCATACATAATGTGTAATTTCTCATCCTCTTTAATCTTGGAGAGAACATTTCTTGCCTTGTCATAGATGATATGATTTGCTTTCCTATCACTTTCATGTGGATGCTCTTTGATAAGAACAGATTTAGAACCGTGATAATGACACAAGTAATCACTAAATTCATCATTAAAACCAGTATCTAATATTAGAAGAAGATCAGCAGTGGCAATTGCATCATGTGCCTTAGTAAGCTTGTTGTTATCAATAATTTCTCCAAACATTTTAATCTCAGGTCGAATGGGAGATTGGCACTCTAGACATTTAGGAATCCCCTTACTTTGCATAATGTACTTTGATGAATATTTTTGACCACATTTTGGACAAAAGTTTTCATAAATATTACCATACAGATCAATAACATTTTTACAGCCTGCACGCTTGGATAGACCAAAGATACCCTTTGTTATAATGGCTTTTAACTTTCCTTCCTTTTCAAGACTTGAAAGTTTGTAAAAGGCAAGGCTTGGTTTGCATTTGTATTGAAGCATTTCTTCTTTAAATATTGAAAAGAATTCCTTGTTTCGTGTTGAATAGAATCCAATGTGAAACACTTCATCCAAAGATTTTTTATATTTATTCTCAAAATAATATGAATAGTCCTGTGTCCAATATGCTGGATAACCACAATCATATGACATGCCCCTTCCACTTAAACACACGATATGATTTGATTTACTAATTAGTACATTCAATTCCTTTACGTCCATAATATATTCCTCCTACAATGCTTATTCAATTATGTCTCTATGTAATAGCTTGTTCTATTCGTTATGTTAGTTTAAAATGTATAATTCATTTGATACTATCAGATACTTTTAAAATATGTATATTTATTTATTAGAATTCCCAAAATATATAGAACATATCAGAGTAAATAGTAAACGAAAAGAAGTCACAAGCCACATTAACTATGTTATGTTTCAGTCGGAACAATTATTCGGTATGAAGTAATATTCCATATTAAATATATTGTTTGAAAAAATATACAATTATTTATATTAAAATAACAAGGTAAAACTGCTAATTAAGAGACGGTTTTACCTTGTTAAAGCAAAAGAGAGAGACGAAGTACTTATTTAATAAAACTTCATATTAGATACATAGCTTTGCATGGCTTCCTTTGTTTTTATATTTCTAGCACCTTCTACCAATTCATCTTGCTTACTTTTTGGTAGCTTAGAAAATTGATTTAAAACATCACTATGCATGACAAGTTCCATAGTAAATCCAATTGGCAATTCTTCGTTATTGATCATAATATCATCACCTCCTTAAGTAGTGTTTGTTAATATATAAAAATTAAACAGTAAGAATAAGTAAATTCTAATTATAAAAAATTGATGATTTAAGTTTAAAGAATGTGTGAACTAACTTGATATCAAATAGATTTCTATAGTAAAGTATAGTAAATAAATAGAATTTTGTTATAAAATCTGTTAAAATATCAAATAGAATGAAATGATGATACGTAGGAGAGATATTATGACAGAGAGGAAAAACGAGTTTGAATTGGAGGGATTTGCTTTTTGTTCCAAACAAGATATGTTAGTGGCTGAAAATGAATTAAAAGGTGTAGAATACCTTAAGAAAAAGACAAATATGAAAAATCCAAAATCAGTCTTAGTAGTATACAATAAAATAGTTGCAGAGGGGCTGTTTCATACCCCGATTGGGATGAAATATCTAATTGAGTTACAAAAATATCTGCTAGAAAACAAAGAGATTGATAATAATAGTGTATCTCAAATTCCAGTAGAACCTTTGCATGAAGGAGTTTCTAAAAAAAATATAGTAGATAAAATCGCTATGGTATTTAGTAATTCAAAAAAAGCATATCGTGAACGATTAAAAATAGCGTTATTAACGAATGTGATTTTAGTTCTTGTTATAGTGGGGATGATCATTATTGCAAAGACATCCAATCAGGTAAACATACTTAATTACGAAGAAAAGCTTATTGATAAATATGCTTCTTGGGAGCAGGATTTAACGGAAAGAGAGAATAAGCTAAAAGAAAAATAAATTGGAGGCGAAATTATGAGTCATGAGAAATTAAAGATTCTGGTTGTGGACGACGAAAGCAGAATGAGAAAATTGGTGAAAGATTTCTTAGTCAAGCAAGATTATGAAGTGATTGAAGCAGCAGATGGTGCCGAAGCCTTAGAACATTTTTACGCAGCAAAAGACATTGCCCTTATTATATTAGATGTTATGATGCCAAAAATTGATGGTTGGCAGGTATGTAGAGAAGTAAGAGAGAGTTCAAAAGTTCCAATAATAATGTTAACTGCAAAAGGTGATGAGCGTGATGAATTACAAGGCTTTGAACTTGGAGTGGATGAATATATTTCCAAGCCTTTTAGCCCTAAAATACTTGTTGCCAGGGTAGAAGCACTTCTTCGACGCGCAAATGTATTAAATAAAGAAGACGTGATTAAAGTTGGTGGTATAGAAGTCAATAAAGTAGCGCATATGGTATATATTGATCAAGAGGCGGTAGAACTAAGTTTTAAAGAATTTGAATTGTTAACTTACTTTATTGAAAATCAAGGAATCGCATTATCCAGAGAAAAAATCTTAAACAGCGTATGGAATTATGATTATTTTGGAGATGCAAGAACAATTGACACGCATGTTAAAAAATTGCGTAACAAGCTTGGTGAGAAAGGGAACTATATCAAAACCATTTGGGGAATGGGATACAAGTTCGAGGTAGAATAATGAGATGGTCGTTGAAACAAGAAATTGCATCCATATTTATTATTTTAATGACGAGTACGATTTTCTTGAATTGGTTTATAAATAATTCGTTTTTAGAGCGATATTATATAGAAAACAAAGAAAATGTGCTTCTTAGTGCATATCGTTTCATTAATCAAGCTGGTAATGAAGGAAGTATGTTAACGGAAGATTTTTATCTTCAATTACAAAAGATTGCTTCCACTGGAAATATCTCTATATTAGTAATGAATACAAGTGGTCAGGTTAGGATGACGACTGTAAACGAAAAAGATATATTAAAAACACAATTATTCAATAATATTTATGGGAAAAATTCAGATGTTGTATCCATATTAAGCGAAGGAAATGGACAAAATTATATTATTCAAAAGACACGAGATAGTCGGATAAATACAGATTACCTAGAGATTTGGGGTAGCTTTGAAAATGGAAACTGGTTTATAATGAGAACGGCACTTGAAAGTATTCGAGAAAGTGTGCAAATCGCAAATCGCTTTTTAGGTTATATTGGTCTTTTTGCAGTTATGATAAGTGCCCTAATCATATGGAATGTATCAGAACAAATATCGAAACCAATCTTAGAGCTTGCACATATTTCAAAGCGAATGACAAATCTGGATTTTGAAGCAAAATACACGCGTGGTGGAAATGATGAAATAGCAATTCTTGGTAACCACATCAATCAACTGTCAGAAACTTTGGAGCAAACGATATCAGATTTAAAAACGGCTAACAATGAGTTAAAGACTGACATTGAAAAGAAGGAACAAATTGATGAAATGCGAAAAGAATTTTTATCCAATGTCTCTCATGAATTAAAAACTCCAATTGCATTAGTGCAAGGATATGCAGAAGGTTTGAAAGAGTGTATCAATGATGACGCAGAAAGCCGAGAGTTTTATTGTGATGTAATCATGGATGAAGCAAATAAGATGAATAAGATGGTACAAAAACTATTGACGCTTAATCAGATCGAGTTTGGTAATGATGTCATAACATTAGAACGATTTGATATCACCACCTTAATCAAAGGCATTATACAGTCTTCCGATATCTTAATAAAGCAAAAAGAAGTAAAAGTAATATTCAAAGAACAAAATCCGATTTATGTATGGGCGGATGAATTTAAGATAGAAGAAGTATTTACGAATTATTTTAGTAATGCGCTAAATCATGTAGCCAATGAAAAAATTATTGATGTGAAAATTACGAGAAAGACAAATACGATTCGAGTATCTGTTTTTAATACAGGAGAAAAGATCCCAGAAAAAGACATTGATAATATATGGATTAAATTTTACAAAGTAGATAAAGCAAGAACGAGAGAATATGGAGGAAGTGGAATTGGACTTTCTATTGTAAAGGCGATTATGGACTCACTCAACAAAAAGTGCGGCGTTATCAATTATGATAATGGGGTTGAATTTTGGTTTGAATTAGACTCCAATCAACCACAAAATATTTAGAAGGATAGCTATTGTTTCAAATATCAAAAAGTGTTAAAATAAATAGAAGTACCTACCAAAGAAAATTGATAGCAAGATACGAAGAAGGGGAAGTTTTATGAAGAAAATATGTATTATATTAATGGCGGTTATTGTTTTGAGTGGATGTGTACAACAGACAAACCTTACCCAACAAGAAAGCGAAGCAATTGCTGCTTATGCTGCAAATATTACGTTAAAGTATGATAAGAACTATAAAAAGAAATTAGTGAATACGGATGCTGAGTTAGTTAAATCAGAAGAAGACGCCGTCCAAGAAAAAGCAAATGATCTTGATAATGACATGATGACAAACGAAGCAATTAACCAGGAAGCAACAACACAAGAAACACAAGACGAACAAGTAAAGGTTCAAGAGGAAAGTATCTCACAATTACTGCAGTTAGATGGATTTCAAATAACATATGAGGGCTTTCTTTATAGTCAACATTTAGAAGATATTAGTGCAGGGAATAGCTATACCGCTAATAGCTTAGATAATAATGAATTTCTAATAATGAATTTTAGAGTTGAAAATACAACGGATGAAACCAAGATTTGTGATGTTTTGTCAATGAGTCCGAGTTTAAAAGTTTCTATTAATGGCAATGAACCAATTAATTCTTTTGCATCGCTTTTGAGCAATGATTTATCTACTCTATACGAAGAAATGGAAGCACATGCATCAAAAAATGTAGTGTTATTAATTGAAATACCACAAGATTATGGTAAAGATATTACGTCTGTTTCGTTAACGGTTACAGTAGCGGGTAAGACATCAACAATAGAACTAAATTAATTACAAGGAGAAGTATTGCATAGCAGTATTTCTCCTATAAACGTTTTATTATAATTTATTACTAAGCAAAGTATATTTCTATTAAGTATATAAATTATGCAGGGGGAGGAGACAAATGCATGAGTAGTAGAATAAAAAATGCAGAACAATCCATGGAACATATCCTTAACATGGAAATTAACAATGGTCAATTAGCAGGAGCAGGAATTAGCGTCATTTATCAAGGGGAAAAAGTGATTCATAAATGTTTGGGATATGCGGACATAGAAAATCAGCGTCATTTTACAGAGGATACTATTTTTCGAATTTATTCTATGAGTAAACCGATTGCTGCGGTTGCAACCATGATACAAGTGGAAAGAGGACTCATTGATATTTTAGCACCAGTATCAGAATATTTGCCTGAATTTAAGAATATGATGGTTCTAAAAGATGATGGACTAGTAAAGGCGAAGCGACAGATTTTAATAAAAGATTTGCTTCATATGACTTCAGGAATTGTATATCCAGATCAAGACGATGCAGGAACTTATATGCAAAGATTGTTTGATGAGATACAAGAAAGATTAGAACATGGAGAAGCAATCTCAACAAGGCAGTTATGCAAATTAATAGCAGAGCAACCATTAGCCTTTCAGCCAGGTAAACAATGGAGATATGGTCTTAGTGTTGATGTAATGGGAGCGGTTATAGAAGAAACAGCACAAATGAGTCTTTCAGACTTTTACCAAACATATATATTTGAGCCTTTAGACATGAAGGATACAGGTTTTTATGTTGAACCAGATAAACAAGAACGATTTGCCCAGTTATATAAATATGAAGACAATAAACTCGTAATTGATAAGGACAGACATTTATGTTTAACAAGTTGCTTAAAACCACCAAGCTTTGAATCAGCAGGTGCAGGAGTGGTTTCAACGATGAACGACTATAATAATTTCGCCCAAATGCTTGTAAATTACGGAACATTTAAAGATGCAAAAATACTAAGTAAAAAATCGATTGAATTATTTCAGCAAAACCACCTTTCAAAGGATCAATTATCTACTGCTTCATTTGATACCTCAATTGGTTATGGTTATGGAAATTTTATGAGAGTCTATAAAGAACCAAAAGAAGCGCAGACACTTGGCTCGATTGGTGAATTTGGTTGGGACGGATGGACTGGTCCATATGTAACTGTGAATCCTATGGAGAATTTAACAATCGTAATGATGTTACAAAGAAGTGGTTATACAAATCCAGCATTGATTCGCAAAATAAGAAATATTGCTTATTCAATTTTGTAGTTTTTTAGGATGTACTATGTTTAGTATATCCTTTTTTGATAGAGGTGTATCCTACGATTACAGTGAAATCTGAATTATTTTCTACTTGAAGTCTGTTTTGAATAAAATAAAAGATAAATTCCAAATACTATTTTTATAATTCCATCAATAAACGCAAATACTATAAATGGAACAGATGTCAGAAACATTCCAAGTATTGCGTTTGCCGAACATAATATAGCAAGTCCTACCATGGAGATACCGTGAACAAAATAGAACGGGAAAATATGCAGACCTACGGCAAGGAATGTGCCTAACCAAATCATTCTCCAATTTTGCATCGGGAAAAATGGGCCAGAGAATACAAACATGAGAGGAAATAAAATCACAATTGCTAAAATTCCCATATTATCTTGAAATTTTGAGGAAGCTCCGACTGATAATTTGTTCGATACTTTTCGATTAATGATTGAGATATAGAATCCGACAATATAGCCAACTGTGAAAATGACTGGATTTATTTTTTGTTCTCCACCAAAATAAGCAGATATAATAATTACAATGCCAACTATAATAAACCATAACCCTGAATTACGCTTGAAATTATATTGTCTTATCTCACCCTTTTTATAACCTAAAAATCCCATAGTTCTTTCTCCTAAATTTTATCAACATCACACAATATTATGTTTCAATTTTATTTTTTACACTCATTTAAATATTGTAACTGAAAGAACGGTATTCGTCTATAAGAATTTAATAAAACAGCAAATCGATTGTCCACAGTAAAAATGCTTGAAAGCCAATTATATTAGGCTATACAAGCATTTAAGAACCTATAAAATGAATCAGAAATGAATACTATAATGTTAAAAAATTAATATACTAATAGATATAGATTTGAGTTTTAAATTTTTGCAAATTACATGAATATTATAGAGGGCTTAGACCAAAATAATTGAGTAGACCACTATAAATTGCATATGCAAAAGCATATTGCTGATTCGCAAGTTTCCAAGCGTCGGAAGCATTTGTGATATACGCAAGTTCAACTAATATCGCAGGCATATTTGTTCTTCTTAGAACATAAAGAGTAGGATTGATAATGATACCATTGTTTTGTGTACCTAACCTTCTCACTATTTCACGTAAAATATCATCTCCAAGCCAATAACTTTCACTATATAAGGATGCGACATATACTTCAGAACCATTAATGTTAGGATTTTCATTTGCATTTACATGTATGCTAATAAAGTAATCTGCTGGCCATTCATTTGCCATATTTACACGTTCATTTAGACTTGATAAGTTATCCGTACCAAGAACTTCCGTTGGAGTAGTTCTAGAAGTACGAACTTCAAAACGTGGGTCAGCTGCCAGTAAATCAGCAAGATATCGTCCTACCATGTAATTAATATCTGATTCATAAATTCCGTTGCCTTCTGCTCCGCTATTGTGGTAACCAATTGGGTTGTGACCCTGATCAATAAAAATGCGGATAGCCAAAATATCACCTTCTATCAATAATAAAGTTGTTTTAATATATGCCTTAGTATTACAAATGTGAACAATATTTAAACATATTATAAAAATTCAAAATATCTATTGACTTATTGTCAAATATGTTGTATAAATTAAACATAGTATTCATACTAAGTAAGTATGAAAAAAGAAATCGAATAAAAACGGGAAAAAATAGGAGGTTTTAATCATGGCAAATATTTATGGTAATATTACAGAATTAGTTGGTAGAACACCTTTAGTTGATTTAAAAAAAATAGCAGCTTCAGAGAATTTGGAAGCAAGGATACTTGGTAAACTTGAATATTTCAATCCAGCAGGAAGTGTTAAAGATAGAATTGCAAAAGCAATGATAGACGATGCAGAACAAAAAGGATTAATAAAAGAAGGATCAACAATTATTGAACCTACTAGTGGAAATACTGGTATTGGTCTTGCATCTGTTGCAGCAGCCAGAGGATATAAAGCAATCTTTGTTATGCCAGAGACTATGAGTGTTGAAAGAAGAAAACTTTTAAAAGGATATGGTGCTGAGATTGTACTAACTGAAGGTGCAAAAGGAATGTCAGGTGCAATAGCAAAAGCAGATGAGTTGGTAAAAGAGATTCCAGATGCAATTATTCTTGGACAGTTTATTAATGAAGCAAATCCAAAGATTCATTTTGAGACAACTGGACCTGAAATCTGGAATGATACCGATGGTAAAGTTGATATATTAGTATCTGGTATTGGAACTGGTGGAACTGTAACAGGAGCAGGTGAATATTTAAAGAGTAAGAACTCAGATATTAAAGTGGTTGCAGTAGAACCAGCAAGTTCACCAGTATTGACAAAAGGAACACCAGGACCTCATAAGATTCAAGGTATTGGTGCAGGCTTTATACCAAAAGTTCTTAATACAAAAGTGTATGATGAGGTCTTAACCGTTGAAAATGATGATGCATTTGCTACTGGAAAGTTAATTGGTGTGACAGAAGGTATTTTGGTTGGTATCTCTTCTGGTGCAGCTCTTTATGCAGCAATTCAATTAGCAAAAAGACCAGAGAATAAAGGAAAGACAATTGTAGCAGTTCTTCCAGATACAGGGGAGAGATATTTGTCCACTCCATTGTTTGATTAATTTGATTCTAATATCATAATAGATACGAATAAACGGTAATTTGAGTGAAATCAGATTGCCGTTTATGTATTTCGTTAAAAAGGAGGTAGCCATGCAATATAATTTTGATGAACCAATTAACAGAAAAAATACATATAGTATCAAGTATGACGGAGCAGCTAAATTTAAGAAACCAGACGATTTGCTACCTCTTTGGATTGCAGATATGGACTTTTTATCTCCTCCCATTGTGTCAGACAAATTAAAAGAACTAGCAGAGAGGGGCGTATATGGATATTCTTTAATTAATCAGGAGTATTATCAGGCAGTGCAAAACTGGTATGTTAATCATTATGATTGGAATCCGAAGCAAGAGTGGCTTTTGGTAACTCCAGGTATTGTTTTTGCAATGGCAATGGCAATACGGGCATTGACAAAAGAAGGAGAGGGTGTTTTAATTCAACGACCAGTGTACTATCCATTTACCACGGTGATTGAAAGAAATAACAGGAAATTGGTAAATAGTCCTCTTAGATTAGTAAATGGAAGATATGAAATAGATTATGAGGATTTTGAAAATAAGATAGTACAAAATAATGTAAAGATATTTTTGCTTTGCAATCCCCATAACCCAGTAGGGCGAGTGTGGACAAAAGAAGAAATAAAAAAGCTTGCAGATATTTGTTTGAAACGGAATGTGACAATAGTATCGGATGAGATACATAGTGACTATGTATACCAAGGACATAAACATACTGTTTTAAGCAAATTAGATAAAGCCTATGAAGAAATTACAATTACTTGTACTGCACCAACAAAAACTTTTAATCTGGCAGGCTTACAAATCTCAAATATATGGATTCCCAATTTGCAGATTAGAAAAAGCATTCGAAGAGAAATTGTAAAAACAGGGTACGATTGGCCTTCTTTGACAGGAATTATTGCATGTCAGGCAGCCTATCAAGGTGGAAAAGACTGGTTGATTCACGTGAAAGAGTACTTAACGGATAATTTGAATTACGTGAAAGAGTTTTTAACACATGAATTACCAGAAGTAAAATTAATAGAACCAGAAGGAACGTATTTAATCTGGCTAGACTTTCGAGGACTTTTATTGCCAGATGAGGTAATTGAAAACCTGATTGTCCATAAAGCAAAGCTTTGGCTTGATCATGGAACGATGTTTGGAGAAGAGGGAAAAGGGTTTCAAAGGATTAATATAGCATGTCCAAGGTCAGTGCTAGAGGAAGCAATGAATCGAATAAAGTTTGCGTTTAAACCAAATAAAATCAATGTATAATCAGTTAATAATCGTTGACAAAACGAAAAAATCATACTATACTGTAGCAAAGTAAAGGATTAAACCGTGGAGCAAGAGTAGTAATGATATGCGTTGTTTTTCAGAGAGCTATCGTGTGGTGAAAGATAGTAACAATGGTATGATGAATGGACTTGTGAGGGCAGCTTGAAACCAATTGGAAGTAGACGCTGACGGAAGCCTTATCCGTTAACAACAAGGTATGCATGTTTGTGCGTAAGGAAGAGTGGATGTTTATACATCAAACTGGGTGGTACCGCAGAAGTTTAGCTTTTGTCCCTATTATAGGGGCAGAAGCTTTTTTTTGTATAATAGAAAAGTTCTTCGAATTATTTATTATATAAAAAAGTACCATGTAATATATACCCCTCCATGCATAATATGCCCATGATGAAAGGAGTTAATATTATGATTAAAGAAGCGATTTATCAACTAATTAATGGCAAGGATTTAACGTTTGAAGAAGCAAAAAGTGTTATGGAAGAAATGATGGATGGAACAGCCACACAGGCACAAATGGGAGCATTTTTGACGGGTTTAAGGATGCAGGGCGAAACCATTGAAGAGATTACGGCATTTGCAACGGTTATGAGAGAAAAAGGGATCAAAATTACACCACAAAGAGAAGTTATAGACATTGTAGGAACAGGCGGAGACGAGGTAGGCACCTTTAATATCTCAACTACAAGTGCATTTGTAGTTGCAGCAGGAAAAGTACCAGTTGCAAAACATGGAAATAGAAGTGTATCAAGTAAAAGCGGAGCCGCAGATGTACTTGAAAAGTTGGGAGTTAATTTAATGCTCACCCCAACACAAAATGAACAGATATTAAATGATATTGGGATTTGCTTTATGTTTGCCCCAGTGTATCATTCCTCCATGAAGTATGCCGCTCCAGTCAGAAAAGAATTAGGTATTCGGACGGTGTTTAATATTCTAGGTCCGCTGTCTAACCCAGCGGCTGCTACGATGCAACTATTAGGCGTATATGACCCAAAGCTTGCAAAACCCTTGGCATCTGTGCTTGCTAATCTAGGAGTCACAAGAGGAGTAGTTGTATGCGGAAAAGATGGACTTGATGAAATAACATTAACAGGAGAGACAATGGTGTATGAAATTCGAGAGGGAAATATAACCAATTACACCATTAAACCAGAAGATTTTGGGTTAAAGTCTTGCGAATTATCAGAACTTATAGGGGGAACTCCAGAAGAAAATGCCAAAATAAGTCAAGATATTTTGTTAGGAAAAGAACTAGGAGCAAAAAGAGATGTTATTCTTATGAATGCTGGCATGTGTTTATATCTTGGGATTGACAAAATTACACTAAAACAAGGAGTAGAAATGGCAGCAGAGATAATTGATTCAAAGAAGGCTTATGATAAACTATTGGAATTTGTAGAAGCGACTAACCATGTTGTGAAATAGGAGGTTCAATCGATTGGTACTATTTAGCGATTTACAAATAAAGTTTTTTTGTGTATTCTTGTAATAAGAGTTAAATGTACGAGGAGATAATGAATGAGATTGATAATTGATAGATTTGAAGGCAAGTTTGCTGTCTGTATACAGGAGGATAAGATAATTAATATTCCAAGGTATAAGCTTCCGATTGAAGCGAAAGACGGAGATTGCCTAGCATTGGAAAATGGATTTTTTGTAGTAAAGAAGGAAGAAACAGAGGAAAAAAGAAGAAGTGTTAAAAAATTAATGGAAGATTTAAAGAAGAGAAATAAATAATTTTTTCGATAACACGAATATATGTGAAAGACTCTTGACAAATGAATTGCATATGATAAAATATCAATATTGTAAAGATATAGATACAGACTGTGATGAGGAGTATTAAGAGAAATAAGGTTACAGAGAACTATCGGTTGGTGTGAGATAGTACCTGAAAGCTCCCAACTCGCCTCGGAGTTCCTTAATTGAAGGTAGTAGATTAGGGCGGTTGTTCCCGTTATAGAATACAGAGTGCATTTTACTATGTAAAATGAATTAGAGTGGTACCGCGAATATTCCCTTTCGTCTCTATTGATGAGATGAGAGGGATTTTTTTAGTTGAGAGGAGAAGTTTTATGTCAGAAGTTTATAACCACAAGATTGTAGAAAAAAAATGGCAAAAAGTTTGGGATGATGAGAAAGCATTTAAGGTAGAAAATGATTACTCAAAGCCAAAGTACTATGCTTTAGTCGAATTTCCTTATCCATCAGGACAAGGACTTCATGTAGGTCATCCAAGACCGTATACGGCACTTGATATTGTAGCACGAAAAAGAAGAATGCAAGGATATAATGTTTTATATCCAATGGGTTGGGATGCATTTGGACTTCCTACGGAAAACTATGCAATTAAAAATAAAATTCATCCAAAGGTTGTTACAAAGAATAATGTACAAAGATTTAAAGAACAATTACACGCACTTGGATATTCCTTTGACTGGGACAGAGAAATCAATACAACAGATCCAAATTATTATCACTGGACGCAATGGATTTTTCTAAAGCTATTTAAGGCAGGACTAGCATACAAATCAGAAATGCCAATTAATTGGTGTACCTCTTGTAAAGTTGGACTTGCAAACGAAGAAGTAGTAAATGGTGTATGTGAGCGTTGTGGTTCTGAAGTGGTTCGAAAAGTTAAGAGTCAGTGGATGCTTAAAATTACCGAATATGCAGATAAACTGATTGAAGGCTTAGACAGCGTTGATTATGTGGAAAAAGTTAAAGTGTCACAGAAAAACTGGATCGGAAAATCAGAAGGTGCTGAAGTTGACTTTATCGTTAAGGGAAAAGAAGAAAAGTTAAGAATCTACACCACAAGACCAGATACTTTATTTGGTGTTACCTATATGGTTGTATCACCAGAACATCCAATGATTGAAAAATATAAAGAGGATATAAAAAATTGGAATGCTGTTGTTGAATATAAAGAAATGGCAGCCAAAAAATCCGATTTTGAACGTGCAGAGCTTGCGAAAGAAAAAACAGGAGTTGTGCTGGATGGACTTACTGCAATTAATCCAGTTAACGGAAAGGAAATACCAATCTGGATCTCTGATTATGTATTAATGACTTATGGAACAGGAGCGATTATGGCGGTTCCAGCTCATGATGAAAGAGACTGGGAATTTGCAAAAAAATTCGGGCTTCCAATCATAGAGGTAGTAGCAGGTGGAGATGTTCAAAATGAAGCATTTACCAATGTTGCAACTGGAACGATAGTAAATTCTGATTTCTTAAATGGCTTAGAAGTAGCGGATGCCAAAAAGAAAATCATTGAGTTCTTAAGTGAAAAAGGTATTGGAGAAAAGAAAGTTAACTTTAAATTAAGAGACTGGGTATTCTCAAGACAAAGATATTGGGGAGAACCAATTCCAATCATTGCATGTGATAAATGTGGATATGTACCACTAGAAGAAAGTGAACTTCCTTTAGAACTTCCAGAAGTGGATAGTTATATGCCAACCGATAATGGCGAGTCACCAATTGCTGCTATGACCGATTGGGTGAACACAACTTGCCCATGTTGTGGCGGACCTGCAAAAAGAGAAACCGATACTATGCCTCAATGGGCAGGATCCTCTTGGTATTTCTTAAGATATACAGATCCAGATAATAACGAAGCGCTTGCAAGCAAAGAAGCATTAAATTATTGGTTACCAGTTGATTGGTACAATGGAGGAATGGAACATACCACACTTCATTTATTATATTCACGTTTTTGGCATAAATTCTTATACGATAACAAGATTGTTCCGACATCTGAGCCATACCAAAAGAGAACATCCCATGGTATGATTTTAGGAGAAAACGGTGAGAAGATGTCAAAGTCACGTGGAAATGTAGTAAATCCAGATGACATCATTACGGAATATGGCGCAGATACGCTTCGTACCTACGAAATGTTTATTGGAGCTTTTGAACTAAGTGCATCATGGTCAGAAGACGGAGTAAAAGGATGCAGACGTTTCTTAGATAGAGTGTGGAAGCTTCAAGATATGATAACAGATGATTTGGAATATTCCTCTGACTTAGAGACAAAAATGCATCAAACAATAAAGAAAGTGAGTGCAGATTTTGAAAGCTTAAAATACAATACTGCAATAGCTTCTATGATGGCATTGATTAATGAGTTCTATAAAAAGAACCAAGTAACCAAAGGTGAATTTAAAACGTTTATCACATTGCTTAATCCAGTTGCTCCTCATATAACGGAAGAATTATGGTCTATATTAGGCTTTGAAGGTAAGATTTATCAAGCAACCTGGCCAGAATTTGATGAAGAAAAGACAGTGGAAAACACCATTGAAATTGCAGTTCAAATAAATGGAAAGACAAAAGGAACCATTGCAATCAATAGAGAAGAAGCAAAAGAGGATGTAATTGCGAAAGCAAAAGAAGAAATCGCAGATAAACTTACAGGTACAATTGTAAAAGAAATCTATGTTCCTGGACGCATTGTAAATATTGTTCAAAAATAAAATCATTTGTTTCATATAAACAGATGAATGTATGGAGCTAACAGCAAGGTGAAAAGCCTTGCTGTTTACATATTATTATTAAATTTTATTATTTGATATTAGAACAAAAGGATATTTATGGATTCACTTTTTACACAATTACACATATTATGAAAATATAAGTATTTTAAGAAAATCTTACAAAAATAGAAAGTAATGAAAAAATATTGAATTTTTAAATTTCTTTTGGTATTATTTTATCAAATGAATATTAGTAAGTTGTTTTGATTCAATATTTCGCACATGCAAGTAAGAGTAATTTACTAATACTTATTTTAATAATTTCATAGCAGTTTATAACCAGAATATAAACTGGAATACGATTGAGAAAGAGAGAGAACTATGAAAAAATTACAAATAGTTTTTTTAGCAGCAATGACTGCTACCTTAATGTTTGCTGGATGTGGTTCAAAAGCAACGCAAGAACCTGTTGAACCAGCAACGGTTGAAAAACCAGTGGAAGAGGTTAAGGAGCCAGAAGAGCCTGTCGTGGAAGAATCAAAGGAAGAAGTACTTCCAGAGGGAAAGAAACGAAGTGCTTTAACAAATGAAATTTTAGATAAAGCAGTTGTAGATAGTCGCCCTATTGCTATTATGCTTCCAACTGATAAAGCAGCACAGCCTCAATATGGTATTGGTAATGCAGGGATTTTATATGAATGTATGGAAGAAGGAAATATGTCCCGTCAGATGGCAATCATTGAAGATTGGCAGAATATATCTCAGCTAGGTAATGTAAGAAGTTGCCGTGATTACTATGTTTACTGGGCATTGGAATGGGATTCTATTTTAGTACATTTTGGTGGTCCATATTATCTTGCAGATATTGTATCTAGAGATTATGTAGATAATATCACAGGATGTGCTGTTAATAGTATGACAGCAGCACCAGGAGCAGGAGCTTTTTATCGTACAACAGATAAACAAGCACCTCATAATGCATATATATCAGGACCTAAGATTGTAGAATATGCGAATTCCCTTAAGTATTCATTAGAGCATAGAAGTGAGTACTTTGATGAAGATCACTTTAAATTTGCAAAAGAGGATGAACCAAACACTCTCGCATCTGCAACGGGTGCGCTAGAAGCTACTAAAGTTGATTTAACACCAGCATTTCCATATACCCAGTCTGCATTAGAATACAATGCGACAGAGGGAATTTACTATAAGACTTTATATGGTTCAGCACAAAAAGATGGTGCAACTGGTGAGCAATTAAAGTTTGAAAATGTAATTGTACAGTTTACTTATCACGAAACAAGAGATGCAAAAGGCTATCTTGCTTTTGGATGTGTTGACGATGAGTATGATGGATACTTCATCACAGAAGGAAAAGCAATTCATGTTAATTGGAAAAAAACCTCTGACAATGGAGCTACAAAATACTATGATGACAATGGCAATGAAATAGAATTAAATACAGGTAAGACGTATATTGCAGTTGTTGAACATGACAAATCCGTTATCATTAACGGAGAAAAATATTTCTCAAATAAAAACAAATCAGCTCAATAATAACTAAAAAGTGCGTAATTTTAAATTGTGTTTTTTACAGAAAACACCTTGTTAAAAGGATTGATGTACTCGTGCTATTGGTGTAAACTAATAGCAGGGGTACATTTTTATGTAATCGAAATTAAAAGAGGTGTTGAGTATGTATGATGAATTAACAAAGAGTGATATTAAAAGAATGCAAGAAGAAATTGAATATAGAAAGTTGGTGGTTCGAAAAGAAGCATTGGAGGCAGTAAAGGAAGCAAGAGCACATGGTGATTTGAGCGAGAATTTTGAGTATTATGCAGCTAAAAAAGATAAAAATAGCAATGAAAGTAGGATTCGATATCTGGAAAAAATGATTAAAACGGCTAAAATCATTTCAGATGATTCAAAAGAAGATGAAGTTGGTATTAATAATACAATCAAGGTCTATTTTGAGGAAGATGATTTAATTGAGACATATAAATTAATTACAACAGTGAGAGGAAACTCCTTGGCAGGATTAATTAGCATTGAATCACCTCTTGGAAAAGCCGTACTTGGGCGTAAAGTGAATGACAGAGTTTTTGTAAAAGTAAGTGAGGATTACGGTTACTATATCGTAATAAAAGAAATTAACAAGACAGTAGATGATGGAAGCGATAAACTTAGAAGCTTTTAAGCTTTAGAGGAGAAAAAGATGAATAATTTAAAAGTACGTACGAAGATATTATTGATTTGTGTAATATCTGCAATTGTAATTGCAGTGCTGGCAGTCTTAAGTGTAAAAAATATGTATGATATTGGAAATGCAGCGCTTATAAAATTAGAGGAAACCATTCGGACAGACTATGATTTGAACATCAAAGAGCAGGTGGATAGTGTTATATCGTTGATAGATACGGTAAATAAAAAGCATGAAGCTGGTGATTATACTTTAGAAGAGGCAAAAAAGTTAGCAGCAGATTTGGTAAGAGAATTAAGGTATGGGGAAGCGGGATATTTTTGGATTGATACATACGATGGCACCAATGTTGTTTTGCTAGGTGGAGATAAAGAAGGAACAAACCGACTCAATACCACAGATTCAAATGGTTATAAAATGGTTGAAGAAATAATAAGAGTTGGGCAACTAGAAGATGGTGGGTATACAGATTATGTATTTCCAAAGGAAGGTGAAAGTCACTCTTCACCAAAAAGATCCTATAGTAAGTCCTATGAGGCATTTCAATGGGTAATAGGAACAGGAAATTATACAGATTATATTGATGCAGCTGTAGCGAGTGAAACGAATACAGTAAGAGAGCACATGAATCAAAGAATACTTATGATTGTAATAATCAGTATATCATGTTTGCTCGCCTTGATTGTAATTTCTTCTTTGATTACGATTAGTATTCTAAGTGCATTAAAGACATCAGTAGCTTACATACAGGTATTAGCAAAAGGTGATTTTTCGGAGAAGTTACCGAATAAGATTTTACAAAGAAGAGATGAATTTGGTACACTGTCACAGGAAATGGATAAAATGAAGACACAGATTGCTACCTTATTAGAGAGCGTAAAAAATGAATCAAATCAGATAAGTGAGGTCGTATCCGATGTTAAACGGAATATGTCGCAATTAAATGGAGAGATTGAAGGGATATCTGCAACAACGGAGGAACTTGCTGCAAGTACAGAAGCAACCGCTGCTTCAACACAGCAGATTACAGCAATGTCACAAGAAATTGACGCAGCAACAAGAAATATAGCGAAACGTTCCAATGAAGGAGCTACGCATGTAGATGATATATTTAATAGGGCTGAAAAAGCAAAGGAAGATACGGTTAGCAGACGACAGACTACAAGAAAAATCCATGGTGAAATCAGTGAAAGTCTAGAAAGTGCATTGGAAGAAGTGAAAGTCGTAGACCAGATAAATATTTTGTCTGACTCTATCATGAGTATTACACAACAGACCAATTTGTTAGCGCTAAATGCGGCAATTGAGGCAGCAAGAGCTGGAGAGGCTGGAAAAGGTTTTTCTGTTGTTGCAGATGAAATTAGAGGGCTTGCAGAGCAATCTAAGAATGCAGTAGCTAGAATCCAAGAAGTAACCACAGGGGTAACTTCTTCTGTGGAGAGACTTTCTAGGGATGCGGTAAAGCTATTGGAGTTTGTTTCTAAGGATATTTTAGAGACCTTTGATTTGTTTGATAATATTTCAGATTCTTACAAAAATGATGCTGGTTTTGTAGATGAATTAGTTACAGATTTTAGTGCAACTTCTCAAGAGTTATTAGCCTCTATCGAAAGTGTCCTAAAATCAATCGAAGATATCACAAATGCATCACAAGAGGTGGCGACTGGAACGACTGAAATTGCAACACGCTCAGGCGACATAATGAATCAATCTTATCTAGTAACACAAGAAGTAGTAAAATCAGATGAAGTATCAAATCGCTTAAAACAGCAAGTAAACAGTTTTAAAGTATAAAATAAGTATTATAAGATATCCATAAAATGCCTGCACAGTCGTGTGGGCATTTTTGGAAAATAAGTGTATTTTCTATTAAAAAATGTGGTTAAGAAATATGTAAGATATTACATGACAGTAAAAAATCCCAGTAATACCAATAAAATTATATTAATTCTATGTAACACCTATGAAATAATGAGTAAAGTGGGTTAAACTTGTTTTTAAATTATGTTATAATAAAAATCATCATCATCATATGATAGAATAAGTAAGCTCTTTCATGTATATGAAAAAGCTTATCTTATATAAATTCTAAAGCAGAAACCAATAAAAGTATAGATTTAGGTAGGATAGAATTATGGTAAAAAAAAGAAAAAAACGCAGAGGGTCTAAGAAGGTTAAAAAACTTCAAATGAGGGCGGGGATTATAACAGGTGCAGCAGTACTACTTATTTATCTTGCGGGTGCATTCTATTATAACTGGCATTTTTATCAGGGAACTACCATAAATGGTGTAAAGAGTTCGAACATGTCTGTAGAAAAGGCAGAGAATGTAATTTCCAAAGAAGTAAGAGAATACATATTGACAATTGAAGAAAGAAACAATGTATCAGAACAGATTAAGGGTAGCGATATTGGTCTTAAGATATATTTTGACGGTGGACTAGATAGTCTAAAAGAAAAGCAAAGTGGATTATTGTGGCCAATTGCCCTATTTAAAAAACATGATTACGAAATAGGAACAATGCTTGATTATGACAAAGACTTGCTAGATAGCTTTTATAATTATTTGCAATGTTTTGATGAAGACAAGATAGTTGCACCAAAAGATGCTCATATATCAGAATATGAAAATGGTTCTTATCATATTGTTGACGCCGAGCAAGGAAACTTAGTTAAAAAACAAGAATTTTATGAAATAATAAAACAAAAGATACTGGCAATGGAACCAACGGTATCTATTGAGGAGGAAGGTTGTTATGAAGCACCTGCTTTAATCGCAGACAATGAATCCTTAAAGAAAGCAGTAGACAGATTGAATCATCTCGTAAGCTCTGAGATAGTCTATGAATTTGATGATGATAAAGAAGTAGTGGATGGAGAACGAATACATAAATGGCTTACAGTAGATGATAATTATAATGTATCTTTGGATGAGACAAAAGTAAAAGAGTTCATAGATTACATAGGCAAAACATATAATACATTTGGTCAGGTGCGAACATTAAAAACCTCTTATGGCAAGACCATTGAAATTTCAGGAGGCGACTATGGATACTGGCTTGACCGAAGCACAGAACTTAAGGAATTAATGGAAGCCATTGAAGCTGGAACAAAGGGTGTAAGAGAACCAGTTTATTTTCAAACTGCCGCGCATTATGGAAAAGATGATGTTGGAGATACTTATGTAGAGATAAACTTGACAGCTCAACATTTATTTTTCTATAAAGATGGTGAATTGGTGATTGAATCAGATTTCGTATCTGGTAATATAAAAAAGGAATATGGAACGCCTGTTGGCACTTATCCAATTCAATATCGCCAAAGAAATGCTACGTTAGTTGGAGAGGACTATGAAACCCCAGTATCTTACTGGATGCCTTTTAACGGAAATATTGGTATGCATGATGCGCCATGGAGAAGAGAGTTTGGTAAAGACATTTATATGACAAATGGCTCACATGGATGTATTAATCTTCCTCCAAATGTTGCTAAGACAATCTATGAAGGTATTGCAAGAGGTGTAGGTGTTTATGTATATGAACTACCAGGAACGGAAACATATACTGCTAAGCCAAATACAAGTCCAACTGACATTACAATGCCAAACAACAATACGATACCTAATAATACTGTAGAGGATGGTACAACTTTGAATAACACAGAACAAAATAATACGATGCAGACAAATTAGGAATAGGGGTATAATAGAATGGAATTAATTGAAATAATAAAAGTAATTATTCTGGGAATAGTGGAAGGAATTACAGAGTGGCTACCAATTAGTAGTACAGGACATATGATTTTAGTGGATGAATTTATTCAAATGAATATGTCAAAAGATTTTAAGGAAATGTTTTTTGTTGTAATTCAGCTTGGAGCAATCATGGCGGTAGTTGTCTTGTTTTGGAATAAAATTTTTCCTTTCAAGATGAAAAAAAAGTCATTTTCCATTGATATGGATATTATGAACCTTTGGTTTAAAATTATTGTATCTTGTGCGCCAGCAGCCGTTATTGGCCTACTTTTTGATGATAAATTGGAGGAGATGTTTTATAATTACCAAACGGTATCTGCTACCTTGATTATTTACGGTATTTTGTTCCTTATCATTGAAAAATGGAACAAGGGAAGAAAAGCAAAGATAAATGATTTAAATCAGATTGGTTATCAGACGGCATTAATCATTGGTGTTTTTCAGGTATTAGCATTAATTCCTGGCACTTCTAGATCGGGAGCTACTATTATTGGAGCATTATTGATTGGAACATCAAGAACGGTAGCAGCTGAATTTACTTTCTATTTAGCAATACCAGTTATGTTTGGGGCAAGTCTTTTAAAACTTTTAAAATTTGGGTTTGGATTTTCTTCAACAGAATTTGTTGCTTTGATACTTGGAATGGTTACAGCGTTTATTGTTTCTGTTTGGGCAATTAAATTCTTGGTAGGATATATTAAAAAGCATGATTTTACAGCGTTTGGTATTTATCGCATTATCCTAGGTTCAATCGTAATATTTTGTGGTTTAATTGGAGTGTTTAATTAATAACTCTACATAATATAAGAGTGAATCATAATTTATATAATAGGGTGAGTTTCTTTTGAAGCTCACCCTATTATAATGATAAATATGTTTGTTTGTGTTTGATTTGTTTTGATTTATGATATGTTTTGTTGACTTTTTGATGTAAATATAGTACAATTTAACATAAGATTTTGTGGGGATATACCAAAAAGCAAGGGTTAACATTGTTATGAAAAGGAGCTAGTGAAGATGAAAAAATATTATGATTCAGAAATTGCGAAAAGCTCAAGAATACCGAAGCTAATTGAACATTTATATGCGAAACTTCCTGTGATTGAGGCAGATAGAGCTGTCATTCTTACTAGAGTTTATAAAGAAACTGAAAATGAGCCTATCATTATGAGAAGAGCAAAGGCCTTTCGTGCGATATGTGAGGAACTACCAATTACCATTCGACCAGATGAATTAATTGTTGGTAGTAATAGCAAAGCACCTAGAGGATGTCAGGTATTTCCAGAGTATTCATTTGAATGGCTGGAGCGAGAATTTGATACCGTAGCAACAAGAAGTGCGGATCCGTTTGAGATAGCAGAAGATACGAAACAAAAGCTTCATGAGGTGTATCAGTATTGGAAGGGAAAAACGACAAGTGAGTTGGCAAGTTCCTATATGGAGCAAGAAACCCTTACTGCAATGGAACATAATATTTTTACTCCTGGCAACTATTTTTATAATGGAATTGGTCATTTGACTGTACAATACGAAAAAGTATTGGCCATTGGATATAAAGGGATTATAAAAGAAGCCAAGGAGGCTCTAAAACAGCTAAGTATAACGGATGGAGATTATGCAAAAAGAGCTAGATTTTTAGAAGCGGTAATCATAACTTCCAAGGCGGCAATTAAATATGCAAGAAGATATGCAGAACTTGCAATGAATATGGCGCAAGAATGCAAGGACCGTACCAGAAAGAAAGAATTAATTACGATAGCGCAAAATTGTGCAAATGTACCAGAGTATGGAGCTACAAGCTTTTATGAAGCTTGTCAATCCTTTTGGTTTGTACAGCTATTGTTGCAGACAGAATCCAGCGGACATTCCATTTCTCCAGGACGTTTTGATCAATATATGTACCCATATTATAAAAAAGATTTAGATGCGGGAATCATTACGAGAGAATTTGCACAAGAGTTAATGGATTGTATTTGGGTCAAATTAAATGATTTGAATAAGGTTAGAGATGCTGGCTCGGCAGAAGGATTTGCAGGATATAGCTTATTCCAGAATCTGATAGCAGGTGGGCAGGATGAAGAAGGAAACGATGTTACAAATGATTTATCCTTTATGTGTATTGAAGCATCTATGCATGTAATGTTACCTGCGCCTTCTTTGTCGGTTCGAGTTTGGAATGGGACACCAGATGAATTCTTGATGAAAGCAGCTACGCTTACTCGAACAGGAATTGGTCTTCCAGCTTATTATAATGATGAAGTTATTATTCCAGCATTGGTAAACAGAGGTGTTTTACTAGCAGATGCAAGAACCTATAATATCATCGGTTGCGTGGAACCGCAAAAGGCTGGAAAAACGGATGGTTGGCATGATGCGGCTTTCTTTAATATGCTAAGACCATTGGAAATGGTGTTTTCAAATGGATATGAGAATGGAGAAAAAGTTGGATTACAAACTGGCGACGTGTCTTTGATGAAAAGCTTTGAAGAATTCTATGACGCTTATAAAAAGCAAATGAATTATTTTATTGAGCTAATGGTGAATGCTATTAATGCAATTGATTTGGCTCATGCTCAAAGATGTCCATTGCCATATCAATCAAGTATGATAGAAGATTGTATTGGAAGAGGAAAGTCCATTCAAGAAGGTGGAGCTGTTTATAATTTTACAGGGCCGCAAGGATTTGGAATTGCAAATATGACGGATGCATTATGGGCCATTAAAGTATTAGTGTTTGATGAAAAGAAATTAACTTTGTCAGAATACAAAAAAGCATTAGAGAATAACTTTGGTAAGGGTATGCCAAAGAAAAAGGCGGAACTTATTACTACCGAGATTGTAAAAGAGATAGTAAAAGCAGGTAATCCAGTAAGTGAATCACAAATCGCTGATATTTTTAAAATGATCTGTGATAACTATATTTCAGAAACAGATAGAAAGAAATATGAGCAGTTATTAGAATGGATTGATGAGCTTCCAAAGTATGGAAATGATATCGAAGAGGTTGATTTATTTGCTAGAGATGTAGCCTATACGTATACAAAACCTTTGGAAAAATATAAAAATCCGCGTGGTGGGCAGTATCAAGCAGGGTTATACCCAGTATCTGCGAATGTTCCATTAGGAGCACAAACAGGTGCAACACCAGATGGACGTTTCGCCAATACACCAATTGCAGATGGAGTAGGACCAGCTTCTGGTAGGGACAATAAAGGCCCTACTGCCACAGCAAATTCTGTGGCAAAATTAGATCATTTTATTGCATCCAATGGTACATTATTCAACCAGAAATTTCATCCTTCAGCACTCAGTGGAGTAAAAGGATTGCAAAATTTTACGTCGTTAATTCGAGGTTTTTTTGATGAAAAAGGGATGCACATGCAATTTAATGTAGTAAGTAAAGATACCCTATTAGATGCACAGGCGCATCCAGAAAATTATAAAAATCTGGTCGTTCGTGTGGCTGGTTATAGTGCATTGTTTACAACATTATCAAGATCTTTACAAGATGATATTATTAATAGAACAACACAGGGTTTTTAACTGGAGGATGAAATGAACGAATTTTTAAAAGTAAAAGGAAGAATATTTGATATTCAGCGGTATTCGATTCATGATGGTCCAGGAATACGTACAATTGTTTTTTTAAAAGGCTGTGCATTAAAATGTAAATGGTGCTGTAATCCAGAATCACAAAGCTATGACATAGAAAACATGCAAGTCAAAGGAAAAAATAAAATAATAGGAAAAGATGTTACGGTCGAAGAAGTAATGCATGAAGTAATGAAAGATGCCCCTTATTACAACAGATCAGGTGGCGGACTGACCTTATCAGGTGGAGAATGCTTGCTACAGCCTGATTTTGCAATTGCTTTATTAATGGCAGCAAAAGAAAAAGGAATTCATACGGCCATTGAATCAACTGCCATTGTAGACTACGAAATAATTGAACGTTTTTTTCCTTATTTGGATTTATTTTTGATGGATATTAAACATTTGGACACAGTAAAGCATAAACAATTTACGAATCAACCAAATGAGCGGATACTTACCAATGCAATGAAAATTGCAATGAGTGGACAGCATTTAATCATAAGGGTGCCTGTAGTTCCTACCTTTAATGATACTCCAAAGGAAATCAGAGCAATAGCAGAATATGCTAAAGTGTTGCCTGGAGTGGAGGAACTACATTTGCTCCCTTACCATAGATTAGGCAGTGACAAATATGTTGGCCTAAGTAGAGAATATGAACTGAAAAATTTGAAACCTCCAAACAATGAATGGATGCAACTTCTGAAAGAAGAAGCACTAAAAACAGGGCTTAGAGTCCAAATAGGTGGCTAGAATCCAAGAATTGATAACATCTTGCTGGTTCTTTCTTGTTCAGCAGGAGACATATCTTTTTTTAGGACGTTAATAATTAGTTGCATCTCTTCCTTAGAAAAATTCATTCCTTTCGAATTTGCCTGTCTTGATGCTGCCATTAAAAATGGCAGCATATCAGATGTTTTTTTACCATTTGATTGTTTCATCAATTCTTGTAGCATCAACATCTTTTGCATATCGATATTTTTTAACGAATCGTTATTATACCATTGTTTTGAATTCATACATTCCTCCAATTAATCTTGACAAGTGAAGAGACTTGCTTCCTCTTGCTTGATACTATAATTTAGTATATGTGAATCTAGAGAATTTTGACTATTATGTATTTAACATAGATGAGTAAGTATCAAACATTTGTTGCTGTTCAGGTGATAACATACCTTTTATACTATCAAACATATTTGAAGAATTGTTTTGGGATTGAGAGTCTCCATCTCCAAACGTTTGATTGTAAGTGCGATACATTTCATATGCATTAAAAAAATTAATAAACATATTTACTGCTTCTTGTTCTCTTGCTGTGCATACAGCCTTTATATCATTTAGCATATCCATCATACTACCACCATTACCGCTCCCCTGTGCGGTAATACCGATATTGGTATTTGGCCTTCTGAATAAGGAAATTGTTTCTGCTAATTCAGAAGCTTTTACATATACGGAGATAACTCTTTGCTCCGAGTTATTAATATAGGGGATGGCAGCTTTTATAATTTCTAGGTGATGAGATTGGGTAGCTGCATCAAAAGCTGTCTTTGCTTTGATTTTTTCTTCCTCCATTTGTTGTCCCCCCCTTTTTTTATTTACTCTAGAAAATAATATTCATATTGAAGGAATAATATGACAAGAATGAGTTATGAAACATATATTATTATGTAGTTTTATTTCTAAAAAATTTCTTAGGCATGGTTGGTTGCAGTATTTTATCATGCTTCATAGGAAAGGAAAGGATTTTTATGGGCAATAAGATTATTATAGAAGATAATACAATTTATGAAATTGATGAAGAGTGTATAAAAAGAATGGAAAAACAAAAAATAGTAATGGAAGAAAGAAAAAATAGAGTTAGAACCAATACGAGCAATAGGAACAAGAATTGTAAAAATTAATTATTTTAGTGGAAAAAACGATGGAAAAAGTATATGCAATTTCTATTAGAAGCAATAACTTCCAAATCCGCCCCTTTGCTATCCCCACGTGGTTTTTATATAATAGGAGTTCTACGAACTTTCCTATTATATAAAAACAAAAAATGCATTCCAGAACGGAATGCATTTTTGTGAGAGAATATGGAGATTAGCAGAAAGAATTTCCGCAGCCATTGTTGCCTAATCCACCACAGCAGAAGAGTAAGATGATAATAAGGAAACAGCTATTATCGCCACATCCGTCATTACATCCGCCTCCACCAAAACCATTTCCACCGCAGAGACAAAGCAATAATATAATCCAAATAATTGAATTACATCCATTGTTGTTACTGCATCCGCAACCTGTTGCAGCTAAATCACTCATTTAATTTCCTCCAATAATTTGTTTACAGTTAATAATATGATACTATGTTTGTACTTGTTGACACTAAAATTTAAAAAATTAAAAAAATTATGGGAGATACTTCATGGCTTACGAAATGTTGGTAAATATGCTTAAAAGCACCAATCGCATTGTATGCTTATGCGGGCATGGGACTTATAAAGAGAATGGTTATGTTGATTTTAGGGATGATGACGAAGCCTATGAAATTGAAATGAGTTATGGATACTCACCCGAAGAATTGTATAGCTCCACCTTTTTTCATACAAGAACAAAACTTTTTTATCAATACTATAGGCATAAGGTGCTTCAACTTAACGTGAAGCCAAACCAATCGTTTGAAGCGTTAGCTCAACTAGAGCAAATGGGAAAATTAAAATGCACAATCACTCGAAGTGTACATCCAACGTTAGAAAGTGCAGGTTGTAAAAAAGTAGTAAATTTATTAGGAAGTGTAAGTGATAATACTTGCCCCAGATGTCATAAGCATTATTCGGTTGACTATATTGCAGGTACGTCAAAAGTTCCTTTATGCGAAACATGTAACGTCACCATACGGCCAGGTGTTACTTTGTTAGGTGAGATGGTATCAAATCATTCAATTACGGAAGCAGCATGGGCTATTACAAATGCAGAAGTTTTGCTGGTGATAGGCTGTAATTTGAATGTTTTTTTAGCGGAAAAACTATTGCAGTATTATAGCGGTAATCGATTGGTTTTGATAAATGAAGAAGAGCATTATACGGATCGATTAGCAGATTTTGTAATTCACAAAAAAGTAGTAGAAGTTTTGCCTGCTGTAACGAATCAATTATTTGTGTAATATTATAAATGAAATGATGCAAAAGCAATGCTTTTGCATCATTTTAAAAATGTTAGTTTACGTTTGGCATGGATTTGAATTTATTTGCTTTATAGCCTGGAACAATTTTTTTCCAATTCTTGGCGCCAATAATTTTTAAGGCGAATTTTGTAACGCTTGTTGAACTTGGTGTGTCCATATATTTAAAAACTTTCCAAGCATATTTTTTCTGATATGCCTCTTCAATGTGGCCAGGTCTATTAGACCACAATCCAAGATTTAGTCCATCCTTTGTTTCTGCTATGTTATCTACATGACGAGACAATATGAGTGAATCAATCATAGAATTAAATTCTGTCAGATAATATGCATAAGCAATTGCTGCGGCTTGTGTTTTCTCACCATACGGAGAAGCAGAAGTAAACCCTTGTTCCGATAAAATAATCCTTGTCTTTTTTCCATAATGCTTTTTAATATATTTTGTTAATACAGAAATATTACTTATGGATATTACAGGTGAATTATCATTGTTTTGAGATTGACCATTTGCATTTTTCCAAAAACGTGGCTCGGTAAGCGGAGATGGATAAGCATGATAAGCTAAGTTCCAGCTAATTTTACCAGTTTCTTTTATGTATGAATCAAACTTTTCTAAAAATTCTTTTCCACCAAAGGTAGCAGAGTTACTTATTGTCCAGCATTGATCTAGTGGTACATATAGTCTGGCGTTACTGTAGACGCTTTTGATTGCGTTATATGCAAGTCGAAAAGAGTCTGCATAAAGCTGTGTATATTTTGATAAGGATTTTGTACCAGCATAATTCCATGCGTCAAAGCTATTGACTTCATTTCCAATAATCCAATTAACGACTTTACCATTTTGAGCGCCGCTCGCATAACGCTCTGCCAAAAATGAAAAAGTAGCTTCTAGTTGATTTCTTGCATTTTTACTTGAGGTATTAAAGTTATAATAATTATGCCCTGGTTCTCTGCCAGAGGGTGTGATTAGATAAGTCAAATCATCTCGCCATCCTAAAAGAACTATTGCACTCACAACCATATCTTGATTTTCTAAATTTCGAAACAAAGAGTCATACGCAGCAATCATACCTTTTCGAAACCAATAGGTCTCTCCGTTATATTCGTAATCCACACTAGAACGATAATTGGTCTCACCTGGTGCAGCAATAATAAGATTAAGTGGGATATTATAAGCCACATGCTTTATGCCTAAGTCCTTTGCATCATTTAACATACCTGCATTAATTTGTAGCCCCTTTTTACTGGAGGCAGTAGGAAAGGAATATGTAAAATCAGCTATTTTTTGTGGATTTGTAATAAACTTTGCTTTACTTACGATTTTATATCCTGATTTTACTTTAATAGCAACAACAAATTTTGAATGTAGTAGGCTTTGCGATGTATTTAGGTTTAAAGCGGTATTAAATTTAAAAGATGTAGTTTTAATCATAGATGCCAAAGGTTTAGAGTTTTTTGCAATCCCCTTTTTGTAAGAGGGAAGTGCAAATAAATAATAATAGTTGTCACTGCTTTTTATAATGTTTTTCGTCTTTGCCTCCACTACAATTGTATCTTTTGAGCTGAGTTTACAACTTTTAATGGTAGCAGAAGTGCTGGTCGGTTTTTCTTCCGTCAGCCCTTTTTTTATGGACAGTTTCTTAATTTTACTATAGCTACTGTATACTTTTTGCCCGATTGAATCGTAAGAATAGGATCTTACTCTCACATAATAAGTTTTGCCTTTTATGAGGTTTTTTACAGTGATTGAACTTTTAACAGTATCAACAATGATAGCATTTTTCTTTGCATTTTTATTAGTACTGTAGGACACTTCATAGCCATCCACATTTTTTTGTGTCTTAATCGTAATTTTCATCTTAGACTTAGAACTATTTTTTAAACTTTTTATTGTTGGCTTTTTCGGTGTAACCTTTTCCCATTGTGCAGTTAATGTAATATCTTTTGTAACTTGTGTTTGAAAGTCATAAGGTGTATCTTGATTGTACCATCCCTTGAATAGGTATCCTGCTTTCACTGGTTCAGGCGGAATGGTAGCAATTCCTTGAGAAGGGACAGATTGTGTTGCAATGCTACTTGCTCCGTTACTGTTAAACGCTACGGTATAAGTCACTGCTGGGCTAGAACTTGATACAGCAGGAACCTCCTTGGTAGCTGCATTTTGTTGAGGCTGTGATGGCGGTTGTGTATCAGGAACAGTTTCAGTATTAGTATCTAAAGAGGGTTCTTCAGATAAAGTAGGGGCAGTTTCTTTTAGCTCTTCTTCCTTTGGAATAACCTTTAGTGTAAGAGTAATAGAACTAAACGTTTCATTTGGTGAATGCGTTAAGTATTCATAAGTAACATTGGTTTCATCATTTAATTCCTCTAATAATAAGCGAAAATCAGGAGTTAATGTACCTGACGACCAATTGCGGGTGTAACTAAAGTCAAAATCTGTAAGTGAAGATAAATTAAGCGCCCCGTTTGTCGCTGTTGCTTCGTGGATGTTACTTTCAATGTCTAAGATTTCAAGTGAAGAACATCCGCTTAAATCGAGTGAATAAAGTTGGTTGTTGCTACAATAAAGTGTATTAAGTTGCTTTAAGGATTCCACTGAAAGCTTGGTGAGTTCATTGTTGATGCATGAAACATTTCTTAGGTTTACTAGAAGGTTTAAATCTGCAAAAGTGATTGCATTGTCATCAAAATTTAATGATACCAAATTACTAAAATGCTCGATACCTGTAAGTGATGAAATATTTAACTTAGGAATGTAGAGATAGGTAATATTTTTTATCTCATCACCAGATAAAGACAAATCATGGTCTAAATCATAAGTGTCACTTAGATGATTTCGAAGTGCAGTGTCTGGAAAATTAGCTTCGTTTATTTCAATGTCTGATTGTGTGGTAGCATCAATTACCAAAGAACCATTAAAAAATACATCTTCTAGCAACGGAGCATTTACTTTATAACGGTAGGTAACAAGCATTGAATCTGAATCTGGTGAAACCGTTAATTGCTTGTCTGTTATGGTAGCATTTTCCGACCAGTCAAATGACTGCGAGATACGAAAGTCTTTCAATGAGGATAAATCAAAAGCATTTTGTTCATCAAGAGAGATTACAGTTGCATTATTGCTCGCTTCCAAAAAGCTTAAGGAAGAACAATTACTTAAATCAATATTTGTCAAATAATTATGTGAACAGTCTAGTGTGGTCAGACTCGTAAGAGTATCAACTGCTAATGCACTTAATTTGTTGCCATTACAGTATAAATAAAGAAGATTCGTAAAATACTCAATTCCTGTTAAATCATAGATTCCCTTATAAGAAACATCTATGCTATCTACCTTTGCAATTTCTTCAACTGATAAATTGCAATCTTTATCCAAATCAAAGTTTTGATAGACATAATCGCGAAAAATATCATCGGGGAATGTTTCTTTTGTAAGTGCTAGCAGGGTGCTAGTTTTAGCATCGGTATCTTTATCGTCGATTTTAGGTATCTCATTATTGGTTGAGCGTTCATCATTGGTTGAGATCTCTTCATCTGTTAAGGATAAAGTATCATCACTTTTGGAGTCCGGAGTATGGGGAACCTCATTTGTATCGTCCGCCTCTTGTGTTGAGTCAGTAGCATCATTTTCTTTTGTGGCATCCTCCATAATGGATTCATTTGCCGTCTCAGTGGCATGAACGAGTGTCATATCAGGAAAAATTACTGACTCTGTTAAGATACAAATCAGTAATAAAAAAGGTAATCGTTTTTTATGGAATGATTTAGAAAAAAAACCTCTCATAATATATAATCCTCCTAGTTATCTTAGTGTATTAGTTGAGATTGCGCTTTTAATAAAAGAATCACAGATTTTAATTATAATAGGTTCTATCAATATTTTCCATTGTTTCATAGATATTAATAAAAAAGAAATAAAATTGTAAAAAAATATTTGTTATGGATACTGTAAAATGGTTAATAGTGGAATATAGCATGTATGGTTGAATTCTATTTATAGATATATTATAGTAAGAATATAGAATTATAAATTAAAGCTTAATTCTGCAAATTAAGGAGGAAAATTAAAGGAGGAAAGTGATGAAAAAAGTACTGAAGATGTTTATGCTGTTGATGTGTTCTTTGGTCATTTTTACAGCAATACCAGTGCAAGCAAATGATGATACACCAACAGAGCAGACACAAGAAAACGCGGTATGGAAAACAAAGAAGGGGAAAACATACTACTACGTAGATGGTGTGAAGCAAAAAGGCTGGCAAGTCATTGAGGGAAACAAATATTACTTCGATAAAAAAGGAGTAATGCAAACAGGTTGGCAAACAATCAATAATAAGAAATATTATTTTGATAAATCTGGTGTAATGCAGTCTGGATTTACAGTGATTAAAAAGAAAACCTATTACTTTGATAAAAAAGGGGTTATGCGAACCGGGTTCGTTACAATTGATTCAAAAAAATACTATTTTGATGGTAAAGGTGTAATGAAAACGGGATTCAATACAATTAAGAATAAAAAGTATTATTTTGATAAAGATGGTGCGATGCAGACTGGCTTTCAAGTAATTAAAAAGAAGACCTATTACTTTAATAAAAAGGGTGTCATGCAAACCGGATTGACTAAAGTTGGATCAAAGAAGTACTATTTTGATAAAAAGGGCCGAATGAAGACTGGTTTTCTTACTATAAAAGGTAAAAAATATTATTTTAATAGTACGGGCGCCATGCAAAAAGGCTTCCAAGTAGTAAAGAATAAAACATACTACTTTAACAAAAAAGGTGTCATGCAAACTGGCTTTACTAAAGTTGGATCAAAGAAGTACTATTTTGATAAAAAGGGCCGAATGAAAACTGGCTGGGCAACCATTAGCAAAAGCAGATATTATTTTGATTCAAATGGTGTAATGGCCACTGGATGGCAAACTATAGGTGGACTTAAATATTATTTTGCATCAAGTGGAAAGATGTATAAGAATACCACCAAAAAAATTGGCGGTACATATTATACCTTTGATAGCAAAGGTGTATGTCTAAATGATTCTTACCTAGTGGTAAACGGTGTAAAAGTACATGCACAATATAAAACAGATCCACAGGTAAGTACAGAACAGTTATTGGCAACTATTATTTACTGTGAATCAGGGAATCAAAAGCAATATCCAGTTACTGGAACCGTTAATGGTAAAAATGTTACGGTATACAAGGGACAATTAGGTGTTGGATATGTAATTGCAAATCGATTAAAGAGTAACATGAGTTATAAAGAGGTAATCTATCAATTGAATCAGTTTGAGCCAGCAAGAACTGGGGTACTGACAAAATATCTTAAAAATTATAATTTAGTGTCAGCAGAATGTAAGAATGCTGCAAAAATTATTTTAAATGATGTAAGTAAAAATGAGAACAGCGTACCAGGGTTTAAACGTTCTGACTTCATATGGAAGAATTTTTGGGCGTTATCCTATGCACAAAAAACAAATTTCTTTAATGTTTATGATAGTTCTGAATATGAAATATTACAAGGACACGTATTCTTTAATTATACGAAAGTAATTTCAAAATAATTGGTAATCAGGTGTTCGAATCGAAAATGAAATATTATATTCTACATAAAAAAACAGGAGCAGAAAAGCTTAAATAGGGCTTTTCTGTTCTTTTATTAGTACAATTTTAATAAAAATGAAAAATTTTGTGTGAAATTGGCATTATTCGTAAATACTATAGTAAAATTACTTTACAATACTTGGGTTTGGGTATAAAATTGTAAATGTAGTGACTATATACAAGGAGGATTCATGATGAACAGAAAAATGAAAACAATGGACGGAAATACAGCCGCAGCTCATGTAGCGTATGCTTACTCTGATGTTGCAGCAATCTATCCAATTACACCGTCTTCTACCATGGCCGAGTTAGTAGACCGCTGGTCTAATGATGGTTTAAAGAATATTTTCGGTGAAGAAGTTTTAGTACAAGAGATGCAATCTGAGGCTGGAGCAGCAGGTGCAATCCACGGCTCATTGGCAGCAGGTGCTTTAACCACAACCTTTACTGCTTCTCAAGGGTTATTGTTAATGATTCCTAATATGTACAAAATTGCCGGAGAATTACTTCCATGTGTTATCAACGTATCAGCAAGAGCATTAGCAACGCATGCTTTATCTATCTTTGGAGATCATTCCGATGTATATGCATGTAGACAAACAGGATTTGCAATGCTTGCATGCTCCAGTGTTCAAGAAACAATGGATTTAAGTCCTATTTCTTATTGTGCTGCATTAAAGGGTAAAGTTCCATTTTTAAATTTCTTTGATGGATTTAGAACTTCACATGAGTTACAAAAAATAGGAGTGTGGGATTACAAAGATTTAGCTGAAATGGTTGATCAAGATGCAATTGATGCATTTAGAGCAAATGCACTAAATCCAAATCACCCAGTTCACAGAGGATCCGCACAAAATCCTGATATTTTCTTCCAGGCAAAGGAAGCTTCCAATGAGTATTATAATAGACTTCCTGCAGTTGTAGAAGAATATATGGCTAAAGTAAATGCAAAACTTGGTACAGACTATGGTTTGTTCAATTACTATGGAGCAAAAGATGCTGAGCACGTAATTGTAGCAATGGGATCTGTTTGCGAAACAATTGAAGAGACAATTGATGCTTTAGTGGCAGCAGGAGAAAAAGTTGGTGTGATTAAGGTAAGACTTTACAGACCTTTCAGTACAGAACACTTCCTTGCAGCAATTCCAGATACAGTAAAACAAATCAGTGTTTTAGATAGAACAAAAGAACCAGGAGCAATTGGAGAGCCTTTATATTTAGATGTTGTTGCTGCGTTAAAGAACACAAAATTCAAAGATACTCCTGTTTTCAAAGGAAGATATGGATTAGGTTCAAAAGATACTACTCCTGCACAGATTAAAGCAGTTTATGATAACAAAGCAAAAGAAAGCTTTACAATCGGTATTATTGATGATGTAACAAATCTATCATTAGATGTAGATAATAGCTTTGATTCATCTAGTGATAAAATTAAGAGCTGTAAATTCTGGGGATTAGGTTCTGATGGTACCGTTGGAGCAAACAAAAACTCAATTAAGATTATCGGTGATAATACAGATCAATATGCACAGGCATATTTTGATTATGACTCAAAGAAATCAGGTGGTGTAACTGTATCTCACTTAAGATTTGGTACAGAACCAATTCGTTCTACTTATTTAGTAAGTAAAGCAAATTTTGTAGCTTGTCATAATCCTTCCTATATCCATAAATTCAACATGGTTGAAGATTTAAAGGATGGTGGAACATTCTTATTAAATTGTAGCTGGACTCCAGAAGAATTAGAGAATGAATTACCAGCTCGTACTAAGAGATATTTGGCAAAACATAATATTAATTTCTATACAATTGATGGTATAAAGATTGGTAAAGAAATTGGTCTTGGAGGACGTATTAATACAGTACTTCAATCTGCATTCTTTAAATTAGCGCACATTATTCCAGTTGAAGATGCAATTGGATATATGAAAGCAGCAGCTAAGTATTCCTATGGTAAAAAGGGTGATGCTATCGTTAATATGAATTATCAGGCAATTGAACGTGGAGCAGAGGAAGTGGTTAAGATTGACATTCCTGCGTCATGGGCTGATGCAAGTGATTCAAATGATAACACTAATAACTTAGAAGGAAGAAAAGAAGTAGTTGATTTCGTAAATACAATTCAAAAGAAAGTAAATGCAGTGGATGGTAATTCACTTCCTGTTTCTGCATTTGTTGATTACGTAGATGGTACAACTCCATCTGGAACTTCTGCTTATGAAAAACGTGGTATAGCAATTGATGTACCTACTTGGATTCCAGAAAACTGTATTCAATGTAACTTCTGCTCTTATGTGTGTCCTCATGCAGTAATTAGACCTGCAGTTATGACAGATGAGGAATATGCGAATGCGCCAGAAGGAATGAAGTCATTACCAATGACAGGACTTGATAAATTTAAGTTTGCTATCACTGTTTCAGCACTTGATTGTACAGGATGTGGCTCTTGTGCAAATGTATGTCCTGGTAAGAAGGGTGAAAAAGCATTAGTAATGAAACCATTAGAAACTCAGCTTCATGAGCAAGAAGTTGCTAGCTATGCAGTGAAATTAGAAGAAAAACAAGAAGTTCTTGAAAAATTCAAACCTACTACTGTAAAAGGTAGCCAGTTCAAACAGCCATTACTTGAGTTCTCAGGAGCTTGTGCAGGATGTGGAGAAACACCATATGCTAAGTTAGTTACTCAGTTATTTGGAGATAGAATGTACATTGCAAATGCAACAGGATGTTCTTCTATCTGGGGTAACTCTTCACCATCTACTCCTTACACAGTGAATAAAGCAGGATGTGGTCCAGCTTGGTCAAACTCTTTGTTTGAAGATAATGCTGAGTTTGGTTATGGTATGAAGTTAGCACAATTAGCTTTAAGAAAGAGCATTAAGAGTAAAATTGAAGCGTTGGCAGCAGAGTCAAAAGATTCTGCAGTAGTAGAAGCTTGTAAAGCGTATGTGGATACATTTGAGTCAGGGGTTGAAAATGCAATTGCATCTGCAAACCTAATCAATGTATTAGCAAAAGATGGAAGCGATGCTGCAAAAGAAATCTTATCAAAGAAAGACTTTATCTCTAAAAAATCTCAATGGATTTTTGGTGGAGACGGTTGGGCTTATGATATCGGATTTGGTGGCTTAGATCACGTAATTGCAAGTGGACAAGATGTAAATATCTTAGTATTTGATACAGAAGTTTATTCTAATACAGGTGGACAATCTTCAAAAGCAACTCCACTTGGTGCTGTTGCACAATTTGCTGCAGGTGGTAAAGGTGTTAGAAAGAAAGACCTTGCACAGATTGCTATGAGCTATGGTTATGTATATGTAGCACAAGTATCACAAGGAGCAGATATGAATCAATGTATCAAGGCAATGACTGAGGCAGAAAGCTACAATGGTCCATCTATTGTTATAGCTTATGCACCATGTATTAACCACGGAATTAAAGGTGGTATGACTGGAGCGCAAACAGAAGAAAAGAAAGCGGTTACTTCAGGATATTGGAATCTTTTCAGATTTGATCCAAGATTAAAAGAAGAAGGAAAGAATCCATTTATGTTAGATAGTAAAGCTCCATCAACAAGTTATCAGGAATTCTTAACAAATGAAGTTCGTTATAGTTCCTTGCTAAAACAAAATCCAGAGAGAGCTCAGAAGCTATTTGATCAAGCTGAAAAACAAGCAGCGGAGAAATTTACACATTTAACTAAATTAGTAAAGCTTTATGATAATACAGAAGAATAATACTAGTAACAGACTTCTGTAAAAATATAAAAAGGCCACCATCTTTTGGTGGTCTTTTTTTGATGGAAATATTATATGTCGTGTGATATAATTAACGAAGATTTTAATTATACTTAATTGACATGTCAATGATTTAATTGAAATAGATAATAAAGATGGTATTCATACCGTCTTGAAATTATTTGGCTTTGATGGAATAGCAAATGCTTTTTTAAGTGCAACAAAATGAGGGAAGAATGAATGAATAAAAAGATAAAAAAAATATCGTGTATTATATTGGTATTAATATTGCTTGTAGGATGCCAAAATAAAGAATCGTTACAAGATACGGCAGAAGCTTTTGTCGAGATAAAAGAAGATAGTGCGAATGTTGAGGCAGTATCAATTGAAAAAGATAAAATAAAAATTAAATATCCCAAACTAATCGGTTTTGAAAATGAAAAAATAGAGGCTAAATGGAATAAAATAATCGAAGAGCGAATCTTAAAAGACTTAGAATTACTGAAAGAAACAGATGTATATAATTTAGATTATGAGGTGGCGACAAACACAAAAGAAGAGCTATCACTAAAACTGGTTGGAAGTTGCTATTATGATGGAGCAGCACAACCTTATCATTTTATTTATACATATAATATTTCATTAGAAACGGGAGAAAGTATACGTTTAAGCGATCAAAGAGATATTACAAAGTTAGCTGAGATGATTTATAACAAGCAAGGCTTTCAAATGGAATCCGATATTGATGTCGATGAAGAATTTATGAAATATATTTATAGCACCTTTGAAAATGAGGAATTCTTAGCAGAGATGTTAATTAATTTTGATTATGATGAAGAGACACAACAAGAATATGGTTATTCTTTTTTTGAACATAATCAATTACATTTGTGTATAGAAGTACCGCATGATTTGGGTGACTATGTAATTTTAGCGTTAGATGAAGAAGAAAAATAGAAAGACTAACTATTAAAAGTCAAGTCTAAAATGATATTTTTTTGAATGAATTGCGGATATGCATTTCATATATTTGAACATTGAAAACTGCATGACAAATAGAGCATCTTAACAGGTGCTCAATAAG
>POVV01000033.1_pt1 | contig 138943 bp, 118 predicted proteins | sample 1560271 | NCBI WGS metagenome assembly POVV01 (sample SAMN08337232, study PRJNA429181) | Bioreactor metagenome, whole genome shotgun sequencing project. | biome: cows' rumen and soil; feature: anaerobic; isolation source: anaerobic chemostat enrichment culture, galacturonate as sole carbon... | reverse complement strand
CTGTTAACCGTGGTGTTGTAGGTTCGAGCCCTACTCAGGGAGTTTAGCTTAGGCTCCATGGTCAAGCGGTTAAGACACCGCCCTTTCACGGCGGTAACAGGGGTTCAAATCCCCTTGGAGTCATATTGTTTGTGCCGACATGGCTCAATTGGCAGAGCAGCTGATTTGTAATCAGCAGGTTATCGGTTCGAGTCCGATTGTCGGCTTCCCTAATAGAATAATAATAGTATTAGAGAGTTTGGACCTTTAGCTCAGTTGGTTAGAGCAATCGGCTCATAACCGATCGGTCCTGGGTTCGAGTCCCCGAAGGTCCATTATTTTAAGAAATATTGTAATTGTTTTAAGGCCCAATGGCTCAGTTGGTTAGAGCGCCGCCCTGTCACGGCGGAGGTCGTGGGTTCGAGTCCCATTTGGGTCGTTGATAATTAAAAATTGTTTTACCCATGGGATCATAGCTCAGCTGGGAGAGCATCTGCCTTACAAGCAGAGGGTCACAGGTTCGAGCCCTGTTGGTCCCATTACTTATTATAAGAGTAAAATATTTGAAGTTTTATTTTAGATAATAAGTAACCAAAATACTTTAGTTTAAGTATAAGATGGTTATGCCGGCGTGGCGGAACTGGCAGACGCACAGGACTTAAAATCCTGCGGGACTTATACTCCCGTACCGGTTCGATTCCGGTTGCCGGCAGTAAGCAATAGAGTAACGTTCTATTGCTTTTGTATCTTACTGATACAATATGTATCATAGGACATATTTAGTATAAGTGCGATTAGCTCAGCTGGATAGAGCGTCTGGCTACGGACCAGAAGGTCGGGAGTTCGAATCTTCTATCGCACGTAGTAAAACCCATACACAAAGTGTATGGGTTTTTTGTATAGGTAACTTTAAGAACTTTCCAATTAGATAACAACCTCCAGGGGATTGTAGGTGCGTGGACATGGAAGTTTTTGCTTTGCAAACTTAGATTAAAGAGTAAGGCTAAAGAGTATCTACGTAACTTTCTTCGTAAGATTCAAGTGATGTGATAAAAGAAGTTTTTAAATTTTTTTCTAAAGGATAATGTAATAGTTCAAATGTTCTTGATAATGCATCTAATGTTTCTGCTACATCATCTATATTACAATTCTCTCCCATGTGTCCGATACGAATCACTTTATTCTCAAGAATATCAAAGCCTCCGGCTATCAGTATATGATACTTTTCCTTAAGTATAGTCAAAATATCACAACAATTTAGTACATCAGGTACTTTTATGACTGTTACAGTACTTGAATAACCGCTTTTTATATAAAGTTCTAACCCGGATGAAATCACAGCATTTCTAACACAACTTGCAATTTTTTTATGTCTTTGGTAAATTTTTTTATCTTTCTTAATATTCTCAATTGCAGTTTGTAAACCATAGATATCACTGATAGGCATAGTATAAGGAAACCATTTTTTCTTATAATAATCTTTAAAATTTAAAATATTTGCATAAAATGATGCAATTGGTGTTGTCCTGTTTTCCATACAATGTAAAGTAGATTTACTCACGGTGAGAAATGTCAATCCAGGAGGAGCAGATATGACTTTTTGAGATGCACCGCAGAGGATATCAATTTTGCTTTTGTCAACATCAATTGGTTCACCAAACATAGATGAGACGGCATCAACGACAGTCATAATTCCATAGTTATGTAGTAAAGGGCAAATCTTATCTATTTCATTTAGAACTCCACTAGGTGTATCACAGTGAACAAGTGTTGCATATTTAAAATCATGATGACTCTCTAAAAATGAAGCCAGACGCTCAACATTAATTTCATGCTCATAGGAGTCGCTATAATAGACTGGAATACCTCCGTAAATAGATACAAAGTCGCCAAAACCTTTACCAAAGATTCCATTATCAAGAACCAACACCTTATCGCCTGGTTCCGTTATTGAGGCACAGGAAGCCTCAAGCCCTAGAATTCCTTCACCACTCATGATGTAAACAAGGTTCTTTGTGTGTAACATATCACCTATTTGTTTGCAGAGTGCATGGTAATCATTATAAAAATCTACATCTAAATCTGGATTGGTTGTTTCCATACTTCTTGATAAACGTACGTTTTCTCTTACTTGAGTAGGACCAGGAGTCATAAGTTTAATCATTTTGAATACCTCGTTTCAGTGTATTTAGTATTGGAAGAACAATAATAGCAGCAAGAGTGACTTGAATTATATTCCCGGGAATGGAAGTAAGCGGAGAATAGATATTATGGTATAGTATTACCTCAGCCACATAATAACCAATCACTTTTATCAGGCAAGCAAATACAAGTGCGATAAGTTGATAAAAAATACCTTTTTTCTTTTCGGTAATAAACCCAATAATATAACCCATTGCTCCCACAATGATAAAGGTAAAGGGAGCCCATATAGCCCACCCAGATATTAAGTCAAATAATCCCATTCCACAAGCTCCAACGATAGCGCCACTTCGTTTTCCGAATAATAATGCACAGACAAACAAAGGAATATTTCCTAAGTGAATGAGGCCACCATTTGAGGCAATAGGAAGCTTGACATTTATATAGGCAGTAGAAAGTAGTGTTAGAGCAATAAACATTCCGTTTAATGCCAGTGTAGATAAATTGGATTGCATAGTTGTCATAGTTTTTGTTTTACTCATTTACGATATCCTTTCTTAATCAAATTAAATTTATGTTTTTTATTAATTCGAATGATATAAGAAAAGTGGTATATTTAAAAGAGCCAGATTAAATAAAAGTGACCATGCCAGATTGCTATGGGTGAATCCATTTTATGAATCATCAATTAAAGTTCTAAATGTTAAGAGAAAAAAGTGATTTCAAATTTTGTAATCATGAATTAATTGTGAAAGTATAGTATTTTTCTCCTTAATAGTATATAATAAAACAGAATTCAAAGATAAAAAGGAATAAATAAGCAATAAATAAGTTATGCTTTCTAATATTTATTTAGGAGGAAACAATGAGTAAATATGAGTTTTTAAATATATTACAAGTAACTTTAGATGGCGAGGTATCGCAAGATGTCATAGATGAGAATCTTTTGTACTATAACAATTATATCGATGATGAAATTCGAAAAGGAAAAAAAGAAATAGACATTCTACAGTTGTTAGGAGAACCACGTCTGATTGCTAAGACCATTATTGAGACAAGTAGTGTGACAAAATCTACAAGAACATATACCTATAGCAATGAAATGGAAGATGAGATGCAAGATAAGACAAATCAAAGAGGTTTTCATGCATCTTATGATGAGCATGAAGGTTGGGATCTTAGATACGGAAAGTTTAAAATTAATTCATGGTATGGAAAAATGATTTTAATCATTTTATTAATTGTTGTTTTGTGTTTGGTAGGACAAATCGCAGTGGCCATACTTCCAATTATTTTTCCAGTGGTGGTAATATTTTTGCTGGTGTCTTATTTTACAGGGAACCGCAGATAAGTGATTAATGTAGTATAATTAGAGGATATAGAAATGTTAAAACATACAGGAATAACCCCGTATGTTTTTTTATTATTTAAAAATCCATTCTCGTATGTCATGTATTTTTGTAAGAATTGGTAACAATGCAAGTGTTATGATAATGCCTGCAATGCCTTGCATAAGATTAAAAGGGATACCAACCGCTGAAGCAGAAATAGCTGAAGCGAATAGGGAAGCAGAGTTACTTTGAGCAGCTAGCAAGGTAAGGAATACTTCATATATAAAATAGCCAAATACCATTAAAAGCTCACTAGGTATACCCGATAAAATTGTTTTTTTTGTAAGTGCACCATTTGCTTTATGAAATATAAATCCAGCAAGTGCAGCAGTTAATGCCTTAATAATTAAAGTGGCTGGTGCAAAGGATGCATAGCCAGCGAATATATCAGCAAACATAGATCCAATACCTGCCGACAAGGCACCACCAATCGGTCCCAAGACAATTCCACATAATAAAACAAGTCCATCACCTAAGTGAATATATCCAAAAGTAGGAGTAGGAAACTTGATTACCATAGTTGCAACCGTAGTAAAGGCACATAGCAGCGCGCCTATTACTAACTTCTTTGTTTTATCATTCATTTTATTCCTCCATATATAAAAAAAGTTACGTTAAATTGAATTACTTATAAGTTTAAGTAATTATACATAACACTTGGTATCTTTAAAATAGCCAGTTTTATAAAAACTTACAATACCAGTTTTAATATTTATATGTAGAAATAAATAAAAAAACAAAGATCAAAGGCTTGGTAGGGGAGCTACCAAGCCTTTAATGAGGGGAGTATAAATAATTAATAAGGGGTTATATAATGTAAAAAAAATTCTTTGAAGGGTAAATTCTTTTTACAATGTAATTATATTATAATTTGTCAAAAAAAGCAATAAAAAAATCAAAAAAACTATTTTATGTAAGTTATGTTAATAAAGAGAGTTTTTTGCAGGGTTCTTTTGTGAATAATAAATATAGTTATTGGGATAATAAGACTTGTAGATAAAATATTTATGATAGGAGGAACTCGACATGGCAAAATCTAATACTACAAACACACACACTACGAGTAAAAAATCATCCAGCTCTAAAAACGCAAGTGATAACACATCAAGAAACGCAAATAATGCAAATAATTGTAAGGATTCATCTACTGACTCAACATCCACAAAAAATAAGGAGTCCTCAAAAACTACTTCAAAAAGTTCAAGCAATAAAATGAACTAATAGTGTCTAATGGTTAGATTCATAAAAGAAGCAATGGTTTAAGTGCCATTGCTTCTTTTCATGCGATAACAACCTAAAATGGGAATTGATTTATGACTGAAATAGGATTGTAAAATAATTTTCATTAACATTTAAGAAACAAACATAAGTGTATGGAATATAATAAATGTAAAAGCAAGGGAACTGTAAAAATGAAATTTGAAACTATTTCAGCCAAAGATTTGGATCAATATGTTAATAATAGTAGTTATTTAATCGTAGATTTAAGAGAAAAAAAAGATTACGAAAAAGGACATATTGAAGGTGCAATTCATATGGATTATGATGATATTGAACATAATGCTGTTTCATTGCCATATGATAAGATTATTATTATGTATTGTGACAGAGGAGGATTAAGTTTGATGGCTGCTAAAAAATTAAGTGTTTTAGGATATCGAATTATAAGTGTAATTGGTGGAATGAAATCATATCGTGGAAAAAAACTTGTTTAATACAAATAAACTTATTGACAGTATATTTTGTGGGAGATAGTATAGAATAGAGTAATCATTTTTATTAACTTGAATTACGGATTATGTTGAATTGTTATATGATTTAAGGATTTCACATAATGGAAAGATACAAAAGATTGAAACGAATAAAGTATTGGAGGATATACAATTGAAACTAATGTTTGCATCTGATATACATGGATCTGCATTCTATTGTGAGAAAATGATAGAAGCATATCAAAAAGAGAAAGCTGATAAACTTATTCTTTTAGGCGATTTACTTTACCATGGTCCAAGAAATGATTTACCTAAAGATTATGCACCTAAGAAGGTGATTACGATGTTAAATTCGATAAAGGAGGAGATATGTGCGGTAAGAGGAAATTGTGATGCGCAAGTAGACCAAATGGTATTAGAATTTCCAATCTTAGCAGATTACGCCATATTATATTGTAATGGTAGAATGATTTATGCTACACATGGTCATAAATATAATACAGAGAATTTGCCACCTATGAAAGACGGAGAAATTTTAATTCAAGGGCATACGCATGTTTTAATGGCAGATATGATGGATAACAAAATAGTATTAAATCCTGGCTCAGTTTCTTTACCAAAAGAAAATAATGTACAGACTTATGGTATAATGGAACAAGATGAATTTCTTATTAAGAGTTTTAATCATGAGATAATTAAAAAAATAAACCTGTAATAAAAGGATTACAAAAAGAACGAAACGGAGAAATACAAATATTATGAAGAAATATCAACTTGTTGTACCTTGCCACTTTGGCTTAGAATCGGTTTTAAAAAGAGAAATCATTGATCTAGGCTATGAAATCAGCTTGGTAGAGGATGGAAGAATTACATTTGAAGGAGATGCAGAAGCAATTTGTAGAGCTAATATATTTTTACGCAGTGCAGAGCGTGTATTGTTACAGGTTGCTAAATTTAAGGCGTATTCTTTTGAAGAGCTGTTTCAAAATGTTAAGGCAATACCTTGGGAAGAGTTTATTCCAGTGGATGGAAAGTTCTGGGTGACAAAAGCTTCGAGTGTAAAAAGTAAGCTTTTTAGTACTTCAGACATTCAATCCATTGTGAAAAAAGCCATGGTAGAACGTATGAAACTAAAATATAGTGTTTCATGGTTTGATGAAGATGGATGTGCCTATCCAATCCGCGTTTTTATTATAAAAGATGAAGTAACAGTGGCAATTGATACAACAGGAGATTCCCTTCATAAGAGAGGGTATAGACTTAATTCCGCGATTGCACCTATATCAGAGACCTTAGCGGCTGCACTAATCATGCTGACACCATGGAAAAAAGATAGAATATTAGTAGACCCATTTTGTGGAAGTGGAACCTTTCCTATTGAGGCAGCTATGATCGGAGCTAATATTGCACCAGGAATGAATCGCTCCTTTTTGGCAGAAAATTGGACAAATCTGATTGATAAAAAAGAGTGGTATGAGGCGGTAAATGAAGCAAATGATTTAATCAATCTAGATGTTGACATGGATATTCAAGGATACGATATTGATCCAAGTGTTGTTAAGAGTGCAAGAGAAAATGCAAAGTTAGCAGGTGTAGATCAATTGATACATTTCCAGCGAAGAGAAGTTAAGGACTTAAATCATCCGAAAAAATTTGGATTTGTTATTTCAAACCCACCTTATGGGGAAAGATTAGAGGATAAAAAAGATTTACCTCTTTTATATCATGAAATTGGAGAAGCTATGAAACGATTAGATTCATGGTCTACTTATTTGATTACAAGCTATGATGAAGCAGAAAAATACATCGGGAGAAAGGCGGATAAAAATCGCAAGCTTTATAATGGAATGATAAAAACTTATTATTATCAATTCCTAGGACCAAAACCGAAAAAAAGTGGGAGATAATCTTGAAATATTCGATTAAGTATATAGTTTTTGCTGTAATAATCATAGGTTTGTGTAATGTAAAAATTGATATTATACCGAAAGATAACGTAGTGGAAAAGAGTGAGCACGTTTCATATGAAAAAAGTGTTTGGAATCCTTATATATCCCAAAGTGTAAACGATAAAAAAATTACATTGTTAATAGATGGTGTAGAGGCTGATATCAATCAAGGAGAAATTTTCATGGATGAAAATTTAAATCTTATGATATCCTATAAAAAGTTGAGAAACAACTTTGATTGTGCGGTTAATTTCTATGATAAAGATCGATTGGTATTAGAAAAGTATAATACAAAAATAGAAATGGTTTTAAATTCGAAGGTAGCATACATAAATGACAATGAGATAGAACTAGAATCACCGTTGTATGCAGAGGAGGACGATATCTTTGTTCCTTTAGAGCTTGTTGCAAAAGAGCTGAATTATAATTTTCAATGGGATGTTGCCAATAATCGTATTTTAGCCATGAATAATTCAGCCGATACACGTATTGTACCGTATTTTTATGATCTTAGAGATGTATTTCGAAACAGTAAGGTTAAAAATCAAGGGAGATTTGGGACTTGTTGGGCATTTGCATCTTTATCTGCAATCGAGAGTGCTCTATTACCAGAAGAAAGATTGGAGTTTGCACCTGATCACATGACATTGCAAAATAGCTTTAGTACTTCTCCTAATGATGGTGGCGAATATACCATGGCAACCGCTTATTTAACGAGTTGGCAAGGACCCGTAAATGAGGAAGATGATCCTTACGGCGACGGTATATCAGATGATACCTTAACAGCAGTAAAACATGTACAAGAGGTACAGATTATCCCAGAAAAAAATTATGAGAAGATAAAAGAAGCTGTGTATAAGTACGGAGGAGTTCAATCTTCCTTGTATTTATCCTTAACTAGTCCAAATAGTAAGTCCGTATTTTATAATAGAAGGAATTATGCTTATTGTTATAAAGGAGAAGAAAGACCAAATCATGATGTTGTTATAATTGGTTGGGATGATAATTATCCAAAGGAAAATTTCAATATGGACTTAGAAGGAAACGGTGCATTTATCTGCCAGAATAGTTGGGGAGAAAGTTTTGGAGATAATGGGGTATTTTATATTTCTTATTATGATACCAATATAGGCGTCCATAATGTTGTTTATTCTGTAGTAGAAGACGTAAATAATTATGATAATATTTACCAAGCTGATTTATGTGGTTGGGTGGGACAGCTTGGCTATGGCAGAGATAGTGTGTATTTTGCCAATGCATATACAACCAAAGGAGAAGAAGAGATTAGTGCAGCAGGATTTTATGCTACGGGAGAAAATACCGAATATGAATTGTATTTTATTAAGAACTTTGTAAATGCTGATTCACTGGATGTAAGTAATCGAAAACTAATAAAAAAAGGTAAGTTTGATAACGCAGGATTTTATACAGTTAATTTTGATGTACCTGAAAAGGTGAAGGCGAATGAGAAATTCGCAGTTATGGTGTATATCACTACACCAAACTCAATACATCCTGCCGCAATTGAGTATAAGGCGGATGAATCAACACAAGATGTTGACCTTAGTGATGGAGAGGGATATATTAGCAATCGAGGAAAGAGTTGGGACAATGTAGAGGAGACACAAAGCTGCAATTTATGTCTCAAGGTATATACAAAAGATGTGAATTAAAATAGAAAGAAACAAAAGAGAGGAGTTTTATAATGTAATGACACTAGAAGAGAGACTGATAAGAAAAACAGCTATTGGAAGTACGCTATTTGCCATTGGAGTTTCCATTATTTTATTTCAGTTACCGAATCAGATAGTAGTTGTTCCAACTATTGTTGAACAAGAACCAGTTGCTGAAGTAGAAGAACAGACCGATACGATAAATTATTATGATGAAACAAACGCCGGGGATACTTCCCAAGGTGTAAAAAGTTACCTAAAGATTCCATTGCCAAGTGAAGTTACAAAAGATGATATTAATATTGAGAACAGCTATATAGACCAGACAATAAAAATTTCAATTGATAACATTGATGAGAATTTCTTTCAAAAAAATCAACTGGTTGGAAGTAGTGATCATATCAGCGATATTGTTTATGGCTCAATAGATGGTATGGCACAAGTCGAATTAGTTTTAGATAGTGTTTATGAGTATAATGTTGAGTTTGTTGACAATAGCTTGAATATGAGCTTTGTAGAGCCTAAGAGTATGTATGACAAAATTGTTGTAATTGATGCCGGACATGGAAGTAAAGCAGCTGGTACCGTACACTTTAATATATTAGAAAAAGAAATCAATTTGGATATGGTTTTAAAATTAAAGGAATTACTAGATGCCTCTGATATAAAAGCGTATTATACAAGAATTGATGATAGTAATCCAAGTTTTGCTGCTAGGGCAAATCTTGCAAACAACGTAAAAGCTGATTTTTTTATCAGTGTACATAATAATGGCGATACGAAAGCTTCAAGTTCGATTGGAACAGAAGTATTGTATAATGAAACAGAAGAGGAATCCAGTTTTGGCAGTAAACAATTGGCACAGATATGCCAAGAGGAAGTAGTGAAAGAATTAGGTTCAAGAGACAGAGGTATCGTAAAAGGTAGTGAAATTTATATTATTAGAAGTTCAAACGTTCCAGTGGCATTAGTAGAGGTTGGTTTTATTACCAATAAAGCAGAGGCAGCAAAATTAAGTAGTGAAAACTATCAGGAAAAGGCTGCATTAGGAATTTTTAATGCAATAAAAAGGGCTTATGATGAAAGAGATAATGGAAGTGGAGCTAAGGAGTAAATAGCATATGGATCAAAGAATTATATTTGCGACAAATAACGAAGGAAAAATGAAAGAAGTTAGAGAGATATTAGCAGATTTAGGGATGGAGGTATTATCCCTAAAGGAGGCTGGTATTGCTATTGACATTGAAGAAAATGGGACAACCTTTGAAGAAAATGCATTAATTAAAGTAAATGCCATTAAGGAATTGGTGGATTGTATTGTTTTGGCAGATGATTCGGGGCTGGAAGTAGATTATTTAAACAAAGAACCAGGTATTTATTCAGCACGTTATATGGGGGAAAATACTTCATATACCATAAAAAACAATAAAATATTAGAATTACTTCAAGGGGTTCCAAAAGAGAAGCGTACGGCAAGATTTGTATGTGCCATTGCAGCAGTTTTACCAAGTGGGAAAGTATTTACCACCAGAGGAACCATAGAAGGAATCATTGGAGATAAGATTGAAGGAGAGAACGGTTTTGGGTATGATCCTATCTTTTATTTACCAGAGTATCATTGTACAACTGCCGAACTTAGCATGGAGAAGAAAAACGAGTTAAGCCATAGAGGGAAAGCATTAAAAGCAATGAAGGAGTTACTTAGAAAAGAGGAAAGATAGATGAAGGTTTTAATTGTAAGTGATACTCATCGACAGAATAGAAATTTATTTGATTTAATGAAAAAAATTGGTTCGATTGATTTGCTGATACACTTAGGAGATGCGGAAGGTAGCGAGGATGAAATAAAGTTAGAGGCAAAATGTCCTGTAGCAATGGTTGCTGGAAATAATGATTTTTTTTCAGGCTTGGACAAAGAGATTGAGCTTCAGATAGGTAAATACCGTGTTTTATTAACACATGGGCATTTTTATTATGTAACAGTTGGTACTGAAAATATTAAAAAAGAAGCAATTAGCAGACAATTTGATATTGTTATGTTTGGTCATACGCATAGACCATTGTTAGAAATCGAAGATAAGATCATAGCACTTAATCCTGGTAGTTTGTCATATCCACGACAAGATGGTAGGATGTCAACATATGCGATTATGGAAATAGATGATAAAGGTGAGGCTCATTTTACAATCAATGAGTATAAAAAGTGCTAAAGAGTAATAGATATTTTTAAGTACGTAAAAAGTATATGGAAGAATCATAGTTAGCATTAACGTGATAAGGTGGAGGTAAAATTGAGTAATTCTATCGAGCAGGAAGTTAAAAATATCGTACAATTAATTATGGATGATTACAAAAAACCTGGAGCAATAAATAAGGGAGATACATTTAATCAACCAAATAAGGATGAGATAATTCATATCATTAAGAATTTACAATATATAATTTTTCCAAGGTATTTTAATAATAAAGTATTAAAAAGCTATCATAAGGAATATCAGCTTGGAGCTGTAATTGAAGATGTAACGTATCAACTTAATAAACAAATTAGCTTTGCGCTTCGTTATCGTCCGATATTTGCTGAAGCAGCAAAGGAGACTGTTGATAAGGCATCAGAGGAGATTACGATAGCCTTTATGAAGAAGATACCTGCGATTCGAGAATGCCTAGAAACGGACGTAGAGGCGGCATATGAAGGTGATCCAGCGGCTTACAGCAAAGATGAGATTATATTTTCATATCCTGGTATTTTTGCTATTATGATTAATCGTATTGCACATGAATTATATATTCTTGATGTACCACTTATTCCTAGAATAATGACAGAGCATGCACATAGTATTACAGGAATCGATATTCATCCAGGTGCCACCATTGGAAAGTACTTCTTTATAGATCATGGAACGGGAATCGTAATCGGAGAGACCACAAAAATTGGTGAACATGTAAAAATCTATCAAGGTGTTACTCTTGGTGCAGTATCTACGAAGGGTGGTCAGAATTTAAAAGGGCAAAAAAGGCATCCTACAATTGAAGACGGTGTTACAATATATTCAGGAGCCTCAATACTTGGGGGGAATACAATGATTGGACAGGAAGTTGTTATAGGCAGCAATGCGTTTGTAACGAGCTCAGTACCTTGCATGACAAAGGTAAGTACAAAGAATCCCGAACTTCAATTTAAGACGAATAGAGATACAACATTTGAAGTAAAAGAATTAGAACAAAATGGATTTTTAGATTATATTATATAATTCTCTGGTAAAGATAAGGTGGTGATTGAAAAAAGTCGCCACCTAATTATTAAATTTCATATTGTTTTTTGAAGAAAAAAGTCGAATTAGAATAATTTTTTTAATTGTTAAAACTATAAAAATTTTTCGAATTAAATAAAAAACTTTTCAAAAAAGAGAAAAATGAGGAAGAAAAAATCGCTGAAACCCGCATAAATACTGGATTTATAAAAAAATAAAAAAAGTTTTAAAAATGTGTTGACATTATAGCGTTCCTCATATATAATATATCTTGCGTCACAGGAAAGCAGTGACGCAAAAGAAAAAAGCGGGGTGTGGCTCAGCTTGGCTAGAGCACCTGGTTTGGGACCAGGGGGTCGCAGGTTCGAATCCTGTCACCCCGACTTATCAATTAAATATAAAACATGCGGGTGTAGTTCAATGGTAGAACACTAGCCTTCCAAGCTAGATACGTGGGTTCGATTCCCATCACCCGCTTTATGATACGCAAGATTTATGGACAAGATGTATCATGCAAACTATTTTAACCTGTGTTTGTAGCTCAGTTGGATAGAGCAACGGCCTTCTAAGCCGTGGGTCGGGGGTTCGAATCCCTTCAAGCACATTTTTTTACGCCAAAATGGCATATGGTGGGTATAGCGCAGGTGGTTAGCGCGCCAGATTGTGGCTCTGGAGGCCCAGGGTTCGAATCCCTGTATCCACCCTGTTTTCTAGGAAAAAACAAATAGTGGGCTATCGCCAAGCGGTAAGGCACAGGATTTTGATTCCTGCATTCGCTGGTTCAAATCCAGCTAGCCCAGTTTAATATCAAATTAAAATATGGGATATTAGCTCAGTTGGTAGAGCACTTGACTTTTAATCAAGTTGTCCGGGGTTCGAATCCCCGATGTCTCAGTTGTTATCAACTGATAACATATGCGGATGTGGCGGAACTGGCAGACGCGCTAGACTTAGGATCTAGTGGGAGACCGTGCAGGTTCGATTCCTGTCATCCGCAGTATCAAGAGTTTCAAGACTTTGAAAAAGGTTTTGAGGCTCTTTTTTTAAAACGGATATTGATAAAAAAGTCAACTACATAAAAAAGTAAGACTATGTAAGTTAAAATTAAAATAAAAGAAGGCAGGTTAGACTATAATAATTTATATAAACAAAATTATATTTATACTCTAAGCTAAAAACATAAAGGAAGGAACTCTTATGTATAAAAAAATAACATTAATAATAGCAATTATTATAATGTCATTATCCATGAATTATTTGTCAGTTGAAGCTGCCTCTACATATAAGACGATTCGCTTAGGGGAGACAGAAAAGCTTACAGTTAAAACAAAGAAAAAAATTCAATGGAGCTCTTCAAATACAAATATTATATCAGTCGATAGCAAAGGAAACATTACAGCAAATCAAATTGGAAAGGCAACGATTAAAGCTAAAACAAAGAAGAAGACTTATAAATTCATTATTAGAGTCAAAGATACATATTCAGATAGTACTATGATACATAAGTCAAAGGAGCATAAGATTAAGATGATTGCTCATAGAGGAATGTCCTCGTTAGCTCCAGAAAATACGTTGGAAGCAATAGAATTAGCTGCTTCTTATGAGTTTGAGATAGTTGAGTTTGACATTTCAGAAACTGCGGATGGTAAATTCATTGTTATGCATGATAGTAGTGTCGATAGAACAACAAATGGAACAGGGGAAATCAGTGAACTTACCTATGAGCAAATAAAATCCTTTCATATAGATGGAGGAAATGGTTATGACAAATGGTATAAAAGTGTAAAAGTACCATCCCTTGAAGAAGCCTTAAAGGTATGTAAAAAACGTAATCTAACGCCTTTGATTCATATAAAACAAGTAAAGGATACCTCTAAGCTACTAAAAGTAATAAAGAAGTCTGGATTTAGTAAACAAGCAATCCTGTGTAGTAGCAATACGAATATTTTATTAAAAATTAAAGCTATCAATAAAAAAACAAAATTAATGATTGTTGCATCACGAGATGCAAAAAAAGTTGTAAGCTTTGCAAAGAAAAATAAGTTAACTGGAATTAATATATCTTCAAAAGCATTAAATCTTGAAATAGCTAACGCAATAAAACGAAACAAAATGACGCTATATGTATGGGATGTGTACTCAAAGAAACGATTTGATAGAGTAGTAAAATACGGCATTGATGGAGTTGTTAGCGATGGAATTTTGAAATAACGAAAGAACAAATGTAAGCATATGTGGCAGAAGAATAGGAAATCTAAATAAATTACAGTAAATTCTTAAAAAATTACATTCCTAATTTTCTATAGATATTCCATAATGATAGAGTGGATTTATTTAACGAATAATCAGAACAAACAACAATCACTCAAATTTATTAGGAGGATACTATGGCAACATTATGCTTGAAAGTTTTAGACGTAAATGGAAATACAATCGCTGTAAATCGGGGAGAAAACGAAGTAAATCTAGTATGCACTAGAGAGTATAAAGAAGGGGATAAAATTGTTCTTGAATCTTCCGAAAAACATATAAATATCTGGCTACAGTTAGACGATGCATTAGGTAAATCAATGGTCTACATAACGAATAATGTTGAATATAAGATACCATTTGCAGAACGAAGAATTAACTTATCTCCAAAAGTATTTTGTGGAGAATTACATTTATTAAGTGCAAAAGTAGCCAAAGAATATGAACGAAAAACATATCGAAATCTAGCTATTAATGTAAACGATCAACATGGCGAAGTCAATTGCTATCCGCATGCGTCCGCTAATGTGGAGACACGAAATGAGGTTGTTTTTGCCGCAAAAAATGCCATTGATGGAATTACGGTGAATTCAAGTCATGGAGAGTGGCCGTATCAGTCTTGGGGGATTAATAGACGTAAGGATGCTGCGATTAAAATAGAATTTGGGAGAAAGGTAATTGTTGATACGATTGCGCTGTATACAAGAGCTGATTTTCCACATGATAATTGGTGGGAGAAAGCTACCTTTACTTTTTCGGATGGCAGTAATTTAAAGGTCGATATGAAAAAAAGCAGTGAAGCTCATGAATTTAGTTTCGAATCAAAGGAGATTGAGTGGATTGAATTAAGTGAACTGATTCAGTCACCTGAAGAATCACCATTTCCAGCTCTTACGCAAATAGAAGTATATGGATATGAAAAATAATATATAAAAAGGACGTTTCTTTGCGAAAGAAACGTCTTTTTATTGATTTATTTTATTACTTACTTTATTTAAACTGTAACGTCAATTGGAAAGATATTTCTTCTTCCTTTAGTTGATATTTTTCAAGTAATACAGGGCCACAGGAATTGGAGCCTACGCCACTCATTTTATAATCAAGACATAAGACGGTAGAGTCTGATTGTTCCAGTTCGTAATTGTGAGCCTTATTTTCTAATTCTTCCTGCGTATAACGGCTTGCGTTAAAAGAAAATGGAACAGAAGCGCTTGCATGAATGGATTTTCCTATTGCAGATGTTAATACCACTTCTTCACAATTAAAGTGGCTTGCATGTTCTTGTGGCTTAATATAATCAACATACATATCCTCAACCTTTGATTGAAATCTACCAAACCAAGAGGAGCGGTGCTTATCCATATAACTTTCATTTGGCCCGTAACCCAAGTATTCAACATTTTTGTAATCCTTAGGAAGGAATAAACGAATACCAAGTCTAGGAAGGAAAGGTAATTCAGTATTTCGTTTTCCGTCCATTTCTAAAGTAATAGTACCATTACATCCAATATACCAGCGTACATTTAAGTCTAGAATATGCTGAATTTGAATTGCATTTATTGCCAAACGACTCTGAATGATTACCACATTTTCAAGCTTTGAAACAGATGTTTCATAAACGCGTGTAAGGGCTCTATCATATCCAGCTTTTTTCCATTCCTTACGAATATTTCTATCATTATCAATTGGTGCTCGCCAAATATTATAAGTAAGAGGCTTTTGAATCATGTTACAATGATCAATCACAATGGAATCAAAGTTAGCGCTTAACTTATTATATACATAAGTAAAATTCGAACCCTTAATAACTATCTTGGTAGCATTTTCTAAAAACTCAATAGGAGAAGCATTTTCTTGCTTTGCGTGTATAAAGTTAGGTTCACTTTCCTTTAAGATAAGTTGGTCAAATCCAACACAATGCCCAACTTTAGTTAGTGCTTTTTCAACGGACTGTGTATAAAGGAGTTTAACACTTAGGCTTTTATTACTTGCTAGATATTCATCTTTTATTGGTAACTTCACAGTAGTCTTTTTATGAGGTGCCAAATCAATACTTCCGAAATCAAAAGATTCAACTACTACACCATCTAAAAGAAGTTCAGCTGTAACTGAGATATAGTCTTTTAAGTTTGTAAAGTCTAACTTGTTTTCAAGTTCTATGATGCCAGTTTTCACATCAATCAGTGATGCTCTTACTGGACGAATTACATTCTTGTATTCAGCAAGAGCTGGATGTGGTACACGGTCTGGAGCGACCATACCATCAACACAAAAATTGCCATCATGAGGAAATTCACCTGAATCACCACCATAGTGGAAGATTTTTTTTCCATCGGTTGTGATACCACGATAAATTGCATGATCACACCATTCCCAAACAAATCCACCTACAAAACGATCATGACGATAGATGCATTCAAAATAGTCCTCAATATCACCAGGGCCATTTCCCATGGAATGAATAAATTCACAAAGCATATATGGCTTTTTATGATTTGCTAAATAATTTTCAATGCTAGCAGGAGATTCATACATTGTACTATAGACATCAAGCATGGAAGTATCATTTTTATGACCACCTGTTTCGTGAATGCTGCCTTCATAATGAAGTAATCTCGTTGGGTCATATTGTTTGATGAATCGACCAGTGTCTTCAAAGGCTTTACTATAGCCAGCTTCATTTCCCATAGACCACATAATAATACACGGATTATTTTTATCACGTATTACATTTCTTTCGTTGCGATCAAGTATAGCATTGGCAAACATTTCTTTTTGCACCAAATCGCCATAAGTATCAAAAGAGCTTCCGCCATAGAACTTAGTTGCACCATGTGCTTCCAAATCGCTTTCTGAAACCACATAAAAACCATATTCATTGCAAAGCTGAACAAACCAAGGTGCATTAGGATAATGGCTGGTTCGAATGGCGTTAATATTCGCTTCTTTCATCAATGTTAAGTCTTTTAATGCTTGCTCCTTACTAATGGTGTAGCCAGTAACAGGATCGCTGTCATGACGGTTTACACCCTTGAATTTTACCTTAACACCATTGATATAAATGATATCGTCTTTTATTTCAATGCAACGAAAACCTACTTGTTGTTGAATTTTTTCCTCAGGTGTTTCAATGGTTAAGTTATAAAGGTAAGGTGTTTCTGCATCCCAAAGAATTGGATTTTCAACTGGAATAGAAAGAAAATCATTTTCAACCATACCCTTTGCTACAAGAACACCGTTTGCGTCAGATAAGATACAAGTGGTTGGTATCTGATTGCCTGTATAATGAAAATCAATGGTTAAATCGGCTTTCGTATAATCTTTTGATAGGATTGTCTTTACAAAGAAATCTCTGATGTGATTGGCAGGACGATGAATCAAATATACGTCTCTAAAAATTCCAGTCATACGAAACTTATCTTGATCTTCTAAGTAACTACCATCACACCATTTTAAGACAACAATGGTAAGGTCGTTCTTTCCTTCTGTTACGAAAGAAGTAATATCAAATTCACTTGTAGAGTGAGAGACTTGACTGTATCCTACAAATTTTTGGTTGATATAAACATAAAAACAAGAGTCGACTCCTTCAAAGTTCAAGTATTGATGATAAGATAAATCCCTTCTCTCTAATTCAAAAGTTCTGTGATAGACACAAGTTGGATTTTCCTGTGGTACATAAGGAGGGTCATATGCAAATGGAAAATTTACATTTGTATATTGATGATGGTCATAACCATACATTTGGATACAACTAGGTACCGGGATAGAATGAAACGATTCAAAGGAATAGTCATTTTTGGTAAAATCTTCAATCTCTAGCGGCGTCTCATAGAAGCGAAAGTCCCAGTTGCCATTTAACATCATAAGCCTCGAACTTTCTTGTTGATCAGTCGGCGCAAAAGGAATATAGTAACTACGATTTTCCTCACACCCTACATGGAGCGTGGCTGGATCTTCATAATATTTTGGTAACTTTAATTCTTGAAGTAACATGAGAATCTCCTTTCTTAATAAGCATAAAGTTTACATAAAAAGATATCAAAGTAGGTTACAATTGGTACTTAACAATGAGTTTAATTGCTTATTCTTAGTAGAATATATCAAAAATAAAATAAATATTCCATACATAAAATTTATTTACATATGCACAAAGTTTTCAAAAAGCTTTGACAAAAGTATTTTCTTATTTTATGATGATAAAAAATAGAAGGGAATGAAAAGATGCAGACAGTAGTAGGGTATTATGATTGGCAATCAGGAGAGAAATCAGTCTCTGATAAAGAATTTTTTGTACATTGTAGTGGTAGATATCGTTTAATTCATAAAGAAAGCTTTAAAACAGAGCGCCCAAATGGAGCAAATAATTATCAGCTTTTGTATATTGCAGATGGAAAAGCAAGATTTCGTTTGGAAGGAAAGATGCACATACTGGAGAAAGGAAATTGTGTTTTATATCGTCCGCAAGAGGAACAATATTATTATTATTTTTTAAAGGATAATCCAGATATCTACTGGGTGCATTTTTCATGCAAAGAGGAAAACGAATTCTTAGCGAAAACTGGATTTTTAGAAGGCAAAATTTATTACGTTGGTACGGATAACAGCTATGTGCGTATCTTTGATAATATGATTTCTGAATTGCAATTAAAGCAGCCTTTTTTTGAGGAACAATTGCAATTTTTAATACAGGAATTATTTATTAAAATGGGACGAAATCAGATTAGGGAAAACACGGTTTTTGAAAGCTATAATAAAGAAGTGGAAGAAGCGATTCGTTTATTTCATTTGGCTCCAGAAAGTGATTTCACGATTAAAGAATTCACAAAAGAAAGAGGACTTAATTATTATCGATTTATTGATACCTTTGCCCACTATGTGGGAGTATCACCTAGGCAATATATTATTAACATTCGTATGACAATTGCAAAGGATTTGTTAATGAATTCTATGTTTCAAATTTCAGAAGTAGCAAGGTTAACTGGTTATGAGAATCCCTTGTACTTTAGCAGGTTATTCAAAAAAACATGGGGAGTATCACCTACTAACTATCGAAAGGAGTCAAATCCCTTGCTACTCATTGAACATGAGTCCAATCGGAAAGGATTTAAAAGTTAACAAAATTCTTTCAAAAATTGAGTCAATGCTTTTAATTTTTCAGGAGACAAAGTCTTGCTTAAATCAAGTAAAGTTTTTAATTCAGGAGTATCAAATATTTCCTGTGCTATTTTTCTTGTTTCATCATTTAAATAGTAATCAATATTTTGATCTCTTTCAATACCCATTAAGTAATCAACAGTAACGTTAAAATAATCTGCAATCTTTTGAAGCTTATCTTGCTTAGGATTACTAATGCCATTTTTCCAAGAGCTAAAAACAGATTGAGCAATTCCTGTTTCCTTTGATACTTTATAAGTCGATACGTTATTTTTGACTAACAATTGTTCAAAAATTTCATACATTTTTATTCACCTTTCACAAAACAACAAAATACTTCAAAAAACATAAATAAACAATGTTGACTAATTATGAATTATGATGTATATTGTAAGTATACTTCATATATTAACAGTAATAATAAGGGGTTAAAGATAAAACGATGCAAAATAAAAACTGTTTTAGTATATGAAGTATATCAAAAAACCGAAGTATTTTCAAGTGGACTTTAAAGGTTATTACGAAATGAGGGGATACGCTTGTATGAGAATTTCGAAAGAATCATTAGAGAGAGGGGTATTACCTCTTATCGAGTTGCCAAAGATACTGGAATAGCACAATCTTGTTTAAGCGACTGGAAACATAGAAGGAGTATTCCAAGAGTCGATAAACTCATTAAAATTGCGGCATATCTGGATATATCTTTGGAGGAATTAGTACAGGAAAAGGGGGAGAAGAATGGAAGAAATCATTCAAAAAGAATTAGGTAATATGACAGATCGAGAAATTCTAAGGCACCAATTAGAACAATTAGCAGAGGTTTCAAGGGACTGCTTACCGGAAGAATTACCTGACATCACGAAAGAAATGATAGCCATCGTATCATATCTGGAACATAATATAAATGTGTAAAAAGTTGTGTTTAACCACAGCTTTTTTTGTATTATTGGAAAGTTTGTAACCGAACTTTTTGTTCTTGTAAAATAAAATTTATTGTATAATTAGTCTAAAAGTATTATGATACTAATAATAAATTCTGCGATCATAGAAGTAAATTTTATTTTGCAATAGGAAGGAAGCTTTGATATAGGCTTAGGCATAGGACACAATGAAAAAAAGTCTGAAAGAAACAAAATGGCATAAATTAGATAACACAGCTAAGATTTTTCCAGTGATAGCTAGTGAAAATCTTAGTAACGTATTTAGAATATCGGTCACATTAAAGGAAATGATTGATCCAAATCTTTTGCAAGAAGCACTGGACCTTGTTCTTCCTTGGTTTGATGTATTTAATGTGAGACTTAGAAGAGGGATATTTTGGTATTACTTTGAAACAAATCGGAATAGAGCAATTGTGGAGCAAGAAAGCAATTATCCTTGTCGATTTATCGATCCTTATACGAATAATAAATTTTTATTTCGTGTATCTTATTATCAAAAAAGGATTAATTTAGAGGTGTTTCATGTTCTAACAGATGGAATGGGAGCGGTTACGTTTCTAAAGGAATTAACCTACCAGTATTTGCGTCTATTCGATGACAAAATGAAAGAATGTGTAGAAGCGAAACCAAGTAGAGAATGCTCTCTTAATATTGAAGATAGTTATTTGAAATATTACAAAAAATGTGATGCCAAGGGCTATAAAACAAAAAGGGCATATCAGTTAAAAGGAAAGTTTTTACCTCCCACCGTAATGGGAGTTGTACATGGTTATATTAACATTCCCGATTTAAAGCGTGTATGTAAAATAAATAATGTAAGTATCAATCAATATTTGGTTGCAAATTTGATTTGGAGTATCTATACAGAATATTTAAACAAGCAGATTTGCAAAGAACCAATTTGCATTAATGTACCAGTTAACTTAAGAAAGATTTTCGAGTCTACGACTACAAAGAATTTTTTTGCGGTATTGTTGGCAGAATTTGAGGCAGATAAAGAAGATTATACCTTTGATGACATATTAACAAGAGTATCAGAGAATCTTAAGTCACAGATGACAAAAGAACATTTAGAAAGCTTGATTTCATATAATGTTTCCAATGAGAAAAATTTATATGTTCGAGCCATTCCTTTGTTTATTAAAAATTTAGCTATAAAAATGATTTATCATAATTCGTCAAAAGCATTTACAACAACAGTAACGAATTTGGGTAGTATCAGTGTACTAGAGGAGTTTGAGAAATACATTGAGCAGTTTCACGTTGTTTTATCCGTATCCAAAAAACAGGATTTAAAGTGTAGTGTTTGTTCTTTTGGAGAGGAATTGGTATTCACCTTTTCATCTGTTTTGTCAGATATGAATTTGGCAAAGGCATTTTTTCGTAATCTGGCAAGACAAGATATTAAAGTTATGATAGAAAGTAATGGTGTTTATAATGAAGAGATGTAATGAATGTAAGGTGGAAATACTGGAGAATATTAGTGTTTGTCCTTTATGCCAACATGGATTAGAGCAAATAACATCAGATAAAAAGGAACCCATGTATCCACAGGTAGAATTTAATAATCAAAAATTTAAATTATTAATTCGCATTTTTGTTTTTGTATCCATTATTCTGGGTGCTGGTTTGTTTACTATAAATCTAGCGACCTATAACGGCGTATGGTGGTCTTTTATTTGTGGCGGAGCAATTGCATATTTTTGGATCACAGTCCGCTATTCGATTCAAAACAATACCAATCCTGCGGGGAAAATCTTAGTACAGACAATTGGAGGAATGGCGTTATGCCTATTGATAGATATGGTAATCGGTTACCAGGGATGGTCAATCAATTATGTGATTCCCTCCATTATTTTAGTGGCGTATTTTGCAATTGTTATTTTAATGATTGTTAATTTTATGAATTGGCAAAGTTATATTTTATTTCAGATAACACTAGTGATTTTTAGCATGATTTTAATGGTGCTATATTTTTTCCGTATTATAACAAATCCGATTTTATGCTATGTGACAGCAGCGATTACACTTGTTATATTCATCGGAACGGTTGTGTTTGGAGATAAAAAAGCAAAAACGGAATTAATTAGAAGATTTCATATCTAGGAGTTAAGATGAATAAAACAGTACAAAGCATACAAGGTAAAATTCTTAAAAACCTAGTGGCAGATATTACATCCATGCATGTTGTAGGAAAGAAAATTAAAAGTGGGGAATATCGTAAAAATCCAATCGAGCCAGCTTGGAAATGTCCCAAGGGCTTCTTGGTAGAAAAAATAAGCATGGAGCATTTTGACATGGAGTATCTTTGCCCAGAAGACGCAGATAACAAACGAGTTGTGTTGCAGTTGCATGGTGGAGGATACATTGGGCCAATGAAAAATATTTATAGAAATTTTGCGGTGATGTATTCTAAGGCAGCAAAAGGAGCAAATGTTCTTACAATTGATTACCGAGTAGCACCTGAATATACTTATCCAGCAGCTTTAGAAGATGCAATCCGTGCTTATGAATGGCTACTTGAAAAAGGGTATATGGCAGAGCAAATTATAGTAGTTGGTGATTCTGCTGGAGGTGGACTTGCCTTAGCACTTTCTTTATATCTAAGAGATAATAACAAGCCACTGCCAAAGGGAATCATCACCATGTCTGCTTGGGCTGATTTAACTTGTGAAGGAGAGTCCTATACAAGCCAATATAAGTTGGATCCCTTATTTGGAAATACAAAGGACAGCATGATTTTTAATAGTGCTTATATAGGAGAGCATGATCCAAGGCATCCATATCTATCACCTGTTTTTGGTGAGTTTTATGAATTTCCTCCAATCTTAATGCAAGTTGGAAGTAGTGAAATGCTTTTAAGCGATACGTTAGAGGTTGCAAGAAAGATAAAAGAAGAGGGCGGGAAAGTTAGATTAAGAGTCTATGAAGGAATGTTTCATGTATTTCAAATGTCTATGAATTTAATTCCTGAATCAAGATTGGCATGGAAAGAGATCCGACAATTCTTCAAAACGATATAAATTAAGTTAGGAAAATGACGTGAAAAGGAATAACAGAACGAGAAAAAAGAAACAAAATAAATTATTATCCAGTATTATAATAAGCATTATTATAATTGCTAGTACAATCTGGAGTAAAGAAAATATTGAAAATACAAATAACAATTCATTGGCTAATGATTCTTTTGCAGTTGCTAGTATGCAAGTTCATTTTATTGATGTAGGACAGGCGGATAGCATATTGATTCTGTCAGACGATGAAGCCATGTTAGTAGATGCAGGAAATAACGAAGATGGAACTTATCTCGTAAAATATCTAAAAGAGCAAGGGATTAGCAAATTAAAATATGTAATAGCAACACATCCTCATGAAGACCACATTGGTGGAATGGATGACGTAATTAATAATTTTACAGTTGAAACAGTTCTTATGCCAGATGTTACTCATACGACAAAGACTTTTGAAGATGTATTAAATGCAATGAATGAGAACGATTTAGGTATAACGATTCCAAGTGTGGGAGAGGAATATGAAATTGGAAAAGCAAAATTTGTAGTGATTGCACCAAACAAAGAAATGGATGAAAACAACTTAAACGATGCATCCATTGGAGTTAAGCTTATGAATGGAAACAATCGTTTTATTATGTGTGGAGATGCCCAAAAATTTTCAGAAAAAGAAATGTTACAAAGTGGAATAGATCTATCTGCGCAAGTTTATAAAGTAAGTCATCATGGAAGCAATACGGCAACTACGGATGCGTTTCTAAAAGCAATATCACCTGAATATGCTATTATTCAATGCGGAGAGAATAACAGCTATGGTCATCCTCATAAAGAGACGTTACATAAGCTTGAGCAGATGGGAGTAATCGTACTAAGAAATGATAAGAATGGTACCATTATAGCTATTTCAGATGGGAATAAGATTCAATGGATTACAGAAAAATAAAACAAGGTGTGAGCTTTGCTCATGCCTTGTTTTATTGAAAATGAAAGATTTCGTTGTAAACATTTGGCTCTTGCTACAATAGATTGGCTTGTAACAGGCGGTGACGAATCATAGGACCGATAATAATTGCAATCGCAATTTTAATTGCATCTGCGATTAGATAAGGGAGTACCCCAATGGTCAGTGCTTGATAAAAAGTTATATCAAGTTGATAGGAAAGCCAGGTAGTTCCTAACAAATAATTAGCAGCGCTAGCAAGAACTAGCCCCAGTATGTACATATTTATCTTACCATAGAAACGTTCGATAAAGAGTCCGCTAATAAAAGCCATTAATATAAATCCAATTAAATACCCACCTGTTGGGCCCAAAAGTTTACCAGGTCCTCCTGAGAAATTACTAAAGATTGGAAGTCCAACAAGTCCTAATAATAAATAAATTAAATAACTAAGTGTACCTTTTTTCCATCCTAATATAAAAGCAGTTATATAAATCACAAGATTCGTAAATGAAATAGGAACAGGACTAAAGGGAATAGGAATTGAAAGTGGCCCTAATATACAAGTAACTGCAGTCATAATCCCTATAAGAGCCATTTGATAAATGGAACCTTTAAACATAACAGATGAATTGGCATTGGTTTTTTCATTCATAATTTATAATCTCCTTTCAGATACATACCAAGATTATAAAAAAATAAAACCTAATTGTCAACCTAAAAAAAATACAGGTTAACAATAGGATAAAAATCCAATATGCAATATTGGATTTTTATCAAACTTCAATTCTCTTTTTTGTTTCTTTTCACTTGATTTTTATATTTACAAGATACAAAGAGTCTTATGTCTTCTTGATCTTGTGGACTTAGCTTTTTGTAATTGCTTAAGAAATTAATATCGTTTTGGGTAATGGATTGGATATCTAGGGGAGGAGAACTGTTTAGCAATAAAATGCCCAGATCCTTTAACTTATAAACGTCAATTGAATTAGTGGCAGGATATGCAGCAGATGAATCAGAAAGAAAATTATCAGATACTGAAATAATGTGAGGATTAATTAATTGATTAATACTAATATTATATAGTTCTGCTAGCTTTAACAAGCTCTCACTGCTTGGGACTCGTTTACCTGTTTCATATTGTGAGTATCCTCCACGAGAAATATGGATATAAGAACTTACATATTCTTGTGTATAGTTATGCTTTTTGCGTAATTCGATTAGCTTAAGCGGTAATAATGAGAGTGACATATGTATTAATCCTTTCCTTCATTTTAAACTAGTACAATACATATCATGATTATAGCAATTTTTACCATTAATTACTCTAAAGGAAACAGATTGAATCGTAAATGACTTCACTATAAAAAGCAACGAAACGTTGCAAGGTTTCGTTGCTTTTTGCTAAGGATAACATCCATGAAGGGCTATAAAATACACTCTAATACGATTGCTGTTCTAATAATTTATTAACACTTATTAGTTTTACGCAAAGTGTGAAAATCAATGCAGCTTGATGCATTTCATCAGGAGTTGGGAAGGAAGGTGCAATACGAATATTTGAATCATATGGATCTTTTCCATACGGATAGGTAGCACCTGCATCTGTCATAACAACACCAGCTTCTTTACATTTGGCAACTATAGCTTTGGCACATCCTTCTAACGCTTCAAACGATATGAAATATCCACCTTTTGGCTCTAGCCAGCTACCAATCTCAAGACCACTTAATTCATCCTGCAATACCTGAAGTACTACTTCGAATTTAGGTCTTAAAATCGCAGCATGCTTCTTCATATGCTCTTTTATACCATCAATATTTTTAAAATACCTTACATGTCTTAATTGATTTATTTTATCGTATCCAATGGTTTGTATCGAAAGAAATTTTTTCATTTCACTTAGGTTAGCGAAGGAAGAGGCAACAGCCGATATACCGCCTCCAGCAAAGCTGACTTTAGAGGTAGATGAAAATTCATAGACCATATCAGGATTACCAGCTTTTTCACATTCGCTTAATATTTCAAGCAAGGAGGCCTGATCGTTATCATACAAATGGTGAATTGCATAAGCATTATCCCAAAAGATTCGAAAGTCTTTTGCAGCAGGCTTAAGCTTAGCAAAACGACGAACCGTCTCATCGGAATAAGAAATACCCTGTGGGTTTGAGTATTTGGGAATACACCAAATGCCTTTTATACTCTCGTCAGATGCGACTAATTGCTCTACCATCTCCATATCTGGACCATTCTCTGTCATAGGGATAGGAAGCATTTCAATACCAAATAACTCTGTAATTGCAAAATGTCTATCATAACCTGGAACTGGGCATAAAAATTTTACTTTGTCCAATTTAGCCCATGGAGTATGACCAAGAACACCATGCGTCATGGAACGAGAAATGGTTTCATACATGATACTTAAACTTGAATTACCACATACTACGACATGGTCAGGTGATACTTCCATAATATCTGCCATCAGTTTTTTTGCTTCAAAAATGCCATCTGATATTCCATAATTTCTACAATCCATACCATCTTCGGTGTAAAGATTACTCTGACTGTTTATCACATCCATCATACCCATTGCCATATCAAGTTGGGGGATTGAAGGTTTTCCTCTTGACATATCAAGTTTTAGTCCTTTTTCTTTTGCATCTTCAAATTTTGCTTCCAGCTCTGCCTTAAGCCGTAACAACTCATCTTTCCCCATTTGTTTTAACGATTTCATAATAGCCTCCTAAGTTAATAACGATTTAAACTTTCTTAATTCTATTTTATTCGAGTCAGTGTGTCAAGCGTAAAAATAAACGAATATTGCATGATTATACGTTAAATATCTTACTACTTAAATAACTGTTATGATATTCCTTGGAAAATGTTACATCTTTTTCAAACCAATCGGGAGGTATGAAGGCTTTTGCTTGTTCCTCGGAATCAAATTCTACTTCTGCTAGCATTAATGTTTCAAAGGGTTCTAAAAAGAGATCCAACTCAATGGTAAGGTTCGAATCGTATGGAATGAGGTATCTTTTTTTACTTATAATATTACCATCGGCTTTTTCTCTTAAATGATAGTAGGAATCTTTTGTGAGAGGCATATTGTACTCTTCTCTAGATAAAAATCCTTTTGATTTGTATGTTAATGTATAGTTATCGTTTGATTTTCGTACTCGGACAACTGGATCAGTTGACAAATAGGCTTGTTCAATTGCAATACAAGCATATTTTTCTAAGTTATCAGGAAGATATTTAATTAAAAATTTTCGTTCTATTTCCATATTGACTCCTTTTCATCACACACATATGTTTTTAAGACTGGAATTATCATAGTATAAGAAGCAGGCTTTGTAAAGTGATTCACAAAATGTATCAGTAAAATTTGTAAAATATTGTATAGAAATAATTGTTTAAATATAACTAATATCGTAGTATAACTATCTTAAAGGGAAATTAAATGAAGAGGGAATAAATGTAGAAAGAGGTATAGACATGAAAAGGGAAAAGTTACACAAAGACAAACAGACTTTTAAAGTAAAAAGTATTCCAGAAGATGAATATAATGAGAAAATGCTAGAAGGAGTAGAGCCTTTATTAAATCAAATTAAAAAGCATGGGTATTTTGCTAGGACTACTGATAAGAATATTTATTATGAAAAATACATAAATCCCAAGGCAAAAAACAGCATAGTGATATGTCATGGATTTACAGAAAATGCAGAAAAATATAAAGAAATGATTTATTACTTTTATAGAGAAAATTGTAGTGTGTTTGTTTTGGATCATCAAGGTCATGGTAAATCGTATCGAATGGTAGAAGACTACTCAGTAACACACGTGGAAAAATTTACGGATTATGTGGAAGATTTAAGAATGTTTATGAAAATAATTGTTGAACCAAGTAGTAAAAAAATACCAATTATTTTATATGCGCACTCAATGGGAGGAGCAATTGGAGCAACTTACTTAGAAAAATATCCAAGTGATTTTAATCGAGCAATCTTTTCTTCCCCTATGTTTGAAATTGACTCAGGAAATGTTCCAACCTGGATGGGGCGAATTATGGCTAATTTTAAAATACTAACTGGTCATAAAACGGATTATCTTTTTGTACATTCTACCTTTAATGAAAAGGAACGATTCGAAGATAGTTGCGCAATATCAAAAGTGCGTTATGATTATTTTTTTAATAAGCGATTAAGGAATAAAGAGTATCAAAATTATTGTGCATCTTATTCTTGGTTTAAACAATCGGTGTTAGCTACTAGAAAGCTACTAAAACCAGCAAATTTAGCAAGAATCAGAATTCCAGTCATTGTGTTTCAAGCAGAAAAAGATACGGTTGTAAAAGCACGTGGCTTGTATCGTTTTGTAAAAGGTGTAAAACACGCACGTTTTGTTTTTGTACCAGAAAGTAAGCATGAGATATTTATGGCAACAAGTGAGATTATTACACCTTATTTAAATAAAATATTTGACTTTATTCATTAAACAAGTTCATTGGTTTTTCGATATTGGAGGGGAGATATCCCCTTCATTTTTTTGAATACATCTCCAAAATAGTTGCTGTCAGAAAAACCACAGGAGAATGCAATATCCGTAATGGATTCATTTGTCTCAAGAAGAAGTTTGGAGGCTTCTGTTAGACGAATTTTACACAAATATTCTTTAAAACCAAACCCCGTGACAGCTTTAAATTTTTTTGAAAAATAAGTTGTACTCATATTGGCATACTGAGCGGCTATTTCTAAAGTGATTGGTTGATTGTAATTACTTCGGATGTATTTTGCTGTCTTTTGAATGACCTCATCGGTTAAGTTTAGGGGGATCTGAGATTGCGCCTCGTTTTTTTGATAACGCAATAAAAATATAATTAATTCTTGCAAGTAACTTTGGATTAAGTGCTCCGAGAAATCATCTAGTTGATTCGATTCATAAATTAACTTTTTAAAAATATCTTCAATATAATCACGTCGGTTATATTGTATGGTTAAAAAAGGGTGTGTAAAACAAGCAAGTATATCTTCCTTAGAATACTCCTCATATAAAGAATTGAGATATTTATCTGAAAAATTAATAGCAAATCGCTCATGTGTCTCGTCAGAAATAAAGGTGGTACGATGTAATACATTTTTGTTAATCAAAACCATATCGCCACGATTTAAAGTATATAAGGTATCGTTGACAAAAATTCTTCGTTTTCCAGAATATAAATAATAGATTTCATAGTAAGGATGAAAATGGGAGTGTTGCATCTTAAAATATTGTTCCCTTTTTCGTCTGTCCGCAATAAAATCCAATTTCTTATCTTTTAACATGTTCCAATCCTTTCTAAGTGAAATGTTTATGGTTATATCATATTAACATAAAAATGACAAATTATCAGTAATATCTTTAAAGATACCATTAAAATTAGTAGAGAATACATGAAATTTGTTTTACAATGTCTATACATAAGAAAAATAAGAGTAATTTATTTTTACATCATATAGAAACTAAGGAGTGTATCATGTCTAAGACAGAAGTAATTATATCAAAAAAAGATGAAAGCTTCCGCGATTTTTCTTTAAACGGAAATATGTGGATGGTTATATTACAAGTAGGATTTCCATTAGCACTTTATCAGGAATTAATTCAGTTATTTAAAATATTAGATTCCATGATGGCATCACATATCAGTGCCACCTCTGTTTCAGCAGTGGCGTATTTGTCCCAGATTAATATGATGCTTGCTGCAATTGGTGGTGGGCTTGCAGTAGGAGGAAGTTTAAAGATAAGTCAGGCATATGGAGAAGGAAACTATGAATTGGTAAAAAAAAGAGTGAATAGTTTATTTGCTCTATGTGCAATACTTGGAGTTAGTTTATTGGTTTTTGTGCTACCTTTTACGGTTCCCCTTCTAAGATTGGCAAACACACCAGAAGAGTTAATTACAATCGGCAGTAAATACTTTGCAATTGAACTAATTGGACTAGTAATAACCTTCTTTAATAATGTATATATATGCGTGGAACGTGCAAGAGGAAATTCAAAACGAATATTAACCTTAAATATAGTGGTGATTGGAGTCAAATTGTCGCTAACTGCATTATTTGTCTACGTCCTACAATGGGGGATTACGATGATTGCCATGGCAACAATCATCTCTCAATCCGTTTTATTGATTGCAGGAATGATTTCTTTGAATAAAAAAAATAACGCATTTGGATTATCTTTTGAGTACATGTCGTTTAAAAAAGAAATTACAAAACCTATGCTTTCTTTATCTTTCCCAGTTATTGTAGAAAAGGTAGCATTTAACTTTGGAAAAGTAATTATTAATTCTATGAGTGGAATATATGGCTCGTTAACCGTTGGTGCACTTGGTATTTCAAATAGCATAGGGGGCTTAACAACGAATCCACAAAATGGGTTTCAAGAAGGAGCAGCAGCGATTATTAGTCAGAACTTAGGAGCAGCAAAGCCAAAAAGATCGTTGGATGCCTTTAAGAAAGTCTTGGTGATTAATATTATAGTTGGTATCTTAGGTTTTATATTAACAAGACTTTATCTGAATCAAATTAGTGATGTGTTTTCAAATTCAGTAAATGGAGTGGATTACCAATTTAAGGAATTGATTTATACTATTTATCGTTTCGAATCCTTAGGCGGCTGTATTCCTTTAGGAATCAATGCAGCAGTGATTTCGTTGATGTTAGGTTTTGGTTATACAAAATGCACCCTGCTCATTAATTTTTGCCGTGTATTTGTGTTTCGTATTCCGATTTTGTGGGGATTGCAGATGTTTACCTCTCTTGGAAGTGAAAGTGTTGGAGTGGTCATGATGGTAAGTAATGTGCTGGTGACTTTATTTTCTTGTATAGTTGCAGTCATCGTAATCAAAAAAATATGTAGAGAATATCAAATTACCTTCTTTTAAGTAACATATAAGTAACATAGGGGCTAGCTTGACAGTACTTTGATTCTATTGTATTCTTTTAAAATCAGAAAATTAGATGTAGCACCATAGGAGCAGTAATATGATTACGAAAGAAAGATACAATGCTTATATCAATATATTAAAAGAAGAACTAATTCCTGCAATGGGGTGTACAGAACCCATTGCAATCGCATATGCAGCAGCAATAGCAAGAGAAACCTTAGGAGAAATTCCGCAGAAAATAAAGATTGAAGTAAGCGGAAATATCATCAAGAATGTAAAAAGTGTGGTGGTACCTCATACAGGAGGATTAAGAGGGATAGAAGCTTCTGTTTGCGCAGGAATTATAGCTGGAGATGCCAAGAAAGAACTTGAGGTAATTGAAAGTGTATCCAGTGAACAGATAGAAGAAATTAAAAAATACCTAAATCGTAATATCATTCAAGTAGAATATGCCAATTCTCCATATATTTTTGACATTATACTCACGGTATATGCAAGTGAAGATTGTGTAAAAGTTCGTATTTTAGATTATCATACCAATGTAGTTGAAATAAAGAAAAATAATGAGGTTGTTTTAAGTAAGAAGGTTCAGGCGAAAAAGTCTTTGCCCCAAACAGATCGATCATTATTAAATATAAAGGATATCGTTGCCTTTGCAAATGAGGTATCCATACCTAAAGTCAAGGAAATATTAGAACAACAAATTCTGTATAATACGGCAATTGCAGAGGAAGGACTAAAAGGTAGCTATGGAGCGAACATAGGAAAAGTACTTCTTAAAACCTATGGTAGCCAAGATGTGAAAGTTCGTGCAAAAGCAAAAGCTGCCGCTGGGTCCGATGCCAGAATGAATGGCTGTGAGCTTCCTGTTGTCATTAATTCTGGAAGCGGAAATCAAGGGATTACCGCTTCTATACCAGTCATTGAGTATGCGGATGAATTAAAGGTATCAGAAGAGACAAAATATCGAGCGCTTATTATCTCAAATTTAACTACGATACATTTAAAAACAGGGATTGGAAGATTATCTGCTTATTGTGGTGCAGTGAGTGCGGGTTGCGGAAGTGGCGCGGCCATTGCCTATCTATATGGTGGAGGATATGAAGAGATTGCTCATACGGTAGTCAATGCGCTTGCGATTGCATCAGGAATTATATGCGATGGGGCAAAAGCCTCTTGTGCCGCAAAAATATCGGCTTCTGTAGATGTTGGTATACTAGGATATTATATGTATAAAGAAGGTCAGGAATTTGTAGATGGAGATGGAATTGTAAAAAAGGGTGTCGAAAATACAATTACAAATGTTGGAAAACTAGCAAGAAATGGAATGAGTGAGACAGATAAAGAGATCATCAAAATAATGCTAGAATCCTGTTAAAGAGTAGTCTTTGAAGGTGAGTTTTACGCACCTTCAAAGACTACTCTTTGCATTGCGGTATCCACCAATCGCTCAAAGAGAGGAAGCATTGCGTTGCCAACTTGAATAAAGTTTTCAGGATGCCATTGTACACCAACTTGAAAGGGATGAGAAAGCATCTCTAGTGCTTCGATAATCCCATCATCTGTAAATCCTGATGCTATTAAGTTGTCCCCTAATTTGTTTACTGCTTGATGATGATAACTATTTGTATAAACTTCATGACCAAATAGTTCTTGTAGAATTGTACCCTCTATAAAGGTTACTTTATGAGTTACAAAGTGCCTTTTTGCTTCGGACTGCATATGCTTGATTGTAGAATTACCAGTCAAGGAAAGGTCTTGATAGATAGAACCACCACAAGCAACATTTAATATCTGGATTCCACGACATATGCCAAGTACTGGTTTGTTTGCAGATAGAATTTTTTCCATAAGAAAAAGGTGAAATTGATCAAGTTCTACATGGCCCGAACCATTGAGGGCATGAGGATTTTCACCAAAGAGCAAAGGATTAATATCTCCGCCGCCACAAAATAAAAAACCTTGACATAAGGTAACATAAGTACAAATATCTGCGTGGTTTAGCGTAAATGGAATCAAGATAGGTAACCCACCAGATTTTTTAATAGATTCAATATAATGACATCCCACCACATTTTGCTCTAAGTGAAAGCTTGACTCAACGGTTAGATTCGAAGCAATACCTATCAGTGGTTTCATAAAACAAGACCTCCAGTTGAAGTTAAAATTAATACTATCATATGCAAATGAAAAAAGAGTGTGAGCTTTACTCACACTCTAGTGTTTAAATTACGTGATATTCCTTTAGTAATTTTTCAATATCTGTGCCTTCGATTTTCTTTAATAGATCTTTTAATGCCATTTTTTGTTTCAAAGTAAGAGACATGTCAAAAAGTGTTTTGCCATCATTTATTTTAACAGTGGCGTCTAACAAATCTCTTACATCAAAGGTACTACCCCACACTTCTGGTACACCTCGATCTATATCCAAGAGTGTGTAAACTGCTTCCATACCAGTTCGAACAGAATATTCAGTCGTGAAAATAGTATCACGTACCGTCTCAGCAAACTGTCCAAGAAAAGCAAAATTCACACTGCCTTTTGGTACGACGAATGGGCGATCACCTGCTTCACGTGGCATAAAAAAGGCTGTAATATAAGGCATCATACAAGGAACTGTATTTGCACTGTTTTTTGCCATATCCTCGATTTCATTTTCTGGTACACCAAGGTGATAGAGCCATTCCATACATATTTCCATTCCAGTACAATCACGCATTGGTTTTTTGATGTAATTTCCTGGTTTGTCACTAAATAGTCCATAAATCCATCCAACTAACTGATCTTTTGGCTGATTGCGAAATTGAGGTTGACGATTAAAGGTCCAGCTAAGAAGCCAATTAGAGTCCTTTACCGTTACAATACCACCAGTTACAACAGTGCCAGCAAATGGATTGCGTTTACATATAGACTGGACATAAGGAGGTATTTTATCATCTAAGGTCGTTACGGTTGCAGACATCCAATTCGTTTGTTCTGCATCATAGCAGAATTTATCGGGATTTCCAAATGAAGGGTCGCAAGCTGCAATCTTTCGCCACATATCCCAGCCGCCACCAGGTTTTAGCTTTGTATTGAATGGGGCAGGAGTAAATTGATCACCTAAAGAGGAATTCTCCACACAACCCCCATTGGTAATAAAAATTAAGTCATTTTCTGTAAGGTCAATATATTCTGTTGTACCGTTTTGTATTATAGTAATGCGCTTTGCGGTTTTTTTGTCTGGTTCAATATCAAATTCTATATTTTCAACTTTTGTATTGTAGTGAAACTGGACGTGATGCGATTCCAGATATTTTATCATTGGCAATATTAAGGATTCATATTGATTATACTTAGTAAATCGTAATGCTCTAAAATCAGGCAAGCCTCCTACATGATGAACGAAACGTTTAATATAAAGCTTCATTTCTAAAGCGCTATGCCAGTTTTCAAACGCAAACATGGTACGCCAATACAGCCAAAAATTAGAATTCAAAACCTCATCGTCAAATACATCGGTAATACGTTTGTTATAGAGAGCCTCATCTGGTGTAAAGAACAATTTCATGATTTGCATAGCACCTTTGTCAGACAATTCAAATTTACCATCGGTATGAGCATCTTCTCCACGATTTATAGTCGCACGCATAAGGGAATAGTTTGGATCTTTTTTATTAAGCCAATAATATTCATCCAATACGCTAATCCCTTCTGTTTCAATAGAGGGGATAGAACGAAAAAGGTCCCACATGCATTCGAAATGATTATCCATTTCTCGACCTCCACGCATCACATAGCCAATATGACTATATTCATAACCATCACATGCTCCACCAGGGATTGGATCTTTTTCTAGAATATGTATCCTTTTTCCATCCATTTGTCCGTCACGCACAAGAAAGCAAGCGGCTGAAAGAGCAGCAAGACCAGAGCCTATAAGATAAGCTGATTTGCGATCCACGCCTTTGGGTTTTTCGGGGCGTGCAAAGGCTTCATAATTTCCACTGGAATAATACATAATAATACCTCCTTAAAAATAGTTTGTGATAACTATATTTTAATAAGACAGTAAGAGATTCACTATATACAATAAAAGTGGCATGATAAAATTTTAAACAAAAGATAAAAAGTGTATATTTTTTAATCAAATATTTGATTATGATAAGAAGTGTTACTATATTTAATTAAAGCTCTTTTGATATCACCATTGATTAACGTGCTTAATCGATCAATGATGTTTATTGGATCTTCACGCATATCTTTTTTTATCCAGTCAAGCATTAGACCAACGAAAGCATATTTATAAAAATTGGCGATGAATCTCTTATCAGAATCAGACACGTCAAGACCTTTGGCCTGTTCTTCTACTACGCCAATCAATAAATTATATGTAATGGTATAAAGATAGCCTTCCACTTGTTCGTGGTTTACGGAATGATAAACGTTTGTAATAAATGGTTTATTTTCAAGTACAGCTTGAAAAATTTGTAGAAATCCCTGTTGCCAGGTATCGTAAGTTTTATTACCATCAAGTGCTTTTGCAGCATCTTCAATACACGACCATTCTACTAAGTCATAAATGTCCTTAAAATGATAATAAAATGTCATTCGATTCATACCACAATCCGATGTAATATCTGAAATCGTTATTTTATTTAGTGGCTTCTTTAAAAGCATTTTTTTAAGGGACTCCTCCAAAGCTCGTTTTGTGATTTGAGACATGTCATAACCTCCTTATACTAGAATTAAGGTTTAACTGTAACATTTTTAATACAATTAGTGTAACATAGGAAAGAATGAAAAACTACCACTAGGAAAATGATGCAAGAGGCAAAGTTAATAAAAAATATTTCCTTTATAATAGAATAATGATAAAATATATGTAAATCATGGAAATAGAAAGAAATGATGTATCTGTAATAAAAAAAAGTAAAGCACACATATAATTAGCTGGGAGGAAAAAAGTGAGTAAAGTTGGTATATTTTTAGCAGATGGGTTTGAAGAAATAGAAGGACTAACCGTTGTTGATTTACTTCGAAGAGCAGAAATAGAAATTGATATGATATCAATTACAAAAAAAAGAGAAGTAACAGGGGCACATCAGATTGTTGTTCTAGCAGATAAATTATTTGAAGAAGTTTCTTTTGAAACATATGATATGCTAGTTTTGCCTGGTGGAATGCCGGGAACAAAAAATCTTGGGGCTTGCGAAGGACTAGTCACACTTTTAAAACAATTTGCCAAAGAAAAAAAGAATATTTCTGCCATTTGCGCGGCTCCATCTGTATTAGGGGATAATGAAATATTGAAAGGAAAACATGCCATTTGTTATCCAGGTTTTGAAGAAAGATTAAAAGGCGCAGTAATTGAAGAAAAAAATGTAGTAGTAGATGAAAATATCATCACAAGCAAAGGAATGGGAACGGCCATAGACTTTGGACTGGCAATCATTGAGAAGTTAGTCAATCAGAAAACAGCTTTAAAACTCAAAGCTGCAATCTGTTATAAAAGTGAATAAAAGGAGGAGTTATTATGAGGAATAGAGCAGGGTTAAAAGCCAATGCAAAAGAAAATTTAAAAAGATATTATTGGCCAGCCTTTTTGGTTTGTATTATCTCGGGTATTTTTAATGGCGGAGGTGGAAGTTACGGTGGTTATAATAATATACAAACAAGGTATGATAGCCAATACAGTTCGTTTCAAAGCTTTAAAGAGAACTTATTACAGCCAGATATGTTGTGGTTGATTGGTATTGTAGCATCCGTTGGACTTATTGTTATATTGATTTCAATTGCTGTAAGTTTATTGGTAGGCAATCCCTTACTGGTAGGAAAAAACAGATATTTTATGTGTAGCAGAGATGTTAAAACAGGAGTAGGAGAAATTGGATTTGCATTTTCTTGCGGATACTTTTGGAATATAGTTAAAATAATGTTTCTTATGGTCATTGCTACTAGTCATTCCAGGTATTATAAAAAGCTATGAGTATGCTATGGTTCCATACATACTTGCTGAGAATCCAGGCATTGATTCAAAAAGAGCTTTCGAGCTAAGTAAAGAGATGATGATGGGAGAAAAATGGAATTATTTTGTTTTAGGGCTCTCCTTTATTGGTTGGGCAAGAGAGAAAATGATTGCAGTTGGTTACAGTAACCATATTGAATTAAAAGGATTTGGAGAGGGAGTAGAGTTTTGATTAAAAGGAAAAAGAGTATAATTACATTAATAATCAGTATTCTTTTGGTAACCTTGTTAAACGGATGTTCCACCATTAGCTTACTGACAAAGGGTGAGTTTGATGCGTCAGGATATGTACAAGGAATCTTGGATGCAAGCTATAAAGGAGAATTTGAAAAATATATTAAATTAACAGAGGATACAGAGGAAAATGCAAAAACTGCCTATGAAGCTGTAATGCAGACAAAAGCCGAGGGGCTTGCAAATTACACGGCCGTTACTTTAAATGATGAAATGAAAATTAAGTTTGTTGAGTATAGTAAACAAATTTATCAAAGAGCAAAATATGAAGTAGCTGAGGCCAAAAAAACAGATAAAGGTTTTACTGTAGATATTGCAATTTCTCCCATGTTAATACTTCAAAGTATTTCCAATGAAGGGAAGGAATACGTAGAAGAGTTTAATGAAAAAAATGAAAATGGGGATTTTGCTGAATTATCGGATGATGAATTTGCGGCCGAATATGGAAAAGGTATCATGCAGATTTTTGAAAACAATATTCCAACGATACAGTATGATGAACCAGTAACGATCACTGTAAATGTCGTATTACAAGAGGATAATGTATATACGATGGAGGCAGAAGAATTCACAAAGATAGACAGTGTTATCCTAAAACAATAGAGACTGGAAAAAAGACTAGTAATTTGAAAAAGCTTATGTTATACTATTAAAATGACTGTAAGTATGGATAAGTGTAGAAAACTTTTCGCATATATTTTAAGGAGGAAATTGTTAAAATGAGTTTACAAGTAGAAAAATTAGAGAAGAATATGGCGAAGCTTACAATTGAAACTTCTGCGCAAGATTTCGAAAAAGCTCTTCAGAGTGCATATCAGAAAAATAAAAACAAATTTAATGTTCCAGGATTTAGAAAAGGCAAAGTTCCTAGACAGATGATTGAAAAAATGTACGGAGCAGCTATTTTTTATGAAGATGCAGCTAACGAAATTATTCCAGAAGCTTATGCCAAAGCTGCTGATGAAAGCAAACTTGACATCGTTTCTCAGCCTGAAATCGATGTAACACAGATAGAAAAAGGGAAAAGTTTTATTTTCACTGCTGAAGTAGCACTAAAACCAGAAGTTACTTTAGGTGAATACAAAGGAATCGAAGTAGAAAAGGTAGCAATTGAAGTTACTGAGGAAGAAGTAAATGCAGAAGTTGATAAAGAAAGAGAAAAGAATTCAAGAGTTGTAGAAGCTCCAAGAAGAAAGAAAGTAAAAGATGGAGATATTACAACAATTGATTTTGAAGGCTTTATTGATGGAGTTGCTTTTGAAGGTGGTAAAGGTGAAGATTATTCACTAACAATTGGATCTCATTCATTTATAGAAGGATTTGAAGAAGCTTTAATTGGAGCTGAAATCGGAGTAGAGACTGATGTAAATGTAACCTTCCCAGAGAACTATCAGGCAGCTGAATTAGCTGGAAAGCCTGCAGTATTTAAAGTAACAGTAAAAGAAATCAAAGTAAAAGAATTACCAGAAGCAGACGATGATTTTGCTAAGGATATTTCAGAATTTGATACAATTGCTGAATACAAAGCGGACTTAAAGGCTAAATTAGAAGAAAAGAAAACAAACGAAGCAAAAGCTGCAAAAGAAGATGCAGTTATTGAAAAAATTATTGAAAATGCGACTATGGAAATTCCAGAAGCAATGATTAAGACCCAAGTAAAGAGAATGATAGATGACTTTGCACAAAGAATTACATCACAAGGATTATCCATCGAACAATATTTTCAGTTTACAGGTTTAGATTATGATAAGCTTTCTGAGCAGATGAATCCACAAGCTGTAAAACGTATTCAAAGCAGATTGGTGTTAGAAGCAGTTGCAAAAGCAGAGAATATTGAGATTACAGAAGAAGCCATTGAAAAAGAGATTGCAGATATGGCAGCAGCTTATAAGATGGAAGCGGATAAATTAAAAGAATTAATCGGAGATAACGAAAAAGAGCAGATGAAGGCAGACCTTGCTGTACAAGAGGCTGTTAAGCTTGTTGTAGATTCTGCAGTTGAAAAGTAATTAAAACAGTATTTTTAATCGGAGGCATATTGTATATGTCTCCGAAGAGTCTATTCACGCAAAATAAATCAGATTGTTTTTTTCTTGATACTTTATAGTAGGTTAAAATAAGGAAGAGACGATAAATAGCTATAGAATTTTTGATTCGACTAGTTTAGAAGGAGGAATCAGTATGAGTTTAGTACCATATGTCATTGAGCAGACAAGTAGAGGCGAAAGATCTTACGATATTTATTCTAGATTATTAAAAGATAGAATTATATTTTTAGGTGAAGAAGTAAATGAAGTAACTGCAAGTCTCATTGTAGCTCAGTTATTATTTTTGGAATCAGAAGATCCGTCAAAAGACATAAATTTATATATTAACAGCCCTGGTGGTTCTGTTACAGCAGGAATGGCTATCTATGATACCATGAACTATATTAAATGTGATGTTTCAACGATATGTATTGGTATGGCAGCTAGCATGGGAGCTTTCTTATTAGCTGGCGGAAAAAAAGGAAAAAGATTTGCTCTTCCTAATGCTGAAATAATGATTCATCAACCACTAGGTGGTGCGCAAGGTCAGGCAACTGATATTAAGATTGCAGCAGATCACATTATTAAAACACGTAAAAAATTAAATGACTGTTTAGCGGCTAATACAGGGCAGCCATTAGAAATTATTGAAAAAGATACAGAAAGAGATAATTGGATGAGCGCAGATGCTGCAAAAGCATATGGCTTAATCGATGATGTAATTGTAAGTAGATAGCTTACAAAATTCAAATTAAAGTGAGGTGAGAGTATGGCTGGAAGAAGTGGCGACGATAAATTAAGATGTTCCTTCTGTAATAAAACGCAAGAACAAGTTCGAAAGCTGATAGCAGGCCCAAATGGTGCTTATATCTGTGATGAATGTGTTGACATCTGTGCCGAGATTATCGAAGAAGAGTATGAAGAAGAACCAAGAAGTGCGGAAGAAATCAATCTTTTGAAACCAGAGCAAATCAAAAGTTTTTTAGATGACTATGTAATAGGACAGGATGCAGCAAAAAAGGTTCTTTCGGTTGCAGTTTATAATCATTACAAGAGGATAACATCAGAAAAAGATTTAGATGTAGAACTTCAAAAGAGTAATATATTAATGCTAGGACCAACTGGTTCTGGTAAAACATTATTAGCTCAAACCCTTGCCAGATTGATAAACGTACCATTTGCAATCGCTGATGCAACAGCATTGACGGAGGCAGGTTATGTTGGAGAAGATGTTGAGAATATTTTATTAAAATTAATTCAAGCAGCTGATTATGACATTCAACGAGCAGAATATGGTATTATATACATTGATGAAATTGATAAGATTACAAGAAAATCTGAGAATGCTTCTATTACAAGAGATGTTTCGGGTGAAGGTGTTCAGCAGGCATTGCTTAAGATATTAGAAGGCACAGTTGCATCTGTTCCTCCGCAGGGTGGAAGAAAACATCCACATCAGGAGTTGTTGCAGATTAATACAACAAATATTCTATTTATCTGTGGCGGTGCATTTGAAGGTCTTGATAAGATAATTGAATCGAGAATGGATCAAAAATCCATAGGCTTTAATGCAGAAATTAGAAATAAAAGAGAAGAAAACATTGGAGAGCTATTACGCCAGGTATTGCCGCAGGATTTTGTAAAATTTGGATTGATACCAGAGTTCATTGGTCGTGTGCCTGTTAATGTATCTTTAGATCCGCTTAAAAAAGAGGATTTGGTTCGTATTCTTACAGAACCAAAGAACTCTATTGTAAAGCAGTATAAAAAGCTATTTGAATTAGATGGAGTAAAGCTTAGTTTTGATGATGAAGCAATTGAAGCAATTGCACAACGTTCCATTGAAAGAAAAACTGGAGCAAGAGGGCTTCGTTCCATTATGGAAAGTGTAATGATGGATGTCATGTATACAATTCCTTCTGATGAATCTATTGTGGCTTGTATGATTACAAAAGAAGCCGCACAAGGAATTGGAGAGCCAGAAATAGAACGTAAAGAAATAGGTCAGGCAAAGAAAAAATCGATTGCACAAAAGATTCTAACCAAAGCAGGAGACGAAAGTGCATAAGCAAAATAAGTAATAGATTCGAACATAAGGTGTCTCGTTTGGGACACCTTATGTTGTTATAAAAAACAAAGGAGAAAGACTATGGATGATTTTAAACAGATAAAATTGATGCCAACAGTCACACTCAGAGGAATGACAATTCTTCCAGATATGGTGATACATTTTGACGTAAGTAGGAAAAGATCAATTAAAGCCGTAGAAAAAGCGATGTTAGAGGATCAAAGAATCTTTCTTGTTACTCAAATTGATGTAGATGACAATGAACCAGACATGGAAGGCTTATATAAAATAGGTTGTATAGCAAGTGTGAAACAGGTAATTAAACTGCCAAATAATATATTAAGAGTGCTTGTAGAAGGCGAAGGGCGTGGCCAGTTAGAAGCCATAATTGAGGAAGAAGAATATATTCTTTCAGAGGTGTCAATACTGAAAGAGGACACGGCATTAAGGCTTTCTCAGCTAGAACAAGAGGCGATGGTTCGAAACTTAAAAGAATTATTCACCACCTATTGTAATGAGAATTTTAAAGTAGGAAAAGAGATGTTAAGACAAATCTTAGAATACGATGATTTACAAAAATTGGTGGATCAGATTATTATTAATTTATCGCTTCATTTTGAGCAAAAGCAAAAAATGCTATCTGCTGTTAACTTAGAAGAACGTTATGAGCTTTTAACCATTCTTTTGAGTAATGAAACTGAAATATTTAAAATAAAAAAAGATCTACAAACAAAAATAAAAGAAAAAGTAGATAAGAATCAAAGAGAATATTTACTTCGAGAACAACAAAAATTAATAAGAGAAGAACTTGGTGAAGATAATATTGAGTCAGAAGCAGAACAGTTTCTAGAACAATTAAAAAAACGTAAAGTATCAAAAGAAGTGAAAGAAAAAATTGAAAAAGAAATAAAAAGATTCAAAAGTATTTCTTACAATTCATCAGAAAGTGCTGTGATTAGAGGCTATATTGAGACTCTTTTAGAAATGCCTTGGAATAAGGCGTCAAAAGATAACACAGATTTAAGATTTGCAAAGAAGGTTTTGAATGTTGAGCATTACGGACTTGAAAAGGTCAAAGAAAGAATACTGGAATTTTTGGCGGTAAGAACGCTCACTCAAATGGGACAAAGCCCAATCATTTGTTTGGTAGGTCCTCCTGGAACAGGGAAAACATCAATCGCAAGAAGTGTTGCGAGGGCACTTGGTAAAGAATATGTTCGCATTAGTTTAGGTGGTGTAAGGGATGAAGCAGAGATTAGAGGACACAGAAGAACCTACGTTGGTGCAATGCCAGGTCGAATAGCAAATGGACTAAAGCAAGCAGGCGTTAAAAATCCACTGATGTTATTGGATGAGATTGATAAGGTAAGCAGTGATTATAAAGGAGATACCTCGGCAGCTTTACTTGAGGTACTAGATTCCGAACAAAATAATAAGTTCCGTGATCATTACATTGAACTACCAATTGATTTGTCAGATGTATTATTTATTGCAACAGCCAATTCATTACAAACCATACCAAAACCTTTGCTCGACCGAATGGAAATAATAGAAGTAAGTAGCTATACAGAAAATGAGAAGCTTCATATAGCAAAAGGACATCTAATGAATAAACAGCTATTGAAGCACGGATTATCACAAAACCAGCTAAGCATAAGCGATAAAGCACTTGCATCTATCATTCGATATTATACCAAGGAAGCTGGAGTAAGAAATCTAGAACGTAAATTAGGTGAGATATGCAGAAAGACTGCAAGACAAATACTAGAAAACAATGCAAAATCAATTAAAATTACGCAAACAAATTTAGAGAAATTCTTAGGAAAGAAAAAGTATCGTTATGATATGGCAAATGAAAAGGATGAGATAGGAATTGTTCGAGGATTGGCATGGACAAGTGTTGGAGGAGATACGCTTCAAATAGAAGTCAATGTTATGCCTGGAAAAGGTGAAATCTTATTAACAGGACAACTTGGAGATGTTATGAAAGAGTCTGCAAAAGCTGGAATTAGTTACATACGTTCTATGAGTAAGACATATCAAATAGAGGATACCTTCTTTAAAGAAAATGACATTCACATTCATATTCCAGAAGGTGCTGTGCCAAAGGATGGACCATCTGCGGGTATTACGATGGCAACTGCTATGATTTCCGCGATTACTAAAATTCCTGTAAAAGCAAGCGTAGCAATGACTGGTGAAATTACGTTGCGTGGAAGAGTTCTTCCAATTGGTGGATTAAAAGAAAAGACAATAGCTGCCAAAAATGCAAATATAAAGACGATACTTGTTCCGGGTAAAAATAAAAAAGATATGGATGAAGTACCAGATGAAATTAAGAAGGATTTAAAAATTGTTTTCGTAGATCAAATGGAAGAAGTATTAAAGGAAGCTTTGGTACAGAAAGAGGATGTATAATGATAATTAAAAATGTAGAATTAGAAACCGTATGTGGAATCACCAGTAAGTTACCAGATAATACCTTGCCTGAAATCGCTTTTGCTGGAAAGTCTAACGTGGGTAAATCATCATTAATCAATACTCTTATGAATCGAAAATCACTAGCTAGAACTTCAGGACAGCCTGGTAAGACACAGACCATTAATTTTTATAATATAAACAAAGAGTTTTATTTAGTTGATTTACCAGGGTATGGTTATGCAAAAGTATCACTTGAAATAAAAGAAAAATGGGGAAAAATGATAGAACGCTATTTAAAAAATTCAAAGCAGTTAAAAATCATTTTTCTCTTAATTGATATCAGACATGAACCCTCATCAAATGATAAAAATATGTATGAGTGGATTCTTTATAATGGATACCAGCCTGTCATTATTGCAACAAAATTAGACAAAATAAAAAGAAGTCAGGTTGAAAAGCATATTAAAATGATTCGTCTTGGCCTAAATGCTAGTAAGGAAGCAATTATTATTCCATTTTCTTCTGAAACAAAGCAGGGTAGGGATGAAATATTAGAGTTAGTGGAAAGCTATTTAGAAAAAGACGAATAAAGATAACTGTAACATATAAGCATTAAGGATGAAGGTGATTGTTTGAAGGCATCTACAAAATATTTAAAACTTTTCGTTAATATTTTATTTTTTGTTATATCGTTACTCCTATTGGTATATGTAGTTCCAAGATTATTATGGTTTTTCTTACCCTTTGTAATTGGCTGGATTTTATCAGTAATCGCAAATCCGTTGGTAAAATTTCTTGAGAAACGGGTCAAATTGGTAAGAAAACATAGCTCCATGTTGATTATTATTGCAGTGCTTGCATTGATTTCAGTTGGAGGATATTTTGCAATCGCAAAAATAGGAGGAGAAGTATTTCGTGTTCTAAATGATTTGCCAGAGATATATGAAAATACAGCGAATGAATTCAATAAAGTAGGGGATAACTTACAGGTTGTCTTTGAACGTTTACCCCAAAATGTTCAGTCGCAATTTTTGGAAATTAAAAATAATTTTTCAACCTATTTTGGAAATACCATCGGTGTATTTGGAAAGCCAACCGTTGAAGCTGCTGGTAATTTTGCAAAACATCTTCCCTCCAGACTAATTTCAATTATAATGACAATATTATCTGCTTATTTTTTTATCGCAGACCGTGAAAAAATTATTGCTTTTGTAGATGAACATACCCCTTACACCATACGTAAAAATTGGGGAGGAATTGCTAGTGATTTTCGACACGCAGTAGGAGGATATTTTAAAGCTCAATTTAAAATCATGTTTGTTGTGGCTATTATTTTGTTAATTGGTTTTAGCATATTAAAAGTGGAATATGCAATTTTGCTAGCTTTACTGATTTCCTTTTTGGATTTTCTTCCTTTTTTTGGAACAGGTACCGCATTGATACCTTGGGCTTTAATTAAATTTTTATCATCTGATTATAAAACAGCAGTAGGACTAGTGATTATATACGGCATTAGTCAGTTGGTAAGGCAGTTGATTCAACCTAAGCTTGTTGGAGATAGCATTGGCTTAAATCCATTGTTAACATTAATATTTATGTACATTGGCTATAAGATAAAAGGGGTTCTTGGAATGATAATTGCGGTTCCTCTAGGAATGATTTTTATTAATCTTTATACAAATGGCATTTTTGACAATATGATACGAATTATCAAAGAAGTGTTAAAAGACATCAATGAATTTAGAAAAATGTAAGATTGAGTGGATGGGATGTGAGAGCGATGAAAATATTTGTATACAATTATAGAAAAGACGATGAAGAAGCGTTTTTTGATTTGTTTTCTAACCAATATGATGTGACTCTTGGAATCAGTGAGAAAACCCCAACCGTAAAAACAGCAATGCTTGCAAAAGGTTATGATTGCGTTAGTGTAATTACATCAAAGATTGATGCACCAATTCTTGAAGCGTTTAAAGAGGCAGGAGTGAAATTCATATCCACAAGAACGATAGGATACGATCATATTGATTTAGAGAAAGCAAAAGAATTAGGAATCAAAGTAGGAAATGCAACGTATTCTCCAAGCAGTGTAGCAGACTATGCCATTATGTTAATACTCATGAGTCTTCGTAAAATTAAATTGATTATGAATCGAGCAGCTTATCAAAATTTTAAATTAGATGGAGTAAGAGGAAGAGAGCTACCAAAGCTTACAGTTGGTGTCATTGGAACAGGAAAGATTGGAAGCTGCGTAATCGAGCATTTAAGTGGCTTTGGATGCAAAATATTAGCTTATGATTTATATGAATCGGAGAAGATTAAAGAAAAGGCTTCATATGTTTCTTTTAATCAACTAATCAGTGAGTCAGATATCATAACCTTACATGCACCATCAACGAATGAAAATCACCATCTAATTAATGAAAAGACCATTAAAATGATGAAAAATCAAGTTGTAATTGTGAATACTGCAAGAGGTTCACTTATTGATACAAACGCGTTAATCGAAGCAATTGAACAGGGTAAGATTGGTGCTGCCGCGTTGGATGTCATTGAAAATGAAACGCATATTTATTATAAGGACTATAATGAAAAGATAATTAACAATAGAGAACTGTTGCTCTTAAAAAGTTATCCAAATGTCATTTTGACACCACACACTGCATTTTATACCGATCAAGCCGTTAGTGATATGGTTGAAAATTCAATCAGAAGTTGTCTATTATTTTTAGAAGGAAAAGAAAATCCTTGGGAAGTTGCTTGACATAGAGTTAACTCTAAGAGATATAATGATGTTAAGAAATAAAATAAGTCATTTCATAACAGAAAGGAGTCTATGATGGAGAATTTTAGATTTAATGCTTATACCGAAATTCTATTTGGAACAGGACAAATTGAACATTTGTCAAGAAGTTTAGAGCCTTACGGAAAAAATGTTTTATTAACTTACGGAGGAGGAAGCATTAAGAAAAACGGAATTTATGATAAGGTAATGGAATTACTCAAAGACTTCAATGTAATCGAGCTTGATAAGATTGAGCCGAATCCTAGAATTGAAAGTGTAAGAAAGGGAGTAAAACTTTGTAAGGAAAACAAGATTGATGTAATTTTAGCAGTTGGTGGTGGAAGTACGATTGACTGTAGCAAAGTGATTGCGGCAGGAAATTATTACGAAGGAGACCCTTGGGATATCGTTGTGAATCCATCCTTAATCGGTGAGGTATTACCAATTGTAACAGTACTAACGTTAGCTGCAACAGGTTCTGAGATGAATAAGAATGCAGTAATATCAAATATGGAAACGAATGAGAAGTTAGGAACAGCAAGTACTAAAATGATTCCTCAAACCTCCATATTGAATCCAGAATATATGTTTACTCTTCCAGCCATTCAAACAGCAGCAGGAACAGCAGATATTATGTCTCATATCTTGGAAAACTATTTTCAAAAGACAAAGGGCGCATACGTTCAAGATAAAATTTCAGAAGGATTACTACAAACATGTATCAAGTACTGTCCAATTGCAATCAATGAGCCTACTAATTATGAAGCAAGAGCTAATTTAATGTGGGCAAGTTCTCTTGCGTTAAATGGCTTATGTGGATGTGGAAAGAGTGGTAGTTGGACTTGTCATCCAATTGAACATGAATTAAGTGCTTATTATGACATTACACATGGAGTTGGACTTGCTATTGTAACACCTAGGTGGATGAGATATATTCTAAGCGATGATACGGTGGATAAGTTTGTTGAATATGCTTTGAATGTATGGCATCTACCACTATCAGAAGATAAGTTTGCACTCGCTAATCTTGCAATCGATAAGACGGAAGAATTCTTTAAGAGTTGTGGAATACCTTCAACATTAACAGAACTTGGAATTGATCGTTCTAAATTCGATTTAATGGCTGAGAAAGCTGTAAAATTTGGCGGGTTACAAAACGCCTATGTTTCTCTTACACCAGAGGATGTAAAGAATATCTTAATAGATTGTTTATAAGAAGAAAGAAGAAAAAAGAAAGGATTTGACGATGAATCCTTTCTTTTTTTTATAAAATTATTTAAGATTATCTTACGTTTCAAATCCGAGTGAAAGAAAACGAGCAAACTGGCTTATTTACTGGGTTTATCAAAAATTTAGTTTTCAAGCAACAGGGTGGAATAATTTGACAAGTACCAAGAAACATACTATACTTTTTCATATGAAAGACTAAAAATAGTCTGGAGAAGGGAGCAAAGAGCTATGAGATTGTTAAAAAAATCCACTATTTTAACTATTTTAACACTGGCATTTGTTTTAGTAGCCACCATTTTTTCAACGAACACAGCAGTAGCAGCAACAAAACCTTACTTAAATTCGTCCAAAGGTACTGTGTTCTTATACACAGAAGATACGTTGACGGTAAAAAGCATACCAGGAGGGCTTCAACGCATTAGTTGGGATTCAAGCAATAAATCCGTGCTTAAGGTTAAATCCAATGCTAAAACCGGTGTAGAATGCACACTAATTCCTAAAAAAACAGGAACTTCTACGGTAACATGTACAGTTGAGACTTTGACAAAGACCTATAAGTTAACATGTGAGATAAAAGTAAAGAAAGCAAGTCCATTTAGTAAGATTTATATTGATGGAAAAAATAATTATAAATCAAAGACATCTTTCATTACTTATAATACAGAAAAATCTAGTATAAAAGTAAGTTCGAAAGTAAAAAAAGGATGGTCACTTGTAGCAAAAGAATATCAAGTATATAATACGGCTACCAGTGCAAAAGATGTGAAAAAAATACCAAGTAATGGTAAGGTGCCAATTGGTAAGTATCAAACAAAGGTATATTTTACAGCAAGAAACAAAGACAATGAGTTTTTTGTTTACACAGTGGTATTAAAGAAAACTACAAGTGAAAAGGCAAAACCTAAGTTTGCAAAAAAATCAGATACCATATTCCTTAACACAAAGAACAACGAAGTCCAAGTGAAAAACTTCCCTAGTGGTGCAACAGCAGTTTGGACATCTAGTAACAAAGCGGTTGCTACGGTAAAGAAAAGTAGCAGTGAGGAAGGAATTGGTTTACTTACACCAAAGAAAAAAGGTAAGACTACCATAACTTGTATTGTCACTAAGAAGGATAAAACTGTCAAAAAGATATCCTATACATTAAATGTCAAAGGAAAAGTAAAACCTCTTGAAGCAGTTGAAATAGACGGAGACAATATTGTTAATGATACGAAAAATAATTATTTTAAATTTTCAACTACAGATCACTCTGTTTTAGTACAAAGTTATGAGAACAGAGGTTGGACGATTACTTCTGAGACCTATACGGTATATAAAACTCCAAAAAGTTTTGGTACAGAACAAAAAATTACTGGTATTGGTACAGTACAAGTTGGAAACTATAAAACAGTTGTAACGGTAAAATTAAAGAATAGCTCAGGAGCAACTTATACATTTACATTAGATATTTTTAATTCTAATTATAAAAAATAATATATTTGAATAAAATATGATGCTGCCCTTCATAGGTTAAAGTTAACTTATGAAGGGCAGTTTATATGCTAACCAAAACGGAATAAATAATTTTCTATAAATAATATTGACAAATTAGTGAAAAGTGATAAAATGAACGTATGAACAGTTATTCATATGAAAGGAGATGAGAAAATGACAAAGAAAAACGAAGTGGAACAATGTGAGTTTATATGTATCCATGAGAATGTAGTAAAAAAAGTACAAGACCATATGCCAACAGAAGAAAAGCTAATTGATTTAGCTGATTTTTTTAAGGTATTTGGTGATACGACCAGAATTAAAATTTTATATGTATTGTTTCAATCTGAAATGTGTGTATGTGATATAGCGAATTTATTGAATATGACACAATCTGCAATTTCTCATCAATTAAGAACGTTAAAGCAGATGCAGCTTGTAAAGTTTAGAAGAGAGGGAAAGACAGTATTTTATTCTCTATCAGATAGTCATATTAAAACGATTATAAATCAAGGTATGGAGCATATTAATGAGTAAGTGGTTTAATCATGTGGAACCAAATAGTGATGTTTGATTATAATAAAGCAAAAGGAAGGAAAAAAGTATGAAAAAAATATTTATTTTGGAAGATTTGGATTGCGCAAATTGTGCTGCAAAAATTGAAAATGGAATTAATGAATTAGATTGTGTTAATAAAGCGAGTGTAACATTTATGACTAAGAAACTGGTTCTTGAGGCAGATGAAGACAAGATGGATAAGGCGATTGAAGAAGCAACTAAAATTGTTAAGAAGATCGAACCAGATGTAGTAATGAAAGCAAAATAAGCAGCAATATTAAAAAGGTGCTATTGTATTGTGACTGTCAATTCAGTTATGGTTCGATGGCCCTTTTATATTTAACAAACTGATATCATTTAATGATAAAAAATTGTAAAATGAATGAAAAATATTAAAATAGTAATTGACATCTCTGCTGCTAAATGATAACATGAACATATGAACAGATATTCATATGAAGTCAAACTAATATAAAAAAGAGGGTAAGGCTATGATTAAGACTTTAACAAAAAAAATGAAAAGACAGTTAAGAGATATTTTAGTAGCGGCAGTTGTTTTTCTAGTAGGTATATTGCTTCCTAAATTTATGTATGTGAATGGCAATATAAAGTTAGTCATATTTTTAATCGCATATATTGCAATTGGAAGGGACATTGTAAAAAAAGCTGGTAAGAACATCTTGTCAGGTCAGATATTCGATGAGAACTTTCTAATGAGTATTGCAACAATTGGAGCATTTCTAATCGGTGACTATGCAGAGGGTGTAACGGTTATGTTGTTCTATCAAGTTGGAGAGTTTTTTCAAAATTACGCCGTGGAAAGGTCAAGAAATTCAATTACCGAGCTTATGGATATATATCCTGAATATGCCAATCTAAAAGAGGGTGATACCATAAGACAAATCGATCCTGATGAGGCTGAAATAGGCAATATTATCGTGATTAAGCCAGGAGAAAAAGTACCATTGGATTGTAAAGTGTTAAAGGGAAGTACTACATTAGATACAAAGGCACTAACGGGTGAATCAGTTCCAAGAGAAGTAGAAGTAGGGGATACTTTAATCAGTGGATGTATTAACCTTAATGGTGTAGTAGAAGCAGAAGTTTTGAAAGAATTTGGTGAATCTACGGTTAGCAAAATATTAGATTTAGTAGAGAATGCGACCAGTAAAAAAGCAGAAGCAGAAAATTTTATAACAAAGTTTGCAAAATATTACACTCCAGTTGTAGTAATGAGTGCGGCATTGTTAGCAGTGATTCCTTCGTTGATTTTTGGTGAATGGTCCACCTGGATCTATAGAGCGTTGTCATTCCTCGTTATTTCTTGCCCTTGTGCCCTTGTTATTTCTGTACCTCTAAGCTTCTTTGGAGGAATTGGTGGAGCATCTAAATTTGGCGTATTGATTAAAGGAAGTAATTATTTAGAGGCTTTGGCTCAAACTGAAATTGCAGTATTTGATAAGACAGGAACTCTTACAAAAGGAACCTTTCGTGTAAAGGAAATTAAAAACAACAAGTTATATAGTGAAGATGAACTTATTGAGTATGCAGCATATGTAGAAAGCTATTCCAATCATCCAATTGCAGAGGCACTAATGAATGCATACGGAAAAGAAATTGATAGCACAAAAGTGCAAAATGTAGAAGAGATAGCAGGTCATGGAGTAAAGGCGACTATCGATGGAAATGAAGTATATGCTGGTAACAACAAATTAATGAGAAAGTTAAATTTAGACTTTGAGGAGATGACAGTCGCTGGCACTATGGTGCATATTGCAATCAATGGAGAATATGCAGGTTGTATTATTATTGCGGATCAGGTAAAGGAGGATTCAAAGCTTGCAATTGACTCTCTTAAGAAGGCAGGGGTAAAACAAATTGTAATGCTTACAGGAGATAGCAAGCTTGCAGGTGAAGCAGTAGCCAAAGAGCTTGGAATTGATACAGTATATACAGAATTATTACCAAGTGATAAAGTAGATAAAGTAGAAGAGCTTTTTAGTAAGAAATCCGATTCAGGTAAGCTAGTATTTGTTGGAGATGGAATCAATGATGCACCAGTTCTTGCAAGAGCAGATATTGGCATTGCAATGGGAGGACTTGGTTCTGATGCTGCAATCGAAGCAGCTGATGTTGTAATCATGACAGATGAGCCATCTAAGATAGCAAAAGCAATACGCTTATCAAAAAAGACACTGGGCATTGTAAAACAAAACATTGTCTTTGCAATTGGCATAAAAATATTTGTATTAGTTCTAGCCGCAATTGGTTTTGCGTCTATGTGGGCAGCAATTTTTGCTGATGTAGGAGTATCTGTTATAGCGATACTCAACGCAATGAGAGCTTTAAAAATAGAGAAATAATATAGAAAAAGGATATCTTATAACGATAATGTTGTAAGATATCCTTTTTTATTTCATGAACAATTAGTTTGGTTGTAATTAATCAAAAAAGAACAAGATTTCCATAGACCTAAGATTTTCTTTATATGAAATGAAATGTATGATAAAATCAAGTACATATTTTATGAAAAACTAGTAAAAAATAGATTGACATTCACGAAAAACGTGTTATATTAGTTATAGAACAAACGAGCTTTGTGTGTTATAATTATTTTATTGAGGAGGTGGGCTTATGAATATAAGCAAATTCACACAAAAATCAATGCAAGCTGTAAATGCGTGCGAAAAGCTTGCCTATGAGTATGGTAATCAAGAGATAGATCAAGAACATTTGTTATATAGTCTATTGATACAAGAGGATAGCTTAATACTCAAATTAATTGAGAAAATGGAGATAAACAAAGAACATTTTCTTGATAATGTGGAAAATTACATTAAAAAAAGAGTAAAAGTTTCAGGCGGTCAGGTTTATATTGGGCAGAACTTAAATAAAGTGTTAATTCACGCAGAGGACGAAGCAAAGCATATGGGAGACGAATATATTTCTGTTGAGCATTTGTTTCTAGCTTTGATGCAGTATCCAAATCAAGCCACAAAAGAAATTATGAAAGAATATGGAATTACGAGAGAACGTTTTTTACAAGCACTTTCTACTGTTAGGGGAAATCAAAGAGTAACCACAGATAATCCAGAGGCTACTTATGATACGTTAAATAAATACGGGTATGATTTGGTGGAACGTGCAAAAGAGCAAAAGCTTGATCCCGTAATTGGACGTGATAGTGAAATACGAAATGTAATTCGAATTTTATCAAGAAAAACAAAAAATAACCCTGTGTTAATCGGTGAACCTGGAGTAGGAAAGACAGCAGTCGTAGAAGGTTTAGCACAAAGAATTGTTCGGGGTGACGTTCCAGAAGGATTAAAAGACAAAAAGTTGTTTGCCCTTGATATGGGGGCACTCGTTGCAGGCGCTAAATATCGTGGAGAATTTGAAGAAAGATTAAAAGCTGTATTAGAGGAAGTAAAGAAAAGTGAAGGACAAATCATCTTATTTATTGATGAGCTTCATACGATTGTGGGTGCAGGGAAAACAGATGGAGCAATGGATGCAGGTAATATGCTAAAGCCAATGCTCGCAAGAGGTGAACTGCATTGTATTGGAGCTACCACGCTAGATGAGTATCGTATGTATATTGAAAAAGATGCAGCATTAGAAAGAAGATTCCAACCTGTTACAGTGGATGAACCGACCGTAGAAGATACAATTTCTATACTTAGAGGATTAAAAGAAAGATACGAGGTCTTTCATGGTGTAAAGATAGCAGATTCCGCACTGGTATCAGCGGCTATATTATCCCATCGTTATATTTCTGAACGTTTTTTACCAGATAAGGCAATTGATCTTGTAGATGAAGCGTGCGCTCTTATTAAAACAGAGCTTGATTCTATGCCAGCTGAACTTGATGAATTAGCAAGAAGAGTCATGCAGATGGAGATTGAAGAAGCTGCTTTAAAAAAAGAAACGGATCGATTAAGCAAAGATCGACTAGAGGCTCTTCAGAAAGAATTGGCAGAATTAAAAGATGAATTTAATAATATGAAAGCGAAATGGGATAATGAGAAAAATGCCATAGAAAAGCTGCAAAAGTTGCGTGAGGAAATTGAGGAAGTAAATAAGGAAATTCAATTGGCCCAGCGCAATTACGATTTAAACAAAGCAGCAGAGTTACAATATGGCAAACTTCCAAAATTGGAACAACAACTTGCTATTGAAGAAGATAAAGTAAAAAATACAGACCTGTCACTTGTACATGAAAGCGTTACAGAGGAAGAAATAGCAAGAATCATATCAAGATGGACAGGAATACCAGTTACGAAGCTAACAGAGAGTGAAAGAAGTAAAACGCTAAATCTTGATAAAGAGTTGCATAAAAGAGTAATTGGGCAAGAAGAAGGAGTCCTAAAAGTAACAGAGGCAATTATTCGATCCAAAGCAGGAATTAAAGATCCTAGTAAACCAATTGGCTCATTTTTATTCTTAGGTCCTACTGGTGTAGGAAAAACAGAATTAGCAAAATCATTAGCGGCTATTTTGTTTGATGATGAACAAAATATGGTTCGTATTGATATGAGTGAATATATGGAAAAATATTCTGTATCTCGTTTGATTGGGGCACCTCCTGGATATGTAGGTTATGAAGAGGGAGGACAACTTACGGAAGCTGTAAGAAGAAAGCCTTATTCGGTTGTTTTATTTGATGAAATCGAAAAGGCTCATCCAGATGTATTTAATGTATTGCTACAAGTGTTAGATGACGGTAGAATTACTGATTCACAAGGAAGATGTGTTGACTTTAAAAACACGATCTTGATTATGACCTCTAACATTGGTTCAAGCTATTTATTGGAAGGAATTGATGCACAAGGCAATATCATTCCAGCAAATGCTAATATGGTGATGGAGGATTTAAGAACGCATTTTAAGCCAGAATTCTTAAATCGACTGGATGAAATCATCATGTTTAAACCTTTAACTAAGAAAGATATTGGTTCCATTATTAACCTTTTAGTTGCAGATCTTAACAAGCGTCTGGAGGACAAAGAGCTGGAAATTCAGATTACAGAGGAAGCAAAGGCATTCATTGTGGAACATGGATATGATCCAGTCTATGGAGCTAGACCTCTTAAAAGATACTTGCAAAAACATGTGGAAACTCTAGCTGCCAAGCTTATTTTAAGTGATCAGGTTTTAGCTGGTAATACAATCCTTATTGAGGTGAAAAATGACACATTAACGGCAAGAGTACAAGAATAAGAAAGAGGCATGATATGTTACCCAAAGATCCTATGATTTTATTAAGTTATATTAATACACAATTAAGAGATTTTTATCCAAGTCTTGATGAAATGTGTAAAAGCATGGATTTGAATCAAGTAGAGATAGAGAAAGCGTTAAAGTCAATTGATTACGAATATGACAAAGCCCTAAACAAGTTCGTTTAGGGCTTTGTGTGATTAATTGGAGATATTATACATATAATGATTATATAATATCTTATGAAAAGGCTTATAATATGAAGGGTAAGTGTCTCATTCTATTTTGCATTGATTTGTTATTGTTTGTGATATTGATTGCATTAAATGTACATAATTTCGTAGTGGAACAATCGCGAATCCAGACATCCATTGAGTTATCTGATGCAGGTAACGTTAACAACTCAAAAAAAATTGCGCTTACTTTTGATGATGGCCCTCATCCGATTTATACACCACAATTGCTTAAGGGGCTAAAAGAAAGAAATGTAAAAGTTACCTTTTTTGTAATTGGCAAAAATGCGCAACTTTACCCTGATATCATAAAGCAGATTAATGATGAAGGACACTTAATTGGGAATCATACGTATAGTCATGCACAATTAAACAGATTAAGTTCAGAAAAGCGATGTGAAGAGATTAATATGACAAATGAGGTCGTACATAGTATCACTGGTGAATATCCAGAATTTATACGTCCCTCCTTTGGAGAATGGGATAAGAATTTACAGTGCGATTTGATTCCTGTATTTTGGACGGTAGATACACTGGATTGGACGACTGAAAATGTAAATAAAATTGTAAAGAATGGAACAAAAAGGATTAAAGATGGAGATATTATACTAATGCATGATTATTATAAGTCGTCGGTTGAGGCAGCATTAAAAATTATTGACGAATTACAAAGTGAAGGATTTGAATTTGTAACAGTTGATGATATGATACTATAAGAGGGTTTTCATGATAAATTCTACATAGGGGAATGATAAAGGAGAGTACAATGGATTTATTTGACTATATGAGAAGTAATACATTACAAAAAGAATCGCCTTTGGCTGCGAGATTAAGACCGAAAAAGTTAGAGGAGGTAGTTGGGCAACAACACATTATTGGTAAGGATAAACTTCTTTACCGAGCAATAAAAGCGGACAAGCTTAGCTCTATTATATTATATGGTCCTCCAGGTACTGGTAAGACTACAATAGCTAAGGTAATAGCAAATACGACTAGTGCCGAATTTACACAGATTAATGCTACGATAGCTGGGAAAAAAGACATGGAGCAAGTAGTGGAACAAGCAAAAAATAATCTTGGAATGTATGGCAAAAAGACAATTTTATTTGTAGATGAAATTCATAGATTTAATAAAGGGCAACAAGATTATTTGCTACCTTTTGTGGAAGATGGAACTTTAATTTTAATTGGGGCAACTACAGAAAATCCTTATTTTGAAGTAAACTCAGCTTTGATATCTAGATCAATTGTATTTGAATTAAAGCCACTTTCCAAAGAAGATATTATGGAGTTAATTCATAGAGCTGTTTATGACAAAGAAAAGGGAATGGGAGCCTATGACGTTTTAATCGAGGAGGAGGCAAAAGAATTTCTTGCAGATATCGCAAACGGTGATGCAAGAAGTGCATTAAATGCCATAGAGTTAGCAGTTTTGACTACCGAAAAATCTGTAGATGAAAAAATTCATATTACGATAGAAGTAGCACAAGAGTGTATACAAAAAAGAGTAGTTCGTTATGACAAATCAGGGGATAATCATTATGATACGATTTCTGCATTTATTAAGAGTATGAGAGGTTCTGATCCAGATGCAGCAGTATATTATTTAAGTAGAATGCTTTATGCAGGTGAGAGCATTACCTTTATTGCCAGAAGAATTATTATTTGTGCTTCAGAGGATGTAGGAAATGCAGACCCAAATGCCTTGTGTGTTGCAGTTGCAGCAGCACAGGCAGTAGAGCGAATTGGTTTGCCAGAGGCTCGAATTATCTTAGCACAGGCTGTTACTTATATAGCTACAGCGCCGAAAAGCAATGCAGCCATTCTTGCAATTGACAAAGCAACAAATGTTATGGAGGCGACGAAAACGGCATCTATACCAGCTCATCTACAGGATGCACATTATAAAGGCGCAAATAAGTTAGGACACGGATTGGGATATCAATATGCACATGATTTTAAGAACCATTATGTAAAACAACAATACCTTCCAAATGGTTTAGAAAACATGGTGTTTTATGAACCAAGTACGAATGGATATGAAAAACAAATTAGTGAGCATATGAAACGAATAAAAGAAGAGGCTAAATAAAAAGAAGAGAACACTCTTCTTTTTATTATTTCATCAACTTATCCATGAGATAAGAATAGATCTCCTGATTTTCTATTTTCCAGTTATTACAAATGGCATTTGCCTGCTCTTTTGTAGGTACTGTTAACATTAAACTTATTAAATCCGAATTTTTTTCCCTTACTTTACATTCAACAGCATAATCATTGTTCGTCGTCTTATAATAATCAGCAGTTGTGGATACTTCATCTAGTAAGGAATACTGATTTGTAACCAAATACTCATCAATATCGGCTACGATAGAGGGGGAGATTTTGTTACCAAAGTATTCCAAGGTACTTCGTCCTTCCTCTGTTATATGATAGTGTGAGCTATTTCGAAAGGTTTCAACTTTTATTAGGTCGGCATCAATAAGTTCTGAAATAGCTTGTCTAAGTGAAAAATACGTGGTATATTCTTTCCCTAAAATAAAATCAGTAATTTGAGCCTCAGTCAATGGAAAATTGACTTTATCAAGCATATATAAAACAATTAATTTATAAAGTGTTAATGATTCAGACATATATTATACCTCCTGTTATTTCTTGTATCACACGAGCTTTCCTTGCCAGGTATCTTTTTGTTTAAACTGTCGCTGAATATGATTTAATACTAATTTTTTATTCAAGCTCCATTTAGGTTCTATTAATAGTGATTTTGGCCCATCACCAGTTATGCGATGTATCACAATATCATCTGGCATTCGTTCCAGTATTTGAATTACTATATCAGTATATTCTTCTAAAGACAAAATATGAAATTTATTTTCTTCATAATAAGATGCCAAGTCGGTATTCTTTAATATATGAAGAAGCTGAAGCTTAACTCCATTAATTGGTAATTTGCTTATATAAGCACCAGTTTCAAGCATGTCGCTAAACGTTTCATTTGGCAACCCCAAAATAACGTGAGCAATAATAGGAATATGAAGAGCAGATAACTTTTGAACCGCTTCTTCAAAGCAAGCAAGAGTATACCCACGACGAATGAAAAGCTCTGTTTTTTTATGGATGGTTTGTAGCCCTAGTTCTATCCATACAGGTTTTATCTCGTTTAGTTTTGCAATTAATTCTAAAACTTCCAGACTTAGACAGTCAGGTCTTGTTGCAATGGATAAAATTACAACATCAGGATGGTTAATTGCTTCATAAAAAATTGAACGAAGGTAAGAGATTGGTGCATAAGTATTTGTATATGCTTGAAAATAAGCAATGTATTTGCAACTTGTAACCTTATTGGAAATTAACTCTTTTGCAGCTTCAATTTGTTTGGTAATGGATAAATCTTTACTAGAAGCAAAATCTCCCGAACCACCTTCACTACAAAAGATACAACCTCTAAATCCAAGCGTACCATCACGATTTGGACATGTCATTCCTGCGTTTAAAGATAGCTTATAGATTTTTTCCTCATATTTATCTTTTAAATAATAATCAAGAGAATGATAACGTTTATCATTCCAGGTTTTTCTAGTATTCATATTTACTTTATATGATCCTTAACCGCTTTGCTAACAACTTCGGCCACTCTTGCATCAAAGGCCTCTGGCATGATATTGTCTTCGTTTAATTCCTCATCAGAAACAAGTCCAGCTATAGCAAGTGCAGCCGCTAACTTCATTTCTTCTGTAATCTTTGAAGCACGTCCCTCCAGTGCACCTTTAAAGATTCCAGGGAATGCAACCACATTATTTACTTGGTTTGGAAAATCAGAGCGACCAGTTCCGACTACTTTAGCACCAGCTGCTTTTGCAATGTCTGGCATAATTTCTGGAACAGGGTTTGCCATTGCAAAAATAATAGCATCTTGATTCATGGAAGCAACCATTTTGGCTGTTACAATATCTGGTGCAGAAACGCCTACAAAAATGTCTGCATTTATTAATGCATCAGCTAAAGTCCCTTCTTTATTCGTATGATTTGTTACCTCAGCCATATTTTTTTGCATCCAATTCAAATCAGGTGTATTCCTGGAAATCATACCAAAGCGGTCACACATAATAATATCTTTAAAGCCATAGGAAAGTAATAGTTTTGTGATAGCAATACCAGCAGAACCAGCACCATTTACTACAACGTGACAGGTTTCTTTATCCTTTTTGGTAACCTTTAATGCATTGATGATACCAGCAAGTACAACAATGGCAGTCCCGTGTTGATCATCATGAAAAACAGGAATGTCAAGAAGTTCGTTTAATCTTTCTTCTATTTCAAAACAACGTGGTGCAGAAATATCTTCAAGATTGATACCTCCAAAAGCAGGTGCAATATTTACAATTGTCTTTATAATTTCTTCCGTATCTTGCGTATCAAGACAAATAGGAAAAGCATTTACATTGCCAAATTCTTTAAAAAGTACAGCTTTTCCTTCCATAACAGGCATGGCAGCATAAGGACCGATATTACCAAGTCCCAAAACGGCACTTCCGTCGGATATAACTGCAACTGTATTAGATTTTATTGTATATTTATAAGCCGCCTCTTTATCGTTTGCAATCACTTTGCAAGGTTCAGCTACGCCAGGAGTATAGGCAAGACTTAAATCTTCTCTGGATTTGACAGGTGTTTTTGATATTGTTTCAAGCTTACCTTTCCATTCTTCGTGAAGAAGCAAAGCTTTTTCGTTTGTTGTCATAATAGCCTCCATCTTTCGCAAATGCGAATGTAATTCATCATTTAAAAAAGTAAAACTAGAATTGTGTTCTTATTTTAATCTCTTTGAATAATAATACCATTTACTCTAAATCAAATCAAGGTTAGCTTATTTTATTAAAGGATAGATCATCTACTAATTTTAATTTCCATAATAAAACGAAAGAAGGTTATTGACAGGTACTTTGATTGATGTTATAGTCTAAGTAACTTAATAGGTAGCAGCAAGAGCTGCTTTGGTAGAGGTTGCGTTTAACATAAGTATATTGTTTGATATGTCAGGCATAGTTGAGAACAATAGAAAGGGGACAACGCCGAAGTAAAGTATATCCTGAGTATATTTTGCTGGGCATACAATTAAGAATTGTATGACTGTCATCTTATAACTATAAGATGGTGCGCTATCTAAAAGAAAGTACTGAAAAAGAAATCTTTTTGGAGTCTGATGCACCGCGTCGACTCTTTTTTTTCGTACTAGAAGTTATTGAAAAAGGTCGTTATGCAGATGCACAAAATGAGGAATTTATGGATAGACTATATTACCATAACAATTAAGTGAAAATGAGGATTGTTTAAGGAGGATATTTAAAATGGCAATTTTTAAAGGAGCAGGCGTTGCAATTATCACACCTTTCAAAGAAAATCTTGAGGTAAACTTTGAAAAATTAGAAGAGATGATTGATTATCAAATTGATAATGGATCAGATTCTATTATAATTTGCGGAACAACAGGTGAGGCGTCTACACTTACACATGAAGAGCATTTGGAATGCATTAAGGTAGCAGTTGATAGAACGAAGAAAAGAGTTCCAGTAATTGCAGGAACAGGCTCCAATTGTACGGATACTGCGATTTATTTATCAAAGGAAGCACAAAGCTACGGAGCAGATGGTGCATTAATTGTAACACCTTATTATAATAAAGCGACCCAAAAAGGTCTGATAGCACATTACACAGAAATTGCTAAAAATATTGATATGCCAATAATTATGTACAATGTACCAAGTAGAACTGGCTGTAACATTCTTCCTGAAACAGCAGCAACACTTGTAAAAGAAGTTGATAATGTGGTTGCAATAAAAGAGGCAACAGGAAACATTTCACAGGTTATAAAATTAATGCAGCTTACTAATGGTGATATTGAGTTATATTCCGGAAATGACGATCAAATTGTACCATTATTATCAGTAGGTGGACTTGGAGTTATATCGGTACTTTCAAATATTGCACCAAGAGAAACCCATGACATAGTAGCAATGTATCATGCAGGGAATAAGGAAGAAAGCTTAGCGCTTCAATTAAAGGCCATTCCTTTGATTGAACAGCTATTTTGTGAAGTAAATCCAATTCCTGTAAAAAAAGCAATGAATTTAATGGGATTTGAAGTTGGACCACTTAGAATGCCATTAACAGAGATGGAAGAGGCACATGCAAAAAATCTTGCACAAGCAATGAAAGATTTTGGAATTTCAATCGCTTAGATAGCAAGAATCAAAAGATAGAAAATAATGAGAGGTAAAGAATGATAAAAATTATAATGCACGGTTGTAACGGACATATGGGTCAGGTTATTTCAGAAATTGTAAAAAATGATGAATCAAGTACAATAGTTGCAGGAATTGATTTAAATACAGAGAGAAAGAATGATTATCCAGTATTTCAATCATTTTCAGAGTGTGATATAGATGCAGATGTAATCATTGATTTTGCATCGGCAAAAGCGACGGATTCCCTTCTTGACTTTTGCTTGCAAAAGAGTATTCCTGTAGTGCTTTGTACAACTGGTTTATCTAATCAGCAAATAGAAAGAATTGAAAAAGAAAGCAAAAAAGTAGCCATTCTTAAATCCGCAAATATGTCACTTGGTATTAATACGTTGTTAAAACTTTTACAGGATGCGGCAAAAGTATTTGTGCCTGCTGGATACGATGTTGAAATTATAGAAAAACATCATAATCAAAAAATTGATGCACCAAGTGGAACCGCACTTGCATTAGCAGATTCTATTAACGAGGTATTTGACAATGAATACGTTTACAAATACGATAGAACACTTGAACGAGAAAAACGTGACAAAAAAGAGATTGGAATGAGTGTTGTAAGAGGCGGAACCATTGTTGGAGAACATGAAGTGATTTTTGCTGGAACGGATGAAGTAATCGAAATAAAGCACACGGCGTATTCCAAAGCTGTCTTTGGAAAAGGAGCTGTTGAAGCCGCTAAATTTTTAGCAGGGAAAGCTCCTGGCCTTTATAATATGAGTGATGTAATTAAATAGAGAAATCAAGGGGCTGTTACAAAACGAAATGGTTTTGCAACAGCCCCTTGTGGCTCCTAAATTTACTTTTTCAGAACAGGAATCCAGATTTCACTTTTATAATCGGACTTATTCATATCCAAACCTTCGTTCCAAAGAAGCTCAGGTCCTTCAATTAGCTCGTATCCAGAAGATGGAAACCATTCACCATATATTCTAGACCAAGTTTCTTGTACCGCATCTGGGAATTTTCCTATTACTTTAAAAACCGCCCATGTGGATGCTTCAACTGGTAAAATATCAAAAGAACTGTTTATTTCTTGGGTAGTTGCAACACCAATATATTGATCAAGTTCAGAGTTTTCAACAGTGCGTTCTGAAAAATTAGCAGAAACGCTTATTATTCCACTTGGTTGTGTATCGGATAGACTTTTTAATGTAGTGATTACATCTGGAGTAAGGTGTTTTGTCAATTCCTCCATATGTGGATTTACACCTTTAAACTGTAACGAAATTCTTTTTTTAAAACCTATAATATAGAAGGCTTCTTTTTCTACGATTCGATAATTCATTTCTATTCCTCCTCTAAGAGTTAACTGAAAAGTCAATGGTGGTAAAATTTTTAGTTCAACATTCTTATTTTTTGCCTGAGATGGGGTAACGCCATGCATAGATTGAAATGCTTTACTAAAAGCTTCTGGTGTTTCATAGCCAAATTGTAAAGCCAAATCAATTACCTTTATCTTTTCCGTTTGCAAGAGTATGCCTGCTTGTGATAATCGGCGACGACGAATATACTCACCAAGAGGCATTCCAGCGAGAAACGAAAACATGCGGCGAAAATGATATTTGGAACAACCAGAAAGAATGGAAATTTGAGTCAAATCAATATCATGCATCAGATTTTTCTCAATGTAGGACATTGCTTCATTAAAATGTGCTAATGGATTCATTTGTAACCTCCTTTCCTATAAATGATAATCTTATTTAAGAAGTATTTCCTGTTCATTTTGTTGCAACGATTCACGGATAAATTTACAATAACATTTATTAGAAAGAGCTACAATATTAATAATAAAAATAGAATTTCATATTTACAAGCATACTAAGTGTGTTATAATAGAATAAAGAACAAAAAATATGTTTTAAAACAGAAAAAATAATATATAAAGGAGAATAAGAATGAAGAAGGAACTAGTAAAGAAGTTTGAAGAGATTTTCGGGGATAAAGGCGAAATTAAGTCATATTTTGCTCCAGGAAGAGTAAACTTAATTGGAGAACATACAGATTATAATGGGGGGCATGTTTTTCCCTGCGCTTTGACCATTGGAACCTATGCAATTGCAAGAAAAAGAGCGGACAATAAGCTTCGTTTTTATTCTATGAATTTCGAAGAGTTAGGTGTATTGGAATCTAATCTTAATGACCTTGTATTTCGTAAAGAAGCAGATTGGACGAATTATCCAAAAGGTGTAATATGGGCATTTATTGAGAAAGGATATCCAGTACAAAATGGTTTTGATCTTCTTTTATATGGAAATATTCCAAATGGATCTGGTTTATCTTCCTCTGCATCAGTTGAAGTGGTAACTGGATTTATGTTAAAAGATATGCTTGGTTTTACACTTTCCATGGTAGACATTTCATTAATTGGTCAATATTCCGAAAACCATTTTAATGGAGTTAACTGTGGTATCATGGATCAGTTTTCGAGTGCTATGGGGAAAAAAGATCATGCTATTTTCTTAGATACCAGTAATCTATCTTATGAATATGCTCCAATTAAATTAGAAAACAGTAAAATTGTGATTGCGTCTAGTAATAAAAAGCGTGGACTAGGAGATTCCAAATACAACGAAAGAAGAAGCGAATGCGAGACGGCATTGTCAGAGATTCAAAAAGTAAAGGATATTAAAACATTAGGAGATTTAACAAAAGAGGAGTTTGAAGAACTTCAGACAGCAATTAAAGACCCAATTCGTAGAAAAAGAGCAAAACATGCAGTTTATGAAAATCAAAGAACGATAAAAGCGGTAGAGGCTTTAAAAGCGAATAATTTAGAATTGTTTGGAAAATTAATGAATGAATCACATATTTCCTTGCGAGATGACTATGAAGTCACAGGAATGGAACTTGATACTTTAGTAGAAGCAGCCTGGGAAGAAGAGGGTGTAATAGGTTCTAGAATGACAGGTGCAGGTTTTGGTGGATGTAGTGTTAGTATTGTAAAAAATGATAAGGTAGAAGATTTTATTTTGCATGTGGGCAAAAAATACAAGGAAAAAATCGGATATGAAGCAGATTTTTATGTAGTTGACATTGGAGATGGAGCAAGAGAAATATAGAGTAAAAAGGAGAGATATATGAATATATTAGTACTTGGTGGAGCAGGATATATCGGAAGTCACACGGTATATGAATTAATTGATAAAGGACATGAAGTTGTAATTATTGATAATCTAGAGACAGGGCACAAAGAGGCAGTTCATAAGAAGGCCAGATTTTATGAGGGAGACATCAGAGACAGAGCTTTTGTTGACTATGTGCTAGATAATGAAAAAGTTGATGCGGTAATTCACTTTGCGGCAAATTCATTAGTAGGAGAGAGCATGGTAGATCCGCTTAAATACTATGATAATAACCTGTGTGGTACGAAGGTGTTATTAGAATCCATGATTGCACATGATGTGAAAAAGATTGTTTTTTCTTCAACCGCAGCTACTTATGGCGAGCCAGAACGTATTCCTATTTTAGAAGAGGATAAGACAGAGCCAACGAATACGTATGGAGAAACAAAACTTTCAATGGAAAAAATGTTCAAATGGACAGACAGGGCACATGGATTAAAGTATGTTTCTCTACGCTATTTTAATGCTTGCGGAGCACACAAAAGCGGAATGATTGGCGAGGCACATAAACAAGAAACGCATTTAATTCCTCTTATTTTACAAGTACCTTTAAAGCAAAGAGAGGCCATTACTATTTTTGGAGAAGATTATGATACGAAGGATGGAACTTGTATTAGAGATTATATTCACGTTACCGATTTGGCTCAGGCACACATTCTGGCAGTGGAATATCTAATGAAGGGAAATGACAGTAATATATTTAACCTTGGAAATGGAATAGGTTTTACAGTAAAAGAAGTAATTGATACAGCAAGAAAGGTAACAAAGGAAGAAATCAAAGCGGTTGTATCGAAAAGACGAGCAGGAGACCCAGCAAAACTCATTGCGTCAAGTGATAAGGCAAAAACAATTCTTGGATGGAAACCAGAACATGCAGACTTAGAAGAAATTATAGCCGACGCTTGGAGATGGCATAAAGCCCATCCACAAGGCTTTCAAAGTATTTAAGGAGATATGACATGATTAACAATGCAATCAAAGAGCTTATTACGTATGGATTAGAAGCAGGTCTAATTGAAAAAGAAGATGAAATCTATGCGACCAATCAAATCTTAGAACTTCTTAAACTAGATGAATATATGGAGCCAAAAGAAAATAAAAAGCGTTCATTGGAAGATATACTGGAAGAGATTTGTGATTATGCGCTCCAGCAAAAAATAATTCATGACGATTCAATCGTAACACGAGATTTATTTGATACGAAGATTATGAATACATTGGTACCAAGACCAAGTGAAGTAATTAAGACCTTTCAGGCACTATTTGAAAAATCACCAAGAAAAGCAACCGATTACTTTTATAAATTAAGTCAAGACAGCAATTACATTAGACGATATCGTGTTAACAAGGATATGAAGTGGATAACAAAAACAAAATATGGAGATTTGGATATTACCATTAACCTTTCAAAGCCAGAAAAAGATCCAAAAGCGATTGCAGCAGAAAAGTTAGCAAAGCAAAGTGGTTATCCAAAATGCTTGTTGTGCAAAGAAAATGAAGGTTATGCAGGTAGAATCAATCATCCAGCCAGACAAAATCATAGAATTATTCCAATTGAAATAAATGAGAGTAGGTGGGGATTACAATATTCACCCTATGTATATTATAATGAGCATTGCATTGTTTTTAATGGCGAGCATGTTCCAATGAAGGTAGACAAGGCAACGTTTCGAAAATTATTTGATTTTATTAAGTTGTTTCCACATTATTTTATTGGTTCCAATGCAGATTTGCCGATTGTAGGAGGATCTATTTTAAGCCATGATCATTTTCAAGGCGGTAATTATGAATTTGCTATGGCAAAAGCACCAATTGAAAAATATTATAAAGTAAAAGGCTTTGAGGATGTGGAAGTGGGAATTGTACATTGGCCACTTTCTGTACTTCGTATTCGATGTGAGGATGCAAATCGTTTGATAGACCTAGGAGATCATATCTTAAAGAAATGGCGTGAGTATACAGACGAAGCAGCATTTATTTTTGCATATACAGAAAACGAACCACATAACACAATAACTCCAATTGCAAGAAAATCTGGTGACAAATTTGAACTAGATTTAACCCTTCGAAATAATATTACAACAAAAGAATGCCCACTTGGAGTCTATCATCCTCACAATGAACTACATCATATTAAAAAAGAAAACATTGGATTAATAGAAGTCATGGGACTGGCCGTTTTGCCTGCTAGATTAAAAGAGGAAATGCAAGAGTTAGCACAATACATTCTGACAGGAAAGAATATACTAGAAAATGATAATATAAGAAAGCATGCTAAATGGGTAGAGGAGTTCTTGCCTAAGTATGGTGTAATCAATGAGGAAAATATTATGGATATCTTAAAAGAAGAGATTGGCATTGTATTTTCAAAAGTATTAGAAGATGCAGGAGTTTATAAATGCAATGAAGAAGGAAGAGATGCATTTGAACGTTTCATAAACTCCTTATAAAATAGTAAGATGACATAGATATCCTTTTGTTTAGTAGTTTGCTAAGAACAAAAGGATATCTTTAATATTATCTGTATTTCTCATAAAATTAATGTTATAATAGCGTCATGGGTTTTTAAAAGAATTTTTAAAAGTTTAAACGGAGGATAAAATGAAGAAATTTTTGTTCATAATAGTAATGGTAATCGTGACGCTAGCTGGCTGTGGTAGAACCAGTGAAGAGCCCTCCTTTACAAAACAGGGAATGGATGCAATAGATAATAAAAGTTATGATGAAGCGTTGGCTTATTTTGAAACAGCTGCAAATAAAAAGGAAGATGCACAGCTAGTATTTCGAGGAAAAGGGATTGCTTATATTGGAAAAGGTGATTATGAACCAGCGATTGAGAATTTAAAACTTGCTTTAAAAAAAGCATCAGGAAAAGTAACGGATTTGGAGATTGATACATCGTTTTATCTTGCATTAGCACAATACAAAAATAGTGATCGTGCAGGAGCTATTTCTACCTATACGAATATACTTAATTTCAATGATAAAGATGCAAGGGCATATTATTTAAGAGGATGCGTTTATCTTGCAGATGGAGAACTAGAAAAGTCGTTAGCCGATTTTGATAATGCAATAAATACAAATGTAAATGATTATGAGATGTATATCAATATTTTTAACAACCTAAACAATAAAGGCTATGTAGACCAAGGAAAAGGATATTTAACCAAAGCATTAGGAATTAAGGACAGCAAAGATGATGGACTAAATAAGGGTATGATATATTATTATTTAGGAGATACTGAAAATGCGATGAAGTTTTTAAATCAATCAAAGGATTCTGGTAATCAAAAGGCTTTGTTGTATCTAGGAAAAGTATATCAACTACAAAAGGACAACGATAGTGCAGTGGCTTTATATGAAGAGTACATTGCAAAAGCTCAAAATACACAAGGGCTTGGAGCAGTCTATAACACAATAGGAATGTGTAATATGGAAAGTGGCAACTATCAAGAAGCCTTAACTAATTTTAGTGCAGGGATTGCATTAAATGAAGGCGAATCGATTCAAGAATTATTATTCAATGAAATCGTAGCATATGAATATCTAAGTGATTTTACAACAGCTTCGCAAAAGATACAAGAATATATAAGCTTGTATCCAAACGATAGCTTAGCACAAAGAGAATATGAGTTTTTAAAAACAAGATAGTAATAAAGTGAGGTATCGTGCGTGGCTGAATTAATCGAGCTTAATGAAATACAAGAAAATGTAATATTAATCGGTGTGAGTATCAATGATGAAGATGACACAAGACAGTCGTTAGAGGAACTTGCAGATTTGGTAAAGACGGCAGGAGCAAATGCAATTGCTACCATGATTCAAAATAGAGAATCCATTCATCCAGGTACCTATATTGGTAAAGGAAAAATGGAAGAGACAAAAGAATTGATTGAAGAGCTTCAAGCTACGGGTGTTGTATGTGATGATGAATTATCACCCGCACAGCTTCGTAATCTAGAAGAGACACTTGGTACAAAAGTTATGGACCGTACTATGGTAATTCTTGATATATTTGCAAAAAGAGCCACAACACGTGAAGGAAAAATACAAGTCGAACTTGCGCAACTAAAATACAGTTTAGCCAGATTGGTCGGACTTAGAAGTTCTTTATCAAGACTTGGAGGCGGTATTGGAACAAGAGGTCCAGGAGAGAAAAAGCTTGAGATGGATCGAAGACTTGCTAAGGATCGTATCTCACAGTTAAAAAGAGAGCTTGAAGAAGTAGAACGTCACAGAGAAGTGGCAAGAAGCCAAAGAAGTAAGAATAAAACACCAGTGGCGGCTATTGTAGGTTATACCAATGCAGGGAAGTCAACCCTTTTAAATACTTTAACAGGAGCAGGTGTACTGGAAGAGGACAAGCTTTTTGCTACACTAGATCCAACTACAAGAATGCTTGTATTACCAAGCAAACAGCAGGTTTTAATTACAGATACAGTAGGGTTTATTAGAAAGCTGCCACATCATTTGATTGAGGCATTTAAAAGTACTTTATTAGAAGCTAAATATGCAGATATTATTATTCATGTAGTGGATGCGTCAAATCCTCAAATTGAGAAACAAATGCATATTGTATATGAGACGCTTGATAGCCTTGAGATTAAGGATAAACCAGTTATTACACTTTTTAATAAACAAGATAAGTTGGAAGAAAAAATCAATTTGAGAGATTTTCGTGCAGATCAGATTCTAAATGTATCTGCAAAAAGCGGTGAAGGTCTGCTATCACTGCAAAATGAATTAGAAGAAATTTTAAGAAAGCAAAATATTTTAATTGAACGATTATTTCCATATGATGAAGCTGGAAAAATTCAGATGATTCGAAAATATGGAGAACTTTTAGAAGAAGAATACAAAAATGATGGTATTTATGTAAAAGCTTATATACCGATGAGATATTATGAAACAGTCATAAACTAAGTGGTTATGGAATGTCAAGTAGAAAATACAAAAGCACTACATATTGTGTATTATTAACAAAAAGCACAATATGTAGTGCTTTCTGTTGACGAAGGATTTTTTATTTGCTACAATTTTTGGTAACGAAATCATTTGTATTTTTGAAATCAAGGAGGAGATTGTAATGTTTCATGTGGTAAAACGGGATGGTGAAATCGCTGAATTTAATTTAAAAAAAATAACTGAGGCAATTTCAAAAGCATTTAATGCAACACAAAAGCAATACGATAACGATATTATTGATTTATTGGCATTGAGGGTAACAGCTGATTTTCAAAAGAAGATGTCTAAGACACAGGTTCATGTGGAAGACATTCAAGACAGTGTTGAGACAATACTAGAGCAAGCTGGTTATACAGATGTTGCGAAAGCATACATATTATACCGAAAACAAAGAGAAAAGATCCGTAATATGAAATCCACAATCTTAGATTACAAGGATATAGTAAATAGTTATGTTAAGGTAGAAGATTGGCGAGTAAAAGAAAATTCTACGGTTACTTATTCTGTGGGAGGACTGATTCTAAGTAATTCAGGAGCAGTAACGGCTAATTATTGGTTGTCTGAAATATATGATGAAGAAATTGCTAATGCACATAGAAATGCAGATATTCATTTACATGATTTATCAATGTTAACAGGATATTGTGCAGGATGGTCTTTAAAGCAATTGATTAAAGAAGGGCTTGGAGGCATAACAGGAAAGATTACTTCCGCACCCGCAAGTCATCTTTCAACACTTTGTAACCAGATGGTTAATTTCCTTGGAATTATGCAAAATGAATGGGCAGGGGCACAGGCTTTTTCCTCCTTTGATACCTATCTTGCACCATTTGTAAAAGTAGATAATTTAAGCTATTATGATGTAAAACAAGCCATTCAGTCCTTTATTTATGGGGTGAATACTCCAAGTCGCTGGGGAACACAAGCACCTTTTTCTAATATTACTTTGGATTGGACCGTACCAGATGATTTGGCGGAGCTAAATGCAATTGTAGGTGGAAAAGAAGTAGATTTTAAATACAAAGACTGTAAAAAAGAAATGGATATGATTAACAAAGCCTTTATTGAGACCATGATTGAAGGCGATGCAAATGGAAGAGGATTCCAATATCCAATTCCGACTTATTCTATCACAAAAGATTTTGACTGGTCAGAAACAGAGAATAATAAATTACTGTTTGAAATGACAGCAAAATATGGAACTCCTTATTTTTCAAATTATATCAATAGTGATATGGAGCCAAGTGATGTAAGAAGTATGTGCTGCCGCTTGAGATTGGATTTGAGAGAGCTTCGCAAAAAGACAGGCGGATTCTTTGGCTCAGGAGAAAGTACAGGTTCAATTGGTGTAGTTACAATTAATATGCCAAGAATTGCATATTTATCAAAGAGTAAAGAAGAGTTTTATCAAAGGCTAGACCGCATGATGGATCTTTCTGCACGTTCGTTGAAAATTAAAAGAGATGTTGTTACTAAGTTGTTTTATGAAGGTCTATACCCATATACAAAACGTTATTTATCCAGTTTTGATAATCATTTTTCTACAATTGGACTAATAGGTATGAATGAAGTAGGCCTTAATGCAAGTTGGCTTCGCAAGGATTTAACCAACAAAGAGACACAAGAGTTTACAAAAGATGTCTTAAATCATATGAGAGAGCGTCTTTCTGATTACCAAGAACAATATGGTGATTTGTATAATTTAGAAGCTACACCAGCGGAGTCAACAACCTATCGCCTTGCAAAACATGATAAAAAGCATTTCCCAAATATTATCACGGCTGGTCATGAGGGTGATACGCCATACTACACCAATAGTTCTCATTTACCAGTCGATTATACAGCAGACATTTTTGAAGCATTGGATATACAAGATGAGTTACAAACTTTATATACGTCTGGAACCGTATTTCATTCCTTCTTAGGGGAAAAATTACCAGATTGGAAAGCCGCTGCCAAATTAGTCAAGACAATTGCAGAAAATTATAAGCTTCCATATTATACGATATCACCTACATATTCTGTATGTAAGGATCACGGATATATCAGCGGGGAACATTATAAATGTCCTACTTGTGGAAATACAGCAGAAGTCTATAGTCGAATTACTGGATACTATCGACCTGTACAAAACTGGAATGAAGGCAAAGCGCAAGAATATGTGAATCGTACTACTTATGAGGTGGATCATTCTTATCATGGTAATGTATTAAAAGAAACAGCTTGCAGCAGTGATGAAAATGTAACTTCTAATAAAAGTTTTGTTACCATTTCAAGTGATGAAGTTACCATTACACCAGCTAATCAGGGAACCAAATATTTATTCACAACAAAGACCTGTCCAAATTGTAAAATAGCAAAAGAATATTTGACAAATGAAGACTATCAGCTAATTGATGCAGAAGAAAATATTACTATGGCTCAAAAATTTGGTGTGATGCAGGCACCTACCTTAATTGTAATTGAAAACGAAGATGTTTCAAAATATGTAAACGCTTCTAATATTAAAAAATATGTAGAGAGTAAGCATAAAGAATAATAATTCTATATTAATACAAATCCCCTTTGGTTAGATGATTCATCTAACAAAGGGGATTTGTTATAGAAGCAGGAACGTTCTTAAAATTTTCTATCAGGCAATCTCATTGTTCTACATCTTACACGATTAACATACGAAATAGCCCATAGACATCAACTTTACCATATCCCCAAATATTATTGGGATAAGTTATGGTAGGGTAACGTTTTGCGCCACGTATTAGCAATTCCTTTACAATAAATCCATTGATTAATACATAATTTTGCTCAACCGCACCCCATTCTAAGACCATTGCCACAATGCCAGCTGTATGGGCGGCTGCAACACCTGTGCCAGAGACGCTACCGTAACTGTTGTTAAGAGTAGGACAGGTTAGGTTAACACCAGGAGCAGCAAGGTCAGGCTTAATTCCTCCAAGTCTTGTATATCCTCGACTTGAAAAAGTGGCAATACCTTCTGTGGTTGGATCATAAGCGGTAATGGTTGCAGGATCTTGTGAGTTTCCAGGAGAAGAGATGGTAGTATCAGGATTTGAGTTTAGAAAATACGTTTCTTCTGATATCAGATTCCCTGAGGGCAACCATACGTTAAAGTCTGATTGGGTACTTTCAATGTTTCGAACACCAAATCTCCAAATTCCTTCTTGAGCGTTGGAAAATCGCACTAAAATAAGCTGGTCGCCCGATTGGATATCAAAGATCATATTATTCACATAAAGAATAGTTGGTTCAAAGATAAAATTAATTTCAATACATTCTTCTAGCGTTGGATAAATCGGTGCAATATATTCCCCAGTCGGAGAACGTATATCCAAAGATAAACGATAGGGAACTTGCTGCCATATTTCCATAAAGAATTCTCTATCCTGATTTCCTACTTTTACTTCAAATTCAGTTGTTTCGTTTGCTAATCTTGTCGTTCCAAAGAAATGTCTTTTGGAATTACCCTCATTTCCAGCTGACGTTACTACACCAGTACTTGGAAGCCTTGTTACATAGCCCAAATATCTGCTTAAGGCTCCATACCCATCATGCCCTCCTTGACTACTTCCTAGCGCAATACATATAACCAAGGGACGATTAAGAGATTGAGCAACTGACAAACAATAACTAACTCCAAACATAATATCACTTTCCTGATAACATAGTTTATCAGCAGAAACAGATAAAATTTCCTTGTTAATTAATTTGGCTGGCTTTAATTTGGCGACAACAATTTGTGAATCTGGAACAATTCCACTAAAGTTTTCAGATACATTTGGAGTTCCTGCAATAATTCCTGCTATCATTGTGCCATGTCCGTCTAAATCCGTGGAAGGAACGATGGATAAAGGGTCATCACTTTCTAAAGCAGCATCAATTTGTGATTTTGTATACTCCGTACCAAAAGTAAAGCCAACGGGAGAAGGCCCGCCATCGTTAATGGTTTGATCCCAAATAGATATAATCTTACTAGTTCCATCTCTTCCAAGAAAAGCTTCGTGTTGATAATCAATTCCAGTATCGACTATTCCAATTAAGACACCTTGGCCATAAAGGCTAAAGTTGGGATTTAGTTGAATTTGCTGGACACCAGATTTCTCAAGACTTATAGTAGATTCTAACGTATATAGAATAGGAAATACAGAATAAGGAAAAAGTCCTTTGCCTAAACTGCATTTGTCAAAATTACTTTTCGGAACATGAAGGACAGAATTAACAAAAGCAATAGTGGTGGAGTTTACATTATTGAATAAAGGCAAAATTTCGTTATCTACCAATATGTCGATATAATCCTCACTGATTATTTCATTAGCCAATATATTCCCTCCAATATTACTCCAATAAGAATTATTTTTATATCATATGATTTGTAGTGACCAGTTATGCCCAACTCAAAATGATAAGAAGATTTTAATTGCTATGGAAATAAAATTATGATAGGGTTATAAAAGAATTTTAGTATGACGATGAAGGAGAAAAAATGATAGAGAATTTGAAACAGTCATTCTTATATCCAAGTGAAGAATTTACACCATATCCTTTCTGGTTTTGGAACGACAATTTAACAGAAGAGAAAATAACCAACCAAATTAATGACTTTTATCAAAAAGGAGTAAATGGCTTCGTCATTCATCCACGCATTGGTATTCCAAAAGAAATAGAATATTTGTCAGATGAATTTATGAAATATGTACTCCTTGCAGTAAAAGAAGCAAAAAAGCTAAATATGAAGGTAATTCTATATGACGAAGCAATGTATCCTTCGGGTTCTGCCCATGGCATGGTTGTAAAGAAGAATCCTTCTTATGCAAGTAAAGGACTAAAGGTATTGGAATATCCCTATACAAAAGAAGGGATACAACTTAATGACAAAAAAGAAGGAGAAACAATCATATCTACTCTTGCAGTTCAAAAAGTTTCAGATAATGAAATCCTTGCAGATAGTATAAAAAAAGTAGATGTAATAAACCAAAGGGTTCATTTTGACACAAAAGGAGAGGCAAACTGGGTTGTACTAGTTTTTGTTGAAACATTTACAAAAGGAAACATTCGAGGCATTCATTTTGGAGAGGATGATGGAGAACCCTTTGCACCTGCTTCTGCAGATCTTTTAAATAGCGAAGCAATGAAAGAGTTTATCAAGCTAACCCATGAACGATACTATGAAGTTCTTAGTGAATATTTTGGAGATACAATAATAGCTATGTTTACCGACGAACCTTGTATTATGGGAAGAGGGGATATGACAGGTTTGATTCCTTGGACAACTAATTTTCTTACGTATTATGTCAAGCAAGGGAATAAAGAGCTTGATTTGCCTTTTTTATTCTATCGCTCAAATGATATCGCCAATATGACAGTGAAACAGTATGAAGAAGCAATCCATAAAAAAATGGAGGAGAGCTATTATCATCCGATTTATACGTGGTGTGAACAGCATAAAATAGCTCAGACGGGTCACCCACATGAAAGTGATGATATTGGATTTTTAAAGTATTTTCATATTCCAGCACAAGACATAGTGTGGCGCTGGGTTGCTCCAGAGAATGGATTAGCAATTAGGGGACAACATAGTACCATGGCAAAGTGTACATCAGATAGTGCAAGACATCGTAACGTGCGACGAAATGGGAATGAGTGTTTTGCTTGTTGTGGCATAGACAATATTGAATGGGCTTTTACAGCAGAAGATATGAAGTGGTACATGGACTGGATGTTTGTAAGAGGGGTGAATTTATTATTTCCTCATGCATTCTATTACTCTATCGATGGCCCTAGACGAATAGGAGAAAGACCTCCCGATGTTGGACCAAATAACATTTGGTGGCCATTTTATAATCAAATTTCTGATTATTGTAAGCGAATGTGCGAATTAATAACGGATGCAGTAAATCAAGCGCAAATAGCAGTTTTGTGTGGGACACGTAATTTGCCTTGGAAAATTGTAACCTCTTTATACGAGAATCAAATAGAATTTAATTATCTCGAAAACGAACTCTTTACATCTACACAGTGTAGAATAGAAGGAGGACAGCTTAAGATAGAAAAACAAAATTATCGCATCATACTAATTGAGGATTACGAATTAATCAATGAAAGCAATAAAAAGAAGCTTACGCAGTGTATAAAAGAGGGAATTAAAATTATTGTATTACATAACGAAAAGTCAGAAAAGATAGCTGGAATGATAGAGTTAGATAAGGTGGAAAATGCAGCAGATATTGTAGTAAAATATTTAAAAAGAGATTTTGTAACAAAGACTCCTGTAAAGGAGCTTCGAATGACACATCTAAAAAAAGGTGACTGTGAATTCTATTATTTTGTAAATGAAGGAGAAGAAGCAATTAAAACAGACGCTACGATTCATACCATAGGTACGATTGAAAAATGGGATGCAATGCTTGGTGAAATAAAAAAAATAGACATCGTTAAGGAAATAAATGAAGATAGTATGAAAATCGAGTTAGTGCTGAAAAGACGAGAAGCAGTGATTTACTATATTAAGAAAGAAACATTACCAACGATTAAGAAAATATATCAAGAACCAGAATGTACAACGATTGATTTAAAGGATTCATGGAGAATGGGGACGACGTTAGATTCTATGAAAGAAAACAATGAACTGATACCCTTTAATGAAATCGAAGAATACAAGCATTTTTCAGGAACAATGCTTTATCAGACTACTTTTTCTTTTGAAGGCAGAGAAAAGCAGTTTATTGAATTGGATTTGGGGCAGGTACATGAAATTGCACAGGTTAGTTTAAATGGAAAGCAATTAAAGGCAGCATTGTGGGGGCCATATGTCTTTGATATTTCCAACATACTAATAAATGGCATGAATACACTTTGCATTGAAGTGAGGAATACAAGGTCCAATCAGATTTGTAAAATAAGTCGAACCTCTGGATTGATTGGACCAGTAAGAATTCATATATTTACCAAATAGGAAAATGACGTTTTATCGTTTTATTAATCAAACGACCAGAAATGTATAATAGTTCAATACTTAATAAAAGCGCTACGATTTCATATTGTGACACACTTGGTAGTGTGATACAATAAAAAGAAATATTTGTAATGATTGATTTAGAAAGGAACAAATATGAGGCTGTTAATTAAGAATGGTAGAGTGATTGATCCTGGCAGTAAACAGGATGAAGTGATGGATTTACTCATTGAAGACGGTAAAATAGTAAAAAAGAAGCTTTCGATTGAGGATAACTTAAAAGAACTTGTCACAATTGATGCAACGGGTTGTTTTGTCATGCCTGGATTTATTGATTTGCATGTGCATTTAAGAGAGCCGGGCTTTGAACAAAAAGAAACAATAGCCTCTGGTGCGAGTGCGGCAGCAAGAGGAGGATTTACAACTATTTGCGCCATGCCAAACACAAAACCTGTCATTGATAATGCGGATAAAGTGAGGTTTGTCTTAAATAAAGCGGCGCAGGTTGCACCTGTAAATGTATGCCAAGTCGGAGCAATTACAGTTTCTCAGCTTGGGGAAAAACTAGCTGATATAGAAGGGATGGCAAAGGCAGGAGCGATTGCTATTAGTGAAGATGGCAAGTCTGTCATGAATGTCAAATTATATGAAGAGGCTATGAAGCTAGCAAAAAAATGTGAGATTCCTGTAATGGCACATTGTGAAGATAAGAATTTGGTTGGTGCTGGTGTATTAAATAAAGGAGAAAAAGCCACGCAGCTTCAAGTTGAGGGAATCAGTAATCTGGTAGAGGACGTCATAATAGCCAGAGATATCATGATTGCCAAAGAAACAAATGCCAAACTTCATCTTTGCCACTGTTCTACAAAAGATAGTGTAACGCTAGTGGAAGAAGCAAAGAAAAAGGGCATACAAGTAACAGCAGAGGTTTGCCCACATCATTTTGCATTAACAGAGGACGATATTATTAATGGAGATACAAACTATAAGATGAATCCACCTCTAAGAACGAAAGAAGACGTTAAAGCTTTAAAATTGGGGCTAAAAAATGATATTATGGATGTAATAGCGACAGATCATGCTCCACATCATGAAAGTGAGAAAGCAAAGTCCTTAAAAGAAGCTCCTTTTGGAATTGTTGGACTGGAAACGGCAGTTGGGCTTACGATAACTGAGTTAGTGGATAAAGGCTATTTGACTCCGATGCAGATGGCAGAAAAGCTAAGCTATAATCCAGCTAAGATAATAGGACTTGATAAAGGAACTTTAGAAATAGGAAAAGTCGCTGATGTCGTAATTATTAACCCAGATATGGAATACACAGTAGATGTAAAAGACTTTGCATCCATGGGTAAGAATACACCTTTTGCAGGCATGAAATTAAAAGGACAAGTTATGGCTACCATCGTAAATGGCAAGGTAGTTTATCAATATACAAAATAGATGTGATAAAGGAGTAAATATGATAAATAAGCTGATTCAAAACATTCAAAAAACAAATGCACCAATTGTTGTTGGACTTGATCCGATGTTAAATTATATCCCGCCTCATATTCAAAAACGTGCGTTTGCAGAATTTGGAGAAACCTTAGAAGGTGCAGCAGAGGCAATTTGGCAATACAACAAAGAAATTGTTGATGCAGTTTATGATTTGATACCTGCAGTTAAACCACAAATAGCAATGTATGAGCAATTTGGAATCGAAGGCTTAAAGGCATTTCAAAAGACCGTTAATTACTGTAAAGAAAAGAATCTAGTTGTCATTGGTGATATTAAAAGAGGAGATATTGGCTCTACATCAGAAGCATATGCAGTAGGTCATCTTGGCAAAGTACAAGTGGGATCAAAACGCTATTCCTGCTTTGATGAAGATTTTGTAACAGTAAATCCATACCTTGGATCAGATGGAATCAAACCATTTGTGGATGTTTGTAAAGAAGAAAAAAAGGGGCTCTTTATTTTAGTTAAGACCTCAAATCAATCAAGTGGAGAGTTTCAAGACAGGTTAATTGATGGAAAGCCGTTGTATGAACACGTTGGAGAAAAAGTAGCGAAGTGGGGAGAAGATTGTATGGGAGATTCCTATAGCTACATTGGAGCGGTAGTCGGAGCGACTTATCCTAAGATGGGTGAAATACTTCGAAAAATCATGCCAAAATCGTTCATACTTGTGCCTGGTTATGGAGCACAGGGTGGAAAAGCAGAGGATTTAAAACCTTATTTTAACGAAGATGGTTTGGGTGCAATCATTAACTCCTCCAGAGGAATTATTGCTGCATATAAGCAAGAAGCATATAAGCATTTTGGAGAGACAGCTTTTGCAGATGCTTCAAGACAAGCAGTACTTGATATGATAGCGGATATTAATCAGGCCATTGGGAGATAACAATTATGAATATGTCAGAAAAATTTCAAGAAACAGCATTGATTTTGAGTCAGGATACATTAGCAACTGGTGTTTATAGCATGTGGATAAAGACAAAGAAGATTGCTAAAGCAGCAAAACCTGGGCAGTTTATTTCGGTTTATTGCAAGGACGGTAGCAGGTTGCTTCCAAGACCTATTAGCATTTGTGAAATAGATAAAGAGAGAAACGCGTTAAGAATTGTATATCGAGTTTTAGGAAAGGGAACCGAAGAATTTGCAACTTATCAGGTAGGAGATGAGATAAGAATTCTTGGCCCGCTTGGGAATGGATTTCCAATCACAGATAAAAACGCAATTATAATTGGTGGAGGAATTGGTATTCCACCTATGGTTGAGCTTGCCAAGGCATTAAAAGGTGAAAAATATATTGTTTCAGGATATCGTGATGAAATATTTTTACAAGATGATTTAAAGAAATATGGAGAACTTTTTATAGCAACAGAGGATGGAAGTATTGGTACCAAAGGAACCGTCATTGATGTCATAAAGGAAAATAAGTTAAAAGCGTCAGTTATTTATGCCTGTGGACCAACTCCAATGCTAAAAGCAGTCAAAGCATATGCGATGGAGCATGATATCGAGGCATGGTTATCTTTGGAAGAAAAGATGGCATGTGGGATTGGTGCCTGTTTAGCGTGTGTTTGCAAATCCAAAGAAAAAGATGAACACACCAATGTTCATAATAAAAGAGTATGTAAAGAAGGCCCTGTATTCTTAGCGACGGAGGTGGAGTTTGAATGAATCTAAAAGTTAATCTAGCAGGAGTGGAGTTTCAAAATCCTGTTATGACAGCCTCTGGTACGTTTGGATCAGGTGAAGAATATAGTGAATTTGTTGATTTGAATAGACTAGGTGCAGTTATTACTAAAGGAGTTTCCAATGTTGCTTGGGCGGGCAATCCTACTCCTAGAATTGCCGAAACAAATGGTGGAATGATGAATGCAATTGGTCTTCAAAATCCAGGCGTAGAAATCTTTGCAAAGAGAGACATTCCATTCCTTAAGAAGTTTGATACAAAGATTATTGTAAATGTATGTGGAAAAACCACAAAGGATTACTGTGAGGTTGTGGAAAGACTTGCAGATGAGCCTGTGGATATGCTAGAAATTAACATATCTTGTCCAAATGTAAAAGAGGGAGGCATTGCATTTGGTCAAAATAGTAATTCTGTGGAAGCCATTACAAAAGAAGTAAAAAAATATGCAAAGCAGCCAATTATTATGAAGCTAAGCCCAAATGTCACTGATATTACAGAAACTGCAAGAGCAGCAGAAGCTGGTGGCGCAGATGTTTTATCCCTGATTAATACACTGACAGGCATGAAGATTGATGTGAATAAAAGATGCTTTGCTCTAGCCAATAAGACAGGGGGATTATCAGGTCCAGCTATCAAGCCAATCGCAGTTCGCATGGTTTATCAGGTTGCAAATGCAGTAAAGCTTCCAATTATTGGAATGGGAGGGATTGCAACCTATGAAGATGCATTAGAATTTATTCTTGCAGGAGCAAGCGCCGTGTCTGTTGGAACAGCTAATTTTGCAAATCCCTATGCGACAATTGAAGTACTGGAGGGAATGCAAAGTTATATGAAGCAGCATAGTATTCAAGAGATAAAAGAGTTAGTCGGAGCAGTAAAGTAAGTAAAGAGAAAAGAGGAATGATACGGTGAACGATTATAAGAAAGAATTTATAGAGTTTATGGTGGATTGTGGTGTACTTAAGTTTGGAGATTTTGTTACGAAAAGTGGAAGAAAGACACCGTTTTTTGTAAATACGGGCTTTTATCGAACAGGTGCGCAACTTAGAAAGCTTGGTGGATATTATGCGCAGGCGATTCATGATAAGTTTGGAGTGGATTTTGATGTGTTATTTGGGCCAGCTTACAAAGGAATTCCATTAACCGTAGCAACCACCATGCAAATCAGTGAAAAATATAATAAAGACATCAAATACTGTTCCAATCGTAAAGAAGTAAAAGATCATGGAGATACTGGTATTTTACTTGGAAGTCCTATCTCGGATGGAGATAGAGTAATTATCATTGAAGACGTAACAACAGCAGGAACCTCCATTCAAGAAACCTTACCAATTATGAAAGCACAGGGGAATGTAGATGTAATAGGACTGGTTGTATCAGTGGATCGAATGGAACGAGGACAAAAAGAAAAAAGTGCTTTGGCTGAGATCCAAGAAACTTATAACATCAAGACAACTGCAATTGTAACAATGGAGGAAGTAGTTGAGCATTTGTATAATAAACCTTATAACGGTAAGGTGATAATCGATGATAATCTGAAACGTGCAATTGATGCATACTATGAGCAATATGGCGTAAAATAGTTTAGGAGGTGTATTAATATGGGTGAAAAAGCGTATAAATCAATGAGCAGAGTAGGAGCGTTGAATATTACGGTCGGAATCGTTGTGTTGGTTCTAGGAGTGGTTTCAGGTATCTTACTTATTGTTGGTGGAGGCAGACTTCATAAAAATAAATCAGAAATAATGTTTTAAATATAACAAAGTGGATAAGAAAGGGACAAAGCCTACTTGTCCACTTTGTTACTAAGAGGTTTGCATTAAGCTTTAGCTGTAATACGAAAAGTGCTGGAAAAGAGGAAGTGAATTTGAAAGAGAAAGAAGCAAATAAGGTAAAAAAGATAGGAACTTTGCTTTTTATTATATATATAATTTTCTTGGTATATTTCTTGTTTTTTGCAGAAAGCATGGGAAGAACCATTTATGATAGAAAATATTCTTATAATCTTATTTTATTTAAGGAGATTAAAAGATTTATAAAATATAGACGAGAACTTGGAATGATGGCTGTATTTACCAATATTTTTGGGAATATCATCTGTTTTATCCCTTTTGGATGTATGCTTCCAGTCCTTAGCACAAAAATGAGAAAGCTTTCTTTGGTTACTTTAGTTAGTTTTGAGTTAAGCTTAGTGATAGAAGTGACCCAACTCATTTTTAAAGTAGGAAGCTTTGATGTTGATGATTTGGTACTGAATACAATTGGGGGAGTTATCGGATATCTCCTATTTGATCAGGCGGTAAAAATATATAGAAAGTGGTTAAAAAAGTGAAACGGAGAAAAAAATATATAAAGTTTACGGATAAAAGCCATGCAGTAAATGGTGTTGTTTCTACTATTCTTGGGAGTATATCCATTATATTCATGTTAGCTTTGGTGATGTTTTCCTATATGTATAAAGGAGAAGCAGGTATTTATATCGGCTCGATTGGCTTAATGGCATTCATCATTGCGCTTGTTGGTTTGGGAAAGGGAATCAAAAGCTTCCAAGAAAGGGAGCGTTATTATCTTTTTTCCAAAATCGGTTCCATTTTAAATGCTATAATCATCACCTTGTGGATTGCTATTTATGTGATAGGAACTTGGTATCTATAATAAATAGAATGAGATTGTATGGATACACGCAGTAATTTTGAACTAAAGGAGAAGTATTATGAAGTATTATGAGTTATTTAAAGAAGAAAATGACAATATTATGGAAAGATATGAGCTTTCCATGGAAAGAATAGAGAGTATATTGGATGAAAACAGTGTGGATATGCCATTTCTTGATTTTTTTCATAGAACAGCTAGGTTTATATTGCAAATAAAAGACCTAGTTAAAATGGTTCAACAAGATGAACTCAAACAGAAAACATTGGATGAGTTAAAGACACTAAATCATGCATTATATGAAGAAATTTTAGGACCAAACTATGATAAGAGTTATGCCAATCCAACATATGCGGTGAAAATGCTTGGTGAGGATTATGCGACATATCTAAGCTTTTTATATGCTGAAATAAGAGGTATGATTGTGTATGCATTTGAAAGTAGATTAACGGATATTACAATTCATAATGAATTATTTATTGAAATCTACAACCTATTTGAACAAGTGCAAGACTTATCCGTGGAAAAAGTAAAGAGTGTCTTGTATTGGTTTGTTAGTGATTATTCCGATATGACGGTAGAGTATAGAATTAGAGAGCAACTTGATACGGATTTATCTTTTGCGACTGATATCATTTTAAATAGTGATTTAAATGATATACGCTATTTGTATCAATTTGGTGAATTCGTAACAGAGAATGAAATAAAAACAGCAATGCATTTAAATTCTATGAGCGAAGAACAAATTGATGCTATGGCAAGAACCTATACACAAGGATATCGTATGGGCTTTATACTAGGAAATAAGGATCTTTCTAAAAAAGAAATTGTGAATATTCGATATCATTTAGGATTTGAACGTATTGTAAAAAGAGCCATTGAACAGTTTAAAGAAATGGGCCTACGTCCTGCCATTCATCGATCGGCCGTTAATTCGATTAATAAAAAACAGCATCATAGATTAGGTTATTATGGAGCGATTCCAAACAAGCAATTTGATTATGATCATAAAGCGGACAATGCCATTTACCTTGACAAAGCATTTGTGGAAAGGAAGCTAGGTGTTCTTAAAGTTTCCTATGAAAAATATAAAAAAGAGGCATCTAAATTTGCAGGACCAGCAGTGATGGAGATATTTGGAGAACATCCTTTTGCTCCAATTAGTAAGAAAGAATGTTTTCGTTTATCTGACAAACAGCAAAAGCTTTCGGTTGAATATGATAGGGAATCTGGACAGATTACAAATCAATACATCAAAGGAGAAGAAAGAAGCTTTACAATCATTGCCTATCCAATTCCAGATATTGGAGAAAATTACGAAGAAATCTTTGATGAAATCGTTAAGATTAATACACTAGATTATAAATTATATGAAGGAATACAGCAAATTATAATTGATGCTCTTGACCGAGGCACACATGTTGTCATTAAAGGAAGAAATGGAAATCGTACCAATCTTACCGTACAATTAAATACATTAAAGGACAAAAACAAAGAAACCAATTTTGAAAACTGTGTTGCAGATGTAAATATACCAGTTGGGGAAGTATTTACATCTCCAAAGCTTACAGGAACAAATGGTATCTTGCACGTAAGCCAAGTGTATTTAAATGAATTAAAATATGTAGATTTGGAAATAGAATTTGAAGATGGTAAAATAAAAGACTATCGATGCAAAAATTTTGAAACAGAAGCTGAGAATAAAAAATTCATCAAGGAGAACCTATTATATAATCACGAAACACTTCCAATGGGAGAATTTGCCATAGGAACGAACACAACTGCTTATATGGTGGCGAAAAAATACGACATTGCGGATAAACTTCCTATCTTAATTGCAGAAAAGATGGGACCTCACTTTGCAGTAGGAGACACCTGCTATAGTTGGTCAGAAGATAATGTGATATACAATCCAAATAAAAAAGAGATTGTAGCAAAAGATAACGAGATTTCTATTTTAAGAAAAGAAGATATAAGTAAGGCGTATTTTAACTGTCATACAGACATTACCCTTCCTTATGAAGAATTAGGAGAGATAGCAGTTGTTACAGAAAATGGGGATATGATTACCATTATAAAAGATTCTCGTTTTGTATTAGAAGGAACCCAAGAATTAAATAAACCATTTGACGTGATTGAATAAAGCACGTATTACTCCGTTTTACAAAAAAGGTTTTAATGCCAAGTAAAGCGGAGTTTTCCTTATATTCACAGTATCAAAAGATTCTTAATATTGATTAGAAAATCTAATAGGAGAATGCTTTGAAAACAGTTGACTACTTTCGAAAGACCTAGTAAAATTACTTATAAATAAAGTTATATTTAGCAATTAGACTTATAAGAAAAATTGTTTTTTAAGGAGAACGTCATGAAAAGAATCGGTATCATAGGTGGTGGACAGTTAGGAAAAATGATGATTTTAGATGCAAAAAGACTGGATTATTATTTTGTTATCTTAGACCCTACATTCAATTGTCCTGCACATAGCATCGCAGATGAACATATTGTTGCTAGCTTCGATGATCACGAGGCAATCAAGCAACTAGCAAGTCAAACCGATGTAGTTACCTATGAATTTGAACATATCAGTTTAAAAGCCTTACAAGAACTTGAAGCTATGGGGCATCAGGTTTATCCTACTAGTAAGACTTTGTCCTATATTCAAAATAAATACACGCAAAATAATTGGCTCAGAGAGCATCACATACCAATCCCAGATTATATATTGATTTCAAATAAAGAAGAGCTATTAAAAGCGCATGAGACCTTTGGATATCCAATGATACTTAAGACTTGTACGGGAGGATATGATGGAAAAGGAAATGCAGTTATTTTAAAAGCAGGGGAAGAAGAAGCTGCTTATGAAGCACTAGGTGCTGGGCGAATTCCTCTTATGATAGAAGAATTTATTCCCTTTAAAAAAGAAGTATCAATATTAGCATGTAGAAGTATTCATGGTGAGATTGCAGTCTTTCCAGTGGCAGAAAATGTGCATAAAAATAGCATTTTAGATGAAACCATTGTTCCGGCTCAGATTACAGAGCAAGCGAAAGAAGAAGCGTTTCAAGTTGCAAAAGCCTGCCTAGAAGCGTTTGATGCATACGGGATGATATGCATTGAGTTATTTGTGACTAAGGATGATAAAATACTAGTTAATGAATTAGCTCCAAGACCACATAATTCTGGCCATTATACGATAGAAGGATGCTATACTTCTCAATTTGAACAACACATTCGAGCAATTCTTGGATTGCCACTTGGTAATCCAAATCTAATAAAACCAACCGCCATGAAAAATATCATCGGTGATAAAACGGGAGAGGCACAGTTAAAGGGACTGAAAGAAGCATATCGTTATGGCAACGTAAAGGTTCACATCTATGGGAAAGAAACCGTTTCAATTGGCAGAAAAATGGGACACATAACAGCAACAGGTGAGACAATAGAAGAAGCACTTTCTTATGTACGAGGTGCGTTTGATCAGTTAAGTTATTAGTGAGGAGCATTTGGTTTAACTTAGAATGGAGGAAGTTATGAACAGTGTAGTTGGAATTATCATGGGAAGCGATTCAGATTTACCAGTGATGTCGAAGGCGGCTGAAATGCTTGATCAGCTTTTGATACCTTATGAACTTAGTATTGTATCAGCACATCGTACGCCAGATAAATTATATCGTTATGCAAAGACAGCAAAGGAAAAAGGATTAAAGGTTATCATAGCAGGAGCAGGAGGAGCAGCTCATTTACCTGGTATGGTAGCATCTATGACTACGCTTCCAGTTATTGGTGTGCCAGTACAGACAAAGTCATTAGGTGGAGTGGATTCACTTTATTCAATTGTTCAGATGCCACCAGGAATACCAGTGGCTACCGTAGCAATTAATGGTGCTCTTAATGCAGGGTTACTGGCGGCAAAAATTCTTGCAACAAATGATGAAGAATTATCAAAAAGAGTAGAGACTTATGCAAAAAGTCTGGAAGATATGGTAGAAAATAAGTCTTTCAAATTAGAAGAATTAAAATACAAAGCATACTTAGAACAAATGTAGATATAAAAAGGGAAACCAAACAAATACAGTTTGACCTAATCTAGGAGGAAGAAAAATGGATTACAAAAAAGCAGGCGTAGATATTGAAGCAGGATATCAATCAGTTGAGTTAATGAAAGAGCATATAAAAAAGACAATGCGTCCAGAAGTTTTAACGAATATTGGAGGGTTTTCGGGTGCCTTTTCAATGGAGGCATTTAAAAATATGGAAAAGCCTACCTTAGTGTCAGGAACCGATGGGGTAGGAACAAAGTTAAAGCTTGCATTTCTTTTAGACAAGCATGATACGATTGGCATTGACTGTGTTGCTATGTGTGTCAACGACATTGCCTGTGCAGGTGGGGAACCATTATTTTTCTTAGATTATATTGCTTGCGGAAAGAATGTACCAGAGAAAATTGCTACGATTGTAAAAGGTGTAGCCGAAGGTTGCAGCCAGTCAAATGCGGCATTAATTGGTGGTGAAACAGCAGAGATGCCAGGCTTTTATCCAGAAGATGAATATGATTTAGCTGGCTTTGCAGTTGGAGTGGTAGATGAAAAAGATTTAATTACTGGAAAAGAATTACAAGCGGAGGATGTATTGATTGGAATAAAATCCTCAGGTGTGCATAGCAATGGTTTTTCCCTCGTTAGAAAAGTATTTGATATGACAACAGATTCCTTAAATACGCATTATAAAGAACTTAATCAAACGTTAGGAGAAGCGTTGTTAGCGCCAACTAAAATATATGTAAAGGCACTTAGAAATGTAAAGAATGCAAACGTAAGAATAAAAGCATGCAGCCATATTACAGGGGGAGGTTTTTATGAAAATGTACCTAGAATGCTTCCAGAAGGAAAACATGCGGTAATTCGAAAGGATAGCTATGAAGTACCTGCTATTTTTAAGTTATTGGCTAGTAAAGGTGAAATTGCAGAAGAGATGATGTATAACACCTATAATATGGGAATTGGAATGATTCTAGCAGTGAAAAAAGAGGACGTTGAAAAGACACTACAAGCAATTAAAGAAGCAAACGAAGAAGCCGTAATCATTGGACATATTGAAGATGGCAAAACAGGAGTAACATTATGCTAAAGATAGCAGTACTTGTATCTGGTGGGGGGACCAATTTACAAGCAATTATTGATGGAATTAATCATAAAACAATAACCAATGCTAAGATTGAGGTAGTAGTCAGCAACAACAAAGGTGCATATGCATTAGAGCGAGCAAAACAAAATAACATAAAGGCAGAATGTGTGTCTCCAAAGGATTTTAAGTCAAGGCAGTTATTTAATGAAGCCTTGCTAGAAAGAATTGATTCTTATCAGGTTGATTTAATCGTACTTGCAGGATTCTTAGTTGTATTACCTGAAAAGATGATAAAGGCGTATACGAATCGAATCATTAACGTTCATCCGTCCCTAATACCTGCATTTTGTGGCATAGGATTTTATGGACTGAACGTTCATGAGTCAGTTCTTAATCGAGGCGTAAAAGTAACAGGTGCAACAGTACATTTTGTAGATGAAGGTACAGACACAGGACCGATTATTCTTCAAAAAGCGGTAGAAGTAAAGCAAGGAGATACTCCAAAGACATTACAACAAAGAGTGATGGAAGAAGCGGAATGGTCTATTTTGCCAGAAGCAATTCATTTAATTGCTAATCATAAAGTAGAAGTAATAGAAGGAAAAGCTGTTATTTATAAATAAGGAGCAAAGGAGGAAGGAAATGAAAGTATTAATTGTTGGAGGAGGCGGAAGGGAACATGCTATCGCAAGGCAGGTTGCCCAAAGCAAGAAGGTAGATAAAATATATTGTGCCCCAGGTAATGCTGGAATTGAGGAATATGCAGAATGCATTAATATAGGAGTTATGGAGTTTGATAAGCTAGTCTCTTTTGCAAAAGAAAAAGAGATTGACCTAACAGTGATAGGACCAGATGATCCTTTGGTAGGTGGAATAGTAGATCCTTTTGAGGCAGCAGGATTACGTGTATTTGGACCAAGGAAAAATGCTGCCATTTTAGAAGGGTCTAAAGCTTTTTCAAAAGATCTTATGAAAAAATACAAGATTCCAACCGCTGCCTATGAAACGTTTGAGAATCCAGATGCGGCAATTGCTTATTTAGAACAAGCCCAATATCCGATTGTATTAAAAGCAGATGGCTTAGCACTTGGTAAGGGCGTATTAATCTGTAATACCTTAGAAGAAGCCAAAGACGGAGTAAAACTCATGATGCTTGATATGCAGTTTGGTGAAGCGGGAAGTCGTATCGTAGTGGAAGAATTTATGACAGGAAGAGAAGTATCTGTTTTAGCTTTTGTGGATGGAAAAACCATTAAGACCATGACATCTGCGCAAGATCACAAAAGAGCCGAAGATGGTGATAAAGGGTTAAATACAGGAGGAATGGGAACTTTTTCTCCAAGTCCTTTTTATACAAAGGAAGTTGATGATTTTTGCAATCAGTATATTTACCAAGCTACAGTGGATGCTTTGGCTTTAGAGGGAAGAGAATTTAAGGGAATAATTTTCTTTGGTCTTATGCTGACTGAAAAAGGACCAAGGGTATTAGAATATAATGCACGTTTTGGAGATCCAGAAGCACAGGTGGTACTTCCAAGAATGAAAAATGATATAGTTGAAGTATTTGAAGCATGTATTGATGGAACACTAGATTCAATTGATTTAGAATTTGAAGACAATGCCGCAGTTTGCGTTGTGTTAGCATCCAAGGGTTATCCCGTTTCATATGAAAAAGGAAAGGTTATTAAAGGCCTTGAGTCTTTCAAAGAAAAAGAAGGATACTATGTATTTCATGCTGGCACATCAAAGACAGAGGATAAAATTGTAACAAATGGGGGACGCGTTCTTGGTGTAACGGCAAAAGGTATTGACTTAAAGCAAGCAAGAGCCAATGCTTACGAAGCGACCAAATGGATAGATTTTTCCAATAAATATTGTAGAAGTGATATAGGAAAAGCAATTGACGAAGTATAAATATTCTAAGTATGACAGAGAAGGTTATCGAACTCTGTCATATTTTGTATTATTTTGCGATAAAAACAAGACTATTTTAATAAATTGTATTGAAATAAAAACAATAAATGATATAATAATATTAAAGTTAGAATAATCTCTAGCTTTAAGTTTTACAAGTTATTGCAAACGTTTGCAGATGAGGGAAGATTACCATCTCAGGCAACTGAGAGGGATCTAATAAAATGAAAAGGGGTAAAGAGAATGAAGAGGGTATTTAGTATTTTAATGACATGCGTGATGTTAGCTAGTTTGGTATTAATCAGTGAGGTTCCAGTCATTGCGGCAACCAATTATTATGTTTCACCAAGTGGAAGTGATTCGAACGTGGGAACCAGTTCGAGTAAACCGTATAAAACGCTGGCCAAGGCAGTATCAAGTGCCAGTGCTGGGAGCACAATTTATATGATGAGTGGAACACACAGCTATTCCTCAACGGTTAAGTTGTCTAAAAATGGGACTTCTAGTTCGCGAATTAAGATAACTAACTATAGTGGAAGTACACCAGTAATTGATTTTTCAGCGATGCCTGAAAATACGAGCAACAGAGGGCTTCAAATATCTGGAAGCTACTGGACGATATCAGGCTTAAAAATTCAAGAGGCTGGAGATAATGGTATTTATATTACTGGAAATAATAACATTGTTCAAAATTGTGAAATTACAAAATGTCACGATACTGGTTTACAATTGAGTAATGGAGCATCAAACAACCAAATCATTAGTGTGACATCCACGTATCATTATGACAACGCAACGAATGGTGAAAATGCGGATGGATTTGCAGCAAAACTAAATATTGGACCAGGTAACACATTCACTGATTGCAAAGCATACTACAATTCAGATGATGGATTTGATTTTTATCAAGCAGGTAATGCGGTAAAGGTTTATAAAAGTGAAGCTTCCTACAATGGTCGTGGTGATGGCAATGGTCAAGGATTTAAGGTTGGTGGAAACTTTACAGCTGACAAACATTATTTGGAGAATTGTACTGCAATTGGAAATAAAGCAAGAGGATTTGACCAAAATAACAATACAGGAGCAGTTACACTAGTCAACTGTACAGGAACAAAAAATAAAGTAAACTTTTACTTTCCAAAAGCACCAAGTTCAGGTTCCCATAGTTTTACAGGATGTATATCTAATAGTGGTAGCAGTAAAGATGTAGTAGTTGGAAAAATAACGAAGTGCTCTTTTAACCAATAAAGAAAGATACAATAGCGAGAAGGAAGAATCTTCCTTCTCGCTATTTGTACCTATAAAGACAAAGGTATTAGTGGTTAATTAATTAACGAACTAAAAGGTTTCCATAGCATAGTTTTTATGTTAAAGTATATAAGGAAAATTATTATAAAACCAAAAGAATCATAGGAGTGAACTTAGTTTATGGAGGCAATAGAATGAATGATTTGGAGCTAAAATATTTAAAAAGTATTGCGAATCTATATCCAACGATAGCGTCGGCTTCAACGGAAATAATCAATCTGCAATCAATCCTTAATTTACCAAAAGGAACAGAGCATTTTTTGACTGATATTCATGGTGCAGATGAGCAATTTTTGCATGTACTTAAAAACGGATCAGGTTCCGTCATTCGTAAAATTAATGACGCATTTGGAAATACGTTAAGCAGCAGAGACAAAAAAATGCTTGCAACGTTAATTTACTATCCAGAACAAAAGATAGAAATTGTTTTAAAAGAAGAAGAAAATATTGAAGACTGGTACAAGATTACATTACATAGATTAATCCAAATTAGCAAACGAGTAGCATCTAAATATACCAGATCAAAGGTAAGAAAGGCTTTACCAAAAGATTTTGCATACATCATAGAAGAATTAATTACAGAAAAAGCCGAGGTCTTGGATAAAGAAGCGTACTACAATGAGATTATCAATACGATTATTCGAATAGGTAGAGCAAAGGAATTTATTATCGCCTTAAGCAAGTTAATTCAAAGACTTGTTATTGATCATTTGCATATCATTGGTGATATTTTTGACAGAGGGCCAGGGCCGCATATTATTATGGATACCCTAATGGAATACCATTCCGTAGACATTCAATGGGGCAATCATGATATTTTATGGATGGGAGCAGCATCAGGGCATCTTGCATGTATTGCGAATGTTGTGCGTATTTCTGCAAAGCATGGTAATTTAGATATGCTAGAAGAAGGCTATGGAATTAATCTCATACCGCTTGCAACTTTTGCATTAAATACGTATAATGACGACAAATGCAAATGTTTCCACATCAATAATTCCTCACGAGATTATGATAAAGACTTGGATTTAGACAATAAAATGCACAAAGCAATTTCAATCATTCAGTTTAAGCTTGAGGGACAGTTAATTAAGAGAAGACCAGATTTTCAAATGAATCATAGGTTGCTTTTAGATAAGATTAATTTTGACACGAATCGTATTCTAATAGATGGAAAAGAATATGAGTTGTTAGATTCCAACTTTCCAACCATCGACAGACAAGATCCTTATAAGCTTACAGTAGAAGAAGAACAAGTTATGGAGCGCTTAAAGTCGGCATTTTTAAAATGTGAAAAACTGCAAAAGCATGTTCGTTTCTTATTTTCAAAAGGTAGCTTGTATAAAGTTTATAATTCGAATCTCCTCTATCACGGCTGTGTTCCTCTAAATAAAGATGGAAGTTTTAAGACCATTACATTATTTGGAAAACAATACAGTGGAAAAGCTTGGTATGATTTTCTTGAAAATTATGCAAGAAAAGCTTATTACTGTGAGGACGATATTGAAGTTAGGCAAAAAGGACAAGACATCATATGGTATATCTGGTCGAATGAAAACTCACCTTTGTTTGGAAAAACGAAAATGGCTACGTTTGAACGATATTTTTTAAGCGACAAAGAGATGCATAAGGAGCAAAAGAACTACTATTATTCTCTATTAGAGGAGGAAGATGTAGTCAATCGAATTCTAGAGGAATTTAATGTAGACAGTAAAACTGGACATATTATAAATGGGCATATGCCAGTGGAACTTAAAAAAGGTGAAAATCCAATTAAATGCAATGGAAAACTATTGATTATTGATGGAGGGTTTTCTAAGGCATATCAAAGAAAAACAGGAATAGCAGGTTATACTTTAATTTCTAACTCCGTAGGTCTTCGCTTGGTTTCTCATGAGCCATTCGAATCGGCAGAGGATGCCATCGTAAATGAAAAGGACATTCATTCAGATACCACAATTGTTGAGAGTTTCTCTAACAGAAGATGTGTAGGAGATACCGATATTGGAAAAGAATTAAAAGAAAAAATAAAAGAATTAGAGGCTTTACTTCGTGCTTATAGAAGGGGTACATTAATCGAAAAAGAGCTTTAAGAAAAGATATTTATAGTGTAAAAAACAGTCGAATGAGTTCACGAAAAATACACAAAAATATTTCATAAAAAACACATTTTATTACTATGCTACTACATGGGTAATAAAGTGTGTTTTTTTCCAATTTAAGCACACACTTTGTTCTAATAATAATTCTAGGAGGGACAAAAGTTGATAGAAGTAAAAAACCTTGTAAAAAGGTATGGTGACAATATCGCAGTAGATCATTTAAACTTTACAGTTGAAAAAGGACAAATCTATGGTTTCCTAGGACCAAACGGTGCGGGTAAATCAACTACAATGAATATCATTACAGGCTATATTGCAGCCTCTGATGGGGAAGTAATCATCAATGGTCATAATATTTTTGAAGAGCCAGAGTTGGCAAAAAAATCGATTGGATATTTACCTGAAATACCACCTCTTTATGTAGATATGACACCATATGAATATTTAAAGTTTGCAGCCGAATTAAAAAAGATTGAAAAAAAAGAAAGAAAACAAATGATTGATGAAGTAATGAAACTTACAAAAATAACAGATGTAAGTAATCGACTCATTAAGAATCTGTCAAAAGGGTATAAGCAAAGAGTAGGACTTGCCCAAGCAATACTTGGATATCCAGAAGTAATTATATTAGATGAGCCAACGGTAGGATTAGACCCAAAGCAGATTATTGAAATTAGAGATTTAATCAAAAGCCTGAGTAAAAAACATACGGTTATATTAAGTTCACATATTTTATCGGAAGTAAGTGCAGTTTGTGACCACGTTATGATTTTATCGAAAGGAAAGTTAGTTGCCAGTGATAAGCCAGAAGAATTAAGTAAATTAATGGTTGGCTCTAATACTTTAGAACTTACGATAAAAGAAGAAGAGGCAAAGGTTAGAGAAATTCTAAATGAAATGACAGAAATTATAGAATTTAGTATACATAGTTCAGTTGAAGAGGATGCAGTTGATATTACATTAAAAACGAAGCAACAAATAGATATCAGAGAAAAAATCTTTTACGAAATGGCGAAAGAAAAATGTCCTATTTTAGCAATGAAAGTATCAAATATGTCACTTGAAGATGTATTTCTTGAGTTAACCGCCACAGATAAAGAGGTAAGACAAAGTCAGCTTATATTAGAAAATCAGTCTATTGAATCAAAGCAAAATGAGGAGGAACAAGAAGATGATAGCAATTTATAAAAGAGAGTTAAAATCATATCTCACATCTATGACGGGTTATATTTTTATGGCCTTTATCATGTTTTTGGTTGGGATTTATTTTACGGCATATAATTTGACATATGGATATTCGCACTTTGGGTATGTATTATCTTTGTCTGTCTTTGCTTTTTTAATAGTTGTACCTATTTTAACAATGAGATTGCTGGCGGAAGAAAAGAGACAAAAAACAGATCAAATTTTATTAACGGCACCTGTAAGGGTAATGGATATTATTTTGGGAAAATACTTTGCAATACTTACCATATTTACTATTCCAATCGTCTTATTTTGTTTCTATCCATTGTTGTTATCAAGGTTTGGTACGGTATCATACTTGATGGCTTATACCTCAATTATCGGCTACTACTTTTTAGGAGCCGCCTATTTAGCAGTTGGAATGTTTATTTCTTCCTTAACAGAAAGTCAAGTAATAGCAGCAGTTCTTTCTTTTGGAGCGTTGCTTGTAAGTTATATGATTACGGGACTTAGTCAATTTATATCGAGCACAGCATTTGCCTCATTTATGGGATTTTCCATTCTAATTATCATAATTGCTGTGATTGCTTACAGCATGACTAAAAATATGGCATTTTCAGCTGGATTGGCACTTGTACTAGAATGCATCACAACAATATTATACTTATATAAAGCAACCTTGTTTGCAAGTTCCATTTCAAAATTATTAAATGTCATTGACCTAGCATCACGATACGAGAATTTTGTAAAAGGAATCTTTGATGTGACAGGAATCGTTTATTATGTATCCGTGATTTTAATATTTATATTTCTAACGGTTCAGTCAGTACAAAAAAGACGCTGGAGTTAATGGGAGGTGAATGAAAGATGAAGCATTTTTTGAATCAGAAAAAAGAAAGAAAAGAGCCAAAGTTAATCAATAAAAAGAGCCTTAGAAATGGTTCCTATAGTATGGTTATTACTGCATTTGTATTAGCGATAGTTGTAATAATGAATCTAGTTATTCATAACTTGCCATCTACATACACAAAGTTTGACTTAAGTGATACCAAACTTTTTACTATTTCAGAAGAAACAAAGAACGTAGTAAGCAATATGAAAGAGGATGTAACCCTTTATTTGATTGCACAGACAGGTAGCGAAGATAAGACGATTGTAACCCTTTTAGATCAATATAAGGCACTCTCCTCCAATTTATCCGTTGTATATAAAGACCCTGTACTATATCCTAATTTTGTCTCAGCTTATACATCAGACGGACTAAATGAAAACAGCATAATAGTTGAAAGCGCAAAACGCTCCAAGGTGATTGATTATAGTAGTATCTATCAGGTAACAACGGATTACTCCACTTATGAAAAAAAAACAGATTTTGATGGAGAAGGACAGCTTACCAGCGCAATTGATTTTGTAATCTCTGATAATTTACCAATTATCTATACGTTGGAAGGGCACAATGAACAAAGTCTTTCAAGTGAACTAAAAGAGGCGATTGAAAAACAAAACATTACGATTCAATCTCTTAGTCTTGTAACAAATGAAGCAGTTCCTAGTGATTGTAAAAGTTTATTGATTTACTCTCCGCTTAAAGACATTTCAACAGAAGAAGTAGAAAAAATAAAAGATTATTTAAATGCAGGTGGAAACGCATTTATCGTTTCGGGCTATACAGAAGATGAATTAACGAATTTTAATCAATTACTAGCGGCGTATGGAGTGGCAAAGACAAATGAAGTCGTGTTTGAAGGAGATGCAAATAATTATGCAAGACCTTATAATCATTATCTTGTTCCAGTGATTGAAAGCCATGAGATTACCTCTCCTCTCATTTTGGCAAAGGAAAAGATTTTGCTTCCTTATGCACTTGGTATTACCCAATTAGAGACAAAGCCTGAAACAGTAACCATTGAGAAGCTGTTAAGTTCAACAAACGCTTCGTATGGAAAACTTCTAACCTCGAATACCTCGTCTACGGAAAAAGAGGCAGAAGATATAGAGGGCCCATTTGATTTAGCTGTAGCCATTACAAATACAATTAATGAAAATACAGAAAGTAAAATGATTTTGGCAACTTCTGATTATTTATTAGATGATTCAGCCAATCAAACTGTAGCGGGGGGGAATCGTGATTTTATTTTAAATTCCTTGAAATGGATTTGTGAGCAAGAAAGCACTATCACCATACATGCAAAAAGCATGGATAGCCAAAAGTTAGTCTTAAATGCAGCCCAGATAAACTTCTGGAGTCTTATTATTATGATTTTATTACCTCTTATCGTAATTGTAACAGGAATCGTGATATGGCTAAAAAGGAGAAAAAAATAATGTCAAAGAAAAGTAAAATGAGAAAACTTATTTCATTATTTGTTTTATTGGTTCTTTTCATTGTACTTTATTTTGTAGTAGAAACAGTAAATAAGGGAAAAGAAAAGGCAAATGAAGCAAAGAATGAAGCCAGTATTTCCATTCACAAAATGGATGTTGCAAACATAATATCCTTTTCTTATCAATACGAAGGGATACAATATCTATTTCAAAAAGAAAATGATGTATGGATTTGCACAAACGATACAAGTATTGAGCTTGATCAGAATTTAGTGGATAATTTAATTCATAAATTCAAAGACGTATCAGCAAGTCGAATAGTAGAAGAAAATTCGTCTGATTTATCGCAATATGGACTTGATAATCCTACCAATATCATTAAAGTAACCGATAAATTTGATAAAACCGTCATTTTTAATATTGGAAATGAAAACAAAATCGTAAATGGATATTATATTAAAACACAGGAAAATAATACGGTTTATTTAATTGATAACTTTCCTACTTTTTTTAATAAAAATTTAGATGATTTAAAAAAAGTTCAAGATGACTCAAACTCAACAGATACAACAACGCAGGAATAAAAAATTATGTATAAAAGTTTGGTTTTAAGTGCATATTAATATTGAAATTCAATATGTAATTATGTAAAGGAGAAACCAATTATGAAAAAGTTGAAAAAAATTTGTGTTGGAGCGCTTTTGGTAGTTTCAATTGCTTGTTTAACTGCATGTACAAATGATGCAACAAAGGACAATGCAAAAAATAACACAAAGACTGAAAGCGGAACAAATTCAACAACTGATACCAATAAAGCCAATGGCAATACTGGTACCACAACAAATGATAGTACCACAGGTAGCACAACTGGAAATACGACAGGAAGTACCACCGATACAACTGGTACAACAGACACCACAGGCACTACAGGCACTACAGATAAGGGTGTTGTTGGTGAAGTGGCTGATGATGTAAAAGATGCAGCTGATACAGCAGGTGATAAAGTTGAGGATGCAGTGGAGGGTAACAATACCACTACGACCGATAATAATACTTCAACAACAAAAAATAATTAATTAAGATTCTTGTTTTGTACGTATAATTTGGATATAATAATAAAAAGCTAGGTAAAACAATTACTAAGTTTTACTTAGCTTTTTATTATTATAAAGAATGGATGGAAAAGAAATGAAGTTCAGACCTTGTATCGATATACATAATGGTAAGGTAAAACAGATTGTTGGTGGTACTTTAATAGATTTAGGTGATTTGGCAGTTGAAAACTATGTATCAGAACTGGATGCATCCTACTATGCAGATTTTTATAAGAAAGATCAAATGAAAGGAGGACATATTATTCTTCTAAATAATAAGGACTCCGTTTTTTATAACAAAACAAAGGACCAAGCAATAAAAGCGCTTAAAACCTATCCGAGGGGACTTCAAATTGGGGGCGGAATGACTCCAGATAACGCAGCATATTTCCTGGATGCTGGAGCCAGTCATATTATTGTGACCTCCTATGTATTTCAAGATGGAAAAGTAGATATGAAGAACCTAGAACGCATTCGACAAGAAGTAGGTAAAGAAAATCTTGTTCTAGATTTAAGTTGTCGCAAAAAGAACAATCAGTATTATATTGTAACAGATCGTTGGCAAAAGTATACCGAAGTGATAGTAAATGAAGAAACATTAGATTTTTTTAAGGACTATTGTGATGAATTCTTAATCCATGCAGTGGATGTGGAGGGAAAAGCACAAGGAATCGAAGAAGAGCTTGTAAGTATGTTGGGGAGATGGGCAAAAATACCAATTACTTATGCAGGTGGTGTTGGAAATTTTAATGATTTACAAAAGCTTAGAGAACTAGGAAACAATCATTTAGATGTAACCATTGGTAGTGCCCTTGATTTGTTTGGAGGAAATATGTCCTATCAGGAAGTCCTACGTTATATGAAAAAAGTGTGAGCATTTGCTCACACTTTCATATTTAGTCACTTACAATAGCTTTAATCAAAAATAAAAAATCAAACGAAATTTATATTAATGAAAAAGGCACATTTTGAAATAACTGATTATAATTTGTTTACGTTTGTAGCCTGAGGACCTTTTGCTCCGTTAACGATTTCGAACTCTACTGCTTGTCCTTCTTCTAATGATTTAAATCCGTCCATAACAAGTCCTGAATAATGTACAAATACATCATTGCCTTCTTCGTCAGAAATAAATCCGTAACCTTTTTGGTTGTTAAACCATTTTACTGTACCTTTGTTCATAATGATATACCTCCATAATAAATAAAAAAAATAATAATTAGTTTATATTGTGGTATCTTCCACAACATGGTTAAAGGATATCATAAAATTTCCCAAATGTAAAGAAGAAAATTTAAAAAAATGGTATAAAACTAACAATACATATAATGAAATGATACTATTATTTATGAAAAAATAACAAATAAATACAAAATATGACATAAAATTAAAATAAGTTCCAAAAGCAGTGTAACTTCGACAGCTTGATATTGTTTAACTAGAAAAAGTTATGAATATATAATTGATGGATAGGAAAATAGTTTTTTATAAAAAGAAAAGGTATAATCTTGCTATTAGCAAGATTATACCTTTTTTGAGCAAAGAAATAGATTAATTTAGCAATATACTTGTGTTATATTAAAGAACAGTGATAATTTGAGAAGCAATATTAAACATACAATTATTGGAGGAAAAGATATGGGAAAGACAGCGTTAATTACTGGGGTAACAGGTCAAGATGGTTCTTATCTTTCAGAACTATTATTAGATAAAGGATATGAAGTTCATGGAATTGTTCGTAGAAATAGTAATTGTAATATGGAAAGAGTAGAACATTTGGTAGAGGATCGTCAACTATGTGATGATAGATTTCATATTCATTATGGAGATTTATCCGATTCCAGTAATATCAATCAGCTTTTACATAAAATTAAACCAGATGAAATATATAATTTAGCGGCACAATCTCATGTTGGGGTATCATTTGAAGTTCCAGAATATACGGCTGATGTAACAGGGCTTGGAACATTACGCATGTTAGAAGCAATACATTTATTAAATGCAAATACAAAATTTTACCAAGCATCTACATCTGAGCTATTTGGAGGGCTACCAGAAACAGCACCTCAAAATGAAAATACAAAGTTTTATCCAAAAAGCCCTTATGGTGCTGCAAAATTATATTCGTACTGGATTACTGTTAATTATAGAGAATCTTACAATATATTTGCTTCTAATGGCATATTATTTAATCATGAATCACCTAGAAGAGGAGAGAACTTTGTTACGAGAAAAATTACGAAACAGGTAGCAAGTATTCATCTAGGGCTTAAAAATAAATTATCTCTTGGTAACTTAAATGCAAAAAGAGACTGGGGATATGCAGGAGATTATGTAGAAGGAATGTGGAGAATGTTGCAAAAGGATAAACCAGGAGATTATGTTTTAGCAACAGGAGAGACACATACCGTACGAGAATTCGTAGAACTAGCATTTGAAGAGATAGGCGTAAGCTTAGAATGGACAGGAGAAGGGATTGCAGAAAAAGGATATGATAAGAAGACAGGTAAACTATTAGTAGATGTAGATCCTGCTTTTTTTAGACCTGCAGAAGTCGAGTTATTATGCGGAGATGCAACAAAAGCAGAAAAAGAGCTTGGATGGAAAAGAAAAATTAGTTTTCAAGAATTAATAACTATGATGGTACAGGCTGACTTAGAGCAATTAAAAAAAACTATGGTAAATCAATATAGATATATGGAACGAATTGGATAGGTAATGAGGTAAGAGGATGGAAAAGAATGCAAAAATATATGTAGCAGGACACAATGGAATGGTAGGCTCTGCCATTGTAAAACAATTAAAACTAAACGGATACCATAATATTTTAGTAAAGACTAGAGCTGAACTAGACTTAACAAGACAAGAACAGGTTGAAGAGTTTTTTGCAAAGGAAAAAATTGAGTATGTTTTTTTAGCAGCGGCGAAGGTAGGAGGAATTATGGCAAATAGCACTTACCCAGCCGATTTCATGTATGAAAACATGATGTTAGAGATGAATGTAATCAAAAGTGCGCATTTGCAAAAAGTAAAAAAATTATTGTTTCTAGGAAGTTCTTGTATTTATCCTAGAATGGCAGCTCAGCCTATAAAAGAGGAATATTTGTTAACAGGTGAACTTGAACCGACAAATGAAGCATACGCCTTGGCAAAGATATCAGGCATGAAATACTGTGAATATTTAAACAAACAATATGGAACCAACTTTATTAGTGTAATGCCAACGAATCTATACGGACCAAAAGACAATTATCATCCAACCAATTCTCATGTTATGGCAGCTATGATTCATAAAATGCACCTTGCAAAAGTAAACAAAAGTGAAGAAGTCGTAATATGGGGAAGTGGAACGCCTCTTAGAGAATTTCTTTATTCAGAGGATTTAGCGGATGCATGCATTTACTTAATGAATCATTACAGTGAAAGTAAAACCGTTAATATCGGAACGGGGAAAGAGATTTCTATTGAAAATTTGGCTTTATTGGTGAAAGAAATCATAGGGTATGAAGGAAAACTAGTATTTGATAAATCAAAGCCAGATGGTACACCACGTAAGCTTTTGGATATTGGAAAGTTAAAACAACTTGGTTGGAATTATAAGACACATATTAGAGATGGGATTCGCCTATCCTATGAAGATTATCTAAAAAATAATAATAAATAAAGTTAGTTTTTGAATTTTGAATAAATTAGATTACTTTTAGGGAATATGTATAGTGACATATTATGATATGGTGAAAGATTTTGCTGTATTAATTGTTCTTAAAAGGATATAAATTTGTTCAAAAGGAGAAATGATTTATGGATAAAAAAGCTGTAAAAACAATAGCGGCCAGCGCAAGTGCAGCAGCTACAGTCGCTGCAATTTTGGCAGTAAAAAAGAATGCCAAAAATCAGGAAATAAAAAAAGCGGAAGATAAAATGAAACATTTTGAGCCAGGAGAGAGAAAAGCATATTTTGTGGGTGCGGGACTTTCTAGTATGGCAGGAGCCGCTTACTTGATTCGTGATTGTAATTTTAAGGGCGAAAATATTACAATTTTTGAAGGAAAACAAATCATTGGAGGAAGCAATGATGGCATGGGGACACCAAAAAGTGGTTTTGTATGTCGAGGCGGCAGAATGCTAAACGAAGATACTTATGAAAATTTTTGGGAACTCTTTTCAACTATACCATCACTAGATAATTCAAGCAAAAATGTCACAGAAGAAATCATATCTTTTGACCATGCTCATCCTACTTATGCCAAAGCAAGATTAATTGACAAGGACGGTAAAATTGTTGATGTAAAAAGTATGGGCTTTCAAAAAGAAGATAGAATCGCTTTAGGAAAGCTTATGGTGATGTCAGAAGATACGTTAGATGATATGACAATTCAGGATTGGTTTAAGAATACCCCTCATTTCTTTGAAACGAATTTTTGGCTTATGTGGCAAACTACCTTTTCATTTCAAAAGTGGAGCAGTCTATTGGAATTCAAGCGATATATCGAGCGAATGATATTGGAGTTTAGTCGATTAGAGACACTTGAAGGAGTCACTTGGACACCATATAATCAATATGATAGTGTTATTCTTCCAATTAAGCAGTTTCTACAGGATAATGGGGTTAATTTTATCACAGATTGTGTGGTTACAGACATCGATTTTAAAGATGATAGTACAATTACAGCGACCACATTGCATCTAAAGCGAAATGATATGGATGATATTATCTTGCTAAAAGATGAAGATTTGTGTTTTATGACCAATGGATGTATGACAGATTGCTCTTGCCTTGGTAACTATACAACGCCTGCAAAAATGGATACTGCAAATTCTATGTCGGCAGATTTATGGAGTAAGGTAGCAAAAAAGAAAAAAGGGCTTGGAGATCCAACACCATTTTTTACAAAACCGGAGGAAACAAATTGGGAAAGTTTTACCATTACATGTAGAAGTGATAAATTGATCAAATTAATTGAAAATCTTTCTGGAAACATTCCTGGAAGCGGGGCACTCATGACCTTTAAAGATTCCAATTGGCTATTAAGCATTGTAGTTACTGCACAGCCACATTTTAAAAATCAACCTATCGATGAATTCATCTTATGGGGGTATGGACTTTATACAGGAAACACAGGTAATTATGTACAAAAGCCAATGAGAGATTGTACTGGAGAAGAAATTCTAGATGAATTATTATATCACTTACATTTGCAAGAGAAGGCAAATGAAATAAAAGCGGATATTGTAAATGTGTTTCCTTGTATGATGCCATATGTGTCTGCACAATTTCAACCTAGAAAAATGAGTGATAGACCAATGGTAGTGCCAGCAAATTCAACAAACTTTGCTATGATAGGACAATTTGTTGAAATACCTGAAGATATCGTATTTACTGAAGAATATTCAGTACGTGCTGCTAGGATAGCGGTATACAAATTACTAGGATTGCCTTTGGTTAAAATATGTCCGGTAACCCCTCATAAAAAAGATCCTATTGTTTTAGTTAAGGCTTTAAAAACTGCATATCGGTAAAGAACTTTTGTTAAAAATTTTTTAATAAGGAACGTATAAGCACGTGCCTTCAGGCTGTTAACTTTGTTGACAGCCTTTAAAATGCCATAAATTTTGTGTTGACGAATAAAAATTATTGAACTATAATTAGTTAGAAGTCAAACTATTAAGGAAGGGTGAGCTATGTACAAGAAAAGGCATATAGCCAAGGTAATCATCGATTTATCCTATCAATTGAAGCGAGATCTTGAACAAGCCGCTGCGAAGCATGGGCTGACTCGAACACAGGCAGTTATTATGAAGTATTTGGAGGTAGAAACAAAAAAAAGAGATGTATTTCAAAGAGATATAGAAAAAGAATTTCGAATAAGAAAATCTTCGGTTACAAGCGTATTACAATTGTTAGAGAAAAATGGATATATTACAAGAGAAAGTGTAATAGAAGATGCAAGATTAAAAAAGTTAGTCTTAACGGATAAGGCAAGAAATGTAAACGCTATTATAGGCGATGGCTTGGAAAAAAGAGAAGAAAAATTCTATGAAGTATTATCAGAAGAAGAAGTAGAGCGTTTTTTTCAAACAGTAGAAAAAATTACAAGTACCTTAGAGTAGTGTTTTTATTTTTTAATTAGATGGTTAGAAGACGAACTATTACAGTTAGAACCATTCCTCTTGCAAGGAGATAGAAAACATTAAAATGGAGGAGAATATGTTAAAAAAATTATACAGTTATATTGGTGAATTCAAGAAAGAAACTTATCTTACACCAGTATTTATTATGTTAGAAGTTATATTTGAAATTTTTATACCGACATTGATGTCATGGATAATTGATAAAGGTTTAGAAAAGCAAAATATAGATTATGTAATAAGAATTGGATTATTTATGGTCGTAATATCTATATTATCGTTAGTAAGTGGAGCTTTGGCAGGAAAATTTGCCGCTACAGCATCAGCAGGATTTGCGAGAAATCTTAGAAAAAATATGTATGAAAACATTCAGAAATTTTCTTTTTCAAATATCGATAAATATTCCACGGCAGGATTAATCACAAGACTAACAACAGATGTAACCAATGTGCAAAATGCATTCCAAATGGCAATTCGAATGTGCGTTAGAGCACCTTTTATGCTAATCAGTGCAATGATTATGTCTTTTATTATCAATGCAAGACTTGCACTTATCTTTTTGATAGCAACCGTTTTTCTTGGAACGGCACTTTATTTTATTATGACTGGGGTACATCCGTACTTTGTTAAAGTATTTAGAAAATATGATGATTTAAATGCGAGTGTACAAGAAAATCTGACTGGCATTCGTGTGGTAAAGGCATATGTAAGAGAAGAACATGAAATAAGTAAATTTGAGAAAGCTTCCAAGGTAGTCTATGATAATTTTATAAAAGCAGAAAAGATTATTATTTGGAATGCCCCACTGATGCAATTCACGATTTATACTTGTATCATGTTATTATCTTGGTTTGGTGCAAAAATGATTGTTGGAGGAAGTTTAACCACTGGACAATTGATGAGCTTTTTCTCTTATGCAATGAGTATCTTAATGAGTCTTATGATGATTTCTATGGTATTGGTCATGGTAATTTTAGCAAAATCATCTGGAGAACGTATCATTGAAGTACTAGAGGAAAAAAGTGATTTGGCAAATGGAAAAGCTCCAAAATATGAAGTGAAAGACGGATCAATTGAGATGCGCGAAGTGTCTTTTAGTTATAGCAATGATCCAAATAAATTGGTCTTAAATGATATTAATATTTCCATCAAATCAGGTGAGACCATTGGAATTATTGGAGGTACTGGTAGTGCAAAATCAACTTTGGTACAGCTGATTCCAAGACTTTATGATGTAACCAGTGGAGTGGTAAAAGTTGCAGGAGTAGACGTAAGAGAGTATGACATTGAGAGCTTAAGAAATCAAGTATCAATGGTACTACAAAAAAATGTCTTGTTTTCTGGAACGATTATTGAAAATTTACGCTGGGGAAACAAAGATGCAACCGAGGAAGAGATAAAAAGAGTCTGTAAACTGGCACAAGCGAGTGAATTTATTGAAAAATTTCCGGCTCAATATAATACATATATTGAGCAAGGCGGAAGCAATGTCTCGGGAGGACAAAAGCAAAGGCTTTGTATCGCCAGAGCATTACTTAAAAAACCTAAAATATTAATTTTAGATGATTCCACAAGTGCAGTTGATACCAAAACAGATGCTTATATTCGAAAAGCGTTTTTAGAAGAAATTCCAGAAACTACGAAAATAATCATCGCTCAACGAATTTCCTCCATTCAGGATGCAGATCGCATCATTGTTTTAAATGAAGGAGTGATTGATGGATTTGGTACGCATGAAGAATTGTTAAGTACGAATCAGATATATAAAGAAGTATATGAATCACAAGTAAAGGGGGCAAAAGCATAATGGCGGGAACAAATAATAATAAAGGCCCTGTAAAATTTAGTGCAAACACGGGAAAAACCATGAAAAGACTATTGGCTTATATTTTTAAAGAATATAAACTTCCTTGTTTTGTTGTTGCAATCTGTATTTTTATCAGTTCTTTCGTAGGTGTAATTGGAACACTTTTTTTAAAAAAACTAATTGATGAATATATCTTACCCTTGCTTGGAAGCGAGGTACCAGATTTTGTTCCATTATTAAAGATACTTGGAGTTATGGCTTGTATTTATTACACGGGAGTGATCTCTACTTACGTGTATAATAGAATCATGATTCAAGTAACGCAAGGGACTTTAAAACGTATTAGAGACGATTTGTTTTCACATATGGAGACACTTCCAATACCTTTTTTTGATCAAAATGCACATGGAGATTTGATGAGTCTGTATACCAATGATACAGATACGCTAAGACAAATGATAAGTCAGAGTTTGCCACAGCTAATGACTTCTATTGTTACAGTTATCAGTGTTTTCATTTCAATGATTATACTAAATATTCCCCTTGCAGTACTCTCTTTCGCATTCGTTATCATTATGCTCCAGGTAACAAAACGCGTAGGCGGAAAGAGTGGTAAGTATTTTGGGGCTCAACAAAGAGATTTGGGAGCTGTGAATGGTTATATTGAGGAAATGATGGAAGGACAAAAGGTAGTTAAAGTATTTTGTCACGAAGATGAGGCACAAAATAGATTTAATGAATTAAATGATAATTTATTTGAAAGTGCAAACAATGCAAATATTTTTGCAAACATTCTAATGCCAATTATGATGAATCTAGGTTACCTTAATTATGTATTAACAGCCGTAATTGGTTCTCTTCTGGCAATAAAAGGGGTAGGCGGTTTTAGTCTTGGCGCACTCGCTTCGTTTTTACAGTTGACTAGAAGTTTTAATATGCCAATTTCACAAATGTCTCAGCAGATAAACTCTGTTATTATGGCACTTGCAGGAGCAGAGAGAATATTTAAAATTATGGATGAACAAGCAGAAGTGGATGAAGGTTATGTAAAGCTTGTGAATGTAGTCGAAGATGAAAGTGGAGAAATAAAAGAAGCAAACGAACGCACTGGAATGTGGGCTTGGAAGCATCCACATGAAGATGGCAGCGTAACTTATACAAAACTATTGGGTGATGTTGTATTTGAAGAGGTGGACTTTGGATATACAAAAGAAAAGATGGTACTTCATAATATTAACTTATATGCAAAGCCAGGACAAAAGGTTGCTTTTGTAGGTTCGACAGGAGCAGGAAAGACCACAATTACGAATTTGATTAATCGCTTTTATCCAATTCAGGATGGTAAAATTAGATATGATGGTATCAATATTGATAAGATTCATAAATCGGATTTAAGACAATCCTTAGGAATTGTTTTACAAGATACACATTTATTTACGGGAACGGTAGCGGATAACATACGCTATGGAAAGTTAAATGCCAGTGATAAAGAGGTAATAGAAGCAGCGAAGCTTGCGAATGCAGATGGCTTTATCAGACATTTGCCACAAGGCTATGATACTATGCTTACGGGAGATGGAGGTAGTTTGTCACAAGGACAAAGACAATTATTAGCCATTGCAAGAGCCGCAATTGCCAATCCACCAGTGTTAATCTTGGATGAGGCAACATCAAGCATTGATACAAGAACCGAATCGATTGTACAGCAAGGTATGGATCGACTCATGGAAGGAAGAACTGTATTTGTTATCGCTCATAGGCTTTCAACTGTTAAAAATTCAGATGTCATAATGGTGTTAGAACAAGGTGAAATAATAGAAAGAGGAAGTCATGATGATTTAATTTCTCAAAGAGGAAAGTATTATCAACTCTATACAGGAGCATTTGAGCTGTCCTAGAGCAGATTAGAAAGAACACACGAGTGATTAGCTAACTCTAATAACTTGTGTGTTTTTTTCTATACTCTTTTGGAAGGCAGCCATACGCTTGTTTGAATTTTCTATAAAAAAAGCTTATATTTTCATAGCCGATGTTATTGGCTATCTCAGTGATTGGAAGTTGCGTATTTGCTAAAAGTTTTTCTGCATATTTCAAGCGTTGGTATTGAACCAACTCTTTGTAAGACATTCCTGTTTGTTGTTTTAACAAAGTGGTAAGATAATTTGGATTCATATTAAAGAAGGCAGCAGTGCTATCAAGGGTACAAGTTTTAAAATTACCTTCCAGATAACGCAGTATCGCTATAATAGATATTTTGTTGCTTAGCTTAATATTTTGTTTTTCCATATCATTTTCATAAACATTAATTAGTTCTGACAATATTAAATTAAATAAGCTATTAATCATATCATTGGAATTGAGCGAAGGATCAAAAAATTCACATAACAATTCCTTGAAAAAAATGGGAATCCTTCTACTATGGTTGGAGTGAAATAGGATATAATTATTATGATTGGTATTGTGAGCAATGGCATTAATAAAAAATTGGGACAAGATACTGTCTTTGGACATACGATTAAAAAAATTAGTATTTAAGTAATCTTTGTCAATCAAAATACTAATCATGATATCATTATCGCCAAGTGCTTGGGTTGAATGAGGGGTATCTGTATCAATTAGTATAACCTGCCCTTCTTTTAGTATATAGTTTTGGTCATTAATGGTCTGAGGGCATGAACCAGAATACATATAATTAATTTCTACCCATGTATGTGTGTGTAAAGGACAAGGAGAAAAACGAGATTGTTTTTTTACACTCAGTTTATGAATGGAATCAGACAAAGAACCAGTAGAATTAAACAAATAAACTGGTTTATCATTATAATACGATACGGGTAACTTTTCCCAAAAGTTAGATTGAAATCCTGCTTTGTATCTTAATTCACTTTTGGTATACATACGTAAATTATCATCGAGAGAAGTTAGATTCATAGTTCCTCCATTGACTTAAAGTAAGAGATAAATAGGTAAATCAAATATATTAGTCTCATTCTAATGAGTTTATAAAGAAAAGTCAATTTGAAAGTGTAATAATCTGAAGTTTGGTCAATATATTCATGAAAAACCGTTATTATACAAATGAAAAGCAAGTGTTAGTATGAAGATAACAAATCATATGTTTGCATGAAGATGGTAAAGGAGAGGATTGTTATGGATCACAAAAAACTAGCAGAAGAGATAATAGAGAAAGTGGGGGGAGCTTCCAATATTATTAGCATTACCAATTGTATCACCAGACTTCGATTTGTGTTAAAAGATGAAAAATTAACACAGACAGCACAGTTAAAAGAAACGAAAGGAGTTCTTGGAGTTGCGATACAAGGGGGACAATATCAAGTCATTATCGGTAATGAAGTCGCTAATGTCTGCGCAGCTGCAAAAGAGATTCTAGGAATATCAGAGGATATGCCAACACAGATAGATCAGGAAGGCGGTAAAAAAGATACGCTATTCAATCGCTTTTTTAAGACGATATCTGGATGTGTATTTCCAACACTTGGTGTTATGATTGCAGCAGGTATTATAAAGGGATTTTTATCCGTTTTAACTTCAACAGGAGTTTTAACCGCAGATAGTGGAACTTACATGGTGCTATATGCAGCGTCTGATGTATTGTTATATTTTTTCCCAATTGTCATTGGGTTTAGTGCAGGAAAGGTATTTCAGTGTAATCCTTATGTAACGGCATTGATTGGAGGGTCTTTGGTTTATCCAACTATGATAAGTGCTTACAATGCTGGAACAGCATTAACTTTTTTAGGGATTCCAATTGCCTTGACAAGTTATACAAACTCTATCTTTCCTATTATAGTAGCATCTTGGGCAGCTTCTAAGGTAGAAAAATTTGCAAAAAAAATCATTCCTAACATATTACAATTAATGTTTGTACCATGTTTCGTTATCATCATTATGGTTCCACTTACTTTCTTAGCCATAGGACCTGTAATGAACTTAGTATCCGGTGCACTTGCAACAGCTACTATGGCTATTTTTAATACGAGTCCACTTTTTGCGGGATTATTGCTAGGCGCATTTTGGCAGGTAATTGTTATTTTTGGTTTGCATTATGCTTTTATTCCTGTATTAATCAGCAATTTTACAACAATGGGTAGCGATCCTGTAAATGCAGTTTTAGGAGTTACTGTATTTGCATTATGTGGAAGCGCGTTTGGTTATGTGTTAAAAGTTAAAGATAAAGAAAAAAAGGCACTTGGAGTATCAAGTTTAGTATCAGGTTTGCTTGGTGTTACAGAACCAATCATCTATTCGATTGCCTTACCACTTAAAAAACCATTTGTATGCGCATTTGTGGGAGGGGGTATTGCAGGAGCGATAACCGCAGTACTTGGAGCTAGAACATATGGATTTGGTGGAGCAGGATTATTGGCTGGTCCAGTTATGATTAATCCAGCAGGAATCGATAGTAGTTTTACTACTTGGTTAATTGCATCTAGTGTAGCTTTTGTTATATCTGCAATTCTATGCTTTTTGTTTGGAACGAATAAAGAAGGAAAATAATATCAAAAAAATGGAAGGCACGGCACTTTAGCGTGCTTTCTATCTGTTAAGGAGAACAACAGAATGAAAAAAATACAACAAATATTACAAAACAAGTATGATAATCACATATTCCCATTTCTATGGATGCATGGTGAAGATGAGGTTGTTATTCGTGAATATATGAAACAAATAGAACAATCGGGAATCAAAGCAGTTTGTATTGAGGCTAGGCCACATCCAGATTTTTTAGGGAAGAAGTGGTGGGCGGATATGGATTGTATCCTAGAGGAAGCCAAAAAAAGAAATATGAAAGTATGGATCTTAGATGACTCGCATTTTCCAACTGGGTATGCAAATGGAGAAATAAAAAAGAGTTATCCTCATCTTAAAAAGAGATTTCTAAAACTTTATCAATTGGAGTTTGTTGGTCCAATACAAAATGCTAAGGCAATTATAAAATATGCATTTCAGGATGATAACGATGAATTAGTAGGTGTAATACTTGGAAAGAAGAACAGTTATCAAGAGGTGGATGCGAGTACCTTAATCAATATCACTCATTTGGTAAAAGAAAATAAGACGCTTGATTTAGACCTTGGCGAGGGTGTATGGAAAGTAATGGTGTTAGTGGCAACCTATCATGGTGGAGAAAAACAAACAGAGGATTATTTAAACCCCATTGACCCTGAGGCTACGGATGTGTTGATTCATACCGTATATGAGGCACATTACCAAAGATATAAAGAAGAGTTTGGTAATACAATTCAAGGATTTTTTTCCGATGAGCCTAGATTTGGTAATGTGCATGGCGCATTAAGTTCAATTGGAAGAAATGAAATGGTATTACCATGGCGAAATGATATGTTAGAGCAAATGGATCAAAAGATGGGTGAATCCTCACTCATTTATCTTCCTTTGTTGTTTGTGGATGCAGGGGAGAAGGCACATAAAGTACGTTATGCCTATATGGATTTGGTAAGTGACCTATACTCGAAGCATTTTAGTCAAAGAATTGGAGCATGGTGTGAAGCACATAAAGTATCTTATATTGGACATACAATAGAAGATAATAATGCACATGCAAGACTTGGATATGGTGCGGGACATTTTTTTAAAGCTATGAAAGGGCAACATATGGCAGGAATTGATGTAGTACTACACCAACTCTTGCCAGGAATGGATCACGGATATTTTAAATCAATGACAAGTTCTGGATGGGATGGCGAGTTCTTCCACTATGTTCTTGGTAAATTAGGAAGTTCCCTTGGTCATCTGGATGAGAATAAAAAGGGTAAAGTCATGTGTGAAGTATTTGGTGCGTATGGTTGGGCCGAAGGAATTCGTATGATGAAGTGGATTACTGACTATATGCTAGTAAGAGGGGTAAATGAATTTGTACCGCATTCTTTTACACTAAAAGAATATCCTGACCCAGATTGTCCGCCACATTTTTATGCGCATGGGCACAATCCACAATTTAAAGAATTTAAGATACTAATGGAATACATGAATCGCTTAAGTGAATTATTCAGTGACGGAATTCATAGGGCACCAATCGGCTTACTTTATCATGGAGAAGCTGAGTGGGCAGGTGAATATATGCTTATGCAAAAGCCAGCAGCACTTCTTACTAGAAATCAAATTGATTTTGATATTTTACCAATCGAAGCAATACTGAAATCTTTTGTGAATGAATTAGGTGTAGCAATTCATAAAGAAGTATTTCAAGGACTTGTCATACCTTATTCACAAGCCTTACCAAATGATTTGCTTCATAAGCTTTTAGCCATAGCAAAAGAGGGACATAAGATTTATTTTATAGATGCCTTACCAGAAAGAGAAAGTATGGGAGAGGATATAACGCCTTTTCTTTTCGCGTGTGAGAAAGAAACAAATATAAAAGTGATTCCTTTAGAAAAGCTAGTTACTACAATTAAAGAAGATGGGTTGTTTGATATTTCAACAACTTCATATGAGCCATACTTAAGATATTATCAGTATGAACATAATAATGAAACAATAGTAATGTTTACAAACGAACATCCATATCAAACAATTAATACGAAAGTCATAGTTCCTTTCACGAAACCATGTTACCAGTATGATGCTTTTAGCAATGCATTGCATAGCAATATTCTACTTCAAAAGGAGAAAGAAGGAAGAAGTATTTCGCTATCTTTAGAAGCATATGAATCAAAAGTATTCGTATTTTCTGAAGAAGAATATAACTGCAAAGAACATCAAGACCTGACATTGGTTAAAGAAGAAATATTAAAAGGAAATGTAGAAGTTGATCTTTTAAAAGCAAAATCTTATCCACAAGTGTATGCAAGCGAAAAGATAGACCGTTTTGGTAGTAGAATGAAACAGAGTTTAGATGACTTTGCTGGAATCATGCGATATGAGACTTTGTTTGAGCTTAATGAAATACCATCAGCATTAAAGTTAAGAATAGAGGGCATTTATGAAACCGCACACGTATATATAAATGGTATGGATGGTGGAAGTAAAATCTGCGGACCGTATTGCTTTGATGTATCCCAAATCGTGAAAAAAGGAATTAATACGCTAGTGATTGAGGTGACCACTACGCTAGTAAGAGAAAACTATGACTGGCTGTCACAATTTATGCTGATAGAACCAATTGGAATAAATGGGGATGTCATTCTTGAATATTATAAAGAATAATATCTTTTGAAAAAGGTGTACTAATTTTCATCAAAATGATTTATAATAACGTTAGTGATTATATACAGAAAGGATAAAATTATGATAAACGACGATTACATAACACTGACGCTTAATAAAAGTAAAAACATTGCCTTAATTGCGCATGATAATATGAAAAAGGATTTGATTGAATGGTGTATCACACATTATGATATACTAAAAAATCATAAGTTATGTGGGACTGGAACGACGGCCAGAATGATTACGGACAAGTCAGGATTGCCTGTAAAGGGGTATAACAGTGGCCCATTAGGAGGCGATCAGCAAATTGGAGCAAAGATTGTGGAAGGTAAGATTGACTTGATAATCTTTTTTTCCGATCCATTAACAGCTCAACCACATGACCCTGATGTTAAGGCATTGCTTCGAATTGCTCAAGTATATGACATTCCGATTGCAAATAATAAAGCAACAGCAGACTTTATCATTACATCTACTTATATCAATGAGGTATATGAACACCAAGTAATTAATTTTAATAAAAACATTAAGGACAGAGCAGAGTCTTTATAATGCAAGAATATGAGAACGTTACGTTCTTAAGTTCTTTGCTTTCATAAAGCGTTTGTCTATACTTTGAATCTATCTATTATTTCATAATAGGTAGATTTTTTTTAATAGGAATGTTCTTCGAACTTCCCTGTTATAAAATACATATATACAAAACGGCATAAAAAGGCTCGTTGAAATTTAAAAAACTAGTTAAAAACACAAAAATAAAATATTAAATTTGATTCTAGAGGTTAAAAATGATTATTTTATTGTAAAAAACAAGGCGTAAATTGTTAAAAAATAATAAATAGATTGTTGAAAAACAACTAAAATAGATTAGAATATCCTAAAGTACTGATAAAATCTATAAAAAAACGAGAGTTAAAAGTGATAGGTAGTATCAAAAATGAAGATTGAAGACAATTTAATATTAATGGTATATTTTGGGCGTAGTAAAATACAGTTGGAGAGGAGAGGTATTCTTTATGAAACCCAAAATGAAAAAGGTTAATTATTACTTAAAGAATGTGCTGGCAATAGCGTTAATTGTAGCATTGGTTGGGGGCAACCTTTTAACGCACTCTATTACAGCATATGCAACAGAAACAACACAAGTAATAAATAACACCGAAACAAGCGAAACAAAGGAGGAAAGGAAAGAAGAGCCAGTTACAAAAGATACTGACGCAGATGAGGAAAAAGAAGAGGTAGAAGATGTTACTACTACAGAGGAATCAGGAAAGGATTCTGAAAACAATAATTCAGAGACTTTGCCAGAGGAAGCAAAAGACATTACAGATAAGACGGAAACTTCAAATGGAGAAGAAAACAAAGAAACAGTAGAAGCAGAAACAAAGGAGAAGGTAGAATCTTTTGAGGATGCAAAAAAAGTAGAAGAAAAAGCCCTAAAAACAGGAGAAAAATTAAACACAGAAAAAAAGACTTATTATCTTGGAGCTTTAAAAGATATTACAAAGGATACACTTTACAGTGAAGAGATAGGGTATGGCTTTAGTGACCAAACTTATCCAGAGGAAGCAAATGGGTGGGTAGGAAATGTTTATTATCCAAGAACAGCAAGTAAGGAACAAGGGATTGCTTCTTTTGTAGAAAACGCCGAGAATTATTTAACAATTTCTAGTAAGGTGTGGACAGAAACGGAAAGTACGGGATATGGTGTATACACCTATGAAAATACCTCGACGTTAGATTTTAGTCTGGAACCTGCTAACTATAAGGTGAATGTTACTCTTATTAATCCTACAGACAGTGAAATATCAGTATATTTAGAGGCAGAGGACATTACGAAAGCAACTGACATTAAAGTGCCAGCTGGTGAAACAAAACAAGTAGAATTCATTGCTTGCTTAGTAGATGATATTTTAAATCTAAAATTTTTAGCACCAAGTACAGCTACAACTTACGAAAGTGCCCAAACAAAAAGTGTTTATGTAGAAAGTGTAGGCTTTGAAAAAGTAACAAATGAGGAGGGAAGCAAACCTACTATTTTTATTGCTTCTGACTCAACAGTTCAGACCTATGAAGCCTTCTATTATCCACAAATGGGATGGGGACAACAATTATTCAATTTCTTTGGTGAATTTGTAGAAGAAAGGGAATGCGAAGATGCAAATTATAGCCAATGTCAAACCTATGAAACAAGTAATGTTATCATTGAAAACCGCGCGATTGGTGGAAGAAGTTCCAAATCTTTTGTAGAAGAAGGAAAGCTTGATGATCTGCTAGAAGATGTGAAACCAGGCGATTATGTATTGGTGCAATGGGGACACAACGATGCGACCTATTCAAGACCTAACAGATATGTTTCTTCAGAAGAATTTGAACAGTGGATTCAGTATTATGTAGATGGTGCAACACAAAGAGGAGCAACCTGTGTACTTGTCACTCCAGTTGCAAGATACAGCTATACAACAACTCCTGATGGAACACTAGATAGTTTTGCTAGCAATTTTGAAGCATACCAAAATGTTATGAAGAGAATTGCCAGTGAACAAAATGTACCACTGGTAGATTTAACGGCATTATCAATTGAGCTTTGCAATTCCTTTGGAATTGAGGGGGCAAAGTCTTTATTTCTTCAATTAGCAGCAGGAGAATATGAAGGTTATTATGCAGGTGGTGTTTCAGATGCAACGCACCTTCAAGAATACGGAGCATACAAATTTGCGCAATGTGTTGCAAGAGGAATAAAAGAAAATGAACAATTAACTAGTCTGGCACAGGCTGTAACACTTACCTTACCAACAAGCACGCCAGAAAAGCCAGCAAGTCTTACTACAACATCGGTAGGAGCTTCCAGCATTTCTATGACTTGGGAAGCATCAAAAGAGGCAGAATTATATTATGTCTTTAGACAAGTATTAGAAGAAGGGGAAACAGTTGATGACGTTGATTTTACCAATGCAACCAAATATTCAGTAAGTTCAAAGACTTTCTATACAGATTCCGCTTGTGAAGGTGGAAAGACCTATGTCTATGCAGTTGCAGGCTTTAACGAATTGGGAACGGGTGAAGTGTCCGATAAGATTGTAGTTTCTACAAAATCATCCGCATATAAATTTGATTTTGGAGTAGCAGCCAGTCCAAACGTGATGGAGGGATGGACTGAGGTAACGGAAAATCAAAAGTACACAAAGGAAGCGGGTTATGGATTCATCAAAGCTCCTGGAAATGGACGAATTCGAGCCAACAATGGCAATGCAGCTTCTTCTGCAATGGCAGATGATTTTTGTCTTGGAGAGGCAGAGTTTGCACTTGATTTACCAAATGGTGATTACGAGATAACCATTTATGCATGTGATTTATTAAATGGTACAAGTACCATTAAAGCAAGTTACACAGGAGAAGGATTATCCATTGGAACGATTTCCACAAAGCAAGCGTTGGCTTCTATAACATCAACTGTTCGTGTCTTAGATGGTCAGCTTAATATTGGAATTGGTGGAACAAACGCTTATATCAATGGCATGGAAGTAACACCAATTTTAGGAACTCCAACTCAGCTTGGATATTCTGAAATGAATTTCACAAGCACACAAGCTTCCTTTTTGATTAATTTTACAGGAATTGTTGAGGCTTCTTACTATAACGTATATCAAAAAGCTTCCACAGATGCTACATTTACGATAGTAAAGAAAATTGAGGCACAGGATTTAGACAAATTAGATGCTCGTGCCATGGTTGCTACACTTGGAGAGACATATCAATATTATGTGACTGCGGTGACAGCTTTAGAAAATGAAAGTGCACCAAGTAACACAATAGAAGTAGAAATGATTGATAGCAATGTCGCACTTCCAAAAGCACCTCAAAATGTAACGTGTGATAGTGCTCAAAATGGTAAAATTACTATTTCTTGGGATCAGTCAGATGATTCTTCTTCTTATATCATTTATCGTTCTGCAAAAGCAGAAACAGAAAAAGGATTTAAAGAGTTTACAAAAGTAGGAACTAGTACACAAGCAAGCTTTACAGATACAGATCGTGATTTAACAACGAATATACACTACTATTACAAAGTGCAAGGGAAAAATGCAGGTGGTGTTGGTGCATTATCGGAAGCATGTCAAACCCCTATTAATGGAGAACTGGTTGCAGCAGCACCAGAAAAGCTTACAGATCGAGGTGTTGTTGCAGTCAATCTTGCAGGAAGTAAAGGTGCTTCTACAAGTCTATCTGCAACGGATAGTAATGGGAATGAATATACAAGCGGTGTTTATGTAAGCTGGAGAGCCTTTGAAGGTGATTTTGATAGTGCAGGTAAAGTATCTACGACTTTTACAGTGTATCGTAACAATGAAGCGATTGCCACTGATGTCTTGATTACCAATCTCGTGGATCAAGGTGGACAAGCAGGTGACAGTTACAAAGTAGTGGGCAGCAATGATGCAACACTTGGGTTACATGCAAAGGATACAGCCGTATGGAATGACCAGTTTCTTGAGTTACAACTTTATAAGCCTGCTGACCAAACTATGCCAGATGGAAGTACTTGCACTTATGAAGCAAATGATATGTCTGTCGGTGATGTGGATGGAGACGGAGAGTATGAATTATTTGTAAAATGGTATCCAAGCAATGCACAAGACAACTCAAAAGCAGGCTATACAGGAACGACATTTATCGATGCATATGATATTAATATGTCTACAGGAAATGTTTCGCTGTTATATCGCGTAGATCTTGGGGTTAATATTCGCGCAGGAGCTCATTATTCACCGTTTCAAGTATGGGATTTTGATGGAGATGGTAAAGCAGAGCTTGCAATTAAAACAGCAGACGGATCAACGATTTATCAAAGTAGCGATGGAACAGACCAAGGATTGATTGAGACTGGTTATGTAGGAGAGTGTAATGCAGAAGCACTTCCTACGAATAAAATAAGTAGTACAAATGATTACAGAAATTCATCAGGGTACATATTAAGCGGTCCAGAATATTTGACTATGTTTGACCATGATGGAACTATTCTATCGACAGTCGCTTATGTTCCAGAGCGTGGTAATGTTTCGGCATGGGGGGATGGATATGGTAATCGTGTCGATCGTTTTCTATCAGCTGTTGCATATTTAGACGGAGAGACCCCATATGCAGTATTTGCAAGAGGATACTATTCAAGAACATGTTTAACAGCATATGCGCTATTAGATACAAACAATGATGGTATCGGAGATACGCTTGATGTGTATTGGAAATTTGATACAAATGATTTATTAGGAGAGTATGAGAAAGAATTAATTGAAGCACAAGGTAACCATGGACTTAGCGTTAATGATGTGGATAACGATGGAAAAGATGAAATTATTTATGGTTCTATCACCATAGATCACAACGGTACATTAAAATATTCTACAGGGCTTGGCCATGGGGATGCAATGCATGTGTCGGATTGGGTTGCATGGAATGACGGTTTAGAGGTGATGCAGGTACATGAACATGATAATGTAGCTTATCATGTGGAGATCCATGACGCACAAACGGGTGAAATTTTAATGGGTTATTATACTGGAAAAGATACAGGAAGAGGGGTTGCGGCAGACATTGATCCAACCTATCCTTTTGCAGAATTTTGGTCCATTGCAAGTCCAAGCTATGTGTCGGGAGAGGAACCTTCTTGGGATTCAAAGGACGGCGGTGTGTATTCTACTTCCTCAACTTTGGATAACCTAGTTACCATTACACAAAAATCACCAGCAGCCAACTTTACTTTGTTTTGGGATGGCGATCTTCTTAGTGAAATATTTGACCATACCTTTAATTCAAGTGCTTATGTTCCATTAACAACAACAATTGCGAAGTGGGATTATGAAGATAGCAAAGAAGAATTATTATTTGAATCAGGAGAAGTTTTAACGTCTAATGGTACAAAAGGAAATGCTGGATTAATTGCAGATATTTTAGGCGACTGGAGAGAAGAAATAATTCTTAGAAGTGCGACAGACAATAGTAAAATAAGAGCTTACACAACCACAATTCAAACAGATTATGTTGTTCCATGCTTGATGGAAGACTTGGCATACCGCGAGGGAGTTGCATGGCAAAATGTAGGATATAATCAACCTGCTAATCTAAGCTATTTATTGTCAGAAGGATTAATTACTGCTTTGGTTACAGCAAAAGAGACAACAAAGACATCTGCAACCATTGAATTTACGCCTGCGAATGACGGAGTCTACGGTCATGAGATAGAAGGTTATGAAATTTACAGAGCAGTTGCTAATAGCAAAGACTACACTTTGATTGCAACAGTTCCAATGGATAAGCTAACAATAAAAGCAGGAACATCTGGCGCGGACACAGTTTATACGTATTCAGACACTTCTGTTGAGGCAGGGGCTAGTTATCAGTATAAGGTAGCAGCTATTGTAGATGGTAAGACCTCATTTCTTTCAAGAGCAGTAAGTGCAAATACGTTAGTTGATATCAAAGAAGTAAAAGAGATTACATTAGAGCCGATTGTTGAAGACACGGTAATTAAGGAAGGAGAGACTGTCGCTGACTTATTACCAAAAGCGGTAACGGTTATTGATTCGAAAAATAACGAAGTATTGGCTGATGTAATCTGGGATGTGTCAAAGGTTGATATTTCTACACCAGGAACCTATAAGGTATATGCAACGGTATCAGGTTATCTAGAAACCGTTGAAACAACATTGCTGGTAATAGAAAATACGGTAACAGGATATACTCCAATCAACGATATTAAGGCAATCATTGGAACCAGTATCAAACTTCCAGAAACCGTAGAAGTGACATATTTAAATGGCACAACCAAAAATGTTAATATAACAAAATGGAACGGTACTCTTGATAATAATAAACTAGGTACTTATGTCTTAACAGCAGAACTAGAGGATGCAACACAAGTAGAGGTAAATGTAAAAGTTATTGTAGTAGATGATTATGTAGTTTCTTTTACAGAAGGGTTAGAACCAATCGAACTTGTTGTAAATGCCAAGGTCAAAGCAAGCGATTTGCCTGCGACCATTCATGCAAAATATGCAAGTGGAAATACAGGAGCAGCAGCTATTACATGGAAAACGAATGCAATTGATACTTCAAAAGCTGGAGTGATTCAAATCTTTGGTAGTGTAAAAGATTATGATTTAGATATTATATTACTTGCACGTGTTGTTGATTACAAAGCGTTATATAAGTTTGATTTTGGTATTAGCAACACAAATGTGGCAGACGGTTGGACAGGAATTACAGTCAATCCGAAAAATGAAGTCGTAAGTGCAGCAGATTTAGGTGTTGTATATGATGTTCAAAAAGGATATGGATTTGCAGTAGAAGAGAATACGATCATCAATGGACGAACAGAAATCTTTACGTATACGCATCAAACCTACCCATTACCTAGCTTGGTATATAATGATTTTGCACTACCTCAAGGACTTACTTTTAATGTAGACTTAGAAAATGGAAAATATATAGTAGAAATAATGGGAGCTACAATCACTGGTTCCAGTGAGGTAAAAGGAACTTTGGAGCAAAGTGTGAGCTTCTCGGTAAAAAATTCAAAGAATCAATATGCAGTGGGAGTCTATGAAGTTGAAGTGACGGATGGACAGTTAAATGTTGTATTTGATAAAAGTACAGTGTCAAGACTTGGTTCTATTATAATCCGTTCCACAAATGTAACGGATCCAACGGATCCAACAGACCCAACAGATCCAACGGACCCAACAGACCCAACGGACCCAACGGATCCAACAGACCCAACAGACCCAACGGACCCAACAGATCCAAGCACTCCTGTGATAGAAAAGTATACAGTTAGTTTCCACTCTAATGGAGGAAGTGAGATTTTATCACAAAGTATTGAATCAGGGAAAGTAGCTAAGAAACCAGCAGACCCTGTAAAAGAAGGATATGTATTTGAGGGATGGTATAAAGAAAGTTCACTTAAGACAAAATGGAATTTTTCAAAAGATGTAATCAACCAAAATACAATTCTATACGCAAAGTGGAACGCAATTTTGGTTACCGATATTTCACTTAGTAAAAAGTCATTGACAATTGGGGTTGGTACAAGTATAACTCTAACCACGTCGATTACTCCAAGTAATGCTGCAAATAAAGAAGTTTTATGGTCTTCTTCCAATAGCAAAATTGCAACAGTTTCTACCGATGGTGTAGTAAAAGCAAAGAAGAGAGGAACTGTAACAATTACTGCAACAGCAAAAGATGGTAGCAATGTAGGCGCAACTTGTAAAATTACGGTAGGTTACAAGATTACGTATAAGTTAAATGGTGGAAGTAATAGCCAGAAAAATCCAACAGGATTCGTAGGAAATAAAACTGTGAAGTTAAGCAGTCCAACTAAAAAAGGTTTTACCTTTAAAGGTTGGTATACAGATAAGAATTACAAGACAAAAATATCAAAAATTAAAAAGGGAACAAAGAATAATCTTACCTTATATGCAAAATGGGAAAAGATTAAAGTTGAAAAAGCTTCCATTAAGAGTCTTAAAAATTCTGGTAAAAGTAAAATGAAAGTAACCTTTGATAAGGTGAATGGAGCAAAAGGTTATGAAATCACATATGCGACCAACTCTAAATTTACTAAGAATGCTAAAACGATAACTACAACTGCTAAAAGTAAGGCAATTAAAAATCTTACAAAGAAATCAACATATTATGTTAAAGTTAGAGCATACAAAGTGGATGCATCTGGGAATAAGATTTACGGAAAGTATAGCACAGTAAAATCAGTACAAATAAAAAAATAAGCCTTAAAAAAGAGTCTTCGTGGTGTTTTTTTATTAACATCACGAAGATTTTTGTTGTCAAAAAAGCATTTATTTGATAATATTGAACAAAATCGGAGGCTAAAGTTTGAAGAAAATCACGAAAAAATCAAACAACTTTGACATTAATGCCTTGGTATGGTATCATAAGTTCTATAAATAGTTTGTTTTATTTATATATTATTAATAAGATTTGGATTGTTACTGGTAAAGCAGGCTAAACCAACAGATTTGGACAAAATTCGTTTGTTCTAATTTCGCATGGTTTATTTTTTGAATTGTTTGAATAAATCCGTTGGTAGCAGGAGATATCATAATGAAAATTGAGAAGATTATTAATAATAACATAATTAGTTCCTTTGATGAAAAAAACAGAGAAATCATCGTAATGGGAAGAGGTCTTGGATTTGGGCGCAAACAAGGTGAAATAATTGATGATGCCAAAATCGAAAAGATTTTTCGCATGGACAGTGAAGTTGAGTCAGAGAGACTACAAAGTGTATTAGCCGATATACCAATTGAGCATATACAAATCACAGACGAAATAATTACTTATGCAAAGACAATTATAACAAAGAAGTTAAATAAAAATATTTATATTACCTTAACGGATCATATCAATTTCGCAATTGAGAGATTTAAACAAGGTGTTAATTTTAATAATGCTCTTATTTGGGAAATCAAAAAATTCTATGGTCCTGAATATGAAGTAGGAAAGATGGCACTTAATATCATCAAAGAAAGACTTGGCTATGAACTGCCAAGTGATGAAGCAGCTTCCATTGCAATGCATTTTGTAAATGCTGAATTTGGAACAGAGATGCCTAATACAATTGATATAACCAAACTAATTCAAAATGTACTTAAAATAATTAAATATAATTATCAAATGGAGCTGGATGAAGATTCATTGAACTATGAAAGATTTATTACGCATTTAAAGTTCTTTGCACAAAGAGTTATTACAAACAGAGCAAATGCAGGGCACGATGAGGAGTTTCATTATATGATTAAGAATCAATATAATTCAGATTACAAATGCGCAGAAAAAATCAGAAAATATATCGAAACTGAATTTAATATTCAAGTTCCAGAAGAAGAATTAATCTATTTAACCGTTCATTTAAAAAGAATAACATCATCTAATTAGGATTGTTACTGGTCATGCAGGCAAAACCTAGACTTATAATTTACGCTATAGGTCTAGGTTTTTTTATATAACAGGAAAGGAAAAGTAATGGAAAAGCTTGTTTTCGTTGATATAGATGGAACACTATGTGATTTTAGTGGAGTAGTGCCAGATTCTGCAATCAAAGCAATAAAGACTGCACGGAAAAATGGTCATAAGGTTTTTGTATGTACAGGAAGAGCAAAGAGTGAGATTTATCCATTTATTTTAGATATAGGATTTGATGGACTTGTCTGTTCCGCTGGAGCATATGTAGAGTGCGAAGGAAATGTTATATTTCATAAAAGCATAGATGAGAATTTGAGAGAAATGTTGGTAGGGTATTTGCAAAAGGATAATACTGCATTTCTTTTAGAAACAAATGAAGGCGTTTATATCCAAGAGAAAGACGAAACTGTATTAAATGATATTTTTTTGGCGAGTGGAGAAGAAATAAATATTGATTCAAAAGAATATCTTAAGATCTTAACGGTAGCCAAAGATATCATGCAAGTCAAACAGGTTAATAAAGTTTTATACTTTCAATCCAATAAGAGTTTAAAACAAATGCAGCAAGACCTTGGAGAACATTTTTTGATTTTGCCAAATAGTATTGGCGTATTTGGTAGTAACAGCGGAGAGATATCAGATAAAAAAATAAACAAATCTACAGGGATACAGAAAGTTTTAGCCTATTATGGTAAGAATAAAGATACGGTTATTGCGTTTGGAGATGGAGCCAATGATGTTGAAATGCTTACATTTGCTCAAATCGGGATTGCAATGGGCAATGCGTGGGATAAATTAAAAGAATATGCAGATGACGTAACCGATTCGGTTTCAGAAAATGGAATTTATAATGGCTTTAAAAAGTATAAGCTAATATAAGAATAAACAGAAAGAAGGAGAAAGATATGGCATTAAATTTTCCAGAAGATTTTTTGTGGGGAGGCGCAGTTGCAGCTAATCAATGCGAGGGTGCTTATCTTGCAGATGGTAAAGGGTTAAGTATACAAGATGTTACACCTAAGGGAGGCTTGGGACCAGTTACACCAGAGCCTACCGAGGATAATATGAAGTTAGTTGGAATTGATTTTTACAACAGATACAAAGAAGATGTTAAGCTATTTGCTGAGATGGGATTTAAAGTTTTTAGAACCTCAATTGCTTGGTCAAGAATATTCCCAAATGGAGATGATACAACACCAAATGAAAAGGGCTTGGAATTTTACGATAACCTATTTGATGAATGTCTTAAATATGGAATTGAGCCTTTAGTTACAATCTCTCACTATGAGACACCACTTAATCTTGCCAAAAAATACGATGGTTGGCGTGACAGACGCTTAATTGGATTTTATGAAACTTATGTGCGAACCATATTCGAACGATATAAGGATAAAGTAAAATATTGGCTAACTTTCAATGAAATCAATTCAATCGTACATGCACCTTTTATGAGTGGTGGAATTTATACAGAAAAAGATAAATTAACAAAATCAGATTTGTATCAGGCGATTCATCATGAATTAGTAGCAAGTGCGCTTGCAACCAAAATTGGACATGAAATGATGCCAAATGCAAAAATAGGCTGTATGATTCTTGGAATGCCAGTTTATCCGCTGACACCTAATCCAGATGACGTAATAAAAATGCTAGAAAGAGATAGAGAAAATTTATTATTTTCTGATGTCCATGTAAGAGGTAAATACCCTGCATATGCAAAACGCTTATTTAAAGAGCAAAACATTGAAATTAAAATGGAACCAGGTGATGAAGAAATTCTATCAAACACTGTCGATTTTATTTCATTTAGTTATTATATGAGTATTTGTGAGAGTGCTGATCCAACAAAGGTTGCAGGAAAAGGCAATCTTATGGGAGGTGTTCCAAATCCATATCTAAAAGCGAGTGAATGGGGTTGGCAAATCGATCCAAAAGGTTTAAGATATATATTAAATACATTGTATGACAGATATGAAAAGCCACTATTTATAGTAGAGAATGGACTAGGAGCTGTTGACCAGCTAGTAGAAGATGAAACAGGTAATAAAACAGTAATTGATGATTATAGAATTCAGTATTTAAATGATCACTTGGTACAAGTAGCAGAGGCAATTGAGGATGGTGTGGAAATAATGGGTTACACTACCTGGGGATGTATTGATTTGGTTAGTGCATCCACTGCTGAACTAAAAAAGAGATATGGATTTATTTATGTAGATCGAAACGATGATGGTACGGGAACATTGGAAAGATACAAAAAGAAATCTTTCCATTGGTATAAAGAAGTTATTAAAACAAATGGTAAATCACTTAAAAATTAAAGTGTAAAAAGAAAGGAAGATAATATTATGAAAAGTTTTAAGTATGTAATCAAAGATGAAATAGGAATTCACGCAAGACCAGCTGGATTATTAGTAAAAGAATCAGGAAAGTTCCAATCCGCTATTACATTAAAAGCAAATGGTAAAACTGGAGATGCTAAGAGAATCTTTGGAATAATGGGAATGGCAGTGAAACAAAATGATGAAGTAACGGTAGAAGCAGAAGGTGCAGACGAAGAGGAAGCAATTACTACACTAAAGAAATTTTTTGAAGAAAATCTGTAGTAGAAAAGGAAAATTAGGATGATAGTATTAGAAGGTAAAAGCGTTTTCAATGATATTTGTATAGGAAATATATCATTCTACAAACGAAATGAAAGTATCATTAAACGATATAAAGTAGAAGATACAAAAGCCGAGATTAATCGTTTTCATGAGGCAAAAGAAGAAGGAAAAAAACAACTTCAAGCACTCTATGAAAAAGCGTTAGAGAATGTCGGAGAAGCAAACGCTGCAATATTTGAAATCCATCAAATGATGCTTGAGGACTTAGATTATTGTGAATCAATCGAAAATATAATTACGACTCAGGGTGTTAATACAGAATATGCAGTAGGTACGACAGCAGATAATTTCTCAGCTATGTTTATGGCTATGGATGATGCGTATATGCAAGGAAGGGCAGCGGATGTAAAGGATGTTTCTGAACGCCTTATAAAGATACTGACCAATGCACAAGAAGGATTGAATACATTAGTAGATGATGTTATTATTGCTGCGGATGATTTGGTTCCAAGTGAAACCGTTCAGCTTGACAAAGATAAAGTATTAGGCTTTATTATGCAACAAGGATCTGCGAATTCACATACAGCTATTTTAGCTAGAAGCATGGGGATTCCTGCTATTATAGGACTAGGCAATGAATTAAATGAGTCCTTAGATGGAACATTTGCAATCGTTGATGGCTTTGAGGGAAAGGTTTATATCGACCCAGATGAAGCGACATTAACATCAATGAAGAAAAGACAAAAAGAAGCATTAGAACGAAAAGAATTATTACAGCAGTTAAAGGATAAAGAAGACATTACCCTTGATGGTACTAAGATTAATATCTATGCAAATATTGGGAATCCATCTGATGTTGGCAATGTATTAAAAAATGATGCAAATGGTATTGGCTTATTCCGCAGTGAATTTTTATATCTTGAAAACAGTGATTTTCCTACAGAAGAACAACAATTTATTGCTTATAAAACGGTAGCTGAAAACATGGCAGGTAAGAAGGTAATTATTCGTACTCTTGATATAGGTGCTGATAAACAAGTAGATTATTTTAACCTTGATAAAGAGGAAAACCCTGCGCTAGGTTATCGTGCAATAAGAATTTGTCTTACTAAAAAGGAAATATTTAAAACACAATTAAGAGCGCTATTTCGTGCAGCAGTATTTGGCAATATTTCAATTATGTTTCCAATGATTATCGCTGTAGAGGAAGTGTTGGAAATTAAAGAAATCATGAAAGAAGTGCAAGAGGAGTTAAGAGAAGAAAAGATTCCATTTAAAGAAAACATAGAAATTGGAATTATGATTGAAACACCTGCTTCTGTTATGATTAGTGATGAATTGGCAAAAGAAGTTGATTTCTTTAGCGTTGGAACCAATGACTTAACTCAATATACACTTGCAATTGACCGTCAGAATCAAAAACTAGATCGTTTTTATAATGCCCATCACAAGGCAGTGCTTCGAATGATAAAACTAGCTGCCGATAATGCACATGCACATGGAAAGTGGATTGGCATTTGTGGTGAATTAGGTGCAGATACTTCACTTACAGAGGAATTCTTAAGAATGGGAATTGATGAATTAAGTGTATCACCTAGCATGGTACTTGAAGTAAGAAAACGAGTACGTGAAATCGATTTGTCAAAATAGTATAAATTAAGTCAATCTAGACTGAAAAAGAGAGCAATGAAATTGATTTTGACATTGCTCTCTTTTGTTTTGTTCTTATTTGCGTTTCTCTTTCAAATGGTGCTATAATATTATAAAAATTTGAATGGTTTAGAAGCATATTATCAATAAGAAAGAGAGATGAAATGATGGGAAACTATATTTTAGCAATTGATCAAGGAACCACAAGTAGCCGAGCTATTATATTTGACAAGGAAACAAATATTGTTGCCATTTCTCAAAAAGAATTTAATCAGATTTTTCCAAAGTCTGGATGGGTAGAACATGATGCAAATGAAATATGGTTGAGTGTCTTATTTGTGATTATGGATGTAATAACGACATCTGGTATCAATCCAGAAGAAATCAGTGCAATCGGAATAACCAATCAAAGAGAAACAACAGTAGTGTGGGATAAACAAACAGGTGTTCCGATTTATAATGCAATCGTGTGGCAATCAAGGCAAACTGCCAATATATGCGAAGAATTAAGAAGCAAAGGTCTAGAAGAAGTCATTCATAAAAAAACAGGTCTGATTATTGACCCTTATTTTTCAGCAACTAAAGTAAAATGGATTTTAGATCATGTAGAAGGTGCTAGGGACAAGGCTGAAAGAGGAGAGCTTTTATTTGGTACCATTGACACTTGGCTAATATGGAAATTATCAGGACAAGTTTGCCATGTAACAGACTATTCCAATGCATCTAGAACCTTATTGTTTAATATTTATGATTTAAAATGGGATGAAGAATTATTAGAGATTTTTAAAGTACCGAAAACAATGCTTCCAGACGTATTGCCTTCTTCATATTTATACGGGTATACTGCCTCCTATCATTTCTTTGGTCAAAAGATACCAATTGCAGGAATTGCAGGAGACCAACAAGCAGCTTTATTTGGTCAGGCGTGTTTTGAACCGGGTATGGTAAAGAATACGTATGGCACGGGTTGTTTCTTGCTTATGAACACAGGCGAAAAAGCAATCGAATCCAAGCATGGCTTGTTAACAACAATAGCGTGGGGATTGGATGGAAAGGTAGAGTATGCACTAGAAGGTAGTATATTCGTAGCAGGAAGTGCAATATCGTGGCTAAGAGATGGGCTAAAGATGATTCATACAGCACAAGAAAGTGAAGAAGTCGCCTCAGAAGTCTTAGATAGTGATGGCGTGTATGTAGTACCTGCTTTTGTTGGACTTGGAGCACCTTATTGGGATGAGAAAGCAAGGGGAGCTGTATTTGGACTTACAAGAGGTACAACAAAAGGTCACTTGGTTCGAGCGACGCTGGAATCTCTTGCCTTTCAAACCAAAGATATTATTATAGCCATGTCAAAAGATAGTCAAATTGATTTGAAAAAATTAAAAGTAGATGGCGGAGCTGTAAAAAATGATATTTTAATGCAATTTCAAAGTGATATTCTAAATACTTTGGTAGAGCGACCTGTGGTAAGTGAGACAACGGCACTTGGTGCAGCCTATCTGGCAGGGCTTTGTGTGGGCTTTTGGTCAAGTAAAAGTGAAGTGGTTGATTATTACAAAATTGATACTGTTTTTGAACCAAATATGGAGGAGCTTAAAAGAGAGAAGCTTTATAAAGGTTGGCTACAAAGTGTTAAAGCTACTTGTATGTTCCATAATGATTAGAAGAGGTTTCAAATAGAAAAGTTATTGTTATTTTGTATAAAAACATGTAATAAAAATCGTGTATAATATACAAAGTTACAAAAATAGTGTTGACAAAAAAGCAAACGTATAGTACCATATGTCTATAGTGAATATGAAAAAGGTTTGCGGATTGTTACTTTTAGGGAGGCAAAACCCAAATCAAATTTAGGTAGACGCGTATACTTAGGTTTGATTTGGGTTTTTCTATTTCATAAGTATAGGCCTACTGCTTTCGTTTTACAATTTATTCACTTAATAACATAGTTGTTATAAAATTGGAAAACATATAAGAATAACAATAATGGGAGGACGCGAATATGAATAAATATGATGGATTAGCAAGAATCATTATTCAAAATGTAGGTGGTAAGTCAAATATTATTAGTCTAACTCACTGTATCACCAGACTTCGTTTTAAATTAAAAGATGAGAGTAAAGCAAATACAGATATATTAAAAAACACAGAAGGTATTGTAACCGTAGTTCAAAGTGGTGGACAATATCAGGTAGTAATAGGAAATCACGTGCCAGATGTTTATAAGACGGTTTGTGAAGTAGGACATATTCAAAATACATCTTCTAGTGATGTGGAAGAGGAAGAAGATGACAATCAAAACTTATTAAATAAGTTTATCGCTATTATTTCAGCAGTATTTACTCCGTTCCTTGGAGTTCTAGGAGCGGCTGGTATGATAAAAGGTTTTAATGCTTTATTTGTGGCAATTGGATTATATCCTAATACAAGTGGTACGTATATGGTATTACAGGCAACTGGCGATGCGTTCTTTTACTTTTTACCTATTGTATTAGGTTATACAGCTTCTAAGAAGTTCAAGGTAAATGAATTTGTAGGTATGGCAATTGGTATGGCAATGCTTTACCCAGATTTAGCAGCCAAAATGTCTGGTGAATCGATAATGACCTTGTTTGCAGGAGTACCTATTGTAGAGTCATCAGTGTTTATTACATTTTTAAAAATTCCTGTAATTTTAATGAACTACTCTTCAACAGTTGTTCCAATTATCTTGGCAGTAGCACTAGCAGCAAAGGTTGAAAAGTTCTTTAAGAAAATGATACCTGATGTAGTTAAATTATTCTTAGTTCCATTTTTTACTTTGCTTATTTCCGTACCGCTAACATTAATTATTGTTGGTCCAATCGCAACTTGGTTGTCAAACTTAATTGGTGCAGGATTAAGTGCATTAATCGCAGTTAGCCCTATCTTAGCAGGACTTATCTTAGGTGCATTGTGGCAGGTATTTGTAATTTTTGGTTTACATTGGGGCGTTGTTCCAATTGCATTAAATAATATGATGACATTAGGTTATGATACTGTTTTATCAGGTGTATTTGCAGCATCCTTTGCACAAACAGCAGTTATCATTGCAATCTTTATAAAGACAAAAGATAAAAAATTGAAATCATTAGCAATTCCAGCAATTGTATCAGGTTTCTTTGGTGTAACAGAACCAGCTATCTATGGTATTTCCTTACCTAAGAAGAAGCCGTTTGTTATCAGTTGTATTGGTGCCGCAATTGGTGGTGCTATTGCAGGATTAACAAATCTTACAGGATACACACTAGGCGGTTTAGGAATCTTTGGTTTTACTGGTTATATTAATATAAGTAACGGAGATACAACCGGCGTATTATATGCGGCAATTTCAGCACTTGTAGCAATGGTAGTTTCATTTATACTTACAATGGTAACTTATCGTGATGAAGAGAAAGCTAGTCAGAATAAAGTGACAACAACTTCTCAAAACAAAGTAACAAGTATTGCATCTCCTGTAACTGGAGAAGTAATGGATTTAAGCAAAATAGAAGATGATGCATTTGCAAGTGGTGCCTTAGGAAAAGGTGTGGCGATTGTGCCGACAGATGGAAAAATCGTTGCTCCATGCGATGGAGAAATATCTACATTTTTCCCAACAGGACATGCATTTGGAATTGTATCAGACACAGGTGCAGAAGTACTAGTTCATATTGGACTTGATACTGTAAAATTAAATGGAAAATATTTTAATGTAAAAGCAAAACAAGGTGATAAAGTAAAAAAAGGACAGCTACTTCTTGAAGTTGATTTAAATGGAATTCAAAGTGAAGGTTATTCTATTCATACACCAATCATTATTACAAATTCCAATGATTATGTAGACGTAGTTTATGATATCAATAAAAAAGTAAGCAGCGGTGAAGATTTAATTCAATTACTGTAAAAATATGAGTGTCCGTTTTACGGGCACTCTATTCAATCTAAGAATTAGATGTGACTTTAAAAACACAAGAAAGTAATACAAAAACGAGAAAGGATGGGTTAATCAATGAGTGTAAAAAAATTTCCAGAAGGATTTTTATGGGGAGGGGCAACAGCGGCAAATCAATGCGAAGGTGCTTATCTAGAAGGCGGAAGAGGTCTTGCTAATGTAGATGTAATTCCAGCGGGAAAAGATCGTTTTCCTGTAGCGTTAGGACAGCTTAAAATGTTAGAATGCGATAATGAGCATTACTATCCTGGTCATGAAGCAATTGATATGTATCATCATTATAAAGAAGACATTGCGCTATTTGCAGAAATGGGATTTAAGTGTTATCGATTATCAATTGCGTGGTCAAGAATTTTCCCTAATGGAGATGACAAGAGTCCAAATGAAGAAGGATTGCAGTTTTATGATAATCTATTTGATGAATGTTTAAAATATGGAATTGAGCCATTGGTAACCATTTGTCATTTCGATGTTCCAATGAATTTAATCAAAACCATTGGTTCATGGAAAAGTCGCAAAATGATTGATCACTATGTAAGATATTGTGAGACCATATTTACTCGCTATCAAAACAAAGTAAAATACTGGTTGACTTTTAATGAGATAAATATGTTGTTGCACCTTCCATTTATGGGAGCTGGTATTTTGTTTGAAGAGGGAGAAAATCAGGAAGAAGTAAAATATCAGGCAGCTCATCATGAGTTGGTAGCAAGTGCCTTGGCTACTAAAATTGGACATGAAATCAATCCAGAATTTAAAATTGGCTGTATGCTTGCAGCTGGCAATACTTATGCCAATACTTGCGCACCAGAAGATGTATGGAAATCCATACAAAAAGATAGAGAAAATTATTTCTTTATTGATGTACAATCAAGAGGGGAATATCCAAACTATGCCAAGAAAATGTTTGAGAAAAATGGATTAAATATTAAAATGGAAAAAGAGGACGAAGAGATTCTTAAGAAATATACGGTTGATTTTATTTCATTTTCTTATTATTCTTCAAGACTAACCAGTGCCGATCCACAAGTAAATAGCCAGACAGAAGGAAATGTGTTTGCTACCTTGAGAAATCCTTATCTAAAGGCAAGTGAATGGGGATGGCAAATTGATCCACTTGGCCTAAGAATTACGATGAACTCTTTGTATGACAGATATCAAAAGCCGTTATTTATTGTAGAAAACGGACTAGGAGCTGTGGATATCCCAGATGAAGAAGGGAAAATTAATGATGCATATCGCATTGAGTATCTAAAAGCTCACATTAAAGCCATGAAAGATGCAGTAAATGAAGATGGAGTAGAATTAATGGGATATACGCCATGGGGATGTATAGACTTAGTAAGTGCAAGCACAGGTGAGATGAAAAAACGATACGGATTTATCTATGTAGATAAAGATAATGAAGGCAATGGAAGCCTGAAACGTTCAAAGAAAGCCTCCTTTGATTGGTATAAAAAAGTAATTGAATCAAACGGAGAATGTTTGTAATATAAAAATGAGAGCTCAGTCGATTTTATTGACTGAGCTTTGCTACATCTAAATAGATTTAAGACAGTTTTATTTTATACGTTTTAAATGGAAAGTATTCCAATCAATGATAATAATACTCCTATAGTCATGCCAATGTAGTATTTTCATAAATACCTCCTTATTCAAATATTTCTCCAATTAAACGATCTAGCATAAATTCAAAAACTTCAAAATGATAATGTCTTGACAAAGAATCGTGCATTTAGAGTGGAAAAATCAAGAAAATAAGAGTATTATAAATGTAATTACAATTTCAGGGGATGATAACATGGATAAAATTTTAAAAAGTACAAAAGCAAGCTTTATTTTAACTACAATTTTAAGTATAAGTTTTGGAATCGTACTATTAATTGAACCAAAGATAACTACAACGGCAATTAGCTATGCACTCGGCGTGATTTTAATGATTTGTGCTATTTTTCATGTAGGTCTATATTTTAAAATGAAAAACAAACATAGCCTAGCTGTATTAAATATTTTGGTATCGATAATAACTGGAGTGATTGGAATATGTATAATAAGTAATCCCTCTAGTGTCACGAACATAATACCTTTTATTTTAGGACTCCTGCTCATGATTGGGGGAATACTTAATATTAAGCTGGCCATCGAATTAAAAAGTAAATATTATAAGTACTGGTGGATTGCCATGCTTCTAGGAGTTATGAATTTTGCTTTATCAATACTTATCTTTTACAACCCATTCAAAACAACAGAAGCGTTTTCAATAATAAGTGGAGTGAGTTTTCTATACAATGGAATTGCAACTGTTTGGATCCTATCTAGATTGATAAAAGCTTCCAAAGAAATAAAAGAGTCATTGAACACAATAAATAATGCATATATTGATGAAAAGCTGTAAAAAAAATATTGCAAATATTTCACAGTGTGCTACTATATATATAACAGATAAAATAATAAATTACTGAAGAAGGTGATATCGTTGTTTATTGAAATTGATTTTAATAGTGAAGAAGCACTATATATTCAACTTAGAAACCAGATTATAATAGGAATCGCAACTTCGAGAATTCAAGAAGGAGAGACATTACCTTCTGTTCGACAGTTAGCAGATAATATAGGAATAAACATGCATACTGTAAACAAAGCATACTCGGTATTAAAGCAAGAGGGATTTATAACCCTAGACCGACGAAATGGAGCAATTATAGCATTAAGTTGTGACAAAATTAAGGCACTGGATGAAATGAAGAAAGAATTAACTGTGCTGTTAGCAAAAGGATGTTGTAAGAACATTAGGCGCAATGAAGTGCATGATTTAATAGATGAAATATTTGACGAATATAATTAAGTGGAGGGCATAATATGCAAGATAAATATACACAAAAAGCCAAGAATGCGCTGGATTTAGCAAAAAGAACTGCAAAACAGTTAAAACATGGATATATAGGAACAGAACATATCTTAGTAGGATTATTAAAGGAAAGCACAGGTGTAGCTGCGCAGGTATTATACAACAGTAATATAGAAGAAGATTCATTACTTGATCTCATCGAACAACTTATTGCTCCATCTGTTGATAATACTGTGATCTTAGAAAAAGAAGGGTATACGCCAAGGGCAATTAAAGTATTGGAAAATAGTGAAAAAGAAGCAAAAAGATTTCGTTCTGAAAAGGTAGGTACCGAGCATATACTGATAGCTATTGTTAAGGAAACAGATAGTGTAGCAGCTAGACTACTCACAACCCTTGGCGCCAATATGCAAAAAATATATGTAGAGATCCTTGTTGCAATGGGTGAGGATGGAAGCCTTTATAAAGAAGAGTTTCAAAACGGAAAGCCAATCAAGAAAAAAAGTAAATTAGAAACACCTACTTTAAATCAATATAGTAGAGATTTGACTGAGTTAGCAAGAAGTGGTCAATTAGACCCTGTTATAGGCAGAGAAAAAGAAATAGCAAGAGTTGTTCAAATTCTTAGCAGAAGAGGAAAGAATAACCCATGTTTAATTGGTGAGCCAGGTGTTGGTAAAACTGCAATTGCAGAAGGCCTTGCTTCACGCATGATAGCAGGAACCTTGCCAGATAGTGTAAAAGATAAAAGATTAGTAACCCTTGATTTATCTGGAGTTGTAGCTGGCTCAAAATATCGTGGTGAATTCGAAGAACGTATCAAAAAGATATTATCAGAAGTAAAAGAAGCAGGAAATATACTTTTGTTTATTGATGAAATTCATACAATAATTGGAGCAGGGGGAGCAGAAGGAGCAATTGATGCATCCAATATATTAAAACCTTCTCTTGCACGAGGTGAAATACAATTAATCGGTGCTACTACAATCGAAGAATATAGAAAATATGTCGAAAAAGATGCGGCATTAGAAAGAAGATTCCAGCCAGTTATGGTGGATGAACCTTCTATAGAAGAGACCATTGAAATATTAAAAGGGCTACGTTTAGAGTATGAGAACCACCATAATGTGGAAATTACAGATGAGGGTATTGAAGCAGCAGTTAAAATGTCTGACCGATATATCAACGATCGCTTTTTACCTGACAAGGCAATTGATATCATTGATGAAGCATCATCCAAACTTCGATTAAGTGGAGCAAAAATTCCTGATAGCTTAGGAGAAATTGAAGAGCATGTTAAAGAATTGGAAGAATTCAAAGAAGAGTTAATCAAATCTGGAGATTTTGAAAAAGCCGCTGAAATTAGTGAAAAGCAAAAAGCAGAGAAATTAAAGCTTGATAAAATGAAGGGAAAACTATCAAAAAGTTTACGTGACAAGCGATTGGTTGTAGGTGAAAATGAAGTTGCGGGAATTGTATCAGACTGGACCAAAATACCAGTTAAAAAATTAGCTGAAGAAGAAACAGAACGCTTAAGAAGATTAGAAACCCTACTTCATAAAAGAGTAATTGGACAGGAAGATGCAGTAAGTGCAGTTGCAAGAGCGATTAAAAGAGGAAGAGTAGGATTAAAAGACCCGAATAGACCGATTGGATCGTTTTTATTCTTAGGACCTACTGGTGTGGGTAAAACAGAATTATCAAAGGCACTTGCAGAAGCGTTGTTTGGAGACGAGCAATCAATGATACGAGTAGATATGTCAGAGTATATGGAAAAACATAGTGTTTCCAAAATGATTGGTTCTCCTCCAGGATACGTAGGTTATGATGAAGGAGGACAATTAAGCGAAAAAGTCAGAAGAAATCCTTATTCGGTAATTCTTTTTGATGAGGTAGAAAAGGCACATCCAGATGTTTTTAATGTATTGCTACAAGTATTAGATGATGGACATATTACTGATTCACAAGGTAGAAAAGTTAGCTTTAAAAATGCAGTTATTATCATGACCTCTAATATAGGAGCTAGAGCCATCATATCACCAAAGAAACTTGGTTTTGGAACGATTGATGATGACAAGAAAAATTATGAAGCCATGAAAAATAACGTAATGGATGAAGTAAAGCAGACCTTTAAACCAGAGTTTTTAAATCGTATCGATGAAACAATTGTGTTCCATTCACTGAGTAAAGAGCATGTGAAAAAGGTAGTAACAATTATGTTAAAGAGCTTGGTAAATCGATGCAAGAGCCAGATGAATCTTGATCTTGTAGTGAGAGATTCTGTTAAGAAGTTTATAGCAGAAAGTGGATATGATGAAAAGTACGGTGCAAGACCTTTAAGACGTGCAATTCAAAATAATATAGAAGATAAACTAGCAGAAGAAATATTAAAAGGAACGATAAAAAATGGAGATACGGTAGCTGTTGGTATGAAAAATAAACAAGTCGAATTTTCTGTGAACGAGTAAGAAACATCTAGCAAAAAATGAGGATTTATTATATAATAGAGATTAGATTGAAAGAATGATTCAGTCATAACCAATAGAAAAATTTCTGTTGCCATAATAGGAGGGCTATAAGATGGCGGTAATAAAAGAGCTGATACGCAGTGAAGTTGATGGAACTATTAGTTTTGGAGATTATACATTAGATAAAAAAGCTAAACTTCAAGACTTTGAACATCAGGGTGATTTATATAAGGTAAAAACTTATCATGAAATTACTAAGTTGGAACGTAATGGAATGTTTGTTTATGAGTCCGTTCCAGGAACTGCAGTTAACCATATGAATGTAACTGAGTCAGGAGTTCAATTTTATGTTGAAGGGGCAGAAGATGCTCAGATAACAGTAGAGTTAGCAGAAGATACAGAATATAAGATATTTATTGATGATACCAATGTTGGAAAGATGAAAACCAATCTAAGTGGTAAGCTAGCGTTAAGTGTTGAGCTTAGTAAGGATGACCAGTCACACGTTAAGATTATTAAATTATAAAGACAAGCATAACTATTATATGGAACAAGAATAAGAGTGTTACAGAATGACTCAAAAGTCTAACTGTAACATTCTTTTCTATAGAATAGAAAAATACTTAACAACTCTATTCTATAAAAAAGTTACGCTGCCAAAGAAGTATATAAAGGAAGAATAAGGAGAAGGATGATATGGCGAAGGGGAAAAATAGTGTTTTTTTCTGTCAAAATTGTGGATATGAATCAAGTAAATGGATGGGGCAATGTCCAGCTTGTAAGGAATGGAACTCTTTTGTTGAAGAAACAGTATCAAAAAGCACGAATGGAAAGATAAAAAAAATTGAATATACCGAACCTTCAAAGATATCTGAAATTGAGACCAACGAAGAAGAAAGAATAAAAACAGGTATGCAAGAACTAGATCGAGTACTAGGGGGAGGAATTGTACAGGGTTCATTAGTGTTAGTTGGAGGCGACCCTGGAATCGGAAAATCTACTTTATTACTTCAGGTTTGTCAAACGCTAACAACGCAAGAAAAAAAAGTGCTTTATATTTCAGGAGAAGAATCACTTAAGCAGATTAAGATGCGAGCGTTAAGAATTGGTCAGTTTACAAATGATCTTCTTATTCTATGTGAAACAAATTTAGACTTAGCAAGTGAGGCAATAAAAAAGTTAAAACCCCAGGTTGTTGTAATTGATTCCATTCAAACCATGTACAATGAAGCTATATCTGCCGCACCAGGAAGTGTGTCGCAAGTAAGGGAGTCTACATCTTTATTAATGCAGTTAGCTAAAGGAAATGGAATTTCTATCTTTATTGTAGGGCATGTTACAAAAGAAGGAGTAGTAGCAGGACCTAGAGTACTTGAACATATGGTCGATACCGTATTATATTTTGAAGGAGATAGACATGCCTCATATCGAATTCTTAGAGGAGTAAAAAATAGATTTGGTTCTACCAATGAAATTGGCGTTTTCGAAATGGCAGAAAAGGGATTAATAGAAGTTACAAATCCTTCGGAATATATGCTAGAGGGAAGACCAGAGAATGCTTCTGGATCAGTGGTTGCATGTTCAATGGAAGGAACAAGACCAATATTAATGGAAATTCAAGCTCTGGTTTGCCAAACTAATTTTGGATTGCCAAGAAGAACGGCAGTTGGAACTGATTTTAATAGAGTGAACTTGTTAATGGCTGTCTTAGAAAAAAGATTTGGATTACAGCTATCATCTTGCGATGCCTATGTTAACATTGCAGGAGGAATTAAGATAAATGAACCTGCTATTGATTTGGCAATTGTAATGGCTATTGTGTCAAGTTATCAAGATAAAGTGATACCTGAAAAGACGATTGTATTTGGGGAAGTAGGCTTAAGCGGCGAAGTTCGTTCTGTAAGTATGGCTGAACAAAGAGTTCTAGAAGCTAAGAAGCTAGGGTTTACTAGGTGTATTATTCCTAAGGTATCCTCACAAAACCTAAAAGAGATCAAAGGGATTGAAATTATAGGAGTCGGAAATCTTAGAGATGCGATTCATGCAATATAAGATACATGTTTTTTGGATAATGTGGAGTGCCATTAAAACGTCATTTAGTGAAAGTTAAATTGACACACAATTATCTAAAAAACGACATAAAAACTTTCTACTATAAATAAGTTGACATATCCTGAGGTTTTTGTTAAGATATCCTTTGTCAGCAAAAACGGTAGGTTTTTGAAAAATTAATTTAAATTTTTGAACAAAATAAAAAATTAAAAAAATTAAAAAAACTTCAAAAAAGTAGTTGACAAAAGATAACAAGCATGATAAACTAAATGAGTCGCTTGTGAGAACGACAAAAAAACAATAAAGAACCTTGATAATTAAATAGTAATTACAACCTTGAAAATTCAATGGTTTTCAAAGAAAACCAAGAGAAAAATTCAGAACAAAGTATCCATCTTAACAGATGAGATGCGACCTAAAAAACAGTAA
>POVV01000032.1_pt1 | contig 140485 bp, 137 predicted proteins | sample 1560271 | NCBI WGS metagenome assembly POVV01 (sample SAMN08337232, study PRJNA429181) | Bioreactor metagenome, whole genome shotgun sequencing project. | biome: cows' rumen and soil; feature: anaerobic; isolation source: anaerobic chemostat enrichment culture, galacturonate as sole carbon... | reverse complement strand
AGACAGCGATTCTGACTCTGACAGCGATTCGGATTCGGACAGCGACTCGGATTCGGACAGCGACTCCGATTCAGACAGCGACTCGGATTCGGACAGCGATTCGGATTCAGACAGCGATTCGGATTCTGACAGTGACTCGGACTCTGACAGCGATTCGGATTCCGACAGCGACTCGGATTCCGACAGCGACTCGGACTCTGACAGCGATTCCGATTCTGACAGCGACTCTGACAGCGACTCGGATTCTGACAGCGACTCGGATTCTGACAGTGATTCGGATTCCGACAGTGACTCCGACTCCGACAGCGACTCCGATTCCGACAGCGACTCCGATTCCGACAGCGACTCGGATTCTGACAGCGATTCGGATTCAGACAGTGACTCGGACTCTGACAGCGATTCTGACTCCGACAGCGACTCGGACTCTGACAGCGATTCGGATTCCGACAGCGATTCCGACTCCGACAGCGATTCCGACTCCGACAGCGACTCGGACTCTGACAGCGACTCGGATTCCGACAGCGATTCCGACTCTGACAGCGACTCGGACTCTGACAGCGATATTGAGGCCAACCCCGATAGCAACAGCCCGGACGTTGTCGCGCTGGAAGGTAACCTGAACAACGTCAGCGGTACCAGCGGTCAACTGGTTGGCCTGACCTTGCTCAGCACCGTCGATGTCTCGCTGCTGGCGGGCAATAATCTGCGCTTTAGCGTGGGATCCGGCACCGTGGAGGATATGACGGTATCGGTGAACGGCAACTCGCTGCTGACGGCGAGCGGATTGCTGACCACTATCGTCAATCTGCTGGGGGCAGGAAATACCCTGAAGGCCGATCTGTCGGTGGTGAATACGGTCACCGGTGAAGTTGTGGCGATAGCGGAAAACAGCGTCTCTATCTCGGCGAGCCTGCTTGGCGGGCTCTCCTATAACGGCACGGTCTCCTTCGCCAATCTGCCGGCCGGCGACTACACCATGGTTATCTCTGCGCCGGAAAGTAACGGCACCCTGGTATCGTTAATCAACGCGCTGGCAGCGGCCCAGGTGGCAAGCTTCGTCAACGTGGATGTAACGGATTCGGTTGGCTACAGCGTCGGCGCCATTGAAGGTAACGTGCTGGATACAACCGCCAGCGGCGATATGCAGGATAGCGGTCAGGGCATCTCGGTCACCAGTGCGGTATCGGATTCCGTCGACGGATCGACCCCGGTCAATGTGACCAGCGCTGGCGTCGATATCACCGGAGCTTATGGGGTGCTGACGATTCACTCTGATGGCAGCTATAGCTACCAGTTGACCAAAGGCGGGGCCGCTATCGGTAAATCGGATGTCTTTAGCTATACCATTACCGATGAAGCGGGTAATACATCGACGACGAACCTGACGATTAATATCGGCGGCAATATCGAACCGGCGCAGGCCAATCCGGATGCTCAGGAAACGGATCTGACCGCGACGTTCGATACCCTCAACGGAGAAAGCGGTACCGTCGGGCAGCTCGTCGGCGTCTCGTTACTCGGTAACGTCAATGTTGGGTTACTTAACGGTAATAGCTTTGACTTTGATGTGGCCGCCGGCGCGAACGAAAAAGTGCTGCTGACGGTCTCAGGGAGCACCGGTCTGAGTCTGGGCGCGGCACTGACGACGCTGCTGAGCCTGTTGGGCGGCGCATCGTCCTTCACGGCGGATCTCTCTATCATCGATAAGGCTACCGGAGAAGTCGTGCAGGTCCTGACAAACGCCGTCAACATTAACGTTAACGGCATCGGGCTCAGCCTCGGCTATAGCGGAGGCGGCTGGTCCTCGATGTTACCTTCAGGATCGTATACGGCGGTGGTCTCCTCACCGAATACCGGAGGCCTGCTGGGGGCCCTGCTGGACCTGAACCTGGGGACCTTTGTCAACGTCTCGGTCACCGATTCTGAGGGCTATCACACCGACAGCCTGACGGGCAACGTGCTGCAAAGCGATGGTGCAGGCGACGTGGCGGATACAGGGGTCAATATTAAGGTGACCAGCGTCACCGCCACCTCGGTTAACGGCGCTGAACCTAAGGAGGTCAGCGGCAGCGGAACGACGATAGAGGGCGCATGGGGATCGTTGACCATCCACAGCGACGGTAGCTATACCTATCAGCCTTATGGCGGAGTGAATAGCGTCGGTCAATCGGAAGTCTTTACGTACACCATTACTGACAGCCTCGGCCACACGGCGAGCACCACGCTGACGATCGATATCGATAGCCCGGCTTCGCTGGCGGTCAATGACCAGGTCACGCTGAACGTAGCAACGGCGCTGGCAACGGTGAATGTTCCGGCGATTGACACTGCGGGGCTGAATACAAGCGGTAAATCAACCACGGGAGGCGTATCAGCAACCAGGACCATCAACTTCAGCGTTGGGGCCGATCGCGAAATGGATACGCTCTCGGTGAAAGTGAACTACACCGCGAGTGGCTCGGTGGTCAATACCGTCAAAATAGACAGCACGGTCAGCATTTATCACGTGCTCAGCGATGGCAGTAAGGTTCTGGTATGGCAGGGCACGCCGACAGAGAGCTTGACCACCGTTATCGGCACCACAACAAACGCTGCGGATACGTTAACGCTGACGAATGTGGCATTGAGCGAAGGTAATTACGAGATGGTTCTGGTGTCTAAGGCAACCGCCACTCTTGATACTTTCTTAACGCCGGCACCGAATTATACCGTCGGGGCTTCGATAACCGGTACGACCATTGACACCGCAACGCATTACACGGTGGCGGGAACCAACGTCAGTGGAAATATACAGAACGGAAATAACTCAGGCGGTACGGAAGATTTCCATGGCGTACTGTACTCGTCTTACAGCGTCTCCGGACACACTTCCAGCGGCGCTGCGGAAACCTGGACTTTCCACAGCAATGGCAGTATCACGACCAGCAACGGGAGTAACGTAAGCGCAACCAGCGTCACAATTTACGGTGACTATGGCACCCTGACGATGGCGAATAATGGTTCTTACACCTACAGTCTGAAGGCAGGAATGGATGTGTCGACCATCACGCATAAGGAAGTCTTTGCCTACTCGGTGAACGACAGCAATGGCGCTTCTTCCGCGGCGACGCTGACTATCGATCTGCATCCGCAGATTACCGGCAGCGTGAACGGCGACGACATCCACAGTACCGCTTACGACGATACCTTCACCCTGGGCATCGGGGCCGACACGGTAATCTACAACCTGCTGGCCGATGATAATACCGGCGGCAACGGAAGCGATACCTGGAAGGACTTCTCGGTTGCGCAAGGGGATCATATCGACGTATCGGCGCTGCTGGTCGGCTGGGATGGTAACAGCAGTAGCCTGGGCAATTATGTCACCTTGAGCTACGTGGGCAGTAATACGGTGGTATCTATCGACCGCGACGGTGGCGCAGGCGGCCATCAATCGACAACCTTAATCACGCTGGAAGGGGTGCATATCAATTCGCTCAACGAGCTGCTTGATACCAATAACTCCAATTAACTAGCTTAAATCGATGACGGCACAGGGAAGCGCCGTCCAGATTATTTTATCGCGGAGGAATCATTCAGGTCAGTGAAGCGGGAGAATGCCGACTATCATTTAATAAAAATAATGATGCGGAAATTATTATATCCGTTTTTTCAGTGCGTGTTTTCTGAAGGGTAAATTTGATGCGTCTATTTATACAAAAAAGGAATGTCATAACCTGTGGCTATACAGCTCTATTAATCACGTTAAATCCGTCGCTTTCAGCTCATGCGGAAAATTCATATTTGCTGCCGAATGATATTAGCAGCCAGCGTTTAACCGATAATCAGCAGGTCGCGGGGTATAACGACGAGATTATTAACAGTCAAACCCGAATATCCAGTCCGCTGGATATTAAAAAGGCGGTAAAAAACGCGGTGAACTGGCATCCCTCTATTACGCAGGAGGTCAGTAAGCTTCAGGAGATGGCGCAAAAAGTTGATGTGGCGAAAGCAAAATATTACCCGCAAATAAGTGCGGGTATGAATAATGGTTATACAAACACTTATTCTGATGCCGGATATACGCCATCGCTGGTCGTCTCAGTGTCGCAAATGCTTTACGACTTCGGCAAAGTGTCCAGTTCGGTGAGAGCAGCAGACTCCGGCGTGGCTCAGCAGCAGGCCACCGTGATGCTGAATATCGATCAGGTCGCTCACGATACCGCCGCGGCGGTAGTCCAGGTGCAGGGCTATCAAAAGCTGGTTGAAATCGCCAAAGCGCAGGTTAACTCGCTACAGCAGATCGGCGATCTTATTCGCCAGCGCAACGATGCGGGGGCATCTTCATTATCGGACGTTGTGCAGACCGATACCCGCGTGGAAGGCGCGCAATCCACGCTCCTGCAATATCAGGCGGCCCTTGAACGCTGGAAAGCCACGCTCGCGACCTATATCGGCATCGGCGGAATCGCGACGGTAACGGATGATGTCCCGCAGGGAATGGATGCCGCCTGCGCGGTATCCAAAATCGATTACCGTTCCGTTCCAGCGGTACTGGCGGCGCTGGCCCAGGCCGGTCAGGCGCAGGCGCAGCTGGATAACGCCAACGCGCAAATGCTGCCGACGATTTCCCTGGAACCGGAGGTGACCCATTACCTTAACGATAACTACGCCAACAGCGCGGTGCTGAATAAAACGCAATATTCCGCTTGGGTAAAAGTGCAAATGCCTATCTACCAGGGCGGGGCGATGACCGCCTCCCGAGACGCCGCCCAACAAAGTCTGGCGGCGGCGAATGCGGCGATCAAAACCGCCCAGCTGGACGCCAGCCAGAAGCTGAACGCCTCTCGCGATGAAGCGGTCAATCTTGCCCAGTCGCTGGGGATTCAGAAACGACAGCAGCAGCTGGGCGAGCAAACCCGGGCGCTGTACCAGGATCAGTATCTCCAGCTCGGTTCACGGCCGCTGCTGGATCTGCTCAACGTCGATCAGGAAATTTACCAGGCCAGATTTAGCCAGGTCCTGACGGAATCACAACTGCGCTCGCTGGAGCTGGACTGCCTGTTCAGCACCGGCAAGATGCGCACGGTGTTCGCGCTGGAAAATCAAAATATCCAGGGCGTGGAGATCCGCCCATGACCCCACAAGATGAACGTGCCGGAATACCGCACTTGTCCGATTGGTCGAATGCGATTGCCTTTATTGCCAACCACTATCGACAAAGTTTTTCTCCCGGAACGCTACATGCGGCTGCCGAATGGGCGACGCAGAAAACGCTGCCCGAAGCGCTCCGGCACCTGGCGCGCCACGCCGGATTACACTGCCAGTTTTTATCCGCCACCGATCAGAAAATGTCGGCCTGGCGGCTACCGCTCGTTATCCAGCTGCGCGATGGCCAGGTGGCGATAGTTGAAAGCTTTGACGTCAATAATGCCGTCGGGGTGCGGTTCGTGAAGGAGCTGTCGCTGCTCAGCTACTGCCCGCTGGAAACTCTGCTGCCGGAAATTGACAAGACCGTTGCTTTTCGCCCGTCGGCTCCGGAAAGGGATATTCGCACAGAAAGCTATCTGACCCGCTTTCAGCCGGACTGGCTGCGTAAAATTGTGCTGAAAGATCTTCGCCCCTATATGCACGTCATGCTGGCTTCGTTCGCCATTAACGTTCTGGCGCTGAGCGGGATTCTGTTTTCGATGCAGGTATACGATCGGGTGATCCCGGCCCAGTCTTATCCCACTCTTTATGTCCTGTTCAGCGGCGTATTGCTGGCGGCGGTATTTGCTTTTGCGCTGAAAATTATGCGCGGACACGTCACGGATCTGCTCGGCAAACGTGGGGATATTCGGGTCTCGGACCGGGTTTTCGGCCACGCGTTGCGCCTGAAAAACAGCGCAGTGCCGCGCTCAACGGGGAGCTTTATTTCGCAAATCCGCGAGCTGGAGCAGGTGCGCGAAATGATGACCTCAACGATGATGACCATCGTGGCGGATTTACCGTTCTTTTTGCTGTTCCAGGTGGTGCTGTTTATCGTCTCGCCGTGGCTAAGCTGGATAGCGCCGGTGGCGACGGTTCTGATGATCCTGCCCGGCCTGCTATTGCAGCGCAAGCTCGCGGCGCTGGCCAACAAAAATCAGCACGAAAATACCTTACGAAACGCCATTCTGGTGGAGAGTATTCAGGGTTTGCAGGACATCAAAATGATGCAGGCGGAAAGCCGCTTTTTGCATCAGTGGAATAGCTATATTGCGATTACCGCCGAGTCGGGGGTCAGAACGCGCAGGCTCACACACGGCCTGGTCAGCTGGGGAATGTCGGTACAAAACCTGCTGTATGCCACGGTAGTGGTGGTCGGCGCGCCGCTGGTGATTAATGGCGACATCACCACCGGGGCCATGGTAGCGGCATCGATGCTTTCAACCCGCATGGTCGCGCCGATGACCGCGCTGTGCGGCGTGCTTGCTCGCTGGCAGCAGGTGAAAACGGCGAAGGCCAGCCTCGATAATCTGATGGCGCTACCGGTCGAAGGCGGCCAGGACGAACCCCGGGTTCACCGCGCCGTGCTGCACGGTAACTATGAGTTCCGCCAGGCGGAATTCCGCTACGGCCTTAACGACGCCGCGATTCCGCTGCGAATTAACCAGCTATCGATTAAAGCCGGTGAGAGAATCGCCATCCTTGGGCGAATCGGCGCCGGTAAATCGACCCTATTGCAGGCGATGATGGGCAACGTCGAGCTGGTCGCCGGCGAACTGCGGCTGGATGATTTAAGCCTGCCGCAGATCGACCTTGCGGATATTCGCCGCAACGCCACTTTGCTCACCCAGGAGGCGCGGCTGTTTCACGGCACCCTGCGCGAGAATTTAATCCTTGGGCGGCCAGCGGCGACGGATGATGAAATCTTCTCGGTGCTTACCCTGTGCGGCGCTCTGGAGTTTGTACGCAAACTGCCCCTCGGCCTCGAACATATTGTCATGGAAGGCGGGGTGGGGCTTTCAGGCGGCCAGCGCCAGTCGCTGCTGCTGGCCAGAACCCTGCTGCGCGATCCGAACATCGTCCTGCTTGATGAACCGACCTCTTATTTCGACGAGCGAACGGAAAAGGCCTTTGTGGAACAGCTGGCGCTGTGGGCCGGCGAGCGAACGATGATTATCGCCACGCATAAAGCGGCGGTGCTCAATATCGTTGACCGGATTCTGGTCATCCAGGATGGACAGCTGGCGCTGGATAAACCTAAAGCCACCGTCTTTGAACAAGAGAAAGCCCGCGGCCAGGTGGTGAATATATGAATAAGCTTCCCCTGATGGCGGATCATGACCCGGTGGCGCTGCTGCCGGATAACGAACAAGACGAAGCGAAGATCGTAAAATCGCGGCGGCTGATACTGCTGCTGGCCGGTATGCTGCTGGTGGGCGCTGTCTGGGCCTGGTTCGCCGTGCTGGATGAAGTCTCTACGGGCACCGGAAAAGTGATCCCCAGCTCCCGGGAGCAGGTGATTCAGACCCTCGATGGCGGCATCTTAACCGAGCTGAACGTGCAGGAGGGCAGCAAAGTGCAAGCCGGACAGGTCGTGGCGCGCCTCGACCCCACCCGCAGCGAATCTAACGTGGGGGAAAGCCAGGCGAAGTATCGCGCCTCTCTGGCGGCGAGCATTCGCTTAACTGCTGAGGTCAACAATCAGCCGCTGGTGTTTCCCGACACCCTGAAAGCCTGGCCCGCGCTGTTGGCGGAGGAGACCCGCCTTTACCATAGCCGCAAGGAGCAACTGAGCAAATCGACGCGTCAGCTGGATGAGTCGTTAAAGCTGGTCAATAGCGAACTGGCCATTACTGAAAAACTGGCGAAAACCGGGGCGGCGAGCAACGTCGAAGTGCTGCGTCTTCGTCAGCAGGTCGCGGATATTAGTTTTAAAAAAATCGATCTCAATACGCGTTATTTTGTTGACGCGCGTGAACAGCTGTCAAAAGCCAATGCCGATGTAGCCAGCCTGGCGGAAGTGATTAAAGGGCGCGCCGATTCGGTGACGCGTTTAACCGTCCGCTCGCCGGTACAGGGAATTGTTAAAAATATTAAGGTCAATACTATTGGTGGGGTTATTGCGCCCAATGGCGAATTGATGGAAATCGTGCCTATAGACGGCCGTTTATTAATCGAAGCGCGGATCTCCCCTCGCGATATTGCTTTTATCCATCCCGACCAGCAGGCGCTGGTCAAAATTACCGCCTATGATTATGCCATCTATGGCGCACTTAACGGCGTGGTGGAAACCATATCGCCGGATACCACTCAGGATGAAGCTAAACCCGATATTTACTACTACCGGGTATTTATCCGTACTGATAATGATTACCTGGAGAATAAGAGCGGCAAGCGCTTTTTAATTGGCCCGGGGATGATCGCTACCGTTGATATTAAGACCGGTGAAAAAACGGTTATGGATTATCTGGTAAAACCATTTAATCGGGCCAAAGAAGCATTACGGGAGCGCTAATCAAAGTGCGAACATCTTGTCGGCTACGGGTTCTCCGCCGTTTGCGGTCCGGGAGATGTGCCGGGGCTGATACCCCGGCGCGGTATACGGGAATGACAGGTCGGATAAGGCGTCATACGCCACCCGACAATAATGTGGCGCAATCCCTAAAACGAGTTTGTTTGCAGTCTCTGATAATAATTTTTAAACATCCAACGCATTCTTGAATAAATGGAGAGGGAAAGATGGCGCTAAGTGACTTACTGCAACAAGCTTGCTTTCAGGCCAAAAAATTGAAATCCACCGTGTTGCCCTCTGACTATCCGGCATGGGTGATCTTCTTTAGCGTCAGCGATGGCAAAGAGCGGGCGCATATGCATATCGCCAGCGGAACCAGCTTCGATCTCGCCTGGCTGGCGGGGGCCAGAGCGCTGCAGGAGTGGCGTAAAAAGCAGGCCAATGAACCGCAGTGGCTGCGTATCGACGTTGTGGACAGCGTGGAAAAGCTCAGCTGGCACTCCCTCAATGAGAAATTCAGAGTCACCAAGCGCAACTATTTTCGCTTTGGACTCGCGTTTGACCCGCAGTTTAGCTGTGCGATGCTAGAGCAGGAAATCGCCGGCAACGCGCTGCTCTACGACGGCGACAATGGCGTCGTCGCGCCGAATAGCGTCAATTTGCAAAACTACGGCCAGCGGCGGTTTAAGCAGACGCTTAGCTGGCCGGAGGATCCGCAGCAGCCTCTGTGGCGTTTTAAAACCCAGGCGGTCTTTTGCGATCGCTTTGGCGTAAAAGTCATTGAACATGCCGGGAGGGGCTCCGGCTATCGCGCCATTGGGGAAAACTGGCAGCAAGCGTGCCTGGCTGAGGTGATTAAAAAAGGCAGCGATTATCTGGCCCGTCAGGTCAGGAAAGACGGGCTGTATCATTATGGCTGGTTTCCCTGTTTCGATCGCCCGGTCCGTTCCTATAACGCGCTGCGCCACGCCAGCTCGACCTATTCGCTGATCGAAGGCTGGGAAGCGACGCGCCTGCCGTCGGTTCGCCAGGCCATAGACCGGGCGATTGCGTATCTGGTAAGCACGCTGATTGAGGTGCGGACGTTGGATGATGGGCGCGAGGCAGCGTTCCTCTGCGACGTTGGCGAGGAGATCAAGCTTGGCGGTAATGCCGTCAGCATCCTGGCGCTGGTAAAATATACCGAAACGACCGGAGACCGGCAGTACCTGCCGCTGATGGCGCAGCTGGCGACCGGTATTGCCTGGATGCAGGATCCGCAAAGCGGCCAATTTGTTCATGTATTAAATAGCCACGATCTGTCGTTGAAGGCCAAATTCCGCATTATCTACTACGATGGCGAAGCGGCGTTTGCCTTGATGCGCCTGTACGGCCTGACCAAAGAGCCATTGTGGCTGGACGTGGTGGAAAAAGCCTTCGCCTATTTCATTCAAAACAAACACTGGCAGCATCACGACCACTGGCTGAGCTACTGCGTAAATGAATTAACCCGCTTCCGCCCGGAGGAGAAGTACTTTCGTTTTGGTCTCAATAATGTGCGCGATCATCTTGATTTCGTACTGCATCGTGTGACGACCTATCCCACGCTGCTGGAGCTAATGATGGCGGCGTCGGAAATGGTCACCCGGCTGGGCGCCTCGCCCGAGCACCGCCACCTGCTGGATGATTTTGACCAGCAAAAATTCTGGCAGGCGCTGGAAACCCGCGCCCGCTATTTGCTGAACGGCTTCTTCTGGCCCGAGCTGGCGATGTTCTTTAAAAATCCCGCGCGGATCGTTAACAGCTTCTTTATACGCCACCACAGCTACCGCGTACGTATCGATGACGTCGAACACTATCTCTCCGGCTTTATCGCCTATCAGAAATACCACTTAGCGGCAAAAAAGCCGTCGCTCCAGCAGGACAACGCGCCGTCGTCGATTGATGCGACGCCCGTTTTTCTGCTGGAGACGCTACGCGATGTCGGTAACGGTATCGAGGTGGCCGCCATGCGGCGGGCGAAGCTGTTCACCGAACATCTGCGCGCCGTACCCTGGCTGATTACCGCGACGTGGAATCCCGAATTACCCACGGTGGTCAAGGCGCTGAAGGCGCGGGGGGCGCTGCCCAAAGAGGTACCGGTTTATAACCTTTACCAGTGGTTAAGCGACTGCCTGGAGATGAACGCGATTGCGACGCTGGAGCCGCTGGTGGGGAGTATTGAACTCAGGCATGTCGTCAATCCCGACGCGGACCTGCCGGTGGGAAAACAGAACTTCCTGCTACGCCCGCAGGGGAAAATTATCGAAGATTATATCGATAGCGCCGGCAATATTCTGCTGCGTAAAAGCTTTGATGAGAAGAAAGGCAACCTGCGGCTCAGCGCTCTGGAAATTGCCCTCGCCGGGGGCGACGTCAAACGCTTTACTCTGGAGGAGGACTTTTTTTCGTGGATGCTGGAAACCATGCTGGCGGGGAAAGGGCGTTGGCACTTTATCGTGGATAAAAATAAAACGTGGAAAAACTTCGTCTGTTCACGGCCAGCTCAGCGTATGGCCTGCTCATTAAGCGCCATTATTCACTCCCATCATCAGCTCTCTAACGGCGCGCTGAAAAGCTCATATCGACACCTCCTGGAGCAGCCGGATCTCGTCGACCAGTTGATTATCCTCACCGATGAGCAGTGGCAGGATTTGCAGCAGGAGGGATTCCCGGCTACGCAGATGGCGGTGATCCCCAACCATCTCGATAACGGCAATATTCCGGCGAACCCGCAGAAAGTGCCGTCACAAACGGTTATCTACCTCGCGCGTTACTCGGAGGAGAAGCAGCACGCCTTACTGCTGAGCGCCTTTCGTAAAGTGCTGGCGGTTATCCCCGATGCGCAGCTGCACACTTATGGCGTAGGGCCGCTGCGGCGCAGCCTGAGCGCGCAGGTGGCGGAGTGGGGGCTGGCGCAGGCGATCCATATCAATGGCTTCACGTCCGATATCGCCCAGGCGCATAAAACGGCCTGCTGTACCGTGCTTTGTTCGACTCAGGAAGGGCAGTCTATTTCCGCCGTGGAGGCGATGGCCTACGGTACCCCGCTGATTAGCTTTGCTATCAAATACGGTCCGCGCGACATCCTGCAGGACAGGCAAGCGGGGATGCTGGTTCCCTGCGGCGATGAAGAAGCTCTGGCGGCGGCGTTGATCAAGGTTATCGCGGACAAAACGCTACAGCAAAGTATGCGGCAGGCCGCGCTGCGCAACGCTCAACGCTATTATGCCAGCGCCATCGCCGAACATTGGGCGGCGTGGCTGCAGGCCAGCGAGCGGCTGATGGCAGCGCAGGCGAAGGCGGATTTCGGCCTGGCCAGCAAGAGTCCACAGGCGGCTAGCGTTGGGTAACCGTCCGTGTCCGTTTCCCCCGCGCTCGCCGCAGGAGAGGCCATGAGGCGAGTCGTCGCGCTGCTGCTGGCCTGCGGCGGCTGTGCGCCGCTGCTGGCCCGTGACGTGGTGCAGGTTGCCCGCTGCGTGCCAGGATCGCTGCTGCACAATCATCATCTGGAAAAAGCGCACGTTGTCGATGAGTTTCATATTTATTACAGCCTGCAGGGTAAGGACGCCCTGCAATATCCGCAGGATAGTACCGGCGATGGCGTGCCGGATGTCGTGAAAGACATCGCGAGCCAGCTCCAGGCTGCAAAATATCTTTACACCTCGCTGCTGGGTCTACGCCCGCCGCTGCAGCAGAAAATTTATACCCAGGCCCGACAAATTAATATCTACCTGCTGACGCTTCCCAAAGGTCACGGCCTGGCCTTTGACCGCGTGGCGGCGGAAACCATGAGCGATGGCGCAACGCTCCCCTGCGGTTTAAAAATTGTCCTCAATGCGGCCCGGCGGCCGGCGCGCAACGTTACGCCCGCCCATGAATTGTTCCATTTGTATCAGTACGGCTACGCGGTTTTTAAACAGAAATGGTATCTGGAAGGCATGGCGCGCTGGATGGAAAATGCATTCAGGCCCGCGGAGCAAAGCATCTTGCCGTTAGCCGCCCCGCCCGTTTGCGAAAATTATTTCTCGCGCGGCTACGGCGCGGCAAGCTTTTGGGCCAGCTACGCGCAGCAGTCGTTTGCCGCCACCATATTGCCGGACCACGCGCTGGCGTATCGCTACATCGACGGTAGCCCGGTGTTTAAAATTCAGGTTTTACCGGGTGGGGCGATGCTCGCGCCGTTTTTTCAACAGCTTGCGCTTAATAGCGAGGGCATTTCACGTGAGATGAAGCTGGCTAATACCCGCTGGAGTGAAAAACAGCAGCGTGACGGACGGTTCAATAACCAGATATGCCAGGCGCTGGCAGCGACTGCAAAAAGAGAGGGTAATAAAAAACCCGCAGCGCGGGTTTTAGATTAGTTGCGCAATCGCGGCGCCTGCAGCTGCTGGCGTATGGTTCTCGCCAGCTCGTCCAGAGACGGTTGCTCCGGATGCTCGTCGCTGGGCTCGCTGCTTAGCTGCGCTTCTGCAAGATAAGTGTGAATCGGCTGGCCATCGTCATCTTCCATCACCACGTGATACCAGGGCGCAAGACGCAAATCGTCGTTAGCGGCGATTTCGTCCACTTCCGGCTCCGTGAGCGAATATTCTGGATCGACATCGACGATTACGCCCAGGTAGCCCAGAAGCGTGTGGCGAACTTGTTGGCCGATACCGAATTTGCTGGCTATCATAAGCACCTCCCGGGTTACATGATTACCTGCTATATGCGGGCCGATTCTCCATTTTCAAGTTACATAATGCGACAAGCAAACCCTTTCAGATATAGCCCTTCCGGATAGGTTGCAATCACCGGGTGATCGGCAGCCTGACGGAACTGTTCTATAAATTGTACATCACGTCCGGCATCCAGGGCGGCATCGGCGATGATTTTCTGAAATAAATCGGTGGTCATCAGGCCGGAGCAGGAGAAGGTCAACAGAATGCCGCCGGGGTTCAGGAGCTGGATCGCCAGCATATTGATATCTTTATAGCCGCGGCAGGCGCCCATCAGCTGGCTTTTGTTTTCGACAAACTTTGGCGGGTCCATCACGATGACATCAAACTTTTCGCCTGAATCGCGATATTTACGCAACAGCTTGAACACATCGTCACGGACGAATTCCGCTTTCGATAAATCCAGCTTATTCAGCTCAACGTTCTGTCTGGCGACGTCCAGCGCTTCCTGCGACGTATCGACGCTGACAACCTGACGGCAGCCGCCCATCAGCGCAGAGATGGCAAAACCGCCGGTATAGGAGAAGCAGTTCAGCACACGTTTATCCGCAACATAGCGACGCGTCGCCAGGCGGCTGTCGCGCTGGTCAAGGTAATAGCCGGTTTTGTGGCCGCCCTGAATGTCGACCAGCAGCTGCATACCGTGCTCGGTAATCGGCAGCAGGGCAGGCGGCAGTTCACCGATCACCGGCCCTTGCGCCAGCTCCAGGCCCTCTTTTTTACGTACCGCGACATCGCTACGATCGTAGATGGCGCAGTTCGGGAACAGCGTTTGCAGCGCGCTGACAATTGACGCGCGCTGATATTCAGCGCCGGCGCTCAGCAGCTGCAGCACAAAAAAGTCGCCAAAACGATCGATGGTAACGCCCGGCAGGCCGTCGGATTCTCCGGCAATCAGGCGGTAGCTATCGAGCCCGTCGCGGGCCGCCAGCCACTCACGCCAGGTGTGCGCCTGCTGCAGGCGACGCTCGAAAAAGGCGTTATCAATGGCTTCAGTGCGATCGAAGCTCCAGACGCGGGCGCGGATCTGCGACGAAGGCGAATAGGCGCCGCGGGCCAGCCATTTTCCCTGTGCATCCACAATATCGATGGTTTCACCTGAACGGGCTTTACCTTCCATCCGGGCGACGGCGCCGGAGAAAATCCACGGATGGCGACGCAGCAGGGATTTCTCGCGTCCTTTGGTTAACACTAAGCGGGGGAAAATGGAGTCTGTCATGGAGCTACCTTTAAGCAACGGGAATATCGGCACTAAAAAACGGCGCGTAGATTAGCACAAGTGGCTGTGGCAAGCACCATTCCACCGCTATCGGCAGGTGAGCGTTTCGGCACAAAATGCAGGCGCTTTGGCACAATAAAAATCTCGCCGCGATCTTACAGTATTTCCTCAACCGACGGAGGAAAATACGATGAAAACAGGATTGAAATGGGCTGTCGCAATAATGGTTATTATGAGCGGAACGGCGAATGCCGCAGCGTTTAGCGTCAGCAGCGTAGATATGCGCGATGGCGGGTCTCTGGCGCAGAATCACTGGTTTGGCGGCTTTGGCTGCACCGGCGGCAATGTATCACCGCAGATCGCCTGGCAAAATGCCCCGGCGGGTACCCGTAGTTTCGCGGTGACCGCTTATGACCCGGATGCGCCGACCGGGAGCGGCTGGTGGCACTGGACGGTGGTGAATATTGCCCAACAGGTGACAAGTTTAGCCGCTGGCGCCGGAGACAAAAATAACGCTAAACTGCCTGCCGGGGCGGTACAGGGGCGCAATGACTTTGGCTATGCGGGTTTTGGCGGCGCGTGCCCGCCGGCCGGAGATAAACCTCATCGCTACCGCTTTACGGTCTGGGCGCTTGATACCCCGACGCTGCCCATTGATAGCGCGGCCAGCGGGGCGTTAGTCGGATTTATGTTACACAGCCACGCCATCGCCAGCGCGCAGTTAACGGCGCTGGCCGTAAGATAACAAAAAGGGCGGCATGATGCGGAATATCAATTTTCACCATAATGCGCTAACGGCGGCGGAAATTACCACCCGCCGTCTATGCAAACTGCACCGCGTCACGCTGTTCTCGCCCGCGATCTGCCGGGTAAACCGCGGCAGTAAGGTCATTGTGCAGGGAGCCAGCGAGATGCTGGCAACGCCGCAGCAGCTGATCATTTTGCCCGCCGAGGTGGAACTGGAGGTCATAAATCAGCCGGAAAACGAGCTGTTTTGCTCCGATCTGCTGTCACTAACGCCCGAGCTGTTGGCCGATTTTAAGCATCGCTATATGAGCGAACCGCAGGTCGGTCGTTTGACTTCGCTTTGCGCGCCGCTGGCGCCGGAACTGTCGTTTATGTGGCAGAGCGTTCTGCAGGCGGTGCGGGAAGGGCTTTCGGCGGAGTTACAGCATCATCAGGCGATGGGGTTGCTGCTGGCGTTGTATCAGGCCGGATACGCCGGACCGCTGCTTAACGAACGGCGCGACGACATAACCGGTCAGGTCAGGCAGATTATTATGCTGTCGCCTGCCGAAGCGTGGAGCGTGGCGAAAGTCGCAAAAATGCTGTTTCTTGGCGAATCGACGCTGCGCCGCCGTTTGCAGCAGGAGTCCCGGAGCTTTCGCCAGATCGTGGAAGAGGTGCGGATGGCCTACGCGCTGGGGCAATTACAGTCGACGTCGCGGCCCATTGGCGACATTGCGCAAAGCAGCGGCTATCTGTCAGGCTCGCGCTTTACCGCCCGTTTTCGTCAGCACTATGGATTATTACCAAAGCATGTACGCTGAAAGAATTTGCTATCCTCTGTCATTGAGTCAATGTCCGGAAAGGAGAGAAAGCATGGCAACGGTTTGCACGATGGCGTGGGTATACGGTTCCGTTCAGGGCGTCGGATTTCGCTATTCTACCCAGCGCGAGGCGCTACAGCTTGGGCTAACGGGATACGCGCGCAACCTAGACGACGGCGGCGTGGAGGTGCTTGCCTGCGGAGAGCCGGAGCAGGTGGAGAAACTTATCGCCTGGCTGAAAGCCGGTGGGCCGCGCAGCGCGCGGGTGGACAGGGTTCTGACCGAGCCGCATCAGCCCACCAGAGAGTGGCAGAAATTCGCCATTTTGTATTAGATACACTTTACCGGTTTAGGCAGACCGGCGATTTTTGTCGCCTGCTTAGCCGGGCCTTTCGGAAACAGGCGGTAAAGATAGCGGCTGTTGCCTTTCTCTTCGCCGAACTTGTTCGCCATGGCTTTCACCAGCATGCGTATTGCCGGTGAGGTGTTGAATTCCAGATAAAAATCGCGCACGAAGCGCACGACTTCCCAGTGTTCAACGGACAGGGCGATGCCCTCCTGTTCAGCAATAACGGTCGCCATCGCCTCGCTCCACAGGGTCGTATCCTTCAGATAGCCTTCGCTATCGGTCTCTATTTCGTTGCCTTCAAAGATAAACATGATTCTTCACATACCGCTGAAAATGGCGGCAGTGTAGCAAAAAATAAGGCCCCGCATAAGCGGGGCCTGAGTAGAGCCGGAGAGAGGATTAGTCTCTGCTGGCGAAGCCAAGGATGCTCAGCAGGCTGACGAAGATGTTGTACAGCGAGACGTACAGGCTTACGGTCGCGCGGATGTAGTTGGTTTCACCGCCGCGGATGATGTTGCTGGTCTCAAACAGGATGGCGCCTGAAGAAATCAGGATAAACACCGCGCTGATCGCCAGATGCAGAGCCGGCAGCTGCAGGAAAATATTGGCAACCATACCGATAAGCACCACAACCACGCCCGCCATCAGCATGCCGCCGAGGAAGGACATATCTTTACGGGTCGTCAGCACGTAGGCCGAGCAGCAGAAAAACACCAGCGCGGTTCCGCCCAGCGCCAGGCCAATCAGATCGCCCATGCCCGCAGACAGGTAGGCATTGAGCATCGGCCCCAGGATATAGCCAAGGAAGCCGGTAAAGGCAAACGCGGAAATAATGCCGGTAGGTTTATTTGCCGTTTTATAGGTCAGGAACATCAGGCCATACATGCCGACCAGCGTCAGAATCAGACCCGGCGAAGGCAGCATCAGTACCGTGCTGGCCGTCGCCGTAATGGCGGAAAATGCCAGCGTCAGGCTAAGCAAAAAATAGGTGTTCCGCAGAACTTTATGCGTGCTAAGCAGCGATGAACGGTCACGCGACGATGTAATTATACGATCCATGAGTCACTCTCTTATGACAGATGTAATTAATAATGAAGCATAAAAAAAACGAGGCCGAAGCCCTAATGCTTTTACCCATCTTTACTCAAAGTAAACGGGCTGGATTCAGCATTTTATTCCAGTATAAGACGAATAAGTGGAATTTTTATTCATTTGCTTTCTGTGGCCAGATCGAAATCTGATAACTAACTGAAAAATATTGCGTTATAGCCATTCTGCGACTAACTCTGGAGAGGGTACAAACGAAGCGTAACAAAGGCAAGGGATATGAAATCACAAAAATATAATCACATCACGCGGGTACTGCTGGCTGTCGGTCTGTTCTCAATCACTCTCCCGGCGCTGGCCGCGCAGGTGCCGCCGGGAACGGTGCTGGCAGAGAAGCAGGAGCTGGTCAGAAATAACGGCAGCGAGCCGTCGTCGCTGGATCCGCATAAAGTCGAAAGCGACGTTGAAAACAATATCATTAGCGATCTTTTCGAAGGGCTGGTCAGCGTTTCGCCAGCAGGCGACATTCAGCCCCGGCTGGCGGAGAAGTGGGAGAATAAAGATAACACCGTCTGGACCTTCCACCTGCGTCCAGGTGCGACCTGGTCTGATGGGACGGCGATTACGGCGCAGGATATCGTCTGGAGCTGGCAGCGTCTGGTGTCGCCGCTCACGGCGTCCCCTTACGCGAGTTATCCCGGCAATATGCATATCGTCAACGGTGCGGAGATAGCACGGGGTCAAAAAGCGCCCGAGACGCTGGGCGTCAGAGCGGTTGATGATGCGACCTTTGAGGTGACCTTAACCCAGCCGAATGCGGCGTTTTTGGCCATGCTGGCGCACCCGTCTCTGGTTCCGCTCGATAAAGTCCTCATTTCGCGCTACGGCGACAAGTGGACCAAACCGGAACATATGGTAACCAGCGGGCCCTACAAGCTGTCGCAGTGGGTGGTGAACGAGCGTATCGTCGCAGAGCGCAATCCGCGTTACTGGGATAACGCGCATACCGTCATCAATAAGGTGACCTATCTGCCGATAAGCTCTGAAGCCGCCGATATCAACCGCTACAAAGCGGGGGAGATCGACATCGTCTATACCGTGCCGATTAACCAGTTCGCCCAGCTTAAAAAAACTCTGGGCGAACAGCTGAATGTTTCGCCGCAGCTGGCGACCTACTATTACCAGTTCAATACGACCCGGCCGCCGTTTAATGACCCGCGCGTACGGCGGGCGCTGAATATGGCCCTCGATAAAGAGATTATCGCGGAGAAGGTACTGGGGCAGGGGCAGCGTCCTGCCTGGCTTGTCAGCCAGCCTGATATCGGTGGGGTGAAGCTGCACAATCCCGAATATGCCAGCTGGTCGCGCGATAAACGTATCGCCGAGGCGAAAAAACTGTTGAGCGAGGCCGGGTATAACGAGACCCATCCGCTGGTATTTAATTTGCTCTATAACACTTCGGAATCGCACCAGCGAATTGCCATCGCCGCCAGCTCAATGTGGAAAAAGAATCTTGGCGTCGAGGCGAAGCTGCAAAATCAGGAGTGGAAGACCATGCTCGACACCATGCACACGCATAATTTTGACGCCGTGCGCTACGCGTGGATTGCCGACTATGACGATGCCGCGACTTTTCTCAATACCTTCCGTACCGGCGATAGTGAAAATACCACTCAGTACAGTAATCCAGCCTACGATGAGGCGTTGCGCAATGCGGCAAAAGCGTCTGATACCGCGGCGCGGGGTCAGTTCTACCAGCAGGCGGAGGATTTACTAGGCCAGGATGTCCCGGCTATTCCGGTCTATCACTATGTGCGTACCCATCTGGTGAAGCCATGGGTCGGGGGTTTTACGCCGGATAAACTGGGGTATTACTACACCAAAGATATGTACATCAAAAAACATTAGGTCGGCGCGGGCAGTTTGCGCTGAATTTCTGCGCAAACTGCCTGAATTTCAGACGAATAACACGTTTTTGCTTATTTTTAAGCCGATTGAACAAATTGATGCTTTACAGCCTCAACAGAGGTGTTTATAGTGCGCCCCATACCGGAAGCGTGGCCGAGCGGTTGAAGGCACCGGTCTTGAAAACCGGCGACCCGAAAGGGTTCTAGAGTTCGAATCTCTACGCTTCCGCCAAATAAAACAAGGGGTTACCGAAAGGTAACCCCTTGTTGCTTTGTAGTGTTGGAATACTGTTGGAATATTCTGAGGTTCCAGCCCATAAAAAGACCCGCCGAAGCGGGTTTTTTTATACCTGTTTTACTGCAACGGGTGCCCATCTGAGAGATGAGCTTCATTTCGCTGATTCATTCCCTGTTTTAGGGCATCAGCAACAGAGTCGGTCACGACTTCCTCTGCTCCCATCGCATACCTCAGACGTAGAGCGCCGCCTTGCCGATAGATGAAAACAAATGCATCTTGCGAACCACAACGGCTTTTGCGGCTTCCATTGGCCTGATAAATAAGCTGTTAGGTTCGTGGCTGCCTGATTTCAGCTCTTCTTCCAGAGCAACAAAGAATGCTTTTTTCATGTCGCTGGAAATATTGATTTTTCCGACCCCGTGCTGGATAGACTCGGCGACTTCTTCATCCTTATTTCCCGATCCGCCATGAAGAACCAGCGGGATGGTTAACCGCTGTTTAATGGATTTCAGCCTTTCGATATCCAGTTTTGGCTGCATTCCTGCAGGATATAAGCCATGCGATGTACCAATCGCGACCGCCAGCGTATCGACCCCGGTCTCGTTGACAAATTGCTCAGCCTGCTGCGGATCGGTATACAGTATTTCGCCATGCCCGCCTTCGCCGCTGCCTTGTGCCACGCCGATGGTACCCAGTTCAGCTTCAACGGAAACACCTGCAGCATGAGCGACTTCCGTCACGCGGCGTGTGATAGCGATATTGTCTTCCAGCGGGTGCGCTGAAGCATCAATCATCACTGAGGTATAGCCGGTGCGAATCGCCCGCATAACCTGCTCCAGAGTCTGCCCATGATCCAGGTGAATGACGACCGGTACCGTTGCTTTGATAGCCAGTTCACGAAGATAGAAAATAAAATCATCGCCGGTGAAATCATGTTCATCAGGATGAATTTCAAGAATAACCGGCGAACGCAGCTTTTCTGCAACCTCAATAACCGCTCTGGCGAATTCGGCAGAAGCAATATTAAAAGCGCCAATACCAAATTTATGTTGCTGAGCTACAGATAATAACTCTTTCATATTCATAAGCATGACTACATCTCCTGTACAGTTTCAGGGCTGTCTTTTTTAATAAAACGCAGAATAATCGCGGTGAGTAACGCGCCGGCGGCGATGGCGACGATATATCCCACAACGTGGGTGATCACATTGGGAATAAACATGACGAATATGCCGCCGTGTGGGGCTCTGGAGGCACATCCCAGAGCCATGGAGAGCGCGCCTGCCAGCCCGGAGCCGGCGACGATAGCGGGAATAACGCGTAGCGGATCGGCTACGGCATAAGGGATAGCGCCTTCAGTGATAAACGACAGGCCGAGAACATAGGTGACTTTGCCGGTGTCCCTCTCCTGACGGGAGAATTTCCGCCCGAACAGCGTGGTGGCGAGCGCAATACCCAACGGCGGTACCATTCCTGCCGCCATACAGGCCGCGATAGGTTCGTAGATCCCTGTCGACATCAAGCCAATTGCAAACATGCAGACAGTCTTGTTAAGGGGACCGCCCATATCAAACGCCACCATCATGCCTATCAAAAGGCCCATAATTGCTGCGTGGGTATTGCCCAGGTTTTCGAGGAACGCTGTCAGCGAGTCGAGAAGAAACTTGATCGGTTCGCCAATCACCAGCACCATTAACGCCCCGGTAATAAAAACGCTCAGCAATGGCACGATTAAAATAGGCTTCAGGCCCGCTATCGATTTGGGAAGGTTGATATATTTGACGATGAGCAGCGTGGCGTATCCGGCCAGAAAACCCGCCAGCAAAGCCCCCAAAAAACCTGACCCTGTCTGAATGGCCATCATGCCGCCGACCGCGCCCGACACTATCCCCATATTGCCGCTAATCGATTTACTGATTCCGAGCGAGAGAACGGGTAGCATCAGCGCAAAGGCCGCGCCACCGCCAATGTCAGAGAGCATTTTCGCCAGCGGGTTAAAATTTTCATCTCCCGGCGTTGCCGCGGTAATACCAAATGAGAAGCTCAGCGCGATTAAAATACCGCCGGCAACGACGAACGGGATCATCAGGTTAACGCCGGTGATAAGATGAATATAAATTTGAGACACCAGTGATTTATCTTTATCTTTTTTCGGCGATTCCTGAGCATCGTCTGCCGCCAGGTGTCGTTGTGGCTGTAATTTACCGGTGACAATCTCGTCCAGTAATCCTGCTGCATCCTTTGCGGCGCGAGTCACCGAGACGCGGATTATATTTTTGTTATGGAAACGAGAGAGATCGATGACCTTATCCGCGGCGATTAAAACAATATCTGCTTGTTGAATATCCTCCTCGGTAAAAATATATTCACTGTCTACGGCGCCATGCGTTTCAACGAGTAAAGGGATGCCTTTTTTAAGGGCGTTCTTTTTAAGATTGGCTTCTGCAAGGTAAGTATGTGCAACGCCTGTTGGACAGGCGGTAATGGCAATTATTTCCATATTATTCTCCTTGTGAGGATACTACTCTCCGGTATTGTTAATAATTAAGCGGTAGAGTTCCTCTGGCGAACTGGCATTAATTAGCTTTTCAACAACCTCATCGTCACCCAGGGCGATAGATATACGAGCGAGAACTTTTATATGTCCCGCTCCGCTATCGGCTTCTTTTACCGCAAAAAGAATAACCAGCTTAACATCTGAACTATCCATGGTTTCCCAGTCGACATTATCCTTCAGTTTTGCGACGGCTATCCTTGTTTCATTGACCCAACAGGATTTGCCATGAGGAATGGCTATTTGGTTTTCAAAACCAGTCGATCCCAGGGCTTCACGAGCCAGGACATCTTTAATAAAACCTTGTTTATTATCAATGATGCCTTCATCGCACAGCGCCTGAGTCAACTGCTCAATGACGTCGATTTTACTTTTTGCCTGCATCTCAGTAATAACGCAGGCCTTACTTAACAGATCGCTGATTACTATTTTATTTAACATATTCACTCTCCTGAGTCTGGCGTTTGCTGAATAAGGCTTCGGTCACCCGAATGATGTCTTTCGCAGAAAATAGTGCGGAAACATAGGCAACAGGGATCATCATTTCCTCTATTCGGATGGTGGATATGATTAGGTCGCACTTTTTTTCAGCTAACGTCTCCTTTAATCGACTGCCGGGAACAATGTCGATAATCTCCCAGTCGGGGAAGGCTTTGGTAATCCGGCTGTACAGGAGCTGAGATGTACCGACTCCGCTTGAACAGACAAGGATGATTTTCTTATTTTCTTTAATCTTTTCGATTGCCGCCTGGATGTATACCGTTAAATAGGCGACTTCATCCTCAGAGGGGGGATCGTGTTTACTGTAATTATTGATTTGCATAGTTGCGTTTCTGACCGCCAAAAATACCGGAGAGAGTTCTTTTTTTATCTCATCCAGCAAAGGGTTATGAATAATGATGCGGAAAGCCAGACGGTTCAACATCGGCTTAATATGCATAACCAGAGCGTTCAAGAGCGGCTGATCGGAGATTAAATCACATTTAAGCAGCTGCGAAAGTAGACTGGTTAACTTAATGGCATAATGTAACGCTTCCTGGTCCTGCACTCCTCTGTCAGGATGGACGGCATGAACGGGATGCTTGCCGGATGAAACAAGATATTGATAAATATAATTAATCTCGATTTGCGGGAACCTGAGCGTATATTTCTGCTCAAGCCATACGATAGCTTTTTCAGCAATCTGCCATTCCTTGTTGTCATGCACTGGCGCAGCTTCATCAGCCGGGCAAACGATTCTCTTCTCCAGACGTCTGATGGTGACCAGTAAATGTGAAAACAGATTGGTATAGTAGGGCTCGCTAATGGCGCAGGTTAATTCATCCTCGATAAATGCAATCAAATTGATACAGTTGGCCACGTTGTCTTTACCAAATTCTTTGATAAGCTGTACGCGAGAGAACCTATCGATTCTGCTATCGGTCATGTGATAGTTACATAAAACGCTATGAGTAATGATCTCCTTAAGCGCCATGCGGATGTCATAGTCATTACCGTCAATAAACGTACCGGTATGGTTTTTTATCATTCTAAGGGAGAAACACTCTAGCCATTTTTCAATTTTAATTAGGTCTTCCACAATGGAAGAGCGACTGATGAAGTATTTCTCAGCTAAAAAGCTGATAGATAATGGCGTGGGAGAATGCGTCAGCAAATCGGTCGCAATGCCCACCAGCCGCTTGTTTTTAAGTATGTTTACAACCTGCGCATCCCCGGAGATAAGGGGGAGGGGGACAACGTCGTTCGCCTCAAGCTTCAGGCCCAGACCGGGTTTACTGAGTACAGAATGACCTTTATCAGTGAAATAAAGGTTAATAGCTTCAACATCTCGTCTGAGCGTACTGACTGAAATATTGAGCATTTTTGCCGCCCGGGAGGTGGCCAGCCAGCCACTTTCCTGCGTTAAATGATTGATTAATGATATTTGTCTTTTACTGAGCACTTTCATTATCCGCTCCTACAAAGATAAGTTGGCGCCTTAATGACGGTAGTTATAGCGGCTGGCATGACAGAGGGAAATACCAGGAGATGAACATATGTAAACCATTATAATGAACAGCAGGCAACAAGGCAGATACATCATTATACGTGGAGATATGTAAGAAATTGTCCCTGATGGAAAAGAATATAATATCTGCATAACACGCTGTGGGAATGATATGATTAGAATGTTCTATTTGTTAATTCTTTATGTTGATCTTTTACAAAAAGAGCGCAAACCTCAATGAAGCTAAAACTAAAGCTATTATTAACATTGATAAAGTGATCCAGGGGGGATTTTGCGGTTTTAAATAAAACGACAGCGATCGCTACAGAAAATATCACCACCACGGTACTATGAATCTCAGTTAAATCTAAAGCATAAAAGGAAGGGGAATGGCAACAATAAAGGATGTTGCACAGCTTGCGGGGGTTTCAACCGCGACGGTTTCGCGCGTTATTAATCAAACTGCCTGGGTTGAACCGGTAACGCGTGAGCGTGTTGAAAAAGCGATGCGTGAACTGAATTATCATCGCAATGCCGCGGCGCTGGCGCTGGCGAAACGCAGCGGCGATATGCTCGGGTTATTGACCGGCAACCTTGCCGATCCCTTTTTCGCTCGCCTCGCCCGCGGCGTCGAGGAGGTCTCACGGCAGGAACAATTCCGCTTGATGGTATGCAGCGGCGGGCATGATGAAGGGATGGAAAAAGCCGGGCTGGATTTTCTAATCAACCAGGGCTGTGAGGCGATCGTGGTCCATGCGAGCAGATTGGCGGAAAAGGAGTTGCTACGTTATGCCGCCCATTTCCCCGCGATGGTGGTGGTAAATCGCTATATTGCCGGGATGGCCAATCGCTGCGTCTGGCTGGAGAACTGCGAGGCCTCAAAAAAGGCAACGCTGCATTTACTTGAGCAGGGGCACCGCTGTATTGCCTGCGTGACGAGCGACTTACCGATAATCGATCGTCGCGAGCGGCTGGAAGGCTATCGCCAGGCGTTAGCGGAATACGGTATTACCCCGGACAGGAGCTGGGTGATAAGCGTTCCTTTTAACGAAGAAGGCGGCGAACGCGCGGCGCATCAGCTTCTTAACTGCGGGATCCCTTTTACCGCGGCGGTAACCTTTAATGATGTGATGGCGGCCGGCATCATGCGTATCCTGCATCTGAAAGGCATTACGCTACCGCAGCAGCTTTCAATTGTCGGGTTCGATGATGTGGTGATGGCGCGTTATCTCTATCCGGCGCTGACAACAATGCATTACCCGGTTGAGCGAATGGCGCGTTGCGCTTCGCAACTGGCGATCCAGCTCTTTAAAGGCGCCACCCAGCAGCCCTGCGTTAATAGCTTCGCTGCGGAGCTGGTGGTCCGCGATTCCGTTCTTCCTCCCGGGAGCGGTAGTTAAATCGTCAAGCCTCACAAGTGTGATCGGCTTCAAATTTAATAGTCTCATGTAATCGCTTACATGAAGGCGAACGGAGGATCACAGTCAGGCAAAAGGGGGGGCAGTTACCCTTGAACGACCTTACAGACTGGAGTTCTAGTTATGAATGCCTCTCAAAAGCAGAAAAAAACGCTCTCATTTGGCCTGGCCACCGTCCCTATTTTAGCCATGCTAATGCTGTTAATTATTGGCTACGGCATCATGGGGTTGCGAATCGAACCGCTACTGCTCTGTTCCGCTGCCGTAGCCGCCGTATTAGCCTTATGGCAGGGCTTTACGTGGGAAGAGATCATTAGTTCGGTCGTGGATAAACTGGCGAAAGCGATGCCAGTCATTATGATCCTCATCTGCGTTGGCGCTTTAATTGGCACCTGGATGTTCAGCGGCACCATTCCTTATATGGTGTATTGGGGGCTTAAATTAATCAGTCCTGAGTATATTCTTATTGCCGCATTCTTTTTGACCAGCGTCGTCTCGGTGTGTACCGGAACATCATGGGGATCGGCGGGAACGGTGGGGGTGGCGCTGATGGGGGTCGCGGCCGGGCTGGACGTCTCCCTGGCGGCTGCTGCCGGGGCGGTGGTATCCGGGGCTTACTTCGGCGATAAAATTTCACCGCTGTCTGACTCCACCAACTTCGCCGCTATTGTCGCCGATACCACGCTCTTCGAGCATATTCAGCACTTACTATGGACCACAATCCCCAGCTTTCTGCTTGCCGCGGCGGTATATCTTATCGCCGGTCACAGCAATATGCTGGGCGAGGTCGCGACGCCGCAGCGGGTCACCGATATTGTCAATGCGCTGGAGTCGCTGTACCGCTTTAATATCGTTTTGATTTTACCGCCCGTCATTGTTCTGTGGGGAGCGGTTCGCAAAAAACCGGTCATTCCTTTAATGCTGGGCGCCTGCGTGTTAGCCCTGATTCTCGGCGTCGTGATGCAGGGGCTTAGCCTTAAGCAGGGGCTGGATGCCTTTATTGACGGTTTCAACATCTCCATGTTCCCGCAGGGGAGCGAAGGCATCATTGCTGATGTGCCGCGACTGCTCAACCGTGGCGGTATGTTCTCTATGATGAGCACCATTCTGCTGGTATTTTGCGCTTTCTCCTTTGCCGGCGCTTTAACCTTAACCGGGGCGCTCAACATTATTATCAACCGCCTATTGACGGTTATTCACAGCGTCGGTCAGCTCATCGCCGCCACCATTGGCACCACTATTCTGGTAACTGGCGCAACGAGCGATGGAAAACTGGCTCTTCTGGTACCCGCTGAATTATTCAAAGATGCCTACCGGCGTATGGGGCTGGATACCAAAAATCTTTCTCGAACCATCGAAGATGCGGGCACCGTTATTGAGCCTTTATTACCCTGGACCTCTGCCGGGGTCTATATGGCAACGACGCTGGGAGTGAGCACCCTGGATTTACTGCCCTGGGCGGTTCAGTGCTATGCCGCCATCTTCTTTGCCTTATTTTTCGGCTTTACCGGAATCGGTATCGCGAAAACCTCCCCAGCCGCAGAAAATGCAACGAATATGCTGGCCACAGAACAGGAAGGGAAGCCAGATGGACTTTAATAAAATAATTGATCGCCACCATACCGGATCGCTGAAATGGGATTTTATGACGCGCTATTTTGGCGAAGAAGCCACTGAACTGTTGCCGATGTGGGTTTCCGATTTTGACTTTAGCTGCCCGCCGGACGTTCAGAAAGCCTTAGTTCAGCGTATTGAACACGGTATTTTTGGTTACAGCGAACGACCGCAAACCTACTACGACGCATTAATCTCATGGTTCTTAATGCGGCATCAGCTGGCTATAAAACCAGAGTGGATATGCAGTATTGAAGGGGTGGTTCCCGGATTATCCCTCCTTGTGCAAATGCTGAGCCACCCCGGTGAAGGGGTGGTGGTTCAGGGACCCTATTATGGATCTTTTGCCAAAATTATTTCGCTCAACGGTAGACGCCTGCTGGATAATCCGCTGTATGAGGAGCCTGACCAGGGCTACAGAATGGATCTCGATCATCTGGAAAGGCTGTTTCGTACAGAGCGCCCGCCGCTAATGATCCTCTGTAATCCGCATAATCCAACCGGTCGGTGTTGGTCAGCTCTGGAACTGAGCGAGTTGCTCCGGCTGTGTGAAGAGTATGATGTTATTTTAATTTCCGATGAAATCTGGGCCGATTTACTGCTTCCAGGGGAAGCATTTACTTCGGTCTTGCATTTAGAGGAGCGCTGGCATTCGCGCGTGATATCCGCCACCTCCGCCAGTAAAACGTTTGGTTTATCTACCCTACGCATTGCGAACTTTCTCATACCGTCGCCGGCGCTGCGTGAACAATTTATGCGCCGTCTCGATGCTCATGGACTGGACGTCTTCAATGCGTTGTCCATTGAAGCGAGCACAGCTGCGTGGCAACACGGCGCTCCCTGGCTGGATGAGCTACTGCGCTATCTGGCAGAAAATCGACGGTGGTTTATTCAGCAGGTTGAGCAATATCTACCGTGGGCGCGCATCATCCCTGCTCAAGGGACGTACCTGCTATGGATAGACTGCAAACGGCTGGGACTGGACGATGAACAGCTGAAATGGCTCATGGTGGATGTTGCGGGTATTGCCCCTTCAATGGGAAACAGCTTTGGCGCAACCGGCAGCGGTTTTATTCGCCTTAATCTCGGGTGTCCGCGCGCGTACCTCGAAAAAGCGGTGGAGGGACTGAAACGCATTGCTTTTACAGCATAAATAACATTGCCTTCGGTGAGTCCGTCTAAGCGAAGTTCCTGTCGCCCGTTTTAATGCGCAGGTGCTGAGAGTCTGTCCCCCCCCTGTCAGGGTTAAAACGGTGCATTCCTGCTTACGAATGCACCGTTTCCTTTTTTGCGATCGAACAAATCGCGATGCCAATTAAAATTAACAGCGTGCTCAGTAAGTGATAGAGGTGCGGCCGGGTATGTAAAAACAGAATACTCAATATCCCGCCAGATAGCGGAATAAGGTGAGTGTAAATTTCACCGCGAGTCGCGCCAATGGCGGCGATGCCTTTGTTCCAGAATAAATAGGCCAGCCACGAGGGGAAGATAACCAGATACGCCAGGCCGGTGAGGAAAGAGATATCGTGGTACGCGGCGAACGAGGTGGCGGGGTGTCGCCATAGCCAGAAAATGACCACCGGAAGCAGAATCAGGGCGCCGATAAGTGAACTGACGGCGACGAAAGCGTTGGCGGGAATACGCCGATCTTTATTACGCAGCAGAGAGCAATAAACCGCCCAGCTTAGCGCAGACCCCATGGCCCACAGGTCGCCCTGGCTAAATCCTTTGAGTCCCTCGGCGTTGGTCAGATTGCCGTGCAGCAGAAGCAGCAGTACGCCTGCGGTGCTAAACGCAACGCCGCACCAGTTACGCGCTGAAACCCGGTCATGGAAAATCAGACGGTTAATCATCAGCACCATGCAGGGGGTCGCCGACATATAAATTGCGGCGTTTAGCGCGGAGGTGGTCTGCAGACCGATATAGAGGGTTAGCGGGAAACTCACCTGCCCACACAGCGTTAAAATCAGCAGCATCGATGCATTTCCACGCAATAAACGCCAACTCTCGCGGATTTGACGTTGATAAAGCCCTACCAGCAGCATGGCGGTTAGCGCCCACCTTGCTTCCGTCATAACAATCGGATCTGCGCCCTGAACGAGAATATGCCCTACAACATAATTCCCTCCCCAAAACAGGGCTGCCAGCGTAAGTAACAGGTAGGGCATGCTGATTCCTTGCATCGCTTTAAACTGTACTACATGGTAACTACGTTTTTTTTAAAACATCAATTAAATTAGACGTTTTTTAAAATTTTCATGAATAATCAATGGGTAGCGGCGCCATTCAGGATGGCTATCATCATTACTATCCCTTCCGCAGGTGCTGGCTTTAACCACCTTGAGAAAATATCGCGAAAAAAATGATAGAGACGCGCCTTATCGACAGGCTCTCTTCACTGGCAGCATGAACGATACGCACTGTACATTCTTATCTTTTTAATTGCTGAAGTCGCTCGCCGTTAATTTAAAACGAGGTTTGCGTACTTTGCCGGTGGCTTAAGGTATTACGACTCTAAACGGGAGCATTTATTGTTGCAAAGAGATATACCAGTGGGAGGGGTTATAGCAATACTCGGGGGGCGTCATTTGGGGGGTGTTATCGAAAGCATGAAAATAGCAAAATGACGCGATTATCTCAAAAACTCTCATTATAAATAACCCCGACGTGATGTCAGGGTCATTAAAGCAGGAGCGCGCTTTAAACAGCGTAGACGTTACCCGCTGAAGGACCCTTCTGGCCATCTTCAATGGTGAATTCGACTTTCTGGCCTTCGCTCAGGGTCTTAAAGCCACCGCTCTGGATAGCAGAAAAATGGACGAAAACATCCTTGCTACCGTTGTCCGGAGTGATGAAACCAAAACCTTTTGATTCGTTAAACCATTTTACTAAACCAGTCATTTTATTAGACATTGATAATACCTCAACATATCTGAGCCTTACGGCGAAAAGGGTTTTCGCACAGAATCTAATTAATAACGATAAGGAGACTCAAAAGGAAGAATTATCAACGGATAACACTTAAGATGAGGACTGCTTTACTAAACCGCTTTATTATGTCTGTATGCTAAACCGACCCCTCATTAGTCACACACATCACTATAGATAGCAAGACTTATTTCCAGGTAAATATCCTGATAAAGTTTTTTTGCCGCGCAAGGATATCTGGATGGCTAAAAATTGATTTGCTTATTATCGCTATCCGTGCATTAATGACCTAATCTGTGCGCGATAAACGAACATCAAACTCTACTGAGCAGTTCTCATGACCAGGCGCTATCGCTGATATCCCCTCCTTTTGAGTCCAAAATTTGATCCTGTACGTTTCTCTCAATTTCATGCTGTGTAACTGGAGGGAGTATGTCCTCAAGAATTAAAGGTCTGGTGAAGTGGTATAATGAATCGAAGGGGTTTGGTTTCATCTCTCCTCTTGATGGCAGCAAAGATATCGCCGTTAATTACTCAGCGCTTCACGGCGATAACTTTAATACCCTCTTTGAAGGGCAAAAAGTTGAATTTGCCATACATCGCGGTGATAAAGGTCCAGCGGCGACGAAAGTTATTCTGTGCGATAAAGAGATATTTTAGAACGATGACCATGAGAGGAGAGGGCATCGATTGTGCCATCTCGACGGCTGCGGTTCGCCGTGGCAGAAGCCACGCCTAACTGACAGAAAAATTATCTCTCCCGGCCACTAAAGCGGCCTGTGATGCTGCCAGGCAGAATGCCCTGATAAACGTTCACATGGCTGAGAGTGAATTACCGACCAGCAAACCGGCCGGTAATTAACGAAGTGTGGTGAGTGAACTGACGGAAGCTTAGCGAAATAACTTACTGCTTCGCCGGGATAATCAGCACCTGACCCGGATAGATTTTATCGGGATGCGTCAGCATCGGTTTATTGGCTTCAAAAATACGCTGATAGTCATTAGCCGAGCCGTACATCGCTTTTGAGATGGCGCTCAGGGTATCGCCGGATTTCACCGTGTAATAACGGCTTTCCGCTCCGCTCTGCGTCACATTAACGCTATCATTGACCTGGCCTACCCCGGTGACGTTACCCACCGCCACCAGAATTTTTTCTTTATCTTCCTGTGAGCCGACGTCGCCCGTTATCGTTGCGGTGCCATCGTCCGCGACATCAATATTCACTTTTTCAGCGCCGGGCAGGTTAAGGTTATCAATGTGTTTTTTCAGCTTTTCGGCCCGATCTTCCTTGCTGCCGCCAGATACCGCATCCCAGATTTTCTCGCCCGCGTCTTTCACAAAACTTAATAATCCCATCGTTCCATACCTCCATTACTGCTTCATGATTAATATTTTCATCAGACCCAATAATCCAATATCCAATATAGATAAGTGCAGGATGCCTCCACCGTAGCGGCAACGTCTTAAAGAAGCGCAACCTGCCATTGAAGTATATGCAATAAGCGTCAAAGTGCAGGATATTTGCCTTAAATTCTCCGCGATGGCGCGGCATCAACGCTAGTCATCACGGCCATTATGCGATCCGTTTTGCAACGATATCGGTACCGTAGCAACGCCTTGCCAGGCTGCGAAGAGAGCATAGATAAGGGCTGTAATGCTATTTTTTGCCAGGAGGAGACATACTGAATGCCTTAGCTAAAGCATGTTAGGATGGCGACTCGTTTCCTCTTAAATAAGGATGTCAGCATGAGCAAGGTGGTACGGAAAAATTATCCTCAACTGGGTGAAGTCAAGGCTCCCTACGTTCACTCGGTAACGCACGGAAACACGCTCTATATTTCAGGGTTAACCGCGTTCGGCACGCAGGCGCAGCAGGGGAGCATCGCCGCCCAGGCGGAGGAGATCTTTAAGCAGATCAGAACCGTCGCTGACGCAGAAGGCGTTGATTTTTCATCCCTGATTAAAGTCACTATATTTATAACCTCATTTGCTGAGATCGACGCATTACGCCGGGTTCTTTATCAAAACTACGGTGACCACCTGCCTGCCAGCTCTCTCGTTGAAGTCAGCCGCCTCTTTTCACCCGACCTTAAAATTGAAATTGAAGCGATTTTCGGCCTCTGAAGGACGGCCCATGGCCGGGAGGCGGCAAATAGCTTTATCAATTTATTTGAAGCATTCGGTTAAACAAACGATATTTATTCTCACCTGGTTACGCGTAGAGTAGTGGGATACGCGGCAGACACGCTTGTCATAAGGCGCGCTCTACCGACGACTCCCTGCAAACCAGGAAACTTCGTCATGAAAAAGATTGGCTTTTTATCATTTGGTCACTGGACGCCGTCGCCGCAGTCCGGAACGCGTTCAGCCGCTGATGCGCTGTTACAATCCATCGACCTTGCCGTCGCCGCCGAAGAACTGGGCGCGGACGGCGCCTATTTCAGGGTGCATCATTTTGCTCGCCAGCTCAGTTCCCCGTTTCCCCTGCTGGCTGCGATAGGGGCGAAAACCAAAAAAATTGAAATCGGCACCGGCGTGATCGATATGCGTTATGAAAACCCGCTGTATATGGCAGAGGATGCGGGTGCGGCGGACCTCATCTCCGGTGGCCGCCTGCAGCTGGGTATCAGCCGCGGCTCTCCGGAGCAGGTTATTGATGGCTGGCGCTATTTTGGTTACGTCCCGGGCGAAGGCGAAAACGAGTCGGATATGGCGCGTCGTCACACCGAAGTGCTGCTGGACGTCCTGCGCGGAGAAGGTTTTGCGAAACCCAATCCGCAGCCTATGTTCCCCAACCCGCCGGGGCTGCTGCGTCTGGAACCGCATTCCGAAGGTCTGCGCGAACGAATCTGGTGGGGCGCCGGTTCGAATGCTACCGCGAAGTGGGCGGCAACGCTGGGTATGAACCTGCAAAGTTCGACGCTGAAGGATGATGAAACCGGGGAACCGTTTCACATTCAGCAGGCGAAACAGATCCGCGCCTATCGCGAAGCCTGGGCACAGGCGGGCCATACCCGTACGCCGCGCGTCTCGGTTAGCCGCAGCATTTTCGCCCTGATGGACGATCGCGATCGTCTCTATTTCGGTTCAGGCCGTGACGAGAGTGATTCGATCGGTTTCCTTGATGAGAAAACCCGCGCTATTTTCGGTCGCAGCTACGCCGCAGAGCCGGACAAGCTCATCACGCAGCTGAAACAGGATGAGGCCATCGCCGAAGCGGATACGCTGCTGTTGACGGTGCCGAACCAGCTGGGCGTGGAATATAATGCGCATGTCATTGAGTCGATTCTGAAGCACGTTGCGCCGGCAATGGGCTGGCGCGATGCCTGAGTTAGTCGCGGTCGATGCCCCGCAGGCAAGCGCTGTGCGGGGCGAAATCGTCTACAGGGTCCTCTTCGGCTGTAGCTGGTAGGTCCAGGCGGTCACTCGCTGACCCTCATCGGTGGTGACTTCAACAGCAACGCGATCGTAGCCCTCTTCGAACGCATCCAGCATGGCCCAATGGGCCTCGAGATTCGCCGACAGAAACAGAAAGCCGGGCACCCGGGGGCCGTTTTTGTCGAGAACAATGCCCGGAAAATCTGCCGCTGCTCCCCAGCCGCGTTCATAAAAGGTGCCGGTGACGTAGCCTGGCTGCCACTCTCCGCCAATGTTGTCCATAATATGGGCGTTAGAGTGGCCCGGGCGTAGCGTGCCGTAGACAAATAAGCGTTCCATTATCCCTCATTAACTCAAGCGTTGAAGACCCAAACGGGCAGAACAGGCCATAAAATACGAACTCTGGCCTGGGTTGGCAAGGCGCCCCGCAGAGCGCCTTATCTGTCAGGGCGCTGGCCCGAACATCTCCCGCAGCTGCTGTTCGTCGGGCATGCCGATGACCTGCTGGAGCTCATTCTGCTCATTCATATAATAAATAGCCGGCGTCGCGCTGGCGCCCAAATCATCCATCAGTTTTTGATGATGCTGAAGAAGATTAAAGGTGTCGCGTGGAGTAACGCCCTCAAAATGCGGCACTTTTTTGCCGCCTGAAAGCTCATACTCTCGCCACGCGGCGGCCGGATCGCGCGCGTTCAGGATCGCCGTTGCGTATCTGCCGCTTTTCGGATTGAGAAAAGCAACGAGCAGGGTATTTAGCTGGACCTTGCCCGCTTTTACCCACGGCTGCGCCGCCGACCAGAACGCTTTGCACCAGGGGCAGAAAGGATCGGCAAAGACAATGATTTTTCTGGCAGCCGAATCCGCGCCTTCCTTCAGCGGACGAGCATTATTCAGCGTCTGCCACATTTTGCGGCCTGAAGGGGTATAGATGGCTTCCTGAAAATAGGCCTCGCTAAGGTTTTTACCTTTATCGTCATACAGATATCCAGAAATCACGTGCTTTCCGTCCGGCGTCAAAAACAGGGTCACCCCCATATCCTGATACTGGCCGATCCACCCTTTTACCCCGCCGGGCGAATCGATCTCTTTAATCATGGCGATCCCTTGCTGTTCGCCAAAATTTTTCACTATCTGAGGGAGAGCTTCCCCGGCAGATGCCAGGCCCGGCATTATCCAGGCCGCCAGCAGTAGAATGTATTTCATCTCATTATCTCTGAATTCCGGGGGGCCACCCCGGAGAGGGTTACTGTTTTTTCAGCGCGTCGCTGACCATGGCGTCAAATTGCTCCCAGGGGATCCAGCCCGACAGCATCTCGTCGCCAACGATTGTGGCTGGCGTACCCTGAATGCCGAGCTTTTCGGCCACCAGCAGGCTTTGCTTAATCGTCGCCAGGCTTTGTTCATCCGGCGTTGCTACGCTGACCCCGGCCTTCGTCTTGGCTTGCTCAATGCTGGCGCCGTCGTGATATCCCTTTTTTGCCATCAGGATATGGTTAAATTTCACAAACTGTTCAGGATGCGTACGCCACAGAGTTAGCGCAGCCCTTGCCGAAGTCAGCGAACTTTCAGAACGCCAGGGCAGAAATTTAAAGACCACGGCAACATCCGGATATTTCTCGACAATCTTCTGCAGATACGGGTCAAACTTTTTGCAATACGGGCAGTTGTGATCCGTAAAGACGACCAGCGTCAGCTTCGGTCGCTGCGCGCCGATACGCGGCGAGTTGGGATCGTGAAAGATAACATCGCCGTACTGAGTAAGAACCTGCTGAAGCTGTTCCTGCCCGGCAAGGGCATTCTGCCGATCGAGCTTTTCGGCGGCGGCGATCAAGATTTCGGGATGATTAAGCAGCGTCTCCTGCACCAGTGCCTGGACGCGAGCCTCCTGCGCAGGGGTAAGCGGCGAAGATGCCAGTGTCGGCAAAGAGGCCGAAAGAAGAGTGAAAGCAAGCAGCGTTTTTTTCATCGTAAATTAACCTTTGGCACGGCTGAGGGCGTTGAGGACGGTTTGTTTATCGAGCAGCGGCGACAGTATGTCGCCTTGCGGCTGGCCTGGGCCGTAGACCTGATTAAACGGAATGGCGTAGCGATTTCTGCTTTGCAGGAAACGGGCGATCGGTTTGGAGGGCAGACTCCAGTCCCCGCGCAGCGCTACTACGTCGGGCTGGGAGAGCGCGCTAATGATGGCGGGCTGATTTAATACCCGATGTTCATTCACTTTGCATGTCACGCACCAGTCGGCCGAAATATCGACAAAGACCCGTTTGCCCGCCGCCAGCGCGTTCTGGATAGCCTCCTCGCTAAGGGGCTGCCAGCGGATCGGCTGAGCCATTGCCTCCGTGGTAGCGCGCGCGGGCTCCCCTGCCAGCAGGCCGCGAAGCTGGAAGCCGGCAAACGCCGCCAGCGCAATAATCACCAGCCAGAAGGCAGATGTCGTACGCTTATGGGTTACCCGTAGGGCGGCCAGCGCCGCCAGGGTAAGAACCAGCGCAATAATGCCGCCGGGGGTCTCACCCAGATGGAGGCCCAGCAGCGTCGTCAGCCAAAAACTGGAGGCCAGCATCATGAGGCCGAGCGCCATTTTCAGTGAATTCATCCAGCGACCGGGGCGCGGGATCAGAGCGGCCGACCCGGGCAACAGGGCGACGAATAGCCAGGGGATGGCCATACCCAGCCCGAGCGCCAGGAAAATTAGCCACAGTTCCTGCAGCGGGGCAGCAAGCGCAAAAGCGACGGCGGTCCCCAGGAAGGGGGCAGAGCAGGGGGTCGCCAGCAGCGTGGCAAAAATGCCTTCACAGAAACTGCCCGCCATGCCGGTGCCGCCGGCGGTCGCCATCCGGTTAACGGCTGATGACGGTAGCAGCACCTCGAAGACGCCAAACAGGTTGAGCGAAAAGATAAACGTAACGGCAATCATTAAGCCGATAAACCAGGGGTTCTGGAACTGGATCCCCCAGCCCAGGGACGCGCCGGTAAGCTTCAGTATCGTTACCATCAGCGCTAGTAGGGCAAATGAGGTCAGAATACCTGCGCTGGTAGCAAGAAAACGCCGCCCGATCGCGCGCTTATCTGACCCGGACTGCAGCACGGCGCTGAGCTTCATGCCCATTACCGGTAACACGCAGGGCATCAGGTTAAGAATTAATCCGCCGATCAGGGCAAAAAGCAGCATCTTCCAGAGGCTAACCGTTGAGGTTGGCGCAAGATCTGCGCCGATCGTCAGACTGGTCTGCTGCGCCTTTGCGCCATTTGTCAGCACCAACGACAGCGCTTTCCCCGCAAGGGTTGCGGGCTCTTCCCCCCATTCATCGGTTACCGGTACCGTTACCTTGAGGCTGGCGCCCTCGGTACGGAGGCGCGGAGCGCCAGCGATTATCCCGCCCTCCATGGGATCAAAAAAGATAGCGGGGTTTTTCCACTCACCGACCGTGGTGGCGGTTATCACCAGGTCGCTGCCGACCCGATGCGCGGCGAGATCGTCCGACACGCCTTTATCAGTCGGAATGGTTCGCATCGCCTGTGCAAAAGCCTCCTGAAAACCGGCAGTGGCGGGCTGACTCAAATCCAGACGCAGCCTGTAGTCGGTTAACAAACAGACGTTGCTGCAGGTGGATAGCGTGAGCGTACCGTCCAGCAGGTCGCCGGGAACGGCGGTGATGATTATCGGGATAACGACCCGCTGATGGTAGCCCTGGGTCGTCAGACCGGAAATCTCGAACCTTGAGGGAACCGGCCAGTACCACTGCGCCTGTTCACCGTTATGCCAGACGATTTGCGGGGCGACGCCGCCCTCACCCGGCGAGCGCCAGTAAGTTTTCCAGCCGGAAGCCAGCTCAATAGAGAGCAGGGCGTCGATCCGATCGTTCTCTTTCTCCGCCTGGAAGCGGACCCGGGCGTGGTCGTTCTGTGGGGATGTCAGCCATCCGGTGTCTGCCGCATGAGCAACGCTCGCGCAGGTCAGCAACAGGAAGACGAGGCCCCTGAAGATATTCAGCATTATTTTCTCCGTGAATTAAAAAATTAATCGTTTAAAAAAACGATTTTTTCATTCACGGAAAACGCAGTTTTTGAGATGAATTCGTAGCGTGGGCGGCCGAACGGGATCGTCCCGGAAGACCCAGGCACGTGCCGCGGCAGTCAGCTGAAGCAGAGTAAGGAACAGAATGATGGCCGGTAAGGCGCCATCGAAGAACAGCGGCTGCGCGCAGAGCAGAGATTTGGCGCTCAGCTGACAGGGAGAGGGCCCTTGCTCAGCTTCATCCGCTGACGGCTGCTGCGACAGTGCGCTGACGGCGGGTTCCTGAACCTGGCGCGCGGCGTTGTCCAAAAAATGGTGTACATAGACCGCCCGCTGAACAAGGCAAATAGCCATGACCAGGCAAGTCAATACCAAAAACCATTTTCCAGGAAGCTGACGATTGCGCATAGGTGACCCGTACGTTTCAGAACCGAGGATCATAAACAATACTTATCAATGTTCAAGAGGGTACCGTGTAAGGTTTTGTCTGTCTGCTTAACGGGGCGGCGACTTTCCAGCAGATAGCGCTGTCACAGGGATATTTCATGCATTTATATTATTTACATGGCTAATTATTCTCGATACCATGCGCGCCGCTCATCGTTATCGGCACGCCGCTGCTGACGTTGAGCGATTAGCATCTGACCGCCATTAGCTCATCAGGAAGAGCGAACGACGTACGTTGTAGGGAACGGGGTTCGAGGCCTCGATGGCGGCCCAAATCCGATTTAGCCCACTGATTAACATTGCACACCTGGCAACCGCCGACCGTCCATCAGCCTTTCCCGGTCATGACGCGCGCTAAAGACGCTAGCGCTGAAATTAACGATTTCTTTATCACAGTCCGATAATCGCTTTATGACGATTACTGCATTGAGGTGACCATTACGCGTGTAATAGTTTCCGTTGTCAGTTATTCATCGCGATGGAATGTTAATGAAAAGTATTATTGGTTACCGCCGGTAAATTAATATCTGGATTTTGGTTTTTTCTGCGATTTACCTAAGAACATCTTAATAATTTCAATGAGAATTAACTTATTCGGATTAAGTCGCGTATTTTTCAGAAATTTCACCACTTTTTATATGGTATTCTCTTTTGTTCAAGGAGTGAACGAAAGGAAAAATAATGCTTTACCGCTATGCCGTTTTCTCCAGAAAACACAACACGTTTCATATTCTTCTGCTGTTTACCATTTTACTAATAAGTTTCGTCCATTTGAGCGTGCTGCTGGAAACCGATAACACATGGCTACTGTGGCCGATGATGATTTATCTGCCTGTTTTTTTGCTTTGGCGAAAGGTCTCAGTGTTACGAAGCAGGATCGCTGATTAATGTGCTGGTGGAGTTCCCTACATGAGTGAAAATACAATATCTAAACCAACCTCTGAACCGAAAGTCCTGCAGCCCGTATTACGGAAAGTCGATCTTAACCTGCTGACTATTTTCGATACCGTTATGCAAGAGCAAAGCTTAACCAAGGCGGCACAAACGCTCGGCATGTCTCAGCCAGCGGTGAGCAGCGCGGTATCGCGCCTCAAGGTGCTGTTTAAGGATGAACTGTTTGTCCGTAACGGTCGTGGGATTAAACCGACCGATCGCGCCTTTCAGCTATTCGGCTCGGTTCGACGCGCTCTGCAGCTGGTGCAAAATGAGCTACCGGATACGCTGTTCGATCCGCTGGACTGCGAACGTATTTACCATCTTTGCGTCTGTAGCCCGCTGGATAACTATCTGACACCGCTTATTTTTAATAAAGTGAGCGAGATTGCGCCTCGGGTCAGTCTCTCCTTTAAATCTACCCTAAGCCAGCAGGTCATCAACCAGCTTCGCTATCAGGAAGTTGAATTTGTTCTCGATTACAACAAGTTCAACCACCCGGAGTTCACCAGCATCCCGCTGTTCAACGATCGCATGGTGCTGGTGGCCAGGCGGAATCATCCGCGTATTGCATCGCCGTTGACCGAGCAGGATATATATCGCGAGCAGCACGCTACCGTCGCGCTGGATCGCTACGGCTCATTCAGCCATCCCTGGTATAGCTCTGAGGAACAGCAGGCCTGCGTCGCATTCCACGGAAACGCCATGGTCAGCGTGCTGAGCGTGGTGTCGCAAACCAATATGGTGGCCATCGCGCCTGAGTGGCTGGCCAAAGAGTTTGAAGAACAGTTTGCGCTCCAGCTGCTGCCGCTGCCTTTAGAAATGAACAGTCGCACCTGCTATCTTTCATGGCATGAAACGGCGGCCCAGGAGAGGAGCCACCGCTGGATGGCGGAATTGCTGATTAACATTTGCCAGCGTTAATGCTATTGCAAAAAATGCCTGGTGGCACGCCAGGTATTTTATGACTCCTTAATCAATCCTGGAACAGAGAAATATAATCATATCTGATTTTTTCGCTTCCTGGCGGCATAATTATCTGACGAAATGCGCTATCTAAATATTATTCATCTTTAAAACTACATTTAAATATCTTTTTGCAGAAAATTTATCATTTCTCAGGCAGGGGCCACCGACGATTTCTATACTCTGATTATCCAACCGGGCGGCGACCTCAAGCAGAGGATGATGTTAATGGGCACAAAGATAACCATCGCCGTGGCGAGTGCTGCCCTGATGGCTGCGTCGACGGCCGCAGAGGCTGATGAAATCACTCTTTATTCGGTTAATACCGGCTCCTGGATCTATCATCTGTCAAACAATCACGGCCAGTACACCGAGGGCTTTGATAACCAGTTTGCCTCGGTTGAACGCAAGTTCTCCGCGGATTCGAAGTACAGCCTGCTGGTCGGGACGATGAAAAACAGCTTTGACGATCGCTGTATTGCGCTCGGGGTACGCCGCGACTGGGCGTCGTTGGGCAACGGCTGGGTATTTAAGGGGATTTATGGCTACGTCGGCGAATTTTTCTTCGATGCTTTTGAGCACTGCGGCGACCATGGCTCATATAAGGATTTTAAAGATGCGACCGGCATTGGATTTTCTCCCTATATTTACCATGGTCTCCAGTATAACTTTACCGATTATTTCGGCATCGAAAGCGGAATTATTCTCCCGGCCGTTTTTGTCATCAGCGTGCAGTGGAGTTTTCGTTAATACTGCATACAACATTCGCCAGCCGCGATGTTTTTCATGTATCGCGATAACGCCTTTACTTCATAAGATTATTGCTTGAGGCAATGGAGCCTGTTAAATCGTACTTATTCGTCATTAACCCTCGGTGCCCCGCTGGCTTATGATTGATTGTATTACGGGCAGGTCACTGGCCAACGCCGCCGGACTATAAATCAATGCACAAATTCGCTGATCGGCTGCGCGAGCAGCACAGGGCTATCTGCTGCGCGCTGGCGGATTTCTCTGCCTCCGACTGCACGGTATCGCGGTGGTCGACGATGCCTTCAATAACCGGCGTCAGGCAGGCGCCGCAAATCCCCATTTCGCAGGAGAGGGGGACGGCGATGCCGTTCTCCTGGAGGACCTGAGCGATGGTTTTATGCGCGGGTACCGGCCAGCGTTCGCCCGAGGAGGCAAGGATCACGTTAAAGGTGTTTTCCTCTGCGCACGCCGCTGGCGTAGCGACAGGCTGAAAGGCTTCGCTGTGGATCCGCGCTTCCGCCCATCCCTGCGCCAGGGCGACCCGGTGCGCGGCGGCCATAAATCCTGCCGGCCCGCAGAGATATATCGGCTGCCCGGCATGTGCACTATTCAGCGCCGCATCCAGGTTTTGCCTGGCGCTGCGCCCTTCGCTTGAACAGTGAATTACCACGCTTTCGGCGCTAAATCGCTGTTGCAGTTCGCGGATAAACGCCCCGCGCGCGCGGCTCTTAAGATAGTAGTGCAGGGTAAACGGTACGCCTTCTGCCTCCAGCCTTAGCGCCATGGCATACAGCGGCGTAATCCCGATGCCGGCGGCCAGCAGCGTCACCCGCTCCGCCGCCTGCAGAGGGAACAGATTGCGCGGAGGGGAAATCAACAGCGTCTGGCCGGGGCGCAGCTGCTGATGAATGTAGCGCGAGCCGCCGCGGGATGCGCTGTCGAGGGCCACGCAAATCAGATATCCGTCAGCGACGCTATCAGGGCCGGTCAGCGAATACTGGCGGATAATGCCGCACGGCAGATGAACGTCAATATGCGCGCCGGGCTGCCAGGCAGGGAGCGTCTGACCCTCCGGCGCCACCAGCCTGACGGCGAGGCTCTGGCTTCCCTGACGCCAGAGGCCGTCGACAATGACCTGTAATACCTCATTCATAGTGCTGCTCCACTTACACGAGGAAAAAATCGCCGAAGCCCATTTTCTTCAGCCCGCGCCGATAGGCGATGGAGCTGCGGTCGGCAGGAATATGCGCTTCCAGCGTTAAATCCAGCGGCAATCTTTCCGGGCGCTGGGTCTCTACCATCATGCGGTCTTCCTCAAAGACGCGCAGGTTAAAGGCGTGGACGTCTTCCACCGGTACGTGCAGATCGAAATTGCGCGCGATGGGCGCGAACATACGGGTAATGCGCGAGGATACCGGCGAGGCGGCGTTCATAATCACCAGCCTGGCGTCCCCCGGAAAATGAATCGTCAGGGTGGCGGTAAACGGCAAATGCATTTCAAAATGGCGCAGCCACTGGAAGCCTTCCGGCGCGCGAAATTCGGTGCTGGCGGGATAGTTGCCGACTGAACTCCAGTAATCGGCGATAAACCCAAACGCCGTTTCCTGCGGGTTGTAGTCCGGCACCACCTGGTTATTGGGGTCGGCGAAAGTCCCGGTATGGATCCAGGCAAAATGGGCAACATCAAGAAATCCCTCGACCTGGCGACCCGCAAAACCGTTGACCTCAAAAGCCGGGCAGTTGATTTGCTGAAAGCCATCGTCGTGCCAGTGCGGCATCACCGGCAGCGGCATCGGGTCTTGCGGATCGAAGGCCAGGCAGGTCCAGATCAGGCCATAACGTTCTTCTACCGCAAAGCTGGTGAGGTTGAGTTTCGCCGGTACCGGCTGGTCGGGGCTGGAAGGGATACGGTTGCAGCGGCCATCCTCACCGAAGCGCAGGCCGTGGTACGGGCAGACAATTCCCTCTTCATCGTGAAAACCGAGCGTCAGCGGTACGCCGCGATGGGGGCAGACGTCGCGTGCAACGACCACCTGGCCCTTAATACGATAGATGACCAGCTGTTCATCAAGCAGGGTGGCTTTCACCGGGGCGGGGCCAATATCGCAGGCGCGGGCAACCGGGTGCCAGCATTTTGCCAGGCGCAGCCAGTCTTCTGGCGCAAAGGTGCAGTGGGCGGGTGGGATAGGTTGTGGTCTGTTCATGGCTTCTCTTCCTGCTCACAAAAATATTTGTTTAATTGTTGTGAGTTTATTGTTGCCATATTAGGGTGTTGACATCCATCAGCAAGAATTCATTCAGCTGTTGCAAAAAAGAGAACAGGTCCACGATGAGCCCATTTTCACGTTTCGCTATCTATTTTACCGAAGTGGCGCGCAGCGGTAGCCTGCGGCGGGCCGGGGAGAAACTGCATATTTCCGCTTCGGCTATCAACCGGCAAATTCTGCAGGCGGAAGAGGATTTCGGCACGCCGCTGTTTGAGCGTCTGCCGGAGGGGCTACGCATGACCACCGCCGGCGAGCTGCTGTACGACAATCTGCTGCGCTGGCAAAAGGAGTTTCAGCTGACGCGGCAAAAGTTTGATGAGCTGCAGGGGCTTAAACGCGGCTCCGTCAGCCTCGGCATGGTGCAGGCGCTGGCGGAAGGGAGCTTTGCCGCCGCGCTGGCGGACATTATCAGCAGCTGGCCATGGCTGGAACTGGATCTGCAGGTGGCGGATAGTCATAGCGTCAGCCAGAAGGTACGGCAGGCGGATCTCGATTTCGGTCTGATTCTCGATCCCGAAGGCCAGGCGGGGCTTAGCGTGCTGGCTTTTGCCGAACTGGAGATGGGGGTGGTGATGTGTCCGGATCATCCTCGGGCGCAGGCTAAAATGCTGTCTTTGGGCGAGCTAAGCGAGGAGCGGCATATTCTTCCCGGCGCGCCGCTGATCGTCCACGAGCGGGTCGCTATGCTCTATCGCCATTATGATTTTTCCCCGACGAAAAGCATCAGCTGCAACGATATTCGGTTGATTAAATCGCTGGTGCTTAAAGGCGGCGGCGTGACCCTCCTCAGCCGTCTGGACGTGCTGGAGGAGATCGCGCTCGGCCAGCTGGCGTTTGTCCCGCTGCGCAACCGTCTGCTGCGGCCGCTTACCCTGGCCCTGTGCGCCGCGCCATCACGCCAGCTTTCACGTCCGGCGCAGATGGCGATCCAGAAGCTGACCGCGGTGATGGAGGCGATACAGGGCGGGACAGCGGCTTCCCTCCCGTCTGCGTAAACTGTCCGGCCTGCAATTCTCTGCGGCCTGCTTCCCCGGTGGCGTTGCTGTATGACCGGGCTACGGGTTCCCCGGCGTCTGCTCACCGGTAGCCCGGCTAAGGCGTTTACGCCGCGAGCCGGGAAGGGGGCTGCGCTGACCGGGCTACCAGTTCACCATCGTCTGCTGACCGGTAGACCGGCTAAGGCGTTTACGCCGCGAGCCGGGAAGGGGGCTGATGCCGGGATCTTTACCCCAGCGGGCCGCCCTGAATGGTTTCGCACAGGCCGTTGATAATTCGCTCTCCGGTTTCGGATTTCAGCTCCTGATACCAGGCTTCCGTCAGCGCCATATCTTTACCGTGGGTCACATCGCAGCGCTTACGCGCCTTCAGCACCAGGTCGCGCACCCGGTCGCAGCGCTGCGCTTCGTACTGGCGCAATACCTCGGTGATATCGCGGCTCTGGCGGAACAGATCCCCCAGCACCACCGCATCCTCCAGCGCCGCGCAGCCGCCCTGGCCGATATCCGGCGTGGTGCTGTGCCCGGCATCGCCCAGCAGCGCCACCTTGCCGCGAACCAGCCGTTCAAACGGCTCGATATCATGGATTTCAATGCGGTTAGTGGTCTGCGGGTCGAGGGCGGCAATCAGCTTCTGCACCTGCGGCGACCAGCCGCTGAAGTAGCGGCTGAGATCCGCGCGCAGGGTGCTGCGATCCTCGGCCAGCCCCGCCGGGAGCGGAACATCAAAGAAAAAGTAAAACCGTCCATCGGAGACCGGCATCAGCGACACCCGTTTCCCCTCGCCAACGAAGGTGGTCCACTGGTTGCCCGGCGCAATCGCCTCATCAATTTCCACCAGACCGTTCCAGTTAACGTAGCCCGCGTAGCGGCGCTCAGGGGTATAGCCGAGCACGTACGGGCGCAGCGCCGAATGGCTACCGTCGGCGGCAATCAGAAAATCGCCTTCAGCCATCGACCCGTCGGTAAACCAGACGCGAACCCCGTCGGCATTTTCTTCGCAGCGGGTGACGCGTTTACCAAACTGCACGGCGTCGCGCCCCCAGAAGTCGAGCATCTCGCGCTGCAGCTCGGCGCGGGAAACCGGACAGGGACGGCCGCCGGTGCGCGCCACCAGCGGCGCGAGGCTGAACTGCGTCAGAGTCTCCCCGCGCAGATAATCCTTGTAAGCCAGAAAATACATGGGGCCGCCGTAACTCTCGATAATATCCCCCATGCCTAAATGCTTCATGCACTTAACGCCGTTAGGCCAGATGGAGATGGCCGCGCCCACCGGCTTGATTTCTTTCACCGCTTCAAAGACTTCGCAGTGGATACCGGCATTTTTTAATGCCACCGCCGCGCTCAGGCCGCCGATTCCGCCGCCGATAACTAATGCTTTCATTTGCTTCTCCTTTACATACGTCGTTATTGGCTTGAGCAATTTGCGTACCACTTTGGCGCAGGCGCTGATTTCGCCGATTCGGGCTCCCCGCGACCGTGCGGTTGCACAACGCTGGTGCGCAGAGCGGGTTTTATTGCCTTTTTATGAATCAATAATTTCTAAATTTGCAATGGAGAATCTAATGTTTCATTGTCGCGCCGAGGTCAGACGCCAGGGGGCTGGCAAAACTGATGGTTTATCTGCTTGAAAAAACGGAATAAAATTAAATGTTGCGCAAATGTGAGCGAGTTTGGCCTGTTTTGTGCACCCGTTCCCGCACGCTTATTCGCAACGGGATGAAACGACCATGTCAGATGAAAAAAACGGCGGCTTACTGTACGGCCTTGAGCAGCGGATCCCGCCGCTCCCGGCTTTTTTTAGCGCCTTACAGCACGTACTCGCCGGGCTGGTAGGCATTATTACGCCGCCGCTGATTATCGGCGCGGCGCTGGGGCTGGGGGAGTGGCTGCCCTATTTGATCAGCATGTCCCTGCTGGCTTCCGGCATCGGGACCTTCCTGCAATCCAACCGCCTGTGGGGGATCGGCGCGGGCATGATCTGTATGCAGGGGACCAGCTTTGCGTTCCTCGGCGTCGCCATTGCCGGCGGTATGTGGGTAAAAGGGCAGGGCGGCACGCCGCAGGATATTATGGCCATGCTGTTTGGCGTCAACGTTGTCGCCGCGCTGGTGCCTTGTCTCGTCAGCCGCTTTATTGAACCGCTGAAGCGCATTTTTACTCCGGTGATTACCGGCAGCGTGATTGCGCTGATCGGCATTAGCCTGATTAAAGTCAGCGTCATTAACTGGTGCGGCGGCGAGCAGGCTAAAGCGTTTGCCAGCATGAGCAATATCGCCCTCGGCGCGGGCACGCTGGGGACCATCGTCCTGCTGAGCTGTGCGAAAAACCGCTGGCTGCGTCTCTCTTCGGTGGTGGTGGGGATTGCCGTCGGCTGCGCGGCGGCGGCGCTGAGCGGATCGTTCCAGCTTAAAGGCGTCGGCGATGTCTGGTTCCGCTTACCGCAGCTGTTCCCGTTTGGTTTTCAGTTTAACAGCGCGATTTTTCTGCCGATTGCGCTGGTGTCGCTGGTCTGCATTCTTGAGGCGGTGGGGGATCTGACGGCCAATTGCCTGATCTCTCAGCAGTCGATAGATGACGAGGCCTTTCGTTCGCGGCTGAAAGGCGGCATTCTTGCCGATGGCATAAGCTGCATGGTGGCGGCGATGCTGTGCGCGTTCCCCAATACCACCTTTGCGCAAAACAACGGCGTGATTCAGATGACCGGCGTCGCCAGCCGCTACGTTGGCCGCTACATCGGGGTGATTTTGATTCTGCTGGGCCTGTTTCCGCCGTTCGGCGAGATACTGCGCCAGATCCCGGCGCCGGTGCTGGGCGGCGCGACGATGGTGATGTTTGGCTGCGTTGTGGCGGCGGGGATCCGCATTATCACCCAGAAACCGCTGACCCGCCGCGATATGCTGATCGTTGGCCTGGCCTTCGGTTTTGGTCTCGGCATTGAAGCGGTTCCGGCGTTTCTGACCCACTTCCCGCCGATCGTGGGTAACCTGTTCGGTTCCGCGGCGACCAGCGGCGGGCTGGTGGCGATTGTCCTGAATCTGATTATTCCGGAAGAGAAACCGGCCGCGGCGGCGGCCACAAGGAGCACCGATGATCGCGCTGAATCACTTTAATCAGCTGAGCGGCGAACATGCCGTCGCCGTGCTGGAACCCTGCGTGGCCGTCTCCGGCTGGGCGGCGGCGCTGGCCGCCGGCCGGCCCTGGCGCAGCCGCGCTGATTTACTCAGCGCCGCCCGGCGGCTGATGGCGGCGTGGGGCGAAGCGGAGCTGACCGAGGCGCTAAGCGCCCATCCGCGTATCGGCGAAAAGCCCGCCGGGTCTCAGGCGCACGCGGCGCTCTCGCGTCAGGAACAGGGAAGCGTTGATGACCGCGATGCTGCGCTGGCGCAGGCGCTGAAAGAGGGCAACGCCCGCTACGAAGCGCGGTTTGGCCGGGTCTTTTTGATTCGCGCGAAAGGGCGCAGCGGGGATGAAATCCTGGCGGCGCTGTCGCGTCGCCTGCAAAACAGCGAGCGCGCAGAAGTCGAAGACGCGTTAGCGCAGCTGCGCGAAATCACCCTATTAAGACTGGAAGGAGCGATTGGCGAATGAGTACCTTAAGCACCCATATTCTGGATATTTCCACCGGCCGACCGGCGCAGGGCGTAAAGATTGCGCTGGAGCGCGAAGGCGCGCTGGTTGCCCGCGGCGTCACCGATGATAACGGCCGCATTGGCGAACTCGGCGCCGGGACGCTGGCACCGGGGCGTTACCGGTTGTGCGCGGAAATCGGCGAGTGGTTTGCCGCCAGCGGGCGCGAGACGCTCTACCTGAGCGCGCAGATTGATTTCGTCATCCGCGAAGCGGCTGGCGAGCACTATCATTTACCGTTTTTAATTTCCCCCGGCGGCTGGTCTACCTATCGCGGCAGCTAAATTTCCCCGGAGGCGGCGCTGCGCGCCTGTCCGGGCTATGAGTTCGGCGCTGTCTGTGGTCTGGTAGCCCGGACAGGCACAGCGTGCCGCCTCCGGGAAAGGGACTACTGCGCAGCCGCATCCCCCCACACGCGCTCGCCGTTTACCCACGTCTCGCTGATATTACGTTCATCGCCCAGGGTCATCAGCACGAACAGCTGTTCATAGATATCTTTGCAGCGCCCGCTGCGTAACTTTTGCAGCGGCGTGACCGCCGGGTCGATAACCACGAAATCGGCCTCTTTGCCGGGCTGGAAATTGCCAATCTTCTCGTCAAGGCGCAGCGCGCGCGCGCCGCCAAGGGTCGCATGGTAGAAGGCTTCGCTGGCGCGCAGGCGATAGCTTTGCAGCTGGCTGACCTTATACGCCTCGCCGAGGGTGCGCAGCATACTGAACGTGGTGCCCGCGCCAACATCGCTACCGATGCCCATGCGCACTTTGTTCTGCCAGCAGGTCGGTAAACGAAACAGCCCGCTGCCGAGAAACAGGTTTGACGTCGGGCAGAAGGCCAGCGCTGAGCCGGTCTCGTGCAGGCACTGCCATTCGGCGTCCGCAAGGTGAATGCCGTGGGCAAACACGCTACGCTCGCCGGTCAGCCGATAGTGATGGTAGACGTCAAGATAGTGCTCATGCTCCGGCCACAGGCTTTTTACCCACGCCACTTCGTTGAGGTTTTCGCTCAAATGGGTATGCAGCCAGGTATCGGGAAACTCTTCCCGCAGCTGCCGCACCGCGGCCAGCAGCTCCGGCGTTGAGGTCGGCGCGAAGCGCGGCGTAATGGCATAGCCGAGGCGGCCGCGCCGGTGCCAGCGTTCAATCAGTTCGCGAGTTTGCCGGTAGCTCTGCTCCGCGCTTTCGCTCAGGTAGTCCGGCGCGTGGCGATCCATCATCACTTTGCCGGCGAGCAGGCGCATATTCAGGCGCAGCGCTTCGTTAAACAGGGCATCCACCGATTGCGGATGCAGCGTACAAAAAACCAGCGCGGTGGTGGTGCCGTGGCTCAGCAGCTGGTTGACAAAAAACTGCGCGATCTCCGCGGCGTAGTCGGCATCGGCAAACTGGCTCTCCACGGGAAAGGTATAAGTGGTGAGCCACTCCAGCAGCTGCTCGCCAAATGCGCCGATCATCTCGGTTTGCGGATAGTGGACGTGGGCATCGACAAACCCCGGCAGCAATAGCTTACCGTGCAGGTCGCGATAGCCCTTCTGCGGGTGCAGAAAGCGTTCGCCCTCCTGCCACGGCAGCAGCGCCTGAATGCGTCCGTCGCGAAGAAACAGCACGCCATCCTCGAGATAGCGCGCCTGGCGGTCGATATCGTCGGCGCTCTCGGCAACCCCGGCGATATCGAAAAATGCGCCGCGAACTGCGGCATGGTAGTCCATCATCATAGCTGCCCTGTGGGTTAGCGAAAGGATAGGTTGATTGAGCAAGATTAATGCCAGTTTGCGCAGGCGGAGAGCCGCCGCGACGTGACGCCGCGGCGGGAAGGCCGGGTTACTCTTTCTGGGCGAGGGCGCTGAAGCCGGCGGTGGCGCCGACGCGCTCGTCGCGGGCGATCCAGCGGTAGGCCGCGCCGCTCAGGAAGACGCCGATAAACCAGCTAAAGTTAGCCACTTCGTGCAGGGCCGGAATAAAGCTGATGACCAGACCAATCGCGACGGAGGGCACCAGGGCGGCGATCGCTTTCGGGTTAAAGCCGTTGCGGTACCAGTACTGGCCTTTTGGCGTGTCGTCGAACAGATCGTTAACGGAAACCTTGCCGCGCTTAATGATGTAAAAGTCCACGATCAGGATACCGAACAGCGGGCCGATAAACGCCCCCAGCACGTCGAGGGTGTAGTGGATCAGCTCCGGCGAGTTAAACAGGTTCCACGGCGTCAGCAAAATCGATCCCACGGCGGCAATCATCCCGCCGGTGCGGAAGCTGATTTTCTGCGGCGAGCAGTTAGAGAAATCGAACGCCGGGGAGACAAAGTTGGCCACGATATTAATCCCGATGGTGGCGGTGATCATGGTCAGCAGGCCAATGGCGACCGCCAGGTCGTTGCCCACGCGGCTCACGGTCTCAATCGGGTCGGTGATCATGCGGCCAAACAGCGACTGCGTGCCGGAGACAATCACCACGGTCACGATGGAGAACAGCAGGAAGTTAAACGGCAGGCCCCAGCGGTTGCCGCGGCGGATCTCGCCCATGCTTTTGCCATAGCGCGAGAAATCGCCAAAGTTGAGCAGCGGGCCGGAGAAGTAGGAGACCACCAGCGCGGTGGCGGTGATCATCTGCCAGGTCTGCTCCCCGGCGCTCAGCGATTTGCTGGAGAGGGTAAAGGAGATCCCGTCAAAACCGGTTTTGTATACAATCCATCCCGCCAGCGCCAGCATCACCACGTAGACCGCCGGGCCGGCGATATCGATAAAGCGCTTGATGGCGTTCATCCCGTGCCAGAACACCATCGCCTGCAGCAGCCACATGGTGGCGAAGCAGAGCCAGCCCAGATACGACAGGCCCAGGAAGCTGGATGCGGTGAGGGACGACAGCGACGGCCAGAACTTCAGCAGCACCAGCATCAGCGCGTTAGCGGCGAGATAAGTCTGAATACCGTACCACGCGAAGGCGATAAGCCCGCGGATCACCGCCGGGATATTAGCCCCAAAGACGCCGAACGCCTGACGACAGATCACCGCGTAGGGCACCCCCGCCATCTGGCTGGGCTTTGCCACCAGGTTAGCGCACAGCTGAACGATACAAATCCCCACCAGCAGGCACAGCAGCACCTGCCAGCTCGCAAGACCAAGCGTAAAGAAGCTCGCCGCCACCACGTAGCCTCCCATGCTGTGCACGTCCGACATCCAGAAAGAAAAGATGTTGTACCAGCTCCAGTTCTGGTCGCGCGTCGGTGCCAGATCCTCATTGCAAAGCCGTGGGCTGTATCCAGCGTGGGGATCAGCGGCCTTAACCTGATGCATCGCTTGTGTATTTGGCATGAAACCTGCTCCTGTAAATGAACATCCGTTGAAATAGATTGCTGGTGTCGTTGCAGGATTTGGGCCAAATAGTTAATTTTGTATACAAGAAATAAGTTTTATGTATACGATTCGGTGTCAAAAAGTAAAATTTGGAGTGGTTAATGAACAACCAACAACGGCTGCAGGCCGCGCCAGAGCTGCATGACAAAGACGAGTCCATCTTTCAGGCGCTGATGACCGCTATCGTCGAGCATCAGCTACCGCCGGGCAGCAAACTGCCGGAGGAGGCGCTGGCGGAGGTGTTTGGCGTGAGCCGTACCGGGATCAGAAAAGTGCTGCAGCGACTCGCAACCGTGCAAATGGTCATCCTGACGCCCAAACGTGGTGCACAGGTTGCCAGCCCGACGGTTGAAGAGGCGCAGGCGATCTTCCGTACCCGCGCGCTATTGGAAGTGGCCAACCTGCCGGATGTGCTGGCCCGCTGTCAGCCGCCGCACCTGGCGGCGCTGGAAGCCATCACCCGCCAGGAACAGCTGGCCCACGAAAGCCATGACGGCCCGGCGGCGATTCGCTATTCCGCCGAGTTTCATATTCAGCTGCAGGCGATCTCCGGCAATCAGGTGCTCACTGAGATGGTGACCCGCCTGAGCCAGCGCTCTTCATTAGTTATCGCGGCGTGGGGATCGCCGTGGCGGCAGGGCTGCCGCTGCGACGATCACGAACGGCTGATCCAGCTGCTGCGCGATAAAACGCTGCAGCCCCTGAGCGACGCCTTAAGCCACCATTTTGAACATATTGTCGCCAGTCTCTGCTTTGAGCGTTCTGGCGTGACCCTGCCTGATTTTGCCCGGCTGTTTGCCGGCTATAAGGAGCCGTAATGGCCGCCGTTTGTATACAAGTGATCAATCCCAACACCAGCCTGGCCATGACGGAAAGCATCGGTGCCGCCGCGCGGGCGGTTGCCGCGCCGGGAACCGAGATTCTGGCGGTCTGCCCCGGCGAAGGGGTGCCGTCGATAGAGGGCCACTTTGATGAAGCCATCGCCGCTGTCGGCGTGCTCGAGCAAATTAAGGCCGGTCGCCAGCAGGGCGTTGATGGTCATGTCATCGCCTGCTTTGGCGACCCCGGGCTGCTGGCGGCGCGCGAGCTGGCGCAGGGACCGGTGGTGGGAATCGCCGAAGCGGCGATGCATATGGCGACGCTGGTGGCCACCCGTTTCTCCATCGTGACCACGCTGCCGCGCACCCTGATTATCGCCCGCCACCTGCTGCACCAGTACGGTTTCCATCACCATTGCGCCGCCCTGCACGCCATTGATTTACCGGTGCTGGCGCTGGAGGACGGTAGTGGTCTGGCGCAGGAGAAGGTGCGCGCGCGCTGTATTCAGGCGCTAAAGGGGGACGGCTGCGGGGCTATCGTACTGGGATGCGGCGGGATGGCGACGCTGGCTCAGGAGCTGACCCGCGAGCTGCGCGTACCGGTAATCGATGGCGTCAGCGCGGCGGTCAAAATGGTTGAGTCGCTGGTGGCGTTAGGCCTGTCGACCAGCAAGCAGGGCGATTTAGCCTTTCCGGAAAGCAAGGCGTTGAGCGGCAAATTTCAGGCATTAACCCCGTTTTAAATGAAAGAGGTGGCAGATGGCATTTTTGGCAGAAGATTACCCGCGCGACCTGCGCGGCTACGGCGGACAGCCGCCGCACGCGCGGTGGCCGAACAACGCGCGCATCGCCGTGCAGTTTGTGCTGAACTATGAAGAGGGCTCGGAAAACCACGTGCTGCACGGCGATGCCGGTTCTGAACAGTTTCTGTCCGATATTATCGGCGCCGCCAGCTATCCTGACCGGCATATGTCGATGGATTCGCTGTATGAGTACGGCAGCCGCGCCGGCTTCTGGCGCATCCATAATGAGTTCAGCAAACGGGGATTGCCGTTGACCGTGTTCGGCGTCGCGATGGCGCTGGCGCGGCATCCCGAGGTGGTTGAGGCGATTAAGAGGGCGAACTATGACGTGGTCAGTCACGGCTGGCGCTGGATCCATTACCAGAATATGCCTATCGAGCAGGAGCGGGAGCATCTTCATAAAGCCGTGCAGGTATTAACCGACCTGTTTGGCAAACCGCCCACCGGCTGGTATACCGGGCGCGACAGCCCCCATACCCGCCAACTGGTGGTGGAGCACGGCGGTTTTGATTACGACAGCGACTATTATGGCGACGACCTGCCGTTCTGGAGCGAAGTGGCCTGTAGCGACGGTTCGCGTAGGCCGCACCTGATCGTGCCTTATACCCTCGACGCTAACGATATGCGCTTCGCCACTGCCCAGGGGTTCAATACCGCCGAGCAGTTTTATACCTATTTAAAAGACAGCTTCGATGTGCTGTACGCGGAGGGGGCCAGCGCGCCGAAGATGATGTCCATCGGTATGCACTGTCGCCTGCTGGGGCGCCCGGGCCGCTTCCGGGCGCTGCAGCGCTTCCTTGATTATGTGCAGCAGCACGACCTGGTTTGGGTCTGTACCCGTCAGCAGATTGCCGACCACTGGCGCGACGTTCATCCGTTCAGGGGGTAAAGTCGTTCCCCGGGTAAGCGCAGCGCAACCCGGGAGCATAGCGCAGAGTGGCATCATTTCCCGGAGGCGATGCTACGCATCTGTCCGGGCTACCGGATCGCAGACGTTTGCGGACCCGTAGCCCGGGTAAGCGCAGCGCGACCCGGGGGATACTCGGGAAATCGTAGCGTCCCCGGGAAATGCGCAGGGCTTAACTCATCAAACTGACCTGAGCGGCGACGATGCGCCAGCCAAAGGGGAAGCGTACCCAGGTCTGCTGCTGGCGACCGATGCGCTCGCTGCCTGCGCGGGTGAATTCGGTGCTACACACCGCGTAATCCTCGCCAAAGGTGGTGATGATGGTATGCCGCAGCTCGCGCTGCAAACCCGCTGCCGGACGGGCGGCGCGAAAGGCGCGGATTTCATCGATGCCGTAAAGATTTTCCCCGGCCCCCAGCCGCACCGTGCGCTTATCGTGCCAGAACAGCTCATCCAGCACCGCGATGTCGTTGCTCACCAGCGCTTCCTCATAGCGGTAAAACGCCGCCGTCACCTCGGCGAGAACCAACGGGCGATTAATCTGTTCTGGGCTCATCATGCGGCGATCTCCACCGGGCGGGCGTCGGTGATGCCCATCTCTTCCAGCGCCCGCGCCGCGCGCAGACAGGCTTGTTCATTAAAGGGCGCGGCAATCAGCTGCAGGCCAATCGGCTGACCGTTCGCCGTGCGCAGCGGCACCGTGACGACCGGCAGTCCAAGGAAGGAGATGGGCTGGGTCAGCATCCCCATGCTGGCGCGAATCGGCAGCAGCTGGCCGTTGATCTCCATGGTCTGCGCGCCGATGAGCGTCGCGCTGCACGGCGTGGCCGGGGCGATTAGCACATCGGCATGAGCGAACAGGCCTTTGAACGCCTGCTGCGCATAACGGCGAAAGCGCTGAGCCTGGAGATACCAGGCGGAGGGGATCATCGCGCCGGCCAGCAGCCGCTCGCGGGAGTTCGGCTCAAAACGTTCGGGCTGGCTCCGCAGCGCGGGCAGGTACTGGTTACCGCCCTCGGCGGCGCTGATAATAAACGCCGCCGAGCGGGCCAGTTCGGCCTCCGGGAATATCAGCTCCTCATGCGCCTCAAGGGCGTGGGCAACGCTGGCAACCGCCGCACGGGCATCGTCATCGCACCATGTCGTAAAATAGCCGCCGAGCGCGGCGCAGCGCAGGCCATCGAGACCATGCGGCAGCAGATTAGCCGTACGCTCGCTGGCTTTATCGGCCTGAAAACCATCGCTCGGATCGCGCCCCTGCAGCGCATCGTAAACTGCCGCAAGATCGCCGACGCTGCGGGCAAAAGGACCGATATGGTCAAGGCTGGCGACAAAGGGATGACTGCCGGAGCGCGACAGGCGGCCAAAAGTGGGCTTAAGGCCAAAGATCCCGCATAGCGAGGCCGGGACGCGAATGGAGCCGTTGGTATCGCTGCCCAGCGAGAAATTCACCAGCCCGGCGGCCACTGCGGCTGCCGACCCGCCCGAGGAGCCGCCGGCGATCCGCGAAAGATCGTGCGGGTTATGCGTCGCCCCGTAGTGGCTGTTTTCCGTGGTAAAACCGTAGGCGTAGGCATCCATATTTAGCATGCCGGATAATAATGCGCCCGCGCTGTGCAGCTGGCGCACCGCCCAGCTGTCGGCTACGGCGGCAGGGCGATCGCTCAACAGCTGCGCCCCGGCAAGGGTGGTATGGCCGGCGACATCGAACAGATTTTTCACCGCGTAGGGAACGCCTGCCAGTGCGGGCAGGGGCTTTTTTTCCCGTCGCAGGGTGTCGATATTCTCCGCCTCAGCGAGCATGCGCTTTCCGCTGACGTGGGTCCAGGCGTTGATCTGCGGGTTAACGCGAGCGATATTCTCCAGGGTGTGGCGGGCAATCTCTTTGGCGCTGAGTTCGCCGGTGGCCAGCGCGCGCTGGATTTCGTGAATGGTCATTTCAGGCAGCTTCATGCTTTATAGACTCCGGCGATTTCGACGCGCTCGTCGAGGGGAAAGGCCATCAACGGCCCGGCCATGGCGGCAATGCGGCTAAACTGCACTCTGAGTTCTGCGCGCCGCGTATCGTCCAGCTCCAGCGCCAGCAGCTGTTCCATTTGCGAGAGCCAGGCGTCCCATTCGTTCTGCGATGTTGTCATTATCAGCTCCTAATATCCGGCGGCGGAGCCGTTGCTGCGCGGATCGCTGGCCCCCTCAAACAGGCCGTTGGGATGACGTACAATCGCCCCCGCATGGCCCATGGCTTCGCTGAAATCGGCCAGCACTTCAACCTCGTGCCCCAACTGACGCAGGCGGTCAACGCTTTCGGCGCTGAAGCGGCCCTCCAGCTTGAGCGAGTCGGAAGTCTGCCCCCAGGTGCGCCCCAGCAGCCAGCGCGGTCGGGTGATGCTTTCCTGCAGCGGCGCGTTTTGCATGACGTAGCGGGTGAAGATAGCGGCCTGGGTTTGCGGCTGGCCGTCGCCGCCCATGGAGCCGTAAACCATCACCCGGCCATCGTTCAGCTTTGCTGCGGCCGGGTTGAGGGTGTGAAACGGCTGTTTACCGGGCGCCAGCGCCAGCAGGTGGCTCGGGTCGAGGCTGAACGATGCCCCGCGGTTCTGCCAGACAATGCCGCTCTCCGGCAGCACCACGCCGCTGCCGAATTCGTGGTACAGGCTTTGGATAAAGGAGACCGCCAGCCCGCTTTTATCGATCACCCCCATCCAGACGGTATCGCCCGGGCCTTTACCTGCGCCCCACGGAGCCGCCCGCTGGTCGTCGATGTTATCCGCCAGCGGCTGCAGCGCCGCCGGTGTCAGCAGGCTCTGAATATCAACATCAAGGTGGCGCGGATCGGTGATGTGCGCGTCGCGCAGACCGAAGGCCAGCTTGGTCGCCTCCACAATACGGTGGACGGTCATCGCATCGTCGGCGTCGGCCATCGCCAGCCTGTCGGTGATGCCGAGGATCGCCAGCGAAACCAGCCCCTGAGTCGGCGGCGCGAGGTTCCATAGTTCGCCGTGTCGATGCGCCAGCCTGAGCGGCTGGGGGCGGCGAGCGCGATGCTGCTGCAGGTCGCTAAGGGTGACGGGCAGTCCGTACTTTTCCATCCCGCGGGCCAGCTGCTCCGCCAGCGGCCCGCGATAGAAGCTATCCAGGCCTTCTTCGGTTAATCGGCGCAGGGTGTTCGCCAGCGCCGGCTGCAGAAAGCGGCTCCCGGCCTTCGGCGGCTGGCCGTCCACCAGAAAGGTTTCAGCGAAGCCGGGCTGGTCGCACAGTTCACTGAATTTATCGGCGCTCGCGCTGGCCTGCGACGCGGTAACCGGGATACCGTTCGCGGCGTAGCCGATGGCATCTTCCAGCAGACGCGTGAGCGGCAGGGCCGCGCCGGTTAACTCGCGCGACACCTTAAGCGCTTCGTCCCAGCCGCTGACGGTGCCCGCTACGGTCAGCGCCGCCTGCGGACCGCGATGGGGGATCTGCGCGAGGCCGGCGTAGGCCTGTGGTGTCGCCAGCGAACCCGCCGCGCCGCTGGCGTCAATGGCGATGGGGTCGCCCTCGGGCGGCACGATAAGCCAGAAACCATCGCCGCCGAGGCCGTTCATATGCGGATAAACCACCGCAATGGTCGCGGCGGCGGCAACCATGGCTTCGATGGCGCTTCCGCCTTCGCGCAGTACCGCCAGCGCGCTTTGGCTGGCCAGATGATGGGGGGCGACCGCCATCCCGTGGGCGGCAACATGACTTTGCATGAATTTTCCTCAATTAAGCGACTCGTCCGCTGAGGGTTGCAAAAGCTGTTCCATATCTGAACGTAAAGTTTCACCTGTTGCCGACAACGCGCTTTTTTTGGCGGGACTGGCATACATTATGAATGCGGATACGGTTATGATGCGGTGAAACGAAAGTTACAGAGGTCTTATGCAACAGCTTGATGAACGACTGAAAGAGCAGTACCCGTCATTATCGCCGCAGGAGCAGCGGGTGGCGGATTTTATTTTCGATCACTTTGATGATCTGATTAGCTACAACAGCGCAGAGCTGGCGCAGCTTAGCGGCGTGTCAAAAGCCACGGTCAGCCGGCTGTTCAAGCGCCTGGGCTATGAGAAGTATAAGGATATGCGCGATGAGCTGCGTACCCTGCGCCAGAGCGGTATGCCGCTGACCGACAATCGCGATGCGGTACAGGGCAATACTCTGCTGGCGCGCCACTATAAACAGGAGATGGCCAACCTGACACAATGGGTTAACGCGCTGGATGTTCAGCAGTTCGCCGAGGCGATTCAGGCGCTGGTCGCCGCCCGGCGTATTGTGATTGTCGGCATGCGTAATGCTTATCCTGCGGCGCTGCATCTGCGTCAGCAGCTACTGCAGGCGCGCGGGCAGGTACTGGTGCTGCCGCAGCCCGGACAAAGCCTGAGCGAGGAACTGGTGGATCTCAGCGCCGACGACCTGGTGGTGGTGATGGCATTCCGCCGCCGCCCGCGAATCATTCGCCCTCTGCTGCAGCAGCTACAGAGCAGCGATATTCCGGTGCTGCTGATGTGCGAGCCGCAGGCCCACGGTCTGTTTCCGCTGGCGCGCTGGCGGCTTTGCGCGCCGCTGGATAGCGTGTCGGCCTACGACAGCTACGCGTCGGTCAACAGCCTGATCAATCTGCTGTCGAACGCCTTTTTACATGAAATTCTCGATAAAGGTCGCCCGCGCATTCACGATATTGCCACGCTCTACCAGCAGCTGGATGAGCTGGAACAGCGATGATGGGGCGCCAGCGTGGTGCTTTGCATGGTTTTGGTGCAATGAAATATGCAGGAATCAGCGCCGCTGGTTCCTCTTTACTCTTCTCTTTCTCTTGTTTTACTGGCCTTTAAGCGAAGCGTTGCCGATGGCGCAGTGCATAAATTTATCTGGCACATTAGTTGCAAAAGTGACTTTAAAGAATCTTTTGTTTCATGCTAACGTAACGGGTAAATATCATGAAGAAACTGTTGATCGCGCTGGCCGGGGCCGCTTGTCTGTTAACCAACCTCTCGGCGGCGAAAGCTGACCAGCTGCAGGATATCGAAAAACGCGGCGTGATCCGCATTGCGGTGCCGCAGGATTTCCCGCCGTTTGGCTCGGTGGGCACCGACCTTCAGCCGCAGGGCTACGACATCGATATGGCGCGCTATCTTGCCAAAGAGATGAAGCTCAAGCTGCAGCTGGTACCGGTGACCAGCGCCAATCGCGTGCCTTATCTGCAAACCGATAAGGTAGATCTGGTGATTTCCAGCCTGGGTAAAAACGCCGAGCGCGAGAAGGTGATCGATTTTAGCCGGGCCTACGCGCCGTTCTTTCTCGGCGTATTTGGCGCGAAAGGCGCTGAGCTGAAAGACCCGGCGGCGCTGAGCGGTAAAAGCGTTGGCGTAACCCGCGGCGCGGTGGAAGACATGGTGCTGACCAGCGTGGCGCCGAAAGAGGCGCAGATTAAGCGCTACGAAGACAACAACACCACGCTGTCGGCGTACCTTTCCGGTCAGGTGCAGTATGTGGCTACCGGTAACCTGGTGGTGGCGGCCATCGCCCGGCAGAACGCCGATAAAGCGCCGGTGCCGAGCTTTATGCTGAAAGATTCGCCGTGCTTTATTGGTCTGAAAAAGAACCAACCGGCCCTGAAGGCGAAAGTGGATGCGCTGATTGAGCAGGGGGTAAAAGACGGCACTCTCAACGGCCTTTCCGAGAAATGGCTGAAAGCGCCGCTGCCTGCCAGCCTCGGCGCATAAGGTCCGGGCATGACGGAGCAACTTCATTTCTCTGCGCTCTGGCCGCACTGGCCGGAGCTGCTGGCGGGGCTGTGGGTGACCATCCAGCTAACGGTGCTGGCGACGCTCGGTGGCCTGACGATTGGCATCTTCGGCGCCGCCATCCGCAGCGGGCGGCCCACGTGGTTCAGCCGGGTTTGGGGCGGGTATGTCGAATTGATTCGCAACACGCCATTTGTGGTACAGCTGTTTTTTATCGTCTTCGGCTTACCGAACCTGGGGCTAAAGATGACGGCGGGCGAGGCCGCGCTGCTGGCGATGGTGGTCAATCTTGGGGCCTACAGTACCGAGATCGTGCGCGCCGGTATTCAGGTCACGCCGAAGGGGCAGTGGGAAGCAGGGCGCGTGCTGGGGCTGACCCGGACGCAGACCTTTATTCAGGTGATTCTGCCGCCCGCGCTGCAGCGCATTTATCCGGCGCTGGTGAGCCAGTGCATCATCGTCATGCTCGGTTCGTCGGTAGTGTCGCAGGTCTCTTATGAAGAGCTGACCTTTGCCGCTAACCTGATCCAGTCGCGCACCTTCCTCAGCTTTGAGGTCTACCTGGTGACGACAGGAATTTATTTGGTGCTGTCGATAACGATGCGCCAGCTGCTGATGGCGGCAGGACGAAAATGGCTGGGGGTGCAGGCATGATGACCACCTTTACCGATTGGGACATTGTTCGCAATCTGCTGCTGGCCGGGCGCTGGACGGTGCTGCTGTCGCTGGTGGCGTTTCTCGGCGGCGCGCTGGTCACGCTGCCGCTGCTGCTGCTGCGCATGACCGGCGGGCGCCAGATAAAGCGCCTGATCCGCGGCTATGTTGAGCTGTTTCAGGGAACGCCGCTGCTGATGCAGCTGTTTCTTGCCTTTTTCGGCGTGGCGCTGTTCGGCATCGACGTTTCGGCGTGGACCGCGGCATCGCTGGCGCTGACGCTGTATACCAGCGCGTTTTTGCTCGATATCTGGTTTGGCAGCATCCGCGCGCTGCCAAAAGGGCAGTGGGAAGCATCGCGCTGTCTGGGGCTGAGCTTTGGCCAGACGCTCTATCGGGTCGTTGCGCCGCAGGCGCTGCGGATCGCCATCGCCCCGACGGTGGGGTTTGCCGTGCAGGTGATTAAGGGCACGGCGCTGGCGTCGATTATCGGCTTCGTTGAGCTGACCAAAGCGGGCACCATGCTGACCAACGTGACGTATCAGCCGTTTAAAGTCTTCGCGCTGGTGGCGCTGGGCTATTTCATTCTGTGTTATCCGCTGTCCCGCTACAGCCGTTATCTGGAGAACAAATTCAATGCCTCTCATCACCATTAATCAGATGCAGAAGTATTACGGCGATAATCACGTGCTCAAGGGCGTCGATCTGGATATCGATATGGGCGAAGTGATCTCGATTATCGGCCGCAGCGGGTCCGGCAAAAGTACGCTGCTGCGCTGCATCAACGGCCTGGAAGGCTATCAGGATGGCAGCATTAAGCTCGGCGGGATGACTATTACCGACCGCGACTCGCAGGCGCGGGAGATCAGCCGCTCTATCGGCATGGTGTTCCAGAACTTTAACCTGTTCCCGCATATGACGGCGCTGGAAAACGTGATGCTGGCGCCGCGTCGGGTGCTGAAGAAGAGCGCCGCCGAGTGTCGGGAGCTGGCCCAGCGGATGCTGGAAAAGGTCGGGCTTGGCGACCGGCTGGATTACTACCCGTCCAGTCTTTCCGGCGGTCAGCAGCAGCGCGTGGCGATTGCCCGCGCGCTGGCGATGTCGCCAAAAGTTTTACTCTGTGACGAGATCACCTCGGCGCTGGATCCCGAGCTGGTTGGCGAAGTGCTTAAAGTGCTGGAGCAGCTGGCGGCGGAGGGCATGACGCTGATTCTCGTGACCCATGAAATGAATTTTGCCCGCGAAGTGGGCGACCGCGTGGTGTTTATGCATCAGGGGCGCGTCTGGGAGCAGGGGGACAGCAAAACGCTGTTCGCTAACCCGCAGACCAGCGAACTGAAGCAGTTTATTTCATCCGTGCGCGGCTTAAATCAATAAGGAATCAAAAATGGACATGACACAGTTTCCGCAACTCAATCCGCCGGCGCGTCTGCTGATGGGGCCAGGCCCGATTAACGCCGACCCGCGCGTGCTGCGCGCCATGTCGAGCCAGCTGATCGGCCAGTACGACCCGGCGATGACCCATTATATGAACGAAGTGATGGCGCTCTACCGCGGCGTATTTCGTACCGAAAACCGCTGGACGATGCTGGTGGATGGAACCTCAAGGGCCGGGATTGAGGCGATCCTGGTTTCGGCTATTCGGCCGGGGGACAAGGTGCTGGTGCCGGTATTTGGCCGCTTCGGCCATCTGCTGTGCGAAATCGCCCGCCGCTGTCGGGCGGAAGTGCACACCATCGAAGTGCCGTGGGGTGAGGTGTTTACCCCGGACCAGGTGGAGGATGCCATCAAACGTATTCGTCCACGCCTGCTGCTGACGGTGCAGGGCGACACGTCGACCACGATGCTGCAGCCGCTGGCGGAGCTGGGGGAGATCTGCCGCCGCTACGACGTGCTGTTTTACACCGACGCCACCGCTTCGCTGGGCGGCAATCCGCTGGAAACCGATGCCTGGCAGCTGGATGCGGTCTCGGCGGGGATGCAAAAATGCCTCGGCGGCCCGTCCGGCACCTCGCCGATTACCCTCAGCGCGCGCATGGAGGAGGCGATTCGCCGCCGCAAATGCGTCGAAGAAGGGATTCGCACCGATGCCCACCGCGACGGCGACGAGGAGATGATCTACTCCAACTATTTCGATCTCGGCATGGTGATGGACTACTGGGGACCGGAGCGCCTTAACCACCATACCGAGGCCACTACCGCGCTGTTCGGCGCCCGCGAATGCGCGCGTCTGATCCTCCAGGAGGGGCTGGATAACGGCATTGCCCGCCATAAGCTGCACGGCGATGCGCTGCTAAAAGGCATTCAGGCGATGGGGCTGGAGACCTTCGGTGACCTCAAACACAAGATGAACAACGTGCTTGGCGTCGTCATCCCACAGGGGATAAACGGCGACCAGGCACGCAAGTTGATGCTGGAAGATTTCGGCATTGAAATCGGCACTTCGTTCGGCCCGCTGCACGGCAAAGTGTGGCGTATCGGCACCATGGGCTACAACGCGCGTAAGGATTGCGTGATGACCACGCTCAGCGCGCTGGAGTCGGTACTTAACTATCTCAAATTCCCGACCACTCAGGGCGCCGCGATGCAGGCCGCGTGGGATCACTATCGCAGCGAGAGCGCGCAATGAGTCAAGCACAACGCCAGCAGGCGGACATGCAGCAGGCCGCGGCCCGGGTGTTGGCCCGCGCCGATGAGCTGGCGGCGATCAGCGAAACGCCGGACGCCCTGACCCGGGTTTATCTCTCCCCACAGCATCTTGCGGCTAACCAGCGGGCGGCGCTGTGGATGACCCAGGCCGGGATGACCGTCTGGCAGGACAGCGTCGGCAATATTTGCGGTCGCTATGAGGGGGAGCAGGAGGGCGCGCCGGCCATCCTGCTGGGGTCGCATCTTGATACGGTGCGCAACGCCGGGCGCTATGACGGTATGCTCGGCGTCCTGGCGGCGATTGAGGTAGTGCATCGCCTGCATCAACAGGGGCGACGGCTGAAAAAAGCCATTGAGATTGTCGGCTTTTGCGATGAAGAGGGGACGCGTTTCGGCATTACGCTGCTTGGCAGCCGCGGGCTGACCGGTACCTGGCCTGAGAGCTGGCTGGCGCAGACCGATGCCGATGGCGTCAGCGTGGCGCAGGCGATGGTGCTGGCCGGGCTGGATCCGGCGCGCATTCACCTGGCCGCCCGCAGCCAGGAGGAGATCGCCGCGTATCTGGAACTGCATATCGAGCAGGGGCCGTGCCTGGAGCAGGAAGGACTGGCCTTAGGCGTAGTGGAAGCGATTAACGGCGCGCGTCGGCTGAACTGCCGCTTTACCGGCGAGGCGGGACACGCCGGGACCGTACCGATGAGCCATCGGAAAGATGCGCTGGCCGCCGCCGCCGAGTGGATGGTGCAGATAGAGTCTCTGACCCGCGAACAGGGCGGAAACCTGGTCGCCACGGTGGGCACGCTGCGCTGCGCGCCCGGCGCGGTTAACGTTATCCCCGGCGACGTTACGCTGACTCTGGATATTCGCGGGCCGCACGACCAGCCGCTCGAGGCGCTGCTCGAGACGCTGCTGACGGGGGCACAGGCGATTGCCGCCCAACGCCAGCTGCAGTTTAGCGCGGAAGAGTTTTACCGCATTGCCGCCACCGCCTGCGATAGCGGATTGCAGCAGGTACTGAGCGAGGCGGCGCAGGCGGTGCAGGGGCGTTCGCTGACCCTGCCGAGCGGCGCCGGACATGATGCTATCGCCATGGCTGAACGTTGGCCGTCCGCGATGCTTTTTGTCCGCTGTAAAGGCGGCATCAGTCATCATCCTGCCGAGTCGGTCACCGCCGACGATGTGGCGCTGGCGATTGAGGCCTATTATCGCGCGGTGACGGCGCTGGATGCCGGGAAGTAAGCGCCGGGCGGCCCGGCGCGGTGCTTGCGCGGGCTGTCCCGTCGCGGTACGGTCCCCCATCGCTGGCGATGGGGCACAGTTTTATTTTTTGCCGTTCGGTTTCAGCTGCTCACCGGGTCTGAGCCTGAACAGCTCGTCATCTCGGGTGGAGTAGCGCACGGTTCCGTCAGCCATCCGATAAGCGCCTTCCGTGAATCCAGCGCCGTTCAGGAACGGAGCGACCGCGTCCGGCGTGTTGCGGAAGGCGGCTTCCAGGGCGAGAAGCGCATAGGGGGCGATACTATCGATACTGGCATATTCGGCCTCAGGATCATCGACAAAAAAGCCGTTGAGGCGCTGCTTGTTGATGATGTTCGCGCCGATGCGATCCGCCAGCGTCAAATAATCCCGCTGCCCGGTGGCCTGCCACAGGTCGATAAGCGCGAAAATCGCATACGGCTGATGATTCTCCGTTTGGCTATTCAGCCTGCGGTTTGTGCCGCCGGGTTCACCGATATCGCCTAACCCCTGGCCTTTCGCGATGCCGCGGGCGACCTTCCAGATGGCATGATCCGGTTCAAGCGTCCAGGCGCGGGCATAGGAGAGAAGAAATTCATTTCCCGCCGGATAGGCTTTGAGCACCGTCCCTTTTTTTCCATAATAGCCATCGCGTTTTAACGCGTAGTCGGAGAGATCCGTGCCGTTGGCCAGCATCGGGCGGAAGGTATTATTCTGCTCATCGTAAGCGTAGGTCGCGAAGGCCTTGAGGCCATCAAGAGTCCATTTTTTGAGATCGTCACCGTCTTTGCCGAGCGATTTTGCCAGGGCAAGCTGCATCAGCGCATTTTCTGAATAGAGCGTACTGGTTCGGCCCTTAAGCAGCATATTGCCTTCCAGCGCGTCCGGGCCCAGTTCCGGGCCAAACTGACGCTGCGCGCGGTCGCCGTATTTCGAATGCGTGTCGCTGTCATCGCTGGTATCGGCGCGTTTTAACGGTTGGGTAAACTGGTATACGCCCAGCCCGGTCTTCTTATCTCGCGGCAAAACGTACTGTTCGGCCAGCCGTTTTGCCCACGTCAGTGCGCCAGCGTCACCATCGTATTGATACAGCAGCGATGCGGAGTAGATCAGGTCGTTGCCGGCATTGAGAAAGCTCAGACCTTTGGTGGCGAAAAAGGGCGGCTGTTGGACAAAATCACTTTGCCAGAGCGCGCCCATCGGTTTGCCGTACTCCCCGTGGCGGCTGGTTTCCAGCGTTTTCCAGTCGTAAACATGGGCATTCCAGAAAGCCTTGATAAAGCGCGCGGTCGCCTGGTCATCGACGGCAAACATCATGTCGTAATAGGGATAGGCATTCTTAAGTTCATGAACCCGCTCTTTTTCACTTGGGCCTTGAGGCTGCAGCGTTTTTAAATCAACAAAACGATGCCCTCCCCATAGCAGCAGCCCGCTCGCATCCTGATAGTGGTCAAAGTAGTAGCGTATATTCTCCGCGACCCGCTGTTTATATTTTGTTTCGCCGGTCAGGTTGCTTAACCCTACCAGCACCCGCATCAAGTTTTGCTGGGCAGAGAAGTTCGACAGCACGGTCACTTTACCGTCCGGAAATACCCATTCCATTTGTTTGCCGGTGCGTGGGTCCACGCCATTAGCCAGCAGGGGAGAGTGATGCCCGTACCGATCGCTTGCTTTGTCCAGCACGACGTCGGCGAACTGCTTTACGCTGCTCAGGCGCTCGTTCTCCTGGGCACCCGCATTCAGTGAGAAGAGACTCAGAACGCCCAATGCCAGGGTGATTTTTGCAATCTTCATTATTTTCCTCTTAATGAAAATAAGGGTTTAATTAAACCCTTATTTATTTTTTATCTGACTGACAGGACGTTATCAGAAGGAATATTTCACGCCAACGCGATAACGCGTTTGGCGTTCATCGGTGGATTTACTACCGGAAACGTTGCCGATGGCCATATAAGGAGACCAGTTTTTATCAAATTTATAGGTCAGCTTAAAATCATGGGTCCAGTCATAGCTTTCGTTATCCGCTAAAATAACCCCGGCGGAGTTGGCTTTTTTATAGTCCAGCTCATAATCCAGTTGATAATCTTTGAGGAATTTCCAGGAAATAACGCTGGTCAGATTATAGCCGTTCTCCGAGGTGTCTTTAGACGTGCCAATATTGCCTGAGTTGCGCTTGTAGTAAGGGCGATAGCGTAATGAGGCGCTGAGATCGTCGGTCAGATTCGCTTTACCGCGCAGATAGGGCCGATAGTTATTTGAGGACGAACTGGTATCCAGAGAGAAGCCGGGCTCAATCTGGAAGATCTTATTTATTTTATGCACATAGCTCGCCACCACTTCGGTGCCGTTACTCACGGTTTCGTCATAGGCTTTATTTTTATCTTGCGAACCTTTCCATTTTCCTTCCAGCGATAAGCCAAAGCCATTGGCAAAACGGTGAGACATCAACAGGCGATCTTTATGATTGTTCCCGGCTTTGTCATTCGTTTCATGACGATAATCAAAGGTCACCGCGTGAGCAGCAATACTGATGAAAGGAATTGTGACTAATAATAATGAGCGAAACATAGGGTGCCTCTACTTTTTTTATTTTCCAAAGGTACAAGAAATGACCTGCCGTAAAGCAGGCAGAACGATACAAATGAAATTTTTAAATGGTTGTGTGGTGCCGGGTGCCTCCCGGTGAATCAGGCGCTGACTTCCTGATCCGTCTATAAAAACGAAACGTCGATGAGGGTATTCCTCTATTCAGCATGACCCCGCCGCTTAGGGGGATTCACCACACATTATTCTTTATTCCCCGGTGATGACGAATTTGCACTGCTTGTGATTTTATTGAAAATAACTTTTACACAAAATGAAATGATGTTTTGAGATCGAGATCTGAATATTTAAAAGAGTGATTAAATAATTTTTATGACATTTATAAAGATAATCCTAAAGAAAATTAACATTTATAATCATGTGGTTGCGGTATTTTTGGTGTTTTTTCTTCTGGTCTATATACGGCTTTAATTGAATTAACGGTAATCTTATTCCTATATTTTTAAGGGTTTATTTTGTTAAAAATTAAAAAATACTCCGGCGGTATCAATGGTTAAATCGGGGCTAATGCTTGCGATGTGCTTTAGTTAAACGAAAGCTAAACGGATAGGCTCGCGGTATTGATCTGCCTGACTGACGACATAACACTCACAAAAACGCGTCCATGTGGAAGGATAATAAAAGACGGTGACCTCGGGGCTACAAGATGACCATTTATGGAAAGGATCGTGTATTTATTTATGGAGTAGAAAAGATACTGCAGGCGCTTAGCGATGAGGCGGGAACGGAGGCAGAGAGCGATGCGGCCTGCATGTACGTCACCCATGGGATGGATATTCAGGAGATCTATGCTCTTTTCTTCCGCCACCCGCCGGAGCACTACGCCATCTTCATCACCTCCGAACGCCATTTTGAGGCGATCAACCGCCTGTTTCCGGGCCTGTTAAAGCTCTGTTTAGCTGAGCGGTTGACGGTAGACGAGCTGCATCAGGCGTTAAGGGTGATGCGCCTGTTCTCGGCGCAGAACCAAAGCGTGGCCTATTTGCCCGCCAGGTTGAATTTTACCCATGCCGAGCGACAGATTATGCGGCTCAGTTTGCGCGGCCATTCCCTGGATGATATTGCCCGTATCCGTGGGGTTAGCCCCTCTACGGTCAGCGTCCAGCGTACCCGGCTGATGAAGCGTATGGGAACCAAAAGCCTGCAGGAGCTATGCTCCCTCTATGCGGCAATGCGCGCCAGCGATCGCTCACGCACTCCGGCTAAGCTGAATGAGGATCGCGGTTATTGATTAATGCAGCCCGTTGGGTAAGCGCGAAAGGCGAACGCGAGATAATATTGTTTGCCCGTCAGGCGCCAACGTACCGCCCGCAGGTTGTTGCGGGCATACCGTCAGTAAACAGGAGAAAGAATGGCCGTCGATCGCAATGGCGACATTGCCCTGCCAATAGTGAACGCAATGCAGCCCGAATTCGCCCGCGTAGTGGACGGGGTCGTGGCAACGCTAACCCGGTGCTTCCCTGAACTGATGCATAGCCTTTATGTTTACGGTAGCGTGGCGCAAGGACGAGCAACGCCCGACAAGTCCGATCTCGACATGAGTGTGATATTCCACGATCGCCCCGATCGGGCCACAGCGGCGCGGCTCGCTGAGATTAAGCGTGAACTGGAAAAGAGCTATCCGGTTGTCAGTAAAATCGATTTTGATTGCGGTGTGCTGCCGCAAGTCCTGCACCCGGATCATACGCTGAGCTGGGGATACTGGCTTAAACATCATTGCGTCTGCGTGTACGGCGAAGATCTGAGCCGCCGGTTTGCTCCCTTTAAACCGGCAAAAGCTATCGCCGTTGCCGTAAATGGGGATTTCCTGCCGGTACTGGAAAAATTCATGGCACAAATACGCTCATCCGCGGATAAGAATGAAGGGTTACAGCTGCAGCGCGCTGCCGCACGCAAAATCATCCGCGCAACCAGTATCCTGCGTAGTGAGTACGACAAAGACTGGCCGGACACCCTTGCTGAGCACCATGGTAAGCTCATTGCCCGCTATCCTGAAAAAGCTGATGACATGGATTACCTGCTGGCAGTGAGTCATGAACCTCAGGGAGACCTGGCCGACTTTGAAAAAAGGATTCTGGCTTTTGCCCGCTGGCTTAACGTCGAGTTTCATCGTCGTCAAAGCTGAGCGGAAAAGCGCCCTGGCCTCATGCTCTGCTAACCATAGCCGTGATATAAAGTCCGCATCCCCAGGCCAGGTGCGTAAGCACGCTCAGCAAGCGAGCCAGCCACGGGCGAGGTGTTTGTGACGCCGCAATGCCGAAGCCCAATGCGGGTTGAAGAATCAAGAACGGCGCAAATAACGTTAGCACGCCTGCCAGCAGGCCTGCCGTCAGCGTCGGCTCGTTTAACCAGACGGTTCCGTTCAATGCCAGCGGGACAAAAGCAAAAATGGCCCCGGTCAGGTAGTGAAACACCCAGCCGATAACGCTCTCTCCACGCAATGCCGGCGTGGAAGCGATGGTATTATGGCAAAGCTTTCCTCTGAAAAGCCATGCAATCCAGCGACCCACCAGCGCATAGTTTAGCGGCGGCAGCTTGAGCAGGTATTTTTGGCCGAATGACCAGAGATCCATTATCAGCGTCGCGCCAATACCCGTTATGACCGTTTTTACTACCATCATCGTCTCCAGGGTGTACTCCTTTTCCAATGCATGTCAGGCTGGTAGCCAGTGTGCAACTTGAAGCGAGGTTTAAGTCAACCATGAAAGCCCTCGATATCCGGGAAATTGCCGATCTTTCTGGCATAAATCCCTCCGCGCTGCGTTATTACGAAAAAAAAGGATTAATTCAGCCTGTTGGCCGTAACGGTTTACGACGGCAATATCACCAAAATGTGCTCAATAAACTGCAGCTCATTACGTTGGGGCAGGCGGCAGGGTTTACGCTGGATGAACTTGCCGCGATGTTTGGTTCGCAAGCCGGGGTCACGATTAACCGGGGGCTGCTCCTCCAGCGGGCGAAAGAGATTGATGCAACCGTGCGCAAGCTGCAGCTGTTAAGCCGCGGGCTGAAGCACGCAGCGCGCTGCACGCAGCCGGAGCCTGTTCATTGTGAAGAGTTCAAAAGAGTGGTGGCGAAAGGGTTGAGGCTGGTTGGCTGATTAATTACTTCAGACTGTGATGAGAGCATTATAATGGACAAAAATTTTACACCTGAGCAAATCGAAATCATTAATCGCGTGGTTTTTGCGCGCGTCGAACAAATGAAAGAGCAAGTGACTGACCTTATTGCGCAGACAGAGCGCGATGCGCACCAGCAGCTGGCGGATTGCGGGATTGATATGACCGATTTCTGTCCGGCTAATCAGCACTTTCTTATGATGACAATCGTCCAGGCGCTGATAGATCGGGTGCACGGCGGCGACAGGGCCCTTGCCCGGAAGATAATAACCATGGAGGCGAAGAGACTGAACGTCAGCGTTAACGTTGAAGCTGATAGTTCGAGATAGCCTTGAGGCTGAGTCTGCGGCGGACCAGAGCGTTATAAACTGCGTCAGCACTGCCTTGTTTGCATAGCAGAGTCAGCCCCTTCAGCATCGGCCATCGGGCTAAAAATGGAAGACCGCTCCCGGAGTCCAGAAAAGGCCTTTCCCCCAGCACCGATTGCCACATCCTCGTAGCGTTAACTCTTTATTATTCGCGCCACTGACTTCGTCGCCATGGATTGGTAGTAGGTTGGAACATTCCGCGGGGTCAGTCCACTCTCTTCTGCTCGCTGCTGCGCATCGTCAGGCTGCGCGCCTTTAAAGTTCGCTCAATCGCTCTGCGCTGTTATGCTAAAAGTCTGGCAAGCCGCGCTGTTAAGAGACCTGACCATGCCCGAACGCGAGAAAAACATCCATATTCAACCCTCATCTTCAATCTCCCGCACCCATATTCTACCGGCGCTGCTGGCGATCGTCGCCGTGACCGGACTGTGCGCGTATATCTCGTCGCCGCTGGGGCCGTGGCGCGAAATTTTGATTAATCCCGGAATGTATATCGATCTGCTGGCGCTGCTATTTCTGCTGTTTATGCTCTGGAGCTCCACCAAAGTGCGCATGAATCACGTGGCGGTTAACTGGGTACGCTACGGACTGCTGCTGTGGATTGCCGGCGGTACGTTCGATCTGATGGATGAAATCTTTCACCAGCCGCGCTGGATGGGGTACTACTGCGAAGATCTGCTGCGCCTGTCCGGCATGCTGCTGAGCGCAGTCGGGGTCTACAAAATTATTGAGCGCATCAATCTGCTGTACGTTGATGCGCGTTCCCAATCATTAAAGGATGAGCTGACCCAACTGCCTAATCGTCGCTTCTTTATCGACACCATCCGCGAGAAGGAGGGACGCAGGCTGGGGCTAATGATTGTCGATATCGATTACTTCAAGAAAATTAATGACACCTGGGGCCATCTGGTGGGGGACGAAGTCCTCTTTGCTCTCGGTAAGCAGCTGGCTAAGCTCACCAGCGATAAGGTGCTGCCTTCGAGGATTGGCGGCGAAGAGTTTGCCATTATTGTCGACGGAATGACGGCGCAGGAAGTGGATGAACTGGCGCAGGCTATTCTGCAAAACGCCCGGGCGATCCTGATCAACCACGACTATCCGCTGTCGATCAGTATCGGCGTTGGTCTGCGTAACAAAGGGGAACCGCAAAACCTGTTCATTAAAAAGGTCGATGACGCCCTCTATAAGGCCAAAAATAACGGTCGCGGGCGGGTCGAGTGGGCCGTCTGAGTCAGCCCTGCTGCGCGCTGCGGCAGTGGCGACGATATTCTGATGGCGAACGCTCGGTGTAGCGTTTAAACACCCGGCAAAAATAGTTGCTGTCGACGAACCCGCAGTTGTGGGCGATCTCTTTTACCTTGAGATCGTAGCCGCGCAGCAGCTTTTTGGCCTTTTCCAGGCGTACGCTGGTGAGAAACTCATTAAAACCGACGGAGCCGGATTTCTGAAAAATATGCGACAGGTAATTGGGCGTAATATGAAAGCGTTTCGCCACCGACTCGCGGGTCAGGGGCTGGCTGAGATGCTCTTCGAGATAGTCCTGCACCGCCAGAAACAGATCGCGACTGCGGCTGACGCGCATCTCCAGCCCCACCAGCTGCTCAAGGCAGTGGCTTAACAGGGCCGCGACCACCAGCCTGGCGGTCACCGGATCCGGCTGCAGGCAGATTTCATTAAGCGACAGCAGCAGATAGGAGCCAACGCGCGGCCCGAGGCGGGCAACGTTCTGCTTTTCCGTGCGCAGCTGCTTGCCGTCCCAGTACTGAACGCAGAATCCGAGCTTCTGGCGGCCAAAGAGGATGCTTAACGTCGATGCCGGCCCGGTCCACTCCGGCAGCGTCCACTTGCCCGCCTGAACGTAGAGCACCTGCGAGGCGGAGAGCATCGTCTCCGATAGCGGCAGCCCGCTCTCCTTAAGCTCACCCTCAAGCACAATTTCCAGCCGCGGAAAGGGCACTTTAAACGCCAGCGCAGGCTCGGAGATATCCGGGTCGGGGAATCTGACGTGCAGATTATCTTTCTGATTTACTAAACGATTTAAAATATCCGCCAGATCGTCAATCATTCCGTACGCCTTAGAAGAGAACAATTATCTTGTTGATTATAATCTATTTTATCAGTGGTGATTTGTTCTGTGTCAGGCTGGTTTGCGAATGTTTGCCCTAAAGAAAGAGGAAAAAGGCTGGATTTTGATAGCCATCACACTTTTCTTCCTCGCGTACGCTTGTCCAGTTTTTCGTAGTTTTGGCCTCATGTATTCCCGGTCGGTGCAGATTAGAGTTTGTTTTGTGTTATCGATAAGTTAAGGAATAGAAATATGGAACAACAATCTGCGGTTTATCTGGATGCGCTGGGGGCGAATGTTGCGCTGAGCCCGACAATGAAACAGGAACTGGATACCCTGGGCTACACCGTCGTGCATAACGTGGTGGACGCGGAGTGGCTGGCGGCGATGCGCGAGCTTATCGACGCCATCGTCGAGAGAGAGGGCGACAGTCTGGCCATTGAACACCACCAGGAAGCGACCGCCACGCGCATTGCCAACCTGATTAATAAAGGGGTGATTTGGGAAAAGGTCTGGTCGCATCCGCTGATACTTTCCGCCTGCCGGTATATTTTTCAGGGCGATTTTAAAGTCTCCAGCCTGAACGCGCGGGAAGCGTTGTTTAACGGCGGCCATCAGCCGCTGCATGCGGACTGGAAAAAACCGCGTCCTGACTTTCCGAAAGTACATCTGGTGAATACGATATGGGCTATCGATGACCTGAGCGCTGAAAACGGCGCACCGCGCATTATCCCCGGTACCCATTTGCGTCCGGAGCTGCCGGAAGAGGTGCTGGACGACCCGGAGCTGGCGCATCCTGATGAAGTGGTGTTCGCCGCGCCGGCGGGCAGCGTGATGATTTATAACGCCCACGCCTGGCACGGCGGGACGCGCAACCGCGTCGGCAGCAGAAGGCGGGTGCTGCACGGCTTATATATCGACAGAGCGGATACCGCGCAGCAGGATCAGCAGCGCTGGCTGACGCCGGAAACCGCCAGCCGTTTGACCCCCGCGCAGAAATGGCTGCTGGGGGTGGCGTAAATTAAATTGCCGAAACACGGTGTTCCCGGAGGCGGTGCTGCGCACCTGTCCGGGCTACAAAATCGCTGAGCACCGGTAGCCCGGACAGGCGCATCGCGCCGCCTCCGGGATTTCCCGCTCTCAAGGGATCTCAATATAAACCACCGGCTTTTTCATAATGCATTTAACCGCTTCGACAATCTGCTGCGGCTGCAGCAGAAAAGTTTTGATGCTGGTCTTAATGGTGCGGATGCCGTTGAAGCGTCTGGCATCGTCAATTTCAATATCCGTCACCAGCAGAACGACATCGGCATGGGCAATATCGTCAGCGGTAATTTTGTTCTCAACCCCCAGCGCGCCCTGGGTTTCGATTTTGATATTCCATTTCTCATGGTGGCCGACCTTTTCCAGGCGTTCGGCCGCCATATAAGTGTGAGCGACGCCGCTGACGCATGCCGTGACGGCAACGATATTGAAATCCATAGCATCCTCCAGGCGTTATCCGCCAATGGTCACGCTAAAACCGGCCCGTTCGGCCAGCGTCCTGAATGGCTGAATCTCAGATTCTGCAGGGGCCTTAATCATCGACATCGACCATTTTTTTCCCAGTAAATGATATTTTGGTTCGCCGAACTGATGGAACGGCAGAAGATGAATTTCGCGCAGCTTAAAGGGGGCCAAAAACGCCAGGATCTGGCGGAAATTCTCTTCGTTAAGCGTAAATCCCGGAATCAGCGGCACCCGGGGAATTAGCGGGATTTGGGCTTCGACCAGACGGGTGAAGTTATCCAGCACCCGCGGCATATTCATCCGCAGCTGCTCCCGGGCCAGCGTTTCATCCATGATTTTCAGGTCGAACAGCACTTCATCACACGCCTGAGCCAGCGGAAAAAAGCGGCTGAACGCGGTATCGCCCGCTGTTTCAATTGCCGTTCTGATCCCCCATTCGCGCAAGCGGCGCAGAAAACGCGCGGCAAATTCGGCCTGCATCAGGACTTCGCCGCCCGACAGGGTCACGCCGCCGCCCGAGGCACGGAAGAAGATCTCATCCTTCAGCACCTCTTTAAGCAGATGATCGAGGGTAACGTCGCGGCCAATCTGCTCCCACGCGCCGGAGGGGCACTCGACCACGTCCTGCTGGCAGCGCGAGCAGCGCAGGCACTTGCTCTCCCGGCGTACGGTCTGAATTTTCGGCGAGATCGACTCCGGATTAGCGCACCACGGACAGGTATGCGGGCAGCCCTTAAAAAACACCACGGTGCGGATCCCCTGACCGTCATTCAAAGAGTAGCGCTGGATGTTAAAAATGCGCGCCTTATCGGCGCGCGTTTCCATGACCTCACAGCTGATGCGCGGTGCGGCGGATAATGTCATCCTGAATCTCCTGCGACAGCTCAACGAAAAAGGCGCTGTAACCCGCAACGCGCACCACCAGACCGGCAAAATCCTGCGGCCGCTGCTGGGCTTCGCGCAGCGTATCGGCGTTGACCACGTTGAACTGAATATGCTGTAGCCTCAGCCTGGTGAATGCCTGCAGGAAGTCGGCCAGCTTATTCAGGCCGCTGTCGCCGGCAAGCGTTGCCGGGGTGAATTTCACGTTCAGCAGCGTACCGTTGGAGAGCAGAAAGTTATCCAGCTTGCTGACCGACTTGAGCACCGCGGTCGGTCCCTGAACGTCCTGGCCGAGCATCGGCGACAGCCCGCCGTCCGCCAGCTGTTCTCCCGCCAGGCGTCCGTCCGGGGTGGCGCCGACGACCGAACCGAGCGGCACGTGGGCAGAGACGGTATAGGAACCCGGCGTAAACTGACCGCCGCGCGGGTTCTGGTATTGTTCTACCTCTTTGCAGTAAAAGCGCAGTAGATCGGCGCTGATGTTGTCCACTTCGTCAATATCGTTGCCGTATTTCTCGAAGCGGTTGATCAGGCGAGCGCGAATTTTTTCCCCTTCCGGCGTCTGGAAATTGGCTTTCAGCACTGCGATAAGTTCAGCGAAGCTGAGCCGTTTCTGTTCAAAAACCATCCCTTTTAGCGCGTGCAGCGAGTCGCTGAGGTTAGCAATGCCGATGCCCTGGACCCCGGAGAAGTTATAGCGCGCGCCGCCTGCGGTAATATCCTGGCCGTGCTGTACGCAATCCTCAATAAAAGAAGAGAGCAGGGGAACCGGCGCCCAGTCGCGGTGGCCGATATCGCAAATGTTGCTGCCTTCCACCATCAGCTTAATGTAATAGCGAATCTTGTCGCGGATCTGGTTAATCAGCCCATCCCAGGTGATATCAGGATTGCTTTCGTTTTCCAGTATCACGATTTCCATCACCTTCAGCAGGTTAAACATGGCGATATCGTGCAGGCCGTAGGTGCGCCCCGGGATCGACAGCTCAACGCAGCCAACCACCGAATAATCCCGCGCGTCCTCCAGCGATACGCCGCGGTTGAGAAATGCCGGGATCACCACTTCATCATTAAAGATTTGCGGAATGCCGGTACCGAGGCGAATGGTCTCGGCGGTTTTGCGCAGGAAAGGACGATCGATGAGCTCGTTGACGCGTACGCCAAGGTTCGGCTGCGGCAGTCGAACGTTCTGGTAGGCGTCGAGGGACAGAAACGACAAAATATTGACCGCGCTGCGTCCGGTCTCGGTCAGGCCGCCGAGCAGCGCGGTATAGCCGGTCGGGAAGCCTGCAAAGTAGCGCGCGCTGCTGGTGGAGCGCAGCAGAACGATATCGTTGCACTTCACCCACAGCGACTCCAGCAGCTCCTGAAGAAACTGCGGATCCTGGCCGCGATTCAGCGAAGCCTGATAGTACGGCAGCATGTACTGGTCAAAACGTCCCAGCGAGATGGAGCTGGCGTTGGATTCATACTGCAAAATGATGTTCATATACCAGAAGAGCTGGCAGGCCTGCCAGAAATCTTCCGGGCGGTGTACCGCATTATGGCGGGAGATGTTGGCGATGGTCTCCAGCTCTTTGCGCCGCTGTTCATCAGCACAATCGGCGGCCATTTCATCGGCAAGGGCCGCATAGCGCAGAATATGGCGCTGGGAGGCTTCCAGCAGGATCAGCACCGCCTGATAAAAACTGTTCTGCGGGTGCTGCTGACGCACCGCCTTAATCTCCGTCACCAGCGCGGCGAGGCCGTTTTCCAGCAGGCGAGGGTAGTCGATAATGATATGTCCCTGGCCCTTATCGGTCTGGTTGACGCTAAAAATCTGCGTGCTGACGGCGTTTTTGACTTCATCGGTCATCTGGGCGTTGATGAAGTCCTTCATCGAGCGATTTTCCCAGTAGGGGAACAGCTCTTCGCGATAGATGCGCTTGTCTTCTTCGCTGATATTGAAACGGTCCTGCGGGCGGGTCGGGAACTGGTCCAGCTCCTTGAGCAGCCAGTAGGGGTCCATCTCCGGGGACATAATTCCGGCGCGTGGCTTGATGGTCCGGTTGCCGGCAATCAGTTCATCATCACGAATCGAAATCTGCACATGATCGAGGATCCATGCGGTCGCTTTCGCCCGGCGGATCATTACCGGCTCACCCTCCGTCTGTTTATGGCTGGCTGTGTAGAGCAGCGCCCGCTCGAGTGAGATTTCGCGCGGGTTGGCGAACAGACGATCTTTTAAGCGTTGAGTGCGATTGGTCATGACAAACTCCATGTTATTTTGCGGGGCGCAGGGCGCGCCCCGGGCATTCAGTCAGGCATTCTGTGAAAGGTGGCTGTCGATTTTGTTCATAATGGCTTCGGCGCGCTTCACGGCATCGCTGATGTTGACGCGCACGATGGTTTTACCGGCAAAGCGTTCTTCAAACTTAATGCCGATATCTTTGGTCAGAATCACCATATCGGCGCTGGCGACGTCTTCTGCGGTCAGCTCGTTCTCAATGCCGATGGAGCCCTGAGTCTCGACTTTGACCTGCCAGCCTTTTGCTTTAGCGGCGCTCTCCAGCGATTCGGCGGCCATGTAGGTATGGGCAACGCCAGAGGGGCAAGCGGTAACGGCGATAATTTTGGTCATACGATATTCCTTCCACTGTTTCAGTTAATTTCGAAATCAAGATCCATCTCGTCATCGGCTTTGGCGTCTGACGTTTTCTTTTTCGCCAGGGCTTTGAGCAGAATGACGCAGGCGGCGCTGACGATGGCGCCGACCGCCAGACCGGCAACAAACCCGCCTTTACCTTCGACGACCGGCAGAACGATGAGCCCGCCCCAGCCGGCGTAGCACTGGGCGCCGAGCAGCGCGGCGGTGACGCAGCCGGCGGCGGCGCCGATCATATTGGCCGGGATAACGCGCAGCGGGTCGGCGGCGGCGAAGGGGATCGCGCCTTCGGTCACGCCAACGCAGCCCATCACCAGCGCGGCTTTCCCGGTTTCGCGCTCTTCCGCGGAGAAATATTTACGCCCAATCAGCGTTGCCAGGCCCATGCCCAGCGGCGGCACGGCGATACCGACGGCGGCGATGGCCACAACGCTGTAAACGCCCTGGGAAACGCAAATCAGCATGAAGGCGTAGGCGACTTTATTCACCGGACCGCCCATGTCGAAGGCCAGCATCAGGCCCATAATGATGGCGAGAATAACGATGCTGCCTTCGCGCATGCCCTGCAGCCAGCCGGTCAGACTGGCGGTCAGCGCGCCAATCGGCTCGCCGAGACCCCACATCATGATCCCGGCGGTTATAAAGGTGCCGATAATCGGGATAACGAAGATGGGCATCACCGAGCGCAGCACCTTGTGCACCGGGATTTTCTTCAGGTAGTAAACCACCAGCCCGCCAATGATCCCGGCAATCAGCGCCCCGAAGAAACCGGCGCCGAAGCTGTTGCCGACCCAGGCGCCGATGGCGCAGGGGGCCAGCGCCGCGCGGTCGGAGATGGAGTAGCCGATATAGGCCGCCAGAAATGGCACCATTAGCGTCAGACCGGCGACGCCGATATCAAACAGTTTTTTCAGGTTAGGGTCGGTGGCGGCATCGGGCACCGCGCCCTTGCCGTACAACATGACGGAGACTGCCAGCAAGATCCCACCGGACACGACAAACGGGATCATATGTGAAACCCCGGTCATGAGGTGCTGGCGGGTATTTTTTAATATTTGCACCAGTTCGTTCATTGTTTTTCTCCTGAGCGCTGCGTGGCCCGTGACTGAGTTGATGTCTCAACATTAGAAAAAGGGCGGCGCATAAAATAGTAGAGAAAAAGTGCATTTACTGGATATTTGTAAGGCGAGGAGAAAATTGCGATCCACCTCAAATCTTAGTTCTGGTGGGTTTTTGACGCCCTTCACGAGGCGATTTGTGACCACGAGCATAAAAAAGATTCAGCCATACAATTATCCAGTAATTACCACTTTTATCGTGTAGTGGCGGGCGGCTTCTTTCTTTACCTTTTGGCTAATACGCATTATTCAGGAGGAAGGCGATGGCTCTGGTAATTGAATTCATATGTGATTTGCCCAACGGCGTACATGCGCGTCCGGCAAGCCTGGTAGAAACGCTGTGCAATACTTTTTCATCTTCGGTCGAATGGGTAAACACCCGCACAGAAGGACGCGGAAACGCCAAAAGCGCGCTGGGGATTATTGGCACCAATACCTTAAAGGGCGACCGCTGCCAGCTTGTTGTCAGCGGTGAAGATGAACAGCAGGCGTTTAATACACTGACGGCGTTCATCACCGACGAGTTCCCGCACTGCGATGCGCCGCTGCCGGCGGCGGAGCAAATGGCCGTTCAGCCGGTTCCTGAATCCCTCTCGCGTCTTAATCCTACCCTGTTTCACGCGCTGCCGGTCTGCGCCGGCAGCGCGGGCGGCAGGCTCACCCATCTTAAGTCCCTCGACCTGCGCGATTCAGGCGCGCTGCCTGCAGCGGGCGCAATCGAACAGGAACAGGCGGCGCTGGACAGGGGCCTGACCCTGCTGGTGAAAAATATTGAGTTCCGCCTGCTGGATAACGACGGTACCGCCAGCGCGATCCTTGAGGCGCATCGCTCTCTGGCCACCGACGCCTCGCTGCGCCAGCATCTGCTGGACGGGCTGTTGAACGGTCTGAGCTGCGCTGAAGCGGTGGTCGCGACCGGCGAACATTTTTGCGCCCAGTTCAGCGCTTCCGGCAATAGCTATTTGCAGGAGCGGGTGCTGGACGTGCGCGATGTGTGCTTCCAGCTTCTGCAGCATATCTACGGTGAGGATCGTTTTCCGGCACCGGGTAAGCTGACCGAAGAGGCCATCTGCCTCGCCGATGAACTCACCCCCAGCCAGTTTCTTGAACTGGATAAAACGCTGCTTAAAGGCCTGCTGCTGCGCAGCGGCGGCACCACTTCGCATACGGTGATCCTCGCGCGTTCGTTCAATATTCCCACCCTGGTGGGCGTCGATATGGAGGCGCTGCTGCCTTGGGTCGATCGCCGGGTACAGATTGACGGTAACGCCGGGCTGGTGGTGGTGAATCCCGATGAAGCGGTGGCGCGCTACTATCAGCAGGAAGCCTGGGTACAGGCGCAAATCCGCCGCCAGCAGCAGGCCTGGCTGGATAAAGAGGGCCGAACGGAAGACGGTATTCGTCTGGAGGTGGCGGCCAACATCGCCCATTCGGTAGAGGCGGCGGCGGCCTTCAACAACGGCGCGCAGTCGGTAGGACTGTTCCGCACCGAGATGCTCTACATGGACAGGCCCAGCGCGCCGTCGGAAAACGAGCTGTATAACATTTTTTGCCAGGCGCTGGAGCCGGCCAACGGGCGCAGCATTATCATCCGTACCATGGATATCGGCGGCGACAAGCCGGTGGCCTACCTCAACATCCCGGCGGAGAATAACCCGTTCCTCGGCTACCGGGCGGTGCGTATTTATGAGGAGTATCAGGCGCTGTTCCGCACTCAGCTGCGGGCAATTCTGCGCGCTTCCGCGCACGGCGCGCTGAAAATCATGATCCCGATGATCTCCTCGATGGAAGAGATATTATGGGTCAAAGAGCAGTTGGCGGATGCTAAACAGTCGCTGCGCAGCGAACATATCCCGTTTGATGAAAAGATCCCGCTGGGCATTATGCTTGAGGTGCCGTCGGTGATGTTTATCATCGATCAGTGCTGCGAAGAGATTGATTTCTTTAGTATCGGCAGCAACGACCTGACCCAGTACCTGCTGGCGGTGGATCGCGATAACGCCAGGGTGACGCGCCACTACAACAGCCTCAATCCGGCTTTTCTGCGCGCGCTGGATTACGCGGTTCAGGCGGTGCATCGTCAGGGGAAATGGATTGGCCTGTGCGGCGAGCTGGGGGCTAAAGGTTCGGTGCTGCCGCTGCTGGTGGGGCTGGGGCTGGATGAGCTGAGCATGAGCGCGCCGTCGATTCCGGCAACCAAGGCGCGTCTGGCGCAGCTTGACAGCCGCGCCTGCCGTCAGCTGCTTAACCAGGCGATGCAGTGCCGTACTTCATTAGAGGTAGAACATCTGCTTGCCCAGTTCCGCATGACCCAGCAGGACGCGCCGCTGATTACTCCGCAGTGCATTACGCTGAACAGCGACTGGCGTAGCAAAGAGGAGGTCATTAAGGGCATGACTGATAATCTGCTGCTGGCCGGGCGCTGCCGCTATCCGCGTAAGCTGGAAGCCGATCTGTGGGCTCGCGAAGCGGTGTTCTCTACCGGTTTAGGCTTTAGCTTCGCCATTCCACACAGTAAATCTGAGCATATCGAGCAGTCGACCATCAGCGTCGCCCGTCTGGCGCAGCCGGTAGCGTGGGGCGACGACGAGGCGCAGTTTGTGATTATGCTGACGCTTAATAAGCATTCGGCGGGGGATCAGCATATGCGTATTTTCTCGCGGCTGGCGCGGCGCATTATGCATGAAGAGTTCCGGCAATCGCTGGTGACGGCGCAGAGCTGCGAGGCGATCGCGGCGCTGCTGCAGCGCGAGCTGGAGCTGTAATTCGGTCCGGAGAATCTCCCCGGTGGCGCTTGCGCTTACCGGGGCTACGGGCTTCCAGCGATCTGCGGGGCGGTAGCCCGGGTAAGGCGTTTACGCCGCGACCCGGGATATCCGGGCCCGGTGCCTCCGGGAATGTATACGTATTCCGTTCACCGCTATTCGGCAGAAAATGTATTTCCGTCGAACGTGAACGGGTAAAGGGGGAGAAAACCGTCTCCCCCTTTACAATCCCCGCGGTCCCGCAAAGAAATCGGTGCTGCGCACTGCGCTCACCTCCCGGCCCTCAGCCTGCGGTCGGCTCAACTCGACATCAATGTCTCGATTCGCCTCTGTCCGCCATCCCTGGCGGCCAGCCCTTGTCTTCGGTCCTCCGGTTCGCCGATTTCAGCGGGGGCCAGGGCATCGCTGCATAACACGTTGTTTCAGAGACATATCCGTAGCTGCATGAAACTCTCCCGGAGGCGGCGCTACTTTTGTTCAACAATAGCCCGACAAATGGCCTCGCCCACCTGCTGGGTGGAGGCGGTGCCTTTCATATCCGGCGTCTTTGGTCCGCTGGCAATGGTCTGCTCAATCGCCGCGAGAATGCCGTCATGGGCGGCCTGGTAGCGAGCGTCACCGTTGCCGAGGAAGTCGAGCATCATCGCGCCGGCCCAGATGGTGGCAATCGGATTGGCGATATTTTTGCCGTAGATATCCGGCGCCGAACCGTGTACCGCCTCAAACAGCGACGGAAAGGTGCGATCCGGGTTGAGGTTTGCCGATGGGGCAATGCCGATGGTGCCCGTACAGGCCGGGCCGAGATCGGAAAGGATATCGCCGAACAGATTAGAGCCGACCACTACGTCAAAACGCTCCGGCTGCAGCACGAAACGGGCGCACAGAATATCAATATGCTGCTTATCCCATTTCACCTCCGGGTATTGCTGCGCCATCGCTTCGACGCGCTGGTCCCAGAAGGGCATGCTGATGGCGAGGCCGTTAGATTTGGTCGCCGAGGTCAGGGTTCTACGCGGGCGGCTTTGCGCCAGCTCAAAAGCGTAGCGCAGGATGCGGTCAACGCCGCGGCGGGTAAACACCGACTCCTGAATCACCACTTCATGTTCGGTTCCCGGATTCACATGGCCGCCAAGAGCGGAATACTCCCCTTCGGTGTTTTCACGAACCACGTAGAAATCGATATCGCCGGGCTGTTTACCCGCCAGCGGGCAGGGGACGCCGGGGAACAGGCGCACCGGACGCAGGTTGACGTACTGGTCGAATTCGCGGCGGAACTTCAGCAACGAGCCCCAGAGGGAGATATGATCCGGGACGATATCCGGCCAGCCGACCGCGCCGAAATAGATCGCATCAAAGCCTTTCAGCTGCGCGTGCCAGTCCTCGGGCATCATAGTGCCGTTTTGGGCGTAATAATCGCAGCTGGCCCACTCGAAGTGCTCGAAGCTTAACGCCAGCCCCCAGCGTTCGGCGGCGGCCTGCAGTACGCGCACCCCTTCCGGCAGCACTTCTTTACCGATGCCATCGCCGGGGATGGCGGCAATACGTAAGGTTTTATTCATCGTTATTCTCAGTTTGAGGTAAGGAAAATTGACTTCATCTCTATCCTATAATTGACTAATTCATAATTAATCCCGTCAACTGGTGAAACATAAAACACGAATCATGAATAATCTTCCGCTGCTGAACGACTTACGCGTCTTTATGCTGGTAGCCCGCCGCGCCGGTTTTGCCGCCGCTGCGGAAGAGCTCGGCGTCTCTCCGGCATTTGTCAGCAAACGCGTATCGCTGCTGGAGCAAACCCTTAACGTCCAGCTGCTGCACCGCACTACCCGGCGAGTGGCTATCACCGAAGAGGGCGAGCGCATCTACGAATGGGGGCAGCGCATTCTGCAGGATGTCGACCAGATGATGGATGAGCTCTCCGATGTGCGGCAGGTGCCGCAGGGAACGCTGCGGATCATCAGCAGCTTTGGCTTTGGTCGGCGGGTGGTCGCGCCGGCGCTCTCCGAGCTGGCCCGCCGCTACCCGCAGCTGGAGATCCGTTTCGACGTCGCCGACCGGCTGGTAGATTTGGCTAATGAAGGGGTCGATCTGGATATTCGCGTCGGCGACGATATTGCGCCCAACCTGATAGCCCGCCAACTTGCCAGCAATCATCGTATCCTCTGCGCCTCGCCGGCGTTTGTCGCCCGGCATCCCTCGCCGAAACAGCTGAGCGACCTTGCCGCGCTGCCGTGTCTGGTGATCAAAGAGCGCGACCGGCCTTTTGGCGTCTGGCAGCTGCGCGATGATAAAGAAGGTGAGCACGCCATCAAAGTGACCGGGCCGCTGTCGTCAAACCACGGTGAAATCGTCCACCAGTGGTGCCTCGACGGGCAGGGGATTGCGCTGCGCTCATGGTGGGACGTAAAGGAGAATATCGCCAGCGGCAATCTGGTACAGCTGCTGCCGGAGTACTATCAGCCCGCCAATATCTGGGCGGTATACGTGTCTCGGCTGGCGACTTCGGCCAAAATTCGCACCACCGTGGAGTTTTTACGCCACTACTTTCAGCAGCGCTTTCCGCAGCACTGCGGGGCGGCGATATTGCCGACGGCGGGCGCCGTCGGCCGGGGGGATTAAACGCCGAGCCGATCGCGCAGGCTATAGTAAGCCGCGCCCATGGCGGTAAACGGAATGCGCAGGCTGCGTCCGCCGGGGAACGGGTAGTGCGGCAGCTTCGCGAAGGCGTCAAAACGTTCGGCGTCCCCGCGCAGCAGCTCCGAAATTAGCCGTCCGGCGAGGTGGGTACAGGTGACCCCGTGGCCGCTGTAACCCTGCATATAATAGATATTGTTATCGAGGCGGCCAAACTGCGGCATCCGTGAGAGGGTCAGCAGGAAGTTGCCGGTCCAGCGGTAGTCGATTTTCACCCCCTTCAGCTGCGGGAAGGTTTTCAGCAGCTTCGGCATAATCAATCGCTCAACGTCGTCCGGATCTCGCGCGCCGTAGACCACGCCGCCGCCGTACAGTAGACGGTTATCGGCGGTCAGACGGTAGTAATCCAGCAGATAGTTACAATCCTCCACGCAGTAATTTTTCGGGATCAGCGAGCGCGCCAGTTCCTCAGACAGCGGTGCGGTGGTGACCACCTGGGTGCCGCACGGCATGCTGCGTTTCGCCAGCTCCGGCTCGATCTTATCGCCGAGATAGGCGTTACCGGCGACGATCACGTAGCGAGCGGTCACTTGTCCGCGCGCGGTGGTCACTACCGCCGGGCTGGTGTGCTGAATGTGGGTAACCGGTGATTGCTCGTACACCCGGCCGCCGTTTAGCCGAATGGCGTCAGCTTCGCCAATCGCCAGGTTGAGCGGATGGATATGGCCGCCGCTGCGATCCAGCAGGGCGCCGGTGTAGCGGTCGCTGTCGACTTCGCGGCGAATAGCGCTGGCATCCAGCAGCTCCAGCTGGGTATTGCCGTAGCGCTCCCAGTTGGCTTTCTGCTCTTCCAGAGTTTCCAGCTGTTTATGATTCATCGCGACAAACAGCCCGCCGGGGCGATAGTCGCAGGCAATCTGATAGCGCTGGATGCGCTCGCGAATAATATCGCCGCCTTCAAACATCATGCTGCCGAGCATTTTCGCCGCGTCCGGGCCGTAGGTTTTCTCGATAACGTCGATATCGCGGCTATAGGAGTTAACTAACTGGCCGCCGTTGCGTCCGCTGGCGCCGAAGCCGATGCGCGCGCCTTCCAGCAGCACCACGTCGTAGCCCATTTCGGCCAGATGCAGCGCCGAAGAGAGGCCGGTATAGCCGCCGCCGACGACGCAGACGTCGCAGCCGATCGTTTCTTCCAGCGCCGGGAACGGTTCATAGCGGTTGGCGCTGGCGGCGTAATAGCTGGTGGTATGTTCGGTCATGATTAAGACTCCAGGGCAATCCAGATAGTTTTCAGTTCAGTGAATTTTTCCAGCGCATGCAGCGACTTATCGCGTCCGTTGCCGCTCTGCTTATAGCCGCCGAACGGCACGGTCATATCGCCATCGTTGTAGTTGTTTACAAAGACGGAGCCGGCTTTCAGACGGCGGCTGATGCGGTGCGCGCGGGAGAGATCGCGGGTCCAGACCGCCGCGCCGAGGCCATAGCGGCTGTCGTTGGCCAGCGCCAGCGCCTGCTCTTCGGTTTTAAAACGAGTGACCACCAGCACCGGGCCGAAGATCTCCTCCTGGCTGAGCGCGGAGGCGGGATCGACGTCAACAAAAATGGTTGGGCCAACCGCCGCGGGCCACGGATTTTTGCGTCCATCCAGCAGCAGCGTGCTATGCGCTTCGCCGGCGCGAATAAAGCTGTGGACGCTATCGGCGTGGCTGTTGTCGATCAGCATGCCCATGGCGGTATTCGGGTCGAGCGGATTGCCCGGCTGCCAGCCTTTGGCCTGCTCTTTAAGGAGATCGAGAAACCTGTCGGCAATGCTCTCCTCAAGCAGCAGGCGGGTTCCGGCGATACAGACCTGGCCCTGGTTGTAAAAGATACCGCCGGCGGTAGCGTTAACCGCTTTTTGCAGATCCGGACAGTCGGCAAAAACGATATTGGCGCTTTTACCGCCCGCCTCCAGCCAGACGCGTTTCATATTGCTGTCGCCTGCGTCCTTCAGCAGCTGTTTACCCGTGCGGGTAGAACCGGTAAAAGTAATCACTTCGACGTCAGGATGCCGCGCCAGCGCCTGGCCGGCTTCATGGCCGAAACCGCTCACTACGTTGAACACGCCGTCCGGCAGTCCGGCCTCTTTCGCTAAGCCCGCGAGTCGCAGGGCGCTGAGTGGGGATTTTTCCGACGGTTTGAGCACTACGCTATTACCTGACGCCAGCGCCGGGCCAAGTTTCCAGCAGGCCAGCAGCAGCGGAAAATTCCACGGCACCACCGCCGCAATCACGCCAATCGGTTCGCGGACGATCATAGCCAGTTCGTTGCCGCCGGTAGGGGCAACTTCGCCGTAGACTTTATCGATAGCTTCGGCATACCAGCGAATCGCGCGGGCGGCGCCGGGGATATCGTCGCGCAGGCTGTGACGGATCGGTTTGCCGGTGTCCAGGGTTTCCAGCAGCGCCAGCTCTTCGCAATGGGCCTCCATCAGGTCGGCAAACTTATTCAGGACCGCTTTACGCTGGGCAGGAGAGGCCTGCGACCAGTCGCCGCGCTCGAATGCGCTGCGGGCGGCCTGGACCGCGCGATCGACATCGGCCTTTTTGCCGCGCGCGACTTCGGCGAGCGTTTGCTGGGCGGCAGGGTCGATGGTGGCAAACACGCTGTTATCGGCGGCGGCGCTGTATTCGCCATTAATAAATAACCGCGTTTCAATCGCGATGTTCTTTGCTTTTTCTTGCCAGTAAGCCAGGTTGTGAAAATCCATCATGACTCCTTAATGACATAATCGGAAAAAAAGTGGTGATTTCAGACCCTCAGGGCGCAGGGCGTCCCCGGGGTTGAGTACCGTTTAAATTGCCCATTAACAGGCGTGAATTATCCGGGGCCAGCGGAATACGTTTTTCCGCATTGCGCAAGGTGAACTGCGTTATCTTCGCGCCGCCGGAATTCACCCCGGGCGGCGCAGGCCTGAAGAAAACCTGAGAAAGGCTCAGGCTAATAAATCAGAAGGTGGTGGGAGTATGGGCGCTGATAATTCGGCAGATACCTGCCGAAGTGTTGCTGAAGCTATGCGGTATGCCGGTGTTAATGGCATAACTTTGCCCAGCCACCAGGTGATACGCCTGACCGTTAATGGTCAATACGACTTCACCCTCCAGTATGGTGCCTATCTCTTCACCCTGATGCTTGATCCTCTCCCCGGTTGTGGTTCCAGGCTGGTACGTTTCAAATATCATCGCCAGCGTGCGGTTCGGATTGCCATTGTGAACCAGCTTCATCGATACCCCCTGGCTGCCGATTTCAATCAGATCGTCCTGATTGATAACCACCTGCGGTTCAGCCGGTTTTTCTGGTTCAGAAAAGAATTCCGAGAGCGACAGCCCATAGACTTTCAGCAGCTTTTGCAGCGTGCTGATGGCAGGACTGACTTTGTCCTGTTCTATGGTGCTGATGGCACTATGTGTTAACCCAGACAGTTCGGCGGCACGACGCTGTGAGAGACCCAGCTGTTGGCGGATCGCTGACAAACGTTTCCCTGGCGCCAGTCCGTCATCGCTCATATTTGCATTTCCTTAACGGTAGTGGTCAGAGTCGCTGTTTTTCAGCGATATAGTTCTGACAGGCGGTGATAAAACCTTCAAACAACATTCGCGACAGGGCGTATTCGCTACTGTTCCATTCAGGATGCCACTGCACGCCGAGGGCGAAAGGATGGTCGTTAACGCTGACCGCTTCCGCTAGCCCGTCCGGAGAACGCGCTTCCACGCGCAGCCGTGGACCCGTCATTTTTGCTCCCTGCCCGTGTAACGAGTTTACCCAAAACGTGTTGCAGCCCGGTATTAACTGAGAAAGTAATCCTCCCTCCTGAACCTGAACTTCATGCGAGGGCGCGTATTGCTGCTCGACGGGAAGTTCGGGGTCTTCGCGGTGCTCAAGAAGCTCAGGCTGCTCGAACAGACGACGATACAGAGTCCCGCCGGTGGCGACAACCAGTTCCTGTAGTCCACGGCAGATGGCGAAAATGGGGATGCGCCTTTCGAGCGCGGCGTTAATCAGCGCCATGCTCAGAAGATCACGCCCGGGATCGGCGTCAGGCTCATCGCCGTTTTCACCATAAAGGTGCGGCTGTACGTTGCTCGGGCTACCGGGCAGATAAATGCCGTCCAGTTTCGGCAGTAGCGTAGCAAGCAGTTCCGGCTCGGCCAGCGCGTGCGGCAGGGCAATCGGTACGCCGCCGGCGTGAACAATCGCGTTCAGGTACTTCTCTTGCAGAGTCTGGGTCTGGTGACCCTTAAGCCTGTTTCGGCACATCACTACGCCAATAACTGGCTTGTACATTATATTTTCCATGATCGCCCTCACAAAGTGGACTAAATTATGACCGGGTTAGCGGGTAAAACGGCCATTTCGTTCAATATTTTCTCAATCTAGCAGCGGACATTGCCCTTTGCAAACTTAATTTAACATTTGACAAACAATTTGTTTGCATACACATTCGAAGGGTGGACATTATATTTAACAGTGCAATTCAGGGTCCGAAACTACAACAACGGCGGTGAATCATGGAAACCAATATCGTAGAAGTTGAGAATTTTGTTCAGCAGTCGGAAGAGAGACGGGTCAGCGCATTCACCTGGGAAGTGAAGCGCTACCTTGAGCGTTACCCCAATACGCAATACGTTGATGTGCTGTTAACCGATCTGAACGGCTGCTTCCGCGGTAAGCGGATCCCGGTCTCCAGCCTGAACAAGCTGGAGAAGGGCTGCTATTTCCCGGCTTCGGTATTTGCCATGGATATTCTCGGCAACGTGGTGGAAGAGGCGGGGCTCGGCCAGGAGATGGGCGAACCGGATCGCACCTGCGTGCCGGTGCTGGGGACCTTAACCCCGTCCGCGGCGGACCCGGAATACATTGGTCAGGTTCTGCTGACCATGGTTGATGAAGATGGCGCTCCCTTTGACGTTGAGCCGCGGAACGTTCTGAACCGCCTCTGGCAGCAGCTGCGCCAGCGCGGGCTGTTCCCCGTGGTAGCGGTAGAGCTGGAGTTCTATTTACTTGACCGCAAGCGCGACGCGGAAGGCTACCTGCAGCCGCCTTGCGCGCCCGGAACCGGCGATCGCAATACCCAAAGCCAGGTTTACTCCGTCGATAACCTCAACCATTTTGCCGACGTGCTTAACGATATCGATGAGATCGCCCAGCTCCAGCTGATCCCCGCCGACGGCGCGGTGGCGGAAGCTTCTCCCGGCCAGTTTGAAATCAACCTCCACCATACCGATAACGTACTCGATGCCTGCGATGATGCGCTGGCGTTAAAACGTCTCGTGCGTTTAATGGCGGAGAAGCATAAGATGCACGCCACTTTTATGGCGAAACCCTATGAAGAGCACGCCGGTAGCGGGATGCATATCCACATCAGCATGCAGAACAACAAAGGCGAGAACGTGCTGGCTGACGCCGACGGTGAAGATTCCGCGATGTTAAAACGCGCGCTTGCCGGGATGATCGATCTGATGCCGGCATCGATGGCGCTGCTGGCGCCGAACGTGAACTCGTATCGCCGTTTCCAGCCGGGAATGTATGTGCCGACCCAGGCGTCGTGGGGGCATAACAACCGGACGGTGGCGCTGCGCATTCCATGCGGCGATCGGCACAACCATCGCGTCGAGTATCGGGTGGCCGGGGCGGATGCCAACCCGTACCTGGTGATGGCGGCGATTTTTGCCGGCATCCTCCACGGGCTGGATAATCCGCTGCCGTTACAGGAAGAAGTGGAAGGCAACGGCCTTGAGCAGGAGGGGCTGCCGTTCCCGATTCGCCAGAGCGATGCGCTGTGGGAGTTTATGCAAAACGACCACCTGCGCGAGCGGCTTGGCGAACGCTTCTGCCACGTTTATCACGCCTGTAAAAATGACGAATTACTGCAATTTGAACGTCTGATCACAGAGACTGAAATTGAGTGGATGTTGAAAAACGCCTGATTTTCGCCCCGCAAGGGGCGCTTTAGCATTATCACGAGTAGCATCATACGGCCTGAGCGGAGCCTGGTCGGACGTTTTTGCTGGGAGCCCAGCCATTCCCGGATGCCGCGTTAAGGAGCGCAGGCGGCAACGGGGCTTCAGTTAACGACACAGTGTGTAACGAGGTAGGAAATGATGCAGATGTTTAAATATCCGCAGGGAGAAGGGGGCCGTCATGGCCGCATGGAATGCGCCGCTACCGCCGCTCGTCGGTTCTTTTTACCTTTTGATTTGCCATTAACCCCGTTGCGAAGCAGGTTGGTTTCCCGGTCTCTACGACCGCAAGCCCAGGCGTGCAGCGGGGGAAATGGCCATGGCTATTAATCCCTCTCTCGACAACGCCTCCGGGGCGGGGAAACCGCGCCTGCGCAAATCCCTCAAGCTGTGGCAGGTGGTGATGATGGGCCTCGCCTATCTGACGCCGATGACGGTTTTTGATACTTTCGGCATTGTTTCCGGCATCAGCAACGGCCACGTTCCGGCATCCTATCTGCTGGCGCTGGCCGGCGTGCTGTTTACCGCCATCAGCTACGGCAAGCTGGTGCGCCAGTTTCCCCAGGCGGGCTCAGCCTACACCTATGCGCAGAAATCGATCAGCCCGCACGTCGGCTTTATGGTGGGCTGGTCGTCGCTGCTGGATTATCTGTTCCTGCCGATGATCAACGTGCTGCTGGCGAAGATTTATCTTTCCGCGCTGTTTCCGGACGTGCCGCCCTGGGTATGGGTGGTGACCTTTGTCGCGATTCTGACGGCGGCGAATCTGAAAAGCGTCAATCTGGTAGCGAACTTCAACACCCTGTTCGTGCTGGTGCAGATCTCGATTATGGTGGTCTTCATCGTGCTGGTGGTGCAGGGGCTGCATAAAGGGGAAGGGGTGGGCACCGTCTGGTCGCTGCAGCCTTTTATCAGCCAGAATGCGCACCTGATCCCGATTATTACCGGGGCGACGATCGTCTGCTTTTCATTCCTCGGCTTCGATGCGGTGACTACGCTTTCCGAAGAGACGCCGGACGCCGCGCGGGTGATCCCGAAGGCGATCTTTCTGACCGCGGTCTATGGCGGAGTGATTTTCATTGCCGCTTCGTTCTTTATGCAGCTCTTTTTCCCCGATATCAGCCGTTTTAAAGATCCGGATGCGGCGCTGCCGGAGATTGCTCTCTACGTCGGCGGCAAGCTGTTCCAGTCGATCTTCCTGTGCACGACGTTTGTGAATACGCTGGCCTCCGGCCTGGCGTCGCACGCCAGCGTTTCACGACTGCTGTACGTCATGGGCCGCGATAACGTTTTCCCGGAGCGTATTTTTGGCTACGTCCATCCGAAGTGGCGTACCCCAGCGCTCAACGTGATCATGGTGGGGATTGTCGCGCTGTCGGCGCTGTTCTTTGACCTGGTTACCGCCACGGCGCTGATTAATTTTGGCGCGCTGGTAGCATTCACCTTCGTTAATCTATCGGTGTTCAACCACTTCTGGCGGCGTAAAGGCTTTAACAAAACGTGGAAGGATCGCTTTCACTATCTGCTGCTCCCGATGGTCGGCGCGCTGACGGTGGGGGTGCTGTGGATTAATCTGGAAGCGACATCCCTGACGCTCGGTCTGATATGGGCTGGGCTGGGGTTACTCTATCTGACTTACCTGACCCGCCGTTTCCGTAAACCGCCGCCGCAGTTTGACGGCGCTAAAGCGGAACAGGCCTGGGAATCGTAACCATTTTTTACGTCGACACAAAGGCAGGCGAAAGCGCCTGCCTTCTTTTTTGTCATTCTCGTTTGAAATCAGGCGGTCGGTAAGAAATAGCAGGGGCAAAAGGTAAGAATAGTGAGGATGAATTATTTCTTTTTCTTATGAGTTGGCAGTTGCGCGGAGCGCCGATCTTTGACGTAGGAGACCAGGCTGTAGACCGCGACTCCCAGCAAAACCACCGCGACGATAAAGAGCAGGATACCTGACATAGATTAACCTAATGTTATGTTTAACATGGAGAAAAAATACCGTGATATCGGGATAATAGCATCGGGATATTTCTTAAAGATGACCCGATGAGTCGGACGAGAATAGACAGCCAGCCGAGCAATGAAATTATTATTTACATGAATAAATGTGAAGAGTAAAGCTCGACGGTGATGAAAAAATGAACGGAGTAACACTCGTTTAAGCGAATTTACAGACCACGGCCCGGCAGGCTGCTACCCTTGGCCCGCTTAAATAGGGGGCGAGAGTAATCAATGGTGAATAAGCATATCGTCGGGCTGGCTGGACTGCTGCTGATGGCGACGTCAGCAAGCAGCCTGGCCGATTCCGGCCATCAATCTATCCATGAACGCGTTGTCGAACGGATTTTAAAACCCTGCGAAGGAAAAAAAGCCGGAGATAAAGTGGTCATCGCTGACCATCACGGCGGCGAGCATGAGGCTATCTGCACTCTGGCGGCAGTACCGCTGCCGCAGTAATCCTGTTCCCTGATTTTGCGACCCTCGGTCATCGCGGAAAGCGTATTTCTTTCCGTACTTTGCGAGCCATTGCCCGGAAAAATGTCATAAATTTGTCACAATCATGGCGATGATAATCACTGACTGAGGATGAAGGGATGAGAAAAAGTCTACTCGCTGCCGCTGTGGCCGGCGCTGTTTTACTGTCCGCTGGCGTTCAGGCGCAGGAACCGGCCGCACCGGAAGGGTACCAGCTTCAGCAGGTGCTGATCATGAGCCGCCATAACCTGCGCGCGCCGCTGGCGAACAACGGCAGCGTGCTGGAGCAATCCACGCCAAAGTCCTGGCCAGAGTGGGATGTCCCCGGTGGACAGCTGACCACCAAGGGCGGAGTGCTGGAAGTCTACATGGGGCACTATATGCGCGAATGGCTGGCGCAGCAGGGAGTGGTGACCAGCGGCGAATGCCCGCCGGAGAACGCGGTCTACGCCTATGCCAATAGCCTGCAGCGTACCGTCGCCACCGCGCAGTTCTTTATCACCGGCGCGTTCCCCGGCTGCGGCGTGACCGTACATCATCAGGAAAAAATGGGCACCATGGACCCGACGTTTAATCCGGTGATCACCGATGATTCCGCCGCCTTCAGCGAAAAGGCCGTACAGGCGATGGAGAAAGAGCGGCAGGGGATGCAGCTGAGCGAAAGCTATAAGCTGCTGGAGGAGATGACCGACTACCGTAACTCCCCGTCCTGTAAAGAGAAGCAGCAGTGCTCGCTGAGCGACGCGAAAGATACCTTTAGCGCTAAATATCAGCAGGAGCCGGGCGTTTCCGGGCCGCTTAAAGTCGGCAACTCGCTGGTTGACGCCTTTACACTGCAATATTATGAAGGTTTCCCGAAAGACCAGGTGGCGTGGGGTGAAATTAACAGCGATAAGCAGTGGCAGGTGCTGTCGAAGCTGAAAAACGGCTATCAGGACAGTCTGTTTACTTCGCCGGAAGTGGCGCGCAATGTGGCCAAACCGCTGGTGAAATATATTGATAACGTTCTGGTAGGGGACGCGGCGAAGTCGGCGAAAGTGACGCTGCTGGTGGGGCACGACTCTAATATCGCCTCGCTGCTGACGGCGCTGGATTTTAAACCTTATCAGCTGCACAACCAGTACGAACGCACGCCCATCGGCGGCAAGCTGGTGTTCCAGCGCTGGCATGATAAGAGCGGCAATCGTGATTTGATGAAGATCGAGTATCTGTACCAAAGCACCGAGCAGTTGCGTAATGCCGATGCGCTGACCCTGCAATCGCCGCCGCAGCGGGTAACGCTGGCGCTGAACGGTTGTCCTGTGGATGACAACGGCTTCTGCCCAATGGATACCTTTAAAAAGGCGATGGCCGAGGCGACAAAGTAGCAGAGCATAAAAAACCCGGAGCAATCCGGGTCTTGCTGCCGATGTTTAGCCGGGTGTTGTCGCCTGGACTGGCGCAACGCGCCGCCTCCGGGAAGCTCATGCAATAACTCCCGGAGGCGGTACTGCGTACCTGTCCGGGCTACACGTTCTTGCGTTCGATGGTTTGTTCGCCCCAGAACAGCGAGTCTTTGTCGGTTTTGGCGAAGGCGCGGGGCAGGACTTCATCGCTGCCTTCTTCCCAGATTTTCTCCGCCAGCTTTTCATCATAATTGGCGAGTTCAAAAATTGCCTCGGCAATTTCAGGAGATGTATTGCGCAGACTTGCCCATTCACCCACGCGGTGGGCCTTTGCTTCTTGATTCGGCATGCTTTTCCTCCTGCTGAAGATTAACCGTGTAATTTAACTGCCAGACCTGCAACGTGTTGACCCTGATAGCGGGCAATGGCCAATTCTTCTTCACTTGGCTGACGCGATCCGTCTCCGCCGGCAATGGTGGTGGCGCCGTAAGGCGTGCCGCCGCGAACCTGCGAGACATCAAACAGCTCCTGAGCGCCGTAGCCAATCGGCACAATGATCATCCCGTGGTGGGCAAGGGTGGTCCAGGTGGAGGTGATGGTCTGTTCCTGACCGCCGCCGGTACCGGTTGAGCTGAATACGCTGGCCAGTTTGCCGTACAGCGCGCCGGATGCCCACAGACCGCCAGTTTGATCGAGGAAGGTGCGCATCTGCCCGGACATGTTGCCGAAGCGGGTAGGGGTACCAAAGATGATGGCATCGTACTCAGCCAGCTCCTGCGGTGTGGCAACGGGGGCGTTTTGTGTTTTCCCGCCTGCTTTGGCAAAAACCTCTGCCTGCATGGTTTCCGGCACGCGCTTCACGACCACTTCCACGCCATCGACTTTGTTAGCCCCTTCGGCGACGGCATGCGCCATGGTCTCGATGTGTCCGTACATTGAATAATAAAGCACCAGAATCTTAGCCATTTGCATCACTCCTCGGTTGCGTTATGCGCCAGCCAGACGACTGGCTACCTTTAAAGATAAGATCTCTGGCGAAGAGTGCAAATGTAACAATCATTTGTTTGATTTATAACAAAAATGCAAAAAATAGCGGCTGTTGCAAAAAGATACATCTTTGGCGGCGCTATTTTAGGCTGTCATAAGAGTTGCTTAGCGCAGAATGTGCGCCATAGCGGCGGTTGTTATCAGAAATCTATTTCAGGATATGACTATCTGCCTACAGCCGCTTCTGCATTCGCTAACCTTAACAGTACGCGATCGGAAAATGGGATCGCGGAGGCTAAGGCCTTTTGTTTCACCTAATGCAGCATGATGTCTAACCTAAATGGAGGTCAGTAATGGCAAACCATCGTGGCGGTACCGGCAACTTTGCTGAAGACCGTGAAAGAGCATCAGAAGCAGGTCGTAAAGGTGGCCAGCATAGCGGGGGGAACTTTAAAAACGATCCTCAGCGCGCTTCCGAAGCTGGTAAAAAAGGGGGAAAAAACAGTCACGGCAGCCGCGATAGCTAGCGCCGTCCTGATTGTCTGCCGATAGGGGTTAATCTCCAGAGCAAACCCCATCGCCCTCGCCGCCGACGTGTAGTCGGCGGTTTTTTTTATCCCGATGCATGCAGATGCCGCTAAGCGGAAGTAGCCCCCGGCCTGCGGCTAATGCCTTAGCCGGGCTACGGGTTGGCGCTGTTTTGTCGCCCCGGTAAGCGCAGCGCGACCGGGGATTTCCCGGTACGGGTCTGCTGGCGTTGCACGCTTTCATACCGGGGTGACGTTGGTTTGCCCGGCCTCACGCGGACGGCGGTTAAGCAGAGCGTGGAGCAGGATCGCGCCGAAGGTGGCCGTCCCGATGCCGCCGAGGGTAAAGCCGCCGAGCGAAAGCGCGAAGTCGCCCGCCCCCAGCACCAGCGTCACCGCTACCATAATCAGATTTGCGTTCTGGCTCAAATCCACGCGGTTCTGCACCCAAATTCGCGCGCCCGCGACGGCAATCAGGCCGAACACCACAATCGATGCGCCGCCGATCACCGGTCCCGGAATGGTATGGATCAGCGCGCCAAATTTCGGTGAAAACCCAAGCAGCATCGCAATCAGCGCCGCCGCGACGAACACCAGCGTCGAGTATACTTTGGTGACCGCCATCACGCCGATATTCTCCGCGTAGGTGGTCACGCCGCTGCCGCCAACCGAGCCGGAGAGCATCGTTGCCAGTCCGTCGCCGACGAACGCGCGGCCCATATACGGGTCCATATTGCGCCCGGTCATCCCGGCAACCGCCTTCAGGTGGCCGAGGTTTTCCGCCACCAGAATCACCGCCACGGGAGCGATCAGCATCATTGCCTGGCCGTTAAAGGTCGGGGCGGTCATCTGCGGCAAACCGAACCACGCCGCCTGCTCAAGCAGGCTAAAATCCAGCGGCTTGCCCAGCCCGAGGCCGTTGGCCAGCAATGCGTACAGCGCGCAGGCGATAATCAGCCCGACGAGGATCAGCAGCCGCTGCAGCATCCCGCGGGTAAACACCGCGACCAGGCCGATGCACAGCACCGTCAGCACCGCCATCCAGCCGTCGAACGGCGTTGCTGATACGCTGCGTACCGCGATGGGCGCGAGGTTAAGGCCTATCGCCATGACCACCGCGCCGGTGACTACCGGCGGCATCAGCCGCTCAATCCAGCGGGTACCGATTTTCATCACCACCAGGCCAATCAGGGTATAAACCAGCCCGCAGAGGATAATGCCGCCCAGCGCGACGCTAAGATGCGGGTTAAGCCCCTGGCCGTTGAAGCCGGTAACGGCGATGACCACGCCGACAAAGGCAGCGCTGGAGCCAAGGTAGCTCGGCACGCGCCCGCCGGTAACCAAAAAGAACAGCAGGGTGCCGATGCCGGACATCAGGATCGACAGATTGGGATCCAGCCCCATCAGGATTGGCATCAGGACGGTCGCGCCAAACATCGCCACCGCGTGCTGAACGCCCATCACCACGGTTTGCCCGACCGACAGACGTTCATCGGGGGCCACGACGCCGGACGCGGCGGAGGGGGAGGTTAACTGCCAGCGAGGAAAATCGAAGAGAGCCATGATGAGATCCTGGGTTTAGGGTTAACAGGCTGGACGCATCAGCGTGTGGTAGCCGCGGTCGAACCACATCAGTCCGCGCGGTTCCGGATGGCGTACAATCGCCGCCACTTCGCAAAACAGGATGTCGTGAGTTCCGACGCTGACGATCTGGCTGATGCGGCAGTCGAAGCTGACCAGCGCCGCTTCCAGACGCGGACAGCCGGTCGCGCCGGTTTGCCAGTCGGCGGCGGCGAAGCGCTCCGCCATCGGCGTTTTACCGCCGAAAAGGTTCGAGAGTCCTTCCTGACCGGCCGCCAGGGTATTAACGCACAGCGCCTGGTGCTGGCTGAAGATCGGCCATACCGAGGCGGAACGATTCAGGCACACCAGCAGCGTGGGCGGCGCGTCGGTAACGCTGCAGACGGCGCTGGCGGTAAAGCCGGCGCGGCCTGCGGGACCATCGGTGGTGATGATGTTGACCGCCGCCCCGACGTGGGCCATGGCGTCGCGAAAGCTTTGTTTATCGGCAGTAGACATACGGGCTCCTTATGCCAGCTGGCAGGCATCATCAAAAGGCAGACGCGGCAGGCGAGCGTACAGCTTGCCGGGATCGCCGTAGCCGATATTAATCAGCAGGTTGCTTTTCCAGGCGCCGTCGGCAAAAAACGCCGCATCGACTTTTTCGCGGTCAAAGCCCGACATGGGGCCGGTGTCCAGACCCAGCGCGCGGCAGGCGAAAATCAGGTACGCCGCCTGCAATGAACCGTTGCGAAAGGCGGTCTCTTCCACCATCTGCGGGCTGGAGGTAAACCAGCTGCGGGCGTCGCCGTGAGGGAACAGCTCCGGCAGCCGGTCATAGAACGCGCTGTCCCAGGCGACGATAGCGGTGACCGGCGCCTGCAGGGTCTTCGCAACGTTGCCGCTCGACAGGGCCGGGCGCAGCTTCTCTTTGCCTTCCGGTGTGCGGATGAAAACGAAGCGCGCCGGGGAGCAGTTAGCGGAGGTCGGTCCCATTTTCAGCAAGGCGTAGATTTCACGCAGCTGCTCGTCGCTGACCGGCCTGTCCAGCCAGCCGTTGTGGGTTCGGGCCTCGGTAAACAGCGCGGCGCAGGCGGCCGGGCTAATGGCTTCGCTCATAGATTCTCCTGGGGGACGGGCAGCATCGCGGCCAGCCCGTCGCATAAAATAGGGTTAAAGGTGGCGGTATCGGTGACGTTGCAGGCGTGGCCGCCCCAGGCCATTTCCGCCAGCTGGCTGCCGGGGATTGCCGCCTGCAGCACGCGGGAGCAGGAGGCCGGGACCAGCAGATCGTCAGCGGCGCTGATAATCAGCGTCGGGCAGGTTATCGCTGCCGCCCGCCGCGAAAAGTCGGCCTGCTTGAGGGCGTTCAGCCTTTTCAGTAAATTCTCTTTGCCCTGGAAATGGCTGATGGCGAGCGCGTCTTCGGCCTCCAGCCGCGGCAGGCGAGAGGCCATCCACTCCGCCGGATAGAGGAACAGCGGCTGCGCTTCTACCCACGCCTGCGCGCCGCCCGCGTGCAGCAGGCGTTCGCGCACCAGAAAGCAGCGGCGGGTATGCGGGGAGAGCGTCAGCCAGCCGTTCACCAGCACCAGGGCGCTTATCGCTTCGGGATGGTCCAGCGCCAGCTGCAGACCGATCAGCGCGCCCAGGGCGTGACCGACCAGCGCAAAACGCACAATCCCCGCCTCCTGCAGCGCCGCGTTAAGCTCCTGCGCCATGGCCGCCATGCTGTAGCCGACGGGCAGCGGGCCGCCGTTTTCACCGGTGCCTTTATGGTCATAGCTCACCAGCTGATAGTGCGGTTCGAGCGCCGCCCGCTGCGGTAGCCAGTAGCCGCCCGCGCCGCCGAGCCCGGCGCTCAGAACCACCACCGGCGCGCCCGGATAAGGTGCCGGGGAGACATTTAGCTTCATCATGCCGGCTTCCCGATATGCGCGACGGTGGCTATTTCCACCAGCGCATCGGGCTTCACCAGCCCGCACTGAATGCAGAAACGCGCCGGTTTGTCGCCGGGGAAGAACTCCGCGTAGACCTCATTAATCGCGGCGTAGTTTTTCCAGTCGGTGATAAAGATGCTGTTGAAGGTCACATCCGTCATACTGCCCCCCGCCGTCTCGATAACGCTCTTGATGGTTTCCAGCACGTGGCGGGTTTGCGCCTTTGGGTCGCCGATATAAACCACGTTGTTTTGCTTATCAAACGGCAGGGTGCCGGAGACGTAAACCACGCCGTCGGCCAGCGTGCCCGGGACAAACGGGGCGATAGGCGTGGTGGTGCCTGGCGGAATAATCACCTGTTTAGGCATAACGTTTCTCCTCGGAAAAGGCGCGCGGCGCGGCGGGCTCAAGGGCGGTACAGAAGCTGGCGACATCGCTGACCCAGCCAAAGAAGGTTTCGATATTGAACAGCGCCGCCTGCTGGGCGAACGCCGGACCGGCCTGATGGGTAGCGTCTTCCAGCACGATACCGAAATACTCGAGGAAGAAGCCGTCGCGCAGGGTCGATTCCACGCAGACGTTGGTGGCAATACCGGTAAAGATCAGATGGCGGATGCCGCGGCTGCGTAGAATGCTGTCGAGCGCGGTGTTAAAGAAGCCGCTGTAGCGCGGTTTCGGCAGCACGATATCGCCGGGCTGCGGCTTAAGCTGATCGACCAGCTGATAGTCCCAGCCGCCTTTCGCCAGCAGCTTGCCCTGCAGCTCCGGGTTCTTTCGCATGGTTTTCAGCGCGTTGGATTTATGAAAATTCGGCGAACCGGGGCCGCCGGCCTCCACGTACTGGTCGTCCCAGCCGTTCTGGAACCAGATAATCAGCATCCCGGCGGCGCGCGCGGCGGCCACGGCGACGTTGATATTGTCGATAACCGGGCGGGTGGCGGAAACGTCAAATCCGGCGAGGTCGAGATAGCCGCCCTGGCTGGCGTAGGCGTTCTGCATATCGACAACGATCAGCGCGCTCTGCTGCGGCGCAAAGGTCAGGGATTCCGGGCGAGCGGGCAGGGTAATCATCAGGCAACCTCTTGAGTCATGGTGGCGATATGGTCGCGGCAGCGCATCAGCGGCTGAATGCGCTGACCAAAGGCTTCGATACCGATAAGGAAATCATCAAACGTCAGCAGCACGCCGTCGGTGCCGGGGACCGCCGCCACTTCGTCGAGCATGCGGGCGACGCTGGCGTAAGAGCCGACAAGGGTGCCCATATTGATGTTGACCGCCGAGGTGGGATCGGCCATCTGGCGCACGTTGGTGTCGCTGCCGGAGCGGGTGTCTTTCTGGCTCTGTTCGGTGAGCCACGCCAGCGCTTCGTCATCGGCGCCGGCTTTGTAATGCTCCCATTTGGCGCGGGCCGCCTCGTCGGTTTCGTCGGCAATCACCATGAACAGGACGTAGGAACCGACGTCGCGGCCGGTTTTTTCCGCCGCCTCCATCATCCGCGCGGCGGTGGGGGCGAAGGCGGCAGGGGTGTTGACCCCTTTGCCGAAGCAGAAGTTGTAGTCAGCGTGCCGGGCGGAGAACGCCATACCGGCGTCGCTTTGCCCGGCGCAGATCACTTTCATCGGCTGCGACGGCTGCGGGCTGACGCGGCAGTCGTTCATGGTGAAGTAGTCGCCTTTAAAGTCGCTGCGCCCGGTTCCCCACAGGTCGCGCAGGACCTGGACATATTCGGTGAGATAGTCGTAGCGGCTGGCGAAGTAGTCGTCGCCCGGCCAGATGCCCATCTGCTCGTATTCCGGCTTTTGCCAGCCGGTGACCAGATTGACGCCAAAGCGGCCGCCGGAGATAGAGTCGATAGTCGAGGCCATGCGCGCGACGATCGCCGGGGGTAGCGTCAGCGTGGCGGCGGTGGCGTAGATCTGAATGCGCGAAGTGACGGCCGCCAGTCCGGCCATCAGGGTGAAGGACTCCAGATTATGATCCCAGAATTCGGTCTTGCCGCCGAAGCCGCGCAGTTTAATCATCGACAGCGCGAAATCGAAGCCGTAGTGTTCGGCTTTTTGCACGATGGCCTTATTGAGCTCAAACGTCGGCATGTACTGGGGAGCATGGGTGGAAATCAGCCAGCCGTTATTACCAATCGGAACGAAGACACCAATTTTCATACCTACCTCTCTGCATGTCGTTGAACAAGAAGGCGCGGCGCTGCATCCTGCATCTCCCTCAATCACCTCGCCTGAAAGATAAAGCAAAGGCGATGCCAGTTTTGCAAAGGCTAATGTTATTAAGGTGTTGCTGGATGGTTGCTGAAAATAGCAGCAATAAAAGTGGACTGAATGGTCAAAATCGGTGCACGAAAAAACCGCAGTCGTGCGCAATCAGGGTGCAGAGAGTCGTGTCGGCGCTGGGCTTTTGCTATGCTGATGGCGTGAAAAGAAGGAGATAACGAATGGCACAGGGCGGCGTGAAAAAGATCGGCAAACGCTCACAGGCGGTGAGCGCGAAAAAAGAGGCTATCCTGGCCGCCGCGCTGGACGCGTTCTCGCAGTTTGGTATCCACGGTACCCGGCTTGAGCAGGTCGCCGAACTGGCCGGGGTATCGAAAACGAACCTGCTCTACTACTACCCGTCGAAAGAGGCGCTGTATATTGCCGTGCTGCAGCAGATTCTGGCTATCTGGCTGGCGCCGCTAAAGGCCTTTCGCGAAGATATCAGCCCGCTGGTGGCCATCGGCGAATATATCCGCCTTAAGCTGGAGGTTTCCCGCGATCACCCGCAGGCGTCAAGGTTGTTCTGCCTGGAGATGCTGCAGGGCGCGCCGCTGCTGATGGGCGAGCTGACCGGCGATCTGAAAGCGCTGGTGGATGAAAAGTCGGCGATTATTTCCGGCTGGGTCGAGAGCGGCAGGCTGGCGCCGGTTGACCCGCAGCATCTGATCTTTATGATCTGGGCGACCACACAGCACTACGCCGATTTCGCCACTCAGGTTGAGGCGGTAACCGGCGCGACGCTGCGCGATGAGGCGTTTTTTCAGCAAACCGTCGATAACGTCCAGCGGATGATTATCGAAGGGATTCGCGTACGTTAATTGGCGGGCGGCAGCGGGCAGCTCTGATCGCCATCCTCGCACTGCAGCAGCGAGGCGAGGAACGATTCGCGCTCGACGGTTTTATCGGACATGCACTGGTTGATCAGCATCGGCTGTACGCTGCCGCCTTCAGCGCCGGAGGCGAGGAATTGACAGTCGGCGTCGCGCAGGGCAATCCACGACAGCTGCGCTTTTTTCAGCAACTCCTGCTGCTTGCCGGAGGCGCGCTTCAGCGCTTCCTGGTACGTTTCATTTAGTTTTTTGTCGTCAGCCTGGTACCGCTCGGCGGTGCACTGGTTCATTTCCGTTTGATTGCTGGCGTTGCTGCATTCGTCCGCCAGCGCATGGGTGCTTGCCAGCAGCGCGGCAAAAGCGAGTAAAGTGCGTTTCATTGGTCAACTCCCATAAAAAAAGCTCCCGTCCGGGAGCCTTAATTAACCACAGCCTGCGTCTGGTGTCATTAGCTGACGTTGTGCCGTCTGCTTTCCCGGGGGCGGCGCGGAGCGCCTTGCCCGGGCTACTGATAGTGCGGGCTGTGGTTGGGTAGCCCGGGTAAGGCATCAGCCGCAACCTGGGAAGCAGGCTTAGCCAATCGTCATCAGGCTGGCGTTGCCGCCGGCTGCGGCGGTATTGACGCTGAGCGAACGTTCAATATAGAGCCGCTCCAGCAGCAGATTGCTCTCGCCGCGGGCGAAGCCCTGCACCGAAACAATCGCGCCATCGCGCGCCGCTACCTGTTCACACAGCTCACGCAGCTGATCGGAATCGCCGTGGTAGATAACCGCATCGAAAGGCTCGCTCGCCAGGGTTTCCGCTTTGGCAAAGTGGATCCGTTCGCTGACTTCGCGCGGCAGCTTTTTCGCCAGCTCGCGCTGCAGAGGCGCGTCAGGCCACAGCACTTCGCACCCCACGGCGGTCACGCCCGCCAGCTGGGTGAGCGCGTCCTGCTCGTTATCGGCGACGCACAGCACGCGGTCGCGCGGCATAAAGGTCAGGGTGTTGCGCTCACCGGTTGGGCCCGGAAGCAGACGCTGGGTACCGGCCTGCGCCTGTTCGCTGAACTGTTGGCACAGGGCCTGCAGTTCCGGGCGGTCTTTAGCCCACTGCTGTAACGCGAGCAGCGGTTTCTCCAGCAGCGTTTTCAACTGCGCGTCCAGCGGGTACTCCGCATCCTGGCGGGCGAGGGTGATCCCGACGGCGTTCTGCGGCCGGCTGGAGAGCAGTCGGTACAGATACAGCGGGCCGCCGGCTTTTGGACCCGTACCCGATAGGCCCTCGCCGCCGAACGGCTGCACGCCGACCACGGCGCCAACCATATTACGGTTGACGTACAGGTTGCCGACGTTGGCGTTGCCGGTGACCTGGGCGATGGTTTCGTCGATACGGGTATGCACGCCCAGGGTCAGGCCATAACCCGAGGCGTTGATCTGCTCAACCAGCCCGTCCAGCTCGTTGCGGTTATAGCGCACCACGTGGAGCACCGGGCCGAAGACCTCTTTTTTCAGCTCGTCGAAGCTGTCGAGTTCGATCAGCGTCGGTGGAACGAAAGTACCGCTGGTCCACTCGCGCGAATCTTCACTGGTTTCGCGCACCGCCTGGAAGACTTTGCGCCCTTTGGCGCGCAGCGTCTGAATATGGCGCTCAATGTTCTCTTTGGCTTCGGCGTCAATAACCGGCCCGATATCGGTGGTCAGGCGGCCCGGATTGCCCATCCGGCACTCGGCCATCGCGCCGCGCAGCATCGTCAGCGTATGGTCGGCGATATCATCCTGCAGGCAGAGCACGCGCAGCGCAGAGCAGCGCTGTCCCGCGCTGTCGAACGCCGAGGCGAGAACGTCGATCACCACCTGTTCGGTCAGGGCGGAAGAGTCAACGATCATCGCGTTCATGCCGCCGGTTTCGGCGATGAGCGGCGTCGGGCGACCCTGAGCATCCAGGCGGCTGGCGATATTGCGCTGCAGTAGCGTGGCGACTTCGGTTGAGCCGGTGAACATCACGCCGCGAACGCGCTCGTCGGAAGTCAGCGCCGCACCGACGGTTTCTCCGCGGCCCGGCAGCAGTTGAATAACCCCCGGCGGTACGCCCGCTTCCAGCAGGATAGCGACGCCCTGAGCGGCGATCAGCGGCGTCTGTTCCGCGGGTTTCGCCAGAACGGTGTTGCCGGCCGCCAGCGCGGCAGCAATTTGGCCGGTAAAGATTGCCAGCGGGAAGTTCCACGGGCTGATACACACTACCGGGCCGAGCGGACGATGGGTTTCGTTATCAAAATCCGCGCGCACCTGGCCTGCGTAATAGTGCAGGAAATCCACCGCTTCACGCACTTCGGCAATGGCATTGCTGAAGGTTTTTCCCGCCTCGCGCACCAGGATACCCATCAGCGTTGGCATCTGACCTTCCATCAGTACCGCAGCGCGTTCGAGGATCGCCGCGCGCTCCTGCGGCGGGGTGGCGAACCAGATCGGCGCGTTGTTGACCGCGCTGGTCAGCGCCAGCTGAACTTCAGCCTCGCTGGCTTCGCGCACGTGGCCGACGATATCTTTTGGCTCCGCCGGGTTGATGACTGGCTGCATTTCGCCTTCGGCAACCGGCTGTTCCAGCATCGGCAGCGCCTGCCATTTATGCAGCGCGCTGTTTAAGAGCGAGGAAGAGAGGGAGGCCAGGCGATGCTCGTTGGCCAGATCCAGACCGGCTGAGTTACTGCGCCCCTTGCCGTAGAGATCGCGCGGCAGCGGGATTTTCGGATGCGGCAGGCCAACCTGACCTTCCTGCTGGGCCAGTTTTTCCACGGCGGCGACCGGGTCAGCAACCAGCTCATCCAGCGGCAGGGTGCTGTCGGCGATGCGGTTCACGAACGAGGTGTTAGCGCCGTTTTCCAGCAGGCGACGCACAAGGTAGGCCAGCAGCGTTTCGTGGGTGCCCACCGGCGCATAAATACGGCAGGGACGGTTGAGTTTGCCATCGGCGACTTTGCCGGTCACCTGCTCATACAGCGGTTCGCCCATGCCGTGCAGGCACTGGAACTCATACTGACCGGGGTAGTAGTTTTGTCCGGCGAGCTGATAAATCGCTGCCAGGGTGTGGGCGTTATGCGTTGCGAACTGCGGATAGATCAGGTTCGGCACCGCCAGCAGCTTTTTCGCGCAGGCCAGATAGGAGACATCGGTATAAACCTTGCGGGTATAGACCGGATAGCCTTCGAGCCCGTCCATCTGCGCGCGTTTGATTTCGCTATCCCAGTAGGCACCTTTTACCAGACGAATCATCAGGCGGCGACGGCTGCGGGTAGCCAGGTCGATCAGGTAGTCAACGACAAACGGGCAGCGTTTCTGATAGGCCTGGATCACAAAGCCAATCCCGTTCCAGCCCGCCAGCTCCGGCTCAAAGCAGAGTTTTTCCAGCAGATCGAGCGAGATCTCCAGGCGATCGGCCTCTTCGGCATCAATGTTGATACCGATATCGTACTGGCGCGCCAGCAGGGTTAGCGATTTCAGGCGCGGGTAAAGCTCATCCATCGCGCGATCGTACTGGGCGCGGCTATAGCGCGGATGCAGCGCGGAGAGTTTAATCGAAATGCCCGGCCCTTCATAAATCCCCCGGCCGTTCGAGGCTTTGCCTATGGCATGAATAGCCTGCTGATAGGAAACCATATAGGCCTGGGCATCGTCGGCGGTCAGCGCCGCTTCTCCCAGCATATCGTAGGAGTAGCGGAAGCCTTTGTCTTCCAGCTTGCGGGCATTGGCCAGCGCTTCGGCGATGGTTTCGCCGGTGACGAACTGCTCGCCCATCAGGCGCATCGCCATATCGACGCCTTTACGAATCAGCGGTTCGCCGCTCTTGCCGATAATACGGTTCAGCGAACGCGACAGGCTGGTTTCGTTATGGGTTGAGACCAGCTTGCCGGTAAACAGTAGCCCCCAGGTGGCGGCATTGACGAACAGCGAGGGGCTGCGGCCGATATGCGATTGCCAGTTGCCGTTGCTGATTTTGTCGCGGATCAGGGCATCGCGGGTGGCTTTGTCGGGAATGCGCAGCAGCGCCTCCGCCAGGCACATCAGGGCCACGCCTTCCTGCGACGAGAGCGAGAACTCCTGCAGCAGGCTCTGCACCATTCCTGCGCGGCCGCTGGCGGTTTTCTGGTTGCGCAGCTTCTCCGCCAGCTGATATGCCAGCTTGTGGGCCTGCTCGCCGAGATTCTGCGGCAGGCGAGCCTGCTCCAGCAGCATCGGCACGGCGTCGGTTTCGGCCCAACGCCAGGCGGCGGTAATTGACGCGCGGGAGACGGACTGCGGCAGGATCTGCTCAGCGAATTCGAGGAACGGCTGCCAGGGCTCATCGCCCGGACTGCCCGTTTCATCGCTTTCGTTAGCCGCGCCGGAAAGTAACGCCGGTAGCTCAGGCAGCGTCTCGTCGTTTTCCAGCTTTTCCAGATAATTGAAAATGGCCTGCTTAATCAGCCAGTGCGGCGTACGGTCAATACGGCTCGCCGCGGATTTAATACGTTCGCGCGTCGCGTCGTCAAGTTTTACACCCATGGTGGTGGTGCCCATGTCAGGAACTCCTGTTATTGGTCATTCGCTTTATCCTTCAACCCGCCTCTTTATTGGCTGCATTACCACGCTCCGGCCACAAGGTTAACGATGTCGCCGGATGCTGATAAATTTGCCGCCCGGACGCCGAGTGATTGATTTGGCGAAGTTCGCTTCTGTGCAGTGATGAGGTTGCGTAGAAATATCTACCATGTTGCAACTTTGTGCAACCTTGTTAATTGAGAATTGTGCTGCAGGCCTGAAATTGCCGTAATTGTTAAATTGTATGGCGTTAATAGCAGCTATTCATTCCCTTTATATTTGGGGTTTTATCTGCGTGACTTAACACTTTTACGTGGTGCAACCGATAAAAACGTGAGAGAGTGCAACCTATTACAAAATGAAGTTTGGTCCCCGATGCATTTAGTGTAAATGCTGTGTTAAATCATTTGTGAAAAAACAAAGCTTCCGTCAGGATACGGTCGCCCAATACAACCAAAAGGCCATTGCCCCGTTCCGGTAGTGGATAAAACGACAAATCTGGACGCTGTCGACAAAAAATTCTGGAGATTTTTACATGGCTATTAGCACACCCATGTTGGTGACTTTTATTGTTTATATTTTTGGCATGGTACTCATCGGTTTTATTGCCTGGCGTTCGACGAAGAACTTTGATGATTATATTCTCGGCGGCCGCAGCCTTGGCCCATTCGTCACCGCGCTCTCCGCCGGCGCTTCAGATATGAGCGGTTGGCTGCTGATGGGGCTGCCCGGCGCAATATTTATCTCCGGGATTTCCGAAAGCTGGATTGCCATTGGCCTGACGCTAGGCGCATGGATTAACTGGAAGCTGGTGGCGGGGCGTTTGCGGGTACACACCGAGGTGAATAATAACGCGCTGACGCTGCCGGATTATTTCACCGGCCGTTTTGAAGATAAAAGCCGGGTGCTGCGAATTATCTCGGCGCTGGTGATTCTGTTATTTTTCACCATCTATTGCGCATCCGGTATTGTGGCCGGAGCGCGTCTGTTTGAAAGCACCTTTGGCATGAGCTATGAAACCGCGCTGTGGGCCGGCGCGGCGGCAACCATTATTTATACCTTCGTCGGCGGTTTCCTTGCGGTGAGCTGGACCGATACCGTCCAGGCCAGCCTGATGATATTTGCCCTGATCCTGACGCCGGTCATGGTGATTATTTCGGTCGGCGGCTTTGGCGAATCGCTGGAGGTTATCAAGCAAAAGAGCATTGAGAACGTTGATATGCTGAAAGGGCTGAACTTCGTGGCGATTATTTCGCTGATGGGCTGGGGGCTGGGCTATTTTGGCCAGCCGCATATCCTGGCGCGCTTTATGGCGGCGGACTCGCACCATAGCATCGTACACGCCCGTCGTATCAGCATGACCTGGATGATCCTCTGCCTGGCGGGGGCCGTAGCCGTTGGCTTCTTCGGCATCGCTTACTTCAACAACAACCCGGGCGTGGCGGGCGCAGTTAATCAGAACGCTGAACGCGTCTTTATCGAACTGGCGCAGATTCTGTTCAACCCGTGGATTGCCGGGATTCTGCTGTCGGCGATCCTGGCGGCGGTCATGTCGACCCTGAGCTGCCAGCTGCTGGTTTGCTCGAGCGCCATCACCGAAGATCTGTATAAAGCGTTTTTGCGTAAAAATGCCGGTCAGCAGGAGCTGGTATGGGTTGGCCGCTTTATGGTGCTGGCCGTGGCTCTGGTCTCCATTGCCCTTGCAGCGAACCCGGAGAACCGTGTGCTGGGGCTGGTGAGCTACGCCTGGGCCGGCTTCGGCGCTGCGTTTGGTCCGGTGGTGCTGTTCTCGGTGATGTGGTCGCGAATGACGCGTAACGGCGCGCTGGCCGGGATGATCATCGGCGCCGTCACGGTGATTGTCTGGAAACAGTTCGCCTGGCTGGGCCTGTATGAAATTATCCCGGGCTTTATTTTCGGTAGCATCGGAATTGTGGTCTTCAGCCTGCTGGGTAAAGCGCCTTCCGCAGAGATGCAAAAACGCTTTGCCGAAGCGGACGCCCATTACCACTCCGCGCCGCCGGTGCGCGCGACCGCCGAGTAATGCTCTGTCGCATCATCAAGCCCGCATCATGCGGGCTTTATTGTTTGTGCCTCTTGCTAATCGATTGAAAATACGCTGATATCTGAGCATAAATATCAATGAGGGTAGCAAGATGAGTGTCAAACAGGGTGCGATGGCGTTAGTACTGGCAGGGATTTTAAGCGGCTGCGTAGCGCCCGCCGCGAAGATGGCCCCGGCGGCGGATGCTGATGCCTGCCCGGCGGATAACGCCATGGTGCAAACCACGCTCTATTTTGGCTTAAGCCGTCCGGCCGGCAAGGACATTACCGCCCAGGAGTGGCAGCAGTTCGTTGATCGCGACGTGACGCCGCGCTTTCGCGATGGCCTGACGGTCTTTGACGCGCGCGGTCAGTGGCTCGGCAATGACGGAACCGTGGCGCGCGAGCAGAGCAAGGCGCTGATGCTGATCCATGGCAAAGATGCGAAGAGCGAAGAGGGGATTGAGGCGCTGCGCAATACCTATAAATCGCGCTTTGCACAGGAGTCAGTCATGCGCGTTGACCAGCCGGTCTGCGTGCACTTTTAATTTGCATCTGATGAAAGGCCCGGGTTGCGGCTAACGCCTTACCCGGGCTACGCAACCTCAGTTCGTGCGAGCTGGCAGCCCGGGCAAGGCGCTCTGCGCCGCCCCCGGGATCACAGGCAATAACTGCGGTTACAGTACCAGACCAGCAAAGCTGGCAGAGAGCAGGCTGACCAGCGTTGCGCCATACACCAGCCGCAGGCCAAAGCGGGAAACGATATTCCCCTGCTGCTCGTTCAGACCCTTAATCGCCCCGGCGATGATGCCGATAGAAGCGAAGTTGGCGAAGGAGACCAGGAACACTGATAAGATACCCAGCCCGCGCGGCGTCATGCTGGCAGCGATTTTTTGTAGCTCAATCATGGCGACAAATTCATTGGCCACCAGCTTAGTCGCCATAATACTGCCGGCGCTCAGCGCATCGCTTAGTGGGATACCAATCAGCCACGCCAGCGGATAGAAGACATAGCCGAGTATCTGCTGGAAGCTCAGGCCAAACAGGGTGGCGAAGAGCGCGTTAATGGCGCTAATTAAGGCGATAAAGCCAATCAGCATCGCCAGAATAATCATGGCGACTTTGAATCCGGCCAGAATATATTCACCGAGCATTTCAAAGAAGCTCTGCGATTCATGAAGCTTCTCAAGCTTGATCTCTTCCTCGCTGCCTGGTCGCGTCGGATTAATGATCGACAGCACAATAAAAGTGCTGAACATATTCAGGATCAGCGCGGCAACGACATATTTCGCGTCGAGCATACTCATATAAGCGCCGACAATGGACAGCGAAACCGTCGACATTGCAGTGGCCGACATGGTGAACAGGCGGCGCGAAGAGAGGTCGCCGAGCACGCCCTTATAGGCAATAAAGTTCTCTGATTGCCCGAGGATCAGCGAACTGACCGCGTTGAAAGATTCCAGCTTACCCATACCGTTAACTTTCGATAACAGGGTACCAATCAGGCGAATAAAAATCGGCAGAATACGCCAGTGCTGAAGAATACCGATGAGCGCGGAGATAAAGACAATAGGGCACAGCACGCCAAGGAAAATAAACGCCAGCCCTTTTTCACTCATGCCGCCAAATACAAAGTTGGTGCCTTCGGCGGCAAAGCCGAGCAGTGATTCAAAAAAGGATGCGATATTTTTCACTAGCCACAGGCCGCTTTCGGCGTGGAGAAAAAAGAAAGCCAGGGCAACTTCAATAATAATTAACTGGATAATATAGCGAATGCGGATTTTTTTACGGTCGTAGCTGGCAAGCCAGGCAAGGGCGAGGATAACCACCAGCGCCAGCAGGAAGTGCAAGAATTGAGTCATGTCGTTTATTTCGCAGGTCAATAAGGCCGCCATTTAGCCACAGCCGGGCAGCCGGGTAAATATCTGGCGCAAAAAATCCCGTCCTCCTGCCCGAGGGGCCTGGGTTGCGAGATAATCGCGCAAGTCATTATTTGTTCGCGACTGATTTACAAATCGTCATCATTCACTCCACATTTCACTTGTGTTTCTGATTATTGTAATGATAATCACTATCATAAATATTTACCTATCTTTGCATCAGTTGACTGCGGTTCACATTTAAGGGTGTTGGCATGTTTGTCCCATTTCTCATCATGTTACGTGAAGGCCTGGAAGCTGCGCTGATTGTCAGCCTGATTGCCAGCTATCTGAAACGCACCCAGCGCGGTAGCTGGATTGGCGTCATGTGGATTGGGGTGCTGCTTGCGGCGGCGCTGTGCCTGGGCCTCGGAATTTTTATCAACGAAACCACCGGCGAGTTTCCGCAGCGCGAGCAGGAGCTGTTCGAAGGCATCGTGGCGGTGGTGGCGGTGTGCATTCTGACCTGGATGGTGTTCTGGATGCGTAAGGTGTCGCGCAACGTCAAACAGCAGCTTGAGCAGGCGGTTGATAATGCCCTCCAGCGTGGAAATAACCACGGCTGGGCGCTGGTGATGATGGTTTTTTTCGCCGTCGCGCGTGAAGGCCTGGAATCGGTCTTCTTCCTGCTCGCCGCTTTCCAGCAGGATGTCGGAATCTGGCCGCCCATCGGCGCGATGCTCGGCCTGGCGACGGCCATCGTTTTAGGGTTCCTGATCTACTGGGGCGGCATCCGCATGAATCTCGCCGTCTTTTTCAAATGGACCAGCCTGTTTATTTTACTGGTGGCCGCAGGCCTCGCCGCGGGGGCTATCCGCGCCTTCCATGAGGCCGGACTGTGGAACCATTTCCAGGCGGTCGCCTTCGACCTGAGCAACGTCATTTCGACGCACACCCTATTCGGCACGCTGCTGGAAGGGATCTTCGGCTATCAGGAAACGCCGACCGTCAGCGAAGTGGCGGTCTACTTTATCTATTTGATCCCGGCGCTGGTGCTGTACGTCTCGCCGCCGGGTAAAAAAACCACCGCATCCCGGGCAGCGTAGTCGGGCATCGCGGATTGCAATAGTGACAACATACTTATCGAAAGGGATGGTCATGATGAATCATTTTCGTCGTAATGCGCTGCAGCTTACGCTTGCTGCGCTGTTCAGCTCGGCTTTTTACGCCCAGGCGGCCGATATTCCGCAGGTCAAAGTGACCGTCACCGACAAACAGTGCGAGCCGATGAACGTCACCGTGAAGGCGGGTAAAACCCAGTTCATCATTCAGAACCACAGCCAGAAAGCGCTGGAGTGGGAGATTCTGAAAGGGGTGATGGTGGTGGAAGAGCGGGAGAATATCGCCCCCGGCTTTACGCAAAAGCTGACGGCCAACCTGCAGCCGGGTGAATATGATATGACCTGCGGCCTGCTGACTAACCCGAAAGGCAAACTGACGGTGACCGGCGAGGCGACCAAAGATGCCGCCAAAGCCGATGCGCTGCTCAGCCTGGGTGAAGCTATTACCGCCTATAAAGCCTGGGTCACCGCCGAGACCGCGGAGCTGGTTAGCGGCACGAAAGCCTTTACCGATGCGGTGAAAGCGGGCGATATCGAGAAGGCGAAAGCGCTGTACGCGCCGACGCGCCAGCACTATGAACGTATTGAACCGATCGCCGAACTGTTCTCCGATCTCGATGGCAGCATTGACGCCCGCGAGGATGACTACGAGAAAAAAGCCGAAGATCCGAAATTCACCGGCTTCCACCGGCTGGAAAAAGCGCTGTTTGGCGATAACAGCGTCAAGGGAATGGATAACTATGCCGATCAATTGAACGCTGACGTTCTCGAGCTGCAAAAACGCATTAGCGAACTGGCGTTCCCGCCGTCAAAAGTGGTCGGCGGCGCGGCCGGTCTGATTGAAGAAGTGGCCGCCAGCAAAATCAGCGGCGAAGAAGATCGCTACAGCCATACCGACCTGTGGGATTTCCAGGCCAACATTGACGGCGCGCAGAAAATCGTCGACCTGCTGCGTCCGCAGCTGCAAAAAGAGAACAGCGCGCTGCTGGCGAAGGTGGATGCCAACTTCAAAAAGGTGGACGCCATTCTCAGCAAATACCGCACCAAAGATGGCTTTGAGACCTATGACAAGCTGACGGATGCCGATCGTAACGCGCTGAAAGGCCCGATCACCACGCTGGCGGAAGATTTGGCCCAGCTGCGCGGGATCCTGGGTCTGGACTAAGGCGATGGCTGAGCAAAAATATGATGTTAATCAACCGTCCCGGCGGCGGTTGTTAAAAGGGATCGGCGCGCTTGGCGGCGCGCTGGCGATATCCGGCGGCTGTCCGGTGGCGCACGCGGCAAAAGACAATAGCTCTCCGGGCACGGTGTCGCCGGATGCGCGTCAGGAAGCGCAGCCGTTTTATGGTCCACATCAGGCAGGGGTGCTGACCCCGCAGCAGGCGTCGATGATGATTGTCGCCTTTGATGTGCTGGCCAGCGATAAAGCGGACCTTGAGCGGCTGTTTCGCCTGCTGACCCGGCGTATCGCCTTTCTGACCAAAGGCGGTCCCGCGCCGGAGACGCCGAACCCGCGGCTGCCGCCGATGGACTCAGGCATTCTCGGGCCGTGGATCGCCCCGGATAATTTGACGATCACCGTCTCGGTGGGGCATTCGCTGTTTGACGAGCGTTTCGGTCTGGCTAATCATGCGCCGAAGAGGCTGCAAAAGATGACGCGTTTTCCGAACGATTCGCTGGATGCGGCGCTGTGCCACGGCGATCTGCTGCTGCAAATTTGCGCCAACACCCAGGATACGGTGATTCACGCCCTGCGGGATGTGATTAAGCACACCCCGGATTTGCTCAGCGTGCGCTGGAAGCGGGAAGGGTTTATCTCCGACAGCGCCGCGCGCAGCAAGGGTAAAGAGACGCCGGTGAATCTGCTGGGCTTCAAAGACGGCACCGCGAATCCGGTGAGCACCGATAAGGCGCTAATGGATAAAGTGGTGTGGGTCACCGCCGACCAGGGAGAGCCAGCGTGGGCGACGGGCGGCAGCTATCAGGTGGCGCGGATTATTCAGTTCCACGTTGAGTTCTGGGATCGCACGCCGCTGAAAGAGCAGCAGACTATTTTTGGCCGCGATAAACTGAGCGGCGCGCCGCTTGGGATGCAGCACGAGCACGATGTCCCGGATTACAGCAAAGACCCTGACGGCGATACCATTGCGCTCGATAGCCACATTCGTCTGGCGAACCCGCGTACCCCGGAAACCGAATCCAGCCTGATGATGCGCCGGGGCTATAGCTATTCGCTGGGGGTGACCAATTCCGGCCAGCTGGACATGGGGCTGCTGTTTGTTTGCTACCAGCACGATCTGGAAAAAGGCTTCCTGACGGTGCAAAAGCGCCTGAATGGAGAAGCGCTGGAGGAGTACGTGAAGCCCATTGGCGGCGGCTATTTCTTTGTTCTGCCGGGGGTTATCGACGGTCGGCATTATCTCGGGCAATCGCTGCTCGAAGCCTGACGTACCTGCCCGCAAGGGCAGGGCGTTTTCTGCTGTTTTTCCATTCATTTTTTGTATTTCCTGCCTTGTTTCATTTTTCTGTAATCTTATAGTCGGAAACTCTCCTCAGCTGCGATGAGAATTATTTGTTGTCTGTGTGTGAAAAATAAGTTGCGCTTAGAATTATTTCTGATGTACTTATTACAGGCGCGGTAGTTCTCGGCAGTAGTCTCGTTTCATTATGGAGATCGCGAATGCCCGATTGCTGTAACGGAAAACGTCAAACCCCAGACCGTACTTATCAGCACGGGAGCCCAACTTCCGGCCGCGATTTTCACACCGCAAAATCCTTCTCCTCTATCAAAGAAAACCAGAACCCAGGCAAGGTTACCGGTGCGCGTAGCCGTGACCCTCTGCCAATTCGTCAGGCAAGCAATGGCTTACAAGGAAGCCAAACCTCAATCGTTAGTGCGCATAATCGCGTCGATCGTGGCGCGTGTGATGTAAACCAACAACGCAAGGTGCTATCCATGGGAAGACAAAAAGCAGTGACCAGAGCTCGTCGTGAGGCCAAACGTGTGCTGAGACAGGATTCGCGAAGCCATAAGCAGCGCGAAGAAGAATCGGTCACATCGCTTGTGCAAATGAGTGGCGTAGAAGCCATTGGCATGGCGCGGGATAGCCGCGATCTATCGCCAATTGAAGCGCGCAATGAGGCTCAGGCGCATTATTTGAACGCCATCGACAATAAACAGCTGATCTTTGCCACGGGCGAGGCCGGGTGCGGTAAGACCTGGATTAGCGCGGCGAAAGCTGCTGAAGCCCTGATTCATAAAGATGTGGACAGAATTATTGTTACCCGTCCCGTTCTGCAGGCCGACGAAGACCTCGGCTTCTTACCGGGAGATATCGCCGAGAAGTTTGCTCCCTATTTCCGCCCGGTTTATGACGTGCTGGTGAGAAGGCTGGGGGCTTCCTTTATGCAATACTGCCTGCGCCCGGAAATCGGCAAGGTGGAAATCGCGCCGTTCGCCTATATGCGCGGACGTACATTTGAAAATGCGGTGGTGATTCTGGACGAGGCCCAGAACGTGACCGCGGCGCAAATGAAAATGTTTTTGACCCGCCTCGGGGGGAATGTGACGGTTATCGTCAACGGCGACATCACCCAGTGCGATTTACCTTCAGGCGTGCGGTCGGGTCTGGCCGATGCGCTGGCGCGTTTTGAGGAAGATGAAATGGTGGGGATCGTGCGCTTTACGACGGACGATTGCGTGCGTTCGATGCTTTGCCAGCGCGCGTTGAAAGCCTACTACTGATAGTTTCTTAGTCTGCAAAGCCCGGGAAACCGGGCTTTGTTTTTGCTTAATTACAGCAAGGCCTGCAGTGAAGGGCTGGTCATCGTGGCTTCAAAGGGAATGATATCAGCCTTCGCGACGCCAGATTGCTGAAAGGGGTCCAGGCTTAACCGATTTTGCAGCGCAGCCATATCATCGCCTTTAGCCAGAATCACGCCTCCGGACCTGGGGATTTTACGCCCCGACGCGAGAAATATTCCCTCAGCATACCCTTGCTTAAGCCATTCCACGTGTGCGGCAAGCTGGGCATCTACTTCTTCAAGCGGTTTAATGTAAGTCAGAACAACAACGGCAATAGTGCTCATATTCCTTCCTGGATAGTGAGTGGTAACGCTTCGGCAGTTTATCATTAGCGTGGATAGTGTTTCAGGCTCTTTTATCACCTTTAGCAGGAGTGCGCTATGAATGAAAATAACAGCGGTTTGCTGAACTATATTGAATTGCTTAAGTCGCATGAAGCGGCTTTAAAAAACAAATTACTCGCCGGCGATAAAAGTAAATCTGACCGGTGGCTATTTATCGGGTTAGTGGGGATGGTTCTGGTTTCCTTTGGCGCAATGGGCGGGTATATGCTGATCAAGCCCTCAGGCCGCTGGCTTATTGATTTGTCGATCGTACTCATAGCACTTTCCTATGTAGTGCTGATTCTCATGCCAATCATTAAAATCTACCAGCAGCGAAACACGATAAAATACTTCTTCACCATGCCGCTCAGCGCCAGCGTAGAACAAAATATTAAAAAAGAGGCCTTAACCGACGAGCATTTTCTTGCGGATTTTGTACGCTTAGGCAAGCCTACCCTGGAGTTGGGGCTGCTCGAGATAAAGCACGAACGTGAGTTTCTGAGTAAAAGAATCAATCTTATTGTCGGCCCCGTCGATAAACTTGGTATTCTGCCAGGGATAATCTCTATGGTTATTACGTTAGCAAAACCTGTAGCAGGTCATGATTGGGTTATGGGGCTGGCATATGGCTATATCGGTCTGGTCGTTCTCTCTTTGTCGTTTATAAATTTATTGGTGAAGTACGACCGCGTCATATCGTTAACCGAGGTTGCTCTTTCGCGCTGCGATGAAGTGAAGGGCGATGTGCAGGGGTGAGGGCGGTCATAAAATGGCGGTGAATGATATGTAGCGAGAAGGATGGCCGCGCCGTGACTCTATTTCGGCCGGTCGGGGCTTCTCATCCCCCCGGTGGCGTGCAATAGACGAAAAAAAAGCCCGTACTTGCGTATGAGCTCTTCTTAAAATATGGCGGTGAGGGGGTCTGCCATATTTATGTTCATTATCATTCGCGTTAATCATAATTATTTCTTTATATACAACGTGTTGTCATTATTCTTTGTTCGCTGGCGTATTGCTATCTTTTCGTAAATCCGTCATTTTATGCAGTACAGGATGCATTACAGAAGAGTGGGGATTATGCCAAAGAAAGCCAGAGAACTGTCCGCCTTAGCTGTTTCCAGACTTAAAGCGGAAGGTCGCTATGCTGTGGGTGGTGTTGACGGATTGTATCTGCGGATCGCCGGACGCTCACGCGCATGGGTCCTTTGCGTTGCGATGGGAACCCGAATCAACAGGGCAGGTAAGGCCGTTCCCCGGCGACTGAATATGGGTCTTGGCCCTTATCAGGAAGTTTCACTGGCAGAAGCGCGTGATAAGGCGCGTGAACTGCGCAGGCAGATCCGTAATGGCATTGATCCGCTCAAAGAAAAACATGCCCAAAAAGCACATCAGGAAAAAACAGCCCGTAAACAGAAGACGTTCCACGAATGTGCGGAAGCCGTACTGGAAATTAAGGGGCGCGAACTGAAGAGCAAAAAGCATGTCGCACAGTGGCGTTCTTCACTGGAGACATATGCTTATCCGGTTATTGGTCAGAAAAGAGTGGGTGAGATTACCAAGACCGATCTGCTGGCGATACTGGAACCCATCTGGTTAACCAAAAACGAAACCGCCAGCCGCGTGCGTGGTCGTATTGAAACTGTGCTGGATTACGCTAAAGCGAAAGAATACCTTGAAGGGGATAACCCCGCGGCGTGGAAGGGGATGCTGAAGCCGCTGCTGCCAATGCCAAGTAAGGTGCAGAACAAAAAACATCATGCTGCGTTGCCGTATGGTGAACTTGGTACGTTTATGACTGAACTTCGCACCCGGACAGGTATATCTGCCAGAGCACTGGAATTTTCTGTTCTGACCGTGGCCCGTTCCGGTGAAATTCGTGGTGCTGTGTGGGATGAAATCGATCTGGCGGCAAAAACATGGACTATTCCGGCAGAAAGGATGAAGGCCAGTAAAGAACATCGTGTTCCGTTGTCTGATGCGGCGGTGGCATTGCTCAGAATGCTGCCCCGGTTTAAGGACAATAACCTTGTTTTCCCTGCTCCGCGCGGCGGGCAACTGTCGGATATGTCATTAACAGCGGTATTAAAACGCATGGGCCGCAGCGATTTAACCCAGCATGGTTTTCGCTCCACGTTCAGGGAATGGGCCGGGGAGACCACATCCTATCAGCGGGAAGTGATTGAACATGCGCTGGCCCATCAGTTAGCGGATAAAGCAGAAGCAGCCTACCAGCGCGGCACCCTGTGGCCCAAACGCGTTGCGCTGATGGATGACTGGACCGATTATTGCGGATATGAGCCTGTCGATAAGGCAGCATAAACAGAAGGGATGCGAATGAAAGCAAGTGAAGTGATGGTGTCGGTAAAACGATGGTTCAGCCTGAGCAATTATGATGTTTTACAGGAGATCACGGCTGGCGACCTGAGCGATGAAATCAACCGGCGAGCTTCACTGCTACGGTATGATTTCGATTACGGGAATGATACCCGTCGCCTGCGATGTCTGGAGTATGAAGCCCGGATACTGGCGGGCAATCCCCTTCTGGTCAGTTCCACGACAAAAGCACCAACGGCCCGGAAAATCAATCCTCTCACTGACGCCAGCCTTCATGTCCGGCATATCACGGTCGCGGATATTGGTCGTTATGAAGCCCGGCTGCGTGAACTGGATTTACTCCGGCGCGGTGATGGCTCGTCAGGACTCGTATCGAAAGAGGATGGCAGACGCAGGCTGACAGATATTGATGAGCTGAACGCCGATCACCCGCTGTATCTGTGGCTGAATATCGCCTTGCTGACTGATGAGGAAGTGGTGGAGCATGTGAAAAGAATGCTTCCCCGGTGGCGAAAGGAGTATGGCACTGGCGAACCGGCGATTAACACGTCCCGGTTTGGCCTCAGTACGGTGAAAAAGCTGATCCACTACAGGATTATCCCGATGCTGGATCTGATGCTGTGGGAAAAACGCAATGGTGCCCGGATCTCGTATGAACAGATGTCGAGACTGCTCTATCCCGATGACTCGAACGTGATCAGAGGAGGCGCTCAGATTAAGGATACCGACAGGCCGCTTGCTGAAAGGGCACTGGCGCGTGAATTTGACCGTCTGTTTAACCTCTGGCTGAGCAAAAATGACTACCTTATGGACACAAAAATCGCTGATGTGATGAAGATGGACGAGGAGGAGACAGTCTGAGCTTGTCCCACTCCACGACGGGGCAGTAACGAAGGCTGGCCCCGTTTTTCAAAACCAGCGAAATCCACAAAATTTATTTTTCCCCGAAAACCGCACCCCGCTATTTTCCCGAAGAAAAGAGTTATCTGATGTCTGCATCCGGCGATGTCAGTTCTGGCTACCATAGCTCCTGTTGAAACAAAACAGGAGATAAAGATGAAAAACGACATAACGAATAGATTTATCCGCGTCCCGGAAGTATTAAGACGAGTGGGCTTTGGTCGAACCAAGCTGTATGAACTTATCCGGCAGGGCCGCTTTCCTGAGCAGGTGAAGATAGGGCCGAGGACGGTCGCTTTTGTTGAAAGTGAAATCGATGAATGGATTGAAGCCACTATTCGGAACTCACGCCAGAACGCAGCATAAAACATAAATACTGTTTCCGGGTGAATAGATATTTTTACGCTCAGGGACTCTTATTATCTTAAACAATAAAAGGGCAACATATGAAAATAGAACTTAATACGATAGAGCAGTTTATCAGTGAAGCAACGGATTCGTATAACCGTTATATGAATAAGCGACTGCGAAACCAGCCCGTGCATTTCTACCACTTGCTGAAGAATAAGGAGGATATGAATGAAGTGATTGAAAATATTATCGAGAAAACAAAGAAAAGTTTTTATGGGACTGAAGGCGAGCAAAAAAAGGAACGGATCTTCGGGAGTGTTAACTATGCGAAAGTAAAGCAATATCTTCGTGAGCTTTGGATTGTCTATAAGAGTGTATATCGCTGATTCAGCCATAAAATATCTACTTAAATATTAAACTAAAGAGGAAATAAAAATGAATACATTTAAAAATAAATCTACTGAAATCTTTTATGTTGTGTCTTTGCATATCTATGCGGAGCTTTTTAACTCAAAGGATAAAACGACCAGTAATATGATTATAACGCATGTAATGGATCATGATTTTGTCTGTAAACTAATCGATCTGGCGATGAGAAATGCAGAGAAGCATCTTCTGAAAAAAGCATGGAAAAAGAACGCTGTTGGAAAACTGGCTGAGGTGGATTTTAAAGAGGTTAAGCAGGCATTAGCCAAGATGCATTACACTGTTCTGGCGGAATCCCTATGCTGACAGGTACTTATTTGTATCGGCCCCTTCATGGGGCTGATAATCGGACGATTAAGGTGCTGTTCTGTGGAGAGACTTGTTTTGCTGCTGTTCGAAGGTTGAACCAATGCCTGAAAACTGGTCAGGGCACTCTATTTGTAACTATAAATTTGATTGAGATCATTTTTTAATGGAAAATTAGCGTATGACACATTGATAATCTCTTTTATGGAAGCATATGTAATTGATGACCTTAACAAGGATATTACATGAGCACTGCAACTGACTTTAAGACACTCCTCGACAATATAAAAATAGATAATGCAGGCCAGATTAGTAAAAGGTATGGTCGTATAACTAAGGTTTTGAACCAATACTTTTATAACTTAGATTCTAAGACAGCCAATTCACTACAGGTTGGTTCCTATGGGCGCTTCACAGGAATTCGGGGGATCTCTGATCTTGATATGCTTTACTTTCTACCTGCAACTTCATGGCCAAGATTCCGAGATCGACAATCGTATTTATTACAGGTTGTGAAAACAGAAATCAAGAAAATTTTCAAAAATACGGATATTCGCGGTGATGGGCAAGTTGTTGTTGTTAAATTTAAGAATCAAGAGGTTGAAGTAGTTCCTGTATTCAGTAATGAAGATGGAACTTTTACATACCCGGATACACATGATGGTGGATCGTGGAAGGTATGTAACCCTAGGGCCGAAATGTCGTCTTTTAGGGCACTGAATGATGATAGGAAGGGACATCTGAGACGTCTATCTAAAATGATTCGAGCGTGGAAAGCTCGTCATGAAGTTGAGATAAGTGGATTCTTAATTGATACACTGTGTTATAATTTTTTCTCTAATCTAACTGAATATGATGATAAGAGTTTCAAAAGTTATGATCAACTTTCGCTTGATTTTTTCACTTTCTTAGAGAATGAAGGTGATCGAGTATTTTATTATGCTCCCGGTAGTCGCTCAAAAGTGAGCGTAAAAAAATCATTTAATAAATTAGCAAAATTAACAAAAGAATATTGTGAAGAAGCTTTATCTGCTACAAGTGAAAACTCAAGAAACTTAGCTTGGAAGAAAGTTTTTGGCAGGCCTTTTCCAAATTATACGACAAAATCACTCAGTAATGTCAATGTATCTGAACAGTTTATTGAAGATCAATATGAGATGAATTTATATGGTCATGTTTCGATAGAGTGTGAGATTAGAAAGAATAATTTATTGGAAGCTCTTCTTTCAAATATTCTTGGCGAAGGGCATGATATTAGCACAAATCGCAAGTTAAGATTCTATGTTGATGAGATAAATAATATATCTCACCCATATAAGATTAAATGGAAAATAAAAAATGTAGGTGATGAAGCTGAGCGCCGAGGAAATTTTAGAGGTGAAATTTTAGACGATGAAGGAGGTTCTGAGCGTTTCGAGACCGCAGATTTCTCAGGACCTCATTTTGTTGAATGTTATGTTATTTATGGCAACCAAGTTGTAGCAAGAGATAGAATCGACGTACCTATACATAATTAGTCCCACTTTATGTTAGGTTAGTGTTAAACTAACATTAACCTAACATATCATAATGGTGAGTCAGATGGACAAAAATATATTAGAAGGGCAATTAAGAGAGTGCTATGGAAGGGTCGTTTATACACATAAAACTCATGAGAAATGTGCAGATATTCTTCAAAACAAACTAAGCTGCATGAAAAATTTACAGCTAGTTCTTTTAGCAATAACTACCGGTAGTTTTATAACCACTGTAGTGGGTGATGCTAAAATAGGTGCTATCATTGGGTCAATACTTTCCGCTATACTTCTCTTTCTAAATTCATATTTAAAGGATTATGATTTAGGAACTATAGCTCAAAAGCACAGACAAGCTGCTGGAGATATGTGGTTAATTAGGGAGAGATATTTATCTCTGCTTACTGACTTGAAAATGCAAACTAAAAGTATAGAGGAAATTCTCCACGAAAGAGATGCTCTGATGAATGAACTTTCTGCAATTTATATGGGAGCACCATCCACGAATTACAAGGCATATTCAATGGCTCAAAAGGCGCTGAAGGAACTTGAGGATATGACTTTTTCTGATGAGGAAATCGATAAATTCCTTCCCACTGAATTGAAACGTAAATGAATTTATGAATCCATAGATGAACTAATTTGTATTAGCTCAAACCAGATCTGACAGTTATCGGTTATTTATATATATCTGTCAGATTACATTTAGTTTAAGCTCTTTTCAGTCCAGACGCTTTTCCATCAAGTAATATTTTTAAAACCGCCAAATTATATTGACGGCTTTATTTGTGATCAGAGCGCGAAGTCATCCAGCGTTTTACCAGCTTCAATTGCAGCAGCGATTGCTTTAGGAGTGCGGCCCTGACCCGTCCAAGTCTGCTCATTACCGTTTTCATCTGTATATTTGTATTTAGCAGGACGAGGAGCACGAGTTGATTTTGCTTTAGGCTGAGATGAGCCAACAGCAGCAAGGAGTTCAGCCGGGTCAATACCATCTTCTAACAGTTTCTGACGGAAGGCTTGCAGCTTAGCCTGACGTTCTTCTTGTTCTTTACGGGCTATGTTTTCTTCCTCACGACGATCTTCAACGACAGCAGAGAGTTTTTCCAGCATCTCTTCCAGAGTTGCCAGATCTGTTTCACGAGCATGTGCACGAAGTGTACGAATATTGTTCAGTGCCTTGAGAGCTTCACTCATAGTATGTCATCAGGTGTTTTAAAAAGGCGATTAATAGAAATAATGTATGCTGTGTTCTTGTATAGTCAAAAAACAACCCGTAAATAATATAGTAAATATTGTCGGTTAAGCAATCTTAAAAAATCCCATTTGATACGGATAACATAAAGCAGTTCTTTAAAGAGACATTTTCCTGCGCTTCTGGCTTGATGGTTCGAACTCTGACGAGATGTGAGAGAGTTGATCAAGGCTATGTTCAATTGAACGCTGGAACTCAACAGCGGCTTCTGTACGCTGTTTTATGACCAAGGCAACAATTTCTTCATCACTTTTTTCTGAAATGGCCTTGCGGTATAATACACGTTCGTTAAACAGATCAAGATAACCTGATGATTTTGCTGATGTATTAGCTTTTGAACTGCTGATAGGATTTAACTCGTTAATAAAGTATTCAATAAAGTATTCAATAAAGTATTCAATAAGAGATTCTCTCTTTTTTTCCAGCCTGCGAAGTTCAGTATGTGCAGACTTAAATTTTTGAGCCTTAACCAATGGAACATCATCAGAACGTAGCCTACGATATTCATTCCTGTATACCTCTATCGAAATATGATTTTTTAGTTCTTTGACTGTATTTATGTATTCGATTAAATCACTGTTGTCTGTCTTTACTTTTCTCATATAAAACCTCGTTATAAAATGATTGGTATATTATATATTATGAAGTGAGGGGGAAGTGTCAAATTAGCGTGGATTATTGATTTTAAATAACGCATCTTTTTATGTTCATTCCTATTCATTATGACGTTAATTATATTGCCAAGCAGTGATTGAGTGATGTATTATTTGACGTTTAGCGATTGAGTCAAACTTAAGGATGAAAAATGGCGTCTATAGATGAAAGATTTCTTGATTTTATTAGAACTAAGAAAAACAATATAGTATTGGACGATATAAAGAATGATTTCAAGAAAAATGATGGTACTAACTCTAAAATGGCAGACTACTTGTTATTTGATCGAGAGATTATTTTAGAACAAAAATTACTCACAAATGACAGAACTGATTTGATTAATGAAAAACTTAATGAATTAGCCAAGACAGATGAATGGCTCAAAAAACGTTGGTTTGGCAGTGTTCATATTGAGGAGTTGATTCAACAGCACCCTGATTCAGATGATTTCAGAAAAAATATAATGGATTATGCTTATAGAAATATTAAGGATCTTGTAGCAACAGCCAATAGGCAGATTAGATCAACAAAACAATCTTTAAATATCCCTAATGCAGTCGGTGGACTTGTTATTCTTAATGAAAAAATAATGCCCTATGAATCAGAGAATGTAATGACAGAACTTAATTTTCTTGTTGAAAATCCTCATTATGAACATGTTGACTTTGTTCTCTATATATCAGAACTACGTAGAACAACACATAATATGATTGATATGTCAGCAATGATAAAAAGCAGATCTTCAAGATATGAGTTTGTAAGTTGGTATATAAAAAATGTTTTCTCATTCGATTTCGCTTCATTTTTTAATCACCCCATACAATTTTTATAGTAGGGTGGGAGTTTGTTAAAATGCATTGGCTTTATGGAGCTGTCATTCAGATAGGAGTTGCTTGAGAAAATCTCTTTCTTAAAACTACTATGTTTTGCCTTGGCAATTAATTTTATTATCTTCTGCGTTCTTTTTGGTATTTGTTTTTTTGTCCTTCAAGTAATAAGTTTTCATGAAGGTTAAGCGATCACCATTAAACATATAGTCTGGATTAATAAAATAATAGTTCTGTATCATGGTCTCAGCAATAAATTTCTTGTCAGCAAGTTCTTTCATCCCTTTGAAATATGTCGTTCTTGATATTTTTACGATCTCTTGATCAATAATATCGAATGACATTAATATCGTGTCTGTATCTTTATTATCTCTGATAGCAAGATACAGTATCTTGAATACTTTCTTACCGGATGAGGATAAACCCTCAATAGCTGATACGCCATCCACATAAAGTTTCACAAACTGTGTCTTGTCTACTTCCATTGATTGAAAGAAACCACCATGTCCAACCTGTTCTCCTGTATTTTCATTTACTACGGCTAAGCGATCTTTACCTGTAGAAATACGTCTGACGCCTGTTTTTGTATGTAGATTTGTATCATTAAGAAATGGGTTTTTAGTATGACGCGGGAGACCTCTTCTTGATTTCTTTACTTCAGTTTGTATCTTATTTTCTATCATGGTATTTACTCCTTTATTTTTTTAGTTATACATTTAAGTAAATACTATATTCTGTGTGCAAGTCAATACTTAAAGTTTATATTTTTTAAAATAACTAAAACTTAATGTTTTTACTTATGAAACTTGTAGTGCGACAGCATATATATAAATAATACTTTATCATTTTTATTTTAGAATAGTTATCAACTTAAGTACCGGGATTCGGGACTTTAACTCCCGGATGTCGGTACTTTGTTTTAAGCTATAGCTGGCTTGAGAGCATTTTTCTTCTTCATTATTCAAATAGCGAAGCTTTGGATGACATTTTAAAGGATGTAATATTGAAAATAGTTCTTCTTTTTAGTTGATTGGTGCCTTATCAAAATAGCACCAGTGGTGTTATCTGTGTTATTTTTCCTACTATGTTATTACAGCGAAGTGATTGTTTTCTACAATCACGAACCGCTGCTATTATCGGGACTGCTTGATTAATTTTACTTTAACTTTATATGCGTCTACGACGCGATATTTTTTGGATAAATCCAATATTAACAGGGGCAAGCCCTGTTCAGCAGAGTGATTGTTCGCAACAATCACGAAGTGCTGCTACCAAGGATATAGTTTTCCTATACGTTTAAGAGCAAATGCTATATGTCTAAAGGGAAAAACTATGTTTAAACATAGGATCTAAACTCATCCTCATGAGGAAAAGAGATCAAAAAATGATCGAGTACTTTTGTTTTTATTTAATAGGCAGGTGATGAATAAAATAAAAATGTCAGCGTCAGGGCGTAGCTGTGCGTCAGCACAGAGATAAAGATTTTTTCAAAAAGTAGTTTAAAAATAAGAGGAAAAATCATGGTTAAAACATAGATAAATTTGATTTTCACGAGCGCGATGTAGTATTAAATAGTAATAAATAAAAAAGGGAAAAACAAATTAAAAATATTAAAATGATAACGCTCTTTCATCCCCATGAAAAAACACCATTTATGATCTGTATTGTAAACAAAGTAAAAGATACTGAATATGGAATAAAACTCACTCTTGAAAATGGCAATGATATATATGTCAATAATTATAGCCATTATCTGTTATCGGAGTCTGTAAGTCGTTGCGTTAAAGATACGTTGAAAAATATTTATATTCGCTTGGTTTCAGAACTCACACATATGAGTGAAGAAACTATAAAATCACAGATGTTATAAACTGAGTTATCAGTTTCAGATATTGTGATGTAATCCATAAGGTCAATGGTTTTGGGCTGATTCTATATCCAGAGCTATCAACGAACATAAGTCAGGTTAAAGTCGAATGCGGTAAGGGGCAGTGTTCTGGTAAAATGCTTTATCTGATAGTGTCAGGAGGTGATGAGCGATGGAAGGTAAGTTAATTTTTTGTTCTGATGCAATACTACGGTTTCAGTCCGATTACGATGAAACCGCTGCTGTTCCATTGCTATCCATCCAGAACGTGATCGCCAATACAGATCCCTTCTTTCTTCTCCGTTTCTTCCACCATACCGTTCTGATTGAAGAAGGAACAACGCTGGCAAGTATCTTCTTGGCTATAGAGCCATGGAAGGCGTTGTTAGCAGCTTATCTGGACAGAGATGTTGGTGCTTATATAGATGAGGTAAGAAAACCGTCCGGGCCAACGACATGGGATATTGAATGGATCGGAATTGACCGTCGAAGCTCTGTTTATCGCGCTTACAAGCGTCAGGATATGGAAGAAGGGGAGGATTTTTCGACCTATTTTAATCGCGAGCTATTCCCGACTGATGAGTTTGACATAGAAAGTAGCTGTGATGCTTCCGGCTTTATCAAAGGAGATAAAGAACGCTGGAGTATCAGCGGTGATGTTCACGAAATAAAAAACCTGCCGGTGATCCTCTATAGCAAACAGACGCTGATGACTTCACCGAAAGACGGCTTACTGGAGAAAAGCGTATCAGGGGTGCAGAGTTCCAAGCATAGCTGCTTCGTTTATGGCGATACCTCGTTTTCTTTCAGTGAGGTAATGGAAGCCATCTTCATTAGTGGGCTGTTCTTCTATGCGCCAAGAGACGCAGCCAGTAGTCTTGATGAACTGAAAGCGAGTTTGGCTGGGCTGGAAAAAGAACTGGCCGAAGTACCAAAAGTGGATTCGACTGGCAATGAAACAGATAAAGAACCTTCTATAGTCGTAGCCGAAGGTGCTTTTGATTCGGTCACAGCTCACATGGAAACAGAAGCTGAGGAGTGGCAATCCATTAAGAAGCTGCGCCAGCGAGAAGGTGAGCTACCCATACGTATTGGCAACATCAAAGTGGCTGAGGCTCCAGAGTTGTATTTGTGTGGGAAACGTTTAGATGTATCATCATGATTATTAATATGCTTAATCTTATGGTTATATTTGGTGCTTTTAATGGATGTAAAATATGAAAAATAGAACAAAAAATAAGATGGTGGTTGATGCAACTGAGTTATTACTTGATGAATGGCTACAATTAATTAAAGAAAACGACAAAAAACAGTGTTATTTAATTAATGACTGTTGTTTTCCAACGGATAAAATGCTAGGTGAGTATATTAATAATATTAATGAAAGGAATGATGATGAGGTTAGATATTTGATCTCAAAGTTTCTGATATCCGGGGGGAGATATTATTCAGATGATTCTATTTTACAGTTTTTCAATACATTTTCTCAGGAAAGAAAGCAAGAGCTTCTAAGTCGCTTTACATTTTATCAGCGATTAACATCGATTAAGGATTGGCACAATGTATGGCCCTCAATTACTTGGGTGTTAGATTTATTACCCCATTTCCCTTATGAAGCGCTAAATGCAATCCGGTCTTATTTTCAGGCTCATTGTCAATTCATGACGGATCAACGATTTGATGGTTGCAGTGATGCTATAAGACTTATTGAAGCAAAATATATCCAACATCAATTGCCCGTTAAGCAGGTTTTATTGGATATCACTTCACGTGATTTCGAGTTGTTAACAGCATATCTTTATAAAAAGAAAGGATACACTGTAAAAATAACATCACGAAGCAGAGATGGTGGTTATGATGTCCTTGCTGAGCAAAAAAACGAACGCCAATATGAAAAATTATATATTGAATGTAAACGATATACTGAAAACGTAGGAGTTAGAATTACGCGCAATGTTCTTGGATTATTAAGTATTGAAAATGCAACAAAAGGTGTTGTAGTAGCAACTTCATATTTTACTAAAAGCGCCAGAAATGAAGCCCAGAAATCTAACCGGTTAGAACTAATTAACATAGATGAATTTGATAAAGATATGAGGAAATATGTGGATGTTCATTGGATAGGGAAAATACAAGAGTATGTGTCTGCGATAAGGAAAGAACTAATTGACAGGGAAAGTTGAAATTTATACTACTAAGCTCTATCTGGTGATAAATGATATCAACTATATGGAAACCGAAGTGATAGCACTACAGACTAGCGGTATCTGCGACCCGTTCTATTCAATGGTATTGAACGATTTTTATCGGATAATGTATCGTAGAGCAATATGGAAGTCTGGATTCATTACAATCTATTTTTGATAAATAGTTGGGACCCGGAAAAATGTGCTGTGAGAGGATGCCAATACAGTCATTAGTTGACGGAAAGTTCATGTGCCCCGAGGACATTTAAGCCAGATGTTATCTGATAGTAACCCGTGTGAATAAAAATAGTTGCAAGTTTAAAACTAAGCTAATATATTTTATCTCTACTTGCTATGGTTTGTAATTCTTACAATTATATTCTCTACTTCTTCTGTTGATAACTTATCAAAATTCATCACGATAGTGGCAAGTTGATCATTTTCAACATAGAAATATGCTAACGGCACATTTAGCGTTTTGGCTAATTTTTGTGCTGTTTGTATATCGGCTTCATGGACACCTTTCTCATATCGATTAATGCGGGTACTTGCTACAAATTCATCAATTCCAGCAGCGATACCTAACTTCTTTTGAGAAAAACCAGCAGCCAACCGCGCTTCTTTCAGACGCTTACAGAAAATATCTCTATGGGATTCTCGCTGGGTCATAAGCACTCTCATCATCAAGAGCTACGAGAATCGTAGTTTTCCCTTGTTTTCGATACTACGTTTAACGTAGTATTGACCAAGAATGATGTATTGGTCTGTTGATGCTTACAGTTTGAACAGTGTTAGATGCCATTTCGGATTAGTGATTGAAATTGTTCAAGGGTTGTCTCTGTCTGTACCAGTACAAGTGCTTAGTCTGTTATCACTGATGGGATATGAAAATGAAAAAGGTCTTTCTTGTGGCAGGTGCTGTGTTAGTTCTTGCGGGATGTGGTGAAAAAGGCGATTTCGAGAAAGCGATCAATGCCAAGATCGGGCAGACCAGATACTGCTTCTCGCTGGATAATAACAACACCAGTTTCCCCATCCGTCTTGCCAAACCACGATTTGATCAGACTGGCACAGGGACAAATTCAGTGATCCTCGATGGATTTATTGAGCAGGGAATGATGGTCTTTGAGCAGGGCTATGATTCGAACTTATTAGGGATAACAGAGGAAGGCAAAAAAGCCAAAGTCTGGAGCACAACAGATGGTGCTTGTGTAGGTCGTCGTGCCGTTGACGAGATCAAGGAATGGAGGGAACCGGGTAACGGTGGTCAGAAGGTTGTTCGCGTATCGTATACGTGGAAGCTGGTTGACGTTCCGGGCTGGATTGACAAAAAAGCGTTCGCCAACGTTAAAGGGATGAATGAACCTGCTGATGGTGCCATGAATCTTGTTAAAACCAGCAACGGCTGGAAAGCTAATTAAGGAAGCCGTCATGGAAAATAATACCATCAAATGCCCATTTTGCTTCAAAGAGAGTCAGCGTGGGGTTCACGTCTGTACAGGCTGTTTAGCGACGGTTTTATATGGTGCCTTTCCCGGCTGGTATGCTTTCGTGATCATCCTGTTGTCTTTTGGCATGTCTTTTCTCATTGGCATGTCTACAGGTATGGCTGGAGCTACTATCAGCTTGCCAGTAATCGCTGTTGTTGGATTTGTCGCTGGAAAAGTCATTTTCTCAGATAATGTTGTGTTCAGAAGAAGGACGTAAAACCTCTTTTAATGTAAATGCAAAGAAACCATGTCTGCGAATCTGTATGTGGTTTTTTTGCATAAAAAAATATTTTATATTTCAAAATAGAATAAATAAGTGTGTTGCCTGTCAGGCAACAACTGACTATCATTTAATTATGGACGAACGAACTCGTTTGTCTTTGCTCTTTAAAAACCTCTAGGATCGGTAAAGGACTGAGTGAAACTTTCAGTCAACCATTTCTCCAATACGAGACGTGGCCCATGTCCCTCTTCATTGTGATCGTAACTTAATGCGAAATGTATATTGCAATCGTATATCTACGATACGGCATTGTTTAATGCTGAAATGGCGGGGTATCCAATCAGTTGTGTTGGATGGGTGTTGGCTGGCTTTGTCTACGGTGTGCAACACGATCCACAAGACATTTTGGCGGGGATGCAAGTTGCATCGTGTTGTTAAAATGAGAGGTTTTTATGAAAGATGTTTTAGACACTTTGCGCCAAGTGCGTGAAAAGAGCAAACACACTGTAGACAATAGCTCTTTGAAAGAACTGGATGATGCGATTCTGACCCTTGAAAAGAGAATCGAGGAGAATTCTAAAGGCCACAAAGCCTTAGATTATCTTTCTTATATCGCTAAGATCTTTGCTTTAATTAAACTTCTTAGCGGTGATTCTGATTTTCATTAATATCTACCTACTAAGGAGATTTGTTATGTATCCATCTTCATTTTCTGAACGAGCAGCCAGCCATGTCAATCCCATTATCTGAGGTGCACTATGTTAGATATTGGTTCAACCATTAAACTATGCCGAGAAGCACGTAAGCTCACCTTACAAGAACTATCAGATAGAACGGATTTAACGAAATCTTATCTATCTCGTATAGAGAACAATCAAAGAGATCCTACTATTTCAGCACTAGAAAAAATATCATTAGCGCTGCATATCCCTCTAAATCTCATCATCCTTCTTTCTGAAAGTGAAGAGACAAATGATGAGTTTTCTGACATCAATAACATGCTCAAAAAAACTATAATGGATTCATTAGTTAATGTATAAGAATTGGAATTATTCAAATAGACCACTTGCTAATTTAGAGTCTCTATTCAAAATGCTGGAAACAAATGAAGAGAGGCTTACTTATCTTTTAAAAAACAAAAAAAATTTTTTCAAAACGGTACCGGTAATCAGAAAAGGTAAAAAAAGAACGACGTATAAAGTGGTTGGTGAATTATTAAAAATACATGAGCTTATTAAACAGCGTGTTTTTTCGAAGATATCACTTCCGGAGTATATTACTGGCGGTAGGAAAGGCGTCAGCTATATAGATGATTGTATATCTCATCGTAATAAATCAATTATCATTCAAGAAGATATGAAGGATTTCTTTCCTTCTATAAAAGAAGAGTTGATAGCTAAAGCATTTCAATATTACATGAACTTCTCTCCTGAAGTTTCTTCATTATTAGCCAATCTATCAACACTTGAAGGCTCACTTGTTCAAGGAACTAAATTAAGTACGGACACTGCCAACTTAATATTTTTAGAAGAAGAGGCTCTTATCAGTGAGGAAGTCAGAAAAATAGGTGGAAAATATACGAGATATGTCGATGACATAACTATTAGTTTCGAATCAGGAGTTAATAATGAAAGTATTTCAAAAATAAAAACAATGATTTTGTCAATGGTGCTCAAAAGTGGAATTAGATTAAATAGAAAGAAATCAAAAGTTTTGAGAAATGGTCAGTCCAAAATCGTACATGGTGTAAAAGTAATCAAAGAGCTTAGGCCAACACAAAAAAGAAAAGATAATATAAGGATGTGTCTTTTTAATTTGAAGAAAAAAGTGATTGAAAAGGAAAGTGTTATGGATGTTCTTACGATGTATTTTAAAATTAGAGGATTAATAAATACATTAAAGCAGCAAGGTGATAAAAATCATGCAGAGTATATAAAGCAAGCTAATCAGATTATAGCTGGTGTTGATAAAAAGGATGCAATAAAATCAATAAGGCAAATGAGAAAAGTTAGAGATATCAAGAAATTAAGGTTTTTGTATTCAAAGTTAAAACCATTAGGTAATTCATCTAAAAGTGTATCGGCCATTTTAGATGTTGAATATGAAAACTGTAAAAGCAAACTTAATAAATAATTGAAGGAATAATGCAAGGCAATTCTTAATAGTCAGTATTCTTTACATGTTTGTATAAATGAGCAATTAAATTATTTATTAGAGCGATAACTCGAAGGTCTCAGTCGTGGTGAATTATTATTGTCGTTCCCATTTGTGGGGGAAGTAAAAGGCATATCACTATTAACGTTATTCTTTTCGTTTTTCTGACGACTTGGGAAACGAGCGGTTTTGTCATTATCTGATACGTTTCCACAGAACTCTGCTTCCGATGATTTTTGACCATTGTTAAATTTAACGCGTTTTTCAAACTCTGAGCGTGGAACACGGATCCCCAACACTTCATCAAACACATAATTTTCAGCAATACGCTTGTCATGATCGGCATCGATGTTATCGAGTTTCCTTCTGGCCCATACAAATCTCTCTCTTATATATCCTACTACCAGTAGTGTGAAACGCTTAAACATACCATTCTGGCGTGGTTTAACTTGCTTTCTATTGTTCATGGGAGCACAGTTCTTTGCTCTGGTGTTTCGAGAAGAAGATGTTTTCAGTTTAGTGGATTTATTCGGTTCAGGAGCAACCAGAACAGGGGATTTCTTCCCTGCGGCACTAACTTTGCTGACCTTATTGGGATCACGATAAGATTTTGCGGCTGGTTTTCTGTATGGTCCAGATGTCGTCATAACAGGCTGCGGTTCTTTTGTTGCCGGGTAGTCTGGAAGAACAATCTCTTGTGGTTCAGGAAGAACAGATATCGTAAAGCTTCTGACATCAACCACGATCTCCAGTGGTAGCTCACTGAAAGTGGTGTAGACCTTCTTCGCCTCTTCTATTTGCTGATCGCGTTGAGCTTGTTCGGCAGCTCGTTGTTCCTGAGCTTCCTTATCATTCCACTTGGCACGATGAACACGCTGCATTGCTGGGCGATTGGTTTCCGTTGCTTTAGCAATCCAGAATGCTTTTTCTTCAGCGCTGAATGCTTCTTCTGCTTGGGTAAGGGCATCAGCACATTGAGTTCTGAGAGAACGGTGATCGATACGTGCCTCACTCCCTGCGGCTTCAAGGTAGCTGTTTGACATCGTGGCCCATGACTCACGCCATTGGAGCATCATCTTCTTATCATTCCAGCTTCTGTCTTTTTTACCGAAGCCAGCAGCCGTGATAGTTTTCAGCGTCAACATAACATGTGCATGTGGGTTCTTACTGTCCAGATCATGGAATGCGATATCAGCAATCATCCCCTTATCGACAAAGTTTTTCTGACAGTATTCGGCAACTAATTTTTTCTTGTCATCGTTATTAAGTTCAACAGGAATAGCGACATCAAAATAACGGGCTGTCTGACCATTACTTTGACGCTCCACTCTTTCAACTTCATTCCAGAGCGCTGAGGAGCTTTCAACAATGTGAGCAGGAGCGGAAACAGGTGCCAATATAATATGACCATGAAGATCTGTTCTGTGGCTGAAATCGAAAACCTGTCCAATGCGATCATCTGTAATACGTGTACGGGCATGGTAGGCAGCTTTCGCAACGGAAGTCATGCCTTCGCTTCGTTTCACAATTTTAAAATCCAGATGAAAAATCGCCATTAAAAATATTACCTCAATATAAATTTAAATATCTAATCAATAAATGAATCGCAAATATAACCATGCGGGTTTTAGTTTTTCGTAAGAAAAACTCTGGTGTTGACGTTGACCTTGCTTTTAGCCTGCGGCAGCAACCGTCGGTAGACCCCACACACTGCGTAGCAGTGTATAGGTGGGCATTGTCTTTAAAAAAATAAGTCAATGTAAAAACTTCCCCTTAGTTAATTAATACGAAATATACTGATGGTTGTAAAATGATGCGTTAAATTAAATGACGAAAATTGGATTAAGGGTGTAAGTTTCACGTCCAAAGGGAAAAAAGAGTAAAGAAAAGGCCCGTAAGGGCAAAAGAGGTATTAATTATTCCCTCCGTAAGGCGGGATAGCTAAAATTGATGGAAAAGTCAATAATACAGAAAGTGTTATGTGTTGCACAATTCACAGGTTGAGATTGAAAAATAGAGTTTAAAATTGATTGGTGAAAATAAAAACACGAATGCACAAAAATAAGTAACGCGGAGAGTGCCAGATGTTTTTGGTTAGTGAATACTCTCACATGCGTTGCACATATTTATAAAGAGACGTATCAGAATCATTGTCTCTGACAAAATTGTATAAATTTGACGTTATTTCTCTTTGGTGATAGTTAAATATAATATTAAACAACTCAAGGAGATAAAAATGAATGAACAAATGACCTATGTTTTAAACATTGATACCTACATTTTACAGAATAGCTATGAAAAGATCACTGAACTATTTATGACTAAACATAAAGAAGCGATAATAGAACACTTCGGTTTCGATATGAAAACTTTTCAGTTTTACTTTGAACCTGCACTATATACGATTGGTGTTTGGCAAATGGAAGTTGATGCGGGCACCTGCAACAATGAAGAAGATGAGGTATTGAGATTTTTTAGTGAATTGCGTCCAGACGATGCTGGTAAACTGGCAGAGTCTATTTTGCAGTTCAGTGATGTTTTCATGAGTGGTGTGGATATAACAATAAATGTTTCTTAAACAAAGGATAGACTATATGGATGATAAAAAGAATAAATTAAGAACAGAAAAAACATTAAAGCAAAAAGTAGCATTTGCTCAACTTGAACTTAACCGCCTTAAGTCAATGGAAAAATCAGAGCAAAAGAAAGTTGAAACAAGACTCAAAATTATTCTTGGGGCGGAAGTAGCCAAGGTTATGAATTGTAGTATCGAACAGGTGGATAAAGAACTTGTTATGGGGATTTTACTTTCAGTATCTGAGTTGAATGATATTGAAAGAATAAAATATATAAAAGCAGGGAGGTGGTTTCTTGCTCAAATGGATGGAAGGCAGAAATAAAAAAGATTAAAAAATTTTATGACAGGGGTTGATATCTAATTAATATCTGTTATCTATATAAAAGAACAGAGCGCTAAGTAATCTTTTTATTAATACATATTTTTTCCTTTTAACTCATGCGTTCTGTTTGACCAATAATCTATTAAATTTTATGTTGTAAGCGTCATTATTACTTTTTCATTAGATATGATTAATATCCCATGAGGAAGTAATAAAGATAGTTGTGATAACAAATGTTGTTTTTAAATCTTCCAAAAGGCAAAGAACACTCTTTGCCTTTTTCAATTCATCCGTCTATCAGATGGAATAATATATATCTTGCGTTATCTATTGCCAGATATGAGAGAAGCGTTATAACAGGAGGTATCATTAAAATAAAAAAGGAGATAATAATGGTTTTATTAAATAATAAAAGAAAAAGCAAGAAAGGTTTCTCATTACTCGAATTATTACTTGTTCTGGGGATTATCGCAGCGTTAGTGGTAGCTGCTTTTATTGTGTATCCCAAAGTTCAGGCTTCACAAAGAGCACAGGCTGAATCCAATAACATTGCCACCATACAGGCAGGTGTCAAAGCACTCTATACATCAGCATCCAGTTTTACCGGATTAACGAACACCGTTGCTGTTCAGGCAAAAATATTCCCTGACAATATGTTGAGTGGAACAGGTAATACAGCTAAACCTATCAATGCCTTCAAGGGTAATGTCACGCTCGCGGCTGCGGCTACAGGACCATCATCAGCGGCTGGCTCTTCTTTTACCATTACCTACAGCAATGTGCCTGCAGCGGAGTGTGTGAAGATTGCAACCGCAGCAGCAGGTAATTTTTATATTGCTACGGTCGGAACGAAGGTGGTTAAAGCTGCCGGTGGAACGCTGGATGTTGCGGCAACTGCTTCAGCATGCTCTAACGCTACAAGCAACACATTAGTATTCACGTCTATTTAATTAAAGGGGCACTTGATGCCCCTTTTTGGATCATGTTTTCAGATGGGAGATATAATTATGATAAAGGAAAAAGGATTCCGAGGGCTGGATTCGGGAAGAGGACTTGACTCAGGAAGAACTATTAATTCTTATCAGGATGATCAGATTCAAAACATTACAGGCCATATGGCGGCTGATATATCGCAGAGTGGAAACATCGGTAAATATGCGGGTGGTGCTTTCGCGGATAGTGGTGCGTTAGGTGATGGTGATGAAGGTCATAAAAGCAATGAAATGAGGAAATATACGTTTGATGCTTCAAGAGTTGTTCGAGCAGGTAATGAAACAAGACCTAAGAATGTTGCCATGAATTATATCGACTTATTGAGCGAAATAGTATATGTAAGCAAAAATTCGCTGAAAATATAAAGTGGAGAAGTTCGAAAGGTATTGCTATTCCATATATACCATTGAAATTCTATCCATATGTGTAGGTAAGAAGGGCTTTGTAGCCCTTCTCTAACCTACATCCCGTAATATTTAGAACTAAACGATACGGTTATTGGGGCTTCATCGTATAAACAACTTACAGTTATTTTTAATTTCCGTCGATGATCATAATATGTGTGGCTATGCGTTTTTTTACCAACTAACTCAAGTTCTGATAAGCCTATACTTAATGCTCCGAGGAAAATTTCAGAATCGAATTCTTGATTTCTGTAATGTGGAATTGTTTTTTTAAAATCAACTTCTACAAAGCTAATATAATTACCTTCAGCACAAAGGTGCATCCGGCAATCATCATCTTCTACAAAGATGCTGCCAACTTCATTGCCTTTACACTCAAAGATTTTTTCTGCTTGTGGAACTTGCATTCCCATGTATTGAAACGGTCTGTGAAATGGTTTACACATTATAGGGATATTGGCATGAGATGCTTTATCTAAAGCGGTGCCAAGATTATCAAATATTTTCTCGTCGCTCATGACGTTTTTATTAAAAACCATCCCTATGCTTTGAATTAATCTTTTAAAGGCTTCAACATAGTTATCTTCATTTCTAAAATCTGCATACAGTTTCCCAATGAGAAAACCCGGAGGCTCACATTCTTTCAGCATAATAGGTAATACTTTTATTTTTTTACCGCTTATTTGATAATTCATTGCCACATCAAGTTCATTGACTACCCAAGGCGCATTTATTGAATCAGGCGATAGAACAACAGCAAAATAATCAACACTATCAATACCCTCCCTGATTTTTTGAATCAGAGAGTCGCCAATTTTCATTTCTGCCTCATCAAGCCAATAACGTACACCGTGATTTTCAAGGTCTCTTGCTAACTTTCTGACAAATGGCTTGTCATTATGATTATGGCTTAAAAAAACTCTAATACTCATAGGTCCCTCAACAAGCAATTATGTAGTGAATTACAACTCTGTAAGAATATCAGTAAGATACTTCTTTGTGTCCTAAATTAGTGAATCTTTTTCTGAGTAAACTTAAACGACCTGATCATCCCATCGAGGTTTACATCAATCATTGTTGATCATGTATTGGCAAAACAATACCCCGACCAATCATCCATCAGCGCGACCTGTTTAGACCACAGCGTCCCACGTTGATACGCTGCCTCGGCCTTATCTGTCAACTGGTGAGCCAACGCATGTCCAATAACCTCACGTTGATAGTCCGTTGTTTCACCAACCCACTCGCGGAAAGTAGAACGGAAACCATGCCGTGTTAAGCCACTATGGCCCATTCGTTTCAATACAGCTAATAAAGACATATCAGAAAGGGTTTCAGCACGAGGGGCAGGAAATACTTGATTGTTATCTTTCAAAGGCGGTAAGCCTTCTAATAAAGCAACGGCAGCATCAGACAGAGGAACTCGGTGCTTTTTACTACCGAGAGATACTTATGCAAACTTTTCTAAAGCGTTTCAGGTAGGGAAGTGGGGCTGTTTTTACACAATCTATAGTAAGTTTGGTGTAGCAACCAAAGGTCCAAAAACAAACCTTTCATCAGGAAAATCACAGCAAAAACAAGAAGTTCAGACACAAAAAAAGCCCGTTTACACGAGCTTCTTTATGCAGCATTTTATGCAGGACAAAACCAAATATGTATCGTAACTAATTGATTTTGTATCAAATATGGCGGTGAGGGGGGGATTCGAACCCCCGATACGTTGCCGTATACACACTTTCCAGGCGTGCTCCTTCAGCCACTCGGACACCTCACCATATTGTTTTGCTGCTCACCTTGAGTGGGCAACGGGGCGCTACTATAGGGAGTTGCGCTAAAACGGTCAAGCAGTATTTATTCTTTTGCTATCGTTCGGTTAAGCATTGAACACTGCCCCGTCGTAGCGCGGCGGGGCAGGCATTTTAACGCTGTGAATCAAGCTGTTCGTTATTCTTCACCACGTCCTGCGCTTTGGCATAGCTCTCGATCAGCAGCTGGTATGCCGGGAAGACTTTAGTATAAACCTCGGCCCATTCTGCGGCGTCTGGTCGATTCCATGTGCGCTGCAGTTCGGAAGCGACCGCGGCGGTATCCATCGGCACGACGCCCGCCTGAACGACCCGGGCGAGAGTGATCTCCTGCGCCATCTTGCTATAGGTGCCGGAGGCATCGATGACGGCAAAAACTCTATAGCCGTCGGCGACGGCGGCAATCGCCGGGAACGCCATGCAAACGCTGGTAATCGTCCCGGCAATAATCAATGTTTTACGGCCGGTGGCCTTTACCGCGGCCACAAATTCCGGATTATCCCAGGCATTGATCTCCCCCTTACGCGCAATATAGTGCGCATGGGGCGCATTCTCATGGATCTCAGGGATTAGCGGCCCGTTCGGTCCCTGCGGCACCGATGCCGTGGTGATCACCGGAATACCGGCTAACGAGGCCATTTTTGCCAGCGCGGCGGCGCGCGCCCGTAACTCCGGCATCGGCATATCGCCTACGGTCTGGAAGAGACCGCTCTGGTGGTCGATCAGCAGCATGGCGGTATCATTGACATCAATAACAGGACGAGAACCATTAAAGTTAGCTGGGGTAGACATATTCTTTACCTCATTCAGTATAAGATTTGGCCGAAGCGGCCGCTATTAAAATCACGAACCGCTTCTGCGATTTGCGCTTTGGTATTCATCACAAACGGGCCGTAGCCCACGATCGGCTCCTGCAGCGGCTCGCCGGCCATCAGCAGCACTTTGACGTGACTACTGGCCGCGAGGTGGAGCGTTTCACCTTTTTGGCTGAGCACCACCAGCTGACCTTCGCGGGCGTTACCCTCGCCGTTCACCACGATTTCACCTTCCAGCACTACCAGCGCCGTGCTCCAGCCAGCGGGCTGATGCAGGGTTACCTCATGACTCTGGTTTAGCTGCAGGTCCCATACGTTAAGCGGCGAAAAGGTATGCGCCGGTCCGACAACATCCTGATAGCGCCCGGCAATCACCCGCATGCGGCCAGCGTTATCCGGCAGCTCGGCGTCAGGGATGGCATCCGCCGTGATGCTTTGATAGCCGGGATGCGTCATCTTGTCTTTAGCCGGAAGATTGACCCACAGCTGAATCATTTTCAGCTCGCCGCCGGAGCGGGTAAATTCCGCCGAGTGGAACTCTTCGTGCAGGATCCCGGCGCCTGCGGTCATCCACTGCACATCGCCCGGCCCAATGACGCCGCCTCTGCCTGTTGAGTCTCGATGTTCAACTTCGCCGGAGTACACCACGGTGACGGTTTCAAATCCGCGATGCGGATGTTCGCCGACGCCGCGTTTCTCGGACCCTGCCGGGAAGTGATGAGGGCCTGCATAGTCAAGTAGCAGGAAGGGGCTTAGCTGTTCGCCGTGCGTCTGATAAGAGAACATTGAGCGAACCGGGAAACCATCGCCTACCCAATGCTGCGCAGGCGCGGTGTAGATTCCGGTAATCTGTTTCATGGCTTTCTCCAGTGCATCTGTTTCTGATGTGAATAAGCTTATATTCACCACTAATACTCCGGTAGATAGCAAAAACGGCCTATACTGTTCCAAAAATGGAACGATGGAGGAAGAATGCAGGATCTCAACGATTTAGCCTGGTTTGTGCAGGTGGTGGATCACGGAGGATTCGCGGCAGCGGGCAGAGCGCTCGATCAGCCTAAATCCAAACTGAGCCGGCGAATCGCCCAGTTAGAAGAACTCCTCGGCGTACGTTTGATTCAACGGACAACTCGTCAGTTTGCGGTAACGGAGGTGGGGCACACCTTCTATCAGCACTGCAAGGCGATGCTGATAGAGGCGGAAGCGGCAGAGCAGGCGGTAGAGACCCTGCGTTCCGAGCCCCGCGGAAGCGTCAAGCTGACCTGTCCGGTGACGCTATTGCATGCGCACGTCGGGCCTATGCTGGCGCGGTTTATGGTGCGCTATCCGGGAGTTAATCTGCAGCTGGAAGCCACAAACCGACGAGTTGATGTCGTTGGAGAGGGCGTTGACATCGCGATCCGCGTACGCCCAAGGCCGATAGAGGATAGCGATCTGGTAATGCGCGTTCTCGCCGATCGTGGTCACCGCCTGGTCGCCAGTCCACAGTTAGTAGAGCAAAAGGGGCAGCCTGTGGCGCCGTCAGAATTAAGCGATTGGCCGGGATTGAGCCTGGGCGCAGGCAAACATCAGCATAAGTGGCAGTTGACCGGCCCGGAGGGCGCACGGGCGGAAGTCTACTTTACACCCCGGCTGGTCACCACGGACATGTTGGCGCTGCGCGAAGCGGCAATCGCCGGCGTTGGGGTGGTACAGCTTCCTTTATTAATGGTGCGCGATCAGCTGGCGGCTGGCGAGCTGGTGGTTGTCCTCGATGAGTGGCAGCCGCGCAGGGAGGTGATCCATGCGGTGTTTGCCTCACGGCGCGGGTTGCTCCCCTCGGTCAGGGCGCTGGTTGATTTCCTGAGCGAAGAGTATCAGCGGATGGAGGAGGATTAGCATTTGCCTGAATCCACAAGGCGCAGGCTGTCGAACAGAGTCTGAAGCCGCAGAAGGGGGGGCCCGGAGGCGGCGCGATGCGCCTGTCCGGGCTACCGGGCGGTGGCGTGCAATAGGCGAAAAAAAAGCCCGTACTTGCGTACGAGCTCTTCTTAAAATATGGCGGTGAGGGGGGGATTCGAACCCCCGATACGTTGCCGTATACACACTTTCCAGGCGTGCTCCTTCAGCCACTCGGACACC